>JAESGR010000029.1_pt1 | contig 668072 bp, 491 predicted proteins | sample 9269771 | NCBI WGS metagenome assembly JAESGR01 (sample SAMN15739572, study PRJNA653492) | algae metagenome | isolation source: Chroococcus sp. CMT-3BRIN-NPC107 and co-occurring heterotrophs from well... | place: USA: Clark Mountains Wilderness, California | collected 2010-04-18
GTCACGTAGACGCCGGGCAGGCTGTCGGTCGCGACCCGGGTGGTGTGGCCGTCGATCTGGACGAGGCGGGTGTAGGCGAACGCGCCGAGCCCGGCGGTGATCAGCAGGACGGCGGCGAACCCGGCGGCGATGCGCTTTCCGATGGTCATGTTCATGGTGTGAATGCTCTCTCTCCCCCTTGCGTTGATTTTGCTTGTTAAGTCGACAGTGAACGGTGGTGAGGCGTGTGGCCGCGGGCCACGAAGCCCATCGCGGCGGTCAATTCCGGCCGGCGTCGGCGGCCAGTGCGGCGACCTCGTCGGCGGTCAGCACCTTGTCGATGTCGAGCAGGATCTTGACGGTCTGGCCGACCTTGCCCATGCCGAGGATGAAGCCGGTGTCGACGCCGGCGCCGAAGCCGGGCGGCTCCTCGATCTGGTCGGCCGCGACGTTCAGGACCTCGCTGACCCGGTCGACGACGACCCCGGTCGACAGCTTGCGGCCGCCGGGGCCGCCGCGGATCTCGACGACGATGATGCACGTCTGGTCGGTGCGGTCGGCCGGCGGCATCCCGAACTTCGCGCGGAGGTCGACGACGCTGATCACCTGCCCGCGCAGGTTGACCACGCCGCGGACGTGGGCGGGGGTGCGGGGGACGGCCGTGATCTCCATGTACCCGATGATCTCGCGGACCTTGAGGATCTCCAGGCCGTACTCCTCCTTGCCCAGGGCGAAGGTCAGGTACTTGCCGGCGACGGACCCGCGCGCCGCCGCGGTGGCGGCGGGCGGACTGCCGGTGGTCGGACTACTACTCATCAAGCGACTCCTCTCGCAAAACGGTGAATCGGACGGACGGGCCGCACGGCCGCGGCCGGGACGCTCCCGGCCACCTGCGGACCCCGCGCCCGCCCGCCGCTGCGGGCGGCTCGCGCGTGCCGGTGTTCTGTCGACGAACCGCCCGCCCCACTTGCGTCGAAGCCGGGAACGGACGTGCATGCGTGCAAAATTGCCGGCCGGAGTGTGGGGCGGGTCACGCGGCGTGTGCGGTGCTCCGGACGCCGGGGCCGCGCGGTCGGGGCTTGCCCCATCCCGGTACGGCCACCAGGTGCTTCGCGGCACCGATCAGCGACGGCCGGCGGTCTTGCGGCAGCCCCTCCGCGCCGCTTAGGCTAGCGCCATGAACCCGCCGGCCCCGCCGGACGCCGCCGCTGCCGCACCACCACCCGCCGCGTGCGGGCGGTGCGGGTACGACGTCCGCGGGCTGTCGTCGTTCACCTGCCCGGAGTGCGGCTCGGACCTGCGCGAGGTCGGGATCGTGCGCCCGCGGTCGCGGCGCGGCCTCGACGTTGGGTGGAAGCTGCTGATCCTGGCCGTCGGCTGGCCGGTCGGCGCGCTCGCGCTGCTGCTGATCGTCAGCCCGTTCGTGACCACGAGCGGTCCGGGCGGCAATTAGAGCGCTGTGATCAGCGCGACCTTCGCCCTGTCGTTCCTGGTCACGCTGGGCGTGCTGGTTCAAATCGTGCGGGCGCAACACGCCGCGCCACGACGGCCGCCGCCGACGACGCACGGCGGTGCCCCGCCGCCCGAGCGGTACCCGGCGTCGCGCAGCCTTGCGGTACTGATGGCGGACATCGAGGGGTACGCCGCGGTGACGGCCGCGTCGTCCCGGCAGCAGCTCGTGTCGCTGCTCGACGACGCCCGGCGGCTCGTGCTGGCCGCGGCCGCCGCGCGGCGGGTGCGGATGCGGGTCGGCGTCGCGAGCGGGGAGGTCACGCTGCACCGGGACGACGTGTTCGGCGACGCGGTCAACCTCGCCGCCCGCCTCCAGGCCGCCGCGTCGACCGGCCAGGTCTGGTTCTCCGAGTCGACCTACCACGCGATGGTCCGCTCGGAGGTGCCGCACGAGGAGGTCGGCGTGGTCGAGCTGAAGAACGTCGGGCCGGCCCGCGTGTTCCGGACCCGGGCCGCGCCGTGACCGCCGGGCCCGGGGCGGGCGCGTCCCCGGGGGGCAGACGGCCGTCCCGCCGCGGCCCTGAAATCCCCTAGGGCTTTCCGCTCATGTAGGGGCGTATGCCGGCCGCCGATCTTCCCACTATGACCCCGATCCGCCCTTCCACCCACGGCGTTCCCGCCCCGGCCGCCGGCGCCGACCCGCTGTCGATCGCGATCCCGCACCGCGACCCCGCCCCCCGGATCGGCCGGCGCGGTGCCGACCTCGTGCGGCGGCTGGACGACGCACGGCGGCTGCTCGCCGCCGCGGTGCGCGCCGGTCCCCGGGCACAGTCGCGGCCCGACTGAGGCAATGCTCCCCGTGCCCACGTTCGGGCGGCGTTGCGTGAACCGCGCCCCGACGCGATCCTGCCGATCCCCATGACCGACCACCCCGACGACCTGCGGAACGCGCGGAACCACCTGGCCGACTCGATCCTCGCCCTCGCGCGCGTGATCGCGGCCGGGCGGCCGGAGGACGTCGACGCGCTGTCCCGCGTCTGCGACCTGCTCGGCGACGCGCAGGGGCGGCTGGGCCGGTACGACGCGCGGCGGCGCGGCGGCCCCGCGCCGGGGCGTTAACCGCTCAGTTGGCCGCGGCCGCCGCCCGGGCGACCCGGTCGCGGACGACGTCGAACGCCGCCCCCTTCGGCACGTAGTCGGTCGCGCCCAGCGCGGCGGCGCGGGCGACGGCGGCCGGGTCGTGCAGCGCGCTGTACATGACGACCGGCGTGCGGCCGGCGACCGGGTCGGCGCGGATCAGGTCGAGCAGGCCGAACCCGTCGAGCACCGGCATCATCACGTCGAGCAGCACGACGTCGGCCCGCACCGTGTGCAGGACGTCGACCGCCGACCGCGGCCCGGTCGCGCGGCGCTGCCGCCGTCGGTCTGGCCTGTGCCCCGCGTGCGGGTACGACCTCCGCGCGACCGCTGCCGGGAGTGCGGGGCGGTGCAGACGGCGGGGGTGACGCCGTGACCTGCGCCGCCCTCGACCGGTGCACGGACTGGCGGCAGTACGCGGACGGCAGCACCTCGACCAGGCGTGGAGTGCCGCGGGTGGACGGTGTGGGGCGACGCCGACGGGCGCCTGCGGAGGCGGCGGTGCGCGGGGGTGATGGCGTGGCGCGGCGCGTGGCGCGGCGGACGGGTCGAACGACCGCGTGCGGGTCACCCGCCACGCGCCCGGCGGGCTCGGGGCGTTGCCCGCGCGCATGTTTTTCGCTACGCTTCCCGGAACTACAGGCGGAGGAATCGCGATGCGCTACGCGACCATCGGAACGTGCGTTGTCACCCTCATCCTCGCCGCCACCGGGCGGGCGGCGACGCACACCGTGCCGGCCACGCTCGTGGGCTCGGTGCGCGACGACGGCTCGCACGGCGGGGCGAACTTCAACTACGTCGCCGGGGACATCAACGGCAACACCGCGAACCGGAACTACTTCCTGTTCGACCTCGCCGGCCTCGCCCTCGCGCCCGACGAGACGATCGGCGGCGCGAGCGTCACGCTGAACACGTGGCAGGTGATCACGAACGACCCCGCCGAGACGGTCACGTTCTTCGACCTGTCCACGCCGCGCGCGACGCTCGCGGCGGACACGCCGGAAGGCTCGGCCGTCGGCCTGGCGATCTACGCCGACGCCGGCACGGGCACGGTCTACGGCAGCCAGGCGTACACGCCCGGCGACGCCTCGGGCGTCAAGACGATCCCGCTGAACGCGGCCGCCTTCGCGGCCATCGCCGCCCGCGCCGGCGCCGGCGACTTCGGGTTCGGCGGGGCGGTCACGACGCTGGACGGCGTCGACAACCTCGAGTTCGTCTACGGGGCGTCGAACGCCACCAGCCCCCCCACGCTGACCATCACCACGACCGCCGTCCCCGAGCCGCTGTCGGTCGGCGTGCTCCTCCCGCTCGCCCTCCTCGGTCGGCGGCGGCTCGCCCGGTGAGCGGCGCGGGCCGGGTGATGCGTGTCAGACGCTGGATCCTCGTCAGCCTGCCGCTGCTCGCCCTCGCGGCGTGGGGGCTGTCGTACGGCGTGAGCGTGGCGGCGGGCGTCCCGATCGCGGGCGCAGACGTCTCGCTCGAGGTGTGCCGAGGCAACCTGACGCTGCGGCACTTCCCCGTCCCCGGCCGCCCGTTCTACGACGTCGACCCCAGGCCGCGCGTCCCGTCCCTCGTTGGGTGGGCCGTGCAGTACGGACGGGTGCAGAGCGTGATGGGGTTCACCTGGGGGGGCGGTGCTGTCGGGCGGTTCTGGACCATGCCGCTGTGGTTCGTCGTAGTCGCTTCGGCCCTGCCGGCGTGGGTCTGGCGGCCGCGGCGGCGACGCCCGCGGGGGCGGGGGTTCGCGGTCGAGGCGGCGGGCACGAGCAGGTAGAGGGCGGACGGAGCGACGGTCTCGCGGCCACTGCGCGGCCGATTTCCACGATGGCGGCGGGCGGTTTTCCCGAGCGGCACAGGGTACGGCGACCGGGGTACGCTCCCGCACCATGAGCGTGCTCCAACACCTGTTGGCCGGCCCCGACCCGCTCGATGTCGCCGCCCATTGGTTCTCGTGGGGGGGCCCCCGCGGAGATGCGCGACGCGATGGCGGTCGTGCGGACGCCCGGCGCCGACCGGACCGACCTGCCGACGTTCGTCCGCGCCCTGCGGACCCTCGAGCGGTACGGCCGGCTCGCGCCGGCGTACGCGTTCCATGTGGTCGCGTACTTCATCGAGTCGGCGGCGCACGACCCGGGCCGCCTGGCCGCGGACGCCGACCTGCGGCTGATCGACCAGCGCCTGGCCCGGCTGCGGGACGCGTTCGACGGCGCGGAGGCGCCGGAGTCGGAGGGGCCGGAGGCCGAGTGGGACCGGGCGTTCGACCGGACGCACGCCCGCCTGATGCGCGAGTCCGGCGAGGACGCCATGGCCGACCTGTTCCTGCACGACCGGGGGGAGTACGACCGCCGGTACGAGCTCGGGTCGCTGTAGCCACGGGTCGGCCCGACCCTCTCTTTTGCGCGGGGGCAAGCGCTCCAACCGCACACAGCCATCGTGTACGGGGAGCGCGAGCACTTCTGTGGGGCGGCCGGAACAAAAACCCCCGCCGCACACACCCACGTGCACGGCGGGGGACACACTTTCTCGGCTCCTCAAGCGAACGTGCGCATTTTGCGCCAGGCGCGGATGCCGATCCATCCGGGCACTTACTGAAAGTCGGGCGGGAGAACCCCAGGCCTCGGTCGTGACTACGCCCACACGGGGGGTGGGGCGTAAACCCGTACTGAAAACTGCGGGGAGGCCGTCCCCGCCCCGGGGCCGCGGAACGCTACCTCCCGGGGGCGACACCCACCGCCCCCGCCAGCGACGCGGCCCCCTTTATGCGCGTACGGCCATCAGCGCCAGGGGCGTGGGCTCTCGCGTCGAGCAGATGCCAGCGGGACGGGGATTGCCAAGAATCAGCATCGTGGATGGCAAAGCCGGACGGGCCGGCGGAACGGAACACCCGACCGCCCGCGCCCGCCCCGCCTAGTGAACGGCCACGTTATCACCACAACCCTGGCCGGACGCAGCGCCGAAAACGCACAGCGTGGCGGGACACGCCGGGAAATGAGCGTTCCCGCGCGCTGGCCAGCTCACCGCAGTGAGCGGCGGCGGGCCAGCAGCGATGCGGCGAAGCTGGTGGCGATCACGCCTGCCGGCTCCGGCACGGTCTGGTGGTTGTGCGCGGGCAGCTCCGCCACCGTGACGGCGTTGGCCTCCACGCCCGTGAACTGGCCGGTCGACCAGTGCTCGCCGCCGGGCTCCTGCCCGATCCCGGCGGTCACCACGCCGCGGAGGTCCGGCAGCGCGAACGTCGACTTCCCGTCGCCGCCCCACAGGCTGCCGAGCACCGCGTACAGCGCCGTGTTCTGCGCGACGTTCAGCTCCTGGCCCTCGCAGTACGCCCACCCGGTCGGCAGGAAGTCGCCGCCCCACAGCGTGACCGTCCCCAGGATCGGCCCGTCGGGCGACGTCGGGTCGTTCGACGGGACCTCGTCGTGGCTGATCGTCGGGAACGCGCCGGCGGTCGAGATGATGTACCGCAGCCCGACGCTCGGCTGCATGTTCGTGAGCGGCACGCCGCCGCCGGTCGGGTCGGTCTGCCCGGCGCCGAGGATGATGTGCTGGTGCGGCGGGAGGTTCGCCTCGGTCAGCGTGGGGCTGACGACGCCGCCGACGGCGCCGATCTCGGCCGGCGTCAGCCCATCCCCCGAACCCGCGCCCAGCGCGGCCCGGCCGCGCAGGTCGGGCACGTTGAACGTCGCCGGGCCCGCGCCGAAGTTGTCGCCGAAGATCGCCGCGAGGCCCGGGTTCTGCGCCTTGGACAGCGACCGGCCGTCGGCCGGGACGAACCCGGCCGGCACGTTCGGGTTGGCCGAGATCCGGACCGAGCCGAGCATCGGCTGCGGGCCGGTGACCGGCTGGCCGGCCGCGGGCGGCGCGTACCCCTGCACCGGGACCAGGAAGTTCAGCGCGATGCTCTTCTGGACGTTCGAGAACGGCTCGCCGCCGCCGGTGTCCGTGGTCACGTGGCCGTCCGGCTGGCCGTGGTGGTGCGCGGGCAGGTGGTGCTGGCCCAGCGCGGTCTTGTCGGTGCCGACCTTCTCGCCTAGGGCGTACGCGGGCAGCCCGGGGCCGTGGCCGGCGCCGATCGGCAGGCGGCCGCGGAGGTCGGGCAGCAGGAACTGGCCCTGCGGGTTGAACCCGTACGTGAACAGGAGCTCCTGGAAGTACGCGGGGTGGTTGAACGCGTTCAGCGCCCGCCCGTCCGCGGTCGCCCACCCGGCCGGCGTGAACCCGCCGGCGTACAGGACGATCTCGCCGAGCCGGCTGACGTCGCCGTCGGTCGGCGCGCCGGTGCGGACGATGTACCGCACGCCGGCGGTCGGCTGGACGTTGGTGAGCGGCACGCTCTGGCCGGTGATCCCGGTCGGGGCGGCGACCGCGACCGCGGGCGCGACGGCGACGGACAGGGCGGCCGCGCGGGCGGCTCGTGCGTACGACTTCATCTTCGTTCTTTCCTCGGCGGGCGGCCGGTCGACCCGGCCGCCGCGTGAAATGTGGTTAGGGATCGGGGGAATGGCCAGGGTGACCCGGGCCCTCACGCCGGCCGTCGGCCGCGCGCGAACCGGACGGACGACGGCGGACGGGGCGTGTGGCCCCGCCCGGCGGCGCCGCCCCGCGCCGGGTCGGCGCGGGGCGGGCACGGCCGGCGAGGGGGCGCTCTCGTTACCAGATCACGTTCTGCAGGAACGCCTCGACGCCTTGGACCATGTCGCCGTCCGCGCCCAACGTCGCCGCGTCGAAGTCTTCGCCGCCGAAGAGCCAGTCGACGCCCGCGCCGCCGTACAGGAAGTCGACCCCTTCGTCGCCGAACAGCGCGTCGCTGTGCGAGCCGCCGTACAGGAAGTCGGCCCCTAACCCGCCGTAGAGCGCGTCGCTGCCCGAGTCGCCGTTCAGGGTGTCCGCCCCCCAGCCCCCGTGGAGTTCATCGTTGCCCGCGCCCCCGTAGAGCTTGTCGTTGCCTACGCCGCCGGACACCACGTCGTCCCCGAGCCCGCCGTTGATCCAGTTGTTGCCCTGGTCGCCAGAGATCCAGTCGTTGCCGCCGCCGTAGAACGCCGTTTGGCCGGTCGGGTCGTCGCCGAAGATCGTGTCGTCGCCGGGGCCGCCGTGGATATTGTCCTTCCCGAGCGAGCCGCGGATCTGGTCGGCCCCGTCGCCGCCGTCGATGTACGTGCCGGTCGAGAGCGGGGCGGCCTCAATCCAGTCGTTGCCGGTCCCGCCGTGCAGGCTGTTGTCGCCGCTGCTGCCCCCCTTGAGCGTGTCGTCGCCGGCGCCGCCCGACAAGGTGCAGGGGACGCCGAGGCTGGCCTTGGCCTGGATGTGATCGTTGCCGCCGCCGCCCTTGATGACGATGTTCTGAACCTGGTTGGGGTATTTCAGGAACACGGTCTGGCCCGCCTGGCCGGGCGTCGTCTCGCGGACGACCAGGAACGTGCCGGTGATGCCGCCGATGCTCAGCGTCTCCCGGGCGGCGGTGTAGGCCCGGCCGGCGCCGTCGCCGGTGATCACCCAGTCGCCGCCGGCGAGCGTCTCGGTGGCCGCGCTCATCAGGCGGCGGTCCTCCAGCGACTCGAGGCACGCGGGCGCCGCGGTTCGGGGTTCGGCCGACGGGGCGGTCATCGAGTTCGAGCGACTGGAACGATCACGATCATCAGACTTGCGAAGCCACATGGGATTCCTCCTCGGAACGCCTGGTTGAGTGTGGACAGAACCCGAGCGGGCGGGCTGCAACCGTCGCAGCCCGAACATGACCCGCCGGCAACTTTCTCGGGGAGTCTCTTCGGAGACTCCGATGGGCGGCGCCGGACAACCGGCGCGGCCCGCCGTCACACCGGACTCGACTCGGCGGGTCGGACCGGGTGGCGGTATCCACACATGCCGCGTGCGGTGCGAAGTGTTACAAGAATTTCCCGTGCGACCGGGCGAGGACGCCGGCGGTCATGCGGAGCGAGGGCGGCGGGGGGTGTGGTTGCGGCAGCTAAACCCAGTCGGCGCAGACCTTTTCGGCCTCCAGCCGCTGCCGCAGGCGCGTCAGCCGCACGCGCACGTTCACCGGGGACAGGTTGAGCTCGGCGGCGATCTCCGGGGTGTTGTACCCCTGCATGCGCAGGTCCAGCATCCGCCGCTCGTCGTGCGAGAGCCGTGACGTCACGTGTCGGAGCTGATCGCCGTATTGAGTTTGGGCGGCGGGGTCGCCGCTGGGGTCGGTCTGCCCGTCCAGGATGCCGACCGCGTCGGCCAAGCCGTCCGGCTCTGACGAAACCCCGCTCAGCCGCTTCTGACGTTGCACCCGCCGCCAATGTCTCGCGACCTTCCGGCGGACGACCGTGATCGCCAGCGCGGTCAGCTTCTCCGGGTCGGCGACGTCGAACTTCCGGTTGCGAATGCCGATCAGGACGCTCTGGTGAACCGACTGGACGAGGTCGACCGAGTCGAGGTACGGGCGCAAGGCGCGCCCGAGCAGGACCCGGGCCACCACGCGGACCTTCGCCTCGTACCGACGCGCTAACTCGGATAGCGCGTGTTCGTCCCCGGCGGCGGCCTGACCAAATAGGCGCGAAAACTCCGGATCGGATCCGGTTGGGGCTGGCGCCCGCCCGTCCTGTCCCAGAGTCGGTCGGTTAGATTCGGTGGGCGTCATGTGCAGGCGGGTCACTGGAGTTGGGCCGTCGGATGGCATGTTACGGGACTCCAAAAGTGACGGCAACTAACGTCTGGCCCGGTCCCCACTTGGAGCGGGCGTCCGCGCCCTCGGCCGCGTCGACCCCGCGGAGCCCGCGAGATTGCGACGCCACCTGCGGTGCGGTAGATTGCGACGCCCGTAAAGGGTGGCACGCGACCCATTCGATCACCTCGGGTTTCCCGATCCGCAGACCATGCAGCCTCCCGCCTCGCCCCAACTCGTGAAGTCCGCGCGCGTCGACCTGGAGCGGCGGGTCCGCGCGGGCGAGGCGCGCTGCACCGAGCAGTGCCTCTCGCAGTTCCCCTCGGTCGCCGCCGACGCGGACGCCGTCCTCGACCTGATCTACACCGAGTTCCTGCTCCGCGAGCGCCTTGGCCGAGCGCCGGCACCCGACGAGTGGTACGCGCGGTTCCCCCAGCGACGCGCGGAACTCGAACAGTTGTTCCAGGTGCACGCCGAGTTGGACGAGCCCGACGACGCGGACGTCGGCACGCCCCCGGCGCCCGGAATCGTCGCGAGTGAGACGGCAAGCCCACCCGCCGCCGACGCGTCGCTCGGCCCGTCGCTGGTCGCCGGCACCTACCGCCTTATGGAGGAGGTCGGGCGGGGCGCGGTCGGGGTCGTCTACCGCGCCGAGGACCAGGTGCTCGGGCGGTCGGTCGCGCTGAAGTTCCTGCACGCCGAGCGGACGCGGGACGCCGAGCAGCTCGAGCGGTTCCGCCGCGAGGCGCGGGCCGCGTCGTCGCTCGACAGCCCGCACATCTGCACGATCTACGGCATGGGCGAGCACGGCGGCCAGCCGTTCATCGCGATGGAGCTCGTCCAGGGCCGGACGCTGCTGGAGCACGTGCGCCGCGGGCTGCCGCTGCCCGCCGTGGCGTCGCGCGTCGCCCAGGTCGCCGCCGCCCTGGCCGCCGCCCACGCCGCGGGCATCGTTCACCGCGACGTCAAGCCCGGCAACCTGATGGTGCGGGACGACGGCGTGGTCAAGGTCCTCGATTTCGGCCTGGCCCGGCTCCAGGAATGCGCCGACACCCCGTCGGGCTCGCGGAGCAACGCAAACGAGACGGCCCCGGGGTCGCTCGTCGGGACCGTCGCGTACATGTCGCCCGAACAGGCGCGGTGCGAGCCGGCGGAAGGCGCGTCGGACGTGTTCTCGCTGGGCGTGGTACTCTACGAGCTGCTCACCGGCTCGCACCCGTTCGAGGGCGATTCGCACGTCGAGATTTTGAACGCGATCCTGACCCGCCAGCCGATCCCGGCGTCGCGGTTGAACCCGGCCGTGCCCGCGGCCCTGGAGGCGCTGGTCGACCGCGCGCTGGCGAAGGACCCGCGGGTGCGGCCGACCGCGGGCGAGTTGGCGGCGGCCCTGGGCGCCTGGGCGTCGGGCGACTGGTCGACCGAACCGGCCGCGCGGCCGCCGTCGGTGCCGGGCGACCGCCTGATCGGCCGCGAGGCCGAACTGGCCGGCCTGCACGCGGCGTTCGCCGTCGCCTCCCGCGGGCAGGCGCAGATCTCGTGCGTCTCCGGCGAGCCGGGGATCGGCAAGACGACGTTGTGCGAGCAGTTCCTGGCCGAGCTGGCGACCCGCACGATCCCGTGCGTCGTCGCCCGCGGACGGTGCTCCGAGCGCCTGGCCGGCACGGAGGCGTACCTGCCCGTCGTCGAGTGCCTGGAGAGCCTCCTCCGCGGGCCGGCGGGCGAGCCGATCGGCCGGGTCATGAAGGTGCTCGCGCCGTCGTGGCACGCGCAGGTCGCGCGCGTCCCGGCCGCGGCCGCGGCGGCGCCTGCCGGGGCGCCCATCCCGGGCGGGGCGGTGCCGGGAGCCCCGGGCGAGAACTGGACGCAGGAACGCATGAAGCGGGAGCTCGTCGCGTTCCTCGACCAGGCCTGCCGCGAGCGGCCGGTCGTGCTGTTCTTCGACGACATGCACTGGGCCGACGTGTCGACGGTCGACCTGCTCGCGTACCTCGGCGGCAAGTGCGCCGCGATGCGGCTGCTCGTGCTCCTGACGTACCGCCCGACCGAGATCCTGCTCAACCGCCACCCGCTCCTCGGCGTGCGGCAGGACCTCCAGGCGCGCGGCGCGTGTCAGGAGATGTCGCTCGGGTTCCTGACCGCGTCGGCCGTCGCCCACTACCTGGACCGCGCGTTCCCCGGGCACCGGTTCCCGGCGGACTTCGCCCGGTTCGTGCACGGCAAGACGTCGGGCAGCCCGCTGTTCGTCGTCGACCTGCTGCGGTACCTGCGAGACAACGGCGTGATCGCCGGGCGGGACGGGGGCTGGGCGCTCGCAAAGGCCGTCCCCGACTTCCAGCGCGAGCTGCCGCAGTCCGTCCGCAGCATGGTGCAGCGCAAGATCGACCGGCTCGGCGACGCGGACCGGCGGCTGCTGACCGCCGCGAGCGTGCAGGGGTACGAGTTCGACGCCTGCGTCGTCGCGCGGGCGCTCGGGCTCGACGAGGCCGACGTCGAGGAGAGCCTGGACGCCCTGGACCGCGTGCACGCCGTCGTCCGCCGCGTCCGCGAGGCCGAGTACCCGGACCAGTCCCTGACCGTACGGTACGCGTTCGTCCACGTGCTCTACCAGAACGCGCTGTACGCGGCGCTGCAGCCCGCCCGCAAGGCGGCGCTGAGCCGGGCCGTCGCGAACGCGGTGCTCGCCCTGCACGGCGGGGACGGGTCGGCGATCGCGGCCGACCTGGCGCTGCTGCTGGAGGCGGCGCGCGAGTTCGGCCGGGCGGCCGAGCACTGCCTGCTGGCGGCAGACAACGCGGCCCGCCTGTTCGCCTACGGCCAGGCGTCCGGGCTGGCGCGTCGCGGGCTGTCCCTGCTGACGCGCCTACCCCCGTCCGACGACCGAGACCGGCTCGAGCTGCGCCTGCACATCTCGCTGGGCGTCTCGCTCCAGATGCTCAGCCAGTTCGCCGAGGCCGTCGGGATCCACGAGCGATCCCGCGAGCTCGCGCTCCGGCTCCAGGACGCGCAGGGCTCGTCGGTCGCGCTCTGGGGGTTGTGGCTCCACTTCGCCGCCCGGGGCGACTACCGTACGACGCTGTCGATCGCGCGCGAGTTGTCGGAGCTCGCCGGCCGCACCGGCGACCCGTCCGTGCGGCTGCTGGCCCACCAGGCGATGGGCATCACCCTGGTGCACCGCGGCGAGCACGCCGAAGCCTGGGCGCACTTCGAACGGGCGATGGCACTGTTCGACACCGGTCGCGACGCGGCCCGCGCGTCGGCCTACGGACAAAGCCCTGTCACGATGTGCCTCGGGTTCGGCGCGCTGACGCTGTGGTTCCTCGGACACGCCGACCGCGCCCGCGCGATGGCCCGCGAGGCGCTGGAGACGGCCGACGCGGCGGCCGACCCGCCCAGCAACGCGTTCGCGCTCTTCCTAGCCGCGTGGGTGGAAACCGCGTGGCGCGACGCCGCGGCCGTTCGCCAGCTCGCCGACGCGCTGGTGGCCCTGTCAGAAGAACACGGCTTCCCGTTCTGGCTGGCGACGGGCCGCGGATTCCAAGGCTGGGTCGACGTCGCGGAGGGCCGGGCGGAGGCGGGGGTGGCGCGGATCCGGGAGGCGTTCGGGCTTTACGAGGCATGCCAGGGCGGCGTGCTGCGCCCGCTGTTCGCGCTGCCGATGATCGAGGGCTTGGCGGCCACCGGCGACAGCGACGAGGCGTTGGAGGTGTGCGACCAGACGCTGGCCGCCGTTCGCGAGACGGAGAACCGCTACTACGAGCCGGAACTCCTGCGTCTGCGCGCGGGGCTCCTCCGCTCATCGCCCGCAACGCGCCCGACGGCCGGGGGTGACCGAGCACGTGACGGGGACGAAGCCGCGACCGAACGGGATGCTCAGGCCGCTGAATCCTTGAGCCAGGCCCTTTCCATCGCCCGGCAGCAGGGCGCCAAGTCGCTGGAGGTTCGCGTGGCGACGGACATCGCCCGCGCTCTGTTGCATTCGTCCATTGCATCGCCGCCTGCCGCCCGCAAGGTGGCTTTTAAATCGCTCGATCAAGCGTTGCGGTCCTTGAAGGAGGGGCGGCATTCACCCGACGTGCGCGAAGCGGTCGAGATGGTATCTAAGCTCGATGCGTCGAGTGCAGCAGCTCCTGCTGTACGCCCCTGAGGGGCCGGTGCCGTTCCGGGCGCGCCCGACCACCGTGTGCCCGACCGCCTCGCATCGCTCGTTGTTGGAGCACACGGTGCCCTAGCCTATGGGTCTCTCGCCGGCCCCGTATGCCCGGCGGATCTTCGGCCCGGACATCAAGGACGACTTGAAGCCGCCGAAGGACGTGACGGCCGTCAACGGCAGTCTCCGCGCGAAGGCCCGCGCCTGACGGCCCGGCGGCGCGCCCGCACCCGCACGCGATCTGCCGGCGAACCCCGGGGGCCATCCCCTCCCCGTCACAACGTGCGTCGCCCTCGGCCCCCTGACCTGCCGGGACTTCACGCACCGCGGAGTAAAACGGTCACTGACCGGAAAACCCCTCCGCTGACTGCGAATCCACGCCCACCGACGTGCAAAAGTGCAGAGCTTGCAAGCGGGCTGGTACAGGGTTAATCTGCCTCAAAACACCAACGAATCTGCTTGTTCGGCACGGCGGCCTCCGTCGCATGACACGCTGGAGGTCACAGGTTCGAGCCCTGTATCGCCCAATAACACAAAGCCTTGTCTAGCGGCATTTTACTAGCCAGCTAGGCAAGGCTTTCTTGTTTGGATGACGAGGTTCAGGCAGGTAGGAAAAGGCTTTCGGGGTGGATCGTTGGAAGCGGTGGCGGCTCACACGTAGCCACTCGGTGTTTCGCGCGGCTTGGCAATGTAGAGCTCACCCGAGGTCGCGCCGAACCTGCTGCCATGACGACGCAGATCACGGAGCAAACGTTGGGCTCTGCCTGCCCTAGTTCCCCCGCGTAATAAAGAACGCGTGCCTGCCTTAACACGCAGGTGTACTTCGCGTCGTCGGCGGTGGTCGGTTGCGGGCGGGTGCGCCGAGCAGGTCGCACGGCTCGGCGAGGAGCAACTGGTAGTTCGCCCCCTCGGCGGCGGCTCAGTTTTCGGTCGGCATGCGGGGTTTCTTCGCAGTCCTACCACTTAACTCGCCCGTTTTACCTAAATATACAACCCTCGCGTTCGGTGAGGAAAGACGGGAAAGCTCAAACATCCTAACACTGCTGTAAAAAACTATGTTTCGGTCAAATACAATTGAATAGCATGTGACATAGTGTTAACGTCGCTTCGCGTCCTTAGCGGGAGAACGGGTGCGAGTGATCTGCAGACATTTGGCTCTACTGTGCGGGGCTTTGTGGGCGCTTGCGTCGGCCACACCTGTTCGCGCGGCCGTGGTTACGGTGTTCACTACGGCGAGCGGCCCCACCGCCCTCCAAGTCGGGCAGTCGACCACGATCGAGGTGAGCGCGGTGGTCTCGGGGGCGACTGGCCCGTCGGACGGCCTCTTCACATACGACCTCGACCTTATTGCGGCCAATCTACTTCCGGGCCAGCCCTCGCTCCTATCCGTCCTTCCCGCGACACGGGTTGGGGTGAACGACTCGCTGTATGGCGGCGGGGACGGCCTCGTCACGGCTTCGGGCTTGGCCGGCATCCACGGAGGGTTCGACGCGAAGGACGTCGGCCTGACCGGGCCGGTGGTCCTCTTCCGCGTCGTCGTAACCGGCACCGGCACGGGGACGATGATGGTCACGCCCGGGCCCGCCGTGGATCCGTACGGGTTCGACTTCCTGGTCTACCAATCGCCCCCGTCGGAAACGATGGTGGTCTACGCCGGTGGGATCCTCCTCCAGGTCCTTCCAGATGACGACGGGGGCGACCCCGATCACGGCGGCCCCCCGACGAACGTGCCGTTACCCGCAGCGTGGTTGATCGGTGCCATCGGGGCGCCGGTTTCACTCGTTTACCGGTGGGCGCGCTCCCCGAAAGCCCGGGCCGAGTAGGCGCTGGACGATCGGGACGTCGCCCGCCGGGCACCACCTGACAATTTGGGACTGCCAGTCGCGCCCCCGCGACGTCTTCACGTGCGCGGGTGGCCATAACTCTACGAGGGCATCGATGATGCAGGGACGGGGAGACGAGGCGGCGGCGGCGGCGGACGTGAACTCCCAATCCGGGCGACCGTGGCCGGGGACGGTCCGTCGGCAGGCGCGGCAGCGACACCCGGTGCAGGGCCAGCGCGCCCGCTCTCTGCTGGCGTCGGCGGTCGGTCGCGCGCTGGAACTCGAGAAGTTGGAGACCCGGCAGTACCTGGCGCTGCTCGCGTCCGGAACGGTCTCGACCGACACCGCCTGGTCCGGGACGGTGCACGTGACGTCCGGGCTGACCGTGGCACAAGGCGCGAAGCTGACGATCGCGCCCGGGACGGTGATCAAGGCGAACCAAGCGGTAGTTATCAATGTCCTCGGCACGCTCGACGTGCGCGGGACGGCCGAGCAGCGTGTCGTGTTCACGAGCCGGACGGACGACAGCGTCGGGGAGGATCTGACCGGGCCGGGGGACTCGACGGGCGCGCGGGGCGACTGGCAGTTGCTGCACTTCGGCGCGGGGTCGGGTGCCTCGGTCGTGGAGCACACGGACTTCAGGTACGCCGGCAACGCCGCCTCCTCGGGTAACACCAGCTGGGTGAGGCCGACACTGGAGGTGAACGGCTCTTCCGTGACGCTGACGCACGTGACGGTGACCGAGGCGGACGGGGTCGGCGTGCGCCTGTACGCCGGCTCGCCCACTCTGACCGACGTCGGTGTGACCCGCGCCCGGCAAGCGGCGTTCTGGGCGGACCTGGCGGCCACGCCGACGTACGCGAACCTTTCGGCGGCACAGACGGGGCTTAACGGCGTGCTGCTGTCAGGCGGGACGATCGCCGGCGAGCGGACGTGGGACTTCGGCGGCCTGGCGGTGCAGTTGAACGCGCCGGTCGCGGTCGCCGCCGGCGGGGCGCTCGACGTCGTGGCCGGCCAGGTCGCCAAGTTTTACAGCGGGTCTTCGCTGTCGGTCGATGGGACGCTCCGGGTGCTGGGCACCGCCGCCCGGCCGGTGGTCTTCACCTCCTGGCGGGACGACGCGGCCGGGGGCGACACTGACGCCGCCACCACCGCCCCGCAGCGCGGGGACTGGTTCTCCCTGTTACTGAACGACGGGTCGGACGCGTCGACGATCTCCGGCCTCGACGTCCGCTACGCGGGCAACGCCTCGTCCGCCGGAAACTCGAGCTGGTACCGGCCGTCGATCCGGCTGACCGGTTCGGCCGCGCAACTGACCGACGTCCGCGTCGGCGAGGCCGATGGGACCGGCGTGCAGATCGACTCGGGCGCCCCCACGCTCACGCGCGTCTCGGTCGCGAGCGCACGGCAGGACGCCTTCCGCGGGTCGATCGCCGCGACCCCGACGCTGGTGAACCTGACGGCCGCCGGCACCGGCGGCGACCGCTACGTGCTGGACGCCGGCACGCTGGCCGGCGACCGCACGTGGGACATGGGCGGGCTGCCGATCGAGCTCGCGGGCGACGTGGTGGTCCCGGCCGGGCGCAAGCTCTCGGTCGTGCCCGGGCAGGTCGTGAAGATGAGCGCCGGCGAGGCGTTCCACGTCAGCGGCACGCTGCTGGCGCGGGGCACGGCCGACCGGCCCGTCGTGTTCACGTCCACGCACGACGACGCCTACGGCGGCGACTCCAATGTGAACGCCGGGGCCTCCGTCCCGGTGCGCGGCGACTGGTACACGATCAGTTTTGGCGCGGGGTCCGACGCGTCGGTGCTCGAGCACGTCGTCGTCCGGTACGCGGGCAACGCGTCGAGCCCCGGGAACTCGAGCTGGTTCCGGCCCGCGGTCCAGCTCGATTCGACGTCCGCCGCCCTGCGGAACCTGCGGATCGAACAGGTCGAGGGCGTCGGCGTGCGGCTGCAATCGGGCGGGGCGCCGGTGCTCGAGAACGTCGCCGTAACGGGCGGCAGCAACGTCCCCTTCTCCGCGAGTTGGGCGGTCAACCCGACTTACACCGGCCTGAGCGAGGCCGGAAACGCGATCGGCGCCTTCCTGATCGACGGCGGGACGATGAACGCCGGCAGCCGGCGCCTGAACGTGACGACGATGCCGTACGTCTTCGGCAATTCGGTCACCGTCCCGGCCGGCACGTCGCTGGCCCTCGACCCCGGCGTGACGCTGAAGTGGACGCAGGGGCAGATCCTCCAGGTCGACGGCACGCTCGACGCCCGGGGCACGCTCGCCAAGCCGATCATCCTCACCGACCGCCGGGACGACACCGCCGGCGGCGACACGTGGCAGGACGGCCAGGGCACGGTCGGCGGAAACACACCGGTGGCCGGGAGCTGGGCCCAAGTCCACTTCTCCGCCACCAGCACCGGGAGCGCGCTCGACCACGTCGACGTCCGCTACGCCGGCAACCTGTCGAGCCCCGGGAACAGTTCCTGGTACCGCCCCACGATCGAGACCGTCGGCTCATCCCCCGCGATCCGGAACACGCGGGTGCTGCACGGCGACGGCACGGGGGTGCAGATCACCGGCGGGTCGCCCGTGCTCGACCAGGTGACGGTCGACACCGCCCGGCAGGACGCGTTCAACATGAACCTGGCGGCGACCCCGGTCATCTCCGGGCTCACCGCCATCAACACCGGCGCCGACCGCGTCTGGATGCGCTCCGGCACCCTGCCGGGCGACCGGGCGTGGAACTTCGGCGGGCTGCCGGTCGAGCTCTCGGGCTCCCTAGCCGTCCCGGCCGGCACGAAGCTCGCGATCGCGGCCGGGCAGGTCGTCAAGCTGTCGCACGGGGAGGAGATCGAGGTCGACGGGACGCTCGACGCCCGAGGCACGGCGGCGAGCCCGGTCGTCTTCACGTCCACGACCGACGACTCCGCCGGTGGCGACTCGAACAACGACGGCGCGGCCTCGGCCCCGGCGCGCGGGGAGTGGGAGTCGGTCTACCTCAACGCCGGGTCGGGCGCGTCGGTTCTTGAGCACGTCGAGGTGCGGTACGCGGGCAACCTGTCGAGTCCGGGGAACACGAGCTGGTTCCGCCCGGCGATCCAGCTCGCCGGCAGCGCCGCCACCCTGCGCGACGTGCTCGTTCGGGACGTCGACTCGGTCGGCGTGCGGGTCCAGGGCGCCAGCACGGCGACGCTCGACGGGGTCGACGTCCGCGGGGCCGGCAACGTCCCGTTCAGCGCCGCCCTCGCGAGCGACGCCACGTACTCGCGCCTCACCGGCTCGGGCAACGCGGTCGAGGCGTTCCTGCTCGACGCCGGTTCGCTGCCGGGCGACCGCCGGCTCACCGTCACGTCCATGCCGTACGTGCTGGGCGCCGACCTCACCGTCCCGGTCGGGCGGACGCTCGGCGTCGACGCGGGCGTGGTCGTCAAGTTCACCACGGGCCAGGAACTCAACGTCAACGGCACGCTCGACGTCGACGGCACGGCGGCCGCCCCGGTGGTCTTCACCTCCCGCACCGACGACTCGGCCGGCGGTGACACGTTCCGCGACGGGCAGCCGGCGATCGCGCCCGGCGAGTGGGAGGCCGTGTACGTCAACGCCGGGGCGACGAACGTCTCGCTCGACCACCTGCAGATCCGCCACGCCGGCAACCTCGCGAGCGCCGGCAACACCTCCTGGTTACGCCCGAGCCTGAACGTGGCCGCCGCGGTGTCGGCGACGAACCTGGTCGTCCGCGCGAGCGACGCGACGGCGGTGCAGGTCGCCGCCGGGGGCGCCCTGACGATGACCGGTGGCATGCTCGCCGACACCCGCGGCACGAACCTCGTCGTGTTGAGCGGCGGCGCCGCCGCGCTGAGCGGCGTGGCGATCCTGACCGCGGGCACCGGTGTCGACGTGCGCGCGGGCGGCACGGCCACCGTCACCGGCTCGGCGTTCGAGGGCCTGGTGACCGGGTTCACGAACGCGAACAACACCTTCACCTCCGCCGTCGCCACGGGGAACTGGTGGGGGCAGGTCGGCGGCCCGCACGACCCGAGCCCGGCCGACGGCCGGGTCAACAGCAACCCGGGCGCGGCCCCGGCCTCCAACTTCGTTGACTACACGGGCTTCCTCGCCGCCCGCCCGCCCCTGCCGCTGGGGCCGTCGATCCAGTCGCACGCCCCGCAGCTCACCAACGGCGACGTCGCGTCCGTCGACGTCACCTTCTCGAGCCCGGTCGACCTCGCCACCTTCACGCCGGCCGACGTCAGCGTCACCGGCCCGCAGGCACCGGCGGTCTCAGGCATCACGTTCGTCGGCGGCACGACCTACCGCATCACCTTCGCCGCCCCCCTGTCGGCCGCGGGCGCGTACCAGATCCGCATCGGGCCCGACGTCACGGGCCTGAGCCGCTACCGGATGGATCAGGACAGGGACGGCGTCGACGGCGAGGCGACGGTCGACGCCTACGTCGCCACGGTCACGATCGAGCGCGCCGGCCCGCGCGTCGTCTCGGCCGCCCCGGGCGGTGCGCAGCCGGCGGCGATCGACGGCGTCGTCGTCACCTTCTCCGAGCCGATCGCGGCTGGCACGTTCACGCCCGCCGACGTCGTGATGACCGGCCCCGGCGGCACGGTGCAGGTGCTCTCGGTCACCCGGCTCTCGGCCACCGAGTTCCGCATCGGGTTCCCGGTCCAGTCGGTCAACGGCCAGTACACGCTGGCGATCGGGCCGGCCGTCGCCGACCTCGCCGGCAACCTGATGGATCAAGACCAGGACGGGGCGAGCGGCCGGCCCGGTGACGTGTTCACGCACACGTTCACGATGGCCCGCGAGCCGCTGCGCGTGGTCGGGCAGGCGCCGGCCGGCAACATCGCCGGGTCGATCGACTTCGTCGACCTCACGTTCTCCGGGCCCGTGAACGCGATCTCGTTCTCCGCCGACGACGTGAGCATCCAGGGCGCCGCCGGGTTCGTGCCGGTGACCGGCGTCACCGCGCTCTCCGCCACGACCTTCCGCGTCCACTTCCAGCGGATCACAGAGGAGGGGAACTTCACGATCCGCGTCGGCCCCGGGGTCTCCGACCCGGCCGGGATCCTGATGGATCAGGACGCCGACGGCATGGCCGGTGAGGTGGAAGACCGGTACGAGAACACGTTCCACATCGACGGGGCGGGGCCGCAGGTGGTGTCGCGCTCGCTGACGGGGCTCGTCGCCGGGCCGGTCAGCTTCGTCGACGTGACGTTCGGCGAGGAGGTCCTGAGCGACACGTTCACGCCCGCCGACGTCGCGCTCGTCGGTCCGAGCGGCGCGGTCGCCGTCACGTCGGTCACGAAAGTGACGGGCACCACCGCCACCTACCGCATCGCCTTCGCGCCGCTGTCGGTCGACGGCGTCTACACGCTGCGCGTCGGGCCGAACGTGCTGGACCTGTCCGGACAGCCGATGAACCAGGACGGTGACGGGGTCGACGGCGAACCGGTACAGGACGTGTACGAGGGGACGTTCACGGTCGATTCGGTCGGGCCGCGCGTCGTCGCGGTCACACCGAGCGGGCCGCTCGAGGCGCCGTTCGCGTCGGTCACGGTCATGTTCTCGGAGGCCGTGGGGGCCGGAAGTTTCACGACCGCGGACGCGGCGATCGTCGGGCCGGGCGGGGCGGTCACGCCGACGTCGATCACGCAGCTTTCGCCGACCGAGTACCGGATCAACTTCCCCACCCAGTCCGCCGCCGGGAGTTACCAGTTCTCCGTCGGGCCGCAGGTGCTCGACGCGGCCGGCAACGCGATGGACCAGGACCGGGACGGCACGCGAGGCGAGCCGGGCGACGCCTACGCGTTCGCGCTGGCGCTGAACCTGCCGAACCTGAAGATCGACGCCCCGAGCACGCCAGCCACCGCGACGGCCGGGTCGACCGTGAACGTCTCGTGGAACGACAAGAACACCGGCCTGGCCGCGGCGAAGTCGCCCTGGGTCGGGCGGGTCGTGCTGTCGGCCGACGCCGTCTACGGGAACGGGGACGACGTGCAGATCGGCACGGTCGCGTCCGCCGCCGACCTCGCGGCCGACGGATCCGCGGCCCGGCTCGTCACCGGCGCGGTGCCGTTCGGCATTTCCGGGCAGTTCACCCTCTTTATCCGGATCGACAGCGGCTCGCAGGTGCTGGAGACGGGCGAGGCCGACAACCTGTACTCGGCGGTGCTCACCGTCACCGCCGCGCTCCCGCCGGCCGACCTCCAGGTCGACGCCGTCACCGTCCCGGCGGCCGCGGAGTCCGGGCAGAACGTGACCGTCACCTGGCGCGTCACGAACCACGGTACCGAGACCACGCCGGCGGGCGCCTGGTCGGACCGGGTCGTGCTCTCGTCCGACGGCGTCCTCGGGAACGGCGACGACGTCGTCCTCGGCACCTTCGCCCGGTCCGGCGCGCTCGCGCCGGGCGGGAACTACACGCGGGCGGAGTCGGTCAAGCTCCCGGACGCGCTGGCGGCCGGGGACTACTACGTCTTCGTGCGGACGGACGTGAACGGGCAGGTGACCGAGCCCGCGGCCGAGGACAACAACGTGTCCCGCGCGGCCGGCACGATGGCCGTCGCCCTCGCGCCGGCGCCCGACCTCGTCGTGACGGACGTGAGCGGCCCGGCGGTCGGGGCGATCGGGCGGCAGGTCGTGGTGAACTGGAAGGTGCGGAACAACGGCGGCGCCGCCGCGAACGGGCCCTGGGTCGACCGGGTCTACCTCTCGACCGACGGCACGCTCGCCGGCGCCCTGCTCGTCGGCACGTTCACGTACCCCAGCACGCTCGGCGCGGGGCAGGAGGCCGCCCGCAGCGGCACGATCACGCTGCCGACGGTCGACGACGCGGAGTTTTACTACGTCGTCGTCACCGACGCCGCGGGCGCCGTCTTCGAGCGCGCGAACGAGGGGAACAACACCAGCGTCGGCACGGGCAGGATCCAGGTCGTCCACCCGGACCTAGTGATCGAGACCGTGGGCCTCTCGACCGCCACCGCCCAGTCGGGCGGGAAGGTGACGGTGTCGTGGACGGGGCGGAACGCCGGCTCGTTCGCCACCCCCGCCCACTGGGTCGACCGGGTCTACCTGTCGGCCGACGGCACGCTCTCGGGCAACGACGTCGCCCTCGGGTCGATCGCGCACGCGGGCGTCGTCGGCGCCGGCGGCGACTACACCGGGCATCTCGAAGTGACGCTCCCTCAGGGCATTTCCGGGTCGTACCGGATCATCGTGGTCGCCGACGCGGACGGGGCGGTGGAGGAGGATGGCGACGAGGGGAACAACGCGGCTCCCTCCGCGACGCTCGCGGTCGTCCTGGCCCCGTACGCGGACCTGGGAGTAAGTGAAGTCACCGCCCAGGCCGTCGTCGTCGGTGACCCGGTCGACCTCACCGTCTCGTGGAAGGTGACGAACACCGGCACGGGTCCGGGCTCGGTCGACACGTGGGTCGACCGCGTCGTCCTGTCCCGCGACGGCACCCTCGGGAACGCGGACGACATTGTGATCGGCACGTTCACGCACACCGGCCTCATGCCCGTGGGGACGTCGTACACCGAGAGCCGCGTGATCCCGCTCCCGCCCGCGACGCAGGGGCGGTTCACCCTTTTCGTGGTCGCCGACGCGACGGATGCCGTTTACGAACACGGCAACCACGCGAACAATGTCGCCTCGCCCACGCACCCCGTGGACGTCATGATCCGCCCGTACGCGGACCTGACGGTGGGGGGCGTGACTGCCGACGCCAATGGCACTGCGGGGCGGCCCATCACGGTGAGTTGGACCGTCACCAACCAGGGGATCGGGCTCACCGATTCCACCCAGTGGAACGACCAGGTTTACGTCACCACCGACCCCACCGGTGCGACCGGTCGGCGGCACGTCGGCTCGATCAATCACGTCGGCGCGCTGGGCGTGGGGGCCTCCTACACCCGCACCGCGCAGGTGACGCTGCCCGCGAACATCTCGGGGCCGTACTACGTCGTGGTCGTCACGGGCGGGCCGTTCGAGTTCGTCTACACGAACAACAACTCGGCCGTCTCGAACGCCGTTAACGTGATCCTGCTCCCCCCGCCTCCGCTCGACCTTCAGGTCACGAACGTGACCGGGCCGCTCACGGCGCTCGATTCACAGAACGTCGAGGTCAGCTGGACGGTCCGCAACAACGGTCCCACGTCCCTGGACCCCGGCACCGCCTGGACCGACACCCTCTACCTCGTCCAGAATGGCGACTTCGCGAACGCCCTGAGGCTCGGCGACTTCCGCCGCACCCAGGGCCTGGGCGCTGGATTGTCCTATACGCGTACGGAGCTCGTCCGCGTGCCCAACGCCCAGGGGGTGTTCCAGTTCTACGTCGTTACCGACCGCGCCGGGGAGGTCTTCGAGACGAGCGAGGGCAACAATCAGGGGCAGTCGCAGTCGATGACCGTCTCACTCCGCCCCCGCCCGGATCTCCAGGTGACGAACGTCATCGCCCCGGCCCAGGTCAACTCGGGCGGCGTGATCGATGTCTCCTTCACCGTCCGCAACCTCGGGTCGGCCACCACGCCGACGGGTGGCTCCAAGTGGCACGACCTGATCTACCTGTCACTCAACAACCAGCTCGACGTCTCCGACATCTTGCTCGGGTCGATGAGCAACGTCGCCGCCCTCGCCGTCGGTGAGTCTTACACCTCGACGAAGCAGTTCACCCTGCCCAAGGGGGTCGCCGGCAACGTCTTCGTGATCGTCAAGACGGATGGGAACGGGGTGGTCGACGAATTTCCGCAGGAGGACAACAACACCCGCGCGGCGGCGCTGGCGGTGGACGCCGTACCGGTCCCGCCGCCGGATCTCGTGGCCTACAACGTCTTTACGCCGCTCGACGCGTTCGACAACTCGGTCATCACCGTCCATTACGAGGTCGCGAACCGCGGGTCCGGGGTGACCCACCCCGGCTCGTGGACGGACCAGGTCTGGCTGACGCGCGGGAAGGACCGGCCTAACCCCTTGCGGGGCGACATCTTCCTGGGCGCCTTCGGGAGTGGGGGATCGCTGGAAGTGGGGCAGTCGTACGCGCGGGACGTTCAGGTTCGGCTCCCGGCGAATACTCAGGGCCAGTTCTACATTACGGTTTTCGCCGACTCGGCCGACGCGGTTTTCGAATCGGCGTTCGACGTCAACCGGAACCCGGACGCGCCGAACGACCTGGACGGGTCGAACTTCAAGGCCGCCCCGATCACCGTCCTCTTCACCCCACCGGCCGACCTTCAGGTGACGAGCGTCGCCGCTCCTGCTTCGGCCGTCGGTGGCGGCAACGTCACCTTGACCTACACGGTTACGAACAAGGGTTCCAACCCCACTGACCGGGATCGCTGGGCGGACGCGATCTATTTATCCACGGATCCCGATCTACGGAATGGCCAGGGGACGCACCAACTCGTGTTCGTCGTCCCGCACGGGGGGGTGCTGAACTCGAACGGGTCGTACACGCAGACGGTGACGTTCCAACTCCCGCCCAGCGCCAAGGGGATGTACTTCGTCGTCGAGACGAACGTCGACCCGCGGAAGGGGCTGACCGGCGACGAACTGTTCCTCGAGCAGCTCCAGGCGGTGATCGACGCGGCGGGGCTGGCGGTCGAAGACCGCAAGGTCACGTCGCTCGAACTCGGCGAGCTCGTCAAAGTGTTCCAGGGGGCGAGCGGGAACTTCAACCCGGTGTTCGAGGGGCCCTTCGCGAACAACAACACCGGGGCGGTCGCGTCTGTCGTCTCGGACGCTCCCGCGGACCTTGCCGTCGCGAACGTCGGGGTTACGCCCGCCGCGTTCTCGGGTGAGGCCGTCAACGTCACCTGGCGCGTCACGAACACCGGCCCGTCTCCCGTCTGGTCGGGCACCACGCACTGGGTCGACTACGTCTTCCTGTCGCCCGACCCGACGTTCATCTGGGACCGCGCCACCCTCGTCGGGCAGCGGGTCCACTCTAACGCGGGCGGACTCGGCGTCGGGCAGCACTACGACGCCTCGCTCTCGGTGAACCTCCCGGCCGGCATCGCCGGCAAGCGGTACGTCCACGTCTTCAGCGACCGCTTTCCGCGGCACGGCGGGCTCGACATCGTTCAGGGTGGTGACTATCCCGACTGGCCCGACACGTACCGCAAGCGCGTGTACGAGGGGCAGGCCAAGGCCAACAACGCCGGTTCCGCGGCGCTCAACGTCACGTTCCGCGAGCCGGACCTCAGGATCATGAACTACGACGTGGCGTCGGTCGGCCCGTCGGGGGGCGACCTGGCCGTGTCGTTCACGGTCACCAACCAGGGCACGCGCACGACCCGCGTGGACACCTGGTACGACCGCGTCTACATCTCGACGGACCCCTCGCTCGACGACCAGGATCAACTCCTCGGCACCGTCCTCCGCAAGGGCGCGCTGGCGCCGGGCGGCACGTACGACGTCGCCACGTCGGTCCGCCTGCCGGACAACCTCAACGGCCAGTACTACATCCTGCTCTACGCCGACTCGCCCTACGGCCAGGGCGGACCGATCTTCCGCGGGCTGCTGCCGTTCCCGCTGCTGGGCGGCGACCCGCGCGTCGCGCTCGCCGGGAACCCGATGGGGCAGGTGCACGAGTTCCAGAACGAGAACAACGGCGTCCTGCCGCTCCCGATCACGGTGCAGACGATCGTCCCGCCGGACCTGCGGGTGACGAACGTCACCGCCCCGGAGACGGCGACCGTCGGCCGCGGGTTCAGCGTCACGTTCGAGGTGACCAACACGGGCGGCGGGGCCGTGCCCGAGCGGCAGCAGCCGTGGTACGACTACATCTACCTCTCCCGCGACCAGTACCTCGACGTGCGGTCGGACCTGCTCGTCGGCAACGTCCGGCGCGACGGGGTGCTGGCGGCCGGGCAGAAGTACACGGTCACGCAGGCGCTGAACGTCCCGCGCGGGATCACCGGCGGGTACTACGTGTTCGTCCTGACCGACACGCCCACGCGGCTCGACGCGCGCGGCACCGTGATCGAGGCGAGCGAGGCGAACAACGCGACGGCGTCGGCGGTCCCGATGCTGATCCAGCTCCCGCCGCCGTCCGACCTCCAGGTGGACGAGGTGACCGTCCCCGCCTCCGCGTTCAGCGGCGGCGTCGTGCAGGTGACGTACACGGTCAAGAACCACGGGGCGGAGCCCGCGCGCGGGCAGTGGGTGGACTCGGTTTTCCTGTCGAGGGACGGCGTCTGGGACCTCGGCGACCGCCTCATCGCCACGGTCGACCGAGGCGCGCTCGGCGGCCCGCAGGAACTGGCGCCCGGGCAGTGGTACGCGGGGACGGTCAACGCGGTGCTGCCGACGGCGCTCCCGGACAACTACCGCATCATCGTCCGCACCGACGTGTTCGACGACGTTGCCGAGACGAGCAACGCGAACAACGCCGGCGCGTCGACCGGGACGGTCGCGGTGCAGGTCAAGACGCTCCAGCTCAACGTGACCGCGGCCGACAGCCTGTCGACCGGGAAGGAAGTGCTCTACCGGGTGTTCGTCGCCGCCGGGCAGACGCTCGAGGTCTCGCTCGACTCCTCCTCCGACGGGGCCGCGACCGAGCTGTACGCGAAATTCGAGGGGCTCCCGGGGTCGCAGAACTTCGACGCGGCCTACCCGGGCCACCTGACGGCCGACCAGAGGATCACGATCCCGGCGACACAGGGCGGGTACTACTACGTCCTGGCGCGGGCGGTCTCGTCGCCGGCGAACACGCCGGTCAAGCTGCTGGCCAAGGTGATCCCGTTCCAGATCCGCAACGTCACCCCGGACGCCGTGGGCGACGGGCGGTACGTGACCACCACGATCACCGGCGCGCAGTTCGCGCCCGGGGCGATCGTCAAGATCGCGCGGCCCGGGTTCGGCGAGTTCGAGCCGGTCAACTACCGCGTGGTCGACGCGACGAAGGTCGTGGCGACGTTCGACCTGACCGGCGCCGTCCGCGGGCTGTACGACGTGATCGTGACGAACCCCGACGGGCGCACCGCCCGGGCGCCGTACCGGTTCATGGTGGAGGCGGCCCGGCCGCTCGACGTGACGGTCGGCATGGGGGGGCCGAGCCAGCTCGACCTCGGGCAGACGGGCGTGTACGGCGTCACGATCCACTCGATCAGCAACACCGACGCGCCGTACGTCCACTTCGAGTTCGGCGTGCCCCGGCTGGCGAACCCCGCCGCGAGCATCATCCCGGGTGAACGCCTCGTCTTCTCCACCAACCTGTCGGGCGCCCCGAACGTGACCGGCGTGCCGTGGGCGGACCTCGACGGCGTGATCAACGACGCGGGCGACCTCACCGCGCCCGGGTTCACCTTCGACCTCGTCAACCGTGGCACGGCGTCGCTCACGTTTACGGCCGACGTCTACCCCGAACTGCGGCGGCTCCTCGCGGAAGACCCGAAGTTCCTCGAAGAGCTCTCGCCCGACCAGCTGGCGGCGCTGTCGTTCGAGTTCTACATCCAGGCGGCGGCGACGCCGATGACGGCGCAGGAATACGTGGCTTACCAGCGCGAGAAGGCCCTGCTCATGCGGGACCGGATCCTCGCCGACGCGGGGGCTCCGGCGGCGCTGCGGGGCGTGGTCGCGAACGCGGACGCTTGGGCGGACGCGTACCTCGCGGCGCTGGCGGACGCGGGGCAGCTCCGGCCGGAGGACGTCCCGCCCGGAATTCGCACGCGGCCGGAGGTGTCGAGCGTGATCCACACGATCACGGCCGGGATCCTGGGGCAGCCGGTCGGGGGGCAGGTCATCGGCGGGGGGAATTTGGCTGCGTTCTTCGCGCAGGTGCGCGCGTGGTACGGGCACAACCCCGACGCGTTCGGGTCCAGCGCCATCCCCGACGGGTCGAAGTGGGACCTGCACCTCGCGAGCCCCACGCACTTCGAGGCGTTCCGGATCAAGGTCGGGCAGGACTTCGACACCGTGCCGGTCGCGGTGAACGACCCGAATCTGGCCGACTTCTTCGGAATCGCCGGCACGCGCAGCTCGGCCGTCACCATCACCGGCCCGACCGGGTTCGGGGGCACGAACATGGTGCCCGCCAACACCCCCCTGCCGTACGCGATCGGGTTCACGAACCCCGGCAGCAACGGGGCGGCCCCGGTCGCGCAGATCCGCGTGCTCCAGCCGATCGACGCCAAGCTCGACGTCCGGTCGTTCCAGCTCTCCGACATCCGCTTGGGGAACCTGCTGATCGACCTACCGGCGGGCCGCGGGGCGTTCACGGGCACGTTCGACTACACGGACTCGCTCGGGTTCGTGCTGTCGGTGTCGGCGGGCGTGGACGTGGCCTCGCGGACGGCGACGTGGCTCGTCACGGCGATCGACCCGCTCACGGGCCTGCCGATCAAGACGAATTCCGGACTGGCCGGCCTGCTCGGCGCGGGGGCGACGGGGTCGGTCGGGTACACGGTGCGCACCGACGCGGCGGCGCGCACGGGAGACGAGGTGAAGGCGTCGGCGCGGGTGATCTTCGACGCCCAGACGCCGCTCGACACGGGCGTGGCGCGGGCGACGGTGGACGCCGCCGCCCCGACGGTCTCGTTCAACGTCAGCCCGCTCGGCGGCGGGGCGTACGCGCTCGCCTGGGGCGCGGCCGACGACGCGCTGGGCGCGGGCGTCAAGGATTTCACCGTCTACGTCTCGGTCAACGGCGGGCCGTACACGGTCTTCATGAACCGCACGGCGGAAACGGCGGCGGTGTGGCGCGGGCGGTCGACCGACACGGCGGCGTTCGTCGTGCTGGCGACGGACTTCGCCGGCAACGTGAGCGACGTGCCGGCCGGCGTGACCGTGCCGGCGTACGACCGGGCGATCAACCTCGGTACGGGGCCCGACGCCGAGACCGAGACGGTCGAACTGCCGCGCGTCCCGCAGCCGACCGCCAAGCCGAGCAACCCGCTGTTCGTCAAGGCCCAGCAGGGCGTGCCGGCGACGGCGCCGACCGTCCGCCCGCCGAGTTTCGGCACCGTGCTCGAGCCGTTCGCGGCCGGGGCGTTCGCCTGGGGTTTCCCGGACGGGGGCGGCAACATCGGGCCGCTCGGCATCGCGTTCGGGCCGGACGAGTCGGTCTACGTCTCGGGCGGCGCCGGGCGAAACCAGATCTACCGGTTCACGCTCGCGGGCGGTCAGGCGGGGACGCCACTGGCGACCCTCGACTACCCGATCTACGACATGACGTTCGACCGCGACGGCCGGCTGTGGGCGACCACCGGGGGCGGGCCGCTCGTGGAGCTCGACCCGGCCACGGGACGGATCGTCGACGTGATCTCCGAGGGCGTCAGCCTCGGCATCGCCGCCGACCCGGGCGACGACCGGCTGTACGTCTCGACCAGCAGCGGCATCGCGGTGTTCGACACGAACGCGCGGACGTTCGCGCCGTTCAGCTCGGTCCGCGTGGACGGGCTGGCGCTGGCCCCGGACGGGACGCTGTACGGTATCGCCTGGCCCCACGGGTTCGACGTCGTCCGGTTCGACCGCACGGGCAAGGCGGCGGTCGTGTACGACGCCGAATCCGACTTCGACGGGATCAGTTTCGGCCTGCCGAACACGGTGCTGGCGGGGCTCATGTTCGCGTCGACGCACGACGGCAAGGTCACGATGATCGACCTCGCGTCGCTGAGGGCGGTGGACGTGGCGACCGGCGGCACGCGCGGGGACTTCCTGCACGTCGGGCCGGACGGCCGGGTGTACGTGAGCCAGTCGGGCGAGGTCGACGTGCTCTTCCCGCTGCTGGCGCCGCGGGTGGTGGCGACCACGCCGATCGACGGTAGCCGGGTGGCGCCGATGATCAACTCGGCGCGGGTCGTGTTCGACAGCGACATGCTGGATTCGGCGACCGACGCCGGGTCGGTCACGAACCCAGCGAACTACGTCATCCGCGACCTGACCAACAACGCGGTGGTGCCGGTCGGGGCGGTGACGTACGACGCGGCCACCCGCACCCTCACGCTCTGGTTCGAGTCGCTCGCGCCCGACTCGTACGAGATCGAGATCTCGGCGGGCGTGAAGTCGGCGTCGGGGCTGGCGCTGGGGCAGGCGTTTAAGGTCGACTTCGTGGTGGCGGTTGACGCCGGGGCGGCGGCGACGCCGAAGTTCAGCAACACGCGATTCAACCGGGCGACGGGCGAGCTGTCGTTCGACGTCTCGTACACGAACACGTCGGGGGCGAACCTCGGGGCGCCGCTGCGCGTGGTGTTCGAGGCGCTGGGCCGGACGGGCGTGACGGTCAAGAACCCGGACGGGTACACGGCCGAGGGTCACCCGTACGTCGACCTGTTGACGACGGCGCAGTTGACCCTGGGGCCCGGGGCGACGAGCGCGGTTCGGACGATCACGCTCACCAACGGCGCCGGCGCCCCGGCCGACCTCCTGGCACGGGTGCTGACGAACCTCGCGCCGAACCTGCGCCCGGTCTTCTCGTCCAGCCCGCCGACGGCGGGGACGGCGGGGACGGCGTACGCGTATACGGCAGCGGCCAGTGACCCGGACGGGCCGGGGATCGTGTACGTGCTGATCTCGGGGCCGGCGTCGGCGAGGATCGACGCGCAGACGGGCGTGCTGACGTGGACGCCGGGGGCGGGCGACGGGGCGTCGGTCGCGTTCGAGGTGCGGGCGTACGACGCCTCGGGCGGGTACGCGCGGCAGTTGTGGACGGTGGCGGTGTCGAACGCGAACCGTGCCCCCGTCCTGATCCCGATCGCCAACCAGCAGATCTCCGAGGGCCAGACGCTCGCGCTGCCCGTGGCGGCGACGGACCTCGACGGGGACGAGATCACGTACTGGGCGGACAACCTGCCGCCGGGCGCGGTGTTCGACCCGTCGAGCAACACGGTGCGGTGGCAGACGAACGGGACGTCGGCCGGGCGGTACGCGAACGTGCGGGTGTACGCGTCGGACGGGGCGCACACCGTCTCGCACGCGTTCGACCTCGTCGTGCTGAACGTGAACCAGGCGCCGGCCCTGGCGCCGGTCTCGAATCGTTCGGTGAACGAGGGGAGCGCGGTGACGCTGCGCCTGTCGGCCACCGACCCGGACGCTGGCGACAAGCTCACCTACGGGGCCGAGGGGCTGCCGGCGGGGGCGAGCGTGGACCCGGTCACCGGCGCGTTCTCCTGGACGCCGACGTTCGCGCAGAACGGCGTCTACACGGTCGACTTCACCGTCTCCGACGGCGTCGCCGTCACGCGGCGGTCGGCCGTAATCAGCGTGGGCAACGTGAACGGCCAGATCCGGATCAACCCGGTCGACCGGCTCACCGTCTCCGAGGGTCAGCCGCTCACGCTTCTGCTCCCGGTGCACGACCCGGACTTCGTGATCACGGTCGATCCGGAAGACGGGTTGGCGGGGTGGGTCCTGCCGTGGACGGTGCGGCACGAAGCCCTGCCGGCGGGGATGACGTTCGACCCGGCGACGCAGCTCGTCAAGTGGACGCCGACGTTCGGTCAGGCCGGGATCTACAGCCTCTCGTTCACGGTGACCGACGACGGGAACGGCACCGGCACGCCGACGACGTCGAGCCGCACTATCGAGATCGAGGTGCGGGACGTGAACGGCGCGCCGGTGGTGGCAAGCGTCGGGACGCGGACGGTGGCGGTGGGCGGGTCGCTCGTGGTGCCCGTCTCGTCGACCGATCCGGAGGGCGGGCCGCTCGTGCTGACGGCCGGTGGTCTGCCGCCGTTCGTGACGTTCGTGGACAACGGGGACGGGACGGGATCGCTCGTGGCGAATCCCGGGGCCGGGCAGCGGGGGAATTACGTCATCACGATCACGGCGACGGACGGCGGGAACGGCAACGCGGCCAACAGACTCACGGGGCAGGCGCAGTTCGTGCTAAGCGTGACGTCGCCGAACGAGCCGCCGGTGATGGCGCACGTCGGGCCGAAGGTGGGGGTGGCGGGGCAAGAGATCCGGTTCTTCGTGAACGTGGCAGACCTTGATCAGGACGGCGTGACGTTCTCAGCGACGGGCCTGCCGGCCGGGGCGACGTTCGTGCCGACGGTGATATACGGGGTGGCGGAGTTCCGCTGGACCCCGACGGCCGGACAGGTTGGCCAATACGATCTGACTTTTAATGTGACCGACAGCGGAAACGGTACGCCGGGGAACGCGGAGTCGGATTCGGAGACGGTGCGGATCGTGGTGCGCGGGAACAACGCCGCGCCGGTGCTGGCGCCGGTCGGGCCGCGCCAGGTGACGGCCGGCCAGACGATCACGATCGACCTGTCGGCCACCGACGCGGACGGCGACACGGTCACGTACACGATGGCGTCGAACGACCTCCCGCCGGGCGCGAAGCTCGACCCGGTCACGGGCGTGTTCACGTGGACGCCGAGCCTGTCGGACGGGCGGAGCGCGCCGTACACGGTGCGGTTCACGGCCAGTGACGGCAGCCGGACGAGCACGGAGGACGTGCGGATCACGGTGGCCCGGGTGAACCGGGCGCCGGCGGTGGTGCCGCTGCCGGATCAGGTCACAGACGAGGGGGTGGCGATCAACTTCGGGGTCGCCGGGATCGATCCGGACAATGACACGCTGACGTGGTCGGTGGTGAGTGGGCTTCCTGCGGGTGCGGTGTTTGATCCGGCGACGCGGTCGCTTTCGTGGACACCGGCGTTCGACCAAGCGGGGCTGTACACGATCCGAATCGCGGCCAGCGATCCGGCGGGGCTCACGAGCGTCGTCGACGCCCGCGTTCAAGTGTTCAACATCAACCGTGCGCCGCAACTGCCCCGGCAGAGCGGAAGGGTGCTGCGGATCGGAAGGCCGTTCACGTTAGATCTGGGCGGGTCGGATCCGGACGCCGGAACGACGTTGGTGTACTCGGCCGAGGGTCTGCCGGCTGGGGCGACGCTGAATCCCGCGACGGGGCGAATCTCGTGGACACCCCTGGCGGTGGATGCGGGCGTTCATGATGTGGTGGTGCGGGCTACGGACGGGCAGTTGACGGCGACGCGGGCGCTGCAGCTGGTGGTGTCGGCGCAAGCGGTTCCGCCGGCGGTGCGGATCGAGCTGACGCCGAGCTTCCCGGCGGCGGTGGGGACGCCGGTGGTCGTCCATGCCGCGGCGTCGGGGGTGGCGGACATCGCCTCGATCGTCGTCACGATCAACGGGCAAGTGCAGGCGCTGGATCAGTTTGGGCGGGCGCGGTTCACGGCTCTCGCGGCGGGACATTATGCCGTGGTCGCTACGGCCACTGACGTCGACGGGAATGTCGGGACGGCGACGGCCGACCTGAAGGTTCGGGATCCGGCGGACCGCGTCGCGCCGGTGGTCTCGATCGCGCCGCCGCTGCCGGGGATGGTGGGGGCGGCGCTGGCGGTGACCGGGAGCGTCGTCGACACGAATCTCGACTTCTACCGGCTCGAGATCGCGCCGGTCGGGACGCAGGATTTCGTCACGATCGGGTCGGGGATCAATGCGGTGGCGGCCGGCGAGGTGCTGGGGACGATCGACCCGGGCCGGTTCGCCAACGGGGCTTACGTCGTTCGGCTCACGGCCGCTGATCTGACGGGGCGGGTGACCTCGACACAGCAGGTGGTGGAACTCAACACGGCGGCGAAGCCGGGGGCGTTCACGACGTCGGCGACGGACCTGACCGTGACGCTGGACGGGGTCGCGTTCGCGTTCACGCGCGTCTACTCGACGACGGGCGCTGGAGTGAATTCGGCGACGGGGTACGGGTGGCATCTGGCGGGAGTCGACCTGCACCTGACGACGAACCTGCCGGCCGGCGGGTTGACGGCGTTCAGACCGTTCACGGACTCGACGCGGGTCTACGTGAACCTGCCGGACGGGTCGCGCGCGGGGTACACGTTTAAGCCGGTGGCGGTGGCGGGGACGACGTTCTTCCGGCCCGCGTGGCAGGCGGACGCGGGGGTGACGTACGGGCTCGGGAGCGCGGACGTCACGCTCGAAAAGGTGAACGGGGCGTACTACCGGCTCGGGACGGGGCTGCCGTACGACCCGGCGTCGGGGCGTTTCGGGGCCGGCCACTACACGGTCACCGGGCCGGACGCGCGCAAGTGGAACTACGACGCGGCCCGCGGGCTGCGGTCGGTCACCGGGGCGAACGGGAAGTCACTGGTCTGGTCGGACTCCGGCTTGGTCGCGCCGAGCGGGCAGCGCGTCGGCTTCAGGCGGGACGGGGCGGGGCGACTTCTGACGCTGACGGCGCCGGACGGACGGCTCATCTCGTACGGGTACGACTCGGCGGGGAACCTTGTGCGGGCGGCGGACCTGACGAACAACGTGCGTTCGTTCTACGGCTACGCGGGCCCTGGCGCGCACCTGCTGACGACGGTCGTGGCGCCGGTGGGGCAGCAGGGGACGCTGGTGAAGTACACGGCACAGGGCGGGGTCGTCGGGACGTCGGTGATCGAGGCCAGCCTGGGCGTGACGCGGGCGTTCCTGAACCAGACGACGCCGGTGGCGTTCACGGCGGGGGCGACGCGGCGGCTGTCGTTCGTGCTGACGGACGCGGAGGTGACGTCGTCGGCCGGGGGACGGTTGACGCTCGGGTTCGACCTGACACCGGCGGGCGGGTTGGCGATCGGGACGCCGACGATCGAAGGGGCGATCGCGGACGGGGTCGTGACGGTCGGCGGGAAGCGGGTGGCGCTGTTCACGTTCGCCCGGGGCGGGGCGTACACGCTAGAGGTGCCGGCGACGGGCGGGTCGGCGGGTACGCTGAGCGTCCGCCCGTACCTGCCGGGCGACGCGAACGCGAGCGGGTCGGTGGACGCGGCGGACGAGGCGGCACTGAACGCGGGGAATAATTCGGCCGACTTCGACCATGACGGGGACGTGGACGGGGTCGACCGGCAGTACTTCGACGCGAACTTCCTGTTCATCGCGAACCGGGCGCCGGCGCTATCGGCGCTGACCCTTAAGACGCACCGGCGGCTCGCGGTGTCGGCGCCCGTGTCGAACCTGGCGGCCGACCCGGACGGGCAGGGGATCACGCTGCTAACGGGCGCGTCGGCGGGCGGGGCGACGGTGTTGTCGCCGGACGGGGCGACGGTGACGTTCACGCCGGCGAACGGGTTCGCGGGCGCGACCCCCCTGCCGCTGTTCGCGGACGACGGTTACCTGCGGTCGGCGGCGTCGGGCGGGACCGTGACGGTGTCGTCGGCGGCGCTGGTCTCGGTCGAGTTCGTGAAGCGGAACCCGCAGCTCAACGTCGGGGACGTGTTCCAGCTCCAGCTCGTCGGGAACTTCGCGGACGAGGCGGGCGTGCCGCTGCCGTTCTCGTACGTCGGGCTGAGCTCGACGGCGCCGTCGGTGGTGTCGGTGACGCCGACCGGTCTCGTGACGGCGCGGGCGGACGGGGCGGCGACGATCGTGGTGACGGGGTCGGGGATCACGGCGGCGACGGTGGTCGGGGTGGGGCTGCCGACGGACCGGCTCGGGCAGTTCGTCCGGGTGCTGGGGCTCGACGCGTACCCGGACGCGGTGTCGCTGACGGCGGGCGGTGGGGCGCGGCAGCTCATCGTGGACGTGGGGGACCAGGCGGACGTGTCGGCGGCGACGCACGGGACGAAGTACTACGTGTCGAACCCGGCGATCATCTCGGTGAGTGCGGACGGGCTGATCACGGGGCTGGCGCCGGGGGACGCGGTGGTCACGATCACGAACGGACAGCGGGACGTGACGGTGACGGTGCACGTGGAGCCGCCGCAGCCGTCGGGGTCGACGGTCGGGACGGGCGGGGGCGTGGTGCGGAACGGGGACGGATTACAGGTTGCGGTGGCTCCAGGGGCGCTGACGGCGCCGACGACGGTGACGATCCGGACGCTGGCGCCGGGGCAGTTGAGCACGCCGGTGATGAACGACCCGAACTTCAAGCTGGGGCGGGCGTTCCGGCTGGAGCTCGGGGACGACGGGGCGAACGTGCCGCTGCAGTTGGCGATCCCGACGCCCGGCTTGGCGGCGGGGAGCAAGGTGCAGTTCTACCGGGCGATGGAGTTCCCGGACGGGAGCGGGGGGACGACCACGGTGTGGATCGAGGACGAGACGGGGGTGGTGGGGGTGGACGGGGTCGCGCGGACGACGTCACCGCCGTCGCCGGGCATCGAGCGGGCGGGCGAGTACATCGTGGGCGGGTGGGACCCGGGGTACATCCGCGAGTTCCGCGGGAAGGTGAACCTGGCGACGCCGTACTCGGCGATCGGGTACGGGATCGGCGCGGTGCTGATGGTTGCGTCGCCGGTCGGCGGGGCGCTGGTCGGGGCGATCGTGACGTTCGCGACCGGGTTCTACCTGTCGCTGCCGATCGGGAAGCGCGACCTGCGGATGGTGCTGATCAAGCCGGAGGGCGGGTTCGAGACGACGACGGTGGGGGTGGAGATCAAGCCGAGCATGGTCGGGACGTTCCAGACCACGTTCATGAACACGCCGGACAACCCGACGCCCAAGCCGGCGATCCGGACGACGCGAATCGACTTCGGGACGGGCCCGGTGCCGGACACGTCGGTGGTGATCACGGGGTCCAAGTTTTTGCACGCCGAGCCGAACGTGCCGACCGTACTTGGGCGGCAGCTCGGGACGTCGGTGGAGGACATCCGGGTCATCTTCCGCGTGGCGGACCGGGAGTACGTGGAGCGGGCGGTGAGCGTGCGGAGCGTGGGGAACGGGGAGCAGGAGCTGACGGTTCGGGTGCCGCCGGGGGTGGTGCTCGGGCTGGCGAAGTTCTGGGTGCGGCGGGTGACGTCGCGGCCGATCGACGGCCCGGGCGGGGTGCCGCGGTGGGACAACGGCGGGTACCTGGACTCGAACACGGCGAGCGTGGCGGCGGACGGGCGGTACGTGCTCACGGGGATCTCGGGGGATCAGGTGGCGGTGATGGCCGCCACGCCGGCACCGGGCGTCCCGGCGCACCAGCTCGTCGCGCGGGTGCCGGTCGGCAAGGCGTCGGAGTTCGACGCGCCGCGGTCGGTCGCGGCGACGGCGGACAACACGCGGGCGTACGTGACGCTGAGCGGGTCGGGCAAGATCGCCGTCATCGACACGATCACGCTCGAGCAGGTCGACACGATCATGGACACGGCGCAGAACGCGTCGACCCACGGTGACAACGCGATCGACCTCAACGCCGTTCACCCCGGCGCGCAGCCGAACTTCATCGCGATCGACAAGCGGGACCAGTTCGCGTACGTGTCGGACGCGGCGGCGCCGAACATCTACGTGATCGACCTGCGGCCGGCGTCGGAGAACTACAACCGCGTGGTGCGGGTCATCCGCCTGAGCTCGTCGGCGGCGCCCTTGGAGTACCTGAACGGCCTGTCGATCACGGCGGACAACCGGTTCCTGCTGGCGGCGGCGCCGGGCAAGACGATCTTCGGGCGGGGCAGCTCGTACCTCCCGAACAACGTGCTGGTGTTCGAGATCACGAACCCGGCCGAGCGGGTGCGGACGAACGGCTTCTCACTGTACCAGGAGCCGATCGGGGTGGGGACCGAGCCGTACATGATCGCGCCGAGCGCGCGGCCGGACCTGGCGCTGGTGACCAGCCGCGGGGACGACCGGCACGGGGTGGGGGTGCTGAAGTTCGCAGGGGGCAAGTGGTCGCTGGCGAAGACGTACCGGATGGTGCTGGGGGACGACGACGACACGTTCGACGTGAACGACGCGCTGGGCGTGGTGATCTCTCCCGACCTGCGGTACGCGTACGTGACCGGGTACAACAAGTTCGTCCCGGGGGTGGTGGACCGGGACCCGTTCCTGCGCCCGACGAACCCGGCCGGCGGGAACGTCGGGATCATCCGTGACCCGTTCAACCTGTTCCCGGACATGACCGGGCGCAAGGGGCTGGTGGCGGCGACGCGCGGGATCCCGGCGTCGTTCCCGGACAACCTCGCGCTGTCGCCCGACGGCGGGTTCCTGTACGTGAACTACCGGTCGTCGGACTTCGTGGCGGTCTACAACGTCAACGCGCTGAAGGCCGAACTCGAGAACGACCTGGGGCTGTTCCTGACCGACAGCAAGCCGCTGCTGAACTACTTCCCGATCAACGACCTGGTGAACGGGAACTTCGCGCACAACCCGCTGATCGACGTGAGGGCGGACTACCGACTGTCGGAGGACGACCCGTTCGACCAGACGTTCCGGGTGTTCGACCCGACGCGGGCGCCGATCGGCGTGGGCGACAGCCCGCGCGGGCTCGAGGGGCAGCAGGACTTCCTGAAGTTGATCTCGCCCGCGTCCGGGGCGACGACCGGCGACTTCCGCGACGTCAGGTTCGACTGGGACCTCGGCGGGCGGCAGCTCGAGTCGATCGTGTACGTGAGCGTGATGCCGCCCGGCGCGGGGCTGTTCCCGGGGGACGTGACGCCCGAGCACAACCAGCGGATCGCCACCCGGGTGGTGAACGCGGGCCAGACGGACTGGGCAGCGAACCTCAAGCTGACCGCCGGGCAGACGTACTGGTGGGGCGTGGAGGTGCGCACGGAGGACGGGCGGGTGCACCGGAAGGCGCAGTCGTTTAGGACGCCGGCCGTGCAGGCACGGGCGGCGAACGAGTTCGCGGGGGTGACGATCCTCACGCACGGGTTCCAAGCGTTCATCACGTCGGCGCCCGGGTGGATGGACGAGTTCAGCCGGTTCCTCAACCAAGCCGCGGGGGGCGGGTCGGTACTCTATTACGACAAGCCGACGGGGAAGTGGGTGCCGCACGGGACGGGTGGGCCGCAACTCGGCAAGCCGCTCATCTTGGTGCCGGACTGGGCGGACGAGTCGGACATCACGGACACAGGGTTCTCGGAGGCCGCGGCGGACGCGTTCTTCGCGTCGCTGGTGCAGTTGAACCAGGAGCAGGGCGGCGCGGTGCTTCGGTCGCCGCTGCACTTCGTGGGGCACTCGCGCGGGACGGTGGTGAACTCGGAGGTCATCCAGCGTCTGGGGACGCACTTCCCGTCGGTGCGGGACGTGCAAATGACGACGATGGACATTCACGACTTCAACCAGCCGTCGCTGGACGTGCCGCTGGCGCGGCTCGTGCAGGTGGCAGCGCTGGCGACCGGGCGCGTGGACGCGGCGGCGAGCGCGTTCATGAACGAGCTGTTGGCCAATTTCGGCCTGAACAGCGGGGCGACGGTCGGGTGGTTCGGGGACTTCAAGGACCCGGACGTGCAGTACTGGGACAACGTGGGGTACGCGGACAACTACTATCAGCACGTGGCGAGCGACGAGCAGCTGACGTTCACGCCGAACGGGCGGGCGCTGCCGGGGGCCGACTTCGAGATCTTCTTGGACGGGCGGGCCGGGTTCACGGAGGACGACTGGTCGCCGCTGGGCATCCCGTTCGGGATCGGCGGGGCGCACTCGCGGGTGTGGCAGTGGTACGCCGGGACGCTGAACCTGGCGATCGCCGAGTTCCAGGGGGCGGACATCTACCGACGGCGGAAGGACGCGGAGCACACGGACCCCGTCGAGTACAACGAGCACCCGTGGTACACGTCGGACGAGTACGCGAACGGGTACGGCGGCACGAACGGCATCTGGGAAGGGATCGGCACCGGGTGGGCGTACTCGTTCCTGGGCGGGTACCGGCCGGCGTCGGACCTGTCGCGCCCGCGCCAGCCCGTCGCGTTCAACAACACGGAGGTCGGCCACGGGCCGAACGCACAGCAGGCGGTGCCGGCGATCTTCAACGGCGACTTCGAGCACGGGACGCTGCACCTGAACGAGCGGTTCCCGAACAACGCGGGGCACATCCCGGGGTGGAGCTTCCACGGCGGGTCGTTCGAGCCGGGGATCGGGGCGCTGGACGGTCCGGTGGTGGGGGCGGGGAACCACGCGGTCCGCCTGAGCGCGGACGCGCCCGTGATCACGCACAACCGGTTCTACGTGCCGACGGAGGCGTCGTCGTTCCGGCTCGACCTGCGCGTGGTCGCCGGCGACGCGGACGACGACTTGATCGTGACGGCGTACCTGGACGGGGACCCGACGCGGCCGGTGGAGATCGCGCGGTTCCCGTTGTCGTCGGCGGGGTCCGGGTTCTCGGCCCGGGCGCACTCGCTGCCCGCCGCGCTCCGGGGGCGGGTGATCACGCTCGAGTTGAAGGTGGCGGACACCGACGGCCCGGACAACCCGAACGCGGTGGTCCTGGTCGACAACGTGGCGCTGACGGGGAGCCTCGTTACCGACAGCAGCCTGGACCCGGGGGACGGCGCGGTCTTCCTGACGACGAAGGAAAGGACACGCGTCGTGACGCTGACGAACACGGCGGCCGCGCCGATCACGCTGTCGGCGGTGATGGGGCCGAACGAGTTCATGAGGGTCAGGCTGCCCGACGGCACCGACTGGTTCACGGGCCTGTTCCCCAGCGACCCGACCGACCTCTTCACCGACCTGGTACTGGCGCCGGGGGAGAGCTACGCGTTGGAGTTCACCGCCGAACTCGAAGACTCGTATTTTTCCGACCCGTCGAACCTGGACGAACTGGCCCTGCTGTTCGCCGACCTGAAGGTAACGGTCGCGCCCGGGAGCGCGCTGTCGGGCGAGCACACCGTCGACTTCTTCTTCTTCCTGGACGCGGCCGACGAGTCGAAGGCGGACGGCGTGATCAAGTTCGCCAACACGCTGACGGGGAACACGCGGAGCCTGTCGGTGCGGAACGAGAACCGCGTGGCGCTCCGCGTACTGAACTCGGCAGGTGGGCAGTTCGTGGCGGCGGGAAACAATCAGGCGATCCGGTTCCAAGCGGGGGCGGTCACGGGTCACAGCGGGACGCCGTCCGCCGGCCGGATCCAGTTCGAGCACAACGGGCGGGTGCTGGGGGCCTACGACCTGAAGGCGACGGCGACGCCGAAGCAGACGGTCAAGTTGCTGATCGACTCGGGCGGGGAGGACCTGCGCTCGCGGCTGCAATTCCTGGCGGCGAACATCGCGACCCACGACCCGAACGGGTACACGGTCGACCCGTACGACAAGATCGTGGACCCGCTCGACCCGACGCGGTGGATCATCAACCCGAACCCGGTGCCCGGGGCGGCGTACGCGGAGTTCCTGCGGATGTTCCCGGGCGGGGTGACGACGGACGAGTGGGCCGACTTCAAGCGCGGCCTGATCGAGGCGTTCGGGCAGAAGGGCGGAGGCGGGATCTACTCGGGCTACATCGACCGCGGGGACTTCGCGGTCGCGGACGACGGCGCGAACCCGATCATCCTGACGTACGTGCCGTACGACCCGAACGCGCTGTACCACGGCGCGCTCGACCACGACGAGTTCGGGAACCCGCGGGACAACTCGTCGCGGAGCTACGCCAACCAGGACCTCGCGGACGGATCCTGGCAGGACTTCTTGGTCCTCATCGATCCGGTCACCGGCATGCCCGACCCGGCGCAGCCGTTCAAGAAGGACCTTTCCCTCGCGCAGAAGCGGTTCATCCTCGACCAGGTGATGAACACGGACCGGCGCGGCGGCTTCAACGGGGCCACCCCGATGACGCTGATCGTCGACGGCGGGCTGCGGCAGTTCGGCACGGAGTTCCAGGACCGCGGGTTCACCGACATGGCCGTCGCCCGGCACGCGCTGGGACTGAACTTCGGGTGGCTCATCGCCCACGAGTTGGGGCACAACCTCGGGTTCTACGACGAGTACAGCTATGCCGGGGGCGGGGCGTTCTACGGGTACACGGATCCCGCGCGCCGCACGTTCATGGCACAGTACGGGGAACTCCGCCTTCGGGACGAGCAGAAGTATTCGTTCGACCTGATGTTCGACGACCCGGATCACAACGTGCCGCTCGACAAGGTCGGGGCGGTCGCCGACTACTGGTTCGACTTCTACTTCCGTCACAAGGCCGAGCGCTATTACGTTGGGTCAAGTCTGAACCTCGCGCCTACCGGCGGCGGTGGTGGCGGTACGGCCGGCCGTGCGCCGATCTCGGTCACCGCAAATCCCGCCCCGCTCGCCAACGGCGGGTTCGACAACACGACGCCGACCGATCCCGGGTTCGCGTGGACGCCGGGCGGGAACTACTCGCTCGCGGGGAACCGGCTGACGCTCTCGGAGAAGCCCGGGGGCGGGCGGTCGACGTTCTCGCAATCGTTCACGTTGCCCGCCGGCGCGAAGCAGCTCAAGTTCACGCTGCACGCGGCGAGCCTGAACGGCGTGGCGGGCTTGCCGCCGGACGCGTTCGAGGCGGCGCTGCTGCGCGACTCCTCCCTGTCGAATGCCGCCGGCGCGGCCCTGGGTATTGGCGGGCTGACCGACGCGTTCGTGAACATTCAAGCGGACTTCCGGGCGTTCCTGTCGTCCACGGTCTCGATCGCCGGACTATCCGCCGGGCAGGTGGTCACGTTCGACCAGCCGCTCGTGTTCACGATCGACGTGTCGGCCATCGCGGCCGGCACGCAGGTCACGCTCTACTTCGACCTCCTCGGGTTCGGCGCCGCCGACAGCTTCGTTACGATCGACGACGTCCAACTGGTTACGGGGGACGTGACTCCGCCGACCCTCACCTTCGGCCTGCACCCGGATTCGGACACTGGGGTGCAGGGCGACGACGTCACCAACAAGTCTACAGTGACGCTGAGCGGCCGGACCGGCGGGAACCAGTTGGTGACCCTCGACCTCAACGCCGACGGGACGGACGACGCCAGCACGACGGCCGACGCGCAGGGCAACTTCTCGTTCACCGGCGTACCGGTCTCGCTCGTCGGAACCCAGGCCCGAATCCGTGCCACGAACTCCGGCGGCACCACCACCGTCACCCGCACCTTCACGCTCGACAACCTCGCCCCGAGCCTGACCCTCACGCTCGCCCCGGCCTCGGATACCGGAACCCCCGGCGACCACGTGACCGCGCTCCCCACCGTCACCCTCGTCGGTAAGACAGAAGCCGGGCTGACCGTTACGCTCATCGGCACCGGCCGGACGACCACCGCCGATGCCCAGGGCAACTTCTCGTTCGACAACGTCAGCCTGAGCGGCGGGGCCAACTCGTTCACCGTTCAGGCGACCGACGCCGCCGGCAACACCGCGTCGTTCACCCGCGTCATCACGCGGCCCGACGCCACCGGACCTGCCATCACGGCCACCCTGGTGACCGACACGGGATCCTCCGCGTCCGACGGCATCACCAATCACTCCGCCGTCTCCGGCTCGGTGACGGATCCGCAAGGCGTCTCCACATTCCGCGCCGGGTTCGGTTCCACCCGCCCGGCCGATTACGCCGACGTCCGGGCCGACCTCGGCCCGGACGGCACCTTCTCCTTGACCCCCGCCCGCCTCGCCCAGATCTTCGGGGGCACGCTCTCCGACGGGCCGCACACGCTCCACTTCACCGCCACCGATTCGCTCGGGAACGCCACCTCGTTCAGCCTCACGTTCACCCTCGACACGACCGGCCCCACCCTGACGGCGGACCTCGACGGCCCGTCCGACACCGCCCCCGCAGGCGACCAGACCACCACGCTCGACGTGGTCACCTTGGTCGGCAAGACCGAGCCGGGCTTGGTGGTAACGCTCGTCGGCACCGGCCGCACCGTCACCGCGGACGGCCAGGGCAACTACAGCTTCACCGGCGTGGCCCTCTCGGCCGGCGCGAAAGCCTTCGCACTCACCGCCACCGACGCCGCCGGCAACACGACCACCACGAACCTGACCGTAACCCGCACCACCGTCGACACCGCCGGACCGGTGGTGACCGTCGGCCTCGTGAACGATACCGGCGTCTCCGGGACCGACCGCCTCACTACCGATCCGCGGATCGCCGGCACGGTCGCCGACCAGTCCGGCGTCGCGTCCCTCCGCGGCGGGATCGGCAACACCCCCGTCTCGGGCTACGTTACCATCCCCGTTGTCAACGGCTCCTTCAGCCTGTCGCGCGGCGACCTGGCCGCCATGCTCGGCGGGCCGCTCGTTGACGGGACGTACACCCTGAACCTCGTCGCCACCGACACGCTCGGCAACCTCACGTCGGTCGACTTCACCTTCACTCTCGACACGTCGGCGCCGTCGTACGTCGCCCCGGCCGTGGTCAACACTGGGCACGCGCAGCGGTCCCGGATCCACACGGTCGACCTCGGCTTCTCCGCCGACGTGTTCGCCTCCCTTTCGGCGGCCGACTTCGCCCTCTACCACAACGGCACGACGCCGGTGTCGCTCGCCGGTCTGGTCGTCGGCCGCGGCGCCGCGAACCGTGTCCTCCTGGACTTCCGCGACGTGACCCTGGCAGACGGCGACTACGTCCTCCGCGTCCTCCCGGACGGCGTCACCGACGCCGCGGGGAACCCGATCGATGTCGACGGCGACGGCGCGGCCGACGCCGGCTCGGGCAAGTTCGCCTCGGTCGCCTTCCACCGCCTGCTCGGCGACGCCGACGGCAACCGGGTGGTCAACGCGCTCGACATGCTCCTGGTCCGCACCAGCGTCGGCACCGCCGACGGCGGCCCGGCCTTCGACCCGGACGCCGACCTCGACGGGGACCGGTCGGTCACCGACGCCGACATCCGGGTCGCCTCCGCCAACCAGGGTCACACCGCCAGCCCCGTCGCCCCGGGCCGCCTGGTCGTCATCGACCCGAGCGGGAACCCCGACGACCGCGCGGTCGACGTCGGTACTGCCGCCGGGTGGCACGACGTCACGCTCCGGAACGACGGCGGCCAGACGCTCACCATCGCCGCGCTCCACCTCGCGGGCCCCGGCGCCGCCGGCTTCGAGTTCGAGGTGCCCTCCAATCCCGGTACCACCGGGTTCACGCTCGCCGCGGGCGAGTCGATCGTCGTCCGTGTCCGCCTGGTGGCCGCGGCCGCCGGCCCCCACTCGGCGGTGCTCCGCTTCTGGCATAACGACCCCGCGCAGGCGCAGGCCGCGTCGGTCGCGCTGGTTGGCACTGCCGTCGCCCCGGGCGGGACGTTCGAAGTAACCGCCTCCCAGAAGATCCGCACCCTCACCGTCGGCTCCGGCCGCACGACGGTCACCCGCGACGACCAGGCGACCCCGACGGTGCTGACCGTAGGCGACGGAACGACGGAGGCGCCGCTCACGATCGGCGCGGGCGGGCAGCTCGACCTGAACACGAACGCGCTGATCGTCGACTACGCGTCCGGCGGTGGTGCCGCCGCGGACGACGCGGCGCTCGCGCGCGTCCGGGACCAGCTGATCGGCGGCTTCGCCCACGGCACGTGGGCGGGCTTCGGCATCGTGTCCGGCGCGGCCGCGACGGACGGCAGCCGCGCCGTGGGGTACGCGCTGGCGTCGGAGGTGTTCGGCGCGAGCGGCGGCGACTTCCTGGGCGCCGCCGCCGACGCGTCGTCCGTCGTCGTCCGCTACACGCTGGCCGGCGACGCCACGCTCGACGGCGTCGTCGACTTCAACGACCTCGTGCGGTTGGCGCAGAACTACGATACGACGGTGTCGGAAACGACCGGCAGCTGGTGGTTCAGCGGCGACTTCACGTACGACGGCGTCGTCGACTTCAACGACCTGGTGAAACTGGCGCAGAACTACGACACGTCACTCCCGGGCGGGGCGGGGAGCTTCGCGGCCGACGCAGCCGCGGCCTTCGCCATCGTCCGGACGGAGCCGCACGTGGCGGTCACCCCGATCGTCCCGCTGTCCCCGACGTTCGCTCTCGAACCGATGTCCGACGTCGCACCCGTCGCGGGGCCGAATTCCGCGCCGGACGCGGCCCCCCCCGCCGTGACCCATTCTGCAACCCTGACAGCCGCGTTGCGGAGCGCCGATCAGGGACCACGGGAGCGTCTCGCCCCCAGACGCGGAGCGCGGCCCACGCCGATCCACCCCCGCGCTGCCGCGTCAGACGCGGTGGCGCCCGCTACCCGGCCTACCGCAACGGTGTTCGCAACGGCCCGTCCGGCCGCTCCCCAACCTCGCCGTTCGGACGACGGTTTCCGCGCCGCCGCCTCGCCGACGGCCGCTCCCGCAACTGCAGCCACCGAATCGGTCATTCGCGCCGGCACGGCCGAAGCTTCCGGTCGATCCCCCGGCTCAGGAGTCGGGATTCCCCCTACCACTGGAAACCATCTTCGGACGGCGGCACCGTCTCTCAAACTAGCACCGTCACTCAAACTACAGGACACCTCTAGTGCCGCGCAGACCGCGGGTGCTAAGTCCGCGGACGTTGCGGCCGCTCCCGCTGTCGGGCCTGCGCTTCAAACGATCTCTGGCGGGATCAACGCAGCCCCTCCCGCACCGACGTCACCCCACCAACCTTCACCCAAAACGTTCGCGCGCTCGTCCACCAAGGCGCTCCGGGAATGGTTCACAGAACTTGGCGGGTAATCAGGCTGCCTTCAACCGGTACCTGGTCGGCGGACACTGCCAGACTGCTTCCGGCTGGTGGCCTTGATCGCCGTGCAGAGGTGCGGTCGGCTGGTCAGGGGGTGGCTGCCGCGGCCCGGCTCACGAGCGTTCCGCGGCGTCGCGCCGGGGGCGGTTCTTGTCCCAGATGGCCCAGAGGATCAGCACGAAGGCGGCGAGGCGGACGGCGTAGAGCCACGTCCGCACCTCGTCCTGCTGGATGAACGCCAGCGCCAGCCAATTCAGCCCCAGCACCCAGAACGCGACCGCGAAGACCGCGAACAGGCGGTCGCCGGTCCGCTGGCGGAACCGCAGGAAGAACATCCCGGCGACCGCGCACGCGAGCACGACCGCGCCGAGCATGAACTGGTTGATCAGCGTCTCGTCCGGTGACATCGCCCGCGGCGCTCCTTTCCCGTCGTTTCCCGTCGTTCCGGCCGGCGTCAGTCGGCGTCCCACACCAGCCCGAACACCAGCAGCGCCATCCCGATCAGCGCCGCGCCGGTCCGCCAGACCTGGAAGTGGACGCCGAACATCGCCGGCGAGTCGGGCAGCAGGACCTTGTCGACGAACAGCAGCACGTTGTTCGCCGTCAGGAACGCGAAGCAGAGGCCGCTCCAGAGGAGCAGTCGCGCGCCGGAGCGGCGGTAGCCGCGGAACAGCATGACCGCGCACGCCAGGCTGGTCAGGGCGCACAGGATGTATACCGTTTCAGCCACGATCCGGGTCCTTCCTGAGTCGGAACGCGTCGGCGAAGCTGCGCACCGGGTCCGCCGGCGGCGGCTTGGAGTAGATCAGCCCGATCACCGTCACCCGCCGGTCCGCGTACGCCTTGGCCAGGCCGGCGACGGCGGCGTCGAGTTGCGGCGTCTGCGGGGCGTACGAGAACCGCCGTCCGTCGTCCGACAGTTTGAGCAGGCCGCGGGCGCGGAGGTTGTCCAACTGGCTCTGCGCCCACGCGGGCTCGATCTTGAGCACGTTGCCCACCTCGGCGGCGTCCCGCGCGCGGGCGGGCTCCCCCTGCAACAGCAGCAGGATCTCGACCAGCACCACCGAATCGACGTGGTCGACGACGAAGGCGCGGACGTTTTGGGGGATGTCGTCTTCTTTCACGAGGGACCGAGCCCACGATCATCGGCGACGTGTCGGGGCGACGCGCACCATACCGGGGAACCCGGACACGGCCAACGCGCGAAATTGCCGAGCTCGTTAAAGCCTTAGGCCAATCCCATCTTGCGGAAATATGAGGCGGCGAAGCAGCGGTCGGCGAGCGCCGACGTCAGCTGGTCCGCCGGCGCCTGAGGGGAGCGGAAGTTAATGCTGGCCATCAGCGGCCGCTCGGCGATGTGCATCAGGTCGAAGGCGGGCTCGAACCCGGTGTCGTGCAGTTCGCGAACAAGGTGGAGCTGGAGCGGCTTGAGCGTCGCGGCGCCGGCCTCGGCCTCGCGCCCGCAGAGGAACACGCTGAGGCTGACCAGGTCTTCCCGGTCACGGAGCGTGGCGAAGCCTGACGTCTGGGAGCAGGACCGCCACCGTACCGTCAGGTGTCCGCCGGGCAGCGACACGTGAAACTCGTCGGGCGAGCGCCAGACGTGCATCGAGAACAGCGTGATCAGGTCGATCGCGCCGGGCAGCTTTTCGAGCAACTGGTACTCGTACTCCTGCTTGAGGCGGAGTTCGCCCGTGGCCGACAGATCAACCACCCAAAAACTCGCCATGGCCGCCCGCTCCCGTCCGCCCGGTGAATCGGGACAGTTGTAATCGCGACGGCCGCACAGTCAACGCCATTGACATGCGCCGTACTCGACCGCAGCAAAAGGCAAAAGACCGCCGAAAATCCTAGGATTTAGGGAGTTGCGGAAATTGAGGAGCCGAGACTAATCTGCCAAGTGCAATCGCGTGAATCGTTACGGATGGGCTCGGTTCATGCTGTGAATCCTCTCGTGGGCGCGATCGTCCGCCGTTAGGCGGCGTACGACTGAACACGCCTCGGGGCCTTGTCCCCGGGGGCTCGGGACACCGTTCATCACCCTCCAGGGTTCCAACACACGTCCAGGTTCGGGCACGCAGATCGAGGTCGCACGGACGCGGCCGGTCATCAGGAGCGCAGTTATGAAGCGGAAAGCGCCTCGCATCGGTTCCCCCAAGTCCCCCGTCACCCCTGCGACGCGGAAGCGTGGCGCCAACGGGCGGAACGGGAATGGCAACGGCAACGGCCACGGCGGGGACGGCCAGGTACGCGGGGGTGACGGCGACGGGACGACGCTCCACCGCCCGGCCGGTGACGACAAGGTGTTCGTTGACCAGCCGCGGATCGAGACGCTGCTCGGCGGGCGGCGCGGGGGCGGGCGCGGGAGCGTTGCGGAGCTCGACAAGGGCCAGCTCCTCTCGGCGCTGACCGCGCTGAAGAAGGGGGACTTCTCGGCGCGGCTGCCGCTCGACCTCGAGGGCGTCGACGGGAAGATCGCCGACCAGTTCAACGACGTCGTCGAGCTCAACGAGCGGATGGCAGAGGAGCTCGAGCGGCTCAGCCGGGTGGTCGGCAAGGAGGGCAAGATCGCCCAGCGCGCCGACATCGGTGACGTGTCGGGCGCGTGGAAACATTCGGTCCGGTGCGTGAACAATTTGATCAGTGACTTGGTGCACCCGATCACCGAGACCGGGCGCGTGATCGGCGCCGTGGCGAAGGGGGACCTGTCGCAGAGCATGGCGATGGAGATCGACGGCCGCCCGCTGGCGGGCGAGTTCGCCCGGACCGCGAAGATCGTCAACACCATGGTCGACCAGCTCGGGTCGTTCGCGTCGGAAGTGACCCGCGTGGCCCGCGAAGTCGGTTCGGAGGGGAAGCTGGGCGGCCAGGCGAAGGTGCGCGGCGTCGCCGGCACGTGGAAGGACCTGACCGACTCGGTGAACGGCATGGCCGGCAACCTGACGGCCCAGGTGCGTAACATCGCGGCCGTGACGACCGCCGTGGCGAACGGCGACTTGTCGAAGAAGATCACCGTCGACGTCAAAGGCGAAATCCTCGAGCTGAAGAACACCATTAACACCATGGTGGATCAGCTCCGGTCGTTCGCGTCGGAAGTCACCCGTGTCGCCCGCGAGGTCGGCACCGAGGGCAAGCTGGGCGGGCAGGCCGAGGTGAAGGGCGTCGCCGGCACGTGGAAGGACCTGACGGACAGCGTGAACTCGATGGCCGGCAACCTGACCGGCCAGGTGCGGAACATTGCAGCGGTGACGACCGCCGTCGCGAACGGCGATTTGTCCAAGAAGATCACGGTCGACGTGAAGGGCGAGATCCTCGAGCTGAAGAACACCATCAACACGATGGTCGACCAGCTGAACAGCTTCGCGTCGGAGGTGACCCGCGTGGCCCGCGAGGTCGGCACGGAAGGGAAGCTGGGCGGGCAGGCCGAGGTGCGCGGCGTCGCTGGTACCTGGAAGGATTTGACGGACTCGGTCAATTTCATGGCCGGTAACCTCACCGCGCAGGTGCGAAACATCGCGGCCGTGACGACGGCCGTCGCCAAGGGCGATCTCTCAAAGAAGATCACGGTCGACGTCAAGGGCGAGATCCTTGAGCTGAAGAACACCATCAACACGATGGTCGACCAGCTCTCGTCGTTCGCCGCCGAGGTGACCCGCGTCGCTCGTGAAGTGGGTACGGAAGGGAAGCTGGGCGGGCAGGCGGACGTCCGCGGCGTCGCTGGTACCTGGAAGGATTTGACCGACAACGTCAATCTGATGGCCGGCAATTTGACGTCGCAGGTGCGGAACATCGCCGACGTGACCAAGGCCGTCGCGAACGGCGACTTGTCCAAGAAGATTACGGTCGACGTCAAGGGCGAGATCCTCGAGCTGAAGTCGACCGTGAACATCATGGTCGACCAGCTCTCGGCGTTCGCGGCGGAAGTGACCCGCGTGGCCCGCGAGGTGGGTACGGAAGGGAAGCTGGGCGGGCAGGCCGAGGTGCGGGGCGTCGCCGGCGTCTGGAAGGACCTGACGGACAGCGTCAACCTGATGGCGGCGAACCTGACGGTGCAGCTCCGGGACGTGTCGAAGGTGTCGACCGCGATCGCGAACGGCGATCTGACCCAGAAGATCACGGTCGACGTCCGCGGCGAGATCCTGCAGATCAAGAACGTCATCAACACGATGGTGGATCAGCTGTCGTCGTTCGCATCCGAGGTGACGCGCGTCGCCCGCGAGGTCGGCACCGAGGGCGAACTGGGCGGTCAGGCAGACGTGAAGGGCGTCGCCGGCACGTGGAAGGATCTGACGGACTCGGTCAACAGCATGGCCGGCAACCTGACGGCCCAGGTCCGCAACATCGCTGCGGTCACCACCGCGGTGGCCAATGGCGACCTGTCGAAGAAGATCACGGTGCCGGTGAAGGGGGAAATCTTGGAGCTGAAGAACACCATCAACACGATGGTGGATCAGCTGAACTCTTTCGCTTCTGAAGTGACGCGTGTCGCCCGCGAGGTCGGCACCGAGGGCAAGCTGGGCGGGCAGGCCGAGGTGCGCGGCGTCGCGGGGACGTGGAAGGACCTGACGGACAGCGTGAACTCGATGGCCGGCAACCTGACGGCCCAGGTCCGCAACATCGCGGCCGTGACGACGGCCGTCGCGAACGGCGACCTGTCGAAGAAGATCACCGTCGACGTGAAGGGCGAGATCCTCGAGCTCAAGTCCACCATCAACACGATGGTGGATCAGCTCTCGTCCTTCGCGGCGGAAGTCACCCGCGTGGCCCGCGAAGTGGGCACCGAGGGTAAGCTCGGTGGGCAGGCCGAGGTGAAGGGCGTCGCGGGGACGTGGAAGGACCTGACCGACTCGGTCAACTCGATGGCGTCGAACCTGACCGGCCAGGTGCGCAACATCGCCGACGTGACCAAGGCCGTCGCCGCCGGTGACCTCTCGAAGAAGATCACGGTCGACGTCAAGGGCGAGATCCTCGAGCTGAAGAACACCGTGAACACCATGGTGGATCAGCTCCGCGCGTTCGCGTCGGAGGTGACCCGCGTGGCCCGCGAGGTCGGCACGGAAGGGAAGCTGGGCGGGCAGGCGAACGTGCCGGGCGTCGCCGGCACGTGGAAGGACCTGACCGACAACGTCAACTTCATGGCGAGCAACCTGACCGACCAGGTGCGGAACATCGCCACCGTGACGACCGCCGTCGCGAACGGCGACTTGTCGAAGAAGATCACGGTCGACGTGAAAGGCGAGATCCTCGAGCTGAAGCTGACGATCAACACGATGGTCGACCAGCTGAACAGCTTCGCGTCGGAGGTGACCCGCGTCGCCCGCGAGGTCGGCACCGAGGGGAAGCTGGGCGGACAGGCCGAGGTCAAGGGCGTGGCCGGCACGTGGAAGGACCTGACCGACAGCGTGAACTTCATGGCCGACCGCCTGACGAACCAGGTGCGCGGCATCGCGAAGGTCGTGACGTCGGTCGCGAACGGCGATTTGAAGCGGAAGCTGACCGTGGACGCCAAGGGCGAGATCGCCGAGCTGGCTGACACGATCAACGGCATGATCGACACGCTGGCGACGTTCGCCGACCAGGTGACGACCGTCGCCCGTGAGGTCGGCGTCGAAGGGAAGCTGGGCGGGCAGGCGAACGTGCCGGGCGCCGCCGGCACGTGGAAGGACCTGACGGACAACGTCAACCAGCTCGCCGCGAACCTGACGACGCAGGTGCGCGCGATCGCCGAGGTCGCCACCGCCGTGACCAAGGGCGACCTGACCCGATCCATCGCCGTTGCCGCGCAGGGCGAGGTGGCCGCCCTGAAGGACAACATCAATGAGATGATCCGCAATCTGAAGGACACGACGCAGAAGAACGCGGAACAGGACTGGCTGAAGACCAACCTCGCGAAGTTCAGCCGGATGCTGCAGGGGCAGAAGGACCTGCTGACGGTCGGGCGGCTGATCCTGTCGGAGCTCGCGCCGGTCGTCAGCGCGCAGCAGGGCGTGTTCTACATCATGGACACGTCGAAGGCGGACGACCCCGCGCTGAAGCTGCTGGCGAGCTACGCGTACAAGGAGCGGAAGAACATCGACAACCGCTTCAGGATGGGCGAGGGGCTGGTCGGGCAGTGCGCGCTGGAGAAGGAAAAGATCCTCCTGACGCACGTGCCGAACGACTACATCAAGATCACGTCGGGGCTGGGCGAGGCCAAGCCGCTGAACATCATCGTGCTGCCGATCGTGTTCGAGGGCGCGGTCAAGGCGGTGATGGAGCTGGCGAGCTTCGACCGGTTCAACCCGACGCACGAGACGTTCCTCGACCAGCTGACCGAGTCGATCGGCATCGTGCTGAACACGATCGAGGCGAACATGCGGACGGAGGACCTGCTCAAGCAGTCCCAGTCGCTCGCCAAGGAGCTGCAGAGCCAGCAGGAGGAGTTGCAGCAGACGAACGCGGAGCTGGAAGACAAGGCCCGGCTGCTCGCCGACCAGAACGTCGAGGTCGAGCGGAAGAACCAGGAGGTCGAGCAGGCCCGCCAGGCGCTGGAGGAGAAGGCCAAGCAGCTCGCGCTGACGTCGAAGTACAAGTCGGAGTTCCTCGCGAACATGTCGCACGAGCTCCGCACCCCGCTGAACTCGCTGCTGATCCTGTCGGACCAGCTGTCGAAGAACGCCGAGGGCAACCTGAGCCCGCGTCAGGTCGAGTTCTCGAAGACGATCCACAGCTCGGGCAACGACCTGCTGACGCTGATCAACGACATCCTCGACCTGTCGAAGATCGAGTCGGGCACGGTCGTCGTCGACGTCGGCGAGGTGCCGTTCCGCGACCTGAACGACTACGTGGACCGGACGTTCCGGCACGTGGCGGACTCGAAGAAGCTCGAGTTCCTGGTCAACCTGGGGCCGGACGTGCCGCGGTCGATCCACACGGACGCGAAGCGGCTGCAGCAGATCCTGAAGAACCTGCTGTCGAACGCGTTCAAGTTCACCGAGCGCGGGAGCGTGACGCTGGACATCCGGCACGTGACCGACGGGTGGCACGCGGAGAACGACTCGCTGAACCGGGCGCGGTCGGTGCTGTCGTTCAGCGTGACGGACACGGGGATCGGGATCCCGCCGGAGAAGCAGCAGATCATCTTCGAGGCGTTCCAGCAGGCGGACGGGTCGACGAGCCGGAAGTACGGCGGCACGGGCCTCGGGCTGGCGATCAGCCGCGAGATCGCGGGCCTGCTGGGCGGGGAGATCAAGCTGACCTCGACCCCGAACGCCGGGTCGACGTTCACGCTGTACCTGCCGCACCAGTACTCGCCGCCGAAGCCGCGGCGCGCGGTGTCGTCCGCCCCCGCGGCGGAGGCCTCGCCGGCGCTGCCGCCGGCCGGCGACGGGCAGTCGGCCCGGCCGGGCGACCCCCCGCACGCCCAGGTGCCACCGCCGCCGCAACAGCACTACACGCTGCCCCCCCTGCCGGCGGGCGGCGCCGCCGCCGCCACCGGTGGCCCCGGCGGCCCGGCGGCGCAGGAGTTCGCGGACGACGCGGCCAACATCGGCCCGGACGACCGCGTCCTGCTGATCGTCGAGAACGACGCGAACTTCGTGGGCGTGCTGATGGACATGGCCCACGAGGCCGGGTTCAAGGCGCTGGTCGCCCCGCGCGGCGCCACCGCGCTGCACATGGCCCGGGAGCGGCGGCCGGACGCGATCACGCTCGACATCAACCTGCCGGACATCGACGGCTGGCGGATCCTCGGGCGGCTGAAGGACGACGACGCGACCCGCCACATCCCCGTGCAGGTGATCACGACCGACGAGGAGGCCGAGCGGGCGCTCCGGCTGGGCGCGATGGGGGCGATGACCAAGCCGATCAAGACGAAGGAGCAGCTGGACCGGACGTTCGCGAAGATCAACGCGTTCCTGACCCCGCGGACCCGCCGGGCGCTGCTGGTCGAGGGGGACGCGGCGAAGCGGGACCGGATGGCCGACTGCGTCGCCGGCCCGGACGTCGAGGTCGTGGCCGCCGAGTCCGCCGACGCCGCCCTGCAGGCGATCGCCGACGCGGCCGCCGGCGAGAAGTTGTTCGACCTGATCGTGTGCGACGTGGACGTGCCGGGGCGGGCCCGCGGGTTCGACCTGGTCGACGAGCTGCACGAGCGGCCCGAGACGCGCGAGGTGCCGCTGATCGTGTACTCCGACCGCGAGCTGTCGAAGAAGGAGGAGCTGCACCTGAAGCGGCTGACGCAGACGACCGTGCTGAAGGACGTCCGCTCGCCGGAGCGGCTGGTGGACGAGGCCTGCCTGTTCCTGCACCGGCGGGTCGGCGACCTGCCGGACGACAAGCGGGCGATGCTCGACCGCCTGCACCGGGCGGACACCGTGCTGGCCGGGAAGAAGGTGCTGATCGTCGACGACGACCCGCGCAACATCTTCGCGATGACCAGCATCCTCGAGCCCCACCAGATGCAGATCCCGTTCGCGGAGACCGGCAAGTCCGCGATCGAGATGCTCCAGAAGGACGCCGAGATCGACATCGTCCTGATGGACATCATGATGCCGGACATGGACGGGTACGAGACGATGCGGGCGATCCGGAAGCTGGCGAAGTTCCGCAGCCTGCCGATCATCGCGCTGACGGCCAAGGCGATGAAGGGCGACCGCGAGAAGTGCATCGAGGCCGGCGCGTCGGACTACATCAGCAAGCCCGTGGACACCGAGCAACTGCTCGCCATGTTGCGGGTCTGGCTGTACCGTTGAGCGGGCGCGAGCCGCCGCCCCCGCCGCCGCCGCCCCGGGGCCTCCTCGGGGCGGACGGGCGCTAGGGCGGTCCGCCCGTTGACCGGAGCGCCGTAACCGTGTTACCTAGACCGTCGCCCCCTATGAGCGAGGCCCACGACGAAGGAAAGGTCAACGTCCTGCTGGTCGACGACCGGCCGGACAAGCTGCTGGCGATCGAGGCGGTGCTGGAGGACCTCGGGCAGAACATCGTCCGCGCCTACTCCGGGCGGGAGGCGCTGCGGCACGTCCTGACGACCGACTTCGCCGTCATCCTGCTCGACGTGAACATGCCCGGGATGGACGGGTTGGAGACCGCCGGCCTGATCCGCCAGCGGAAGAACTCCGAGCACGTCCCGATCATCTTCATCACCGCGTTCGCGGACGAGATGCTCGCCAGCCGGGGGTACTCGCTGGGGGCGGTCGACTACATCCAGACGCCGGTCGTGCCGGAGGTGCTGCGGTCGAAGGTGTCGGTGTTCGTCGACCTGTTCCGCAAGAGCGAGCAGGTGCGGCGGCAGGCGGACTCGCTCCGCCGCCGGGCCGCGCAGATGCAGAAGCTGGCGGCCGCGTCGGTCGCGATCAACAGCGCGCTGTCGATCGACCGGATGCTGCAGACCGTGACCGACACCGCCCGCGACGTGATCGGCGCGCACCAGGCGATCACGCTGTTCGTCGACCCGCGGCCCGGCGCGGTCCGCAGGCGGACGTACGCCCACGCGAGCTACTCCGACAAGTACGCCGAGTGGCGCGGCCAGCCGCTGCAGCTCGAGCCGATCGCCGAGACGGTCGTGTTCCGGTCGTACACCGCGACCCGGATGACCGAGCGGGAGTTGCTCGAGCACCCGGACTGGGACATCGTCCGCAAGCTCCGGATCCCGCCGATCAAGGGCGGGATGATGGCCGCCCCGCTGACCGGCCGCGACGGCACGCGGCTGGGCGTGGTCTACCTGTGCGACCGCGGGGACGGCCCGTTCTCCGCCGACGACGAGTTCATCGCCGTCCAGCTCGCGCAGATGGCGTCGATCGCGGTCGAGAACTCGCTGTTCGCCGAGGAGCGCGAGGCCAACCGGATCAAGGACGAGTTTTTGTCGACACTCAGCCACGAGCTGCGGACGCCGCTGAACGCGATCCTCGGGTGGACGCAGCTCCTCCAGATGGAGGAGCCGCAGGGCGAGGTCGGGCACGGGCTGGAGGTGATCGAGCGGAACGCCCGCGCGCAGACGAAGCTGATCGAGGACCTGCTGGACGTGTCGCGGATCACGACGGGCAAGCTGCGGCTGAGCTCGCGCGTGGTGCCGGTGGCGACCGTCGTGCAGGCGGCGGTCGAGGCGGTCAAGCCGACGGCGGACGCCCGCGGCGTCGAGCTGGCGAGCGACCTCCCGCCGCGCGAGCAGCGGATCGTCGCCGACCCCGACCGCCTCCAGCAGGTCGTCTGGAATCTGCTCGCCAACGCGGTGAAGTTCACGCCCGCCGGCGGCCGCGTGTCGGTCGAGGCCGAGCAGTCCGGCGCGAACGTCGAGATCCGCGTGACCGACACCGGCATGGGGATCGACCCGGCGTTCCTGCCGTTCGTGTTCGACCGGTTCCGCCAGGCGGACAGCACGTCGACGCGGTCACACGGCGGCCTAGGGATCGGGCTGACGATCGTGCGGCACATCGTCGAGCTGCACGGCGGGACGGTGCGGGCGGACAGCCGCGGCGAGGGGCACGGGTCGACGTTCACCGTGACGCTCCCGATCAGCGCCGCCAACGCCGCCGCCGCCGCCGACCCGGCCGCGGGAGGCAACAACGGGCACGCCGCCGGGGCGGCCGGGACGGCCGCGGGGAACGGCAGCGCCGCAGCCGCGGAGTCGCCGCGGTCGGACGCGGACCTGAACGGCCTGCGGGTACTCGTCGTCGACGACGCGCCCGACGCGCTCGAGGTGCTGGCCGTCATCCTCCGCCGCGCCCGCGCCGAGGTGACCGCCGCCCCGGACGCCCGCACCGCCCGCCGCCTGCTCCAGGAGCTCCGCCCCGACCTGCTGATCAGCGACATCGCGATGCCCGACGAGGACGGGTACGCCCTGATCCGCTCGATCCGCGAGCTGGCGGCCGACCGTGGCGGGCAGACCCCCGCCCTCGCCCTGACGGCCTACGCCCGCGAGGAGGACCGCAGCCGCGCGCTCGCCGCCGGCTTCCAGGACCACATGTCGAAGCCCGTCGAGCCCGGCGAACTCGTCGCAGCGGCCTCGCGCCTGACGCGCGCGGCGCTCGTGCCGACACCCGACGCCTGAAGGCTCCGACGGCCCCCTACCGCCCCCGCACGCTCCGCACGATCATCCGCGGGGAGTCCTTCCCGAGCGGGCTGCCGTCGTAGTTTCCCCACACCTCTTCGACCTCCAGGCCGTTCCGCTCGAGCAGCAGCCGCATCTCGCGGGGGAACACGCACGTCATGTCGAACTCGAACTTCTCCCGCCGCTCGCGGCCGAAGCGGTCGAACCACTTGTACCGGAACGTCGTGCGCATGAGCTGCCGCGACATGTCGCGGGTGATGTCGGTCTGCCGGAACACCGTGCGGTCGAGCTCGGCGACGTGGAACACGTCGCGCTCGAGCCCGCGCTCGACGTCCCGCCCGAGCCGCGCGTGGTCCGGGTTGAACACGTCCACCCAGAACCGGCCGCCGGGCTTCAGGTGCCGCCGGACGTTCGCCAGCAGTCGATCCAGCTCGTCCTGCGTGGTGAAGGCGAGCAGCGTGTTGAACAGCAGGACGACCCAATCGAACCGCCGCCGGCCCAGGTCGAGCCCCAGGGCGTCCTGTCGCACGAACTCGAGTTGGCGGGCGGTCAGGCCGACCGCGTCGCGCTTCCGCGCGGCGATGTCGAGCATGTCCTGAACGTAGTCGATCCCGACCACGCGGTGCCCTGCCTGCGCGATCGGGATCGCCGCCCGCCCGGTGCCGACCGCGATCTCCAACACGTCCTGCCGCCGCTTGGGCATCTGCCCGAGGAAGAACGGCACGTCGTGCCGGAGCATGTCGTGCCGCTCGTTCTCGGCGTCGTAGTAGGCGGCGATGGCTTTATATCGTTTCAAGGGGAGTTGCTGGTTGCTGGTTGCTGGTGCTCCCACGGCGGCCCCGCCCCTACTCCGCCCGCCCCGACACCACCAGGCCGTCGTGCGCGAGGCGGACGCCGTCGGGCAGCTCGACGTTCGTCTGCGCGTGCGACAGGCCGTGGGCGATGTGCGTGAACCACGTCTGACGCGCACCGATCCGGGCGGCCTCCACGAGCGCCTCCTCGAGTGAGAAGTGGGTCGTGTGCCGCCTCTTCTGCAGGGCGTCCAGCACGAGCACGTCCAGGCCCTCCAGCAGCCGATACGAGTCGTCAGGGATCTTGCTGACGTCGGTGCAGTAGGCCACCCGCCCGACGCGGAAGCCGAGCACCGGCATCTCGCCGTGCAGCAGCGGGATCGGCGTCCACGTGCGGCCGGCGACGTCGAACGGGGCGGCCGCCTCGATGAACCGCCGCTGCAGGTGCGGACGGAACAGCTTGCTCGACGGGTCGGGCTCGACGAACGCGTACCCAAAGCAGCGGTCGAGCGCCTGGTGCGTCCGCTCGTCGGCCCAGACGTCCAGCGGCCCGGCGCGCGCGGCGTTGAACCGCCGCAAGTCGTCGAGGCCCATGATGTGGTCGGCGTGCGCGTGCGTGTACACGACGGCCTCGATGTGGTCGATCCGGCTGGCGACGCACTGCAGGCGGAGCTCGGGCGACGTGTCGACCAGGACGTTGGCGCCGCCGTACCGGAACACGACCGACGCCCGGTTCCGCTTGTCGCGCGGGTCGGCGCTCTCGCAGACGTCGCAGTGGCAGCCGATCATCGGCACGCCGGCGCTGGTGCCGGTGCCGAGGAACGTCAGTTCGACCGAGTCGTCGTCGCTGCTCATCGCGAACGGCCGTTATAGCGGATGCGACCGACCCCGCCAACGCGGGCGGCACGCGTGCGGACTGTGGCAGGTGGCCGCGGCGCCCCACGCGCGGCAACGGTCGCACATGGGCCATCGGCGCGTCATGCGGACCGGATCGTCGTGTCGCCGAACACGCCGCGGAACGACCTGACCGAGGCGCCGGCCGACGTCCCGCCGCCGCCGACCACGACACCCGTGCCCACGCCCACGCCGGTGCCGACGTTGCCCGACCCGCCGGTGACGATTCCCACCGTGCCGACCGGCGCACTGACCCCGCCGACCGGCGCGGTCGTGCCGACGCCCACGCTGACCCCCCCGACGGGGGCGGTCGTCCCGACGGGCGCACTCACGCCGCCGACCGCGCCCGTCGTACCCACCGGCGCGCCGACGCCGACCGGTGCCCCGACCCCCGTCCCCACCGGCAGGACGCCCACGGGCGCGCCGACGCCCCCCCCGATCGGCCGTCCGACACCGATGGGCAGGACGCCCACCGGCGACCCGACCCCGACGCCCGAGCCGACCCCGACCGGCGTGCCGACCCCCACGCCGGCGATGGAACCGACCGTGCCCGCCGTCCCGCTCGCCTGTTGATCGGCCTGCTGCTCGGCGAGTCGCGCCAGCCGCCGGAGCACCCGCTCGCGTCGCTCCCGGCGTTCGCGCCGCTCGCGGCGTTCCCTGCGCTCGCGCCGTTCCCGACGCTCGCGCCGCTCCTGCGCGGTGTCCACACCGTCGTCGGCGGCGGCGGGCGCCGCCCGCATGACCCCGCCGGCCTCGGCCCGATCTGCCCGCTCGACCCGCTCCGTTCGCTCGGCGCGCGCCGCGGGGGCGACGTCCGCCGCCAGCCGCTCCTGCGCCGCCACAGGCGCCGCGCTCAGGCAGAGGCGACCCTCGAGCACCTCGCACCGCGCGACCGTTTCGTGCGCGGGGACGTACAGGTGGGGTTGCGAGTCATCGGTGGTGACAGGTAAGTCTCGACGTGCGAGCATGGGCGCAGACCTCGTGCGCGGGTGCAACCAAAAGCGGCAATCGCCGCCGACGGCGGGCCGCGAACGACCGACCGACCGCCACGCCTCGGGCCGCCCCGCGCCAAGCCCAAGGCCCTCCAACTGCGGGACGTCAAACGCAAAGCACGCGCCCAAGGCCCATGCACAGGCCGGTGAAAGTGCCGGCGCAGGTGAGGGAGCACACGTTCGTCGGCGGGTGGGCTTGATGTGTCCGCCCGACACGGCCGACGGCGAGCACTAAACCTCCGGGGAACGCCTCTCATGTCCCCACCCGCCGCCGCCCCGCGTGGTCAGAATGGCGCAAGAAAAAGCCCACGGAACGGCTCCGTGGGCTTTCGGATGTCATCTTGACGATGCGGTTACGCCGCGTCTTCCTGCTGGTCGTCGTGGTCGGTCGGCGCGTCGTCGGCCTTGCCGTTCCCCGACGCCTTGCCGTCGCCGTTGCCGTCGGCCTGGCCGTTCGCCCCGACGCCGAGTTCTTCGAGCAGCTTGCCGGGGACCTCGCCGGTGTTCTTGCACTTCGGGTAGCCGCTGCACCCGAGGAAGTACCCGCGGCGGCCGCTGCGGATCGTCATCGGCTTGCCGCACTCGTCGCAGTCGATGTCGGTCACGGTGCCGTTGATCGGCTTGGCCTTCGCCGCGGTCGGGTTCTCACCGAGCACCTTCGCGACCATCTCCTGCGCCTTCGCGCCCTCCTCTTTCAGGAGCGGCACGAGCGCCTCGATCTGCGCCAGTTCGTCGCCGACCAGCTTCTTCATCATCTTCGTCGACCGGCACTTCGGGAACGTGCTGCACCCGAGGAACGGCCCGCGCTTGCTGTCGCGGAGCAGCATCGGGCTGCCGCACTTCTCGCACGCGACGGTCGTCTTGATCGGCTTAGGCTTGGGCGGGAGGGGCTTGCCCTCCTTGTCGAGGTTGATGATCGTCGAGCAGCTCGGCTCGCCCTTCTCGTTCTTGACCGAGTACCCCGAGCACCCGAGGAACTCGCCGAACCGCCCGCGCCGCTTGATCATCTCGCGGCCGCAGACCGGGCACTTGAACTCGCTGACCTCGCGGATCGTCGGCTTGCCCTGGGGGTCGACCGGCTGAGTCGTGTTGCACTCGCGGTCCGAGCACGCCAGGAAGAACCCGGTCTTGCTGATCCGGTAGACCATCTCCTTCTGGCACTTCGGGCACTTGTACGGACTGGCGGTGCCGCCGGCGTGCTCGATCTTCTCCAGCGCGCCGTCGACGACCGCGTGGAACGGGCCGTAGAAGTCGCGGAGCAGCTTGACCCAGTCGGCGTGCTTCTCCTCGACCTCGTCGAGCTGAAGCTCCATACCGGCGGTGAACCCGACGTCCAGGATCTTCGGGAACGCCTGGATCAGCTTGTCGGTCACGATCGACCCGAGCATGGTCGCGTAGAACCGCCGGTCCTGCTGCTGGACGTACTCGCGGTCCTGGATCGTCTGGATGATGCTCGCGTACGTGCTCGGCCGCCCGATCCCGAGCTTCTCCAGCTCCTTGACCAGGCTCGCCTCGGTGAACCGCGGCGGCGGCTGCGTGAAGTGCTGTGTCGGCGAGATCTCGATCGGCCCGACCGGCTGCTGCTCGCGCAGCTCCGGCAAAAGCTGGTCCTCGCTGGTGACGCCCGCGACCTTCATGAACCCGTCGAACACGAGCTTCCGACCGCTGGCGCGGAACACGGCCTCGGTGCCCTGCGCGCTGGTCGCGATCGTCGCCGTCGTCTGGTCGAACTCGGCCGGCGGCATCTGGCAGGCGACGAACCGCCGCCAGATCAGCCCGTACACCTTCGCCTCGTCCGCCCCGAGCTTCGCGTGGGCGGCCTCGGGCGTCAGCGCGACGTCCGTCGGGCGGATCGCCTCGTGGGCCTCCTGCGCGCTCTTGTTCGACGACGCGTAGAAGTTCGGCTTCTCCGGCAGGTACTGGTCGCCGAACGTCTTGCCGACGTACGACCGCACCATCGTCAGCGCGTCGGCCGACAGGTTGGTCGAATCGGTACGCATGTACGTGATGTGCCCGGCCTCGTACAACGTCTGCGCGATCCGCATCGTCCGCTGCGCGCCGTAGCTCAGCCGGCTCGACGCCGCCTGCTGGAGCGTGCTCGTGATGAACGGCGCCGGCGGGCGGCTGGTCGTCCGCTTCTTCTCGATCCCGCGCACGGTGAACGGCGGGCACTTCGCCAGGTGGCCCGCGTACGCCGTTAAATGCTTCGCCGGGCCCTTCGCCTCGGCGTCCTCGGTCGTGTCCTCCTTGTCGACCACGAACCCGAGCAGCTCCGCGACCCGCCGGGCCTCGGCCTTGTTGTTCGGCTCGAACTTCTTCCCGCCGACCTCGACCAGCTCCGCGACGAACGCGTCGTGGTCCTTCAGCCACCCCTCGCGCTCCGTTTTCGTCCGCTCGCCGTTGCCGGCCAAGAACGTCGTCCACTCGGCGACCAGCTTCGCGCACGCGTCGCCGACCGCGGTCGAGAAGATCGCGCCGATCTTCCAGTACTCTTCGGGGACGAACTTCTCGATCTCCCGCTCCCGCTCGACCACCAGCCGCACCGCTACCGACTGCACCCGCCCGGCCGACAGCCCCTTGGCGACCTTGCGCCACAACAACGGGGAAATCTCATAGCCCACGATCCGGTCCAGGATCCGGCGCGCCTGCTGCGCGTTCACCCGGTCCATGTCGATCGACATCGGGTTTGCGAACGCCTTCTGGATCTCGCTCTTCGTGATCGCGTTGAAGATCACCCGGCTGGCCTTTGCATCGGGGATCCCCAGCGCTTCCTTCAAGTGCCAGGCGATCGCCTCACCCTCGCGGTCCAAGTCGGTCGCCAGATAGATGTGGTCGCTGTCCTTCGCGAGCTTTTTGAGCTCGCTGATGACCTTCCCGCGGCTCTCCAGAACCTCGTACTCGGGGACGAACGTCTCCAGGTTCACCCCCATCCCCTTGTGGGGCAAATCGCGCACGTGCCCCATAGACGCCTTCACCACGTAGCCGTCGCCGAGGTACTTGTTGATCGTTTTCGCCTTCGCCGGCGACTCGACGATCACGAGGTCTTTCCCCTTCGGCTTGCTCTTCTTGACTGCTGCCATGGTCGTACGCTTCGCTTCCTGCTGGGCTGCCGTCCGCACCGCGCCCAAGGCGCGTGGCGGACGTTCGCTGCTTCGTCACCCGCGGCCCCCCATCCCGCCGTATCGACTGCCTTCGGGGCACCCTTGAGGTGGGATGACGGTCCGTCGCATTCGGCCTCGTCCGGCCAAGGGGGCGGGCAGTTTGATCGGCTTAACAAGGGTCTGTCAAGGCCGCCGCCGGTAATACCGGCTCGAACGATACGATAGATAATAGCGCGCTGTTCGCCACGACGGTGAGGAGGCTAACAGCACCCTGCCGCTTCCCCATGAGAGCGGGACGCCGTAAATCATGATTCAGAAGGCACTTCGGCAACTGGCGCGCCAATGAAGAGCCCCGGCGGGATGGCCCGCCGGGGCTTTGGTGGTCATTGGGACTGAGCCGTCGGTCGACGAGGTTAGCCTTCGATCTTCGGGTTCAGGGCCGCAGGGAACTCGCGGGGCGTGAACTCGCGGTTGATCCTCGGGACGTCGCCATCGCCGTCCACGGGGGGTTGGGCGAGGTGCTTGATCTTGAGGTTCATGTGCGGATTGAACGCCGTGCCGGCCGGGATCAGGTGGCCGAGGATCACGTTCTCCTTCAGCCCGACCAGCGTGTCGACCGCGCCCGCGAGGGCGGCCTCGGTCAACACCTTGGTCGTCTCCTGGAAGCTCGCGGCGCTGATGAACGACTCGCTCTGCAGCGACGCCTTGGTGATCCCGAGCAGCAGCGTCTTGGCCCGGGCGGGCTTGGGGCGCTTGCCCTTCGCGGGGTCCTTGCCGGCGGCCTCGGCGGCCTCGTTCGCCTCGCGGATCGCCGCCTTGTCGACGACCTCGTTCTCCTTGAAGTTCGTGCCGCCCGGCTCGCTGATCTTCAAGCTCGTCTGCACGGCGTCGTTCGCCGAGCGGAAGCGGAACTTGTCGACCACCTCGCCCGGGAGGAACTTCGTGTCGCCCGGGTCCTCGACCTTCACCTTGCGGAGCATCTGGTTGAGGATCGTCTCGATGTGCTTGTCGTTGATCTTCACGCCCTGCGAGCGGTAGACGTTCTGCACCTCGATCAGCAGGTACTGGTAGAGCGCCTCCTCGCCCTTGATCCGCAGGATGTCGTGCGGGATCAGCGGGCCGCGGATCAGCGGGTCGCCGGCCTCGACGTAGTCGCCGGTGTGGACCTGGAGCTCCTTGTCCTGCGGGACGTGGTGCTCGCGCTCCATCCCGGTCTCGCTGCGGACGATGATCGTCATCTTGCCGCGGCGCTTCTCCGACCGCAGCTCGACCGTGCCGGAGATCTCGGCCAGGACGGCCGGGTCCTTCGGCTTGCGGGCCTCGAAGATCTCCGTCACGCGCGGCAGGCCGCCCGTGATGTCCATCGTCCCCGCCGCCTCCTTCGGCTGGCGGGCGAGGAGCTGACCGGCCTGCACCTTCTGCCCCGGCGTGACCTCGATACGCGCCTTGGCCGGCAGGTAGTGGAAGTCGAGGATCTTGCCGTCGTCCCCCTCGATCGTGATGCGCGGGTGGCGCTCGCCCTTGTGCTCGATGACGACCATCTTCGCCTGGCCGGCCTCGCCGCCCTTGCGCTCCTCCTCGATCCGGACGGTCTCGCCCTCCTCGATGTCCTCGTACCGGATCGTCCCCGACTTCTCCGCCAGAATCGGCGTGATGTGCGGGTCCCACGTGACGAGCTGCTGGCGGGCCTTGACCTTCTCGCCGTGGGCGGCCATCACGGTCGCCCCGTACGGCACCTTGAACTTCTCGAGCTCGCGGCCCTTCGGGTCGAGCACGACGATCTCACCGTTCCGCTTCAGCGCGACCAGGCGCTTGTTGCCCTCGGCGTCCTTGACCTCGACCGCCGCGATGTCGCGGTGCTCGACGGTGCCGCCGTTGACCGACTTGATGTCGTTCTCGATCAGGCTGCTCGCCGCGACGCCGCCCGTGTGGAACGTCCGCATCGTCAGCTGCGTGCCCGGCTCGCCGATCGACTGGGCGGCGATGATCCCGACCGCCAGGCCCTCCTCGACGATCCGGTTCGTGCTCATGTCGATCCCGTAGCACAGGGCGCACACGCCCCGGGCCGACTCGCACGTCAGCGGGCTGCGGACGCGGATCGACTCGAGCTTGAGCTCCTTGAGCTTGTCCGCGATCTCGTTCGTGATGATCTGGTTCTCTTCGACGATCGTCTCGTCCGTGATCGGGTTGCGGATCGTGTCGCGGGCCGCGCGGCCGATGATCATGTCCTTCAGCTCGACCTCGACCTGCTCGCCCTTGTAGATCGTCGTCTTCGTCACGCCGCTGACCGTGCCGCAGTCGTTCTGCGATACGATCACGTTCTGCGCGACGTCGGCCAGCTTGCGGGTCAGGTACCCCGAGTCCGCCGTCTTCAGCGCGGTGTCGGCCAGGCCCTTGCGGGCGCCGTGGGTCGAGCTGAAGTACTCGAGCACCGACAACCCCTCGCGGAAGTTCGACTTGATCGGCGTCTCGATGATCTCGCCCGACGGCTTGGCCATCAGCCCGCGCATCCCGCCGAGCTGGCGGATCTGGTCGACGTTACCGCGGGCGCCGGAGATCGCCATCATCGCGATCGGGTTCAGGTACTTCAGGTACTTGTTCTTCGCGGCGTCCTCCTTCGTGACCGGCTTGCCCTCCGCGTCCCGGTAGTCGGCCTGGATGCCGGCCATCAGGTCGTCGGTCACCTGCTTGCGGGCGTGGCCCCAGACGTCGATCAGCTGCGCGTACCGCTCCTGGTCGGTGATCGCGCCCTGCCGGAAGCTCTTCTCGATCCGCTCGGCCTTCTTCTGGTTCTCGTCGAGGATCCGCTCCTTCGACTCGGGGGCGCGGATGTCGGTGATGCCGAAGCTCAGGCCGGCCAGCGTCGACCGCTTGAACCCGAGCGCCTTCATGTTGTCGAGCAGGTCGATCGTCGCCGGCCGGCCCAGCGCCGCGTACGTGTCCGCGATCACGCGGCTCGCGCCCTTGCTCGTCAACGCGTAGTTGTAGAACGGCATCTCGCGCGGCAGCACGTCGTTGAAGATGCACCGGCCGACGGTCGTCAGGACCACGTTGCTGCGGAACCCGGGGCTCTTCTTCGTCGGCTCCGGCCGCGGCTGCGAGACGTAGTCCGGGTTCAGCCGCTTCTTGTGCTCCTCGAACTGCTTCCACGCGACGTCCGCGATCGGCTGCGGGCCGCTCTTGTCGTCCGGGACGACGTGCGTGCGGTCCGTCAGGCGGACGAACACGCGCGAGTGCATCGCGATCTTCCCCAGGTCGTAGGCGACGAACGCCTCCTGCGGGCTGTTGAAGATCTTGAACTCGCCCTTGTCCCCCTCGCGGTCGGACGTGATGTAGAACGTCCCGAGCACGATGTCCTGCGACGGCGAGATGATCGGGCTGCCGTTCGCCGGCGAGAAGATGTTGTTCGGCGCCAGCATCAGCACGTGCGCCTCGGTCTGCGCCTCGATGCTCAGCGGCAGGTGCACCGCCATCTGGTCGCCGTCGAAGTCGGCGTTGAAGCCCTTACAGACCAGCGGGTGGATCTTGATCGCGTTGCCCTCGACCAGCACCGGCTCGAACGCCTGGATGCCCATGCGGTGGAGCGTCGGGGCGCGGTTCAGCATGACCGGGTGCTGGTAGATCACCTCTTCGAGGATGTCCCAGACCTCCGGGTCGCGCCGCTCGAGCATCTTCTTGGCCGACTTGATCGTGTCCGCCAGGCCGTGCTCCTTGAGCTTGCGGATGATGAACGGCTGGTAGAGCTCGAGCGCGATCTTCTTCGGCAAACCGCACTGGTGGAGCTTGAGCTCCGGCCCGACGACGATGACCGACCGGGCCGAGTAGTCGACGCGCTTGCCGAGCAGGTTCTCGCGGAACCGGCCCTGCTTGCCCTTGATCATGTCGGTCAGGGACTTCAGCGGGCGGTTGGACGAGCCGAGCACCGGGCGGCGGCAGCGGCCGTTGTCGAACAGCGCGTCGACCGCCTGCTGCAGCATCCGCTTCTCGTTGCGGATGATGACCTCGGGCGCGTTCAGGTCGACCAGCTTCTTCAACCGGTTGTTGCGGTTGATGATGCGGCGGTACAGGTCGTTGAGGTCCGACGTGGCGAAGTTGCCGCTCTCGAGCAGCACGAGCGGGCGCAGGTCCGGCGGGATCACCGGGATCACGTCCATGACCATCCACTCGGCCTTGTTCTCGCTGCCGCGGACGGCCTCGATCATCTTCAGCCGCTTGGTCAGGTCCTTGATCTTCTGCTTGCTGTTGGTCTTCTCGATCGCGTCGCGCACCCGCTGCTGCTCCGCGTTCAGGTCGAGCAGGCCGAGCAGCTTCTTGACCGCCTCGGCGCCCATCTCGGCCTCGAATTCCGAGCCGTACTTCTCGTACGTCGCGCGGTACTCGTCCTCGGTCAGGATCTGCTTCTTCTTCAGCGGCGTCTTACCGGGGTCGGTGACGACGTAGTCCTGGAAGTACACGACCTTCTCGATGTCGCTGGTCTTCATGTCCAGCAGCGCGCCCAGGCGCGACGGCAGGGCCTTGAAGAACCAGATGTGGACGATCGGCGCGGCCAGGTTGATGTGGCCCATGCGCTTGCGGCGGACCCGGCTGTGCGTGACCTTGACGCCGCACCGGTCGCAGATGATCCCCTTGTACTTCGTGCCCTTGTACTTGCCGCACGAGCACTCCCAGTCCCGCTCCGGGCCGAAGATCCGCTCGCAGAACAGCCCGTCCTTCTCCGCCCGGTACGTCCGGTAGTTGATCGTCTCGGGCTTCTTCACCTCGCCGAACGACCACGAACGGATGTCGTTCGGGCTCGCGAGTTGGATGCGAACGGAGCCGTAGTCGTTGATACGGTCGTAAACGGTTTCAGCCATGATCGCCTTTCAGTCATCACGGGCGGTGGGGCCCGTGGTTTGATTCATCTCAGGAGTAAAGCCTCGTGCAGGATCGCTGGCCTCTTCGACGCCCTCGACGATCCCCATCGCAAAGCGGACTAAGCAGATACACCACCCCACCGCAACCACGCCGACAACTGCCGCCGTGGCCGCGACGAAGATGACCTGCTCGGCGGTCACATTAAGTCCCCGTCCTCGTCCTCGCGGCCGATGCCCTTCTTCTTCTCCAGCTGGATGTTCAGGCCCAGCCCGCGGATCTCGTTGCACAGCACGTCGAACGATACCGGGGTGCCGGCCTCGAGCGTGTTCGTGCCCTTGACCATGCTCTCGTAGATCTTCGTACGCCCTTCGACGTCGTCCGACTTGACCGTGAGCAGCTCCTGCAGGATGTACGCCGCGCCGTAAGCCTCGAGGCCCCACACTTCCATCTCACCGAACCGCTGGCCGCCCGTCCGGGCCTTGCCGCCGAGCGGCTGCTGCGTGATCAGCGAGTACGGGCCCGTCGCCCGCGCGTGGATCTTGTCGTCGACGAGGTGGTGGAGCTTCATCATGTAGATGTAGCCCACGGTCGTCCGCTGCTCGAACGGCTCGCCGGTGCGGCCGTCGTGGAGCTGCACCTTGCCGCCGTACGGCATCTGCACGTCCAGCTCGCGGTCGCGGAGCACGGTGTTCTTCGCCTTGCGCTCCTTGCGGCGCTCGCGGATCGTCTTGTTGGCTTCCTCGATCGCTGCGTGGATCTGGTCTTCCGTGGCGCCGTCGAACACCGGGGTGATCGCCTGCTGCCCGAGCACCATCATCGCCCACCCGAGGTGGGTCTCGAGGATCTGCCCGACGTTCATGCGGCTCGGCACGCCAAGCGGGTTCAGCATGATGTCGACCGGCGTCCCGTCCTCGAGGAACGGCATGTCCTCCTCCGGCACGATCCGGGCGATCACGCCCTTGTTCCCGTGGCGGCCGGCCATCTTGTCGCCGACCGACAGCTGCCGCTTCGTCGACACGTACACCTTGACCATCTCGAGCACGCCCGACGGCAGCTCGTCGCCCCGCTTCATGTGCTCGGCGCGACGCACCTTCTCCTTCAGCACCGCCTGCACGCGCGGCCAGAACCGCGTGTACGTGTTCTCCGACTGCTCCTTGGACTCCTTCGAGCCCTTGACCCAGTCGAGGCTGAAGTTCTCGATCTGCTCCATGATCACGTCCGTGATCTCCGACGCGCCCACCTTCTGGCGGGTGTTCGGGTCGACCATCTGCTGGCCCGTTACCTCGTTGATCTCCCCGACCATCTGCTTGAAGATGCCGATGGCCCGCAGGTTCATGTCCTTCTCGTACTTGTCGATGTCCTTCTTCAGCTGCTTCTTCTGCTCGTCCGTCATGTGCATCCGGCGGCTGAACCGCTGGGTGCCGATGACCACGCCCTCCTCGCCCGCCGGCATCTCCAGCGAGTCGTTCTTCACGTCCTCGCCGGCCCGGCCGAAGATCGCGTGCAGCAGCTTCTCTTCCGGCGTCAGCTCGCTCTTGCTCTTCGGAGCGACCTTGCCGACGAGGATGTCGCCAGGGCCGACCCGGGTGCCGACCCGCACGATCCCGCTCTCGTCGAGGTTCGCCAGGGCCCGCTCACTGACGTTCGGGATGTCGCGGGTGAACTCCTCGCGGCCGAGCTTCGTCTCGCGGATCTCGACGTCGTACTCCTCGATGTGGATCGAGGTGAACGTGTCGTCCTTGACCAGCCGCTGGCTGATCACGATCGCGTCCTCGAAGTTGTAGCCGTCGTAGGTCATGAACGCGACGAGCACGTTGCGGCCCAGGGCGAGCTCGCCCTGCAGCACCGCGGCGCCGTCGGCGATGATCTGCCCCTTCTTGACCCGCTGGCCCTTCTTGACGATCGGCTTCTGGTTCAGACAGGTCCGCTCGTTGAGGCCGACGAACTTCCGCAGGACGTACTCGTCCGCGTTGTCGATCAGGATCCGCATCGCGTCGACGTACGTGACGACGCCCGCACGCTCGGCCCGCACGACCATGCCGCTGTTCTGCGCGACCGGCCGCTCCATCCCGGTCCCGACCACGGGCGGGTCGGAGATCAGGAGCGGCACCGCCTGCCGCTGCATGTTCGAACCCATCAACGCGCGGTTCGCGTCGTCGTGCTCGAGGAACGGGATCAGCGCCGCCGAGACCGACACGGTCTGCCGCGGGCTGATGTCGATGAACTGGACGTCCTTGCTCGCCACGGTCGCCAGGTCCCCCTCGACCCGCGCCAGGATCAGCCCCTTCTTCAGGTCGCCTTCCTTGTTCACCGCGTCCGGCGGGGCCAGCACCGACTTCATCTCCTCGTCGGCGCGGAGGTACTTGTTGTGGCCGTTGACCTTCCCCTCCTTGACCACGCGGTACGGCGTGACCAGGAAGCCGTACTCGTCGATGTCGCTGTAGATCGACAGCGACGCGATCAGGCCGATGTTCGTGCCTTCCGGCGTCTCGATCGGGCAGATCCGGCCGTAGTGCGAGATGTGCACGTCGCGAACCTCGAAGCCCGCGCGCTTCCGGTTCAGACCGCCCGGCCCGAGCGCCGACAACCGCCGCTCGTGCGTGAGCTGCGACAGCGGGTTCGTCTGGTCGACGACCTGCGAGAGCTCGCCGCGCCCGAAGAAGAAGTCGATCGCGCTGCTGATGCTCTTGCTGTTCACCAGCTCGCTGACCTTGCCCAGCTCGTTCGGGTCCTTGAGCGACATCCGCTCCTGGACCGTCCGGCGGAGCTTCAGGAACCCCTTGCGGAGCTCTTCGGCGGCCAGCTCGTCGATCGTCCGCAGGCGGCGGTTGCCGAGGTGGTCGATGTCGTCGACGTACCCTTCGCCGCTACGCAGCTTGAACATGTACTTCAGCGAGTTGACCAGATCCTCGCTCCGGAGCGTCATCTCCGTTTCGGCGACCTCCTGGTCGAACTTGCGGTTGATGCGGAACCGGCCGACGCGCCCCAGGCGGTACCGGTTGTCGTCGAAGAACTTCTCCTGGAACAGCGTCTGCGCCTTGTCCAGCGCGGGCGGGTTGCCCGGGCGCAGGCGGGCGTAGATCTTCATCAGCGCCGCCTCGTGGCTGTCGGCGGTGTCCTCGGCCAGCGTGTTCAGGATCAGCGGGTCGCTGACCTTCGTGACGACCGCGACCGTCTTCAGGCTGCTCGCCTGGATCTTCTCCAGGTTCTCCGCGATCTGCGCGCCCGGCTTGACCAGTTCCTCGCCGCTCTCGGTGTCGACGATCGGCGCGACCGCGTAGTACCCGGCCTGCAGGTCCTTCACCTTGACGTTCTCGACCGTGTAGAACTCCTCGATGATCGACTGGGCCGTCGAGTACTTCTTGTCCAACGCGCGGAGGAACGTCGTCGCCGGGATCTTGCTGCTCTGGTCGATGCGGACCGCCAGCGCGTCCTTCTTCGTCACCGAGCACTCGATCCACGACCCGCGCTCCGGGATGATCCGGCAGCCGTGCAGCGGGCGGTCGCCCTCCTGCACCTCGACGAGGAAGTCCACGCCCGGCGACCGGTGCAGCTGGTTGACGATCACGCGCTCGGCGCCGTTGATGATGAACTCGCCGCCGCCGATCATGATCGGGACTTCGCCGAGGTAGATGGAATCTTCCATCACCTCGTCCTTGTCCTTGCGGTGCAGCTTGACCTGGATGCGGAACGGCATGCCGTAGGTCAGCCGCAGCGCGCGGCACTCGTCGGTCGTGTAGCGCGGCTCGGACAAATCGTACGAGACGTACTCCAGTTTCAGGTTCCCGTCGTAGCTCTCGATCGGGAAGACCTCGCGGAGCAACGTTTCGAGACCCTCATTTTTCCGCTTCGCCGGGTCAACTTCCTTTTGGAGGAAGCGCTGGTAAGCCGATAGCTGGACGTGGATCAGGTTCGGGATCGGCATCGCGTCGCCGATCTTGGAGAAATCCCGCACTTCGCGCACTTGCATCAGACGATCCTTCCTAGCGCCATTTCTTCAAACGCCGCTGGGTATCAACCACTGACATCCGGTTCTAATTGCTGCCACCGTCCGCCGCCGCCGCACGGATCGACCCGCACCGCACCGCGAACGCCGCTCCCTCACTGCCGGTTGGCACGCCTCACACCGTCGTGAACGTGTCCCGCACCATCGCCGCCAACCGCGCCGCTTCCGACCAACTCACTCGACAAAAACAGCCGCCTTACGAAACGTAGTGCGGCTTTTCGCCCGGGCGTTGCGGCTTGCGACGCCCGGTAAATTTCACATTAGCTGCGGTAAAATAACGACTAACCGCATACCGTCAAGCGCAAAAAGCACGGCCAGAACCTCTCCCGGTCTTTCGCTCGGGAAACGCCCTAGTCGTTACGCCTGAAATTGGATGTTCGTATCAGCCAAAGCTGCGTCCAATACTCTATCCACGCCACGTCCCCTAATCAAGCCCCTTCCCGCGCCAGCACACCACCCCTCGCGGCTTAGCGGACTCAACCGCAGCAATAAAGAACACCGGGTGAACCTAGCGGTCCACCCGGTGCGAATTCGGCGATCGAACGAACGAGACGGTCGGCGAGCTTACTTGAGCTCGACCGTCGCGCCCTGCTCCTCGAGCTCCTTCTTGATCTTCTCGGCCTCGTCCTTCTGAAGGTTCTCCTTCAGGGTCTTCGGGGCGCCGTCGACCATGTCCTTCGCTTCCTTCAGGCCCAGGCCCGTGTGGGCGCGGACGACCTTGATCACCTGGATCTTCTTGTCGCCGGCGCTCTTCAGCACCACGTCGAAGGTCGACTTGGCCTCTTCCTTCTCAGCGGGGGCGGCATTGGAGGCCGGGCCGGTCATCATCACGCCACCGGCGGCGGCTTCGATCTTGTAGGTTTCCTTCAGGTAGTCCGCGAGGTCGACCGCCTGCTTGAGGGTCAAACCGGCGAGCTGGTCGCCCAGCGTCTTGATGTTGTCAGCGACTTCGGCCATGGGTTCTTTCCTTTGAGGCGTTTCGTGCCTCGTCCGTGTCGAACAGCGTCCCGTCCCGAGAGCCAGGGTTCACACCGAACCCGATTTAATCCCCCGAAGGGGAGCAGTCGGAACCGCCGGACTTAAATTCAGTTGGATCGTTACGCGGTCGCCGGGGCGGCGTCGCCACCGGCGGGGGCGGCCTCGGCCGCGGCCGCGGCAGGTGCCGCGTCGGCGCCACCGGCGGGGGCCTTCTCCTGGATCGTCTTGAGGATCCCGCCGAGCACGCCGCCCGGACCCTTGAGGGCCGACGCCAGCTTCCGGCCCGGGCCGAGGATCGCCGACAGCACGTTCGCGATCGCCTCCTCGCGGGTCGGCAGCTTGCTCGCCGCCTCGACGCCCTTGTCGCCGGCGTAAACCTCGCCGTCGAAGAACGCGCCGCGGAGCTCGAGCGAGCCCTTATTGCCCTCGAGGATCTTCTTCTCGTCGAGCAGCGCACGGGCGATGGCGGAGACGCCGACGCCCTTGCCGTACACCAGCGCGCTCGGGCCGTCGAGCAGCGACTCGAAGCCCTTCAGCTTCGACGACGCCGTCGCCCGCGCGGCCAGCGTGTTCTTCACGACCGTCATCCGCAGGTTCTTCTCGCGGAGCCGGCGGCGGATCTGGTTGTTCGCCAGCGCGCTGATCCCGCGCGGGTTCAGCACGGCGACGGCCTCGATCCCCTCGAGGCGGGCCGCCGTTTCCTTCTCGATAAGGGCTTTGACTTTCTTGCTCATGGAAATCTCGAGTTGCTAGTGGTTAGTTGCCTGTTGCCAGTGATTCGCCTGGTCACCGCTGCCGTCTTTCGACCGGCAACCGGAAACCAGCAACCAGCAACTCTCCTACTGAACGGTCAGTTGAACCGCCGGGGTCATCGTGGCCTTGATGACCACCTTCTTGAAGTACGCGCCCTTGCTCGTCTGTGGCTTGAGCTTGCGGACGGTCGTCAGCATCGCGTTGATGTTGTCGATCAGCTTCTGGTCGTCGAAGCTGACCTTCCCGACCACGCAGTGGACGTTCCCGCCCGAGTCGTTGCGGAACTCGATCTTGCCCGCCGCGTACTCCCGCACCGCGTCGGCGACGTTCGGGGTCACCGTGCCCGCCTTCGGCGAGGGCATCAGGCCCTTCGGGCCGAGCACCTTGCCGAGGCGGCCGACGAACCGCATCATGTCCGGCGTCGCCACCGCGACGTCGAAGTCGGTGAAGTTCTCCTTCTCGATCCGCGTGACCAGCGACTGCCCGCCCGCCTCCACCGCCCCCGCGGCCTTCGCCGCGTCGATCAGGTGGTCCGGGCAGAACGCGATCACCCGCTTGGTCTTGCCGATCCCGTGCGGGAGCGACACCGACCCGCGGATCATCTGGTCCGCCTGCTTCGGGTCGATCCCCAGCGAGAAGATCAGCTCGACCGACTGGTCGAACTTCGTCCCGGGGAACGCCTTGACGGCGGTCACCGCCGCGTCCACCGCCACCGGCGTGGCGACGGCCTTCTCGGCGGCCTTCTTGTAACGTTTGGACCGTTTGACAACGACAGCCATGGGCTGCTTGCTCCTTGGTCGAGGGGAATGCTTTCGACCCTAAGCTCCCACTGTTGCAGGTAGTGGTGGACCTTGGATTGCGAGTTGCTCGTTCAGACGTACCCCCGCGTGCGTTCACGCGGGGCCAAACATCAGCCTTCGACGGTGATGCCCATGCTGCGGGCGGTGCCGGCGAGAACCTTGGCGGCCGCGTCCAGGTCGAACGCGTTCAGGTCCTTGATCTTCTCTTCCGCCAGCTTGCGGCAGTCGGCCATCGTCATCTTGCCGATCTTGTTCTTGTTCGGCTCGCCGCTCCCCTTCTCGGCCTTGACGAAGTCCTTCAGAAGGACGCTCGCCGGCGGGCTCTTCAGCTCGAAGTCGAACGTCCGGTCCTTGTACACCGTCACGACCACGCCGATCACCTTCCCCTTGAGGTGCGCCGACGCGGCGTTGAACCGCTGGATGAACTGGCCCGGGTTCACGCCGTGCTGACCCAGCGCCGGCCCGATGGGCGGGGCCGGGGTCGCGGTGCCGCCGGGGGCCTGGAGCTTGAACTGGACCGTGATTTCCTTCTTTGCCATGACGATCGACCAATCTTTCTCTGCCGCGCGAGTCGCGCCTGGATCACTCGACGATTTTCACTTCGATCTGCCGCCGCGCCGGCCTCGGCTCACCTTCGACCGGCGACTCGACGACCGTCGTCGCGGCGGGGTGCTCCCGCGGCGACTGCTGCTCGACGACCTCTTCCATCCCGTCCGGGACCGGGCCGAACCCCCCCGTGCCCGCTCGTTGCACCGTCTGCTGACCCTTCGAGCCGCCGGTCAGTCGAGAGATCAACCGGACAAGGCGGAGGGTCGGGACGGTCAGGATCAAAAGGGCGAGGATACTAACAAGGAACGCCAGGATTGACAAGGCGATGAGCACCACGCCCGGGATCGCGGCGACCGCGATCATAAACCGTGCCCAACCCGGCAGTTGCTGTACACCGCCCTTGACCGTCTGCCAGCGGCCGTAATATTCGAGCAAACGGAACATCGTCTGAAACGCGAAGACGTGTTTCGCGCGACGCGGAGATTCGCCCCCGCGGGTCGCGCGCCCACGTGTCCGCGCCCTTACAGCTTTTCGATCTGCCAGTACTCGAGCTCGAGCGGGGTCGGTCGGCCGAAGATCGTCGTGATGATCCGCACCATGCCCTTGTCGGCGATGATCTCCTCGACCTCCCCCTCGAAGTTCATGAACGCGCCGTTGTTGACCTTGATCTTGTCCCCCTTCTTGTACTGCGCGTCGATATTGACCTGGTCGGCCGGCTTCTCGGCCTCCTCCAGCATCTTCGCCTGGTCCGACGGGCTCATCGGGGTCGGCTTGCCGTTGCTGCCGATGAAGTCACCGACCCCCTCGGTCTCCTTGATCACGAACCAGACCTTGTCCGGGATGCGCCCGTCCTTGTCGAGCTGAAGCTCGATGAATACGTAGCCGGGGTAAAGCTTGCGGTCGGACTCGCGCCGGACGCCACCCTTGTGCGAGCGGACGCGCTCGGTCGGAACGAGGATCCGGCCGACGTGCTCCTCGAGGGCCTCGATCTTGACCTTGCGGGACAGCTTCTGCTGGACCTGGTCCTCTTTGTTGCTGGCGACTCGCAGGACGAAGAATTGCATGACTGGCTTTCTGCTGCTGCTGCCGCTGGCGTCCCGCGCCGGCGGGGCGTGCCCGGGGCCGGGTTAGAACGGGCGGAATTCGAGGACGCGGATGGCGTAGAACAGGTAGCCGAAGATCACGTCCAGGCCGAACAGGATCGCCGAGATCAGGACGACGAAGAAGCAGACGACCTTGGTCGAGCCGATCAGCTCCTTGCGGGTCGTCCAGTTGACCTTCTTCATCTCGCTGTCCGTCGCGATCAGGAAGTCGGCGTTGGTCGGGCGGTTCATCAGCCGCCAGGCCCACAACATCAGCAGTGCGAACACGGCCGCGCTGATGGCGAACATCGCGCCCGGGTTGAGCTTCCAGCCGTAGAGGGCCGACAGCGCCTGGAGCCGCCCGTAGACGAACTGCCCGCTCAAGAACGCGATCAGGGCCGCGCCCATCGCCGTGCCCATCCGCGTCCAGTACCCCTGCCCGCGCTTGTAAATCGTGAAGAACCCGTCCCCGCCACCCCCCCGGTCGGCCCGGGCGGTCGCGACGGCGGTCGCGGAGGAGGAGTCGGACCGGTCGTTCCGGTCCTCGCGCGCGTCGTCTTTTGACGAGAGCTCGTCGGCCATCGCATCTTTCCCTTGCTCGTTCTTCGTCACAGACGCCATAAAACACGCCGGGTAGGAATCGAACCTACAACCTGCCGCTTTGGAGACGGCTGCTCTGCCAATTGAGCTACCGGCGTATGAATAAGTCGGCAGTAGGCAGTAGCCAGTGGGCAGTAAAGAGAGTCGTCTTCACTGCCCACTGTCGACCGCCCACTGCCCACTTCTTCATTACTTCCGCTTCACCTTGTGCAGCGTGTGCCGCTTCAGGCGCTTGCAGTACTTCTTCAGTTCGACCTTCTGCGGGCCGCCGGCGACCTTGATCTCCGTGCGGTAGTTCAGGTCCCCGGTCTCCGTGCACTGGAGCCAGACCATTTCGCGGTTTTCTTTCGCCATAACGTCCTCGACATTTCTGAGCGGGCCGGCAGAGGTCAGTGGGCAGTGAGGGGTAAGCCCTCACTGCCCACTGCGATTCTTCTGCCCGCGTTCGTGCGGTACGACCGTTTCGGTTGCCCCCCCCATTATAGCTGACCGGTAAAGCTATTCGAGAATCTTCGTCACGACGCCCGAGCCGACGGTCTTGCCGCCCTCGCGGATCGCGAACCGGAGCTTCTCTTCCATGGCGATCGGGGCCATCAGCTCGATCTCCATCGACACGTTGTCGCCCGGCATGACCATCTCCGCCCCGCCGAGCAGCTTGGCGGCGCCGGTCACGTCGGTCGTCCGGAAGTAGAACTGCGGGCGGTACCCGCTGAAGAACGGGGTGTGCCGCCCGCCCTCTTCCTTCGTCAGGATGTACACCTCGCCGGTGAACTTCTTGTGCGGGGTGATCGACTTCGGGGCCGCCAGGACCTGCCCGCGCTCGATCATCTCCTTTTCGATGCCGCGGAGGAGCACGCCGACGTTGTCGCCCGCGATCCCCTCGTCGAGCGTCTTCTGGAACTGCTCGATGCCGGTGATGACCGAGTTCTTCGTGTCACCGAACCCGACGATCTCGATCCCGTCGCCGATCTTGACCTTGCCGCGCTCGATACGCCCGGTCGCGACCGTGCCGCGGCCCTTGATCGAGAACACGTCCTCGACCGGCATCAGGAACGGCTTGTCGATCTCGCGCTGCGGGATCGGCACGTACTCGTCCAGCGTCGCGACCAGCTTGTCGATCGGCTCGCACGCCTTGTCGTCCTTCGGGTTGTCCAGCGCCGGCTTCGACGACCCGCGGATGATCGGCGTGTCGTCGCCCGGGAACCCGTACTTCGTCAGCAGCTCGCGGACTTCCATCTCGACCAGCTCGAGCAGCTCGGGGTCGTCGACCAGGTCGACCTTGTTCAGGAAGACGACGATCCGCGGCACGCCGACCTGGCGGGCGAGCAGGATGTGCTCGCGGGTCTGCGGCATCGGGCCGTCCGCGGCGCTGACCACGAGGATCGCCCCGTCCATCTGGGCGGCGCCGGTGATCATGTTCTTGATGTAGTCGGCGTGCCCGGGGCAGTCGACGTGGGCGTAGTGCCGGGTCTCGCTCTCGTACTCGACGTGCGCGGCGGCGATCGTCACCGTCTTGGTCGCGTCGCGGTCGATGCCGCCCTTGGCGATGTCCTTGTAGTTCTTCGCCAGCACCGACGGGTACTTGATCGACGACCGGGCCGACAGAGCGGCGGTCAGGGTCGTCTTGCCGTGGTCGATGTGACCGATCGTGCCGACGTTCACGTGAGGCTTTTTACGCTCGAATACGCCCTTGGCCATTGTTGAAACCTCCAGGTTTCCGTTCGGTTCGGACGGTTGTCGAAGCCGTCCCGTTCTCTATCGCAGACCGGATGTCCCAGCGCCCGACATTAGGCAAACGACACGGGCCCCGCGACGCCCGCCCGTGTCCATTGCCAAATGCCGAGCACCGCCAAAGCTGGTACTGGGGCTTGAACCCAGGACCTCCACCTTACCAAGGTGGCGCTCTACCACTGAGCTATACCAGCGTGAAACACCAGCAAACTACGCTGACGAGTCTCCACACGCGGCCGGTGTCAACAGATCCCCACCTCACGCGCGTACCGGCAGCGTGGAAGGGCGGAGAGTATAAATCGGCTTAAGGCGTTGTCAACACACGCCCCCGCGGAATGGCGACGCCCGACGCCCCAGCCCGCTTCGCCAAGGGCACGTTTTGAGGGGAGAGACGTAACACCGCGCACGCAACTGACACTCAATCCGCCCCGGCCGCGACCGGAACCGCCGCCGCGGCGACCCGACCCCGCGACATCCGCCACACCCGCACCGCCTCGAACACGACCAACGCCCCCAGCCCGAACAGCACCGCCGCGATCACCATGTTGACCATCGACGGCGTCGCGTGCCGCCGCCCGTAATCCACCCAGAACCGGTGGAAGTTGAACGCCAGCGCCGCCGCCGTGCACGCGATCATGAACATCGCCGGCGCCAGCGCGAACCACACCGGCCGCCCGGTCCGCCACAGCCACATGCTCACCCCCACCAGCGTCAGCGCCGCCAGCAACTGGTTGCTCGTGCCGAACATCGTCCAGAACGTCCGGAAGCCCCACTCCGGCGGCGCGTACCACAGGTAGCACGCCGGCGCCACCAGCGTCAGCAGCGTCGCCACCGCCCCGCCCGCCACCCCGCTCAGCCCGAGCATCTCCTGTAACACGTACCGCCCCAGACGCGTGCACACGTCGAGCGTGTCGAACACGAAGCTCGAGAACGCCAGCAGCCCGAAACTCACCGCGAACTGCATCGGCACCCCGGTCAGGTGCATGAAATTGCCGATCCCGCGCGCGTACACCCCGTCCGGGTTCCCCGCCTTCACCCCCGGCGCCAGCACCATCACGCACGACAGCGCGAACACCGCCACCATCGCCTCCAGCAGCATCGCCCCGTACCCGATCGGCTTCACGTCCCGCTCGCTCCGAACCTGCTTGCACGTCGTCCCGCTCGCGACGATCGAGTGAAACCCGCTGCACGCCCCGCACGCGATCGTGATGAACAGGAACGGGAACAAGTACCCCGCCGACTCGCTGTACCACCCGGTGAACGCCGGGTACCGCACCGCCAGCGACCCGCCCCCGCCCCACCCGCCCGCCAGCGTCCCGGCGACCCCGAACACCAGCGTCGCGTACAGGAACGTCGCCCCGATGATCCCGCGCGGCTGCAGCAGCAGCCACATCGGCGTGATGCTCGCGACGAAGCAGTACGCCAGCAGCGCCAGGTCCCACCGCTTGGCCAGGCCGACCGCGTCCTTCCCCGCCGTGTTCATGAACGCCCACCCGTGCCCGGCCAGCCAGTCCGCGATCGCCGGCGCCTTCGCGATCGTCAGCCCGAGCACGACCACGCTCCCCACCAGCCCCGCCCACCACGGCGTCCGCGTGAACCGCAGCGCCAGCCCCAGAACGAGACTGCACAGCAGGTACGCCGTCGCGCCCACCGCGACCGCCCCGCCGTTCAGGTTGATCGTCGTCGCCCGCCCGTCGATCGCCACCGCGAACGAGTCGAACTTCGCAAAGCTCGCCGCCGTCACGTCCGCGAACGCGATGATCACGTACACCAGGCTGATCCAGACGAACGCCAGGAACGTCACGTACGCCGTCCGGCTCATGTGCTCGCGGACGACCTGCGTGATGCTCGTCGCCTTGTGCCGGATGCTCGCCAGCAGCGCGCCCGCGTCGTGCACGCCCCCGATGAAGATCGCCCCCACCATGATCCACAGCAGCGCCGGCACCCACCCGAACGCCAGCCCCGCCAAAATCGGCCCGACCACCGGCCCCGCCGCCGCGATCGCCGTGAAGTGCCCCCCCAGCACGACCGGCGCCGCCGCCGGGACGAAGTCGTTCCCGTCCTCGTACTGCACCGCCGGCGTCACCCGCGAAGCGTCGATCCCCAGCCACCGCGCGACCCACCGGCCGTACGTCACGTACGCCACCACCAGCACCGCGCCGCAGACCACCACAATCGGCAAGATCGTCATCGGAACACCGCGCCTCCGCTCGAGCGGCCACCATCCTACCCGCCCGCGCACCCCAACACACGCCCGAGACCCCGGCGGCCCCTCACCCCGCGCGACCGCCACGACCGGCCCGCCCTGACCGCCCCCGTCCCAAATCTTCCACACCGGCCATGTCACGGTAACATACCCTACGGAGACCCACCGATGCACCACCGGCAACAAGGCGGCCAAATCGTCCTCTACTCCCCCAGCGCGCCCGCCACCCCCTACCCACCCCACGACCCCGCCCGCGCCGCCGCACGCTTCCACCTCGAACGCCTCGAGGCCCGCATCCTCTTTGCCGCCGGCCCGCTCGATCGATTCCGCGTCCCCGACGCCCAGGTCGCGTGGTACGACTCGGCCGCTTGCGACGCCCCTACGCTCGCCGCCACCGCCGGCAGTGCCGCCGCCGCCGGCGCCCTCGACCCCGCCTTCGGCCAAGACGGCAAAGTCGCCACCGACTGGGGCGGCTGGGAATCCGCCTACGGCGCCGTCGCCCAGCCCGACGGCAAGCTCCTCGTCCTCGGCTTCACCGACCCCGCCAATTACGACGCCCGCGGCGTCGTCATCGTCCGCTACAACGTCGACGGCTCCCTCGACTCCACCTTCGGCACCAACGGCATCACCCGCATCGGCGACGAAAACCCCGACTACGACCGCCTCCTCCTCGACGACGCCGGCAACATCCTCGTCGCCACCCACGCCTCGCGCCCCGGCGGCGGCGCCGATTACCTCCTCCGCCGCTTCAACGCCGCCGGACAGATCGACGCCTCCTTCGGCGACGCCGGCGTCCTCAACCTGACCGACAGCGGCGCCGCCGGCGTCCGCGGCTTCGTCCTCCGCCCCGACGGCAAGATCGCCGCCGCAGGCGTAGCCGACGGCCAAGTCGTCTACGCCCTGATCAACCCCGACGGCACCCTCGACACCTCGTTCGGCGGCGGCGACGGCGTCGTCCACACCCCCGCCCCCGACTTCGCCATCGCCTGGACCTTCGCCGCCTCCCCCGGCGGCAAGCTCGTCATCGGCGGCTCCGTCGCCTCGCCCGACGGACAGGGCAGCAACTGGGGCGTCCTCCGCCTCAACGCCGACGGCTCCCTCGACTCCACCTTCGGCGCCGGCGGCCTCGCCACCCTCGACGCGCCCGGCGGCGCCAACGACGTCGTCGGCGACCTCGCCGTCGACCACGCCGGCCGCGTCACCGCCGTCAGCCACGTCCACGGCGCCTACACGCTCGCCCGCTTCGACGCCGACGGCACGCTCGACGCCTCGTTCGGCTCGGCCGGCGTCGTCACCGGCGGCTCCCTCGCCGCCACCAGCATCCGCCTCACCTCCGACGGCGCGATCCTCGTCGCCGGCAACGGCGGCCACTCCAGCATCGCCCTCTCCCGCTACCTCCCCACCGGCGCGCTCGACACCTCCTTCGGCGTCGGCGGCCACGTCTACACCAGCTTCGACCCCACCGAGGAAACCGCCAACGAGATCGCCCTCGCCCCCGACGGCCGCATCTACGTCCTCGCCGACAACCCCTCCTCCGCCGGCGCAAAAGACCTCTGGATCGCCCGCTACGACAACACCCCCCTCCCCGGCCAATCCCTCACCCCCGGCGATCAACGCCACGGCGGCGAGTTCCCCGGCGACCTCGCCCCCGCCGAAACCCCAACCCCCAACGCACAAACACCCAGCGCACAAACCCCCAACGCCCCCACCCCCACCGAACCCGACCCCCAAACTCCAGACACCGACAACAACACCGCCGGCGGCAACGCTGCCTCATCCGCCGCCCGCCCCACCCCCTTCGCGACCGCGGTCGATCCCGACGCCGCCCCAAGCGTCTTCGCAACCGACGAAGACGACGACCTCCTCACCCGCACCCGCGCCCTGTTCTAGAGCAGTTTCCAAGTCCCTGTATCGGTGGGGCAGACATTCTTGTCTGCCCCGCGCCGGTAAGCGGGGGCCTCCGTGCCCTTCGAACCGACGCGGTCCCGCTACGCCAACCCGAAAACCGCTTTAAATCACCGGCTCAGGACAGCAGACGGCAAGCCCGTCCGAACGCCCACGGAACTTGTTCCGTGGGTTTTTCGATGCGCGAGCGCTCCCCTCACCCAATCAACCGGTACGCCTTCGCCCCCGCCGGCGACAGCGCCGCCCCCGACCGGATCATGTTGAACAGCAGCAAACTAAAGTTGTCCTCCGGCGGCCGCTTCATCAGCTGCGACCGCACGAAGTGCATCGGCGACACCAGGTGCGACCGATCCGGCGCCGCCACCGCCAACAGCGCCGCCCCGTCCACCTTCGCCACGCACCACTCCCACCCGCCCGCGTCGCACACGGTCTGCCCCCACAGGCACCCGAGTTCACCGCCAGGTTCGCCAACGCCTTGGGCGTGACCTTCTGCTTGCCACGAACGGTCCTCCCGCGACCTTAGAACCAGTCATTCGACACCCGAAACCAATACCACCCCCCACCCACCGGCCGCACCACGTAGTGCGCCGCCCCGAACGGCGTCCCCCGCGGATTCGGCCGGTACACAAACCCGTACGACATCGTATCCGGCCCCAGCCCATACCCGCCCGACCCCGTCCGAAAATACACCCCGCCCCGAGGGTCCGCCGCGTACTCGTCCACGCGGTAAATCCCCAACCGCCGATCCAGCCTCGCCCCGCCATAAGTGCTCGGCGCCGCCGACGCGAGACACCCCTCAAACTCCCCCCGCACCGCCGCAAACGCCACCCGCCGCGGCACGTAAAACACCAGCAGCGCAAGCGTCAAACACACCACCACCGGCGCGAACCCCACCTGCCGAACGGGCAAACGTTCCGCACGCCCCCGCGAACCCACCATCCGCCCGGCCACGACCAGCCACGCAAGCGCCAACGCCCCGACCAGTGGCAACGCCAGCACGTAGAAGCACCCGCCCGCATACCCCGGCCACAAGCTCATCACCAACAGCACCACCGCCCCGACCACCGTCACCGCATTCACCGCCCACATCGCCCCCCGCGCGCCACCCCGCTCCGCGCGGTCCCCCCTCCCCTCGGCCTCGGCAACCGCACGTTCGGTCATCTCGGACATCGCCACATTCTACATCGCCCCGGCACGCCCGACACGAACCCGCACCACGCCGCGCCTCCTCCCGCCCAGGGCGATCGCATCTGCGACCCTACCCCCTCGCCCGGTACTCCGGGAGAGGGTCGGGGTGAGGGTTCACGCCGCCCGCAGCCGCCTTACAAGGCGTACGGCCGTCACATGCGATCGCCCTGTCCTCCCGCCCATCACCCCCCGACCCCCGCCGCCCCCCGCGTCCGCCGCCGCCGGACCCAGACATACCCCACCCCGTGATACCCCGAACCGCACACCTCCGCGACGACGCACGCCACCGTCACCGGCGTCTGAACCAGCAGCACCCCCGCCCACGTGAACCCGCCCGTCAGGCACCAGCCGGCCACGTTCACGACGAACACCGCCGCCCACGCCAGTTCGTACCCCCGCCGCACGCGGAACACGTTGCAGAACAGGAAGAAGTGCCCCAGCACCACCGGCGGGAGCAGCGCCACCGCGCCCACCGCGTCCCACAGCGCCGCCGCCGCCCCGACCGCGGCGACGATCGCCACCCCATCGGCCACCGAGAACCGAAACCCCGGCGTCCGCCGCCGCCCCCGCGGCAACACCTCCGGTTCCGCCGCCGTCGAACACGCCTCAGACATGAAACGTCCTCCCGGCGACCCGCCCGCCCGGTTCGACGACCGCCGTCAGCTCCCCGAACCGCCCGCCGAAGTTCCGCACCCGCAAGTCGCGACAAGTCACGCGCGTCCCGCCGTCAACCGGCCGCGCGTCGATCACGCGATACCCCGGCGACAACTCCCGCATCATCCGATACTCCGGCAGACCCTCCAGCGACCTCGCGAACGCCTCGTCGAACGTCGCGATCCGCCGCTCCCCGTCTACCCGTCCCGTCACCGCGTCCAGCCGAAACACGACGACGTCGCCGTCCCCGCCGCCGCCCTCGCGATACCCGAAGTACCGCCACGGCGCCAACGCGCTCGGGATCAGCGAAACCGTGCCCGCCGGCGCGACCCGCCGCGCCCGCCGGTACAACCCCGCCCGCACCGCCCAATAAACCGCGAGGAACAACGCGTACCCCGCCGCGACCGCACCCGGGCCCACGCCGGGCCCGCCAACGGGCAGCCACTGGAGAAGCAGCGCCGCGAAGCTCGCCACCAGGACGACCGCGTCGATGAAGAAGACCCACTCCGTGCACACCCGCCGTCGCGACACCGGCGACAACACCGCCGTCCCGTACGTGTTCGTCACGTCCAGCCCGACGTGCAACAGCACCCCCGCGACCAACGCGATCGGCGCCCACGGCTCCCCCACCCAGGCCGGCATCCCCAGCCACGCCGCCACCCCCAGCGCCCCCGCCGCCGGCAGCCCGTGCGTGTACGTCTGGTGACACCGCAGAAACGCCCGCTTGCCAAAGCACCGACTCACCGCATCCAGGTCCGGCAGTACCGACCCGACGATAAAGCAGCACCCCGTGACCGGCGCCGCCCCTACCACCGGCCGCCAGCACGCACCCCATCAGCGCATGAGTAACCACGTCCATCAGCCGCCCACCTCTCAAAGCCAGCATCCGGCTCCACACGAACAGTCGGAGGCGCCGTCGATCCTTTCAGCACCACGTTCGTCGCGGCGCCGCCGCACCCACCCTCGCAACGACAAGTCAGAGGTGTAGGTTCCCCCGCCCATGACAGGCCCAACCTTGAAGCTCCCACGCCGGTTTCAGACCCCGACCCACCCCGACGGACACCCTTCTCACCCATTCTCGATGGCCCTTGACAGTTCGCACTATGTTAGGTATACTGCATACACTCTTAAGGGGAGGTTTCATGCCCGCTCATCTCGACCCGGCCGCCACCAATCATTCCAAACCCAGCGCGCACGCCACCGAACTTTCTCCCCCCGGCTTTCCTCACTCACCGCCCCCTCCCTCTCCGGCATCCCCCCACACGATTCCCGAGAATTCCCGAAACTTCCCGCCCCACGCCAACTCGCCTACCCCATCTTCACACCCCCCGCGCCCCCTCCACCCCAAGCAGCTCAAAGCCATCGACTACCTCGTTGCCGGCGACTCCCCCCACACCGTCTGCCGCCTGATCCGCATCGACGCGAAGACCCTCTACAACTGGCGGCACCGCAACCCGCTCTTCATCGCCGAGTACAACCGCCGCTGCCAGTCCGCCTGGAACGAGGTCGCCGACGACCTCCGCCATCTCGTCACCCACGCCCTCGCCGTCCTCCGCAGCCAGCTCCACCACACCCAGCCAGACGCCAGCCAGGTCCGCGCCGCCCGCACTCTGATCTCCCTGGTCAACACCCGCAAGCTCACCCCCACCGCCCCCACCAGCGTCGACGCCGTCCTCGACCAGCTCCTCCGCGCCGAATCCCGCCGCGCGCAACCCGCCGCCCCCGCCGAGGACGCGCCCACCCTCACCGACGAGCAACGATCCGCCTTCCTCGACCGCCTCCTCGCCGAAGACAAGTACTCCGCCGCCGCCCTCGCCGCGCACCCGTCTGTCACCGCCCCCACCGACCCCCCGCGCCTGACGACCCTGACCGCCGCCCCGCCGGACGCCGCCGCGCCGGTTCACTACCCGCCCCTTGACCCCCCTGCTATACTCCCGGGTTCACCCCACTTTTAGAAAAGCCCGAAGGAGTCCCCGCGATGCCTCGCATGACCATGACCGAACAGATCCTCGCCAAGCACGCCAGGAAGGCCGCCGTCGAGCCCGGCGAGAACATCTGGGTCGACGTCGACGTCCTCATGACCCACGACGTCTGCGGCCCGGGGACGATCGGCGTCTTCCACGAGCAGTTCGGCCGCGACGCCAAGGTGTGGGACCCCGACCGCGTCGTGATCATCCCCGACCACTACATCTTCACCAAAGAGAAGATCTGCCACCGCAACATCCAGATCCTCCGGGACTTCGTGAAGGAGCAGGGGCTGAAGTACTATTACGACCCCGAGTTCGTCACGATGGACGAGGGGATGCCCAACCCCTACCGCGACCCGACCAAGACCAACTATAAAGGCGTCTGCCACAAGGCCTTGCCCGAAGAGGGGCACGTCCGCCCCGGCGAGATCCTGCTCGGCACCGACAGCCACACCTGCACGGCCGGCGCGTTCGGCCAGTTCGCGACCGGCATCGGCAACACCGACGCCGGGTTCGTCCTCGGCACCGGCAAGCTCTGGCTCAAGGTCCCGCCGACGATGAAGTTCACGTTCCGCGGCGAGTGCCCCTCCTACCTGACCGCCAAGGACCTGATCCTCGCCGTGATCGGCGAGATCGGCGTCGATGGCGCCACCTACCGCTCGATGTACTTCGCCGGCGACGGCATCAACAGCCTGACCCTCGAAGACCGCATGACGCTGACCAACATGGCCATCGAGGCCGGCGGCAAGAACGGCGTCTGCGACGTCGACGAAAAGACCCTCCAGTACGTCCGCGCCCGCTCGAACCGCCCGGACTGGGAAGTGTTCAAGGACCAGCCCGGCGCCCAGTACATCCTCGAGAAGGAGTGGGACCTGTCGTCGATGGAGCCGATGGTCGCCAAGCCCCACAGCCCGGACAACAAGGACACCGCCCGCAACTGCTCCGACGTCAGGATCGACCGCGCCTACGTCGGGTCGTGCACCGGCGGCAAGATCACCGACATGATCATGGCGGCCAACATCCTCAAGGGGAACACCGTCAAGGTGAAGACGTTCGTCGTCCCCGGCAGCACCGAGGTGCACGCCGACATGCAGCGCCTCAACCTCCGCGGCGCCCCGCGCGAGGGGAACGAGAAGAGCATCCAGGACGTCCTGGAAGACGCCGGCTGCCTGATCGGCGCCAGCGGCTGCAGCGCCTGCCTCGGCGGCCCGGCCGACACGTTCGGCCGCCTCCAGGGCACCGAGGTCTGCATCAGCACGACCAACCGCAACTTCCCCGGCCGCATGGGCAGCAAGAACGCCGCCGTCTACCTCGCGTCCCCGCTGACCGTCGCCGCCAGCGCCCTGACCGGCCGCGTCACCGACCCCCGCGAGTTCATCACCACCCGGATCGAGACCGGCATGGCCGGGGTGGTGTAACCGCGACCCCGACGCGCGCGGGGTGCGATCCGCGATTCCTGAGAGGGGGCGGGCCGATGGACGATCTGCGTGCCATGGCGACCACGTCGACCGCCGAGCCCCCCGCCGCGCCCAGCGCGGGCCACGGGCGGGGCGCGGAAAAGCGCCTCGCCCACGTCGCGTTCGGGCGGCAGCCGGAATCGATCCCGCTGCACTGGTACCGGGTCATGGAGGAGGCGCTCGACCGCCTGGGCGTCCCCCGCGTCGTGCACCCGAAGAACCCGCTGCTCCGCGACGCCGCCCGCGGGCTGTCGAAGCTGCGGCTGATCCGCCCGGTCGCCCGCCTGTCCCGGCGCGCGTACCTGATCCCGATCATGCAGCCGGAGGAGTACCGGTTCTTCCCCGTCGCCTACTGGGGCGAGGTCGTCCCGTTCTGCTTCGACATCTGGCCGCCGCGCTGGCCGAAGTGGGAGGCGATGTTCCGCCGGCACCGGGTCCGCGTCGCGTTCTTCACCGCGCGGCAGTCGGCCGAGGAGTTCGCCCGCCGCATCCCCGGAATGGAGTGCCTCTGGGTGCCCGAGGCGACGGACCCGCGCTACCTGAAGCCCGAGAAGTTGCTGACCGAGCGCTCGATCGACGTGCTGGAGATGGGGCGGAGGTACGACGCGTACCACGACCTGATCACGCCGCGGCTCGCCGCGGCGGGGCGCAGGCACCTGTTCGAGCGGGTCAAGGGGGAGATGATTTACACGCGGTTCGCCGACACCGCGGCCGGGTACGGCGACGCGAAGGTCGCGCTGGCGTTCCCGAGCGCGCTGACGCACCCGGAGCGCTCCGGGCCGGTCGAGACGGTCACGATGCGGTATTACGAGATCATGGCGTCGCGGTGCCTGCTGGTCGGGCGGTGCCCGGCGGAACTGCGCGACGACTTCGGGTATAACCCGGTCGTCGAGGCGGATATGGACCGGGCCGCCGACCAGATCGAGGGGATCCTCGCCGACGTCGGCCGATACCAGGAACTGGTCGACCGGAACCACCGCACGACGCTCGAGCGCGGGACGTGGGACGCCCGGTTCGCGACCGTCCTGTCGGAACTCCGGCGGCGGGGCTATTCGACCGGCGCCGGTTAGACGCCGCTCGCGGCGCGGTCGCCGCCGCCACCGCCGCTCCGTTACCCGCTCCGCTTGCACCCGGAATCGAACCCGAAATGATCCGCAGACTACTCCGCGGGCCGGCCGCCCGCTCGAACACGATCGTCGCGATGCGGCAGCACTGGGGGATGATGCCGGCGGTGCTCGGCGGGTACGCGAAGGCGGCGCGGCGGGGGTGGTCGCAGTTCGGCGAGGACGACGTCCTGGTCGACCTGCTGAAGGACGACCTCCGACGCGGGTACTTCCTCGACGTCGGCGCGAACCACCCGGCCGTCCTGTCGAACACGTTCCGCCTCTACTGCCTGGGGATGCGAGGGATCTCGGTCGAGCCGAACGACGCGCTGTGCGCGCTGCACCAGCGGTACCGGCCGGGCGACACGGTCGTCTGCGCGGGCGTGGGCGCGCGGGACGGGCTGCTCGAGTACTTCATGCTGAACTACCACGCGTTCAACACGTTCTCGGAGTCCGAGGCGCGGCAGCGGGAGGCGGCGGGCGGGAAGGTGATCCGGCGGCTGCTCAAGCCGGTCTTCCGCCTCGACACGGTGCTGCGGGACTGCGCGGTCGCCGGCCGGGACACGTTCGCGCTGCTGAGCGTGGACACCGAGGGGATGGACGAGGTCGTGCTCCGCAGCAACGACTGGACCCGCTACCGCCCGAAGCACGTGCTGATCGAGTCCAACACCGAGGAGGCCGCTCTGGCGACCCGCGCGTTCCTCACCGGGCAGGGGTACGAGGTGCGGCGGCAGTTCGACATCAACTCGCTGTACTCGCTCGCCGGTTGACTTGGGGGGCGCCGCGCGCGGGCGGGCGGCGGCAGAGGTCAGGGTGCGCCGCGGATCAGGCGGCCGTCCCCGCGGGCGAGACGGATCGCGCGGCGGACGACCTTGTACGGGTGCTTCAGCCTCATCCCGAGGCTGTCGTAGGCGACGCCGGTGGTTCCGGCCATGCCCCGCCAGCGGGGCTCGCGCGGGAGGAGCGGGACGACCGCGAGGTGCGGGTTGTCGCGGAGGACGTAGTAGAGCACGTTCTCCGCGTGGACGCGCCGGGAGTCGTCCACCTTGCGGTAGGCGCCGGTCACGTGCCGCCGGTACACGTCCGTCCGGAGGAACAGCAGCCGCGAGGCGACGAACCCGTACTCGGGCGCGACCTCCGGGATGATGTCGGCGGCGACGTCGTACCCGGGCGGCAGGCGGCGGATGATCGAGGACAGGTTCGCGACGCCGAGCCGGCCGGTCAGCTTCACGAGGTACTCGGCCGACGCGAGGAGCTTCGAGGAGGCGACGGCCTCGTCGAGCATGCGGAACTCGCCGTACCCCTTGCCGAGGTTGGGCGGGTAGTCGTTGAGCGCGAGCGGGATGAACTCGACCGGCGTGGGGTGGCGGGCGGCGACGTCCCGGAGCTCGCTCAGGTCGGCCCCACTGTTCTCGACGAACACGACGCCCTGGACCTCGCGCACTCGCCGGCCGAGCAGGTACGACAGCGCGCCGACGTACTGCCGCCGCCGCAGCGCCGGGTCGGTGACGGCGAGCTGGACGAGGCCGGGCGCGGGGTTGATCGCGGCGGTCATAACCACGACGTACGAAGACCCGGATTGCTGCACTAGCACCTCGCCACCCATGAACCGCCTTGAAGCCGACCTCGGCAGGTCGTGTCCCGCGCTCGTACGCCGTCGCCGGAAGCACGTGCCGCCGCGCGCGGCGCGCAGACCGCCGAGCATATCGCGCGTCCCGGCCTGCGGTCTACAGCCGGCGGACGGGCGTCGCGGGTCGGTTCGGCGGGCGGAGCGGTCCGACTCAGGCGGCCTTGGACTGGTGGGTCGGGCCGGAGGCGAAGGCGGCGGCGGCTGCCGGGGACTCGGTGAACTCCCGGAGCGTCTTCGCCATCTGGGTTTGCGAGACGAGCATCATGTCGACGGCCTCGACGCAGAGGCGGACGCACTGGAGGTCGCTGGGCGTGGGGACGGCGCCCGCGCCGTTCAGGCGGTCGATCAGGTCGACGATCTTGCGGCGGTACGTTCGGGTGAACCGCTCCATCAGGTCGACTTCCTGGCGGAGGCGCTGGCGGGTTGCGGACGTGGCCATGAAACCGGACTCCTTAGGCGACCCCATCCGTTGAAGCGTATCGGGCGGGCGGGCGTCGGAGCTTGAGGTTACTGGACGTCGGTCGCGCGAAATGGGTGTTAATCCTCCCCGGCGGAGCGGTGGCGCTCGCGGATGCCGCGGGCGGCGATCCCGAGGCAGAGGCCGGCGCTGAGGCAGTAGAGGCCGATGCGCCAGGACTGGGGTGCGGGGGCGCGGGTGGCTTCCTTGTAGGCCGACCAGGCGAGCAGGCCGGCCAGGATCACGGCGGGGAAGGAGAGGCTGGCGAGGAGGCGGCGGTTCATGAGGGGATGATAGACGGGGTTTGTGCGCGTCATGCGCCCTCGGCGGTGTTCTTCGCGGGCTTCCACGGACTGGTAGCCCGTGCTACGGGGAGAAGCAGGGGCAGGGCACACGGGATGCGGGAGATTTGCCAACGTGATCGCGTTCGGTTCCGCCTTCAGCCTTTGATCTTTACGGGTTTGCCGGTGGCGACGCTCTTGGCTTCGGCTTCGACGAGTTGGATGGCGTCGGCCGCGTCCTGCAGGGTGATCGTCTTCGGGGCTTCGCCCTTGGCGATGCAGTCGAGGAAGTAGGTGATCTCGATCTCGTAGCCCATACGGGGGTCGAGCTCGACGGCGGTCTTTTGGCCGTCCTGGTAGAGGCTGAGGGGTTGCTGCGCGTTCAGCAGGTCGAAGGCGGCGGTCGCGCGCTCGAAGTTGACCGTGTACTGCATGCGGAACTCGTAGGGGGCGGCCATGGCCCAGGTGCCTTCGGCGGTGACCACCGGCCTCCCCTGCTGTTCCGCGCCGTCGCCGTCGTAGAGGTAGTGGGTCAGGACGTGGTCGAGTTGGCCGCTGGTCTTCGTGTAGCCCTGGCTGAAGACGGCGGCGGGCTTGCCGAAGACGAACTGGACGAAGTCGGCGTCGTGGAGGTGGAGGTCGAGGATCGCGCCGCCGGAGAGTTCGCCGTTGGCGTAAAACGCGCCGGGGGGCATGGTGGCGAGGCGGCGGAAGCTGGCGGCGAGGACGCGGCCGTAGGTCTGGTTGTCGACGGCGTCCTTCAGCCAGGTCCAGCCGGGCCAGAACCGCATGCACATCGCGCACATCGAGAGGCCCTTGGCCTTCTGGGCGGCCTTGACGAGCTTCATCGCGTCCTTGTAGGTGCGGGCGAGGGGCTTCTCGACCAGGACGTGCTTGCCCTTCTTCAGGGCGGCGATCGCGTACTCGACGTGGAGCGGGGTGGCGAGGCAGATGTCGACGAGATCGACGGACTTGTCGTTGATCAGCTCCATGCCCTCGGTGTAGCCCTTGGCGGTGGAGAGGTCGAAGCTGCCGCGGGCCTGGCCTTCGACGTTTCCGGTGGCGCGCGTCTGGCCGGACAGGCGGGCGGGGTCGCGGTCGGCGATCGCGACGACCTTGGCGCCGGGGTGCTTGGCGTAGACGTCGAGGTGGGTGAGGCCCATCATTCCGAGGCCGATGACGCCGACGTTGATCATGACGGGAAGCTCCTGTGAGGGTGGTGGGGCGGGAGTGTACGGGCAAGCGCCGCGGGAAGCGAGATTGACGGCGGCGCAGCCGCGGAGCGGCGGGAGACTGTAGCCCCGGGCCCCAGCCCGGGGTAGGAAACGGGCGATCACGGAAAGATTGGAGGGGCGACAGATTCTTTCGCCCCGCCGGGGCTAGTCGTCGCTTTGCGGGACAACCCCGGGCTCGCGCCCGGGGCTACTGTCTGGCGCCGCTCCGCGGCTAGGAATTGGCCGGTGTGAGGGCTGAATCGTATATCGTGGTTCCCGCGCTCCCCTTCGGGTCGCGGCTAAACATCCGGGGCGGTACATTGGGCGGTTCTTCCGGTCGTTTGGAGGCTTTACGGATGGCTGCTGCTGGCGCCCCTGGGAATCGGATTCTCGCGAAGATGCTCGAGCGGTTGTTCGCCGCGCTGGTGAACGGCCCGAGCTTGAACTGCCGGCCGCACTCGAGCCGGCAGCGCGTGGACTGGACGCTGGTCGGGAAGCTGAAGGACGGCTCGCCCGAGGACGCGCTGCGCCGGCTGCTGGGGAAGGACGAGGAGGTCAAGCTGACCGGCCGGGTGACGATGCCCCGGCGGATGGCGGAGATCGATGAAGACGACGCGGTGGACGACACGGTCGCCGCGAACGGGGATGGTGCGGGCGACGCGGAGTTGAAGTCGAAGCTGTCGCCGGAGGAGCGCGCCGCGCGGCAGGCGTGGACGGATCAGGTGTCGCTGCTGGGGAAGCTGCGCGGGATCGCGGAGGACGCGAAGACGTACGAGCAGGACACCGGGGTTCACGTGCTGAACATCGGGTTCCCGCTGTTGTCGTTGCCGCCGAGCGCGGTCGGGGGAAAGGGGCGCGGGGGGGCGACGCGGCGGATCGTGGCGCCGATCGCGTTCGTGCCGGTCAGCGTGGTGGTGAAGAGCGGGGCTACGGCGGGGGTGACGATTTCGTGCAAGGGGGAGGGGGTGGACCGGATCACGCCGAACACGGCGCTGCTGGCGTGGCTGGAGCAGCAGACGGGGAAGAAGGCGGAGGCGGAGCTGTTCGAGGACGCGGAGGGGACGAACCCGTGGCGGGAGGTCTCGGAGCTGGTGCGGCACGTCTGCCGGGTGATGGGGATGGGGGTGCCGGAGTTGTTCGAGGAGGTCGCGGACGAGAAGTCAGAAGCGACAAGCGAGAAGCGAGAAGAAGGCGCGAGCCTGCCGGCGCCCGGGGAGGGGTTGGAGGACGGGGTTAGCCCCGATCCGGCGGGGGGCGCGGTGGTGGTCGAGGCGGCGCGGGAGAAGGCGGAAGCGGGGAGGAAGCCGCGCGGGATCGACCTGTTGGCGCTGCAACCTGCGCCGCGGGCGGACGAGGCGGGGGACGAGGCGACGATTCACGTGTCGGCGGTGCTGGGGTTGTTCCCGGTGGCGAACCAGGGGTTGCTGCGGGACATGCAGGCGATGGCGCGGGGGGAGGCGCTGGTCGGGCCGGTGACGAGCTTCGTGCAGTCGAACGTGAGTTTGGACGCGCCGCCGGAGCCGGCGGCGGGGGCGCCGGAGCAGCCGGCGGTGGTCGAGCGGAAGACGCGGCGGTTCGCGGACGAGCGGCTGGTGGCGCAGGCGGACCCGTGCCAGTCGCGGGCGGTGAAGCTGGCGCGGCAGGCGCGGGGGCTGGTGATCCATGGGCCGCCGGGGACGGGGAAGAGCCAGACGATCACGAACATCATCGGGGATCATTTGTCGCGCGGGGAGCGGGTGCTGCTGGTGTCGGACAAGCGGACGGCGCTGGACGTGGTGGCGAACCGGCTGGAGCACATGGGGCTGGGGTCGCTGGTGGCGCTGATTCATGACCCGCAGCGGGACCAGCGGGATCTGTACCGGACGATCCGGGAGCAGCTCGAGGTGCTGGCGGACGTGAAGACGGAGGAGAAGGCAGAGCGGCAGCTCGCGAAGGTGGACGAGGAGTTGCAGGGGCTGCACGCGGAGCTGACAGAGTACTGGGATGCGCTGATGAAGGAGAGTCCGGCCACGAGTGGCGGGCTAAGTGATTCGTTCCATGCGCTGGTGGGGCGGTGGTTGGCGGTGGGGGACTCCCCGGAGTTGGCGCGGGTGGAGAAGCTGGGGGCGGGGGTGGCGCTGGAGGATCTGGATCAGCACGCGCACTTGATCGACGAGACGTTCGCGCGGGCGGCGAAGGTCGGGTGGTGGGCGAACCCGTGGCGGGAGGCGGCGGGGGTGGAGTTGGCGGCGTTCGTGGGGACGCCGATGGACAAGTGGCGCGAGGCGATGGGGCGGTGCGTGGACGCGGCGGGGGCGGCGGACGCGGCGATCGACCCGGCGATCCCGCCGTTCGCGCCGCAGATCGAGTTGAAGCAGCAAGCCGACGCGCGGGCGGACCTGGCCACCCGGCTGGAGCGGGCGCTGGCCGGCGCGAGCGCGGAGGTGCGGCAGCGGTGGGTGGGGCAGGAGGCGGCGGCGCAGGAGCGGGTGCGGCGGCGGCTGGCGGAGGTGGAGCCGCAGGTGCAGACGCTGCGGGCAGCGGCGCTGGAGGCGGACCTGGCGATGGTCGCGCGGGAACGCGGGGTGGGGATGGCGCAGATCGCGTCGGCCCTGGGGGCGCTGGAGGGGTACCTGGACGTCGCGCGGAAGTGGCACGCGATCTTCCAGTTCGGGCGGAAGGCGCGGGCGCGGGAGGCGCTGGGGCAGTTCGGGCTGGCGCTGTCGGCGGACAATGCCGAGCGGCTGAAGCGGTTCTTGTGGGGGTTGCGGGCGCGGATGGTGCTGCAGGCGCTGCACTACGACTTGTACCAGTTGACGCCGCCGCCGGTGGGGCTGCTGTCGGACGAGGTGATCGAGCGGACGCTGGCGGAGCACCGGGAGGTGCTGGAGGTCGTGGCGCACGCGCGGGGGACGCCGGCGCTGGCCCCCCTGCTGCCGCGCGCGATCGAGACGCTGAAGGACGGGGCGGGGACGCTTGTTGAGGGGTTGCGCAAGTCGGCGGCGCGGGCGGCGGCGGTCGTGAAGCTCGAAGAGGCGCTGGCGGCGTCGCGGCTCCTAGCTGGGGTGTGGCTGGCGGATTTCGATGCGAAGCTGCGCGCGGGGGAGCGGTCGTCGGAGGTCGTGGGGGCGCTGGCGGAACGGGTGGGGGACGTCGAGAGCGTGCTGCGGATCCGGGCGGCGCTGGCGAAGCTGCCGGACGGGGTGCGGCGGGCGGTGGTCGAGCTGACGTCGCAGCCGGTGGACCCGGCGACGGCGGTGGGCGCGATCCGGAAGGCGTCGCTGGCGGCGGAGATCACGCGGCGGCTGGCGTCGGACGCGCGGCTGCAGAACGTGGACGGGGAGCGGGTCAGCGGGGCGTTCGAGCGGTACCGGAAGTTGGAAGAGAAGAAGCGCGGGCTGGTGCGGGACGTGATTTTGCACCAGTGGACGAGCCGGCAGAAGGAGCGGCTGCTGGCGTCGACCGGGAGCCGGCTGGGCGCGCTGGGGGCGGAACTGAAGCGGCGGCTGACGATGCGCGGCGAGCGGGCGATGCGGCTGCGGCAGGTGCTGGCGGCGGGGCAGAAGACCGACGGCGGCGACCCGCTGTTCGACGTCTGCCCGGTCTGGATGGCCAGCCCGGAGACGGTCGCGCAGCTCTTCGAGCGCAAGGAGGTGTTCAGCGTCGTGATCTTCGACGAGGCCAGCCAGTGCCGGCTGGAGGAGACGCTGCCGGTGCTGACGCGCGGGCACCGGGTCGTGATCGCGGGGGACCCGAAGCAGTTGCCGCCGACGCGGTTCTTCGAGTCGGCCGTGGCGCAATCGGAGGACGAGGAGATCGAGACCGACCAGCAACTGTTCGAGGCCCAGCAGGGCGAGATCGAGGACCTGCTGGGGGCTGCGCTGAACCTGGAGATCGAGCAGGCGTACCTCGACGTGCACTACCGGTCGAAGAGCGCGGAGCTGATCGAGTTCTCGAACGAACACTTCTACGGCAGCCGGTTGCAGGCGATCCCGGGGCACCCGTCGAATCAAACGGCGGGCGCGCCGCTCCTGCTGCACCGGGCGGACGGCGTGTACGACAAGGGTCGCAACGAGGCGGAGGCCGTGCGGGTCGTCGAGCTCGTGCGCGACTTGCTGAAGGGGAAGGAGCCGCCGTCGATCGGGATCGCGTGCTTCAATCTGCAGCAGCGGGATTTGATCGTCGAGAAGCTGGAGGAGTTGGCGGTCGAGGACGAGCGGTTCGGGCGGAAACTGGCCGACGCGCGGCAGCGGCAGGGGAAGGGGTCGTTCGAGGGGCTGTTCGTCAAGAATTTGGAGAACGTGCAGGGGGACGAGCGGGACCACATGATCATCAGCACGACGTACGGGCCGGACGCCGGCGGGCGGTTCTACCGCCGGTTCGGGCCGCTCGGCCGCGCCGGGGGCGGGCGGCGGCTGAACGTGCTGGTGACGCGGGCGCGCGAGGCGGTGCACCTGGTCACGTCGATCCCGGCGGAGGTGTATCGGGCACTGCCGCCGGTGCCGGCGGGGCAGGCGCCGACGGGCGGGTGGTTGCTGTTCGCGTACCTGAAGTACGCCGAGGAGGTCGGGGCGGCGTACGCGGTGGAGGAGACGTCCGAAGCGTCGGAGAACGGGGACGGGCATGCGGGGGGCGAGACCCCGCAAGCGGAGGGGGCGGACGGCGCGGCGGGTGGCGATGGGCCGGCGCCGGTGCGGAAGCTGGCGACGAAGACGCCTTCAGTGCTCGCGGAGGCGCTGGCGGGGAAGCTCGCGAGCGACCACCGCGTCCCGTCGGACGTCTACTGGGGGAATGACGGTTTCCTGGTGGACGTCGCGCTGCGGCACCCGGCGCGGCCGGCGGACGTGACCGTCGGCGTGCTCGTTGACGCCAGCCGGTTCGCCAACGTCGAGGACCCGGTCGAGTGGGACGTGTTCCGCACCGGTGTGCACGAACAGCAGGGGTGGACGCTGCACCGGGTGTGGAGCCCGCACTTCTTCCGCGACCCGCGGGGGGTGACGACGGCGATCCTCGCCGAGGCGAAGGCCGATCAGCGGCCGTAGTGGGCGGCGTTCTTCTCGAGGAAGTGCGACCACTCGGCCGGAAGGTCGCCCTCGTCGAAGATGGCGTTCACCGGGCACTCGCTTTCGCAGAGGTGGCAGCAGATGCAGTCCGCCGGGTTGATGTAAAGCTGCTCGGCCGACTCGAAGCCCGCCTCGTCCTTCGTGGGATGAATGGCGTCGACGGGGCAGACGGCGATGCAGGCGGTGTTTTTGACGCCGATGCACGGTAGCGCGATCACGTAAGCCATCAGGTGCTCCTTGTTGAGGGGAAATTACGGCCTGACGCTGCTATTCCGCCAATACATCCTTATCATGCCCGCCATATCCGGAGGTTATGGTGAACCTTGGGCATCTGGCGGTGTTTCATGCGGTGGCGGAGGAGAGGTCGGTCAGTCGAGCGGCGGAGCGGCTCTCGGTTAGTCAGCCGGCGGTGTCGAAGCAGCTCGCGCAGCTCGAGCGGGCAATGAAGGTGGTGCTGGTGGACCGGCTGCCGCGCGGGGTGCGGCTGACGGCGGCGGGCGAGCTGCTCGCGGGGTACGCGCGGCGGATCTTCGCGCTGGCGGACGAGGCCGGGCGGGCGATGGCGGAGTTGGCGGGGGTGCGGCGCGGGCGGTTGGCGGTCGCGGCGACGCCGACGATCGGCGTCTACTGGCTGCCGGCGGTGCTCGTGCGGTTCCGCCGGGCGCACCCGGGGGTCGAGATGCGGATGGAGGTGCACCCGTCGGGGACGATCGCGCGGCTACTGGCCGAGGGGGTGGTGGACGTGGGCGTGTCGGAGGGGGCAGTGGAGGAGGGGGCGGCCGGGGTCGAGGCGGTCGAGCTGATGCGGGATCGGATGGTGGCGATCGCCGCCCCGCGGCACCCGCTGGCTCGGAAGCGCCGCGTGACGGCGGCGGAGCTGTGCGCGGAGCCGCTGGTGGTCCGGGAGGTGGGGTCGGGGAGCAAGTCGCTGGTCGAACGGGCGCTTGCCGGGCGGGGGCTGGCGGTGCGTCCCGCGATGAGCCTCGGGAGCACCGAGGCGATCAAGCGGGCGGTGATGGAGGGGGTGGGGCTGGCTGTCGTCTCCGGCCTGGCGGTCGCGACCGAGATCGAGGCGGGGCGGCTGGCGCGTGTGCGGGTGAGCGACCTGAAGGTCGACCGGCCGGTGTACCTGATGCGGGCGGCGGGGCGGGCGGCGTCGGCTGCGGTCGAGGCGTTCGAGGGGATGGCGCGCGAGGCGACGCGGGCGGCTGCGTCGTCGTTATCCCGGTAGCTCCCCCCTGATGCGTGAGCCGCCCGCACCCGCGCGCGTGTCCAATCTTATCGACTCGGAAGAATACTGCCGCCTGCGGCAACGTTATAGGACGGCGGGGCGGCGGCGGCTACCGGTGTCGGCAGCCCGCGAGACCGTGCCCGCTTCGGAACCAACGTCGGGCGGTAAGCCCTTTCGTGGGAGGAGCCTATATGCTCACGCGTCGCAACGTGCTCGTCGGGATGGTCTGCTCGGTCGCCGCGCTGCTCGGCGGGGTCTCGGTCGCGCGGGCGGCGGACAACGCCACCGGCACCTGGAAGTGGCAGGTCACGCGGCAGGACAACAAGATCGATTTGACCCTGAAGCTCAAGCAGGAGGGCGACAAGGTCACCGGCACGCTCTCCGGCATGGGCAACCAGGAGGTCGCGATCAAGGACGGCACCGTGAAGGACGGGACGATCTCGTTCGCCGTCACCCGCAAGGGCCGCGACGACCAGGAGTGGACCAGCAAGTACTCCGGGAAGATCGAGGGCGACACGATCAAGGGGAAGATCGACACCGAGCGGAACGGCGAGACCCGGAGCCGCGACTGGGAGGCGAAGCGGTCGAAGGAGTAGTCGCGACGTCGTCGCCTCTCTGCGCTTCCGGGTGACTCATTCCACCACGGAGGCACGGAGGGCACGGAGTCGGACAGAGGGATCGCCCTCTCTCCTACCTCCGTGTCCTGCGTGACTCCGTGGTGGATCTTCTTTTTCGGGGGGGGGGCGGTGCGGGGATGCGACCGCGCGGGCAGGTACCAAAACGAAGAAACCTTCCGCCGTGGCAGGGAAGGTTTCTTCTTTGTTTCGCGCCCTGATGGTTGGAGCCAAGGGCCAAAACGGAATGTGGTGACTGAAGGGTCTGACCAGAAGTCGCCGGGCCTTAGGTTGGAGCCACGCTCCCGGCGGAGAAGTCGTCGAGCGACTTACTTCTTCTTGGTCGTCTTCTTGGTCGTCTTCTTGGACGACTTCTTAGCGGCTTTCTTCATTGCCATGGCGCTAGTCACCTCCTTTCTCGTGCGCGAGTTTAGTAATCCGAAAAATACCAGTCAACGGTTTTTTGTTTCGCGCGCCGATTTTCGGGCGCGCGATTTGATGTGCGCGGCGCGCGCGGACGCGCGCGCACGCCAATGATGGCGCGTCGAAATCGATGTGGCGGGCGCGCGAGAACGACGCGCGATCGCGCGCGAAAAAAGTTTTCAACAGGCGCGCGAAAGTCGACGCTCAGCGCGGAGGACGCGGAGCAGGAGACGGGTCGTCGGCCACGCGGTGTGGTCGTCGGTCTCCCGCCGTTGCCTCCGCGCGCTCCGCGGTTCGTTTCGCGCTGAGCGGCCGTCGCGGCCCCGCCTTGTTGGCCCCGGCCGCGCGCGTAAGATGGCGCGGATGAAGCAGCGTCCTTGCGTGATCGTCGTCCGGGACGGGTGGGGGAAGAACCCGGACCCGAAGTGGAACCCGTCGAACGCCGTGTACCTGGCGAGGCACCCGGTCGCGGACCGGCTGATGGCCGAGTACCCGAACGTCCTGATCAACACGAGCGGGTTCGAGGTCGGGCTGCCGGAGGGGACGATGGGGAACAGCGAGGTCGGGCACCAGAACATCGGCGCCGGCCGCGTCGTCGACCAGGAGTCGGTCGCGATCACCAAGCAGTGCCGCAACGGCCAGTTGTTCGACAACCCCGTCTTGAACGCCGCCGTCGACAACGCCCTGCAGAAGGGCACGAAACTGCACCTATTCGGCATCGTCAGCGACGCCGGCGTGCACGGGCTGCTCGAACACCTGTTCGGCGTGCTCGCGCTGGCGAAGCGGCGCGGGCTGACCCGCGTCTTCCTGCACGCGTTCACCGACGGCCGCGACACGTCGCCGAACTCGGGCCTGGGGTACGTCCGGCAGGTCGAGGCGGAGATGGCGAAGCTGGGGGTCGGGCAGATCGCGACCGTCTCCGGGCGTTACTGGGCGATGGACCGCGACCACCGGTGGCAGCGGGTGCAGAAGGCGTACGACGCGATCGCCAAGGGGGCCGGGCCGCGGTTCAAGTCGGCCGTCGAGGCGGTCACGCGGTACTACGAGCACCCGGCCGAGTCGAACATGACCGGCGACGAGTTCGTCACGCCCAGCGTGATCGAGAACGACCGCGGCGAGCCGCGGGCGATGGTCACCGCGGACGACTCGGTCATTTTCTACAACTACCGCGGCGACCGCCCGCGCGAGATCGCCAAGGCGTTCGTCGCCGACCCGTTCCCGTACGTCGACACGCTGAAGGACGGCCAGCGGATCACCCACGGGTTCGACCGCGGGCCGCGGTTGCCGCTCTACTTCGCGACGATGACCGCGTACGAGCAGGGGCTGCCGGTGCACGTCGCGTTCCCCAAGCCGCCGAAGATGACCAACATCCTCGGCGACTACCTCAGCCAGGAGGGGATCAAGCAGTTCCGGGCGGCCGAGACCGAGAAGTTCCCGCACGTGACGTTCTTCTTCAACGACTACCGCGAGGAGCCGTTCCCCGGCGAGGACCGGCAGATCGTGCCGAGCCCGAAGTTCCTCCCCGACGGCAGCCCGCTGACGACGTACGACCAGATGCCCGAGATGAGCGCGTACGGCGTGTGCGACGAGGTCGTCCGCCGGATCGACGCCGGGCAGTACGGGCTGCTGGTGGTCAACTTCGCCAACGGCGACATGGTCGGCCACACCGGCGTGCTGGCGGCGGCGGTGCGGGCGGTCGAGGTGGTGGACGAGTGCGTCGGCCGGATCCTCGCGGCGGTGCAGCGGCAGAACGGCGCCGCGATCGTCACGGCCGACCACGGCAACTGCGAGCAGATGATCGACCCGACGACCGGCGGCCCGCACACGGCGCACACGACGTTCCCGGTCGAGCTGATCGTCGTCGACGACCGGTTCAAGGGGAAGCGGCTGCGCGAGGGGGGGAAGCTGGCGGACGTCGCGCCGACGGCGCTGCACCTGATGGGGCTGGAGAAGCCGGCGGAGATGACGGGGGTGTCGCTGGTGCCGGAGTGACGGGGGCGGGCCGGCCTCGACTGCCCGTGCACCCGCTCGACTACGCATCTCCGTCTTCCCGAACGGCGGGCGGCGCGGACTCGGTCCTCAAGAACGCCCCTCACCCCGACCCTCTCCCCGCCGCGACGGATCGGGATTGCGGCCCACGCACACGGCGCGGCCGGGAGAGGGGGCCGGATCACGGCGCGCGCAAGCAAGTGCGACCTCCCTCTCCCGAGGGCGCCGGTCGAGTCACGTCGCCCGCCCTCGGGCTCGCACGCGGCGGGGAGAGGGTTGGGGTGAGGGGTCTTCTCGAACGGCAAGGGGCGCCCCCGGCGCGCGAAGAGCCCCTCACCCCCGCCCTCTCCCACGGCCGGTGGGCGGGTCGGCGAGGGGGCGTCGTGGGCGGCCTCGGGAGAGGGAGGGCGCACCCGCGCGCGGCCTGCGCGGGCGCGACATCGTGTCGCGTGCAGGTCGTGCACGTCGTGCACGTGTTCCGGGGTGGGGTGTCGCGGCCGCTCGCGAACCCCCGCCGGGGCGGGCCGCTCCCCCGTCTCAATTCTCGTCACCTTATATTAAGTAAGGAAAGGAAGGGTGGGGGGGTGGGCGGCGCGACGGGGGTCCTGCCCCGCCGCGTGCCACCCCCCCACCCCCTCCCGGAGAACGTGCACGACGTGCACGACGTGCACGCGACGGCGTGTCGCGGTGGGCTCAGTACCACCCGCCCTTGACGACGCGGACGTTGTCCTTCCCGGACGTGTTCAGGTCGACCCCGTACCGGGTCTCCACCTCGCGGAGCTGGCCGAGCACGTCCCGGAACACGCTCCGGCCGCTCACCCGCGCGCTGTGCAGCCCGTACCGCTTCAGCACCTCCGCCACGCGCCGGGCCGACACGCCGCGCATCGCGTCGGGGTCGGTGCGCTTCGCGACTTCGAGGATCGCCTTGCAGTTCGGCTGCTGGCCGCGGACGGCCTTGTCGGCCAGCGCGTACAGCAGGACGAAGTCCTCCTCCGGCAGCAGCCCGTCGCTCGCCCGGTCGCATCCCCGGCTTGCGACAGGACTTCCCGCGGTGCGCGGGGCGCGTTGCCCGGGGGGCGGCAGACCCTATAATGCCCAGCCCGGCCGGGGCACCGCGATTTTCGACCTCACCGCGGGCCGCCCGGGATCGATACTAATAGATGACGGGCGCGTGTGACCGAGGAAGTCGTCGCCGCGCCGCCGACAGGAGTTTTGCCGTTATGGCCCACATCATTGCCCAGCCGTGCATCGGAACCAAGGATACCGCGTGCGTCGCCGTCTGCCCGGTGGACTGCATTCACCCGACCAAGGACGAAGCGACCTTCGAGGCCGCCGAGATGCTGTACATCGACCCGGACACCTGCATCGACTGCGGGCTGTGCGTGGACGAGTGCCCCGTGAAGGCGATCTTTCCGCAGGAAGATTTGCCGGCCGAGTGGAACAGCTTTATCGAGAAGAACGCCGAGTTCTATAAGAAATAGCCGGCATTCGCGGCAAGATTTCGAGGCGGCGGGTTGGAACTTTTCGCCGCTCGCGGAGTATTATCTTGCGGGCACATCAAGGAGATCTGTGATGAAGCGAAGCGCGATTTTCTCGGCGGCGGTGGCGGTGTTGCTGGGAGGGGCGGTCTGGGCGGCGGACGACAAGCCGAAGACCCCGACGACCAAGCCGGCCGCGACCAAGCCGTCGGATAAGCCGGTCAACAAGTTCTGCGCCGTCGAGGGCAAGGGGCACGACGTCGACCCGAAGGTCACGACCGTGCACAACGGCAAGACGGTCGGGTTCTGCTGTGCCGACTGCGTCGACGAGTTCAAGAAGGACCCGGAGAAGTACGTGAAGAAGATGGAGTAGACGCTCCCCCTTCCTGCCAAGGTCGAGAACGAACAAGCGCCCACGGAGCCCGCTCCGTGGGTTCTCTTTTTCCGGGGCGGATCGTGAAATGTTCCGCGGCCGCGGCGTCTACAAGGCGGGTGAGCACGCTCTTCCGCTTTCAGAACGTGACGAAGACGTACGGCGCCGTGACGGCGCTGGACGGGCTGACGCTGGCCGTGCCGCACGGCGCGATCGGGCTGCTCGGGCCGAACGGCTCGGGCAAGACGACGATGATCCGGTCGCTGCTGGGGCTGATCCCAGTGGACCGGGGGGAGGGGGAGGTGCTGGGGATGGACTTCCGGCAGCGGCGGCTGGACATCCGCCGGGCGGTGGGCTTCGCGCCGGAAGACGAAACGCTGTTCCCGCGGGTGGACGGGGTGGGGTTCGTCGCGTACGCGGGGGAGCTGGTCGGGATGTCGCGGAAGGACGCGCTGCAGCGGGCGCACGAGGTGCTCGATTACGTCGGGCTGGGGGAGGCCCGGTATCGCAAGGCGGAGTCGTACTCGACGGGGATGAAGCAGCGGCTGAAGCTGGCGTCGGCGATCGTGCACGACCCGAAGCTGCTGATTCTGGATGAGCCGACGAACGGGATGGACCCGAAGGGGCGCGAGGAAGTGATCGAGCTGGCGCGGGACCTGTCGCACAACAAGGGGATGAGCTTGCTGTTCTCCAGCCACCTGCTGCCGGACGTGGAGGCGGTGTGCGACCACGTCGTCGTGATGGGCGGCGGGCGGCTGCTGACGCAGGGACCGATCCGGGAGCTGAAGCAGGTGCGTCTGCGGCGGTACGAGGTGCGGCTGAAGGAGGACCCGCGGTCGCCGGCGGGGGCGGCGTTCGCGCACCGCTTGGCCGCGCTGGGGTGCGCGGCGGAGGCGCGGGAGGACCTGATCCTGGTCACGGTCGCCGACGGGCGGTCGGCGGACGTCGTCTGGGAGGTGGCGGCGGAGCAGCGGCAACAGGTGCGGTACCTGCGGCCGCAGCGGAGCACGTTGGAAGAGGTCTTCCTCAGCGCGGTGGAGCAACCTTAAGTGCCGATCTTCGACCAGGGGTATCAGCATTGGAACGGCACGCTGTCCGGGCACGCGTGGCGGTGGGCGACGATCGCGCGGCACGGCGTGCGCGCCGGCATGCAGGGGCGGATCACGCGGACGCTGCTGCTGGCGTCGTGGGTGCCGGCGCTCGGGTTGGTGTTCGTGTTGTGCGTGTGGGGGCTGCTCGAGCGTAAGAGCTCGGTCGTCGAGCCGATGCTGCCGATGCTGCGGTTCCTCGCGCCGGAGATGCTGGCGGACCCGAAGGGGTACCGGATCCCGGTCTGGACGATCTGCTACGACTACTTCCTGCTGACCGAGCTGCGGTTCTCGATGATCCTGATTTTGCTGATCGGGCCGAACCTGATCAGCGGTGACCTGCGGTTCAACGCGCTGCCGCTGTACTTCTCTCGGCCGCTACGGCGGGTCGACTACTTCGTCGGCAAGCTGGGCGTGATCGCGGGGTTCCTGGCGATGACGACGATCCTGCCGGCGGTCGTCGCGTACGGGCTGGGGCTGCTGTTCAGCCTCGACTGGACGATCGTGCGGGACACGTTCAAGCTGTTGCTGTCGAGCGTCGCGTACGGGGCGGTGATCGCGCTGTCGGCGGGGCTGCTGGTGCTGGCGCTGTCGTCGCTGTCGCGGAACAGCCGGTACGTGGTGCTGATGTGGCTGGGCGTGTGGGTCGTGACCAGCCTGCTCTCGGCGATGCTGGGGGAAGTGGACCAGGATCAGCGGCGGCACGCGATGAACGTGCGGGTGACGCGCGAGTGGCAGCAGGCGTCGCCGCCGACGACGACGGGGTCGGCGAAGCTGACCCCGGCGGAGCAGGCGAGGCGGCAGCGGTCGTTCCAGGAGGCGCACCGGCGGGCCCGGGACGAGCTGCACGCGGAGGAGCTGCGCGCCGCGCGGTCGGACTGGCGGCCGGTGCTGTCGTACACGTCGAACCTGTCGCGCGTCGGCCGGGAGTTGCTCGGCACCGACGCGGCCTGGCGGACGGTGGCGACGCTGCTGCCGCCGGGCCGGCGGGAGTCGTTTCTGCACCAGTACACGGGGCCGCAGCACCCGTGGCAGTGGTCGGCGTGGGTGCTGCTAAGCCTTTTCGGGTTGTCCGCATGGATTCTCCACGTGAGAGTGAAGTCGCTCGACCGCCTGCGGTAGCGCCGGCGCCGCCGGCGGGCGGATCGCCGGCGGTGGTCGCGTTCGACGAGGTGTCGAAGTGGTACGGGAACGTGATCGGCGTGAACCGGCTGACGGTGCGCGTGCCGGCGGGCGTGACCGGGCTGCTCGGGCCGAACGGGGCGGGCAAGTCGACGCTGCTGCAACTGGCGACCGGGCAGCTCCGCCCGAGCCAGGGGACCGTCACCGTGCTCGGGGAGCGGGTGTGGAACAACGCGGCGCTCAACCAACGGATCGGGCTGTGCCCGGAGCAGGACGCGTTCTACGAGTGGATGACCGGGTGGGACTTCGTACACACGTCGGCCCGGCTCGCGGGACTGGGGCGGGCGGCGGCGCGGGAGGCGGCCGGGCGGTCGATCGAGGCGGTCGGGATGACGCGGCACAAGGACCGGATCGTCCGCGGCTACTCGAAGGGGATGCGGCAGCGCACGAAGCTGGCGCAGAGCCTGGTGCACGACCCCGAGGTGCTGTTCCTCGACGAGCCGATGACCGGCACCGACCCGGTCGCGCGGCGGGACCTGATGGACGTGATCCTGCGGCTCGCGGGGGAGGGGCGGAGCGTCCTGGTGTCGAGCCACGTGCTGCACGAGGTGCGGTCGCTGACGTCGCGGGTCGTGCTGATGAACCGCGGGCGGTTGATCGCGGAGGGGGAGGTGCGCGAGATCCGCGATTTGATCGACAAGCACCCGCACCACATCGTGCTGATGTCGGACGAGTACCGGCGGCTGGCGGCGCGGGTGGTGGAGTGGCCGGACGTCGAGGGCGTGCGGCTGCTGCCGGCCGAGCGCGGGCTGGTGGTGGAGACGCGGTCGCCGGACGTGTTTTACGCGCGGCTGCCGGAGCTCGCACGCTCCGGGGACACGCCGATCCGTGAGGTGTACTCGGACGACGACAACCTCGAGGCGGTGTTCAAGTACCTGGTGAACGCATGACGACGACAACGCTCCCTCCGGCACCCGAGACCGCCCTTCCCGCGCCGTCGCCGGACACGCGCGGCCGCGCGCGGGCGGCGTCGGTCGTGGCGGCGGTGTGGGCGCTGTACGTGCTGACGCTCCGGCAGCACCTGCACGGGAAGCGGTGGATGGTCACGGCCGCCCTGTTCCTGCTGCCGATCGCGCTGGCGGTGTTCGCGCGGGTGACGGCGCCGGACGCGTCGGGGCTGGCGCTGGAGTTCGTGCTGGCGTTCATGTTCATCCCGCAGGGGCTGCTGCCGCTGGTCACGCTGCTGTTCGCGTCGGGCGTGATCGCCGACGAGCAGGAGGAGCAGACGATCACGTACCTGCTGATGCGGCCGATCCCGAAGTGGGCACTGTACGCGGTCAAGGTGCTGGCGACGCTGACGACAACGGTGACGCTGACCGTGCTGTTCACCGTGCTGACGTACGCCGCGATCTACGCCGGGGCCGGCCGCGCGCCGGCGGGGGAGGACGTGGTCGAACGGTGCGTGCGGGCCGCGGCGATCCACGGGCTGGCGGCGACGGCGTACTGCTCGCTGTTCGGGCTGATCAGCCTCCTGACGCGGCGCACGCTCGTGCTGGGGATCATCTACGCGGTGATCTTCGAGGGGCTGCTGGCGAATTTGCCGCTGAGCGTGCGGATGATCACGGTCATCTACTACGCGCGGGTGATCGCGTACCGGTCGATGGGGTTCGTCGTCGACGAGGGGCCGGCGGGGCTGGTGAACATCGGTGCGGAGGCGTGGCAGTTCGACGTGGTGAACGACCCGAAGCTGCTCGAGCACCCGACGGCGGCCGCGGCGGTCGCGGTGCTGCTGTGCGCGAGCGTCGCGTTCATCGCCCTAGGCTCGTTCCTCTGCTGGCGCCGCGAGTTCCACGTGAAGACGCCCGGCGGGCAAGGGTGACCTCGCGCCGCCTTCGAGCGGCGAGCCTGCTCGTGGTCTTTTCCGAGAATTCCCTTGCCAATGACGAATTCCTTCGTTAACCTCCGGAACCATTGACGAAAGCCTTCGTCAAAACACTTCGTGGGGGGCACGACTGACGCGGGAGACGCATGGCGCGGAAGAGTTCATCCCAACCGACCGACGTGGAGCTGGCGATCCTGCGCGTGCTGTGGCAGCGCGGGCCGAGCACGGTGCGGGAGGTGCACGGCGTGCTGGCGGGCAGCCGCGACACGGGGTACTCGACGACGCTGAAGATGATGCAGGTCATGCTCGAGAAGGGGCTGTTGACGCGCGACGACTCGGTGCGGCCGCAGGTGTACGCGCCCGCGCAGGCCGAGGAGCAGACGCAGCGGCAGATGCTGGATGACCTGCTGTCAAAGGTCTTCGGCGGTTCGGCGCGGAAACTGGTGATGCGGGCCGTCGAGTCGGAGAACGTCAGCGCGGCGGAGCTGGCGGAGATCCGCAAACTCCTCAAGGACATCGAAGGAGACAAGCGATGAGCGGGTTGCAAGTCTTGCTGGAATCGGCGGCCGTGAACCGGCTGGGGTGGACGCTGCTGCACTTCGTGTGGCAAGGGGCGGCGGTCGCGGCGGTGCTCGGGCTGCTGCTCGCTTTGCTGCGGCGGCGGAGCGCGGGCGCGCGGTACGCGGCGGCGTGCGGCGCGATGCTCGTCCTGGCGGCGTCGCCGGTGGTGACGTTCCTGCTCGTGCCGGCGCCGCGACAGGCGGCGGCGTCGCCGCGGCCCGCGCCGGCGGCGTCGCCGGCCAAGCTGATCCCGCTCGCCCCGGGCGGGGGGGCGGGGCGGGCGGAGGCGGCGACGGTCTTGGCCGCGCCGTCCACGCCCACGCCACCTGGCGCCGCCGCCGCGCGGGTGGCGGTGATGCCGACGTCGGCGTCTCCGGTCGGCGCCGGCAAGGCGGTCGAGGCCGCGGCGACGCCGTGGCGGGAGCGTGCCGCGGAATGGGTGGGAGCCGCGCTGGCCCGGCTGTCGCCGGCGCTGCCGTGGGCGGTCGTCGCGTGGGGCGCCGGGGCGGTGCTGTTCTCGGTCTGGAACCTCGGCGGGTGGGTGGCGGTGCGGCGACTTCGCGGGCGGGCGACGTCGCCGGCGGACGACCGGGTCGAGGCGGTAACGGCCCGGCTCGCCGGGCGGATGAACCTCCGCCGGGCCGTGCGGGTGATGCAGTCGGCCGTGATCGACTCGCCGCTGGTGATCGGCGCGCTCAAGCCGCTGGTGCTCGTGCCGACCGGGTTGCTGAGCGGGCTGTCGCCGGCGCAGCTCGAGTCGATCCTGGCGCACGAGCTGGCGCACGTCCGCCGGCACGACTATTTGGTCAACCTGTTGCAGGGCGTGGTCGAGACGCTGCTGTTTTACCACCCGGCCGTGTGGTGGGTGTCGCGGCGGGTGCGGATCGAGCGGGAGCACTGCTGCGACGACGAGGCCGTGCGCGTGACGGGCGACCGCGCGGCGTACGTGCGGGCGCTGGCGGCGGTCGCGGAGTCGGCGAACACGTGGCGGCCGGTCGCGGCCGGGCAACTCGCGCCGGCGGCGGCGGGCGGGTCGCTGCTGGGGCGGGTGCGGCGGGTGATGGGGCTGCCGGACGCCGACGCCGGGCGGTCGCCGCGGTGGATGGCCGGGCTGGTCGCGCTGACGGTGTCGCTGGTGATCGCGGGAGCGGTGGTCACGCGGGCGGCGGACAAGCCCGCGCCGCCGAAGGATCCGGACTTCGACGCGCCGCCCGTGCAGTCGATCGAGTTGGAGGTCGTCGACCCGCGCACGAACCAGCCGATCCCGGACGTCGAACTGTCGGTCCGCGAGACGGGCGGGCCGCGTGCGTTCGCGACCGACGACGCCGGCAAGGCGAGGATCGAGTTCAAGCCGGGTGGGCAGTACCTCGGCATCACGGCGAAGAAGCCCGGGTTCGTCCCGACCACGCTGACCTGGCGGAGCGACCGAGCGAAGGACCCGGTGCCGCCGGAGTACCTGCTGAAGCTCGAACCGGCGACCACGATCGGCGGGGTCATCCAGGACGAGGCGGGCAAGCCGGTGCAGGGCGCCGACGTCTCCCTGATCATCGACCGCGACGGCGACAGCAGCTCGACCCGCGAGCGGGCCGGCGTGTACAACCACGTGGTCAAGACGGACCCGAACGGCCGGTGGGTCTGTGACGTCGCTCCGCAGAAGTTCAAGGACCCGTGGATCAAGCTGAGCCACCCGGACTTCATCAGCGACGAGACCTACGGCGCGACGCCCAAGCCGCCGGTCGAAAAGCTGCGGGACATGACCGGCGTGATGGTGATGAAGAAGGGAGTCGCGCTGGCCGGGCGGGTCATGGACAAGGACGGCAAGCCGATCCGCGGGGCGGACGTGGCCCAGGGGCGGGACCGGTTCGGGTCGAGCTACCCGAGCACGAAGACCGGCCCGGACGGCCGCTTCGTGTTCGCCCAGGCGCGGCCGGGGGCGGAGGTCGTGCTGACGGTCAAGGCCAAGGGGTACGCGCCAGAGCTGAAGAGCTTCGTGCTGTCGGAGAAGGGGGCGGGCGACCTGGAGATCAAGCTCGAGCCCGGGCGGACGCTCAAGGGCCGGGTCGTGGACGAGAAGGGCAACCCGATCGCGGGCGCGATGCTCGCGGTCGACACCTGGCGCGGGAACCGCTCGCTGATGCACCGCCAGAACACCGACCCGCAGGGCCGGTTCGTCTGGAACGAGGCGCCGGCGGACGAGGTGCTGATCGACTTCCTCAAGCAGGGGTACATGGACGCGCGGCACACGAAGCTTACCGCGTCGGACCAGGAGGTCACGGTCACGCTCCGGCCGATGCTCAAGGTGAACGGCACGGTCGTCGACGCGGAGAGCGGGCAGCCGATCCCGGCGTTCAAGATCGTGCAGGGGATCGACTTCGCGCAGGGGCAGGGCGTCTACTGGGAGACGCGGAACGACCGCCTGCCGCCGGGGCGCGACGGGAAGTTCGAGTTCGAGATCGGCTTCCCGCGGCCGGCGCACGCCGTGCGGATCGAGGCCGAGGGGTACGTGCCCGGCGAGTCGCGGACGTTCAAGAGCGACGAGGGCCCGGTCGCCCTGGAGTTCCGGCTGAAGAAGGGCGAGAACCTGGTCGGGACGCTGACGGGCGTCGACGGCAAGCCGCTGGCGGGCGCGGACGTGGTGCTCTGCACGCCGCGCCAGGGCGCGTACCTGCGGAACGGGCAGGCCGAGTCGCACACCGACGCGCCGACGTTCAAGAGCGATGCGGCGGGCAAGTTCCGCCTGCCGCCGCAGACCGGCCCGTACACGCTGGCGATCGTCCACGAGCGCGGGTACGCCGAGGTGCCGGCCGAGCAGTTCGCGAAGTCGCCGGCGATCGTCGTGCAGCCGTGGGGGCGGGTCGAGGGGACGCTGCGGGTCGGGTCGAAGCCGCAGGCCAACGCGACGCTGGCGGTCAACCGGTACGACCGCGCGGGGGCCGGTCCGAACGCGCCGCGGATCTACCACGACGTGAAGACGACGTCCGACGAGAACGGCCGGTTCGTGTTCGCCCGCGTCGCGCCGGGCGAGGCGCAGGTGGCCGTCGAGGTGAAGCTGAGCGAGAACACGACGGGCTACTCGCAGTCGACGAAGATCGACGTCAAGGCCGGCCAGACCGTGACCGTCGCGATCGGCGGGCAGGGGCGGCCGGTCGTCGGCCGGGTCGACGTGCCGGCCGAGCTCAAGGGGAAGGTCAACTGGGCGTACGCCAACAGCTCGGTCATGACCAAGGTCGACTTCAAGATGCCGAAGCGGCCGGACAACTGGGTCGACATGACGATCGCGGACCGGCAGAAGTGGCACGAGGATTGGATGAAGTCGCCCGAAGGGGTCGCGATGCAGAAGCGGCAGCAGGACGCGAAGCACTTCGCCGCCCGGATCACCGGCGACGGGACGTTCCGCATCGAGGACGTGCCGGCCGGGACGTACACGTTCAACATGCACCTGACCGACGCGAGCTCGCCGAACAAGTTCGGCGGCGAGCCGCTGGCGCACGCCAACCACGAGTTCGTCGTCCCGGAGATTCCCGGCGGGCAGAGCGACGAGCCGTTCGACGTCGGCGCGATCCCGCTGAAGGTGATCAGGACGCTCAAGGTCGGCGAGCCCGTGCCCGCGCTGGAGGTCAAGTCGCTCGACGGCAAGCCGCTGAAGCTGGCGGACTTCCGGGGCAAGCACGTGCTGGTCTACTTCTGGATGTCGGACTACCCGCCGACCACCGCCGAGGCGCCGAAGCTGAAGGAGGCGCACGCCGCCCTGGCGAAGGACGGGCGGCTGGAGTTCCTCGGCCTGAACGCGGACGAGGACGCGGCGACCGCGAAGAAGTTCGTGGAGAAGCACCAGTTGACCTGGCCGCAGGGCCACCTCGGCGAGTGGGGCAAGTCCGACGTCCCGCAGCAGTGGGGCGTCCGTAGCATCCCGTCGATCTACCTGGTCGGCCCGGACGGCATGCTACTCGCCAAGCAGTTGCCCCTCGACGGGCTGACGCAGGCGGTCCGAAGCGCCATGAAGTGACGCCGGAGGACTGTCGACAACGACGACACGAGCACCGAGCTCCGACACCACCCACGCCGGGTTCGGAGCGCCAGCGACGGCCCGGATGTCTCGGACCCTCGCGTCGTCTACGGGTCCACGCCGGGGAAGAGCGCGGGGGAGCTACGCGACCCGGAGCGCCGCCCCGGATTGGCGTCCCGCATACAATAGGGGCATGAGGGACGCCCCGTCGACGCTGACCGCTGACCCCGCCACCCCCACCGCGCCCGCATCGGCGCAGACCGCCGCGACCGCCGACCAGTGCGTGTTCGACGTCTCCGGCATGGACTGCGCGTCCTGCGTCGCCCACGTGACCAAGGCCGCGCAGGCGACGCCCGGCGTCCGCCGCGCCGACGTCCACCTCGCCCGCGGCCGCGCGGTGATCGAGTTCGACCCGGCCGTCGTCCGCCCCGAGCAGATCGCGTCCGCCATCTCCGACGCCGGCTACCCCGCGACGCCGCAGGCGCCGACGGCCGACCCCGTTGCCGCCGAGGAGGACCGCCTGCTCCGCCAGCGGCAGCACACCCGCGCGTGGGGCGTCCGCGCGGCGCTGGGCGTCGCGCTCTGGCTCCCGGTCGAGCTGCTCCACCACCTGCTGCCGCTGTTCGGCGTCCACCCCCCGCACCACGGGGTCGGCTGGATGGACTGGCTCGCGTTCGCCACCGCGACGGTCGCGCTCGCGCTGATCGGCGGCGCGTTCTACCGCTCCGCCTGGCGGGCCGCCGCCCGCCGCACCAGCAACATGGACACGCTGATCAGCATGGGCGCGACCGTCGCCTACGGCTACAGCCTGGTCGCGATGGCCGGCGCGCTGCTCGGCTGGTGGGCGACGACGCCGCCCCTCTACTTCATGGAAGCGACCGGCCTGCTCGGCCTGATCTCGCTCGGCCACTGGCTCGAGGCCCGGGCCCGCGACCAGGCCGGCTCGGCCATCCGCGACTTGCTCAACCTGACCCCCGCCGTTGCCCTGCGACTCCGCGACGGCAACTCTGCCGAGCTTGAGGAGGTCCCCGTCGCCGACCTCGCCACCGGCGACGTCGTGCTCGTCCGCCCCGGCGACCGCGTCCCCGTCGACGGCCGCGTGACCGACGGCGCGTCCGACGTCGACGAGTCGATGATCACCGGCGAGCCGCTGCCCGTCCCGCGCGCCGCCGGCGACGACGTGATCGCCGGCACGCTGAACCAGACCGGCCGCCTGACCGTCCGCGCCACCCAGGTCGGCGCCGAGACCGCGCTGGCGCAGATCGTCAAGCTGGTCGAGACCGCGCAGAACAGCAAGCCGCCCGTCCAGCGGCTGGCCGACCGCATCTCCGCCGTCTTCGTCCCGGCGGTCCTCGGCATCGCGCTGCTGACCGGCGTCGGCTGGTACGCCTACGCCGCCGCCAAGGGTTGGCCGGCGCCGCAGACTTGGGGCATGATCGCCAAGGCCGTCTGCAGCGTGCTGATCATCGCCTGCCCGTGCGCGCTCGGGCTGGCCGTCCCCGCCGCGCTGATGGTGGGCACCGGCCGGGGTGCGAAGCGCGGGATCCTGATCCGCGACATCGACGCGCTCCAGCACGCCGAGCGGATCGACACGGTCGTCCTCGACAAGACCGGCACGGTCACGCGCGGCCGCCCCATCGTCACCGGCGTCGTTGTCACCCACGCGGGCGTGACCGAGGCCGAACTACTCCGCCTCGCGGCGTCCGCCGAACAGTTCTCCGAGCACCCGCTCGCCAAGGCCGTGGTCGCAGCCGCCGAGTCGCGCCACATCCGCCCGACCGACCCCGACTCGTTCAGCTACGAGCCGGGTCTGGGCGTCGTCGCCGGCGTGGACGGCGCCACGATCATCGCCGGCAACGGCGCACTCCTGGCGAAGCACGGGATGGCCGCGGCCGAGCCGGCCACGGACGCCGCCGCGCGCTCCGTCGTCCACGTCGCGCGCAAGTCCGACGGAAAGACTCAGCACCTCGGCTCCCTTTACATCGACGACGAGATCAAGCCCGACTCGAAGGCCGCGATCGCCGAGCTCCACCGGCTCGGGCTGCGCACGGTCCTGCTGACCGGCGACAACGCCGCCGCCGCCCGCGCCGTCGCGCAGGCCGTCGGCATCGACGACGTCCGCGCGGACGTGAAGCCGGGCGGCAAGGCCGACGTGGTCCGCGAGCTCGCGCGGGGCGGCCGCCGCGTCGCGATGGTCGGGGACGGGATCAACGACGCTCCCGCGCTCGCCGCCGCCGACCTCGGCGTCGCGATCGGCTCGGGCAGCGACGTCGCGAAGGAGACCGGCGGGATCGTGCTGGTCAGCGGGTCGCTGTCGGGCATCGCGACCGCGCTGCGACTCAGCCGAGCGACGATGCGGAAGATCCGCCAGAACCTGTTCCTCGCGTTCGTCTACAACGTGCTGATGATCCCGCTCGCCGCGCTCGGCTGGATGACGCCGACGTGGGCCGCGGGCGCGATGGCCGCGTCCGACGTCAGCGTGATCGGCAACGCGCTCCTGCTCCGCCGCGCGCGGCTCGACTGACGTGCGCGCGGGCGATCGCCGGCGATCCGCGACCCGGGAAGTGGCGCCCCGCATCGTGCGGACGCGCGCCCGCGCACGGCCCGCGCCTGAGGTTCTCACGGCCCCCGCTTTTCGCCGTTGTCCCGTGCCCCGGATTTGACGTATTGAGGCTTGACTGTGAGGTAGCGCGTCGCTTCAATACCGCGACTTCGCCCGGACCGGGTAGACCGATCGGCGGGGCGTCCGCGAGCCAAGGAACCCTACGGGAGTCACCGTGAACACCATCCTGAAACGCAACAAGACCGACGACGGGCTGCCGCTCTACGCGATCCTGGCCCCGGGGCACGGCCCCGCCGCCCAGCAGACGCCGTGGGACGCTGCCGCCGCCGCCGTGCTCCCCGAGGCCGCCAAGCGCCGCGCGAAGGACGAGGAGGAGGAAGAGGCCGAGGACGACGACACCGCCGCCGACGATGAGGAAGAAGAGGAGGCGGACGAGGAGGTCGACGAAGACGAGGACGAAGACCTCGACGACGACGAGGACGACTTCGACGACGACGAGGACGAAGATGATGACGACGACGACGAGGATGATGACGACGAAGACGAGGACGACGAGGACGACGAGTTCGACGACGCCGACGAAGAGGACGACGACGACGATTACGAAGACGACGAGTTCGAGGAGGAGGACGAGTAACCGTCCCGCCCGCCGTCACGATCCGTGAACCAACGAACGAAGGCGCCCGACCCGGTCGGACGCCTTCGTTCGTTTCGTCGCCGGGCGGGTTGAGGCGGGCGTTTCCGCCCGTCGTCACACGTCGTCGGGCGTTACTTCGCCGCCGCCCGCGCCTTGTAAGCCGCCAGCACCTGCGCCTGCCCCTCCTTGTGCGCCTCGGGGGCGTTCTCGACCGCCTTCGCCTGCACCTCGGCCGCCTTGTCGAACTGCCCGTTCGCCGCGTGGGCCCGGGCGAGCAGCGACTCGTACTGCCACCCCGTCCGCCCTTCGGCCTCGTAGGCCTTGGCCGCCAGTTTCAATGCGGTGGCGCGGTCGGCTTGCTCCGGGTCGGCGGCGTTCAGCAGCGCGTTCGCCGTCGTCGCCAAGCGGAACGCGTCGTGCGCCGCCGCCTCGTCGGCCGCCAGCGCCGCCGCCAGCGCGTTGGCCGCCTTGTAGTCCCGCCGGATCAGCAGCACGTCCATCCGCGTGCCGGTCATCATGTCCGCCATGCCCGGGGCCATCGCGGCGATCTCGTCCAGCGCCGCCAGCGCCTTGTCGAAATCCCGGGCCTTGGCCGCCGCGTTGAACGCGACGAACTGCCCCTCCAGCCGCTTGTCCCACTTTGCCTGCTCCGCCGCGTCGAACTTGTCCTCCGCCAGCATCCCCAGCGCGTGCTCCATCTGCAGCGGGTGCCCGTGCCACGCGAGGCGCCCGTCGCGGTCGACCAAGAACGCGTACGGCACCCCCGCCTGCCCCGCCGCCCGCCACCACGTCGTCACCATCTTCCCCTGCTCCGGCCGGCCGCCCTCGGGCACGTCGTCCGCCGCCACCCGGTACCCCATCCGGTCCCCCATCCGCGTCACGAACGCCGGCCCGCGCTCCGCGTCCGGCTCGAGCACGTCCACCCCTATCACCACCACCCCCTTGTCGCGGAACTTCTCCTGGAGCTTCGTCACCCGGGGGATCGACGTCACGCACGGCCCGCACCACGTCGCCCAGAACTCGATCACGTAGATCTTCCCCCGCTCGAGCTCCGTCACCGGCTCCCCCTTCATCCACTTCCCGACCCGCAGCGGCGGCGCCATGTCCCCCACCTTCAGCGTGACCTGCCCGTGCCCCGACCCTTCCTCCTGCGCCCGCGCGACCGGCGCAACCCACGGCGCGACCAGCGCCACCAGCACGACGAACGACAGCGGACGAACGGCACAGCGATTCTTCATCATCAAGCTCCGGCCTCAGCAACTGATTTGCCCCGCCGGTCGCCCGGCGGTAGTAATACGACGCCTCCTCCTCCAACCCGTCATCGTAGGTCCCCCGCATGCCCCGAGACACCCGCCCCCGCCGCCAACTTCCGCTGCCCCGCACCATCACCCCCCTGCCACTGTTACTCCTGTCGCTCGCGCTCGGTTGTTCGTCCGCCGATCCCGCGACGCAGCCCACCGCGACCCTGCCGGCCCCGGAGCCCGCCGCATCACGCCCCGCCACCCGGCCGTTCGTCGCAAAGCTCGACGCGCTCATCGCCACCCACCGCGCGACCGTCGCCGCTCGCGTAATCGAACTGCCGTCCGGCCGCGAGCTCTACGCCCGCGAGATCGACCGCCCGATGATGCCCGCGTCGAACCTCAAGCTCGTCACCAGCGCCGCCGCGCTCGACGCGCTCGGCCCCGACCACCGCTTCCAGACCCGCCTCGCGCTCGCCGGCGACGACCTCTACCTCGTCGGCGGCGCCGACCCGGGCCTCGGCGACCCGACGATCGCCACCGCCCGCAACCGCAAGCCGCTCGACGACTTCGCCGCCTTCGCCGCCGCCCTCCAGTCCCGCGGCCTGACCCGCGTCAAGGGCAACCTCTACTACGACGACCGCGCGCTCGACGACCAGCGCACCCACCCGTCCTGGAGCAAGTCGTTCCGCGAGTTCTGGTACGGCGCGCCCGTCGCCGGCCTGAACTTCAACGACAACTGCATCGACGTCACCATCCACCCCACCAAGGCGGGAGACCCCGTCCGCTACGAGGTCGTCCCGCCGACCGCCGGCATCCGCATCATCAATCGCTGCGTGACCGACAACCAGCACCGGCCCGAGATCCGGCGTGACCCCCAAGATCCCGACGCGTACGTCCTCTCCGGAACCTGCGGCATCAAGACGGCGCTCCCGAGCAAGCCGGTCGAAGACCCCGGCCGCTTCACCGCCGACGCGCTCCGCACCTACCTCGCCTCAAAGGGCGTCACGATCGACGGCCAGATCCTCCGCGCCCCGACCACTGCTCCGACCCGCGAGATCCTCGCCACCCACGAGACCCCCCTGCCCGACGTCCTGAAGCGCGTGAACAAGAACAGCCAGAACTTCATGGCCGAGGCGCTCGCGAAGATCGTTGGCGAGCGCCAGACCGACCCCGCCCTCGCCAACCGCACCTCCTGGGATAAAGGCGAGCGCGCCGCCAAGGCCTTCTTCGCCCGCCACAACATCGCCGGCGCCGACGCGCTCGTCATGGCCGACGGCTCCGGACTCTCCCGCGACAACCGGGTGACCGCCCGCATGCTGACCGAGCTGCTCGCTGCGATGGACCGCCACCCGCACGCCGCCGTGTTCCGCGAGTCGCTGCCGGTCTCCGGCACCGACGGCACGCTCCGCCGCCGCCTCGCCGATTACAAGGGCCGCGTCCTCGCCAAGACCGGCACGATCGGCGGCGTCCGCGCGCTCTCCGGCTACACGACCACCGACTTCGGCCAGCGCGTCGCCTTCAGCCTGCTCGCCAACGACATCCAGGGCGACGCCGACGCCTACGTCTCCAAGCTCGACGACCTCGCCCGCGCGATCGTCACCGACTGAACACCCGCCCCCACGCCCCACGTCCAACCGCGCCCTCCCTCTCCCAAGGCCGCCCCACGCGCCACTTCGCCGTCCCGCCCCACCGGCCGTGGGAGAGGGCGGGGGTGAGGGGCTCTTTTCGCGCGCGTGCGCCCCTTGCCGTTCAAGAAGACCCCTCACCCCAACCCTCTCCCCGCCGCGTTCACGTTCGAGGGCGAAGGGCCGTCAACCGTCGCGGCCGGGAGAGGGAGCCGGATCACCGCGCCTTGCCGTCCCAATCCCACCCCACCATCTCAAACTCCCCCCCCGCCCCCACCCGAAACCGCGCCCCCAGCGGCAGCGGCGCGAACCCCGGCCCGTGCCCCACGGGCAACCCCACCGCCACCGGCACCCCCAGCCCGCCGAAGATCTCCGCCACCGCCTCCTCCCACCCGATCGCCGGCCGCAGCGGCACCCGCTCCTCGCCCGGCCCGCGCACCGCCAGCGGCGGGTCGTCGTCGCAGTTCGTGAAGTCGCCCAGCACGACCGCCGCCGCCCCGTCCAGCAGCCCCGCCTGCCGCACCTGCGTGACCATCCGGTCCAACCGGTAGAACCGCTCGCCAACGTCCTCGAAGAACACGATCCGCCCCCGCCCCGCCGTCGGCGCGTACGGCGTCCCCACCACCGACGCCCACATCGCCAGGTTCCCGCCCACCAGCTCCGCCTCCACTTCCGCCGGCGCGGTAAGCCAGCGCACGGGCCGTTCGCCCCAGCACGTCCCAGGCCGTCGCCCGTGCACCAGGTCGATCAGCGCCCGCCACTGCCCGGCGTCGTAGCTCCCGAAGTTCCCGGCCGCCGGCATCGGCGCGTGCAGCGTCGTCCACCCCCACCGCCGCCGCACGAACTCGTGCAGCACCGTCACGTCCGAGTACCCGACCAGCAGCTTCCGCGCCGGCGCTCCATGCGACTCCGCCAGCGCCTCCAGCTTCGGCAACACCCGCGCCGCCCCGTACCCGCCGCGCGCCATCCAGACGACGTCCACGTCCCGATCGACCGCCGCCTCCCAGAACGCCGCCGCCCGCTGGTCGTCCGTCCCGGCGTACGTGAAGTGCCGGGCCGCGCACCGCCCGTCCACGCGCACGTCGAACCCCTCAGTGCGCAACCGCTCGACCCCGGCCGCCAGCTCCACCGGCGGCACCACCGACGACGCGGCGACGACGGCGACGGTCACGCGACGCCCGCCCATCGCTCACCGCCCCCGGACGACTTCGAACCCCTCGCCCGGCTCCGCCACTCGCTCGTCCCCGCGCAGTGCCATCGGCCGGTCGTCCGTCTGCGCCTCCGTCGCCCGCCGCCGCGCCGCCTCCAGGACGGGGGCCGGCGTCCGGAAGCAGACCCCCACGGCGAATACCACCACGCTCCCGATCAGCGCGAACCACGTGAACGCGACCTTCGGCAGCCACCACGGCCGGCTGAAGTTCGGCGTGCCGCCGAACATCGGCGCGACCAGGTTCGCGAAGTGCACGTGCAGCTCTCCCAGGACAATCGTCGTGACCAGTCCGACCGTGATCGCGATGATGTTGCCGCGGTCCGACCCGCGCGACCGCGTCAGCATCCCCAGCAGGAAAACGCCGAGCATCGGCCCGAGGATGAACCCGGCAATCCCGAGCACGACCGGGATGATCCGCACGTTCGGGTCCTTGACCTTCGCGTACGCGAACGCGGTCGCGATCAGGATCATCAGCACCGCGAACACGGCCGTGAACACCCGCGCCGCCGCCACGTGGTGCCGCTCGGGCTTGTTCCGCGCGAAGTACGGGATGTACCAGTCGTTGGTCGCGCTGGTCGCCAGCGCGTTCAGGGCGGCCGACAGCGACCCCATCGCCGTCGCGAACACGCCCGCGAGCACCAGCCCGCGCACGCCGGTCGGCATCACGTTCAGGATGTAGCTGCCGAACACGTCGGCGTTGGCCGCCGGCTTGTACGTCGGGTCCTGCTTGTAATAGACGTACAGCAGGATGCCGATGAACGTGAACGCCGCGGCGATCGGCAGGTCCATGAACGCCGCGGTGATCAGGCTCCGCCGGCTCTTCTTATACGTCTCGGCGGTCAGCAGGCGCTGCACCATGTCCTGGTCGGTGCCGAACGCCGCCATGTTCAGGAACATCGACCCGAGCACCGCCGAGAACAGCGTGTACTGGCTGCCGAGCACGAGCAGGGAGTAGTGCCCCGCGCCCATGTCGCCGGTCACGTTGTTGGCCTGCTTGTACTTCGCGACCGCCTCGGGCTCGAACCCGGTCAGGAAGTACCCTTTCACCTGCGTCAGTTCCGGCACCGCTTTGACCAGGTCGTCGAACCCGCCGATGTGGTAGAGCAGCGTCCCGATCGCGACCAGCGCGCTGCCGAACATCAGCGTCGCCTGGATCACGTCGGTCCAGATCACCGCCTTGATCCCGCCGACCGCCGTGTACAGGCACGTCAGCATCGTCAGCAGGACGATCGCCAGCACGTACCCCCAGACGTTGTCCGGCGTGACGAACTTGATCGTCGAGTTCCCGCTCGCGACCAGTTGCCACGCCAACACCATCACCAGCGACGGCACGAACATCCGCGTCCCCGACGCCAGCGTCCGCATGAACAGGAACAACCCGGACACGTAGTTCTTCGACACCGGCCCGAAGCGGATCCCGAGGTAGTCGTAGACCGTGTAGACCTTGTAGTGGAAGTACGGCTTGAGGAACACGTAGCCGACCAGCACGCGACCGATGATCAGCCCGATGATCAGTTGGACGTACGCGAGGCTGCGGTTCTCGAACCCCTCGCCCGGCGCGCCGAGGAACGTGGCGGCGCTGGTCTCGGCGGCGATGATCGAGGCCATCACCGCCCACCACGGGACGTTCCGGCCGCCCAAGGCGAACTCGTGGAGGGAGTTGTCTCGCCGGCCCATCCGCAGGCCGATCCAGATGATCAGCGCGAAGTAGGCGAGGATGATCAATCCGTCGATCAGCAGTGCCATGCGGGTCTTATATAATCTGCCGGGCTCGGGCGAAAGCCCGGGCGGTCGGCCGCGGCCGACGTCAGGCCGTCGCCGCCGGTCCGGATGATCGGCGGATCACCAGTTCGGCCTGCAATACCCGGTGCCCCACGGCCGCCCCGTCGTTGCGGATCCGCTCGACCAGTGCTGTTACGGCACTGTGCCCCAGTTGCACCAGCGGCTGGCGCAGCGTCGTCAGGGGAGGCGACAAATGCGGCGCGCTCGGTGGGTCGTCCACCCCGACGACCGACAGCGTCTCCCCGATTTTCAGCCCCACCGTCTGGGCGGCGGCGTAGACGTCGAGCGCGAGGTGGTAGTCGGCCGCGAACACCGCCGTCGGGCGGTTCGGGCCGGTCAGGAGGCGCGTCAGCTCGGTGCGCTCGCGATCGGCGAGCTTCCACCCCTGCGCCTTCAGCACGTACTGCGGCCGGTGCGTCAGACGACGGTCGGCCAATCCGGACAGGAACCCCTCCCACCGCCCCTTGTTGTTGGCGACGTCGTCGGCGCCGCCGACGTACGCGATCGCGGAGTGCCCGTGCCCGGCGAGGTGCCCGACCGCCTGCCGCCCGAGCTGCACGTTGTCGATGTCGACGCAGCAGACTTGGTCGTTCTCGGCGTGGCAGCCGAGCGCGACGATCGGCGCGCGGCGGCGGCCGGTGGTCAACTGCTCGACGTCGGTGCGGTTCGGATTGATGTAGAGGAAGCCGTCGCACTCCTTGCGGAGGTCCTGGTCGAACCGCAGCAAAACGAGGTCGACGTGGAGCGAGTGGGCGCCCTGGCGGATGCCTTCGAGGACCTGGGCGTGGTAGTAGTCGCCGATGCTCGCGTCGGGGTGGAGCATCAAGCCGATGCGGCTCTCGCTGACGGTGCGCTTGCCTTCGAGGTAGGCGGCGTGGACGAACGTGCCTTTGCCCTGCGAGCGCTGGAGGACGCCGCAGTTGACAAGTTCGGACAAGGCGCGGTGGGCGGTGACGAGCGAGATCTCGAGCTGTTCGCTGAGGTCCTTGGTGGACGGCATCTGCTCGCCGGGCGTGAACATGCCCGCGTCGATCGCCTCGCGGATGCGCTCCTTGGCGGCGAGGTACAACGGTTTACCGGGCTGCGGTTGCACGGGCTTGAGTTCCTTGGTCACGGGCATCGGTTCACCCCGTCAAACCGACGCTTGCCAGACCGGATCGCTCGCGCGAGCGAGCATCCCAAGCCGACTTCCGCCAGTCTTCTATAATTATCTTGAGGCGTTATCTGCAGGTCAACTTAAAACCGATTTGGCGGGCTCTTTCGGCGTGAAGCAGCGGCCCGTACAAGGACGGATTCTAATCGATCCTTTGCAGGACGCCATTCAGAACTCACAACCACCCCGCCCTAGCACGACCGACCGTCGGCCCCGTCTAGGCCGTTCCAGCGGACGAACCCTTCAATGGCTTCGTACTCGGCCAGGCCGAGCTTGTCGTAAGTCTCGGCGGTGTGCCGGTTTCGGTCTTCGGCCCGCTGCCAGAACTCGCGCGGGTCGTTTGGACCAGGAAACAATGCCTTGTCCTTCTGACTTTCGTGTTTGAAAATCGCCTGGCGCTTTTTGGCAACTTCGTCGGGCGAAAGCGGCACGGCCATCTCGATCTCGTCGATCCCCCACTCCTGCCAGGCGCCGCGGTAGAGCCAGACTTCGCACTGCTTAACCCATGGCTGATCCCTTAATCCTTCGAGCGCCTGGAAAATTGCAGTCAGGCAGACGCGGTGGGTGCCGTGCGGGTCGGACAGGTCGCCGGCGGCGTAGATCTGGTGCGGCTTCACCTTCTCTAAGAGGTCCTTGATGATCTGGACGTCCTCCGGACCGATCGGCTTCTTGCGCACGCGACCGGTCTCGTAGAAGGGCATGTCGAGGAAGTGGATCCGGTCGTCCTGCTTGATGCCGGAAAACTTTGCGCCGGCCCGCGCCTCGGCTCGGCGGATCAGGCCCTTGATCTGCTGGAGCTCGCGGCTGTCGACCTCGCCGGGCTTCTTCTTCTTCAGGAATCCCTCGATCTGCTGCTCGATCCCGGTCGCGACCTTCTTGTCGAGGCCGAACGCGCCGGCGTACTCGCGGACGAAGTCGGCGTGGCGAAGCGCGGTCTCGTCCCACACCGCGATGTTGCCCGACGTCTGGTACGCGACGTGGACCTCGTGCCCCTGCTCGCACAGGCGGATGAACGTGCCGCCCATGCTGATCACGTCGTCATCGGGGTGGGGGCTGAACAGGACGACGCGCTTCGGGAACACCTCGGGGTTGGCGTGGTGGAAGGCGGGGAAGTCGAGGTGGGTGTCGCCCTCGGCGTTGGGCTTGCCGCCGGGCCAGCCGGTGATCGTGCACTGGAGGCTCTTGAAGATCTCGATGTTGATGTCGTACGCGCCGCCGCGGCTGGCGGCGAGCTCCTGGAGGCCGTGCTCGTTGTAGTCCTCGTCGGTCAACTTGAGCAGCGGCTTCTTGACCTGCTGGGCGAGCCAGATCGCGGCCTTGCGGGTCATCGCCTCGTCCCACTTGAGGCCGAAGTCCTCGAGGTTGCCGAGCAGCCACGGGGTCTTGAAGCGGGTCAGTTCGGCGGCGGCGGCCTGGTCGAGGATGATCCGCGCGTTGGGGTGCTGCTGGAGGTAGGAGGCGGCGACGTGGCTGGTGATCTCGCCCTCGACGGCGCGGCGGATGACCGGGGCCTTGCCCTCGCCCCACGCCATCAGGACGACCTTGCGGGCGTTGAGGATCGTGTCGACGCCCATCGTGATAGCCTTGCGCGGGACGTTCCACTCGCCGAAGAAGTCGGACGCGGCGTCCATGCGGGTTACGCGGTCGAGCGTGATCAGGCGGGTGCGGCTGTCGCGCGGCGAGCCGGGCTCGTTGAACCCGACGTGACCGGTGCGGCCGATGCCGAGGATCTGGTAGTCGAGGCCCCCTGCTTCCTTGATGGCCTTCTCGTAGTTGGCGCAGAACTCGCCGACCTTCTCGCGCGGGATGGTGCCGTCGGGGATGTGGATGTTCTTCGGGTCGACGTCGATGAAGTCGAAGAGGTGCTCGCGCATGAACCGGACGTAGCTCTGGAGCTCGTCGGGGTCCATTGGCCAGTACTCGTCGAGGTTGAAGGTGACGACGTTGCGGAAGGAGAGGCCTTCTTCCTTGTGGAGGCGGATCAACTCGTCGTAAAGGCCGGTGGGGGTGGAGCCGGTGGCGAGGCCGAGGACGACCTGGGCGCCGGCGGAGGCGCGAACGCGGATCAGGTCGGCGATCTCGCGGGCGACGGCCGCGGCGGCGAGTTGGCTGGTGGGATAGACGGTGACGGGGATCTTCTCAACCCCGAAGGCGGGGGGCGCGGCGGGCTGAACGGCTGAGGCGGGTTGGGCGGCGCTGGACATCCTCGGTTCTCCGTAACGGGTGTGGAAGCCCGTGATAGCGAGTTGCGTGGGTGAAAGCGAGAAGGAAAAGTCTTATATAATCTACCGGCGGGGGTGGGTTCAAGCGGTGGTCTTGTTTTGCGCGTTTCGAAGGGGGCTTCCACCACGGAGGCACGGAGGGCACGGAGAAGGAGGGAGGGGGGTTGGGTTCGTTTCGCGGGTTGGGGGTGAGGATGTTGCGCCGTGTGGCGCGTTGTGGCGCCGGGCGGACTGCCGTTCTGGCAGGTGGGTTCGTTTCGCAGCGCGCGCGCGCGATCGAGGGGGAGGTGGGACAGGGTGGCACGTGGGTTCCTTTCGCAGTTCTCGGTGGGGTTGTTGCGCCGTGTGGCGCTGTGTGGCGCGGTGGGTTCGTTTTGCAGTTTTTGTTTGTGGCGACGGGCGCCGTCGGGCGGGGGGAAGAGCCCCTCACCCCTGCCCTCTCCCACGGCCGGCGGGCGGGTCGGCGAGGGGAGGGGTGTTGGCGGCCTTGGGAGAGGGAGTGAGGTGGTTGCGCGCATGGTGGGCCTCCACCTATCGGGGGGTGTTGCGCGCCGGGGATGCGCCGGGTGCGGCGCGCGGGGTGGGAGGTGCGGGATTGCTGGGGTTTGCGCGCGGGGGGCCTTGGGTTTTTCGTAAGTCGGTGTTGCGCGGGGCGCGAGTCGGGGGCGCAACACCTCCTCGTTCTGCAGAAGGCTGGTGGGGTGCGCGGAGGTGGTTCCGGGTTGGGGGTTGGGTGGGGTATGGTGGTCGGGCGTGCAGCACCTCGTCTTGCTTGGCGACTCGATTTTCGACAACGGGCGGTACGTGCCGGGGGGGCCGGCGGTGATCGGGCACGTGCGGCGGATGTTGCCGGCGGGGTGGCAGGCGACTCTGGGGGCGGTGGACGGGGCGATCGCTTCGGATGTTGCGAGGCAACTCGCGCGCCTTCCGGCGGACGCGACGCACCTGGTCGTGAGCGTCGGCGGGAATGACGCGCTGGAGCGGGCGGGGCCGCTGCTGCACGCGGGCGCGGATTCGTTCGCGGAGGCGCTGACGGAGATGGGGCGGGTGCGGGAGGGGTTTCGGCGGGATTACCGGACGATGCTGGACGGGGTGCGCGCGGTGGGGTTGCCGGTGTGCGTCTGCACGATTTACGACGCGATACCTGGGTTGGCAGAGGCTGAGCGGGCGGGGTTGGCGCTGTTCAACGACGTGATCTTTCGGGAGGCGTTCGTGGCGGGCGTGCCGGTGATCGATTTGCGGCTGGTGTGCGCGGAGGCGACGGATTACGCGACGACGTCCCCGATCGAGCCGTCGGTGGCCGGCGGCGGGAAGATCGCGCGGGCGGTGATCCGGGCGGTGCTGGGTTACGGGCCGAAGCCGGGGGAGGGGCAGGTGTTCACGTGAGGGGGCGCGTGGTGGGGCGGGGCGGTGAAGGCCGTGTGCTGAAGCACACCCTACGAGGAGGCGGGGGGGATGGTTGCGTCGCGATGGCTGTGGCCGCACTCGGGGCAGCGGGTGGGGGTGGCGCGGAGGTCGTAGCCGCAGGTGGGGCAGAGGCCTCGGGATTGGCGGTGGCGGCGGGATTGGCGGGAGGTCCAGGCGAGGGTCAGGAGGGTGGCGGCGGGGAGGGCGGTGGCGGCGATCGCGACGCGGTAGGGGACGGCGACGCTCCAGTAGTCGGCGCGGCCGAGCGTGCGGGGGAACTTCCAGATGTAGGGGTCGTTGGCGGGAACGAGGTCGGCTTGGCCGTAGAGGCCGTAGGCGCCGAGGCGCTGCCAGTGGGTGACGTTGATGAGGGTGAGGTAGTAGGGGTCGACGGGGGCGAGGGCGGTGGGGGCGGGGAGGAAGGAGTGGTCGGCGGCGGACGCGGGCCAGCCGCCGCGCGGGGCCCAGATGATGACCGTGGGGTTGGGGATGGCGGTGGTTGTGGTTGCGGCGGGGGCGGGCGGGTGCTCGCGGCGGATCACGCGGCGCTCGAACGGGCGGTCGTGGGGGCCGGGCGTGTGGGTGGAGAAGGTGAGGACGCCGCCACCGGAGTAGGCGTCCCAGGCGCGGCCGTTGGGGGTGGCGGCGCTGGCGACGTCGATGCGGTAGCGGCTGCGGATCCAGAGGGTGGCAACGGCGAGGGAGAGGAGGAGCGAGAGGATCGTGATGGTGGTCAACAGGGCGCGGAGGAGGCGGGTCACGGGGGGTTTGGACGCGCGCGGGGGGTGGGAGTTTCGTTGAATGTGGGGGGCGCGGGAGTTGTCGGCGCTTGGCAGTTGCGGAGGACGTCCGTGCCTCGGGCGGGTTGGTCGCGGGGGCGGCGTGAACCTTCACCCCGGCCCTCTCCCGGAGTACCGGGCGAGGGGGTAGGACGGGGGTGCGGGCGCGGGCGGGAGGTGCGCGGGTTTGCGGGCGGTGGGCGGGCGCGGATAGAACGTGGTCATGCGTGCGGCGATCGGGATCGACATTGGCGGGACCTCGGTGAAGGTGGCGGCGGTCGGCGCCGACGGGGCCGTGCTGTGGACGGGGAAGAGCGCGAGTTTCGCGAGGCCGGATACCGGGCAGGTGGTCGCCGCGATCAGCGAGGCGCTGGCGGGACGGGCGGTCGGGGCGGGGGAGGCGGTGGGGGTTTGTTGCCCGGGGCTGCTGGATCGGGCGGCGGGGATGATCACGCTGTCGGTCAACGTGCCGGGGATCGTCGGGGTGCCGCTGGCGGAGGTCGTGGGGCGGGCGGTGGGAAGAAGTGGGGTTGGGCCCCTCGCGATCCTCAGTGATGCGAATGCGGTGGGGTACGACGTGTACGCGGGGAAGGGGTTGGCGGGGCGGCTGTTGTGTCTGACGTTGGGGACGGGGGTGGGGGCGTCGGTGGTGGATGAGGGTGGGAGGTTTCTCCACGTCAGCGGGGAGTCGCCCGGGCACTTCGGGCAGTTGGACGTGTCGCTGGAGGGGGAGGCGTCGCCGGTCGGGCCGGACGGGGGGCGGGGGTCGTTGGAGGCATACATCGGGACGGCGGCGCTGGCGGGGCGGTACGGAGACGCGAACGTGGTGGGGCGGTTGACGGTGGGGGAGCCGCCGGTGGCGGCGCTGGTGCGGGCGATCCGGATTGGTCACGCGGTGTATCGGCCGCAGCACGTTTGTCTCACCGGCGGGATCGGGGTGCGGTTGGCGCCGATCGTGGCGGAGATCCAAGCGGCGGTGGAGGAGAAGTTGACGCGGGTGGCGCGGCCGGGGTGGACGTTGTTCACGGGCGAGGACGACTTTCACGCCGCCCGGGGCGCGGCGCGGTTCGCGCGAGGATGAGGCGGCGGTGGCGCTCGCACAGGCCCTACCTTTTTCCCATTTTAATGGCATTCCCGTGCCAATTCTTTGCCTCATTAGCAGCCCCGGCTGTTTTAGGTTGCGGATGGCAGGTTTAACGTTTAAGTTGCGCTAACCTCCGTAACCAGGAAGGTGCCGTGCGTGCACCGATCTCGGAGTGTCACGTCTTTTGCCGGGAGAGTTGAGATGAGGGAAACGAAGCGTTCGATGGTGTGGGCCTGCGCAACCGCTGTGGCGTGCGCGATGACGGGGGCGGCGCTGGCCGAGCCGGTCGGGCAGTTCACGGATCACAAGGACCTGGGGAACCCCCCGACGGACCCGCAGCCGGGCGCCGCGTCGTTCGACGGCACGACCTACACGGTCACCGGCGGCGGCAACGACTGGTGGGACGGCGGCGAGTTCGGGCACATCGTGTACAAGCCGATCGCGGGCGACTTCCGCCTCGAGGCGAACGTCAAGGTCAACGGCGACCCGGTGGACAACTGGTTCAAGGCCGGGCTGTTCGTCCGCAACACGGTGGACACCGGCGGGGCGGCACTCAAGGACGTCAACGCGATCGCGGCCGTCACTGACCCGTTCCGCGCGGACAACACGCGGCAGGCGCTCCAGTACCGCCCCACGGCGACCGCGAACATGACGAACGTCGACGTGCAGCAGGCCCAGCCGAACGACGGCACGGGGCGGCTCGCGCTGCAGCGGCGGACGTTCAACGGCACGGCGTTCGTCGAGGCGTTCTACGACCGGGGCACGGGCACGTTCGCGAAGCTGGGCGGGGTCTCGCTCCCGAACCTGGCGAACAACGCGTTCGCGGGCCTGTTCGTCACGTCGCACCAGGCGCCGACGACCGAGACGGCGCAGTTCACGAACGTGCAGTTCGTCGCGCCGGTCGACACGTTCGCGTTGAGCAACCTGACGGCCGCGCGCACGGTCACCGCGAGCCCGGGCAGCGGCGCGGCGGGGAAGTGGTCGGTCACCGAAGTGACAAACAACGGCGACCTGGGCAACCTGACGGCCACGGTCAACTCGATCAACAACGGCGCCGGCACCCGCCAGAACTACGAGGCGGCGGTGATCAACATCCTGGACTCCGACACGGGCGATCACTTCGGCAGCAACTCGCTGTTTAAGTCCGACCCCGACCAGGCCGGCCAGACGACGGACACGGTGAACAACATCGCGATCGTCGCCCGCACCGGGCTGGTGATCCCGACGGCCGGAATGTACACACTGGGCGTGAACTCGGACGACGGGTTCGAACTGTCGGTGGACGGCAAGATCGTCGCGCAGTTCGACGCCGGCCGCGGCGCCGGTGACACGCTCGGCACGGTCACGCTGGACGCGGGCGTGCACGATCTGCGGCTGCTGTACTGGGAGGGGACGGGCGGCGGCTCGGTCGAGGTGTTCGGCGCGGCCGGGTTCTTCGGCGCATTCGACCCGTCGATGCGGCTGATCGGCGACACGGCGAACGGCGGGCTGGCGATCACCGCCGTGCCCGAGCCGACCTCGATCGGCTTCCTCGCGCTGGGCGGCGCGGCCCTGCTCGGGCGGCGCAACCGCAAGCGGGCCTAAGGGTCGGCGGACGGTTTACGAAGACGCAACGACGCCCCCCGTCCTGGTGACGGGGGGCGTTTGTTTGGCAGAGGGGCAGGCGGTAAGGTCGAGGTCACGATGATCCGGAACGTGCTCATCCTCGGGGGCGGGTCGGCGGGATTCCTCGCGGCGATCACGCTGAAGAAGTATTTGCCCGCGCTCGACGTGACCGTGCTCCACTCGCGCGAGATGGGGATCATCGGCGTCGGGGAGGGGACGACGCACGCGTTCCCGAACTTCCTGCACGGGCGGCTCGGCGTGGACCCGGGCGAGTTCCACCGGGTGGCGCAGCCGACGTGGAAACTGGGGATCCGGTTCGTGGAGTGGGGGCCGCGGCCGTTCTTCGACTACACGTTTCGGCCGCAGGTGACGCCGCAGTGGGAGGGGCTGGCGAAGGTCAACGGGTACTACTGCGGGGAGGACTTCGCGTACGCCGATCTGGCGCCGGCGCTGATGTCGCACGACCGGGTGTTCGCGCGGAACCCGCAGGGCGGGCCGCACATCGGGACGGACGTCGGGTACCACATGGAGAACGCGCAGTTCGTCCGGTTCCTGGAGACGTTCGCCGCGCGGGTCGGGGTGAAGGCGGTCGACGACACGGTGACGGACGTGCGGCGGGGCGGGCGGGGGGTCGAGGGGCTGGCGCTGAAGTCGGGGCGGACGGTGGCGGCGGACCTGTACGTCGACTGCTCGGGGTTCGCGTCGGCGTTGCTCGGGCAGGCGTTGGGCGAGCCGTTCGAGGGGTTCGAGCGGACGCTGTTCTGCGACCGGGCGGTGATCGGGGGGTGGGCGCGGGGGGCGGGGGAGCCGGTCAAACCGTACACGACGGCGCAGGGGATGCCGGCGGGGTGGTCGTGGCAGATCGAGCACGAGGGCCGGATCAACCGGGGGTACGTTTACTCGTCGGCGTTCGCGACCGACGAGGAGGCCGAGCGCGACTTTCGGGAGCGCAACCCGAAGGTCGAGGGGACGCGGGTCGTGCGGTTCCGCACGGGGCGGTACCGGCGGGCGTGGGTGGAGAACGTGGTGGCGATCGGGAACGCGGCCGGGTTCGTCGAGCCGCTGGAGGCGACGTCGCTCGGCGTGATCGCGGACGAGTGCGACACGCTGGCGACGAGCTTGCGCGACAGCGACTTCGCGCCGGGGGCGGCGGTCGCGCGGCAGTACAACGCGCGGAACGGTCGCAAGTGGGACCAGATCAGGGATTTCCTCGGGGTGCACTACCGGTTCAACACGCGGTGGGAGACGCCGTTCTGGCGGGCGTGTCGCGAGGCGTGCGACATCGGGCCGGCGCAGGAGGTGGTGGAGTACTACCGGGAGAACGGGCCGTCGGTCGCGCACCGGGCGACGCTGCTGGACCCGCTGAACCAGTTCGGACTGGAGGGGTACTGGACGCTGCTGATCGGGCAAAGCGTGCCGCGCGAGCGGGCGTACGAGCCGACGGCGGCGGAGCGGGAGGTGTGGCGGAAGGTGCGGGAGGGGATGAAGGGGAAGGGGGCGGGCGGGCTGACGATCCCGGAGGCGCTGGCGGTGATCCGGCGGCCGGGGTTCGCGTGGCCGGCGGGGTTGTACACGCCGCGGACGTTTGCGCAGCCGATGATTTGAGTTCAGGTGGGAGACCACGGGCAAGTGAGTACGCTTGCCCATGCCACCCAAGGTTTCGAAAACACGACAGGGTCAGTCCGCACGGAAGCGGCGGGTGGCTTTGATTTCGCCCCGGGCTTTTTTGCCCTTCAGGCGGCGTTCTTTGGCGCCGCGGGAGGGCTTGGTCTTTTTGCGGCGCTTGGGTTCGTGGACGGCTTGGAGGATCAGTTGTTTGAGGCGGTCGAGGACGGCGGTGCGGTTGCCTTCCTGGGTGCGCTCGGTCTCGGCGCTGATGTGGAGGTCGTCGGCGGCGGTCAGGCGGGAGCCGGCGAGTTGGCGGAGGCGGTGGGTGGCCGAGTCGCGGAGGCCGGTGATGGCGGCGATCGGAACCCAGAGTTGGGCGCGGGTGTTGACCTTGTTAACGTTCTGGCCACCGGGGCCGCCGCTGCGGGAGTACTGGAGGCGGAGGGCGGACTCGGGGACGGTGACGCCGGGCGCGAGGGTCAGGGTGGGGCCGGCGGGGGCGGCGGGGGTGGGGGTCGAGGATGGGTCGGGGGCGTTGGGCATGTGGGTCGGGTCAGGCGATGGCGTACAAACGCGGGGCCGGCGCGGCGTCTGACAAAGATTTCGGAGGGGTGGGCGTCACCTTTGGGTGACGGCCGGCAGAGTCAGGGGGGGCGGGCTGTTCAGGTTGGCGCGGTTGCGCAGCTCGGTGTCGCGGACGTACTTGACGGTGGAGGCGAGGGCGACGACGAGGAGCAGAAGGCCGAGGTTGATGGCGGCGCCCTTCTTGTGCCAGCGGGGCGGTTGCTTGGGGGCGAGGAGGACGAGGCTGAGGACGATGGCGACGAGGCCGAGGATGACGTGGGGGCCCCAGAAGGCGTGCATCAGCTTTTTGTTCAGCGCGTAATCGGGCCAGGCGCGGATGGTGTTGAACGTGCCGGTCAGGAGGAGGATCAGGATGCAGGGGTGGACGGTCATCTTGTAGGCGCGGCGGCAGCGGAGGAAGACGGCGTCGCGGCTGGCGGCGTCGGCCTGGGCGAGGCCGAGCGGGAGGATGACGCGCATGAAGAACAGGCCGCCGATGGCGAGGACGGCGGCGACGACGTGGAGCCAGCGGGAGAGGACGATCAGGACTTCCATGGGGGGTTTCCGGGGGTCAGGGGTCAGGGGTCAGGGGTCAGGGGTCAGGAGTCAGTCAGTAGTGTTGTGGGTGTTTGGGCGTTTAGCGGGGGTTGTGGGTGTCTTATACTAGTCCGTATAGCGGACCGGAGGCTGGATGGCGACAGTTGGCGTGGCGAGCGAGGTTCACGAGGCGGGGGACTGGTGAGCGCGGGCGAGGAATCAGGTTTGTCGATGGCAGGCGGCGCGGGACGCGGGGCGGCGCTGCGGGCGGTGTTGTTTGATCTGGGGGACACGCTGCTGGACTTCGAGCCGATGGACACGCGGGCGCTGTTTCAGGCGGCGGCGCGGCGGACGTACGAGCGGCTGGGGGAGATGGGGGCGACGTTGCCGGCGTTCGAGGTCTACGCGCGGGCGCACTTCAAGCGGGTGCGGTGGGCGTACTTGTGGGCGAAGTTGCGGCGGCGGGAGTTCTGCTCGTTCCAGTTGCTGCGCGCGTTCCACGTGCGGATGAAGTTGCCGGCGGACGACGCGGTGCTGCGCGAGCTGGCTTGGCTTTGGTATCAGCCGGTGGTCGAGCACACGCGGGTGGAGGACGATTTGCGGGCGACGCTGGCGGGGATGCGGGAGGCGGGGCTGCGGCTGGGGGTGCTGTCGAACACGTTCGTGCCGGGGTTCGTGCACGACCGGCATTTGGAGATGGTGGGGCTGCTGGAGTATCTGCCGGTGCGGGTGTACTCGAGCGAGGTGGGGTATCGGAAGCCGGACCGGCGGATCTTTGAGGCGGCGCTGGGGCGGCTTGGGGTGGGGGCGGGCGAGGCGCTGTTCGTCGGGGATCTGGTGAAGACGGACATCGTGGGGGCGCGGCGGGCCGGGATGCGGACGGCGCTGAAGCAGCCGTTCGCGAACCGGAGGCCGCACCGGATCGCGGACCACGTGATCCGGCGGATCTCGGAGCTGAACGGGTTGCTGCCGGGGCTGGTGGGGGCGTGAGGGTTTGCCGAAACTGAGGAGCGGGTAAGGGAAGCGCATTAGCGCGTTCCCTGGAACTCACGGAACGAGTTCCGCCGGCTTTGCGGCGTGGCATCGCGATTCGGCGATCGCGTCTCGGAGGGGTTGTGAAACGGCCCCTGAGGACAGGCGCGTGGGAAGGCCGGGATCGGCACGGGGGTTGCACGGGTCTGCTGTCGACAACCGAAAAGGAGATCCGATGAGCAAGCCCAACAGCATCAACGAGGGGAAAGAGGACACGGGGAGCGCGCCGGAGTCGGGGGACCCGAAGGAACAGGGGCGGAACCGGGGACAGGTTGTCGGCGGGGCGGAGGGCCGGGACGCGAAGGACCAGTCGGAGGGGACGGGGCGGCACCTGGAGGAGGGGCGGCACGAGTCGACGCCGCGGACGGGGTCGTGAGGCGCCACTCGGAGGGTCGCGGCGCGCGGGTCGGGTGACCGGCCCGCTACGCGTCCGCGCTTCGAACCGGCGGCGGGCTACTTCTCCTCCTGATCGAACTGGAAGCCCTTCTTACCGGCCTGTTCGGTCAGGGATTTGCGGACTGCCTGGTCGAAGGACTTGTTGGTGTCGAGGCCCTTCTTCGTGACCTCGTCACGGACGTAGGCGTCGCGCTTGGCCGCGAGCTCCTTGATCTGGGCGGCGATCGCGTCGCGCTCCTTGGCCTTGGCTTGGACGTGGGCGGCGCGCTGGTCGGGGGTCAGCTTGCGGAGGTCTTCGGGGAGCTCCTCGTCCTTCAGCGTTCTGACGTCGAAGGCCTTGTCGCGGGAGGCGTCGACGAGGTCCCAGGCGGCGTTGTCGTACTGGCGGGAGGACTTGGCGACCGCGCGGTCGGCGCCGCTGGCGGGGCTGAGGCCGGCGGAGCTGGCGTCGGCGGCGGATTGGGCGGCGGCCTTGACCTCGCGCTGGCGGCCGTAGCCGACGTAGGTCGTGTTCAGCTTCGACGACAGGGCGTTGAGGTCCTTGTCGAACGGGGTCTCGACGACGACCGCGCCGCCCTGGGCGGCGATCTCGATGTACGCGCCGTCGGCCAGCTTGGCGAGCTCGCGCCAGCTCGGGGTGGCGGTCTGGTATTCGTAGTCGCCGCAGTAGATCGCGTTGACCATGATGCCCTGCGCGATCGCGGCGGCAGCGGTCTTGGCGTAGTCGAACTCGGGGGGGCCCTGGCGGGCGGTCTCGTTGCCGACGACGTAGATCACCTTCATGACCTGCTTGCCCTGCGACCACATCATCTCGGTGGTGGCGCGGTGGATCGCGAGGCCGACGAACTCGTCGCCGCCGAGGCGGTCGTTGAACGGCAGGAGGTTCTTGTAGACGTCGTCGAGGTCGGCGCTGAGCGGGAACGTCGGGAACGGGCCGGTCGCGTTGCCGTAGCCGATCAGGCCGATCCGCAGTTCGGGCGCGGGCTTGGCGCGGGCGATCTCGTTGACGATGGCCCAGACCTTCTGCTTGGCGGTCTCGATGACCGGGCCCATCGAGCCGGAGCAGTCGATGCAGAAGACGACGTCGATGCGGGGCTTGTCGGGCGGGGGCGGGGCGTCGGCGGCGCGGAGGGGGAGGGTGAGGAGGAGGGTCAGGGCGAGGGCGGTGAGGACGGTTCGCATGTGGGCCTCCGGGTGGGTGATTCGCGGTTAGACGCGGGGCGGGGGCGGAAGGTTCCCGACGCGGCGTGTAACGGGGGCGCAACGCGAGGCGGATTGCATCGGTTTCGCGGGGCCGGGTACGATGGGGGCAGATTGGAGCGCCCGATGACGGTGGCAGACATTGTAGCAGCAGCCCCGGTCCGCACGGTCGAAGACCTGCTCGACGAGCTCGGCGGCGTCCCCGCGTCCCGCGTCCTCGTGCACCCGCCGATCGGGCGGGCGACGATCCAGGACGTCGTCGACGTGCGGGACCGCACGCGGCGGATCTGCGAGTTGGTCGACGGGACGTTGGTGGAGAAGCCGATGGGGTACCTGGAGTCGATGGTCGCAGTCGTCCTGACGACGGCGCTGCAGACGTTCGTCGCGCCGCGGAAGCTCGGGATCGTCACGGGGGAATCGGGGATGATGAACTTGTTCGCAGACCTCGTGCGGATCCCGGACGTGGCGTTCACGTCGCGCGAGCGGCTGCCGGAGGGTAAGGCGCCCAAGGCCCCGGTGCCGCGGCTGGCACCGGACCTGGCGGTCGAGGTGCTAAGCGCGAGCAACACGTCGCGGGAGATGGCGCGAAAGCGACGGGAGTACTTCCAAGCGGGCGTGCGGCTGGTGTGGATCGTCGACATCCAGGTCAGGACGGTCGCGGTATACATGGCACCGGAGAACCCCGTCGTCCTCACGACGAGCGACGTGCTGGACGGGGGTGACGTGCTGCCCGGGTTCACGTTGAACGTGCGGGAGTTGTTCGCCGGCCTGGACTAAACCGAGGGAGCCCATCGGCGGCCCCGTCGACACGCCGTCAAACGCGCGAGCCTGCGCATTTCCGGTGGGCGGTTACTGTCCGGCGGCGACGCTGTTCGCGTCTTCAGACAACTTAACTTGGTGCGCGTTCGGTCCGTCCGGCCGCACGCTGAACGTCCCCTTCAGGCGCTTGCCGTCGGGCGTCCGCACGGTGACCTCGTAGTCGCCGTGGAAGCCGCGGAACGCGATCGGGCGGTTGTCCTGGGGGATCGGGGCGGTCAGGCGGGTCGTCCACTGCTCGGTGATCAGGCGCTTGAGCGTGTGGTAGAGGGGGCGGGGCTGGTCGTTGTTGGTCGGGTCGAGCAGGCCGGCGCGGCCGGTCGCGCCGCCGCTGGCGAACCCGCCGCGGCCGCTACCGCCGCGGACCAGCGACGGGCCGATGTCCCAGTAGTTGATCGACGCGACGTCCTTGTGGCTGAACAGGACGGTGTAGTAGCGTTCCATGAACTCGGCGGCCAGTTCCGGCGTCCAGGCGTCGCTCTGGCGGACGGTGCTGGCGAAGCGGAGGTCGGGGTCGAGCGTCATCTCGCTGGCGTGGATCTTCACGCCGAACTTCGCCCACTCGTCGAGCGTGTCGTGGACGGTGCGCATGTCGAACCAGTGCCCGCGGGGGCCGTGCGCGTGGGTGGCGAAGAAGTCGACCTTGTGCCCCTCCTTCTGCAGCATCGCGAGCTCGTCGGCGCCGTCCATCAGGTAGTTCCACGCCTGCTGGCCGGTGTACGGCGAGTAGAACTTCGAGCAGTCGCTGATGCCGAGCTTCAGGTGCGGGTACTTCTGGCGGAGCTCGGCGAACGCCTCGGCGGCCCACTGGGACAGGTACTTGTCGTTCATCACCTGCCAGTAGGTGATCCGGTCCTGGTAGCGGGCGACGGTCGCGCGGCAGTGGCGGAGCCAGGCCTCCTTCTGCTCGGCCGGGGTCTTGTACCGCACCCAGGTCGGGGTGAACCCGCTGAGGTAGTGGAACTCCATCGCCAGGCCGTGCTTGGTGCACCAGTCGACGTACTTGTCGAGCTCCTCGTACCGGCGCTCGCCCTCGACGGGCTCGAGCCGCTGCCACTTCGCGGAGTACGGGATGACCGAGTAGTTGAAGACCCCCTTGACGGCCTCGAGCTGCTTCGCGGTGACGAGCGACGGCTCGTAGTCCGGGCCCGCCTCGCCGGCCGGCTCCTGGAAGAACGGGAGCGAGATGCCGAAGTGGAACGCGTGGCGGACCATGCGGACGTCGGCGGTCGCGGCGCCGGCGGTTCCGGTGTGGGGGAGCGGGCGGCCGGCGGCGTCGGTCAGGGTTAACGCGACGTCGCTCTTGCGGTGCTTCTCGATGTTCGGCAGCGCGACCTGCTTGATGAACCGGTCCTGCTCGTCGAGCACGACCGGCTCGTACACCGTCCAGACGCCGTTGGAGTAGCGCGGGAAGAGCTCCCGCTTCGGCCCGTTCGGCGACTCGGGCAGCACGACGTGCGTCGCGCCGTACGCCTTGGCGAGCTTCACGACCTCCTGGTCGGACATGCGCTCGAGCGTCTTGCTCGATAGCAGCTCGCGGCCGGCGGCGGCGTCGTACAGCGCGGGGCGGAGCGCGGTCAGCTTCTCCCACCAGTCCTTCGTGAACGCCGCGTTGAAGTAGAGCTGCGTGCCGTCGCGCCACTCGCACACGACCGACCGGCCGGAGTGGATCCGGAACCCCCCCTGCTGCGGCGGGGTCATGAAGAGCGCGTCCTTCGGCGTGTTCTGCGCGGCCCACGCCTGGATCTCCAGCCACGGGTCGGGGCGGACGCCGGCGAGCGTGCGGCGGCCGTGCAGCGCGACGACCGCGACCGCGAACGCCAGCGCGACCGCGGCGCACGCGGTCGCGCGCGGGCCGACCCTGACGCGCGCGATCAACCAGCCGGCGGCGGCGACGCCGAGCGCAACCCACAGCGCGCGGCCGGCGTCGGCCCAGTGCTGGCGGGCGGCGGCGAGCGAGACCTCGCCGTCGATCCCGGGGATGTGGAACTCGATCGACCGCCAGGCGGCGACGGTCAGCAGCAGCGCGAGGCTGGCGGCGGCCGCGTGCGTCCAGGCCAGGCGGGCGTTGAACAGCGCGACGACCGCGGCGGCGGCCAACACCCACGGCGCGAGCGCGAACAGGCCGGGGACGGCGAGGCAGACGAAGGTGGCGGTCGCCAGGATCGCCTCGAGCGTCCGGCCGACCGGGCCGACGCTGGGGGCGGGGTCGGCGGCGACCGCGCGGGGGTCGCCGGGGAACGGTTCGGCGGAGCTCCCGTGCCACGCGCCGGCGGGGCGGCGGCGGGTCGCGAGCCACCGGCGCAGGTTGGCGAGCCGCCAGCCGCCGACGATCCCGTGGGCGACGTGCGCGAGCATCAGCACGGCCAGCAGGCGCGAGCTGCGGAACAGTTGGGCCCGGACGACCGTCGGGATCGGCCAGACCTCGCTGAACACCCAGCCGATCGCGAACAGCGTGCCGGCACCGGCGGTCAGCAACAGCGTCTTGCGCTGGTTGCGGCGGTCGGCGGCGGCGGCGGCGGCGAACGAGAGCGAGACGGCGAACAGCCCGGCGAGCAGCGCGAAGCGGGGGACCGCGCCGTCGCCGGCGGTCCACCAGCTCGACGGGAAGCTGTGGTCGGCCGAGCGGATCCGGGTCTTTTCCAGCCAGTCGGCGCCGAAGTGCTGGCGGTGGCGGACCATTTCCGACAGCGTCGGGATCGCCAGCACGAGGAACAGCGCGACCAGCAGCGGCAGCTTCCACCGCCACCCGCGCGGGCGGTAGTCGATCACCGCCCAGGCGAGGAACATCACCAGCAGGTAGCCGGCCGTCAGCGCGTGCAGGTTGAAGATCAGGCCGGCGACGGCGAACGCGAGCCACGGGCGGTCGCGGTAGAGGAGGTAGATCGAGAACAGCGCGAGCGGGAAGACCGCCCACGTGTGGGTGAAGCCGACGGAGTACAGGTCGTCGCCGGCGAGCGCGCGGTGGTGCCCGGCGAGCAGCAGGAGCACGAGCACCGCGCCGGTCGCGCGGCTGTTGAAGATCGCGCGGCCGAGCAGGTACGCGACGCCGAGGACGGCGGCGGCGGTCGCGACGTGCAGCCAGAAGTACGCCGCGTAGATGTCGCGCCCGCCGACGGCGGCGGCGAGGCCCTTGAAGAAGTAGCTGTGGTAGTCGCCGATCGTCTGGCGGACCATCGGGTCGACCGCGTACATCTGCGGGTCGATCCAGTGCCGGAGGAACGCGATCTGGATCGACTGGTTGCCGACGCCGACGCGGTAGCCGGCGAACAGCACCTGTGCGAGCGCGAGCAGGACGATCAACTCGATGCCCAGGAGGGTGCGGAGCACGCGGCCCCAGGTCCAGGGCGTGCGCGGCGGGGGCGGCGGTGAAATCGTCGCGTCGCCGCCGCCGCCGATCGTGACGGGTGGTGCTGCCATTGAACCGGCCATAAGTCCCTTCCGTGACGTTGCCGTGTTCTCCCGGAACTTCGGACGCGCGCGGGGCCCGCGCTGCGGGGTGCCGCCGTACGCGTATACGCCCGCCGGTCACGACGCGTTAACAGCCATTTACCTCACATCGACGGCCGTGGGAAGTTGCAGCCGGCCCCGCCGCTCGCCGCGCCGGCGCGATCCCGTATGATCCGGCCGCCCATGTTCCACCTCGTCCTCGACGTGCTGCTGACCGTGCTCGCGCCGATCCTGATCATGGTCGCGGTCGGCGCGTTACTGCGGTGGAAGCTGCGGATCGACGTCGCGACGCTCGGCAAGCTGAACATCTACCTGTTCGTGCCGGTCTACGTGTTCGAGTACGTGAGCACGAGCACGCTGCGGTGGGAGGAGATGCTCGGGATCTTCGGGATCACCGTGCTTCAGGTCGTCGTGCTCGGGCTGGTCGTGTGGGGGGTCGGGCGGGCGGTGGGGATGTCGAAACAGACGCTGGCGGCGGTCGCGCTGGCGGTAATGTTCTACAACAGCGGGAACTACGGCCTGCCGCTCGCCCAGCTCGCCTACCCGGCCGAGCGGGCCGCGGAGAGGAACGGCGCGGCCGTGCAGGCGTTCGTGATGATGGCGATGAATTTGCTGACGTTCACGCTCGGCATGGCGATCGCGGCGGCGGCGCACCACGGCGGGGTCGGGAAGGGGCTGGCGGTGCTGATCCGCCTGCCGATCCTGCCGGGACTGGCGGCGGGGATTTTGGCGCAGTGGTGGATCAAGACGGGGCACACGCTGCCGCTGGCGATCTCGAAGACGAGCGGTTACTTGGCCGCCGGGCTCGTGCCCGTCGCGCTGATCACGCTGGGCGCGCAGCTCGCGGCGAACCCGCGGTGGCCGCGGTGGCGGCCGGTCGGGCTGGTGCTGTTCCTTCGGCTGGTCTTCGGCCCCGTGCTGATGGCCGGCCTGCTCTACGTGCTGCACCGGACGGGGTTTCGACCGGTCGACCTGTGGCCCTGGCCGGCCGAGCTGATCATCCTGACCGCCAGCGTGCCGACGGCGGTCAACACGCTCCTCCTGACGCTGGAGATCGGCGGGGACAGCGAGCTGGCGGCGGACTGCGTCTTTTGGACGACGGTGGCGTCGTGCGTGACGATCACGGCGTGGCTGGTCGTGCTGCGGAGCGTGCCGTGGTTCGGGTAGCCAGAGGTGGCACGGCGTCCCGCGCGTGAAGAATCAAACTCTCACGGGTGGGATGCCCGTGCCACCGCAAGCGCCTCCCGCAGATCCACCGTCCCCTCATACAAGCTGCGCCCGATGATGCACCCCCACGCGCCGGTCTTCTTCGCCTCGGCCACGTGTTCGATCCGCCCGACGCCGCCCGACGCGATCACCGGCACCCGCCCCGCTTCGACGAGCCGTCGGGTCGCCTCGTAATTGGGACCGGTCATCATCCCGTCCTTGGCGACGTCGGTATACAGGATGGCTCCGAGCGGCCAATCGCTGACCTCCCGCGCGACGTCCGTCGCCAGCCGGCCGCTCGACTCCTGCCACCCTTTGACGGCGATCACGCCGTCCTTCGCGTCGACGGCCAGAACCAGTCGGTTGGCGAACTGCGGGTCGCGCACCTGCCACTCGAACCAGGCCCAGTCCTCGAACGCCTTGGTCCCGAGCACGACCCGCTCCGCGCCGGCCTCGAGCAGGCGGCGGATGTCCTCGGCGGTGCGGATCCCGCCCCCGACTTCGACCTTCAGGCCGCTGGCGACGATCATCTTCTCGATGAGGTCGGTCTGCACGGGCCCCCCCTCCTTCGCCCCGTCGAGGTCGACGACGTGCATCCACGCCGCCCCCGCGTCGCGGAACGACCGTGCCGTGTCGAGCGGGTCGACGGCGTAATTGATCTGTTGTGCGTAGTCGCCCTGCTTGAGGCGGATGACACGCCCACCCCGAAGATCGACACTCGGCAGGATTTCCATCGCCGGAAGCCTCCACCCGCTGCCCGCCGCCGGGGGCGGGGTTCGCGGAAAGTCGGAGACAGTAGTCAAAGGTTCCGAAACTGCCAACAATCCCCCGTCGCCCGACGTACCATTCCTCCGCACCCCCAACGCGCTCATGGACGAACGCCTCGAAAAACTCCTCGACAAGGCCAAGACGCTCCCCAAGGCGCCCGGCGTCTACCTGATGAAGGACGACAAGGGGCGCGTGATCTACGTCGGGAAGTCGGCGTCGCTGCGCGACCGGGTCGCCTCATACTTTCAGGCGTCCGCCAAGCTCGAACTCCGCAAGGCCGGGCTGCTCGACGACGTCGTCGACTTCGACACCCTGCAGACCGAGTCCGAGGTCGAGGCGCTGCTGGCCGAGAACCGGCTGATCAAGGACCTGCACCCGCGGTACAACGCGCGGCTGGTGGACGACAAGACCTTCCCCTACCTGATGGTCACCACCGGCGACGACTTCCCCGGGGTCTACATCACGCGGGAGCCTCGCTCCGAGGGCGTCAAACTTTACGGCCCGTTCACCAGCGTCTACCAGCTCAAGGAGGCCATCACCCACCTCCAGAAGGCGTTCAAGTTCCGCACCTGCCACCTCGAGATCAGCGATAACGACGACAAGCGTCGCTTCTTCCGCCCCTGCCTGCTCTACGCGATCCACCAGTGCACCGCCCCGTGCGCCGCCAAGGTGCCGCGCGACGCGTACGGCGAGGACGTCCGCAACCTGATGCGCTTCCTCGACGGCAACCGCGACTCGGTCCTGAAGGGCCTCGAGAAGCAGATGAAGCAGGCGTCGGAAGACCTCCACTTCGAGCGCGCCGCCCGCCTGCGCGACGAGATCAAGGCCCTCGAGGCCCTCGGCAAGCGCGCCAGCAAGGGCACCGAGCAGTTCTGGCAGCCCGAGGCGTTCGTCTCCAACCCGAAGGAGGGCGTCACCGAGCTACAGGCGGCCCTCGGCCTCGCCGAGCCCCCGCGGATCGTCGAGGGGATCGACATCGCCCACCTGCACGGCGGGGAGATGGTCGGCTCGCTCGTCTGCTTCATCGACGGCGTCCCGTTCAAGGACGGGTACCGCCGCTTCCGGATCAAGCACGGGCAGGGGAACAACGACTTCCTGTCGATCCAGGAGGTCGTCAGCCGCCGGTACCGCGAGGCCGCCGGCGGCAACGAGCTCTACCCCGATCTGATCCTGATCGACGGCGGCGTCGGCCAGCTGAACGCGGCGATGGACGTGTTCCGCACGATGGATCATAAGCCGCCGCAGGTGATCTCGCTGGCGAAGAAGGAAGAGCTGGTTTACGTCCACGGCACCGCCGAACCGGTTCGGCTGAAGCGGAACCACCTCGGCCTGAAGCTGCTGCAGTACGTCCGGGACGAGGCGCACCGCTTCGCGCAGCACTACCACCACATCCTGCGGCGCAAGAGCCAGCTGGAGGAGGACGTCAAGCAAGGCCGCCGCCCGCCGCGCGCGACGACGAAGAAAAAGCTGCCCGCCGCGCCGGCCTCGTCCATCGAGGCCGACCTCCTAGCCGCCCCGCCAGCCGATCGCCCCGAACCGCCGCCCGCGGCGGGCAACGGCGACCCCCGCCCCGCCGCGGGTCCCTCCGCACCGTGAGGGTGCGCGGCGACTGCCCGTTCCCGCGCGTCAGGGATTCCCCCTCCGTAATTCCACTGCTCGCCGCACAAAATTTTCCCGATTGCGCTGGACGGAGAAGCCCGCGCCCATTAATGTCCGAGGCGTCAACTCAAATTTGCCCTCCGGAGCCCAGTCGCACGCCCTCCAGCGGCTGGGCTCTTCTCTTTTCCCCCCCTGCTCCCTCGCCAGATTACCGGTCCTGAGTTTCGCAGGCAGTAGGGCTCGCGTTTTTGAGCGAGATGGGTAGATATCCGCCATGCGAGGTCTCGCCGAATTGCAACTGCGCCCACGGCGATCCAATCCCTTTCCCACGCCGACGCCCGAGCAGTTCACCGCGTTCGAAACGTATTTCGGGGTCACCTTGCCACCCGATTACAGGGCGTTCCTCTCCTTCTGCAACGGTGGCAGCACCCCCTTGCGAGCATATGCCGATCCCAACGGTGGAGTGGGCGAAGTGAACGACTTTTACGGTCTAGGAACACGAGAGTCTGACGAGACACATCGAGGAGAAACGACCACGCCGTGGGAGATCGGCAACCTCTGGGGCGAGACGCGCATCTGGCGCACCCTGATCGACCCCCGCGCGGTCCCGTTCGGCCGCGACGGCGGAGACAATCAGTTGTTCCTGGACTTCCGGTCTCAGCCGCCTGCTGTCGCCCGTTACATCTTCTCAACGGGCAACACCTACAAGATCGCCGAAAGCTTCGCCGACTTCGTCGGCCTCTTGCGGTTGCCGTAGTTGTCGTTCCGTAGGTCAATTTCGTGATTCCTCGGTCTCCTGTCGCTCACGTCATCGCCACGCCGCCGCCGCCGCCGCCGCCGCCGCCGCCGCCGATCCCCAACTGTTAACATTCAACTTTCAACTCGGAACTCTTCCCACTTCGCATCCCCGCCCCCGCCCCCTAGAATCGGCCGCACGCCCATGCCCGCCGCGCGCCTCCTCATCGTCGACGACGAGCCCTCGATCTGCTTCGCGCTCTCCCGCTACTTCGGCGGGCGCGGGGACGCCTGCTTCACGTCCGCCAGCGCCGAGGACGCCTTGGCCAACCTCCCGCGCACCCGCCCCGATGTCGTGTTCCTCGACATTCGTCTGCCCGGCCTGTCGGGTCTCGAGGCCATGGAGCGGTTCGCCGCCACCACCTCCGCGGACGCCGACGCCCTCCCGCCCGCCGTGATCGTCATGACCGCCCACGGCACGATGGCCGCGGCGATCGACGCGATGCGCCGCGGCGCGTACGACTACCTGGTCAAGCCGGTCTCGCTGGACAAGGCCGCGCTGCTCGTCGACCGCCTGATGCAGTCCCGCCAGGCCCGCCGCCGCAACCCGGCCGCCGCCGCCGCCCCGGTACAGGACCCGGTCCCGGGCGGGGGCAGCGGCGGCGCGACCCCGCCCACCATGGCCGGCAACGGCCCGGCTATGCAGGAGCTGTTCAAGCAGATCGGGGCCGTCGCCGCCCGCGCGATGCCGGTGCTCGTCCTCGGGGAGACCGGCAGCGGCAAGGAGCTGACCGCCCGCGCGATCCACGCCCACGGCCCCCGCGCCGCCCGGCGGTTCGTCGCGGTCGCCGCCGCCGCCCTTTCGGACGGCCTCGACGACGCCACCGCGACCGCCGCCGACACCGGCACCCTCTTCCTCGACGAGATCGCCGACCTGCCCCCCGCCGCCCAACCCAGGCTGCTGCGGTTCCTCGACGACCCGACCGCCGGTGGCCGCCGCCTCGACGTCCGCCTGATCACGGCGACCCAGCGCGACCTCCAGGACCTGTCCCGCCGCGGCGAGTTCCGTCCCGACCTTCTCCACCGCCTGAACGTCGCCCGCCTGCGCGTCCCCCCCCTGCGCGAACGTCGCGAGGACGTCCCCGCCTTGGCCGACCACCTCCTCCGCCAGTTGACGGCTCAGGACTGCGGACTCAGGACTCAGCACTCCTCCTCCCTGACCCCCCTGTTGGCCGAGGAGACGCTCGTCCGCCTGCGCCAGTACGACTGGCCGGGCAACGTCCGCGAGCTCCGCAACGTCCTCCAACAGGCCCTTCTGGTGGCGCGGGACGGTGTTATCCTTCCCGCCCATCTCCCCCCGCTTACCATGCCCCTCCCCGGCGACGACGCCCTCGCCCGCCGCATCGCCGCCGCCCTCGACACGGCGCGAGAGTTCGCGCATGAGGCGGTACTCAACCCGGTCGAGAAGGAGTTGCTCCGCCAGGCGATGGAGCGCCACCAGGGGAACCTGTCCCGGGCCGCCGAGCACCTGGGCCTGCACCGGGCGACGCTGCGGACGAAGCTCCGTCAGCACGGGTTGTCGGCGGACGACGGCGGCAAGTGACGCCGTCTGGGGGGATGAACGCCGCCCGAACGCAAATGGCGGCGCCGGCCGAAACCGCCGGGATCGTGCTTTACTCGGTCGACGACGCACCGGTATATTGTGCGCGGGGGGTCGGCACGTCGGTTCGCGTGATACGTCGGTAGAGGAGAACGAGCATGGCTGTTTCCCGGGTGCGCAGGGCGTTCACGCTGGTGGAGATCCTGGTCGTGATCGGCATTATCGCGGTGCTGATCGGGATCCTGATGCCGACGATCGGCCGGGCCCGCGCGCAGGCGAACGCCGCGAAGTGCGCCGCGCAGATGCGCGACATCGGCCAGCAGTTGATGATCTACGCGACGGCGAACAAGGGGATCGTGATCCCGCTGAAGGCGCTCCCGCCGGCCGACACCGGGCGGGTCAAGCACCGGGGCGGGGACGAGAACCCGGACCAGCGCTGGCCGATGTTCGTGTTCAACCCGCCGCCGAGCCAGCGCGACAACTACATCGCGCCGCAGATGTTCTGCCCGACCGACAGCAAGCCGGAGGGGGATCACTCGTACAACCTGAACGGCGCGTTCTTCCCGATCGACGATGGCAGGCGGCACTTCCTCGGGCACCGGGCGATCCGGGTGGGCGACCGGATCCGGAACTACACGGCGTCCGAGGCGGTGCTGATGGTGGACAAGTGGCCGGCGAACCCGGAGTGGCACCTCGACGTCTATTACACCGACCTGCCTGCCGCCAAGTCGTTTGACGCCAACCGGTGTGCGGAGCAGTGGGACCGGTTGGTGTTCGACCGGGCGAACGCGGCCGAGAAGAAGAAGTACAAGCACGGCAAGTCGGGTAACAACTACCTGCACTTCGACTTCAGCGTCAGCAACAACGAGCCGCGCGACCCGCGCGACCCGCCGGGCATCCCCGGCATGGCGGCGCCGCACACGTACCTGCAGGGTTGACCCGCGCTGGCGGCGAACGAGCCGCCAACCACCCGAGCCACCGGACGCCGTGACCCACCGTCACGGCGTCTCTCGTTTATTTTTGGACGGTGTTAGGACTTCCGCGAATTTCAGTGGAAACCGCTTTACTCTTTCATCGCATGAAGGGTATATTCAGCGCGGATTAAGCATATCTGTTCGGGCCTCGTGCCATTTCCGTTCGCAGAGGAGTACATTTCATGACGGCGTCTTCCCGTGTGCGCAGAGGGTTTACCCTCGTTGAGTTGCTGGTCGTTATTGGGATTATTGCGCTTCTGATCTCGATCCTGCTGCCGGCGTTGAGCAAGGCGCGGCAACAGGGGAACGCGGTGAAGTGCGCGTCGCAGATGCGGGACATCGGGCAGCAGTTCGTCATTTACGCGACGGCGAACCGGGGGAACATCTATCCCGGGAAGCCGGACCCCCAGCCGGGAAACCCGTACAACATGCGGCTTTACGGCGGCGCATTCCCGATGCCGGAGCGGTGGCCGATGATCGTGTTCGACAAGGCGGGGCTGCACATGGGGCCGGAGAATTTCTACGTTCCGGAGCTCCTTCGGTGCCCGGTGGACGATCGGAACATCCTCAACGGCGGCGAGGTGGAGCCTTACGGGGCGTACCACAGCTACAACGTGAACACGGCGCTGTTCCCGGTGGCGGACTCGCGGAAGTGGATCCGGCAGGGTGGCAGGGTCGCCGGCTTTACGAATTCTGACGTGGTGTTCATGCTGGAGAAGTCGGTCAACCGCACACAGTGGCACGTCGACGTGTTCGAAGGGGACGCGTATCAAACCGGTTGGCAATACTACACGCTGGTTCTGAACCAAGAGGTGGATGGGTCGGGTAAGCCGCAGCCCAACAGCAAGCCGAAGTACAAGCACGGGAAGTCGGGGAACAACTACTTGTACTTCGACTGGAGCGTTCGGAACGAAGAGCCGAAGATCCAGGATCCCTCGTACCAGCTCGCCCCGCACCACTACCGCCTCCGTTAATCGCGTTCGCGGAGTTGAACGAGAAATTCGACACCGCCGCGGCGCCTTCGGCGCCGCGGCGGTGTTTTGTTTTGGGGTGCACCGGCTTTTCGTCGCCGTCGGCGTCAGTTGGAGCCCGTGCGCCCACGGGGCGGCTCAGAGGGGGGTATAGCGGTGTAAGGGGGGTGCGCCGTGCCATTCGCGAAAGGATCAACGGATGAAATTCGAGCGCCGTTTGCGTGCCGCCGCAGCCTTTGTCGCGGTGGGTGCTGTCGTGGTCGCCGCGGGATTGGTTCCGGCGGCTCAGTCGGCGGACGCGCCCCTGGCGCCGGCCGCGGGTCAGAAGGTGGGACCGACTGCCCAGCCGGCCCAACCCGCCCGGCCGGTCGCCCCCCCTGCTGTGGCCGAGGCGTCCAAGCCGAAGCCGCAGCGGCCGGACGCGAAGGATTTGGAGAAGATCCGCGCCGCGCTGCCGGAGGCGGCGCCGGCGGTGCCGAAGCGGCCGCGGAAGGTGCTGGTGTTCACCCGGGCGGCGGGGTTCGTTCACTCGTCGATCCCGGTGGGGGCGAAGGCGTTCGAGTTGATGGGGGAGAAGACGGGGGCGTTCGCCGCCGTGGCCACGGACGACGTCGAGGCGTTCGCGCCGGAGAACCTGCGGTCGTTCGACGCGGTGGTGATGATGTCGACGACCGGGTCGCTGTTCGTGCCCAAGGGGGCGAAGGAGGACCTGCTGTACGACCCGAAGGGGAAGGAACTGCCGGCGGACCTCAGGCGGGCGAAGGAGCTGCGCGAGTCGCTGCTGTCGTTCGTCCGGTCGGGCAAGGGGTTGATGGGCGTCCACGCGGCGACGGACTCGTCGTACGGGTGGAAGGAGTACGGGCTGATGATCGGCGGGTACTTCAACAGCCACCCGTGGGGGAAGGTCACGCTGGCGATCGACGACCCGATGAACCCGGTCAACGCCCCGTTCGTCGCCGCCGTCGCCGCGACCAGCAAGCCGTTCGAGATCGGCGACGAGATCTACCGGTTTCGCGAGCCGTACTCGCGCGACCGCCTGCGGGTGCTGACGAGCATCGACGTGGAGGCGTCGAAGCTCAGCCAAGGGTTGGAGGCGCGTTCGGATCACGACTACGGGGTGTCGTGGCTGAACAAGTTCGGCGAGGGGCGGGTGTTTTACTGCTCGCTCGGGCACGCCGAGGCGACCTACTGGAACCCGACGGTGCTGAAGCACTACCTGGCGGGCCTTCAGTTCGCGTTGGGTGACCTCGAGGCGGACGCCAGTCCTTCGGGGCCGTTCCCCGCGGGGCGGACGGAGGCGGGAAAGCGATTGGCGGCGATGGCGTGGCAGCGGGTCAGCGGGGACGAGAAGTGGTACCGGGATCAGAAGGAGCCCAAGGAGGAGGCGCTGACCGGAACCCTGACGGCGGTGCCCGCGGCTGACGGGCCGTCGGTCCTCCAGCGGACGTATTGGTACAAGCTGGACGATCGGGCGGTGTTTACGGGGGGGAAGAAGGACAGGGTGCTGGAGGGGCTGGTGGGGAAGCGGGTGGAGGCGAAGGGGAAGGTGGTGAAGCTGGAGCTTGAGGGGCGGGACGTGACGGAGGTCTGGGTGGCGCAGGTGCGGCCGGCGAAGGGGTAGGCGTGGCACCTCGGCGCGTGGTGCCGGCGGGTTTTGTCATCCCGCGATCAGTGAACGGAGACGGCGCTACAGCGCCTGCGGTTGAGCTGCTCCGCGCGTGCTCCGTGCCGCTATTTCGCCGCGGCACCGGTGGTTGAGGTGAGTTCCTTAGCAACGTCGGCGGCTCGGAGGCCGGTCGGGGAGTTGGGGTACTTCTTCGCGATGGTGGCGGCGAAGGTCGCGACCTGGGGGCGGTCGGCCGGCTGGGCGCGGGCGGCGCCCTGGCAGAGTTGGACGTACATCTGGCGGGCGGCCAACTCGTCCTTGACGGCCTGCGACGCGGCGAGCTTCTTCAGGGGGGCGGCGGTCCGCTTCGCGAGGTCGTCGCCGGCGAAGGCGGTGGCGACCTTGGTGTAGAGGTCGTAGGCGTCGACGGACTTCTCGGCGGCGACGGCGGCGTCGGCTTCGGTCAGCCACTTCTCGCCCTCGGCGCGGACGGCGTCGTACAGCTTCTTCGCCGACTCGGCGACGTCCTTTTTCGAGGCCTTCAGGTGGGGCTTGAGCGTCCGGAGGCCGTCGGCGTAGCGGCCCCACTCGAGCAGCTCGACGGCGCCGGCGAGCTTCGGGTCCCAGCCACCGTCCTTGTACTTCCACTGCACCTTGGCGATCGCGCGGTCGATGTCGGCCGGGGCCATGCTGTAGTTGACGATCTTGCCGTCGGGGCCGATCAGGCGGAACTGCCAGATGTTCTGGAGGGAGATCTTCGTGCCGTAGCGGGCCTCCATCAGGGAGAGGTTGTCGACGAAGACGGGCATGGCGAGCTTGGTCTCCGTGACGTAGGCCTTGGCCTCGGCGGTGGAGTCGCCGGCGGCGACGGCGATGAACTTGACCGGCTTGTCGCGGTACTGCTCGACGATCTGGTTGCGCTCGGGGATCTTCTCGCGGCAGCGGGGGCAGTCCTTCTCGTAGAAGAACAGGACGACGGCCTTGCCGTCGAGGTCCTTCAGGGAGTAGCGGTTGCCGTCGAGGAACAGGCCGGGCGGGAAGTCGGGGGCCTGCTCGCCGGCCTCTCCCGCGGCGCGGGCGGTGGGGGTCGAGCAGAGGGCGACGAGCGCCGCGAACACGAAGGTCACCCGCGTCATCGAGTTCTCCTGGTCAGGGGGCGGGGCGATCATAACCGGGGGTGCGGGGGCGGTGCGAGCAAGATTCCGGGTGGGGCACGGGCGACCTGCGCCGGGTTCGGGGCGCGGCGACGGGCGGGCGCGGTGTCCGGCGGCCCCGCTTATTCCAGCGGGGAGCAGATTCCTGCGTCGCCTTGAGTTGGGGGGCGCGGGACGGCCTTTCTCTTCTGCGGAACCTTGGAGGGAACTCGGAGTGATCATGACGCGGGCGATTTTCTACCCAGACGTGCAATTTTCCGATACGATGCCGCGTGTGGGCGGCAACATGACGTCGGCGGCGATTCAGCACTACCTCGACGAGTTGGGGTCGCCGGACGGGCCTGCGCCGTCGGAGGAGGTGGTGCGGGCGCTGCTGGCGCGGTCGGTCGAGCGGCTTCACCGGCTGTGCGCGAGCCTGCTCTACCGGCGTTACCCGCGGCTGGCGCGGGGGCCGCTGAACCTGAATCCGGACGAGATGCTGAGCGCGGTGGTCGAGCGGTTGATCAAGGCGATGCGCGAGGTGCGGCCCCAGACCGTGCGACAGTTCTTCGCGCTGGCGAACCGGCACATGCGGTGGGAGCTGAACGACCTGGCGCGCCGGCTGGACGACGGGGTCTGGGCGGCCGAGCTCGACGACCGCGTGCCGGCGGCGCCCGCGCCGTCGGACGGGTCGGGGAGCGGCACCGGCGACGGGCCGAACGTGCGTCGGATCCTGGAGGCGATCGAGTCGCTGCCGGAGGAGGAGCGGGAGGCGTTCAACCTTGTCCGCGTGCAGGGGATGACGCACGCGGACGCGGCCGAGGTGCTGGGGGTGTCGACCAAGACGGTGCAGCGGCGGCTGAACCAGTGCGTGCTGCTGCTGTCGGAGAAGTTGCGGGACCTGAAGCCGGCGGCAGCGGCGCCGCCGCCCCGATAGAACGTGTCGTCCCCCGCAGTGACGAATAGCGCGGTGGGTCGGGGCCCGCGAGCGGCGGGCCTGTTACACTTCGGCGGGGCATACGCCTGAAGTGGGCCCGCTCGAAGAACCTTCGGGGGCGTCGCGATGTCCGAGAACGACCGGGTGCTGCGACTGGTGGGCGAGGCGCTGGACTCGGGCCGCACGCCGGAGGAGGTGTGCGCGGACTGGCCGGAGCTGCTGGCGGAGGTTCGGGAGCGGTGGGAGGAGTGCCGGCGGTTGAGCGGCGAGATCGACGCGCTGTTCCCGGCGGCGGACGACCCGGCGGACGTGGGCCTCGGGCTCGACATCGGCATCGACCCGGCGGCGCTGGCGCGGTACCGGACGAACCAGGTGCCGCAGATCCCGGGGTACGAGGTCGGGGCGGTGCTCGGGCGGGGCGGGATGGGGGTGGTGTACCGGGCGCGGCATTTGGGGCTGAACCGGGCGGTGGCGCTGAAGATGCTGCTGTCGGGGGCGTACGCGAGCCCGGTGGAGCTGGCGCGGTTCCTGCGGGAGGCGCGGGCGGTCGCGGGGCTGCGGCACCCGAACGTGGTGCAGGTGTACGACGTCGGGGAGTTCGACGGGCGGGCGTTTTACACGATGGAGCTGGTGGAGGGCGGGACGCTGGCGGAGCGGCTGGCGAACACGCCGCAGCCGGCGGCCGAGGCGGCGGCGATGCTCGTGACGCTGGCCGGCGCGGTGGAGGCGGCGCACCGGGGCGGGATCGTGCACCGGGACTTGAAGCCGTCGAATGTGCTGTTGACGCCGGAGGGGGTGCCGAAGATCAGCGACTTCGGGCTGGCGCGGAGCTCGCGGGGGGACGACGCGCTGACGGCCGCCAACGCCGCGCCCGGCACGCCGTGCTACATGGCGCCGGAGCAGGCGGCGGGGTCGGCGGGGCCGCCGGGCCCGGCGGGGGACGTGTATTCGCTGGGCGTAATTTTATACGAGATGCTGACCGGGCGGCCGCCGTTCCGGGGGGAGTCGGCGGCGGAGACGCGGCGGCAGTTGCTGGCGGACGACCCGGTGCCGCCGAGGCGGCTGAACCCGCGCGTGCCGCGCGATCTGGAGACGATCTGCCTGAAGTGCCTGCAGCGGGCGCCGGCGCGGCGGTACGGGTCGGCGGCGGCGCTGGCGGAGGACCTCGGGCGGTTTCAGCGCGGGGAGCCGATCGCGGCGCGGGCTGTCGGGCGAGCGGAGCGGGCGGCGAAGTGGGTGCGGCGGCGGCCGGCGGTGGCGTCGCTGTGGGCGGTCGGGGTGGTCGTCGCGGCGGCGGTGGCGGGCGGGACGCAGCGGTGGGCGGCGGCGCGGGCGGAGGACGTCCGCGCGGTCGGCGGCCATCTGCGGGAGGCGGCGCGGCTGCACGGTGAGGCGCGATGGGCGGAGGCGCGGGCGGCGATCGATCGGGCCGAGGAGAAGTTGGGCGGCCGGCGGCTGGGCGACCTGCGCGAGCGCATCGACCGCGCCCGGCGGGACGCGGCGCTGGCGGCGCGGATCGACGACATCCGCGTGAACCGGGCGATGGCGGCGCCGGTCGTCTCCCGGTCGGCGGGGCCGTCGACGGAGCCGTCGCAGGAGCGGCCTGAGGGGCCGGAGGAGTGGTACGAGGCGCTGTTCCGGGCGGCGGGGTTCTTCGACGACGGGATGGACGCGCGGGCCGTGGCGGCGCGGGTGCGGGCGTCGCCGGTGAGGCGGGCGGTGACGGCGGCGGTTTACGACTGGCTGTCGTGCACGACGGGCGCGAAGAGGGACCGGCTCGTTTGGCTGATGGGGGTCGCGCGGGAATCCGATGTCAGCCCCGACCCCGACGCCTGGCGTGCCCGCGCGCTCGACCCGGCCACCTGGGGGAATCCGGCGGCGGTCGCCGCGCTCGCCGCGGAACCCGCGGCGGAAAAGCAGCCGGCGGACGTGCTGGTCGCGTTCGGGGACGGGTTGTTGATGATCCCCGGGCAGGACGCGCTCGGGTTCCTGCTGCGCGTCCAACCGGCGCATCCGGGGCATTACGGGTTGAACCACAACCTCAGCCGCCGGTTCAGCGCTGCGGGCAACCTTCCGGAGGCGATCCGGTTCGCGCAGGCCGCGGTGGCGGTGCGTCCGGACGCGGCGATGGCGCGGTTCGACCTGGGGGTCGCGCTGCGGGCGGCGGGGCGGCTGGACGATGCGATCGTCCAGTTCGAGGAGGCGGTGCGGCTGAGGCCGGAGTTCAACCGGGCGTGGATGCAGCTCTCGTCGGCGTTGGTTGCGGCCGGCCGGCACGCCGAGGCGGTCAGGGCGTTCGGGGGGGCGCTTGAAACCGATCCGGCCGACGTGAAGGAGCGGATCGACTTCGCCGGCTGCCTCGAGGCGCTCGGGCGGCTGGACGAGGCGGTCCGGGAGTACCGGGAGGCGATCCGGCGGTACCGGGAGTGGGACGCGAAGATGAGCCGGGTCCCGGCGGAGGTCGGGCTGCCGAGTTTTAGCGAACTGCGGCAGTCTTACGCGCGGGGCGAGGATCGGCTGCGGGCGGTGCTCGTGCGGCTGGGGCGCGCGGACGAGGTGCTGGCGGAGTGGCGGGCGGCCGTGGACGCCACGGGGCCGCTGACGGATCGGGCGTGGTCCGGGTATGCGGAGTGCGCGCTGTTTGCCGGGCGGGCGGACGAATACCGCCGGGCGTGTGGGGTGCTGCTGGATCGGGCGGCGGCGACGAACGACCCGCGGGTATGGGAGGTGGTGGGGCGGGCGGCGCTGCTGTCGCCGCCGCCGGAGGCGGACCTGCGGCGGGCGACGGCGCTGATCGACCGGGCGGTCGCGGCCGACGCGTCGCGGCCGGGGGGGTACGGGGCGTACTTTCGGGCGGCGAAGGGGCTGGCCGAGCTCCGGGGCGGGCGGTACGAGGCGGCGGTCGCGATCCTGGAGGGGGACGCGGCGGGGGTGCACGGGCCGATGCCGAAGCTGGTCGTCGCGATGTGCCGGGCGCGGCAGGGGCGGGCGGCGGAGGCGCGGCGGGCGCTAGCGCGGGCGGTGGTGTCGTTTGACTGGGGGCCGATGGGGGCGGTCGGGGCGGACGCCATGATGTATCACGTGCTTCGCCGCGAGGCCGAGGCGGCCGTGCTGCCGGGGCTGAGCGCGTTTCTTGCCGGGCGCGACGGGCCGCGGGAGGCGGACGAGCGGCTGGCAATGACGGGGGTGTGCCAGTTCATGGAGCTGCACGCGGCGCACGCGCGATTGTGGGCGGACGCGTACGCGTCGGACCCGGCGCTGGCGGTCGGCGGGCGCGGGCATGCGGTGCGCGCGGCGGTGCTGGCGGGGTGCGGCCTTGGCCGGGACGCGGGGGGGCTGACCGAGGCGGAGCGATCGGGGTTGCGGGCGCGGGCGCGGCAGTGGATGCGGGACGAACTGGTCGCCGCGCAGCTTGCGCTGGATCGCGGGGCGGCGGTGCAACCGCTGCGAACGGCGACGCTGCGGGCCTGGTTGACCTCGCCGGACTTGGCCGGCGTGCGCGTCCGGTCGGCCCTGGAGAAACTGCCCGGCGCCGAGCGTGCTGAGTGGGCGGCGCTCTGGTCGCAGGTCGGTGCGGTCGCGAAGCGCGCGGGCGCCGTGAGATGACGGCGGCGGCGGCGGGAGGTCGGTCGGACCGCGACTAACGGCGGTCCCGGCGGGGGCGCGCGTCGCGCGGCTCACCGTTCACGCGTTGGCCGACTGGCGGACGCGCTCCACGTCCTGCGTCGGGGGCCGGCCGAAGTGTCACTTGTAGTCGCGGCTGAAACAGGCGGGGTCTTCGTACCCGACCCGGTAGCCTGCCTCGCCCGCGTCGAGGTTCTCGCTGAGCATCAGCCGGCGGGCCTCCTGGAGCCGCAGGTGCTTTTGGAACTGGAGTGGGGACATCGCCGTCACGGCCTTGAAGTGCGCGTGGAACCCGGATGTACTCATGCCCAGTTCCTTCGCGACCCGCTCGATCCGCAGGGGCTTGTCGAAGTTTTCGCGGAGCCTGGCGACCGCCCGCACCATGCGGTGGGCGTGCCCGCCGGCCGGGGCCGATCCGTCGGCGGGCGACATCGCGTACTACGCGCCGTGGGGCAACCGCGCGCTTTACTACAAGGACTTCGCGTACTCGGACGGGCTGATCCTGCTGGGCAAGCTGGACGGCGGCGCCGCGGCGCTCGGCGTGCCGGGCTCGCTGAGGGTGACGATTGAGCTTCAAGGGAATCGGCCGTGAGCGGAATGGGCGCAGCCGCCCGTTCCGGTCCGGCCGTATGGTGTCGGGCAAGGTCGCATAGGGCGCGGCGCCCCCGCGAAAGGAATCGCCCATGAACGAGCGTGAACGAGACGTCGGGGACTGGCCGGGATTTCACGGGCGCGTCGCGTACGACGACGCGACGGACGGCGACCTGCCGCTGTCGGAAGACGAGGCCGCGCTCCTGCGCGACCTGGGGGCGTCGGGCACGACGCGGCGCGACTTCATGAAGATGCTGGCGGCGGCCGGCATCAGCCTGTCGGCGGCGCACCTGCTCGTGGGGTGTCAGTCTCGCGCCAACCAGCAGCCGGCCGAGGGGGGACGCGGCGTGAACGCCGCGGGCGACGGCGTCGAGACGGTGCCCGTCACGCTCGACGTGAACAGGGCCAAGCATCGGCTCGACGTCGACACGCGCACGTCGCTGCTCGACGCGCTGCGCGAGCGGCTGCACCTGACCGGCACGAAGAAGGGGTGCGACCACGGGCAGTGCGGCGCGTGCACCGTTCTGGTCGGCGGGGAGCGCGTGCTGTCGTGCCTCACGCTGGCGGCACAGGCCGACGGGCAGTCGGTGGTGACCATCGAGGGGCTGGCCAAGGGCGACCAGCTCCACCCGATGCAGGCCGCGTTTATCAAGCACGACGGGTTCCAGTGCGGGTACTGCACGCCGGGCCAGATCTGCTCGGCGGTCGCGGTGCTGAGCGAGTTCAAGCGCGGCGACGCGAGTCACGCGACCGCCGACGTCACCCGACCGGTGACGGAGTTGACGGACGACGAGGTGCGCGAGCGGATGAGCGGGAACATCTGCCGGTGCGGGGCCTACCCGAAGATCGTCGCGGCCGTGCAGGACGTGCGGACCGGCGGCGCGCCGAGGGCGCAGACGTGGCGGTTCGTCGGGCAGGACGAGTTGGCCGCCCTGGACCTGCCGCAGCGGAAGGAGGCCGACCATGACGCCGTTTAAGTACGCCCGCGCAGACTCGCCCGCGAGGGCGGTGCAACTGCGGCTCGCCGACGCCGACGGCGGCAGGTACCTCGCCGGCGGGACGAACCTGATCGATCTGCTGAAGTACGACGTCGAGCGCGCCGGGACGCTGGTCGACCTGACGCGGCTGGACCTCAAGGAGATCACGGCCACGCCGGCGGGGGGTGTGCGCCTGGGCGCGCTGGCGAAGAACACGGCGACCGCCAACCACCCGCTGGTGCGCGAGCGGTACCCGGTGCTCACGCAGGCGATCCTCGCGGGCGCGACGGCGCAGCTCCGCAACATGGCGACGAACGGCGGGAACGTCCTCCAGCGGACGCGGTGCCCGTACTTCTACGACGTCGGGACGCCGTGCAACAAGCGCGACCCCGGCACCGGCTGCGGCGCGATAGGCGGGCTGAACCGCACGCACGCGATCTTCGGCCACAACGACAAGTGCGTGGCCGTGCACCCGTCGGACATGGCCGTCGCGCTGGCGGCCCTGGACGCGACCGTTCACGTGCGCGGGGCGGACGACCGGACGCGCGCGATCCCGTTCGAGGCGTTCCACCGCCTGCCCGGCGACGAACCGCAGCGGGACACCACGCTGGAGCCGGGCGAGTTGATCGAGGCGATCGAGCTGCCGAGGTCGCCGTTCGGGAATCGGAGCCACTACCTGAAGATCCGCGACCGGGCGAGCTACGCGTTCGCGCTCGTGTCGGTCGCGGCGGCCGTGGAGATGGGCGGCGACACGATCAAGCAGGCCCGGGTGGCGCTGGGCGGCGCGGCGCACAAGCCGTGGCGCGCCCGGGCGGCCGAGGCGGCGCTCGTGGGCAAGCCGGCGACGGAGCAAACGTTCGCCGCCGCCGCCGACGCCGAGCTGAAGGCGGCCAGGCCGCTGGAACACAATGCGTTCAAGGTCCCGATGACGCGGCACGCGATCGTCCGCGCGCTGTCGCGGGCGTCGGGCCTCGCCGTCGCCTGAACTTTGTCCGCACGTCCCGCCTCCGGAGCAACGATCATGCAGTACATCGGCAAAGAGATGTCGCGAGTGGACGGCGTCGCGAAGGTCACCGGCCGGGCGACGTACGCCGCCGAGTTCAACGTCCCGGATTTGGCGTACGGGCACATCGTCACCGGCACGATCGCCCGCGGCCGGATCGCGTCGATCGACACCAAGGCGGCCGAGCGCGCGCCGGGCGTGATCAAGGTGGTGACGCACGAGAACTCGATCAAGCCGACGCCGAAGGGCCGCACCCGCGAGGGGCACGAGCAGCACCAGGCGGACGACCAGAAGAAGCCGGGCGACCGGCCGTTCCGGGCGCTGGTCGACGACCGCATCCTGTTCAACCAGCAGCCGATCGCGGTGGTCGTGGCCGAGACGTTCGAGCAGGCGCGCTACGCCGCGTCGCTCGTCAAGGCGACGTACAAGGAGGACAAGCACACGACCGACCCGGTCGCGGTCTTGGCGGCGGCGTACGACCCGCGGCCGGAGCAGACGCCCCCGCCGCGGGGCGACCCCGCCGAGGCGCTCGCCGCCGCGCCGGTGAAGGTCGAGGCGACGTACACGATGCCGGTCCAGCACCACAACCCGATGGAACCGCACGGCGGCATCGGGTACTGGCAGGGCGACCGGCTGGTGATCTTCAACAAGAGCCAGAACGTGCACGGCGACCGCGAGCAGGTCGCGGAGTACTTCGGCATCAAGGCCGAGCAGATCGACCTGGTCTCGCTGTTCGTCGGCGGGGCGTTCGGCAGCTCGCTGCGGCCGAACTACTACACGTTCCTGCTCGGCGTCGTGTCGAAGCTGGTCAACCGGCCGGTGAAGATCGTCTACACCCGCGCGCAGATGTTCACCGGCCACGGCTACCGGCCGTATTACTGGCAGCACGTCGCGCTGGGGGCTGGGAAGGACGGCAAGCTGCGGGCGATCACCCACCGCGTAGTGACCAACACGTCGCAGGAGGAGGAGCACACCGAGTCGTTCGTGAAGCCGGCGCGGACGATGTACGCCAGCCCGACGTGCGGCTACCAGTACCAGGTCGTCAAGACCGACCTGTCGACCCCGCAGGCGATGCGGGCGCCGGGCATGTTCAGCCAGATGACCGCGATCGAGTGCGCGATGGACGAGCTGGCGTACGCGCTGAAGATCGACCCGCTCGAGCTGCGGCTGATCAACTACGCTGAGACCGACCCGGACACCGGCAAGCCGTTCTCGAGTAAGGCGCTGCGGGAGTGCTACAAGCTGGCGGCCGACAAGTTCGGGTGGGGCAAGCGCACGCCGGAGCCGCGGTCGATGCGGGACGGGCGGCTGCTGGTCGGCTGGGGGATGGCGACGGGCACGTGGGGCGCGATGCAGCAGGCGGCGAGCGTGCGCGTCGCCCTGAGCCCCGACGGCACGGCCGAGGTCGGCAGCGCGACGGCGGACATCGGCCCGGGCACGTACACGGTGATGACGATGATCGCCGCGGAATACCTCGGCCTGCCGCCGGAGAAGGTCACGTTCAAGCTCGGCGACACGCGACTGCCCAAGGCCCCGGCCCAAGGCGGCTCGTGGACGACCGCGAGCATCGGCACCGCGATCTACGGGGCGGCCCAGGAGGCCGCGAAGCAACTGCTCGCGATTGCCAAGCGGGACCCGAAGTCGCCGCTCGCCGGGGTGGAGGCGGTCGACGCCGAGATCGCCGGGGGCAGCCTGCGGTCGAGGAAGACGCCGGATCTGGCCGTGCCGGTCACCGAGCTGCTCAAGCTGGCGGGGAAGCCGATCGTCGTCACCTACGAGTCCAAGCCGTCGCCCGAGCGGGACAAGTACGCGACCGCCGCCCACGGCGCGCAGTTCCTCGAGGTCAAGATCGACCCGGACACGATGATGGTCACGGTGACCCGCGTGATCGAGGCGACCGCGTGCGGGCGGATCATGAACCCGCTGACCAGCCACAGCCAGGAGATCGGCGGGGTCGTGTGGGGCATCGGGGCGGCGCTGCACGAGGCGACCGAGATCGACCACCGGTTCGGCCGGATCATGAACCCGTCGCTCCAGCACTACCACGTCCCGACGAACGCGGACGTGCACGAGATCCGGACGATGTTCGTGGAAGAGGACGACAAGATCGTCAACCCGCTGGGCGTGAAGGGCATGGGCGAGCTCGGCATGGTCGGCATCGCCGCCGCGGTCGCCAACGCGGTGTTCCACGCGACCGGCAAGCGGGTGCGCGACTTCCCGATCACCCCGGACAAGCTGTTCGCGTGACACGCGCGCGCGCCGCTGCGACCACCCGATTCCCGAAGGAAGGCATGCGAACGGAACTCCCCGGACTGATCGCCCTCGCGCAGCGCCTGCTCGACGGCGACGAGCACGGCACTCTGGCGACGCTCGTCGCCGCCAGCGGGTCCAGCTACCGCTCGCTCGGCTCGACGATGGTCGGCGGCCCGCCCGGGGCGGTGGCGGGGGGCGTCAGTGGCGGGTGCCTCGAAGAGTACATCGTCCGCCACGGCCGGGAGATGACGCGGGAGCGTGGCGCTGTCCTGCTCAGCTTCGACACCGGCGACGACGCGGATGACGCGAAGCCCGTCCTAGGCTGCGGCGGGTCGATCGAGGTGCTGGTCGAGCGCCTGACGCACGGCCACCTCGAACACTTGCGGCGTCTGGCCGCCGCCTACGACGGCGACGTCGCGTCGCTCACGACGTGTACGATCGAGCTGACGGGCGACCCGGTCGGCGTAGCCGTCGCCCGGTCGTGGGGACGGCCCGGCGAGTCTGATCCGACCGCCGGACTGGCGCGGCTCGCCCTGTGCGACCGCCGCAGTTACTGCGGCACGACCCGCGCGAACGGCCGCACGCTCGTGCAGTACGTCCCCCCGCTGACGCGACTGGTGATCTTCGGCGCGGGCGACGACGTCCGTCCGGTGTGCGACCTCGGCCGCTCGCTCGGCTGGCACGTGACCGTCGCCGACCGCCGCGGCCGCCGGGCCCTGCCCGAACGCTTCCCGTCGGCCGACGCGGTGATCGCCGCGCCGTGGGAGGCGGCGGTCGGGCGGATCCGTTTCACGGGTAACACCGCGGTCGTGCTGATGACGCACAGCCTCCCCGACGACGCGATCCTGCTGCCGCTGCTCGCCGACAAGCCGTTCGCCTACGTGGGGGTGCTCGGCCCGGCGCACCGGCGGGACGCGCTGCTGTCGCTGGCGAACCGAGCCGGGCCGGTTAACGCGGACTTCGCCACGCGCCTCCGCGGGCCGATCGGGCTCGACCTGGGTGACCGTTCGCCGGCGGGCATCGCGGTGTCCGTCGTCTCGGAGGTCCTCGCCCACGTTCACGACCGCCAGGCCCGGCCGATGTCGGACGCGGCCCCGCCCCCTCGCACGGCACGGACGGGCGCTCATGCCTGACGAACTGCTCGTCGCCGTCCTCGCCGCCGGTGCGTCGCGCCGCCTGGGTCGTCCGAAGCAGCTCGTCGCGCTCGGCGGCGAGCCCCTCGTCCGCCGGGCGTGCCGGACGGCCGTCGGCGCGGCGATCGGGCCGGTCGCCGTCGTCCTGGGCTGTCACCGGGAGGAGATCGCGCGCGTCGTCTCCGACCTGCCGCTCACCGTCCTGGCGAACGACGCGTGGGAGGAAGGCCTGTCCTCATCCGTTCGCACCGCCACCCGCGCGGCGCTGGAACGCGGGGTGGCCGGGTTGCTCCTGTTGCACGCCGACCAGTACGCGGTCACGGCCGAGGATCTCGTTCACTTGCGAAACGCGTGGCGGGCATCGCCCGGTTCGGCCAGCCTCTCGCGGGACGGTGAGCACCTCGGCCCGCCGGCGATCCTGCCCGCCAGCCTCTTCGCTCGGATGCTCAAACTCGCCGGGGACGCCGGCCCGCGGGCCCTCCTCGGCGGTGACACGGGCGTGCTCGAAGTCGCGATGCCGTCGGCGTCGAGGGACGTCGACCACCCGAATGATCTGACGCGGATCTGACTCCCTTCCCTCGACCGGCCATTTCGCGCGCACGCTTCGCGTGCGTCGACTCCTGCTTTAGCGTCTAGCGTTGTTGGCGGAAACGACCGGGTCGACACTAGGGACGTTCTGCGGGCGGCGCCGCCGCCGCCGCTGTCGACCGGCCACCGGCAATAGCGAAGGCGGCGACGAGGAGCCCGGGCGTGGTGGAATCTTGTTGGAATGCGGCGGCCCCTGCGGCTATATTGCCGCTCACAGTTCGTGAACATAGGGGCGACATCGGAGCGGAAAAAATGATGCGATCATCAAGCGGGTCGGCGGGGGCGGTGCGCCCTGGGGACGCTCGAGCGGCAGTCGAGCGGCTGGAGCGGCGGCGGATGCTCGCACTGACGGGCGTCGAGCTGTATACCGACGCCGCCCTCACGACGCCGGGCTTGCGGGGGTCGTACGTGAACCGGTCCCTGCGGCACGTGTCATCACCGGCGGACTGGCGGACGACGCAGCCGATCGCCGGCACGCGCGTGGACGCGGCGTTGTCGTTCCTGACGGACGGGTGGGGGTCGCGGGCCGCGGTCGGGCTGACCAAGGGGTCGGACGCGGACTGGCACGACTTCTCGGTGCAATGGGACGGGTACCTGAAGGTCACGCAGGCCGGGCAACGGGTCGGCACGACGGCCGACGACGGCGCGCGGATGTGGATCGACCTGAACGGCGACGGCGCGTTCGGGCCGTCGGAACTGCTCGACAACGGGTGGGGCCGCGACCACGGGGCGGAGGGGGGCGACCGGTCGCCGGGGTTGGCGGCGGGGGCGTACCGGGTGCGGGTGCAGTACTACGACTCCGGGGCCGGCAACCTGCTCTCGCTGCACTCCTCGCCGTTCGTGCCGCGGCAGTTCGTGCCGACGCCGACGAACCCGCGGCAGGTCGTGCGCGCGATCGTCCTGAACTACGACCCGCGGGTGCCGTCGGAGGGGGGCAAGCGGATCCACGAGGTGTTCAACTGGAGCGACGCGCGGAAGCTGGCGGCGGAGTTCGAGAAGGACGTCGAGTGGGCGTCCGGGGGGGCGGTGGACCTGCAGGTGGTCGAGTGGCGGGACCTGGATGCGTTCCCGACGCTGGTGGACGGGTACCGCTACACGCCCGACGAGTACGCCGCCAACTGGCGCGCGGGCGGCGGGTGGCACGCGAGCCCGACGGACTTCTACCGGCTGGCGGAGGACCAGGGGCTGGCGGAGCTGGTCAACGGCGGCGCGATCGACGAGATCTGGGCGTTCGGGCCGCCGGGCGGGATGGACCTGTTCGGCGAGGCGTGGATGGCCGGGCCAGAGTCGTTCTTCATCAACGGCCCGTCGTTCCACGAGGCGCCGTTCGACCGGGCGGTGGCCGGGTACGGGTTCAGCCTTGAGCGCGGCGTCGCGGAGATGCTGCACAACCTCGGGCACCGGACGGAGAACCACGGGGGGCGGGCGTACGACTACACGTGGAACCTGGCCAACCCGACGTCGACGTGGGACCGGTTCACGGCCAACGTGCTGGAGTCGCCGGGCGGGTACCCGTACGGCGTCGGGACGGCGCACGTGCCGGCGAACGCGACGGGGCACTACGACTACGGGAACGCGCAGGTCGTGCAGTCGACGGCGCTCGACTGGGTCAATTACCCGAACCTGACCGGCGCGACCACGCCGGTCGGCCGCGCGAACTGGGAGTTCGGGCCGTTCGCCGACCACCACCGGGACTACTTCAACTTCTTCTACGGCCTGATGCCGCGCGCCGGCGGGGTCGGCCCGGACGGGCGGCAGGCGAACTGGTACAAGTACATCTACGACTTCAACGCGTACGAGCCGGTCACCGGCGCGCCGCGGCAGCAGACGGCGGTGCTGTCGGCGCCGCCGCCGGCCGCGCCCGGGGTCGCCGCCGCCGCGTACACGTTCACCGTCCGGTACTACGACGCCGACGGCGTCAACACGGCGATGCTCGGGGCCGGCGACGTCCGGGTGACCGGCCCGGCCGGCTACGACCAGGTCGCGTCGCTCGTGAAGCTCGTGCCGGGCCACGACCCGCGGCAGGTGACGGCCGTGTACGGCGTCCCCGTCCCGGGCGGGTCGTGGGACCGCACCGACCAGGGGACGTACACGTTCGCGCTGCAGGCGTCGCAGGTGCGGGACCTGGCCGGGACGGCGTTCGCCGCTACCGAACTCGGGCAGGTCCCGCTGACGTTCAAGGAGCGGACGGCCATCGACGTGAACGGGCTGGTCGCGACCGGGCAGGCGACGGTCACCGGGACGCAACCCGACATCGGCACGTTCGCCGACCTGTTCGACCAGCGGGGCGAGACGCTCTACCGCACGCCGCAGGTCAACCCGGCGGTGATCCAGGTCGCGTTCGCGACGGCGCAGGCGGTCAGCGCGTTCCGGTTCCTGGGGGCGAGCGGCGCCTCGCCGGCCTACCGGCTGCGGATCGAGACCGCCGACACGGCGGCCGACCTGGCGAACCGGACGGGCAGCTACCGCGAACTGTTCGCGGCGGCCGAGGTCGCGAACCGGGCGGTGGCGGTGCTGTCCCTGCCGTCCCCGGTCACGGCGAAGGTCGTCAAGCTGACCGCGACCCAGCTGAACGGCGACGGCTACATCCACCTGTACGACTACACGCTGATCGGCCCGCCGCCCGCCGACGCCACGGCCCCGACCGCGGCGCTGCCCGCGCCGCCGGCGGCGGTCACGACCGGGGGCGGGCGGGTCGTGTTCGTCGACGTCGCGTACGCCGACCCGAGCGGCGTCGCCGCGCTGTCGATCGACTCGACGGACCTGCTGGTGACCGGCCCCGGCGGGTTCTCCGCCGCGCCGACCTTTTACGACGTCAGCCACCACGCGGACGGCCCGGCCCGCACGGGCACGTACTGGTTCGCGCCGCCGGGCGGGCAGTGGGACCACGCGGACAACGGCACGTACACCATCACGCTGTCCCCCGGCCGGGTGCGGGACGTGTGGGGGAACGCCGCGGGGTCGGCGGTCACGCTCGGCACGTTCCTCGTCGACGTCCCGCCGCCGGAGCGCCGGCCGCCGCCCGACCTGGCCGAGCAGAACGCCGGCCGGTGGGCGGGCGGCGCGCAGGACGGCACGGCGTCGACGTCGGACGACGCGGCCCGCAAGCTGCTCGGGGCGTCGTCCGTCAAGTTCGTGACCAACGGCGCGTTCGATACCTGGGCCCGCTTCCCGGCCGACCGCGCCGCCGACTGGGACCTGACCGCGGCGGCGAACGTCTACTTCAGCGTGTTCGCCGAGAACGCGAACGACTTCGGCTTCCAGGAGAGCAGCCCCTGGATCCGCGTGACGGACGCGGCCGGGAACTACTCCGACTACCGCCTCTACCAGAACGGCGACCCGGTCAACCCGCTGAACGACGCCCGCGGCCAGTGGAAGTCGTTCGTGGTCCCGCTCCGCGCGTCGGAGACGACGACCAACGGGTGGCGGCGGACCGCCTTCGGCGACGTGGACCTGGCCCGCGTCGCGTCGGTCGAGTTCCACGCCGACACGTGGGGCGGTGGGTTCACGCTCTGGTACGACCGGGTCGGGTTCGACCTGCCGGTCGCGGTCACGTCGGCGGCGCTCGCGGTCGACGAGCCGCGGCAGGCGCTGCGGTTCACGTTCGACGCCGACGTCGGCGGGACGCTCGGCGTGGCGGACGTGCGGATCACAGACGTCGCGACCGGCGCGGTCGTCCCGGCGGCGAACCTGCGTCTGGCGTACGACGCGGTGACCCGCACGGCGACGGTGACGTTCGCGAACTACCCGGGGAACGCGCTGCCGGCGGGGGACTACCGGGCGTCGTTCGCCGCCGGCGGCGTGGCCGACGTCGCGGGCAACGGGCTGGCGGCGGGGGCCGGGCTGGACTTCTTCGCGCTGCCCGGGGACGCGAACCGCGACCGGCGCGTCGACTTCGCCGACCTGGTCCGGCTCGCGCAGAACTACGACGGGGTCGGGAAGACGTTCAGCCAGGGGGACTTCAACTACGACGGGGCGGTCGACTTCGCCGACCTGGTCGTCCTCGCCCAGCGGTACGACACCGGGCTCGGCGACCCGCCGGCGGCGGCCGATGGTGTTGCGTTCGCGGCGGCGTGGGCGTCGCTGACGGCAGCGCCGACCTCCGCCACGACCCCGGCACCCGCGCCGGGGAAGCCGCAGCCGAAGGCGGCGGCGGAGAAGTCGGTCAACACCGTCTTCTCGACCACGCCGGTCGCGAAGGCGAAGCCGGCCGCGGCCAAGCCGAAGGCGGCGGCGGCGGCGGCGGCGCGGCCTCAGCGGCGTTGAAGCACGGGTGACCAACGGGTCGCGGCCCGCGCCCGCCGGCCCCCGCGACTGGCCGGGGCCGGGCCCGCCGGCCCACCCGAGCAGGCCCCGCAGGCTCGGTCGCGTACCCGGCGCGGAGCTGCAGCGCGCCCCGGAACGAGAACACGACCCGGTCGCGGCCGTGGGCCAAGGGCCTGTTACGAACCGCTTCTCTGTTTCTCTCGGGCCGTTAACCGGCGCGGGGGCGAGTTCGTAACCGCCGTGGACGGCGCACGCCGGCACTTCGTACCGCACCTTAATCTGGACTGGCGTCCCCACTGTGGCCGGCGTTTCACTGCGGCCGCCACCGCAAGGTTCGGAGTTCGGACAGTGGCACGCGCCCGGCGTGGCCGTCGACGAAGACGGCGTTGATCCCGCCGCCGGCGTGTCGGTCGATCCAGAAGCCGCCGTGCGCGAGGTAGTGCCGCTCCGTGCCGGGGGGCGGCAGGTCGGCCGCGTCCGCGTCCGCGGTCACCGTGCCCACCGACCGGGCGCTGTCGGCGAACAGCGGCACCTCGACGCTGCGGGTGATCCGCGACACCCGGACGCCGCCGACCGCCGCGTTCCAGCCGTACGCGCCCCGCCGCACGACCTCGTCGAACGACTCGTTCCACCCGAGCGTCGCGCTACCCTCGCCGGCCAGCATGTAGTCCGGCCGGCCGGCGGTGCCCATCTCGGCGAACCCGGTGACGGCGGGGCAGACGGACACCGACGACCGGTCGGCCGGCGCGGCCAGCCCCAGCGAGGCGACCCACGAGCTGTCCGGGTCGACGTCCGGGGCGGCGATCAGCACGCCGTCCCGGCTCTGCATGGCCTGGACGGACAGCAGGTGCAGTTGCCGGAGGTTCGCGAGGCACGCCGCCCCGTTGGCGGACGCACGCACCCGCGCTACGGCCGGCAGGAGGATGGCGGCGAGCACGGCGACGATCCCGACGACCACGAGCAGTTCGACGAGCGTGAAGCCCGACGTGGCGGGGGCGGCGACTCGGCGATGGCGTGCGAACATGACGTTCTCCTGGGCAGGCGCGTCCTGCCGGTTGCGGGTTGGGAGGCCCTGTCGGTTCACGGCACGTCCCGGCGGGGACGTGCCCCTCCCAAGGGATGGCGATGCACGGTCGTGAAACGCGCAACGTTCCGTGCGCCGCGAAGCATCGCCGTCCGCGCGCAACGAAAAGGACGCCGCCCGCGATGGCGGGCGGCGTCTCGGGTCAGACTTCAACTCGGCGGAAACCGTCCCGATCGGCTTACGGGCGGGTGCCGATCGGCAGGCGGCGGCGAACTTCCGGGCAGCCGGGCAGCTTGACCGACGTGTACACGTTGTCCACGTGCGGGTTCAGCCACACCTGGCCGAACGTCCACGCCGGGAGCCACACGTTGTAGCTCCGGAGGTTGATCACGCCGTTGTCGCTGCGGATGTTGGCGTACTGGGCGCACCCGGAGCCCTGGACCCAGATCAGGAGGTTCTCGCCGCGCTCCGCGCGGTCCGTGTACCCGTGGACGTACACCCCGGCGACGGTCCGCGGCTGGTACACGAACCGCCCGCCGGTGCCCGAGCCGTCCCGGATCTCGTAGAGGCCGCCCCCAGTCCGCTGAACGAAGTAGTTGACCGTCTGGGCCTGGGCCTCGGCCGCGCCGAGCGCGAGGAACCCGAGGGCGGCGACCAACAGGCCGATGAAGCTGCGACGCGTGGACATGATGCGATCTCCTTCCGGGGCGGCGGGCGGCGGGCTCGGCCGCGGCGGCGGGGCCCGGGGACATCCCGGGCCGTATCCGCTCGCCGCCACAGCCGTGCCTGCCTGCCTGCCCCCACACCAGGAATGGCGACGGCAAGCCGCGGCGCGTGCAGAAGATTCTCGACGGGGCCGCGCGGCGGGCGCGCGGCGATCCCGCCCCCGCGCGGAGACGGGGCGGCGGAACGCGCGGCGGGGGTTCGCGTCGTCGTCATTCAGGCGGCGGTGGAACCGCGCGCGTTTACGGTTGTGCGGGGCGGCTGGCCGGGGGGGCCGCGTTCGTGCGGGAGACGATCTTCTCCCGCAGCGACTGCGGCGTCATCCGGCCCAACTTCGCACCGGGGTGCGACTTGATCAGTTCGTCGACCAGCCGAAGGGCCCGCGCGTCGTTGCCGAGCAGGAACTCCAGGCGCGCGAGCGAGAGGCGGGGGACGGGGTCGTTGCCCGATCGCTCCGCCACCCACTGGTCGATGAACTCCCGGGCCTCGGTCTCCATCCCGTAGTGGAGGCAGTCCTCGACGAGCACCTGCCGGTTGTGCGGGTCCGGGTTGTCGCGCAGGCCGCGGAGGTCGAGCGCGAGGCGGACGGCCCGGCGGAACTCGGCCATCACGGGTTCGCGCTCCGCCGGCTTCAGCCTTGTCATCTGCACGGCCAGCACGTGGACGAGATAGGTGCTCGCGAGCGGGCGGCGGTCGACGAGGGACGGGGCGGTCGTCGCGCGGCGGAAGACGTCGGCCGCGCCGTCGTAGTCGCCGCCCTTGACGAGCATTATGCCGTGGTACGTGAGGGCGGCGTTCGTGGGGTAGGCCTTGGCGAATGCGCCGATCGCCCGGTCCTGCTTCTCGGTCGCACCCGGCAGGAACGTCGCGAGCGGGTTGAACGCCGCCAGCAGGTCGAGCGCCGGCTTCGACATCCGCCGGAACACACGCGGGAACTGGACCTCCGTCGGCAGGGCGCCCTGCCGGCCGTCGTAGCTCTGCACGAGCTGGGTCACCCGCGCGATGAGGAGGATCGCCTGGCCGTACTCGAACGGCTGGTCGACCGCCGCGCGGAAGTCGCGAAGGATCCCGATCGCGGTGTCGAGCGTGTGCCGGACGTCGGGCGCGAACCGGCCCCGCGCGCGGTCGAACGCGCGGGCCGAGGCCTCGGGGCGGCCGGCGAGCGCCTCGACCAGCGCGTCACCGACGTCGGGCATCGGGTCGTCGGGGTAGAGGGCGCGCCACGTCTCGCACTCGCGGCGGGCGGGCTCGAAGTCTCCGAACATCAGCAGCGTCGCGAAGAGCGACCCGCGGGCGTCGTAGTGGAAGAAGTCGTGCGCGAGCGCGGCGCGGAAGTGGGCGATCGCCCCGTGCACGTCCGGGTCGAGCAGGCCCAGGGCGTACTCGCGGTCGGCCGGGGCGAGGGGCGGCCGGTCGGGGGCCGGGGCGAGCGCCCGCTCGAATAGCCGCTCGGCCTCGGCCTCGCGGGTCATCCACGCGACCTGGCCCTGCCAGTACAGGACGTCCGGCCGCTCCGCCGCCGCCGGGAAGTCGCGGACCAGGGCGTCGAGCTCCTTGACGGCGGCCGGCTTTTCCCCCGAGTTCTGTAGGGCCCGCACCAAGCCGACGCGGGCGTCGACCGGCAGACGCGTGCCGGCCGCGATCGCGTCGCGGTAGGTGGCGGCGGCGGTCCGCCAGTCGCCGCGGCGGGCGGCCAGCTCCGCGAGCTGGAACCTGGACCGGTCCAGCGCGTGCCGCGTTGACTCCTCGGCGAGGGTGGCCCGGGCGGCGGCCTCGCGCTGGCTGAACGCGAAACGGGTGGCGACCGCCGCGCCGGCCACGGCTGTGACCAGTACGGCGGCGGCGCCTCCCACCAGCACCTTGTTCCGCTGGGCGAACCGGGTCAGTTGGTACCAGGTGCTGGGCGGCCGCGCCGCGACCGGCAACTTGGCGAGGTAGCGGCGGATGTCCGCCGCGAACGCCGCCGGGCTCGCGTACCGGCGGTCGCGCTCCTTCTCCAGCGCTTTACCGATGATCGTCTCGACATCCCCGCCCAGCCGCCGGTCGGTGGCGCTCAGGCGGGTCGGCTCCTCGTCACGGATCAGGCGGACCGCCTCGGCCAAGCCCTTGCCCGACATCTCCAACGGCAGGCGGCCACTCAACAACTCGTACGCGCAGACCCCAAGCGCGTACACGTCGGAGCGGCCGTCGACCGACCCCGCCGCACCGGCCGCCTGCTCGGGGCTCATGTACGCCAGCGTGCCGACGATCGCCCCCGCGGACGTCTCGACGGTCGCCGCATGGAGGTCCGAGTCGGTCGCGCGGGCGACGCCGAAGTCGAGCACCTTCGGCTGCCCCTTGTCCTCGACCAGGATGTTTGACGGCTTGAGGTCGCGGTGGACCACGTCGTTGTCGTGCGCGTGCTGGACGGCGTCGCAGACCCGCGCAATCAGAGCGAGCCGGTCATCGACCGACAGATCTTTAACGGTGGCGTACTCGGTCAGCGACCGGCCGCGGACCAGCTCCATCGCGAGGAACGGCTGGGGCGTCCCGCGCGCGCCGTCGGCGGTGACGGGGCTGGCCGTGCCGCCGAGGAAGACGCTGGCGACGCCCGGGTGCCGGAGGCGGCCGAGGATCTCGGTCTCGCGGGCGAACCGCCGGACTCGTTCGTCGGTGATCAGGCCCGGGCGGATGACCTTGAGCGCGACGACTCGGCGCGGGTGCTGTTGCTCGGCCTCGTACACGTCGCCCATCGCGCCGCTGCCGATCCGGCCGAGCACGCGGTAGTCGCCGACCCATTCCGGCAGCGGGCCCCGCCGAACGCGGGCCGCTCCGCCCGCGGCGACGTCGGACGACCCGATCCCCCATGCGTGGGAGTCGTCGGCGTCCCCCCACTCGCGCATCGCCCGCACCGCCTCCGCCGCGACCGCCACCCCGCCGCCGCCTAGGAACGTCCCGTCGGCGCCGGCGGCGGCGAGGAGCGACTCGACCTCGCGCCGCACGTCCTCCCGGTCGCCGCACTCCGACCGTACGAACGCCGACCGCCGCTCGGCCGGCAGTTCCCGCGCCTCGACGAAGATCCGGCGCGCGACCGCGAACGATTCACTGTCCATTCCGCCTCCCTGCTACGGTTGCGCAACAGGATATCGCCGTGGATGGAACCGTGCCAGACGGGGCGAAGGGCGGGGCGCGGGCAAGGGTGTGGGGTCAGGATCCGTGACCGGAGCACTCTTCAAAGTCATCGGGTCGGGCCGCGCTCCCCGTTCGGCGGTTCCCGTGCAGCGTGGCCACTAGCGCGCGCGCGGGTGGGGGCGACACCGTCGTCGCCCCACCCGGCCGCCCCATTCATGTCCGCCCGGCTTGCTCGACCGCGGGCCTTCCCGCGCGCCGAATCGCCGCCCGAAAGCGGGGCGTTGCGCTGCCCGCTCTTAAGCCTTGCTAGTCGCCATCTCGACGGGCTCGGTTCGAATCGCTCCCGCTGTTTTGGCGACGTTTAGACGCGGCGGGCGCAGGCGAATTTGCGCAACCGGCGATGTCAGCTCACGAAGCGCTTGTTCGCGGAAATCTTCGCCCGGTTTCACGCGCGGCGTCGCCAAACCCAAGAGTCCGAACCGTATTCATGCACCAGTGCCTACGTATCCTTGCGTAAGGATTGTCCCGCGATGGGCCCGTCAAAGGGGGCGGCGGACGAACAAGAACATGAGCGACCCCTCCCCTCAAGCGCTCGGGCCGCTATTCGCGCAAGCTCGAGCGCTGTCGGGCGACGAGCGGACGTACTTCCTAGCCGCCCTCGAGCCGGGAATTCGCGCGGATCTTGCGTCTCTGTTGGCGGTGGACGACGACCCGACGTTTCTCGGTCCACTGCGGTTGGCGGACGGCACGCCCGCGCCTACCGTTCGCGAAGTCATTCGGCGGGCCGCCGACGCGGTCGACGCGGTCGACGCGGTCGACGCGGACGACGCGGACGACGCGGACGACCCGTGAACGCCCCTGCCGCCCGCCTAATCGGGCGTCCCGCCCTCCAGCTCACGGCGGAGCCACGCCCGGGCGAAGGCCCAGTCGTCGTTAACGGTCCGCTTGGAGACGCCGAGCACTTCCGCGGCCTCGTCGACCGTCATCCCGCCGAAGAACCGGAGTTCGACCACCTTCGCGGCCCGCGGGTCGAGCTTCGCGAATCGCCCGAGGGCGTCGTCGAGCGCGATCAGGTCGAAGCTGTCCCCGGTGGCGGCCACGTCGACGCCGGACAGCGAGACCCGTTGCAAGTCGCCGCCGCGCTTGTCACGACCCTTGCCCCGGGCGTGGTCGATCAGCACGCGGCGCATCACGTTCGCGGCGGCGGCGAAGAACTCGTTGCGGCCGGCCCCGCCCAGGTTGCGGGCGTCGCACAACCTGAGGTAAGCCTCGTTGACCAGAGCGGTGGTCTGCAGCGTGTGCGCGTCCCGTTCCTTGGCCATGTACCGGCGCGCGATCTCCCGAAGCTCGTCGTAGACGAGGGGAAGGATCTCGCCCATTGCCGAACTGCCGGGCTTGACGGTCGGCCCGGACGGTCGAGCGGCGTCCCCCCCGGCCTCAACTCCTTGTGACATGTGCGGTGCTCCTGAATCCGGTTCCGGAAAGCGCCACGAACCCCCACGATTGTCGCCGATCACCCGTCCGGCGGCAACGAGCCGCACCGCCGCGCGATTCTTTTAGTTGCGGAAACCAAATTGACGTTATAGCCCAACCCCTTATCCTCATCGCGCCGTCTAACACGTGCGGACGACGCGGGAACGACAGGCACGCGGTAAAGGGCGAGAGGCTTCGAATGAAACCACATGTTGCGAACGGGGTGGTGGCGTTAGGCAAGGGGTGCTGCGCGGTTTGGATCGGCGTCTCGGCGCTGTCGGCGCAGGCGCAACAGACCACCACGGTCACTTTGAGCGGTCAACAAGCCGCGGGGCTGGAGGCGGGGTATACGTACGGCACCGTGTCGCGCGCCCCATCGATCGCCGCGGACGGCCGGGTGGCGCTCGTCGCGTGGGTGTTCGGGCCGGACGCGCCACCGAACCACCGCGTGGTTTACGCCGGAGCGCCCGGTGCCTTGTCGGTCTACGCGCAGACGTTCCAGCCCGCCGCGGGGGTACCGTCCGGGCTCTACTCGGACTTCAAGTTCCCGCCGGTGGTCACCCCGAGCGGCCAAATCGCCTTCAACGCGCAAACCTCCGAGGGCAACGGGATCTTCGCCGGCGCGCCCGGCGCGGTGACGGCGGTCGCGTTCGTCGGAAACCGCCCGCCCGGCGCCGAGACGGGGAAGACCTACACGGACTTCCCCAGCTTCACCACGCACAGCGCGACCGGCAAGCTGGCGTTCACCGCGTCGATGGACGCCTTCCTCTTCCCCGACGACGGCATCTGGACCGGCGCCCCCGGCTCGCTCGCCTTGGCGGCACGGTCGAACCAGGCGTCTCCGGGCGGCGGCGGCGGGTACTACGCCTTTGGGACGCCGGGGATCAACGCGGCCGGGCACATCGCCTTCAGCGCCAACCTGTTGAACTTCAGCACCTTCGAGTTCACCGAAGGGATTTGGACCGGTGCCCCCGGCGCGCTGACGCTCAAGGCGCGCCAGGGCCAACAGGCTCCCGGCACTCCGGCGGGTGTGACGTTCAAGGGTTCGACGACCGACCCGTTCTCTGGCCAGGTCATCGAGGTCGGTTTCATGGGCGGGTCGATCAACGGCAACGGCGACATCGCGTTTTACTCGCCGCTCACCGGGTCCGGGGTGGACGCGTCGAACGACGCCGGCCTGTGGGTCAGCCGGGACTCCGGATCGAAGCTGATCGCCCGCAAGGGGATGGCGGCCCCGGGCGCCGGGCCCGACGCCACGTTCGCGGGATTCGCGTCGACCGAGCCCAAGCTCCTCCCGCGGGACCCGGCGCTGAACAACGAAGGCCGCGTGGCCTTCCTCGCGACCGTGCAGGGCCCCGGCGTCTCGACGGGCGAGGACGATGAGGGGATCTGGCTCGGCAACGAGAACGGGCTGCGCATGCTCGTCCGCACCGGCCGCCGCGCGCCCGGCACCGAGCCGGGCGTCAAGTTCGCACACCTGGGCTACCCGTCGATCAACGGCGGCGGCGAGACCGCGTTCGTCGCGCAACTGGCCGGCGACAACCTGCCCGGCCCGACCCTGAACAAGGGGATCTTCGCGACCGACCTCGCCGGCCACACGCTGCCGCTGGTCCGCGCGGGCGGCAGCCTGGAGGTCGCCCCGGGCGACCGCCGGGAGGTCGCCGACATCTACGTCGTGCTCGGAAACAACAACCAGGACGGGGTGGCCGACGGGCTCAACGACCGCGGCGAGGTCGCGTACGCCGCAACGTTCGCCGACGGCGGCGGCGGGGTGTTCGTGACCCGGATCCCCTACCCGTGCGACGCCAACGGCGACGACGTGGTAAACGCGTCCGACTTCAGGGCGTTCTGCCTGAACTACGGCAAATCCGGCACCGGGTTGCCCGGCGACTTCAATTACGACGATTCCGTTAACTTCCACGACTTCCAACTGCTCGAACGCTACTACGGCTCGGGCCGGCAAGTCCCCGCCGGGGCGTCAGATCTGGACCCGGCGGCACTGGCGGAGTTCGCCCGATCCCACGCGGTGCCCGAGTCAAGCACAAGTCTCGCACTTTCGCTCGCCTTAACGACTTTGGCCCGGCGGACACGGCGGCGGGGAGCTTGACCGTTACAGTGGCGAGGTGCGTACCCCTTCCCGGGGGCGGGAGCCGAACGGCTCCCGCCCCGTGCCCCCCGGGCCGCCGGCGCGGTCAGAGCTGCAGGCGGTCGTTCACGGTGACCGTGGCCGAGCTCCGCCCGGCTTCGGGCGCGAACGCGCTGCTGGTCAGCAGTGACAACTGCACCGACTCCGCCGACTCGATCAGGTTGTCGTTGACCGCGTTGACGGCGACGGACGCCGCCCGCGCGTTTGACGCCAGCGTTACGGTCAGCCGGCGGGTCGCCGCGTCGAACGACCACGACGCCGCCCCGCCTACCGCGAACGTGAAGTCGGCGCCGTGCGCGGCGGTGCCGCCGAGTTGCAGCACGACCGACACCGGCTTGCTCGCGTCGCCCTTCCGGTAGAGCGTGAACATCCCGCCGCTCGCCGCCCCGAACGCCGACTCCGCGGCGAACGGGTCGGAGGCCACGATGCCGACCGTCGCGGCCGGCGGGGGCGTGACCGTGTGGCTCGCGGACACCACGTTGCTCATCCGGCCTGTCGCATCCGCGGCCTGCGCGTAGTACGTGTACGCCCTGGGCGCCAGCGGGGCCGTTGAGAACGCCGACTTCCACCCGTCCGACGGGGTTGTGTCGGTCGCCACGACGGCGTCGCCGCCCGCCCCGGTCTGCAGGCCGCTCCTGCCGTTCGACTCGCGGTAGAACGCGACGCTCTTGACGTCGTTGTCCGCGTCGGACACGCCGGCGGCCGTCAGCGTAACCACGGTACCCGCGGCGGCCGGACTCGGGGACGCCAACAGCCCGGCGATCACCGGGTCCGAGCCGCGCAGCCCTTGCCCGACCAGCGTGAACCGGCCGACGTCGGCCAGGGCGGAATCGTACACCTCGACCACGTACCGTCCCGTCTCCGGCAACGTCGGGACCGCCCGGCTCGCGGTGCGGCCGCTGACCACGTCGAAGTGGCCGAGGTCCTGGCCGCCCGGCCCCCACAGCTTGAACCGCGCCGTGAACGTCCCGGTGGTGCCCAGCGCGGTGCCGGTGAACGTGACCCGGTCGCCCGCGTTCCCGTTGAACACGTACTGCCGGATCTCGATCGGGCTCGTCGTGCTCGCGGTGACCTGCCTGCCGTTCGTCAGCGGCACGGCGTCCGGGCTGGCCGGCTTCACGCTCTCGAACCCCAGGCTGAAAGACCCCGCGTCGCGGAGCGCGGAGTCGTACACCTCGACCATGTAGCGGCCGGTCAGGGGCAGGCTGTCGATCCGCCGGCTCCCGGTGCGGCCGCTGACCACGTCGAAGTGCCTGAGGTCCTGGCCGCCCGGCCCCCACAGCTTGAACCGCGCCGTGAACGTCCCGGTCTTCCCCAGCGCGGTGCCGGTCAACTGTACCTTGTCGCCGGCCGCCGCGTCGAACACGTACTGCTTGACGTCGATTGCCGAATCGATGTTCCCGCCGACGATCCCCCCCTTGACCACTTGGCCCGGGTTCGTGCTGATCGGGTTGATCCCCTCGAGTCCGAGCCGGTAGCTCCCCCGGTCGCGCAGGGCCGAATCGTAGACGCGGACCGTGTACGTCCCGGCCTGCGGCAGGCTGTCGATCTGGCGGGATCCGACGCCGCCGCTGACCACGTCGAAGTGGCCGAGGTCCGGTTTGGCCGAGCCCGTGCCCGGGCCCAGCAGCTTGAACCGGGCCGCGAACGTCCCGGTCGTGCCCAGCGCGGTGCCGAACAGCCGCACCTTCGCTTGCGCCGGGACGGTGAACGTGTACTCGTCGACCTCGCCGACGCCGTCGATGGCCCCCGGCACCGTCCCGCCGAGCGGCAGGGTCGTGCTCAAGAGGGTGCGCGACTCCAGCCCCTCCACCCTCGCCGCCGCCGCACCCCTGCCCACATGGTTCCGCTTCATGATGCTGCTCCTTCACAACCCGAATGGCGCCCGGTCACCCGCTTGCCCGCGCCACAGCGTTGTGACGCTCCAAGGCCCGCGGCACGACCGGGCGATGCGTTTTCCGAGGGCCACCGGTTTGGATTGGAACCGGTGGCTTCCGGTCGAAGGGAGGAGCGACAACCGGCCGTCGCGAGCGCAGAGAATTCCGTCCTGACCCCCAAACTGGCTGCCGGATTGGCAGCGACGGTCCGGCGATCAGTGGGGGGCCGATCTTCTAGCTACCGGGGGAGGTTTGAGGATCCGCGTTTGGGCGGGCGAATCGCGCGGGCAGGCCGAGGACCTCCCGCTTCGCCCGCGCCTCGGTTCCGTCCGCCGCGGCGGGCGCCTTGACCTCGACCAGGTATCGGCCGTGCCCGTCGGCGACGACTTACTGGACGACCAGCCGCATCCCGAGCGGGAACAGGCGGGTCGCTGGCCGCTGGGACGCGCCGAGCAGGTCAACGCTGCCGCCCGCGTGCTGCCGCCAGTCCGGGCACAGGTTGAGGGCGACGCAGTTCACGTCCGCGCCTCCGGCACCGCCTCCACCTCGAACCCTCGCCCGCGCGCGCGCCGCGGCCGCCGCGGCCGCCAGTGCCACACCGGCACGGCCAGCGCGAGCGCGATCGCCCACAGCGGGACGACGAGGATGCGGGTCGTGAACCAGCCGCTAAACGCCCCTCCTGTGGGACCGGTGTGCGCCCCCCACCGGAACCCGGCGAGCCGATGCAGCGGCCCGTAGGTGCGGGCGAGGGAGGCGCCGCCAGCCGGCCACTGCCGCGCGTCCTCGACGTACACGAAGACGGCGGCGGGTTCGTCGCGAACCGCGACGACCGCGTCGCCGGCCGACAGCCAACGGACACGCGCCCGCCGCCGATCGGGCCGCCGTCGCCCACTCCCCACCGGTAGCTCAACAGCCACGCCGCGAGGGCGAGCAGCGGCAGGCTGACGAGGACCCAGCGGAGGGTGTGACGCATGTTGCCTTCCTACTTCGGCGACCCGTCGACCCGCACCTCGAAGCCCTGGCCGGTGGCGACGTCCCGCCGCCGCCACCGGCGCACGAACCACCACGCGCCCGGCGACGCCGTGACGAGGAACGGGACCCCGTGCGGGAGCATGACGAACACGTCGACCGACGCGCCGTCCCTGTGCGTGACGAGCACGAACGGGCCGCGGTTCCACACCACGCGGACGAGCGGCGGCGGGTCGTACCGGGCCGGGCCGTCGAACGGCGCGTCCGTGACGTGGCGGACGTCGTAGGCGGCGAACGCCCGCTCGCGGTACCCGGCAACGTCGGCGAAGACGACGCCCCCGGACGTGATGACCCGCGCCACCCCGCGTGGCGCGATCGCACGCCAGTCGTCCCGCACCCGGTAACTCCGCACCCACGACGCGGCCAGGCCCGTCGACAGCACGACCGACGCGAGGAGGACGGCGACGCGGATGGCTCGGCCGAGTTTTCTCATGCCGTCTGTTTCCCGCCGAATCCAATCCCGGTGGTCGCGGTTCGCACCGCGCCGGCCCGGGACGACGCCCGACGGGCCGCCCGCGGGTCACGGCTCCAGCGCGTGCTCGACCAGCTTCCCGCCCCGCACGTCGAGCAGCAGGCGGCGGTTCCCGTCCGGCCGGAACCCCACGCCCTCCGCCTGAACCTTGACCGCGCGCACGACCCGGCCGGTCGCGCGGTCCCACGCCCGCACCTCGTCGTTGCTCGCGGCGGACGTCCACACCCGCTCCCCGTCCGGGTCGAACGCGATCCGGCGCACCGGCGTCTCGTGCCCGGTCAGCTCGCGCTGGGTCTTGCCGGTCTGCGCGTCGATCAGCGCCACCGTCTTCTCGTACGCCAGCGCGAACGCGCGGCCGTCCCCGGCGAACGCGCTGGCCTCCAGCCGCGCGCGGCGCGGCGTGCCAGCCGGCGGCGCCCACGTCCACAACTGCCGCGCGGACGCCACGTCCCACGCGACCGCCGCCGCCCCGCCCCCCGGGGTGTCGTCCAGCAGCGCGACCAGCGTCTTCCCGTCGAGCGACAACTCAAGCCGGCGGGCCTTGCCGGCCGGGCCGGTGTACGTCCGCGCCGGGTTGCCGGTCGCAACGTCGACTAAGAACGCCTCGACCTCCGCCGGGTGGGGATTGAGCTTCTGCCCCGGCGGCGGCGCCGCCTGCCGCCAGCCGGCGACGAACGCCGTTCGCTCGTCCGCCCCCAGCGCCACGGCCATGATCCGGACGCGCGGGACGTCGAACTTGCCGAGCGACTTCCCGGCCGCGTCGTACACGGTCACGCCCTGCATCGGCACGCGCACCGCGACCCGCTTGCCGTCCGGCGACGCCGCCGCGCCGGTGGCCGGCTGCGGCGGGCCGACGTCGAACCGCGCCGCCTCCGCGCCGGTGGCGGCGTCGAGCCAGACCCCCGCGCCGCTGCCGAACAGCGCGAACAGCCGCCCGCCGTCCGCGGAGACCGCGGTCACCGCCACGGCCCCCGCCGCCCGCGCCTTGGCCTGTGCCTCGCTCAGCTCGCGCATCCCCTCGGGCGTGACCGGCACGATCCGCAGGTCTCCCTCCGCCGCCGGGTGGTACGCCTCCTTCCCGGTGCCCCACGGGTTCCCCTGCCCGCCGCCGCCGAGGACGGCCCACGTCCCGTCCGGCGCCACCGCCATCGCCCGCACCTGCACCCGATCCTCCCGCCGGACCTCCCCCAGCTTGCCGCCCGTGACGACGTCGATCAGGCTGGTGTCGAAGTTGCCCGACAGCAGCCGCTTGCCGTCCGGGAACGGCGCGAACGCCCCCGCCCCGGCCTGCGACTTCAGCGGCGTCAGCTCCCGCGCCTCGACGTCCAGCACGTGCAGATCGAACACCGACATCACGAACGCCCGCTTCCCCCCCTCCGCGTATGCCGCGCCGTCGCCCGACGGCGTCGCGAACTCCTTCAGCAGCTCGCCCGACGCGGCGTCGTACAGCCGCAGGTGGGCGTCCTTGTTCTTCGGGTGCCCGCGGCTGCCGGTCAGGAACGTCCGGCCGTCCGGCGAGAACGCCGCCGCGTGCGCCTCGCCCGGGTGCGGGTACGTCTGCAGCGGCTTCTCGGTCGCGACGTCCCACAGGACGGCGGCGTGGTCGCAGCTCACCGTGACGACGCGCCGGCCGTCGGGCGAGATCGCCGCGTCGTGCACGTGCTTCGCGTGCCCGCCCTTGAGCACCGCGATCAGGTCGCCCGACTTGGCGTCCCAGACGCGGGCCGTGTGGTCGAGGCTCGCCGTCATCACCCGCGACCCGTCGGCGGAAAACCCGACCGCGACCACGCCCGCCGCGTGCCCCTCCAGCCGGCGGAGCGGCTTGCGCGTCGCGACGTCCCAGACGATCGCCGTCCGGTCGTTCGACCCCGACGCGATCCGCCTCCCGTCGGCCGAGATCGCCACGTCGAGTACCGCGTCGGTGTGCCCCCTCAACCGCACGACCTCCGCCGCCGGCGCTGGCGCCTCCGGCACCGCGGGCCGGGCGGCGCCCGGGGGCGTCGCCAGCGCCCGGGTCACGGGCCTGGTCGTCAACCACCCGTACGCCAGCGCCGCGCCGCCGCACAGGGCGCCCACGCCGGCCCACACCGTCATTCGTCCCGTCGCGCGCATCGTCCGCTCCCCGTCAAGGTGTCCCGTCGTTCCTGATCACGGCGCGGCATCATACCGCCGCCCGCCCGCCGCCGGGCGAGAATTCCGCCCGCCACCCGCGCCGCCGCCGCCGCCGCCGCCGCCGCCGGTCAGACCGGCGCGCGACGCCGGGACGCGTCACGGGTCGAGCGCGTGCTCGACCAACTTCCCGTCCCTCACCTCGAGCAGCAGGTGCCGCCCCGCGTCGAAGCGGAACGCGCGGCCGAACCCCTTGACCTCGACCGCGCGCTCCTGCTTCCCGTCCGCACGGCCCCACGCCCGGACGTCCCCCTGGTGCGAGTCGATGTTGGTCCACACGCGGCGCCCGTCCGGGTCGAACGCGATCCGGCGGACGTCCGACTCGTGACCCGTCAGCGTCGCCACCGGTTTCCCGGTGTCGGCCTCGACGACGAACGCCGTCGCCCCGTGGGCGAACGCGACGTGGCGGCCGTCGGCGGCGATCGCCGCGCCCGCCATCGGCGTCCCCGGCCGCGCGCCGGCCGGCGGCGACCACTGCCACAACTGCCGACCCGACGCCACGTCGAACGCGACCGCGCACGCCTCCGCGCCGAAACCCCCGTCGACCAGGGCCAGGAGCGTGCGGCCGTCGCACCCGACCGCGATCTCCGCGACCGCGCCGGCCGGGCCGTTGAACGTCCGACGCCCTGCCCCGCTCGCGACGTCGAACTGCCGGATCTCGACCGTCTGCGCGACCGGGCGCGGGGCACCCTTCTCCATCGTGCGGCGCACGCTGCCGGCGAACATCGACGCGCCGTCCGCGGACAGCGCCAGTGCCGCGACGCGTCCCTTCATCTCCCCGACGGTGACGACGGCCTTGCCGCCCGCGTCGTACACCGTCACCGGGGGAGCGCCGCCGGAGTCCGGCGACCCGCCCGCGGGGATCAGCGCCACCCGGCTGCCGTCGGCCGACATCGCCGCGACCGGGCCGACCCCCGGCGGCTTGTCGAGCTGCACCCGCGCCGCCTCCACGCCCGTGGCCGCGTCCCACCAGACCGCCGCGCCCCCGCCGAAGACCACGAACATCCGCCCGCCGTCCGCGCTCGCGGCGACCGCGCGCACCGCGACCGCCCGCCGCGCGGGGTCCGTCTGCGCGGGCCGCGGCGCGACGCCGCCCGCCGCCAGCACCTCGGCCGTCGTCGCGACCACCCGGACGTCGCTGTCCGCGGACCGGCCAAAGCCCGCGACCCACGGCCGCCCCAGCCCGCCCCCGCCCATCACCGCCCACGTGCCGTCCGGCGCCAGCGCGACCGCCCGCACCATGTGGCCGAAGCTGTCGAACACCCGCAGCGCCTTCTTCGTCCCCAGGTCGATCAGCCGCGCCTCGTGGTTCGACCCCGCGAGCAGCCGCTTCCCGTCGGCCGACACCGCCAGCGCCAACTCCTGCGCCCCGAGATGCCGGCCGAAGTCCGCCACCTCGGCCGTGCGGGCCTCGACGTCGATCGCGACCACCTGGGACCCGGACGACGCGAACGCCCGGGTACCGCCCGGGACGTAGACGATCCGGTCGACCGTCGCCACCCCGAAGTCGTGCAGCGGCGCGCCGGTCGCCGCGTCGTACAGCCGCAGGTTGTTCGATCCGGGCCGCATGACGACGCCGTCGGGCGGGCCCTTGCCGCCGGCCATGAACGTCTTGCCGTCGGGCGCGAACGCGACCCCGTGCACCTCCAGCCCGAACCGGAACCGGTGCAGCGGCTTCTCCGCCGCCACGTCCCACAGCACCGCCGAGCGGTCGCAACTGCCGGTCACGACCCGCGCCCCGTCCGGCGAGATCGCCGCCGCGTGGACGTGCAGCGTGTGCCCGCCCTTCAGGATTGCGAGCACCTCGCCGGTGCCGGCGTCCCAGACGCGGGCGGTCTGGTCGAAGCTCGCGGTGACGACGCGCCTGCCGTCGGCGGAGAACCCGACCGCCGACACCCCCTCCGCGTGCCCCTCGAGGCGGTGCACGACCTTCCCGGTCTCCGCGTCCCACACGATCGCCAGCCCGTCGTTCCCCGCCGTCGCGATCCGCTTGCCGTCCGCCGAGACCGCCGCGGCGAGGGGGGCGCCGGTGTGCCCTTTCAGCCGCATCGTCTCCCCGGCGTACTGGACGGCCGGCGCCGCTTGCGCGGCCGCCGACGCCAACACCACCACCCCCAGGCAGACCGTGACCCGAATCCCGCGCATGAACGCCTCCCGGCTCGCCGCCGTCACCGCACGCGCATCCGCACGCGCGGGCGGTATCATACCGGCCATGCGGGCGAATCTGTTGCGAGTATTGTGCGTCGCGGGCGTGGCGGCGGCGGCGGCGGCGCTCGAATGCGTGGCGGCGGAACCGGCGGCCGCGCCGGACCCCGCCCTTACCGCGCAGGTATCGGCCCTGCTCCGCCAGCTCGACTCCGACGACTACCGCCGCCGCGACGCCGCCACCACCGCCCTCGAGCAACTCCCTGGCGAGGCGCTGCCCCTGATCGAGGACGCGCTGTCGGCCGGTACGCTCAGCCCCGAGGTCGCGCTCCGGCTCGAGGCGAAGGTGTCCATCGTCCGCCGCAAGGCCGCGGCGACCGCGCACGAGGCCGCGCTGCGGCGCGACCTCGCCTGGGCGCGCGACGCGTCGCTCGCCGCCTACGACGGCGGCGGCCACGCCAACCCCAAGTGGGACGCCGCCGTCCGCGAGGCGCTGGTCCTGCACGTCCGCCCCGACTTCGACCCCAACCGCTCGACCCGCGACGACGCCCGGATCGCCGCCGCGATCCGCCGGGCCGCCGACCTCGGGTGCGACGACCCGTTCTTCCTCTACGTCCTCGCCAACCGCTACCGCGCCGCCCCCGGCGCCGACCCCGCCCGCGCGCTGGAGATGATGGACCGCGCGGCCACCGGCGTGCTAGCCGGGAACTACCCGCCGGTGCGGAAGCTGTTCGCCGCCGCCCGCCGCGCCGAGGCCCGGCTCGCCGCCGAGCCCGCCGCGCTCGCGGTCGCGACCCGCCGCGCCGCCGCCCGCGACGTCGACGCCGCCCTCGCGCTGCTCCCCGCCGCCGCCAAGGACGGCGCGCCCCGCCCCGTGCTCCTCGACGCCGCCGCCACCGCCTGCCGCGTGCACGCCCGACTGACCGGCGACGAGGACAAGGCCTTTGCGATCGTCCACCCTGCCCTCGGGGCCGCGACGCCCGGCACGGCCGCCGCCGCCCACTTCGCCGCCGAAACCTACCTGGCCCGCGCCGACGCGCTCCGCACCGCCCCGGTCGCGACGCGCGGCCGCCCGCGCGACGAGGTCGACGCCGACCGCGCCAAGGCTTTGGCCGACCTCCGCGCCCGCGCCCGGGCCGCGCTCGCCGCCGCCCTCGCCGCCGACCCGCAGGACGTCGCCGCCCTGACCGGCATGCTCCGCCTGCTGTCCCACGACGACGACGTCCCGGCCGACGAGTTCGACCGGTGGTTCGACCGCGCGATGGCGGCCTACCCGAACAACCTCCACGCCTGCGAACTCAAGCTGGCGTACCTAGAGCGGCGCGCCGGCCGCGACCAACGCATCGCGTTCGGCCGCGAGTGCCTGGCCGGCGGCAACTGGAACAGCCGGATCCCCCTGATCGCGGTCGACGCACACCTCGGGATCGTGCGATTCGACCGCCCGGAGGAACACATGGGCCAGCCCGACGTCTGGGCCGACGTCAGCACCGCCTTGGAGGGCTACCTGAAGCGCTACCCGAACGCCGTCTACGACCGCACGACCTACGCCAAGGTCGCATGCTGGGCCGGCCGGTGGGACGTCGCCAAAACCCAGTTCGACCGCCTCGGCGACGACGCCGTCTACCGCGTCTTCCGCGGCAAGCCGACCTACGACTACTACCGCCGCCGCGCCGAGCGAATGGCAAAGGCGGCGCCGCCTTGACGCCCCCCCTCGCCAAGCGGTCGCCGCGCCCGCATCGGCGCCCGCCGCGCCCGCGTTCGAATGCCCCGGTCGCGTCGGACCCGTCGGACCGCCGCCGCCGCTCGTCCGCGTCCGGTGCGCCTATTACCGCTGCGGCCGCCACGCCGGCCGGAACTCGCGCCACCCCTGGTGCCACCGCGCTTACGGCGTGTCCGCGACCGGCTCGGGCCGCGGTTTACCACCTCCGGTACCTCGGCCCGCCGTATCCGTCCGGCCGCGGCCGCTCGCCCCCGTACCGGTTTGGCGCCCACGGGTGCCCCGCCAGCTCGTTCGGCCGGGCCACGGTTCGCGGCGCGGGCGGCGGCTCCGGTACCTGCTCCTGGACGAGCCGGACGCCGCACCCGTGCCCCGCGCAGCACGCGTGGTAGGTCGCGTGCAGCCCGTGGTTCTGCTTCCGCAAGCGCTCCCACCGCACCGCGACCCCCTTGCCGGTGACGAACTCCTCGACCTTGTGCTCGGCCGTCAGGTGCTTGGCCAGCGCCAGGTGCTCCTGCTGCGGGTGCGGCGCGGCGTGGAACGTCAGGCTGCCGGGCGACCCGACCGGCGTCGCGAGGCGCCGGTGCACCCGCGTCTTCCCGGGGTCGGCGTCGGCCTCGAGCAGGAGCAGCTGCTCGGCCGGCAGCCAGCTCGCGTGGTACGCCTCGCCGATCAGCCGGACGACGCTGCCGGTCGTCGTCGGGCGGCTGTAGCCCGCCTGCTGCCGCGCGTGCTGCGCGGCGCCCCTGCCGACCGCCGGCCGGAACCGGTCGCCGGCCTCGCGGCAGAACGCGTAGACCACCGGCGCCTGGTACCCGGCGTCGGCCCACCCCTGGTCCGGCAGCACCCGCTGGTCCGCCCCGTCCCGCGGCCGGCCGGCTAGCACTTCCTCCTTGAACTGCCGCCGCAGCGCGTTCATCAGCCCCTGGCCGCGCCGGGCGTGTCCAGCCCGTCCGTGTCCGTGACGACCACCACGCGGGCGGTATACCCGGCCCGGCTCTTGTCCCCGCCGCCGCCGCTCATGAACTTCAGCACCGCGCCGTTGGTGACCCGCGGCGGCTTGGGCATCGTGGTGCGGAGGTCCGCGTCGCGGGCCAGCTCCTCGGCCCGCCGTTTCGCCCGCTCCGACAGCCCGCCCTCGGCGAGCGACTGGACCCGCCACGCGATTCGCTTGAACAGGACGTCCCGGTTCCCGCTGCGGGTCGGATCCCCGAACACCTGCTGGTACCGCTCGCCCAATTCGCCCGCCCCCATCTGCCGGAGGGCTGCGAGCTGCCGGTTGACCTTCGTCCGTTCTCGCACGCTCATCGGCTGCTAGCTCCTTTGCGGCTCTCGGGTTGCGTTAGCTCCACGGGACGCATGAACGCTCAACTCCCGCCGGTCAGCAAGTCCATGCCGGTCGGATTCGGCGGGAAGTGACACCGGGGGAACTGCGCGCAGGGCCAGCAGCCGCCGCCGCACGCCGGTGGCGAGCAGCGCGGCCAGCTCGTCGAGCCGCTGGTCGGGGTCAGGTGGCGGGGGTCAAGCGGGTCGGTCGGGTCGTGTGGGCGCGAGGGCCATCGGCAGCTCCCGGGGGAGGAGGACGACGCCCGCAACGGCCTTCGCTGTGCGACCGGTGGGTTGCCTGGCAGGTTTCAAGTGGCGGCTGGCGCGGTGCCGGGGCCTGTCGTTAGATTCATACCGCGTCGGGGCGGGAAGTGGCTGCCGCGGACGCGGAACAGCGAGGTGGGGTGACGGCGGCAGCCGGTCGGCCGTCTCGTTGTCGCTGCGGTAAGTGCCTGATATGCTCGGCCCGCGGTGCGGTGACCGTCCTCACGGTCGAGGGTCGTGGGCGCGGGATCCGAGGGCCCCGCGGGCCCGGCCGCCGGGCGGTTCGCACTCGGGAGGGACTTCCAATGCATTCCAGGCTTACCTCGCCTCGCGCCGCGCGGCGCCGGCGAACGTCCTCGTGCGGCGACCGACCGGTCGAGCCGCTCGAACCGCGGCGGCTGCTGTCGGTCACCCTGCCGGACGACGTGAACCCGGTCGCGCCCACGGCGTCGGACTTCCACGGGTTCACCGAGCTGAACGGCGCGCTGCTCTACGTCCACAACGACGGGGTCAGCGGGGCGGAGCTGTTCCGCTCCGACGGCACCGCGGCAACGACCGGGATGCTGCTCGACATCAACCCCGCGCCCGGCGTCGGGTCGCGGCCCAACCCGCTAACGGTCGTCCACGGGGTGCTGTACTTCGGGGCGGACGACGGGCGCCACGGCCTGGAGCCGTGGCGGTCCGACGGCACCGCCGCCGGCACGCGGCTGGTCGCCGACCTCGTCCCGGGCGGGAACGGCGGCGCGCCGTTCGGCTTCACCGCCGGCCCGGACGGTACCGTCTACTTCGTCACCAACGTCAGCGGCGGCCGCAAGGTCTGGCAGTCCGACGGCACCGCGGCCGGCACGCGGCTGGTGCACCACCTCGTCGAGGGGACGAGCGGGCGGCGGTTCGTCGGGGTCGCGGGGCTCGCCGGGCGGATGTACTGCTTCGTGACCGCCGGGCCGGGGACCGAGATGTGGGCCGCCGACGGCGACCAGTTCACGCTGGTGACCACGATTCCCGCCCGCGTCGGGGACGGCGTCATCATGGTCGCCGGCCGGCACCTGGTGCTCGCGCCCTCGGCGCAGGGCGGGGTGTGGCGGACGGACGGGACCGCCGCGGGCACGGCGTTCCTGCCGGGCGCGACGGCCAATCAGCTGACGGCCGTTGCGGGGTCGACCGTGTTCTTCCCCGGGACCGACGGCGTCGGCCGGAAGAGCCTGTGGGCCTGGGACGGGGGCGGCGACGGCACCGCCCCGCCGCGGGTCGTCGCCGACGGCCTGGTCCCGTTCGACCCGGTCGTGCTCGGCGACGCGCTGTACTTCGGCGCCGCCAACCGGCTCTGGGCCACCGACGGCTCGGCCGGCGGGGCCCGCGAGGTCCCGGGGTTCGGCGTCGCGGCGGGCGACCGGTTCGGCGTCCCGCGCGCGCCCGGCGCGGCCGGCGGCCGGCTGTACTACTACGCGCGCGACCCGGCGACCGGCGCGGGCGGCGTGTACTCGTCGGACGGGACGGCGGACGGGACGGCGCTGCTGTCGTCGTCGCCGTTCCCGGCCGACTTTCACGGCTACACCCCCCGCTACTTCACCGGCGCGGGCGGCCGCGTCTACTTCGCCGCGGCCGGGCCGGGGACCGGGGGCGAGTTGTGGGCGACCGACGGGACGCCGGGCGGCACCGGCCTGGTCGAGGACGGGTATCCGGTCACCGACCCGTCGTCGCCGTCGCTGCTCGGGACGCTCGGCGGCCGCCAGTACTTCCTGGCGGACGACGGCGTGCACGGGACCGAGCCCTGGTCGACCGACGGCACGCCGGGCGGCGCGGCGCTGCTGAAGGACGTGAACCCCGGCCCGGCGCGCGCGATCTTCACGACCGAGGGTGACCCGGGCCGGGCGACGTCGAAGTACCTGTTCTTCCGCGCGTGGGACGGGTCGTGGCCTCGCAACCAGCTCTGGCGCACCGACGGCACCGCCGCGGGGACGGTCAAGCTCTACCAGTGGGCCACGTCCGGCATGGACGCATGGGGCGTCGTCGACGACACGGTCTACTTCACGCTGGGCAACGCACCGGGCCTCTGGACGTCGGACGGCACGGCCGAGGCACTCGCCCGGTGCCCGGCACCGAGGCGGTCCGCACGATCGTCACGTCGATGGACGGCGTGCTGTACTGCGTCGGCGCCGACGCCGGGCACGGCGCGGAAATCTGGCGGTCTGACGGGACGGCCGAGGGCACGTACCGCGTGACGGACGTGAACGCGGGCCCGGGCCACTCGTCCCCGGTCGGCCTGACGCCGGTCGGCGGGACGCTGTACTTCTTCGCCGCGAACGCGCCGGACGCGAACGCGCTGTACGCGTACACGGCCGCGACGGGCGTCGCGCTGGTCAAGGACATCCGGCCGGGCGGCAACGACTTCACCGGCGGCGCCGTCGCGGTCGCGGGCGGCGAGCTGTTCTTCACGTCGTTCTCGGGGACGCCCGCGGACGCGGAGCTCTGGGCCAGCGACGGCACGGCGGACGGGACGCGCCGCGTCAAGAACATCCGCGTCATCGGGAGTTCGTCTCCGGAGCAGCTGTTCTCGATTGGCGACGCCGTCGTGTTCCGGGTTACCACCGACGCCGGGGTCCGACTGTACCGATCGGACGGGACGGCGGACGGGACGTACGAGCTGTCGGACGTCGCGCTCACCGCCAGCCCGGGGGGCGTCCCGGCGAACATGGCCCGGGTCGGCGACGTCGCCTACTTCGCGGGCACGCGGAACGGGGCCGAGTCGCTGTGGCGGAGCGACGGGACGGTGGCCGGGACAGCGATGGTCGCCGACGTGCCGCTCAGCTCGTCGGTGTTCCCGCCGCGGTTCGCGCCGCTCGGCAGCGGCGCGCTGCTGTTCACGGGCGTCGACCCGTTCAGCGGGCGCGAGCTGTGGAAGTACACGCCGGGCGACCCGCCGCTCGCGGCGCCGGCGCTGTCGTTCGACGGCGGGCCGGCGGTCCGGTTCCGGTTCGACCGCCCGCTCGCCGACGTGCCGCCGCGGGTCGGGTTCACGCTGACCCGCGTCGGCCCCGGGTTCGCGACGGCCGTCCCCGCGCACCAGGTGCGGGTCGCGCGCGACGCGGGTGCGGGCGTGCTGACGTTCACGTTCCCGGGGTTCGCGGGCGGCCTGCTGCCGGACGGCAACTACCGGATAAACCTGCCGGCCGGGTACGCGCGGGACCGGGCCGGCAGCCCGCTGCCGGCCGACGCGGTGTTCGACTTCTTCGTGCTCGGCGGCGATGCCAACCGCGACCGCCGCGTAGACTTCGCCGATCTCGTGAAGCTGGCGCAGAGCTACGACACGCCCAGCGGCAAGACGTGGGCCGACGGCGACTTCACCGGGGACGGCGCGGTCGACTTCAACGACCTGGTCGTCCTCGCCCAGCGGTACGACACCGCCCTCGACCACCCACCCGCGGCGGCGGACACCGCAGCGTTCGCGGCAGCGCCGACCCCCGCCACGACCCCGGCACCCGCCCCCGTGAAGCCCCAAGCGAAGGCCGCCGAGAAGCAGACCAAGTCCGTCTTCTCGACCACGCCGGTCGCGAAGGCCAAGCCGGCCCCGGCCAAGCCCAAGGCGGCGGCGCGACCGCGGGGGCGGTGACCCAGCGGAGAGAGACCCTTCCTTACGGGAGCGTTTCGCGGTGGCCCCCCCCTCTGGCCCTGACAGGTCAGGCGGAGCCAGCGTCACGGTCGGGGCTGGCCGGTTCACGCCATTGATCTACAACGCCAGACTTGCCGTTCGCCTGTCGTATACGAACAACGAGATCCTTCAGCCGATCCGCTAGCCCCCAGCGGCCGAGGTCACCGGCCGTCAAGTGGGCCAGCAGGTGGGGCATCACTCGGGCCTTGTGCTTCTCGTAATGCACCTTCCACCCGTCGCCGGGGGCACCTGGTGCGAACTCTCGGATCAGGACGTCGCCCAACTTCTCGAACCGCCCGAGGACCACCTGCACCGGGCGGCCGAACAGGCTGGTATACGCTGTCGAAAGCACGTGGTCCGGCAGGTAGTTCTCGATCTCCCGCCCGTCGGTCACCCAGTAAAACCCGCCGAGCCCCTCGCACTCCCGGCGGAGCCGCAGCTTCGGGCCGTCGATCTCGTCCGCGTCGGCCTGTCGTCGGTCACTGTCACACACCATCGTGGCGTTCCGGCACAGGCGCAGCAGGTTGACCAGGTCGGGTTCGAGCTCGTCGAACGTGTAGTGGCTCCGGAGCCAGCCGCCGTAGTAGACGATCTGGTACCCCACCCCCTCGGCCAGGCGCGCGTCGACCAGCTCGAAGCACCGCTTGAGGAACATCCGGTCGGTCGGGCCTTCCACCCAGACCACGAAGTTCGACTGCAGGACGTCGCTCGCCCGCACGTCGAGCTGGTCGAGCACGCGGCACAGGTCAGACGGCGTGCAGCACCGCGCGACGGTGGAGCACCGGCCGTCGTGCTCGACCCGGCAGATCGTGGACGCCAGGCCGGCGTCCAGCAGGACGGGCGAGTGCGTCGTGATGAACGTCTGGCCCTTCGCCTCCTCGTAGATCACCCGCACGAGGTTGCGCTGCAGCTCCGGGTGGACGTGGGTCTCCGGTTCCTCGATCAGCAGGACGCTGTCCGGGCACGTCACGAGGGTACGCGACCATCAGGAGGTGCTGCACGCCGTCGCCCAGCGCGTCGATCGGCAGGTACCGGCCGCCGGACAGCACGCTGAGGCCGTCGCACGCGTGGTGCGGCCGCAGCTCGAAGTCCGGGCGGAGCATCGGCCGCCGGAACAGCTGCTCGATTCGCTCGAACCGCCGCCGCAGGTGCTTTTCCTTCTGGTCGGGGTCGCGCCACGCGTGGAGGTGCTTGACGATGTTCGGCTCGCCGTCGCCCCCGGGCCCGGAGCGTTCGCCACCCGCCGACGTACCTGATCTGCTCGGCGACGGCCGCGAGAAGGTGCTGGTCGATGATCGGCCGGCGGGACGTGTTCCAGTTCAGCTGCAAATGTTCGGACGTCTGGGCGAACAGCCCCGGCCGGGCGGCCCGGGTGAAGTCGATCGCCGGATCTTGGTCGAACCGGACGACTCCGGTCACGCGACGCGGGTCGGAGTCCTGCGGGGCGAAGCCCAGCGCGAACGACGGGCTGGAGGTACTGCTGTGCCAGGCCGTAAGCCCCGCCGTCGGACAGCGCGTGCTTGAGCCGCGAGAGCACCAAGGCGATCGCTTCCGGGCCCAGCGTAATCCCGGCCAAGAGTTCGGGCCTTGCCGCGGCCTCACCGGCCACCGTCTCGTGGTACACCTCAGGGTCGAGCTCGATCCCGTTCCCGCCGAACAAGTTGGGGTTGCTCGCGAACCAGCGAAGGGCGGCCAGGACCTTGGACTTCCCGCTGTTGTTCCTGCCGATCAAGACCGTGTGCCGCCCGTCGGGGGCTAGCGAGACTCCCGGCTCGCCGAAACTCCAGACGTTCTTCGCCATGATGGAGCGCACGTGCATGACGCGAGTGTACCGACGGTGCGGGTCTTCGACCGTCTGATAACCGTGGGTCACTACGAACGGCCGTGGGAGATGCGACGGAGGGGTTGCGCTCGGGACCCCGATCCGTACGACGCTGTTAACTGGTTCGGCCTGTTAACCGGAGAATCTGAGAGTTTCTTGCTCCCGCGCCCCCAGGTGCCCCCGGCCGCCGCGCTCGCGCCGGTCTCGCCCCGCGCTCTCCGCGCCGCCTCCCGCTCCTAAACCCTTGCGAACGCTGGCCGGAAACGACGAACCCCGCGGCCTCTCGGTCGCGGGGTTCTCTGTTAACTCGTCGGCGGCCCGTTTCCGTGGCCGTCTCGAAAGCTCCGCGGGTAGGACTCGAACCTACAACCAGCCGGTTAACAGCCGGCTGCTCTACCATTGAGCTACCGCGGAATGTCGACCCCACAACAACACTCAGGCCACCGAATTACGCCGCCGATGATCTAGCTCTGACAGCGGGGCATCGCCGGGTGGCCACCGTGGGGAGCGGATAATCTAGCGACGCACCCTCGCAAGTCAAGCCGCCGTAAACGTCCGCAGCGAGGCAACTCACGTACGTTCGGGCCGCTTCGCCAGGTCGTGGCGATGCGCGCGACGCCCGCGCGCTGCCAAGCGCACCGCCCCCTCAAGATCTTGCCGACGTAGCCCGACAGGAACCTCCTTTCGATGAGCGGCGAGCGAGTGGGACTGCCACAGACTTTCCCGAACGACCGAGGCCGCGGCGACCAGCGTGCGGCAAACGAGCAGCGTGCAGCAAACGAGGGAGGCGGCTCAAATGAGCCGCCTCCCGTCGATGTCAACGTTAACTTCCGTGCCCGGAATTAATTCCCGGCGAGGAAGTCCTTGACGCTCGCGATCTTCTTAGTCGCGAACGTCGTCACGGCCGGCTTCGCCACAGGCTTCGCGACCGGCTTGGTCACGACCGGCTTCGCTGGCGCCGGCTTGGGCGCGGGCCTCGTCGGCTTGACCGGCGCCGGCTTCACCGGGCTGGTCACCGGCGGCGGCGTCTGCACCGGCACCGGCGCGGGGGCGCCCGGCGGGGGCAGCGTCTTCGGCTGGTTGTTCACCAGGTACTTCAGGTCCAACTGGTCGATCTTGCCGTCGTGGTTGAAGTCGCCGTCGGCGTGCGTCGGGCGGTCGCCGTTGGCGGCGTCCTTCCCGAAGTTCCGCTCCAGCCGCTGGAAGTCCACGAAGTCCATCTTCCGGTCGCCGTTGAACGTCCCGTCGTACTTCAACTGCGTGTCGCCCCGGAGGACGTAGAAGCTGACCTCGAAGTCCCCGCCGGCGGTGTTGTCACCGTCGCCGTCGAGCGCGTTGCCGTCCTGGTCGTTCACGCCCGTCGCGGTCAACCGCAACTTGTAGTTGCCGTCCGGCAGTTCGGTGTCCGTGCCACCCGGGTCACCGTTGGTGATCCCGGTGAACGTCAGCACCGCGCTGTTCGACGCCGCGTCGAACTCCCACGTGATCTGGCCGGCGGTCGCCACCAGCGTCCCGTCCGCGGCCGTGATCTGCACGTTGCTGGTGTCGACCGTCCCGATCGCTTCGCTGAACTTGACCACCACGTGCTGCTTCGGCGTGTACGTGGCGGTCGCCGGCAGCGCGCCGTCGATCGCCACCCCGGTCACCTTCGGCGGCGTCGCGTCCAGCGGGACGATCGTCACGTTGTCGAAGTTCGACACCGTGACCACGCCGTTGGCGTGCGACGTCACCGCCAGCCCCGTGTACACCGTCGCCGGCAGCGCGTCGTACGTCTGCGTGAACTCCAGGGTCCACGTCGTCCCGTCCAGCGAGTGGTAGAACTCCATCGTGTCGCCCAGCCGCTTGATCCGAACCCAGCCCGACCCGTCCGGCGACCCCGCCGCCCGTTCGTCGTTGAAGTTCACGTCCCCGTCCGTCACGGTGCGGCCCTGCGCCCGCACGCCTTGCAGCGCCGTCGCGGCCATGAACCCGTGCCGCGACCCGCCGGTCAGCGTCTCGCGGACCATCACGCCCGACTTCGCCCACTCGTTCGTGTTCTGCAGGTCGAGCACGTGAGCCGTGATCGTGAAGTTGCCGGTCACCTGCTGGTACACGAAGTGGAACCCGTCGGCGGCGTTCCAGATGTCGCCGCCGCTCGCGTAGATCCGGGCCGTGCCCGGCAGGTTGGGGCCCGCCGCGTTGAACGCCGCGTCGCCCGGCACCGTCGGATTGTTCGCGCCGCCGCCCACGTCCTGGTTCGTCCACGGCGCGGTCATCGCGGCCGTCGTCGCGTTGACCACGTTGCTGTCCGCCGAGTCAATCGCGTTCCCGGACGCCGCGACCTTGTAGTAGTACTTCGTCAGCGGGCTCGCCGTCCGATCCGCGTACGCCGTCGAGTCCGCCGGCAACGACTGGATCAGCACGAACGGCCCCGGGACGCCCGGCGACGCCTCGGTCGCCCGGAACACCTTGTAGCCCGTCTCGCCGACCGCGTTGTCCAGCCAGCTCAGCCGAACCGTCCGCGCGGTGTCCGGCGGCGTCGCCACCAACTGCGTCGGCGCCGCAGGCCCTTCGGTCTCCGTGATCGCCGCCGCCTGCAGGACTACGGTCCCGCTTTGCGCGACCCAGTCCACGTTCAACGTCTGGCCGGTCAACGCCGCCTTGTACTCGATCGGCACCTGATAGAACTCGGTCACCCCGTCGCCCGGGTTGCTGTCGGTGATCGTGACCAGGTACTGCCCGGCGCTGTTGTCGCTAAGCGACGCGGTCAGCGTGCCCGACCCGCCGTTCACCCCGACGTACACCGTCGCCCGCTGCTTGAGCGCCGACGACGCCGGAAGCGTGAACCGGAACCCGTTGCCCGCGCCCGTGCTCTGAACCGCCTGGTTGGCGTTCGTCGCGCTCACGGCGTTCCCGAAGTTCAGCAACTGAACTTCGGCGATCTGGAACTCGCCGGCCCCGCGGTTCGTCGGGAACGTCAGCCGGTACTTCCCGTACGCGACCGTGTTCGCGAACCTGATCTCCTGCCGCGTGAACCGGCCGCTGAACACCGGCACGCTCCCGGACGAGACCGTCGTCCAGGTCCCGCCGTCGTCGTTCGAGCCCTCGAGCAGGTACGTCGCCGGGTCGCGGGTCGGCGCGTCGTTCGCCGACGTCAACCCGAGCCCCGTCACCACCTTGCCCGCGTCCGCCGCCGACGGCGTGATCGTCAGGCCCGCGCCCAACTCGTCGAAGTTCAGGTACTTCGTCCGGATGTCGTTGTCGATCGCCAGGTTCGGCGACTCGGCGGCCGGGAAGTTGCTCGTCGACCCCTCGACCGTCGAGTCCGGCGCCGTCACGTCGATGCCGTGCGGCGTCGAGTTCGTCCACGAGAACGTCTTCGTCGGCGTCGTCGTCGGCGTCACCGCGCCCGGGCCGACCTTCGTGTAGTTGCTGATCCCGCTGATGGTCCCCGGCAGCGCGTCGAGCGCCGCCTGGCGGGCCGCGTCGGTCGAGCCCAGCCCGTTGTTGTCGAGCACCAGCGCGACCTTGTCGAACTTGTACCCTTGCTCGCGGATGCCCAGCGTGATCGTGTGGGTGCCCGCGTCCGTCACCTCCACCGTCACCGGGTTGTTCGCGGCCAGCGTCGACGCCGTCGTCCCGTCGCTCGCCGTCCAGATGTAGCTGGCACTTTCGGTCGCGTTGTCGAACTGACGGTTCGTCAACCCGGTGTTCGGCGCCGCGTCCAGGCCGCCCGGACCCCAGATGCTGTTCCCGACGCCCGGCGGCGTCAGCCGCCGCAGGTACAGCCGGTAAGTGCCCGGCTGCGGGAAGTTGAACGAGTACGTCACGTAGCCCGCGACGTTGTTCGCCGTGTCCGCGTCGTTCGCCTGCAGCGCTTGCCCGCCGCTCGCCCCCGCGTCCGCGACGACCGCCCACGTGTTCCCGTCCGCGTCGGTCCCGTCCGCGATCGTGCCGCTCTCGGCCTCGGCGACCACCGCCACCACGCGGCCCGGCATGTTCTTGACCGCGCCGCTCCCCCAGTGCCGCCAGTCGACCGGGCCCTGCGTCGTCAGGTTCGTCGGGCCGGTGGTGACCGTCGGCGGCGTCCCCGTCAACGACCCCTGCAGCGTCGTAGCCGCCGCCACGACCGAGTTCGGCGACTCGCCGGCGACGTTGAACGACCGCACCCGGTACAGGTACTTCGTCCCCGCCGCCAGACCCGTGTTGTCCGTGTACGCGGAAATCGGGTTCCCCGACTTGTGGATCTGCGCGAACCCGGCGCCGTCCGGCACGTTGTCGTTGTTCGCGTCGACCGCCCGCTCCACGATGTAGCCGACGATGCCGAAATCGGTTGCGCTCTGTGTCCACGTCAGGTTCACGCCCAACGCGCCCGGCGCCGCCGCAAACCCCGCCGGCGCCTGCGCCGGCGCGTCGGGGAGTTGCAGGTTCTCCGACGGGATCGCGACGAACGCCGGATCGCTCGGCGTCTGCCAGAGCAGCCGCTGACCCCACCCGCCGCCGCCCTGGTCCATCTCCATCACGACCCGGTACCGCTGCCCGGCGACCAGGTTGAACTTGCGGACCGACGAGACGTGACCGGCGTTGCCCTCGTTGTAGTCCCGGATGTACGAACCGACCGCCCCGGTCGCCACGACCTCAGGGGCGCCGTCGCCCTGGCCGATGGTCATCCCGTTCATGTACTCGGTCAGCGACCCGTTATTGTCATCGTCGAGCAGCAGGCGGAACCCGTCGTCGGTGTTCGTCCCGAAGCCGTACGCGCCGCTGACCGTCGGAACGATGTACCCCGTCCACCGGGCGCTGAACGTCGTCGGCGCGATCGTCACCGTCGGGGCAGACCCGCTCCCCGTCACCGGCGACTGCTGGTCGTTGCCGCGGGCGTCCACGATCGGATCCACCTTCAGCACCCACGGCCCGGTGAAGTTCTGCGACACGTTTTCCTGGGTGCCGTTGTCGAAGTACTGGCCCTGGATGCCCGCGTTCGCCGCGAGCGCCGGCAGCGACACCGGGCCGTTCGACGCACCGCTGTACACCCACGACCCGTTCGCCTGGAGGGAAGCGCCACGCACCCGGTAGAAGTACCGAACGCCCGGCGTCACCGGCGCGTCGTCCGTGTAATCCAACACGTTGCCGACCCGCCGGATCGCCTCGAACGTCCCCGGGACGCCGCTGCCCGGCGCGGACTCCGCCGCGCGGTCGATCTGGTACACGTCCTCGTTCTCGACGCTGTCGCTCCACGTCAGCCGAGCCCGCCCGTTCGCCGCCCGAACCACCGCCAGGTCAGAGACCGTCCCGGTCATTGCCGGGTTCACCAGCGGCGACAACGCGCTGGTCGGGATCGCCTGCCGGGTGATCCCCAACTCCGGCGCCTCCCACTGCACGCGGATGCCCGCCCCGCCGCCGCTCTCGTCGCTCTCGATCGTGATCGGCACCGGCACGCCGGCCTGAAGCGCGACCGTCAGGATCTGCCCGCCGCTGTCCGCGTGCGTGAACGTGTTCCCGATCCCGCCGTCGCGCGACAACAGCAACTGCCGACGGTTGACGTCCCCAAGGTCGTAGAACTCCAGCACGTTCCCGCCCAGCGTCACCTGCGCGCCGTCGTCCACCTGCACGAACAGCCGGTAGTTGCCCGAGACCTCTGCCGTCAGGAACCCCTCGAACCGGCTCGAGAGGTTGTCCACCCCGATCCGGAACGTCGGGTCCGTCGCCGGCAGGTTCGTCGTCGGGCTGTTGTTGCCCCAGTCGTCGTCCACCTGTGTGTCGAGGAACACCGCCTTCGGGCCGGTGAAATTCGTGTCCAGCGCGTTCCACCCGCCGTTGTCGAAGTGCGACGCCTTCAGCCCGGTGCCCGCCACCGGGTTCGACGCCGCCGTCGTCAACGTCACCGGGTCCGACGCGACCTCCCCCGCGCTCGTGACCGCCACCACCCGCACCTGGTACTGCGTGTTCGCCGTCAGCCCGTTCAGGGCGAACGCCGTGCTGTTGAACGGCACGTACCCCGCCGCCACGAACCCGGCGTCACCGGGGCCCTGCCGCTCGATCCGGTAGTGCGTCTCGTTCTTCGCGACGTCGTTCCACGTGAAGTACAGCCGGTCGGCGCGCGGCAGCGCGACGTTGGCCGGCACCTGCACCGGCGTCCCCGGCTTCGCCGGCATCGTCACCGTGTCGTTCAGCGCGGTCGTCGGCACGAACTCCGGCGACGGATGCGCGAGGTCCGCCTTCCAGTACAGCCCGACCGCCGCCCCGCCCCCGCCCTGGTTGAACTCCAGCACGACCGGGTACGACTGCCCGCCCGTCAGCGTCAGCACCGTCGACGCCACGTCCCCCGGCGCGATCGGCACGTCCCGGTCCGCGTACCACTGGCTCACCAGCGTCTGCCCGTTCACCGACAGCCGCACGCCGTCGTCCGACCGCGTGAAGAACGTGTAGTCGTCCGTCACGTCCGGCGTGATCGTCCCCTCCCACCGCCCGACGATGTGCTCGCTGTCCGTCAGCCCGGTGCCGGTCAGCCGCTGATCCCGGTACCCGCCGTTGAGCGGGTCGCCGAAGTGGAACGCGCCGCCGCCGTTCGGGTCCTGGTTGTTCGCGTTCCCCGTCGCGATGAAGTTGATGATCGGGTCCGTCCGCTGCCCCGCCCGCGGCGTCTCGTACAGCACCCGGTCTCGGTTGTAGCTGTTCGCCGTGTTGTTCTGCGGGTCCTGGTAATAGGAACCCAGCAGACCCGCGGCCAGCATCCACCGCGACTCGAGCTGCTCCACCGCCCCGGCGACCGCGCCCTCCACGCGCCGTGAACGGCCAACTCCCGCCCGGCCCGCACGGCCCTCAGCCGACTGAAGACCCTGACCACGCTCCGCAACCTGACGCCGAACAAACGCCCTGCTCATCGCAGCCTCCGAAATGTCTAAACCTCGCGCCCTCTTAGACGTGAATGTGCCCAGGACGCACTTGCCTCTGCCGATTTGAACCACGAACGCCCGCCAAGACGTGACCTCCCGCAGGCGCACTTCCTTCCGCGCGTCCCGGCGCGTGGCTAAGCCGAGACCCAAACCCTTTTAAAGCAACCGATCCTGAATCAATGCTACTAAGACGTGAAAAAAACGGACCTCTGCCTCTTCCTCTGCCACCGGCGATGTCCTCAATTTTCGAGGTATAACCTTGCCCCAACGGGAACACAATCGAAAAATGCTGAAGGTGATCAAAATGTTCGAGGTGGGGGTGGGAATTCATCGAAAATTACGAATCAGGCATCGGGGATCGAGACGTTTCGGGTGGGTTGGGTGGTTTTGAGGTGGGCGTCGTGGCGGGCGATGCGGTGGACCTTTTTTTGGATGTGGGGGTGGAGGGAGGTGGGGGAGAGGGCGCGGGCTTGGGCGTAGGTTTGGAGCCAGTGGGTTCGCTGGGGGTCGGTGACTTTAAGTGACAGGGTGCTGTACCAGAATTGCGCCAGGTCTTTGATGATCCAGCGGTGGCGGGTTAGGCGGGGGAGTTTGCGGACGCGGGCGGCGTCGATCAGTTGGAGGTCGTTGTCGGTGGGGCGGAGGAAGAAGTGGCAGAGGTAGAGGTCGCGGTGGTGGAGGTTGGCGGTGTGGAGTTGGGCGGCGAGGCGGGCGGTTTTCTCGAGGATCTGGTCGAAGGGGTGGCCGGCGGCGATGGCTTTGTCGGCGGCGCGGTAGTCGGCGAGGTCGGCGGTGACCAGGACGCTGCGGCCGTCGGGTAATGCGCCGTGGGCGACGAGGGGGGCGGTGGGGATGTTGGCGGATTGGAGGAGCTGGATGCCGCGGGCTTCTTCGGCGGCGGCGCGGCGGTCGTGGCGGTGGCGCTTGACGTGGAGGCGGACTTGGCCGAGGTCGGGGTCGGCCAGGTCGAGGGTGCAGTTCTCGCGTTCGGGGATCGAGCGCCAGGGGTGGATGCGGGGGTCGGTGAAGAGGGATTGGGGGGTGAGGCCTGCGCGGGCGAGGAGGGGTTGGTAGGCGGGGGCGATGTAGAAGGGGTCGGGGGGGCGGGGCATCACGTGGGATTATTTGGGGCGGGGGGACGGGGGGCAAGGGTGGGGGGCGTTGGGTGTGGCGGCCGGGCGCCTTGTGACTCGGTCGTGGGCGGCGTGAACCCTCACCCCGGCCCTCTCCCGGAGTACCGGGCGAGGGGGTAAGAAGCGGACGTGCGATCGGTCTGGGGCGGGGGCGGGGCGGGGGCGGCGGGGTTAGGATGGGCGGCGCGCTTGTGCGTGGGGGATTGGACTTTCTTTGAGGAGACGCATCATGCCGACGTTCATCTCGTTGTTGACGTTCACGGATCAGGGCGTGCAGAAGTTCAAGGAGACGCCCAAGCGGGCGGACGCGTTTGTGAAGTCGGCGGCGGCGGCGGGGGTGACGGTGCGGGACGTGTACTGGACGCTGGGCGGGTACGACGGGGTGCTGGTGTTCGAGGCGGCGGACGAGGCGACGGCGGCGGCGGCGATGGTGGGGCTGGCGGCGAAGGGGAACGTGGTGCCGGAGACGATGCGGGCGTTCACGCGGGAGGAGATCGGGGGGGTGGTGGGGAAGGTGAAGTGAGGGGTGTGGGAGAGGCACGGAGGGGGAGAGAGGCGAGGGGGCAGGACGCCTGGAGGGGCGGAGGGAGGTGGCGGTGGGTGTGGGGAGACAGGAGACAGGAGTCAGGAGAAGATTGGGGTCGTCTGCCTTGATGCCTGCTTCCCATCGCACGCTCGAATACGAGTCGGCCGCGCCGCCGGCTGGGCGGCGGGGTCTGCGGTGGCGGGCGTTCGGTAATGGGGTGGTGGTTGGGGTGGCCGCCGGGGTGGCCGTGCTGTTGATGATGGTTGGGGAGGTGGGGGTTCTCCCGTTCACGGTCGTGTTTCCGCCGGTGGCGATCGTGCCGGAGATTTGGCCTGGGGCGGGAGCAGGCGTGGGCCGGCGGACTCGGATTCCATGCGACCTGTCCGGCGTCCTGTGGAGACGCGACGGGTCTGGTGAGCGAAGATTGCTTTGAACCTTAACCTCGGGAGCCCGTCATGCCCCTCTGGATGAACCGAATCGGCAGGCACGGTGAACACGAGCAACGTACGCTCAAGTCGAACCGGATTTACCTGACCTGGGACAAGCTGGAGGACGAGTTGACGGCCCTGCCGAGCAAGGAGGCGGTGCGCGACCTGCTGCGGGGGCTGTATCCGAACTTCGGCGAGAAGAAGATCATCAACCACGCGAGTCAGCTCTGGATGTTCATTCGCGAGATGCGCCCGGGCGACTGGGTCGCGATCCCGAGCAAGGCCAAGTCGGCAGTGCACGTCGCGGAATTGACAAGTGAGCACCGCTACGACCGCGAGGCCCCGATGCCGTACCGTCAGTACCGCACGGTCAAGTGGATCGCCACGGACGTCCCGCGATCCAATTTTGACCAGGACATCCTCAACTCACTCGGCGCGATCATGACGATCTGCGAGATCAGCCGCAACGACGCGGAGAAGCGCGTCCGGGCGATGGCCGCGGCGGCGTGGAAGGTCCCGGCGGTTCCGAAGGTGACGATTTCCAAGACCGGCACCGGCGGCCCGGACGACTCGGACGAGGTCACCGAGGTCGAAGTTGACCTCGAAGCGCTCGCCCGCGATGCGATCGCGAAGCTGATCGGGCAGAAGTTCAAGAACCATAACCTAGCGCGACTTGTCGACGGCGTCTTGCGCGCACAGGGATATAAAGCCCACTTGTCCCCGCCCGGCCCGGACAAGGGCGTGGACATCCTCGCCGCCCCCGAACCGCTCGGGTTCGGCCAGCCGCGGATCTGCGTCCAAGTGAAGTCGGAAGCGAACCCGATCGACCGCGCGACGCTCGACCAATTGATCGGCACGATGCAGAACTTCCACGCGGAGCAGGGCCTGCTGGTTTCGTGGGGCGGCTTCAAGTCGTCCGTGGACAAGGAGATCCCGGCTCAGTTCTTCCGTGTTCGGTTGTGGGATCAAAAGGCCTTGATCGACGAGATTCTCCAGCACTACGACAAACTCGACGAGGAACTGCGGGCCGAGCTTCCACTGAAACGAGTTTGGACTGTCGCCACCGAAGAGGACCAGGAATAGCCGCACCAGTCGGAGCCGGCGGCGATGGTTTGAGGATTTGGGCTAGCATCCGCCTCTACGCACGCCTCAACGCCGACGCCCCCGCGCCGGCCGCGGCGACCCCGAGGACGGCGAGGCCTGGCGGGGCGGGAGGGGAATCGAGAATCCGAAACAAGGTGCGGCGCACCCGCATTCGGCCGGCTTCGATCCGAGGGGGCGATTCGCCCCTCGAGCCCCAAGCGCCGCGCCGGACCGGGAAGTACCCAGGGGTATCGGAAGCGCAATACCGTTTTGCGTCCATCCGGGCCACGGGGTATCACAGGCTTACTCAACAAGTGAGCGCCCCGCCCATGGCCGACGCCAAGCCCGCGGAGTTCACACCGAAATCGACGCCGCCGAACGCGCTCTATTGCGGAAATAACCTCGACATCCTGCGGCGTCACGTGGAAGACATGTCCGTTGACCTGACGCCGACCGCCCCGATGCGCGAGCATGATCGAGAGATGACGAGGAATTTGAGGGTCGGGGCATGAGCTGTTCGACGTCAGGTTTTTCGGCGTTGTGCACATGGGCACTCCCTCACTTCTTCGCTATTGCCCGACCGACCCCCAATGGAGAGCAACTGTTGTAGGGCAAGACCCCTGGAAGGACGCCCACGACACCCACGACGACGCCGCCGTCCTCGCCGCCGACGCCATGGCCCCCAGGGCCGACCTCCTTCCGCAGTGGCTCGCCCTGACCGAGCAGGTCGCGGCCAAGGAAGAGACGGGCGCCCCCGTCACCCCCCCTGGCGTCCCCGCGTCCTACGGCGACGCGTCGAAGCTGGCCAGCGAGGACTGCATTAGACCCTGAACGGTCAGAGCGGGCTTTCGCCACGGGTTGTCCGTCGACCGCTCCCGCACGAACCGAGTCCGGTTGCAAAAGAGGCACGAGATGAACCTGCAACAGCTTTGGGCCGTCGTTAAGGAATCGACGCGGGCGTCGAAGGCGAATCAGCTGGCGGTGGGGGTCGTGGGCGTCGGTGCGGCCACCGCTGCCGTGATCGCCGCGAATCGCAGCGTAAAGGTGGCGGTCTTCGGCACCCTCATCATGTTCTGCTTCATGACCCTGCTGCTCGTCCTGGGGTGGGCGAAGACGTACGGTGCGAGAGAACACAGGCCACTGATCCTCACCTTTCTTTGGACGGTTCTCGCCGCCTTCGTTGCCGTCGTGTTGCTGATGGTCAGCACGTTCGCATTCGGTGTGCCGGAGCACGCGACCAAAGTCATCTACGGCGTAGCGTCGCGCCCGACGCCGCAGCCTTCGCCCCAGCCCAATCCGGATCCGGTCCCGTCCCCGCGGCCCCCGGCCAAGATGAAGGTCTCGTTCGGCATCCAGCGGGTGATGGCGGATCGCAAACAAAACGGGATCGCGGAACAGGCCTTCACGTTCAACGTGAGCCCGGCGGAGTCGGAACTCGCGGAATGTGCCGCCTGGATCAAGGAATCCATTCGCGCCGCCTACCCGGCTAACCAATCCCCCAGGCGTGCCTCAGTCGAGCGACGTTCGCTGTTTTCGGACGTCGTCTTGACGCCGCCGCTCGTGAGCCGAAAAGTGGACTGGGTGCGATGGATCCAGGGGAACGGCGGCAAGGACTTCCGCGTGCTCTCGCCCGGTGACCGCGTCGCCGCCGCGCCGGGCGGCCCCTGGGCCTTGAGCTTCTGCTACCCCGGCGTCTCTCCCGCCGTGTTCTATTTCGACGGGACTGGTCAGCCCGTGGCTCCGAACTCGACGGATCTATCGAAAGACGCATTTTACGTTGCCCTCGAGTCGGCGGCGCCGTCGCGGTTCGACGCCGGCCTGTTGACCCCGTTCTTCCCTCCCGGGCGGGACGACTACGTCATACGGGAACAGTCGCACCTCGAAGCTTTGCGAAAGGGGCTGAGTGCAGCCGGCACTGACCCTTATTATGGGAAACAACAGCTCCTGAAGGAGCACCGGATCGACTTCGTCGTACGCGCCACTCCGGTGGGCGGTGAACCGGGGTCACCCTGACGGTTCCGCCCCTCTCTCGGTGGCGTTGCCCCCGGGAGAGGGGCGGGGGGACAAGGGGGTAAGGGGCGCGAAGCTACGGGCGATTGGCGGGCGGGGTTTCGTGGGGTGCGGAGGTGCTAGGCGTGAACCCTCACCCTGGCCCTCTCCCGGAGTACCGGGCGAGGGGGTTGAAGACTGGCGTGGCGTCGGGCGGGGGATTACATTCCGCCGGGGCCAAGTCGTTGTTTCCCCGTCACGTCCTGCATTGGAGAACTGCGCGATGATGAACCGCCGCCAAGTGATGATGTCTGCTGCTGCGTCGATTGCCGCTGCCGGGTGTGCGCTGAATCCGCACGTGGCGGGGGCGGACGAGAAGCCGAAGCGGGTGGGGCTGATCGGGACGGGGTGGTACGGGAAGGTGGATCTGCTGCGGCTGATCCAAGTGTCGCCGGTGGAGGTGGTGTCGCTGTGCGACGTGGACAAGAAGATGGTGTCGGAGGCGGCGGAGATCGTCAGCGGGCGGCAGAAGTCGGGGAAGAAGCCGCGGACGTATGGCGATTACCGGGAGATGTTGAAGGAGAAGGATTTGGAGGTCGTGCTGGTGGGGACGCCGGATCATTGGCATGCGCTGCCGACGATCGCGGCGATGGAGGCGGGGGCGGACGTGTACTGCCAGAAGCCGACGGGGGTGGACGTGATGGAGAGCAAGGCGATGCTCGACGCGGCGCGGAAGCATGGCCGGGTCGTGCAGATCGGGACGCAGCGGCGGAGCACGCCGCATTTGATTGAGGCGCGGGACAAGGTGGTGAAGGCGGGGCTGCTGGGGAAGGTGGCGTACGTCGAGCTGTGTTGTTACTACCACATGCGGGCGAAGGAGAATCCGCCGGAGAGCAAGCCGCCGGAGAATCTGGATTACGAGATGTGGACGGGGCCGGCGCCGATGCGGCCGTTCAACGGGCTGCAGCACCCGCGGCGGTGGCGGGCGTTCACCGAGTACTCGAACGGGATCGTGGGGGACATGTGCGTGCACATGCTGGACACGGCGCGGTGGATGCTGGATTTGGGGTGGCCGACGAAGATCGCGTCGACGGGGGGGATTTTGATCGACAAGAAGTCGGCGGCGAACATCTCGGACACGCAGGAGGCGACGTTCGACTTCGGGGACGTGAAGATGGCGTGGACGCACCGGACGTGGGGGTCGAGCCCGGACCCGAAGTACCCGTGGGCGGCGTTCTTCTACGGGGACAAGGGGACGCTGAAGGCGAGCGTGAACGGGTACGAGTTCTTCCCGCAGGGGAAGGACAAGCCGACGCTGACCGGGGAGCCGTTGTTCGAGTACGACAAGTTCCCGGAGGACAAGACGGAGAAGGATCTGGAGCGGCACGTGGCGAGCGCGGTGCGGTGGCACATGAAGGACTTTCTGGCGCGGGTGGCGGACCGGGGGCGGCCGGTGGCGGACATCGAGCAGGGGCACATCTCGAGCGCGAGCTGCGTGCTGGCGAACAACGCGATGCGGCTGGGGCGGACGCTGGCGTGGGACCCGGCGAAGCACGAGTGCGTGGGGGACGCGGAGGCGAACGGGCTGCTGAAGCGGGCGTATCGGGCGCCGTGGCGGCATCCGGCGGAGGCTTGAAGAGGGGTGGGGGGAGGGGGAGGTGGGGAGGGCGGAGATCGCCCTGGGGTTTGTGCTGCGCGCGGGCGGCGGTGGTTGAGGCTGCGGGTTAACTGGGGCTTAGCCGGGCGTGCGCGCGGGCTTGACGGGGATGGGGGTAGGAGTGGGGGATGCGTGACGTTGGCGCGACGGTGCCGGGACAGGGTTGGATCGTGGCGGGTTGACGCCGGTGGTGATCGCGGCGGCGGCGGCGGCGTGGTGTCCGCGGGCGGGGGGCGTGGGGGCGGGCGGGGGCGCGGAGGTGTGTCGGCACTGCGGGGGGCGGGTGGGGGCGACTGCGGGCGCGCCGGCCGACGCGGCCCGGGCGGGGGCGGCGGGGGCCCGGGACGTACCGGTCCCGCCGCGCGCGTCGTGGTAACTCGGCGCGGCACGGGGCGCGGGGGTGGCGGGTTGTTGCGGCGGTCGAATAGTGTTGACCCGTCGTTCGGGGGCCGGCATCATGAATCGCATTGGTGGGGTTTGAAAGGTGGCGGGCGGCGGCTCCGTCATGTTGGTGGTGGAGTCGGGCGGCGGCCGGCGGGAACTGTCGGGCTGCGGGGGCGTCCGAAGGTGTCGCACCGGGGATCGTCAGCAGCAGGGAGTCACGTCGGGTGTTCACGGCGGAGCGAAACGGCAGGCGGGGGGTGTTGGGCGTTGCGCTCGGGGAGCGCGGCGCGCTGGTGGCGGAGGCGCGGTGCGGGGGCGGGGGGCGGGGGAAGGTGGTGTCGCGGGCGACGGAGTTTCGGTATCCGGCCGGGGCGATGCTCGATGGCGGGGCGGGGGTGGTTGGGGCGGCGCTGGGGGCGCATTTGCGGGAGGCGGGGTATGGGGCGCGGTGCGCGGTGGTGGGGGTGCCGGCGAAGTGGGTGATCGCGAAGGGGCACGTGGTCCCCCCTGCCGACGCGGAGACGGCGACGGCGGTCGTGCGGATGCACGCGGAGGCGGAGGGGGTGCCGGAGCTGGGGGAGATCGTGTTCGACGTGTCGGGGGCGCTGGGGTCGGCGGCGGCGAGCCCGGTGCTGCTGGCGGGGTTGCCGCGGCGGTGGCTGGAGCGGGTGACGGCGGTGGCCGCGGCGGCGGGGCTGAAGGTGGTGGGGGTGACGCCGACGGCGGGGGTGCTGGGGGTGGCGGGCGGGGGTGGCGGCGGGGGGCGGGGGATCGCGTTGTCGGTGCGGCCGGACGAGGCGGAGCTGGTGGTGCGGGAGGGGCGGGACGTGCGGGGGTTGCGGCACATCGGCGCGGGGGTGGGGGGGGCGGGGGTCGGTTCCGGGGCGGAGTTGAGGCGGGCGGTGGCGCTGATCCCGGGCGCGGCGGGGGCGGGGGTGACGCTGTGGGACGACGTGGGGCTGGAGCCCGCGGCGGTGGGGGCGATCGAGGCGGCGCTGGGCGGGGCGGTCGTGCGGGGGGAGGTCGGGATGCTCGGGGGCGGGGCGGCGGAGGGGGTCGGGCGCGCGGGGGCGGCGGGGGCGCTCGCGCTGGCGGGGCTGGGGGGGGAGCGGTTGGCGCTGGACTTCCTGCGGCCGCGGATCGTGGCGCCGAAGCGGCGGAATTTGTCGCGGCGGCGGGTGGGGGGCGTGGCGGCGGCGGCGGCGGTCGTGCTGGGGGCGACGTGGGCGTACACGGACCTGGCGGGCGCGGAGCGGGAGGTCGCGCGGGCGGACGAGGAGCTGCGGCAGCTCGAGCCGGCGCTCAAGTTGGCCAAGCCGTTCGTGTCGGACATGGACTTCGCCGAGTCGTTCCGCGGGCGCGGGCGGGCGCGGTACCTGGCGTGTTTGGCGGACCTGACGAAGGCGATGCCGGCGGAGGGGCGGGCGTACCTGACGACGTTCAGCTTGCACGCGAACATGACCGGGGAGTTCGCCGGGCGGGCGGCGAACCACCAGGAGGTGCTGAACCTGATGGACCAGCTGGGGGCGGTCAAGCGGTTCACGGACCTGAAGCGGAAGCTGGACGGGCGGGGGGCGGGGGCCGAGGTGGCGTTTCACGTGACGTTCACGTACGTCCCGCGGCCGTAGGCGTTTTTCGAGAGACCGCGCGCGCAGGCGGGGAAGTGGTCCGGCGATGGCGATGTCGAAACGGGAGCGAACGTTGGCCGCGGTCGTGCTGGGGGCCGCGGGGGTCTTCGCGCTGGACCGGGCGGTGGTGACGCCGTACGTCGAGCGGCGGCAGAAGGCGGCGGAGGATCTGGAGGTGAAGGGGCGGGGGCTGGCGGAGGTGCGGCAGGTGCTGCGGCGCGAGCACCGGCTGCGGAAGGTGCTGGTGGGGATCGCGGCGGCGAAGGCGGACCCGTCGGCGGTCGAGGAGCGGGTGCTGCACCAGTTGCACGCGTGGCAGCGGGAGGCGGGGGTCGGGAACGCGTCGTTCCAGCGGGTGCGGGCGGTCGAGGCGTACGGGTTCACGCGGATCACGTTCCAGGCGTCGGCGGGCGGGTCGATGGCGGCGGTGGCGGCGCTGCTGCACCGGGTGGAGACGTCGCCGGTGCCGCTGCGGGTGGACCAGCTCCAGCTCGTCGGCGGGAAGGACGCGGGCGGGGACGTGCAGTTGCAGTTCACGGTGTCGACGCTGTGCCGGAAGGACGGCGGGCCGGCGCAACAGCCGGTCGCGCCGCCGACCGTGCGGGAGCCGGCCGGCGCGCGCGGGGTCGCTGCGCTCGGGGACGGGGGGCGGCCATGAACCGGCGGGTGACGTACGCGGCGGGGGCGACGGTGGCGGCGGCGGTGGTGATCGGGGCGTGGACGATGCGGGGCGGGGGTGACGGCGCGGGCGGTTGGCCGGCGGCGGCGGCGGCGGGGGCCGCGCCGACGGACCTCGCGGTGGAGAAGCCGCGCACGGAGGGGGCGGTTGTTGCGCGGGCGGTGACGGGGCCGGTCGCTCCGATGTCGGCGGCGACGGCCGCGACCGGCGTGGGAGGGGTTACCGTGGCGGCGGGCGCGGCGACGGTGCCCGGAACGGGGGCGGCGGCGACGGCCGCGACCGCGCGGGGGGCGTCGGCGGCGACGCAAGCGGTGGCGGTGTTGCCCGAGGAATTCGCGATCTTTCAGGCGCGGAACCCGTTCGCGAAGGGGGCGAAGAAGGCGGCGCCGGCGAGCGGGCCGGCGCGGGGGCCGGAGGCGGCGTTCGTCCTGCGCGGGGTGGTGGAGGCGGACGGGCGGTTCACGGCGGTCTTCGAGGAGGCGGCGTCGTCGAAGGTGATGCTGCTGGCGGCCGGGCAGCCGATCGCGACCGGTCGGGCGGCGCGGATCGGGTGGGACGGGGTGGAGTTCGAAGCGGGCGGGAGTTCGCGGCGGATCGCGATCGGGCAGAACCTGAACGGTGAGGCGGCGCCGCCCCCGCCGCCGCCGGCGTCGAAGCCGAGCGGCGCGCCGCCGGGCGCGGCGCCACCGGGCGGGGTGCCGCCGGGGATGCAGCTGCCGGGCGGGGCGCCGGGACAGCCGATGCCGCGGGGGGCGCAGCCGGTGCCCGTGCCGGCGCCGGGGAAGTGACGCGGGCGCGCGCAGGCGGTCGGAACTTTTGTGGAAGGATGGCCGGGTGATGGGACGAGCGAATCGGTGTGCGCGGCGGGCGGGGGCGGCGTGGGTCGTCGTGGCGGCGGCGGCGGCGGCCGTCGCGGTGGGGCAGGTGGCGACCGCGCCGGCGACGCGGCCGGCGGGCGCGACGACCGCGGCGGCGACCGGAGCGGCGACCACCGGTCCGGCGACGACGACGGCGACGACGACGACGGCGCCGGCGGCCAAGATCAGCCTGAGCTTCAAGGACGCGCCGCTCGACGCGGTGCTGGACTACCTCGCGCAGACCGCGGGGTTCGCGGTCGTCAAGGAGGGGCCGGTCGACGGGCGGGTGACGATCCAGAGCAAGCAGGCGGTGTCGGCGGACGAGGCGGTCGCGCTGGTGAACGCGGCGCTGAAGGCCAACGGGTTCACCGCGATCCGCGACGAGCGGGTGCTGCGGATCGCGGCGCGGGAGAAGGCGAAGAAGGGGAACATCCCGGTGCACTTCGGCGCCGACCCGAAGGAGATCGCCGCCAGCGACGAGCTGGTCACGCAGGTGATCCCGATCCAGAACGTGAACGCGACGAAGCTGCGGGAGGACCTGAAGCCGCTGCTCGCGCCGGAGGCGGACGTGACGGCGAACGAGGCGAGCAACACGATCATCATCACCGACGTATCGTCGTCGATCCGGCGGGTCGCGCTGATCATTGCCGGGCTGGACAAGCACCAGGCGGCGACGTCGGAGATGCGGGTGATCGCGCTGAAGTACGCGAACGCGGCGCAGACGGTGAAGCTGATCGAGACGTTCTTCAAGGCGCAGGCGGGCGGCCCGGCGATGACGCCGGAGATGCAGATGCGGATGCAGCAGCAGGGGCAGCCGGTGCCGCCGCAGAAGAGCGGCCCGGACCGGCACGGCCAGGGGGTCGTCACCGCCGCGGACGACCGGACGAACTCGGTGATCATCATGGGGGTGCCGGCGACGCTGAAGCAGGTCGAGGAGATGATCGGGCGGCTGGACTCGAACCCCCTGCCGGCGTCGGAGGTCAGGCCGTTCGCGCTGAAGTTCGCGCAGGCGGAGACGACCGCGAAGCTGATCAACGACCTGTACAAGCCGCCCGCGCCGCAGAACAACGACTACCCGTTCTTCATCCGCCGGTTCGGCGGGGAGGAGCAGTCGAAGGACGTGAAGGTCAACGCGGTGTTCGACGAGCGGACGAACACGGTGATCGTGACCGCGCCGGCCGAGGCGCTCAAGGCGGTCGAGGCGACGATCAAGATGCTCGACGCGAGCCCGATGGCGACGGGCGACCTGAAGGTGTTCCAGCTGAAGTACGCCGACGCGTGGACCGTGTCGAAGCTGATCGAGGACATGTTCAAGCCGAAGGACGACAGCGGGCCGCGGTTCCCGTTCTTCATCTTCAGCGAGGGCCCGCAGAACCAGCAGGCGAAGGGGGTGCGGGTCAACGTGACGTCGGACGACCGGACGAACAGCCTGATCGTCAGCGCGCCGACCGAGCTGCTCAAGGTGATCGAGGGGATGGTCGAGAAGCTCGACGCCAACCCGGCGAGCGAGGACACGCTGTTCATCTACCACCTGCGGAACGGGCAGTCGACGAACCTCGAGTACGTGCTGAACGTCCTGTTCGGCAACGTGTCGGCGCCGGGGCAGAACCCGCAGAACCAGCAGGTCGGCCCGGACGGCCAGCCGCTGCAGAACCGCACGGGCGGGCGGCTGAACCTGAACGGCGACGGCGCCAACAACGGCGGCAACGGCATGGCCGACTCGCGCGGCCGGTCGGGCACGAACCGGCGGACGCGGTCGAACCAGCCGGGCATGCCGCGGCTGGGGGCGGGGGCGGCCAAGGCGTTCAACGAGCTGACCGGGAAGGTGTTCGTCGTGGCCGACCCGGACACGAACTCGCTGCTGGTCACGACGGCGACGAAGTACAAGGAGCAGGTCAAGGCGATCATCGACGACCTGGACCGCCCGGTGCAGCAGGTGCTGATCAAGGTGCTGGTCGCCGAGGTCAAGCACGACAACGCGGCGGACCTCGGCGTGGACTTCTCGGTGATCAACCGGCGGGAGAACGGCCGCGGGCAGACGCTGGGGGCGAACTTCGGCAACGCCGCGCTCCGCGGCGGGCTGGTCGTGTCGGTCGTCGAGGCGAACCTGACCGCGACGCTGCACGCGCTGGCGGAGAACGACAAGCTCGACGTGCTGTCCCGCCCGTACCTGCTCGCGAGCGACAACCAGCTCGCGAACATCCTGATCGGGCAGAGCGTGCCGTTCGTCCGCGACAGCCGGATCACGGAGTCCGGGCAGCAGATCAACACGGTCGAGTACCGGGACATCGGCCTGAGTTTGAACGTGACGCCGCACATCAACCCGGACGGGGTCGTGATCCTCGACGTGATGCCGGAGATCTCGCAGCTGACCAGCCAGCAGGTGCCGATCTCGAGCACGACGTTCGCGCCGGTGATCGCCAAGCGGTCGGCCGAGAGCCGGATCGCGGTCAAGGACGGGCAGACGGTGGTGATCGGCGGGCTGATGGAGGACCGCAAGACGCTCAGCGTGGACAAGATTCCCCTGCTGGGGGACATCCCGTTCGTCGGCGAGGTGTTCAGCCGGACGCAGACGACCAAGACGAAGACCGAGCTGCTGATCTTCCTGACGCCGCACGTCGCCCAGCGGCCGGAGTCGTTGCAGCCGATGTCGGAGGCGGAGGCGGGCGGGACGAAGCTGACGCCCAGGGCGGTGGCGCCGGGCGTGTTCGAGGAGCACATGGAGGGGATGCGGCGCGGGCAGTCGCCGGACACGCGGCCGGTCGAGCGGCAGTCGCCGGTCAACTCGATCGACCTGAACGCGCCGCCGACGCCGCGGCCGCCGGCGCCGGACCTGCTGCCGCCGCCTCAACCGCCGGCGGAACAACCGCAGCGGCCGTCGACAGACGCGCCCGGGCGTGAATAATGGGCGGCACACTGGAGGTGCCGCCCGTGCTGCGAACGACTCGAAACCTGGTGCTGGTCGCGGTCACGGTCGTCGGCGGACTAACGGGGTGCCAGCGGAGCACGACGCCGGAGCCATCCGCGCGGCCGACGGTGATCGTCAACGGCTCGGCCGCGACTCCGGAGGGGCAGGCGTCGTCCACGCCGCAGGTGCCGATCGAGCGGGCGCTGAAGTCCGACCCGTGCGCCGCGCGGCTGCACGACATCGGCGGCGCGATGCTCCAGTACTACGCGTTGAACAACCGCCTGCCGGCCACGCTGGAGGAGTTGCAGCCGCTGGCGGACCTCGGGCGGCCGCTGGTGTTCAAGTGCCCGGCCTCTGGGGAGGCGTACACCTACGTGCCGGCGGGGCTGCGGTCGGCCGGCGACGACGACGGGCGCCAGATCGTCCTGCACGACGCGAAGGGGCACGGGGGCGAGAACGGCACGCGGTGGACGATCATGATGCAGCGGCCGCGCGGCCGGCAGGCGGCGGCGACGTGGGTCGTGCCGCTGACGGCGGGCGCGTTCCGTGCGTACGCTGCGCCGCCGGCGGGGGCGTCACCGGCGGGGGCGGGGCAGGAGCGGCGGGGGCAGAGGTAGGGAGACGGCGCCGGGCGACGGAGGCCTCGCCGCGGGTCTCCGCGTCGGCCGGCGGGACGCCCGAACCGACGCGGCGCGCGTCCGCCGCCCGTGGCCCGAACAGCCGGCCGAGCAGGCGGTGGGTGGGCCAGTAGATCACGAGCGGGAACCCGATCAGCAGCAGGCCGACCCAGGCGTGCGGGTGCATCCAGCGCTGCGGTTCTTGTTCGCCGATGCCGTAGACGTAGTTCACGTTGACGACGGAGCCGGGCGTCGGCGCCGGCGGGGGCGGGGTGAAGAAGTAGCAGACCAGGAGCAGCGACACGCCCAGCGCCGCCTGCCACCGGAAGGCGCGCGGGTCGTAGCCGAGGCGGTGGAGCAGGTAGAGGAGCAGGAACGGCATCCACCCGTGGAACGACGACAGGCCGCGCGTGAACAGCGGGTAGGCCGGGTCGAACATGTAGTCGGTCATGTGCAGCGGCGAGCCGCCGGCGACCAGGTGCAGCACGAAATCGACGACCCAGACGGTCTGCCCGACCAGGATCGCGACGGCCTGCATGCTGATCAGCAGGCGGTGCTCGAGCCAGATGGCCGGGAGCGTTAGGAGGAGGGCGACGTCGCAGAAGAAGAGGAAGTTCAGGGGGCCGTAGGCGCGCCAGTAGTAGGGGACGAGGACGGCGACGAACGCCGTGTAGGCGATCTTTAACCAAAGCGGGATGAGGCGGGGGGCGGGCGGTGGGGTCGTTGTCGGCATCGGGGACTCCTTCGCTTAGCTAGCTAATACTAACTTATGGTGCGAGGGAATGCAAATTGATTCTTCTGTCGATTTCGCGGGCGGCCGCGCCGCTTGCCCCCCCTACCGCTGCCCCTCTTTCAGGAAGCGACTGATGCCGGGCTTGAAGATCACCTTGCCCTCGAGCACGACCAGTTCCTCGTCGAGGTAGAGTTGCACGGCCTTCGACAGGACGCTGGCCTCGAGGGTCAGGCCCTTTTCCTTGACGTCGTCCAGGGTGTCGGCGCCGACGTTGATGTGGAAGACGTCCTGGAGGATCACCGGGCCCTCGTCGAGCTGTTCGGTGACGAAGTGGGCGGTGCAGCCGTGGACGCGGACGCCGCTCTCCCAGGCCTGCTTGTACGGGGCGGCGCCGGGGAAGTAGGGCAGGAGGGACGGGTGGATGTTGATGATCCGGTGCCGCCAGGCCTTCACGGTGCGCTCGGGCAGGATGCGCATGTACCGGGCGAGGACGACCAGGTCGGCCTGGTGCTGCTGGAGCTGGGCGTGCAGCCAGTCGAAGTGCTTCTCGAGGTCGTCGTGCGGGTGCCAGGCGAACGGCAGGCCGGCGTCGCGGGCGACGGGCTCGAGGTCGGGGTGGTTGGCGAACACGCCGACGACCTGCCCGTGGAGCTTGCCGGCGGCGTGGTCGCGGACGAGCTGCTCGAGGCAGTGCCGCTCCTTGGAGACCAGCAGGGCGACCTTCTTGCGGCGCCGCTCGCTGTGCAGGTGGACGCGGACCTCCATGTCGATCCGGCGGCCGAGGTCGAGCAGGCCGGTGATCAGGTCGGACAGGTCGGTGGAGAGCTCGCGGAGGTCGACGAGCATGTCCATCACGAAGAACCCGCGGACGACCCGCTGCTCGATGTCCTCGATGTTGATCCCGCGCTCGGCCATGTAGGTGGCGAACTGGGCGACGACGCCCTTCTGGTCTTTTCCGAGGACGCTGACGACGGCGAGGACGGGCTGCTGTTGTTGCTGTTGCTGCTGGGACACGCGTGCTCCGCTGGTGGCCACCCCGATGCCGCGAGTGTAGTGATCGGTGTTGTCCCGGATAGTCCCGGTGTGAAAACGGCGGACCGGCCGGTAGCATCCGGCGGGGCCAACACGGAGACCGACCACCATGCCCGACCCGCGCGAGTCCGCCGACGCCGTCCACAGCATGAAGCACGAGAACCCGCCGGAGGAGCGGCTGTCGGCGGCGGAGGAGCGGTTCGAGCGGTGGCGGCGGACGGTGGGGGTGGTCGCGGCGCCGCTGGCGTTCGTGCTGGTGTACTTCGTGCTGCTGTCGGGCACGGCGCTCAAGCCGCAGGGGCGGAGTTTGAGCGCGATTTTGGCGGCGGTCGCGGTGCTGTGGGTGACCGAGACGCTGCCGCTGCCGGTGACGGCGCTGCTGGGCGCGGTGCTGTGCATCGCGATGGGGGTGGCGGAGCCGAAGGCGGTGCTGGCGCCGTTCGCGGACCCGATGATCTTCCTGTTCCTGGGGTCGTTCATCCTGGCGCGGGCGATGAGCCTGCACGGGCTGGACCGGCGGATCGCGCTGGGGTTCCTGTCGGTGCGGTGGGTGGCGGCGCGGCCGGCGCGGGTGCTGGCGGGGATCGGGTTCGTGACGGCGGCGCTGTCGATGTGGGTGTCGAACACGGCGACGACGGCGATGATGCTGCCGATCGCGCTGGGGGTGCTGACCGCGCTGCACGAGGTGCGGGTGCGGACCGGGCAGGCGGGCGGGCCGCTGAACGCGCGGGCGTGGCCGTTCGCGACCGGGATGATGCTGATGATCGCGTACTCGGCGAGCATCGGCGGGATCGGGACGAAGGTGGGGTCGCCGCCGAACCTGATCACGCTGGGGCAGCTCGAGCGGGTGGGGGTGCAGATCTCGTTCTTCAAGTGGATGGCGGTCATGGTCCCCCTGCTGGTCGTGATGGCGGGGTTCCTGTTCGTGCTGCTGTACGCGCTGCACCGGGACCGCCCGCGAGGGGCGGTTGGCACGGGCGACGCCGCCGCCGCGGGGGCCGAGGCGGCGGGGCTGGCGACGTACCTGTCGCAGGAGCGGGACCGGTTGGGCCGGTGGTCGGCGGGGGAGCGGAACACGCTGATCGCGTTCGCGGCGGCGGTGTCGCTGTGGGTGCTGCCGGGTTTCCTCCAGGCGTTCAACCAGCCGGCCGCCAGGGCCCCTGCGGCTGCGACCCGGCCCGCGGCCACCGCAATGGCTGGGCCCGCGGCGGCGGCGGCGGCCACCCGTCCGACGACGACGACCGCCGCCGGCGCCACCGCGAAACCGCCGGAGGGGTTCTTGCCCCGTGCGATCGCGTTCTTCGGCCCGCGGGGGCAGATGCCGGAGGCGGTCGTGGCGCTGATCGCGGCCCTGCTCCTGTTCGTGCTCCCGACGAACCTCAGGGAGGGGCAGTTCACGATGACGTGGAAGGAGGCGGTGCACATCGACTGGGGGACGCTCCTGCTGTTCGGCGGCGGGATCGCGCTGGGGGAGCTGATGTTCCAGACTGGCGTCGCCGACGCGCTGGGGAAGTGGGCCACGGCGAAGACCGGCGCGACCAGTTTGTGGGCGATCACGGGGGCGATGATCGTGCTGGGGATCTTTTTGTCGGAGACGACGAGCAACACGGCGGCGGCGACGATGCTGGCGCCGGTGGCGATCAGCATGGCGCAGGGGGCGGGGGTGAGCCCGATCCCGCCGGCGCTGGGGGCGTGCCTGGGGGCGAGCTACGGGTTCATGCTGCCGGTGTCGACGCCGCCGAACGCGATCGCGTACGGGTCGGGGCTGGTGACGATCCCGGCGATGATGCGGGCGGGGATCTTGTTCGACATCCTGGGGTTCGGGGTGATCTGGGGGGGGCTGCGGGTGCTGTGCCCGCTGCTGGGGTTGGTGTGAGGGGCGGTGGGTTCGTCTTGCGCATTTTGAAGAGGCTTCCACCGCGGAGCTGCGGAGGGCACGGAGCGGGGGGAGGTGGGACAGGTTGGCACGTGGGTTCGTTTCGCAGCTTTCGGTGGGGTTGTTGCGCCGGCCGTGTGGCGCGGTGTGGCGCTGTGTGGCGCGGTGGGTTCGTTTTGCAGTTTTTGTTCCTGGCGACGGGCGCCGTCGGGCGGGGGGAAGAGCCCCTCACCCCTGCCCTCTCCCACGGCCGGCGGGCGGGTCGGCGGGGGGAGGGGTGTTGGCGGCCTTGGGAGAGGGAGTGAGCTCGCTGCGCGCATGGTGGGCCTCCACCTATCGGGGTGGTGTTGCGCGCCGGAGGTGCGCCGGGTGCAACGCGCGGGGCGGGAGGTGCGGGTTTGCTGGAATCTTCGAGCGCGGAGCTTCGGATTTTTTGTAAGGTGGTGTTGCGCGGGGCGCGAGTAGGGCGCGCAACGGCAAGGCGATCGCATGAGTCCGGCGCGCAACAGGAGGCGGGGTCGGGCGGCTTTGACTTTCGGAGGGGGAGTCGGTCCATTGAGGGCATGACCTTTATCCGTTCTTCACATTTGGTCGCGCTGGGGTTGGTGCTGCTGGTTGGGGCGATGACGGTGGGGGCCCGGGAGGTGCGGACGGCGCGGCCGGTGGGGAAGGGGTCGCACGTGTTGATCGTGGTGGTGGACGGGTTGCGGCGGGACGCGGTGACGGCGGAGGGGATGCCGACGCTGTGGGCGCTGAAGCAGTCGGGGGTGTTCTTCGCGGCGCACCATCCGGCGTACTTGTCGACGACGGAGGTGAACGGCACCGCGCTGGCGACGGGGATGTATCCGGGGCGGAGCGGGGTGATGGCGAACAAGGAGTACCGGCCGGCGGTCGAGCTGCTGAGGCCGGTGGACACGCAGGGGCAGTGGGCGCAGTGGAAGGGGGATCAAAAGGGGCCGTGGATCGGGGCGGCGACGCTGCCGGAGCTGGCGCGGGCGCACGGGCTGCGGACGGCGGTGGCGGGGACGAAGGGGGTGGCGATCATGTGGGACCGCAGCTTCGCGAACCGGACGGTGGAGTCGGCGACGGTGTTCGAGGGGAAGGCGATCCCGTCGGCGGTGCTGGACCGGATTCACCCGGAGTTCGGGCCGCTGCCGCCGGGCGTGGACTGGAAGCACTTTCACAACGTCGAGCAGGACACGTGGACCCAGCGGGTGCTGACGGAGAAGCTGTGGGGGGAGTCGGCGGAGGGGGTGCCGGCGGTGTCGGTGTTGTGGCTGTCGGAGCCGGACTTCTCGCAGCACGGGACGGGGCCGGGGTCGGCGCAGGCTAAGGCGGCATTGCGGAGCAGCGACAACCGGCTGGCGGCGGCGCTGGCGGCGCTGGAGCGGCGGGGGCTGCGGGACAAGACGAACGTGGTGGTCACGTCGGACCACGGGTTCTCGACCATCGACCGGAAGGTGGACGTGCCGGCGGTGCTGAAGAAGGCGGGGTTCAAGGCGACGGAGAACTTCAAGGCGGCGCCGGAGAACGGGAGCGTGATGATCGTGGGGCTCGGGGGGTCGGTCAGCTTGTACGTGACGGGGCCTCGGGAGGACGCGGCGGTGGAGGCGGTTCGGGAGAAGCTGGTGAAGTTCTTGCAGGGGACGGACTGGGCGGGGGTGATCTTCACGCGGGAGGGGCGGCCTGGGACGTTCAGGTTGTCGGAGGTGGGGATCGACAGCGCGACGGCGCCGGACGTGGTGGTGGCGCTGAAGTGGAAGGACGAGCAGAAGAAGGACCGGATGCCGGGCGTGGCCGTGGCGACCGGGATGGACGTGGGGCAGGGGATGCACGGGACGCTGAGCCGGTACGACATGGGGAACACGCTGGTCGCGGCGGGGCCGGACTTCAAGGCGGGGGTGGAGAACCGGCTGCCGTCGGCGAGCCACGACGTGGCGCCGACGCTGGCGTATTTGCTGGGGCTGACGTCGTTGCCGGACCAGGCGATGGACGGGCGAGTGTTGTTCGAGGCGTTGAGCGTGGAGGGGGCGGGGCGGGAGGAGGCCGGGGCGCCGAAGACGGAGGTGCTGACGGCGCAGGAGAAGTGGAAGACGGACAAGGGGGAGAAAGTGTGGAGCCAGTATTTGAAGGTGACGACGTATGCGGGGCGGCGGTATTACGACGAGGGGAACGTGGGGGCGCCGCCGGCGAAGTAACCGGGGGAGGAGAGGGCGCAACTCGTCGACCGAAATGCCCCCTCGCCCCAACCCTCTCCCTGCCGCGTTTGAGGTGGTCGGCGGCCGGGGTCAACTGTCGCGTCTGGGAGAGGGGGTCGGATCACGGCGCGGTGGTGCGGGTGGGGAAGTGGGGAGGTTGAAAAGAGAACCCACGGTGCGAGCACCGTGGGCTTTTGGGGGTAACGGAATGTCAGGTCGCGCGCCGGGGTTTACTTCTCGGCGGCGGGGGGGGTGGCGACGGGCTTGTCGCCGTAGGGGACGCCCATCTTGACCCACTCCTTGAGGGTGGCGATCTGGTCGTCGGGGAGCTTCTTGCTGACGTTCTTCTTCGGGGGGGGCATCTGGATGTCTTCGTTCTTGTACTCGACGGCCTCGATGATCTGGGACTTCGCGGGGTCGCCGGGGACGACGACGGCGTGGGTCTTGTCTTCTTCCTTGGCGCCGGCGAGGAGGTACTCGCGGGTGTCCATGCGGAGGCCGCCCTTCTGCTTTTCGGCGCCGTGGCAGCCGACGCAGGACTGGGCGAGGATGGGGCGGACCTTGTCCTCGAAGAACTTGATGGCCTCGGGGCTCTTGGGGTCGGCGGCGGCGGCGGCGGCGGCGGACCGGTTGACGCCGACGATCGCGAACGTCGCGGCGATTGCGGCGGCGGACAGGACGACCCAGCTCTTCCCCTTCGTCGGCGACGGCGAACGACCCATGTGAGTTCTCCTAGTAAGCGTGCGGTGTCTGGACAATCGCCCCTGCCGCAGACCTGCGGCGGGCGGGCGGGGGATGATAGCACAGCAGTCCCCGGCAATCACGTCTATCGGCCGGCGGGGGGCGGTGTTGAAGGTCGTGGAGGTGAGGGAGGTTATGAGGTGGAGGATAGAGGGGATCGCGGGGGGCGGGGCCACCGGCGGATTCCTCTATCCTCCACCTTGCGTCGTCTCCGTTTCCACCTACTTCGCGCGGCGGCGGCGGTGAAGGCTTGCTAAGCCGCAGGCGGCGAGGAGGGTCAGGGCGGACGAGGGTTCGGGGACGGCGGCGAAGGCGGCGGTCAGGGTGGCGTCGAAGTCGGCGGGCGCGCCGGGGATCGCGGCGGCGGGGAGCGATGCCTCGTAGTTCTGGGCGAGCTTGACGAGGTCGCTGAAGTCGACGACGCCGTCGCCGGTGAAGTCGCCGGAGTGCCACCAGCTCTGCGTGGTGGTGGAGACGGTCGCCTCGTAGTTCTGGGCGAGGCGGACGAGGTCACTGAAGTCGACGGTGCCGTCGAGGGTGGCGTCGCCGGCGAGCGTGAGGCGGACGATCACGGCGTCGGCGTCGACGGCTTGGCCGGCGAACGTGCCGCCGGCGGGGCCGACGATCTCGGACGCCTCGGCGTAGCCGAGCTGCCTAGACGGGTTGGCGTCGGCGGCGGCGGAGGTCAGTCGTTTCGCGAGGACCATCTGTCGGACGTCGGCGATCGGCGTGGCGCCGGAGTTGGGGGCGTAGTTGACGATCAGGGCGCCGACGCCGAGGTCGAGGGAGCCGGCGCCGGTGACGGTGAGGGCGTCGGTGGTCAGGACGGCGTTGGCGGCGGCGAGCCTGGCGATGCCGCCGTCCTCGACGGCGAGGGACTTGACGGCGGCGGTCGCGGTGGCGAGCTCGAGGGCGCCGCCGGCCTTGACGGTGAGGGACGCGGAGTTGGTGACGGAGCCCTCGACGCGGAGGGTGCCGGCGGCGACGACGGTGGGGCCGGCGTAGGCGTTGGCGTTGGTCAGGCGGACGGTGCCGGCGCCGACCTTGGTGACGCCGCCGACGCCGGACAGGACGCCGGTGAAGGCGGTGGTGGCGTTGGCGGCGGCGGTGACCTCGAGGGACTTGGCGAGGGCGATGTTGGCGGAGACGGTGGACGTGCCGCCGGCGTGGTTGGAGCCGAGGCGGGCGGCGCCGGTGCTGCCGGCGCGGACGGTGACGGGGCGGGCGAAGTCGAGGCCGGGCTGGTTGAGGAGGATCGCGGCCTCGTTGGTGCCGCTGGTCTCGCCGAACAGGACGGCGGAGGCGGCGTTGCCGAGGGGGGAGGGCTCGGCGGGGCGGACGCTGGCGCCGAGGAGGAGGGTGCCGCCGACGACGATGGACTGGCCGGTGAACGTGCTGGGGCCGGACATCGTCAGGGTGTGGGGGCCGTTCTTGCGGAACTCGCCGGTGCCCTCGATGACGCCGGTGAAGACGGTGTCGCGGGTGCCGAGGACGTGGAGGTCGGCGGTGCCCTGACCGATGATGATCGTGCCGGCGCCGGCGATGCCGCCCCACTGCTCGGAGTTGTTGCTCATGTCGAGCGTGGCGCCGGCGGCGACGGTGGAGATCACGTTGTCGGCGAAGAACGAGCCGGCGGTGCCGTTGATCTTGATGGTGCCCTGGGCGATCAGGATGTCGCCGGCGAACGAGTTGGCGCCCTGCATGAGGAGGGTGCCGTCGCCGGTCTTGGTGAGGCCGCCGACGCCGCTGACGCTTCCGACGACGGCGTCGAAGCCGTTGGTGTCGATCGTGTTGGTGGGGTCGGGGCCGAGGACGATCGTGCGGGCGTTGGTGCCGGTGGAGGCGGCGGAGGTGACGCGGACGGTGCCGCCGTCGATCGTCAGGTTCGCCCCGGTGCCGATCTCGGGGAGGACGAGGGCGCCGGCGCCGGTCTTGGTCAGGGTGCCGGGGCCGGTGGGGAGGGAGGCGAGGGTCAGGGTGTGGCCGGCGGTGTCGAACGTGGCGCGGCCGCCGGCGTTGACCTCGACGGTGCGGGCGGTGGAGAGGTCGGCGGCGAGCTGGAGGGTGCCGACGTAGAACGCGAGGGTGTTGCCGGCGTCGCCGAGGCTGGCGTCGGAGGCGACGCGGAGCGTGCCGGAGTTGACCGTGGTCGTGCCGATGTAGGTGTTGGGGGCGGTCAGGGCGAGGGTGCCGGCGCCGCCCTTGATCAGGCCGGCGAAGCCGGTGATCGGGGCGGCGATCGTAGCGCCGGCGGCGGACGTGCCGGCGACGGAGATCACGCCCTCGGCGGAGCCGAAGTCGATCGCGTCGAAGCCGGAGAGGGTCGTGGGGCCGTCGCCGGTGAACAGGACGGCGCCGCTGGTGACGACGAGCGGCGCGCCGGCGGCGCCGGTGACGGCCATGGGGGCGGCGGCGGGGTTGTGGACGACGAGGGCGTTGACGGCCTTGCCGGCGAGGCCGGTGGCGGCGGCCGCTATGCGGACGTTGTCGAGGTCGGTGGCGGCGGCGTAGGACGCGAACTCGGTGGCCGTGTTGAGGGCGCGGACGCCGACGGTCGGGTCGTAGGTGACGAGGGAGGAGCCGAGGCCGGTCGGCGAGCTGTCGCCGAGGGCGTAGGGGAGGATGGCCATCGACGTGGTGCCGGGGGCGCCGCCGCCGCCGACGAGGTTCGGGGCGTTGGCGAAGAAGACGTTGGTGGTGTCGGGCGCGCCGGGGGTGCCGCCGAGGTTGTTGCCGCGGAAGAGGACGGAGGCGACGGAGGTGCGGGAGAGGCCGAAGGACGTGAGCTGGGTGGACTGTCCGGCCCCGGTCTGGAGGGTGACGGTGGTCAGGCCGGCGACGGCGACGATGCCGACGGTCTCGGCGGTGGGGGCAGCGGCGTTGCCGAGCAGGCGGAGCTCGGAGTTGCCGTTCATGATCACGTTGGCGTTGTCGTTGAGGCGGTCGTTGACGTTCGCGGCGGCGTTGTCGAGGGTCAGGGCGGTGGCGGCGGCGAGGGTGACCGACGACGTGTTGCTGGCCGAGCCGAGGCCGGAAAAGACGATCGCGCCGTTGTTGACGTTGGTGCGGGAGGCGTAGGGCTGGGCGGAGACGACGGTCCAGGTGCCGGTGCCGTTCTTGGCGACGATGTCGGAGCCGCCGGTGTTGACGATCTGGCCGGCCCAGGTGCTGGAGCGGTTGTCGAAGCCGAGGTTGGCGTTGGCGCCGTTCTGGAGGAGGGTTCCCTCGCCCTGGAGGGAGCCGAAGTCCTCGCCGTTGTTGTTGAAGTCGAAGGTCGCGCCGGCGGCGATCGTGACGAGGGAGTTGTTGGACAGGAAGGAGCCGCCGGTGTTGCCCATCAGGATCGTGCCCTCAAGGATCTTGACGTCGCCGCCGAGGCTGCTGCCCATGCCGCGGCCGATCAGGATCGGGTTGCCCTCGGGGTCGGCGGTGATCGTGCCGGTGTAGCCGAGGACGAGGGTGCCGCTGCCGGTCTTGGTCAGGCCCCAGGTGCCGCCGGTCTGGCTGTGGTCGCCGAGGGCGACGAGGCGGCCGGCGCCGGTGACGTCGAAGGTGGCGTCGGCGGCGAACTGGAGGTTGGACGAGAGGACGACGTCGCCGGAGCCGCCGTGGGTCACGCGCGGGGCGGCGCCGCCGAGGCGGATGGCGGCGGGGGCGATCGCGGCGACGGACGTGGCGCCGACGACGATCGGGCCGGTGGCGGAGGACGTGAAGTTGATGCGGTTGACCAGGAAGTTGGCGGCGATGTTCTGCTGGGCGACGTAGGTCTGGTCGGCCGTGCCGCCGAAGTTCAGGACGGTGGCGGCGTTGTTGGCGGGGGCGGTGTTGGGCGTCCAGTTGCCGGGGGTGTTCCAGGTGCCGGACGTGCCGTTCCAGGTCCAGTCGGCGGCGCGGGCGGCCGCGGGGGTGAGGGCGGCGAGGACCGCGGGGAGGATCAGGTGGCGCTTACGCGGGTTGTTCTTGGTCGTCATGGTCGTCATGGGGTCTTGCACTCTCTCCAAAGGGTCTTCCACTCCTGCTGTCGGATGCGGGGCGGGGCGTTAATCGGCCATGCCCCCGGCGCTCCGCCGGCCGGGGTTTGCGGACGGGCGGAGCACGTAGGCGTTCGGGCGGACGGGGCGGTCACTCGTACGAGTAGGTTTTGAAGGACTTGCCGCCGCTCGAGGTGTTCTTGATGGTGAGGCCGGGGCGTTTGGCCATGGCGAAGGCGTCGTCCATGGCGGGGCCCTGGTAGGCCTCCATGTACTTTTCGATCAGGCCGGCGCCGCGCGGGACCCACTCGACGTGCCCGTCGCCGAAGCCCATGTTGGTGCCGGCGTCGCCGTGGTTGTTGCCGCGGTTGGGCCAGTTGTTCATGATCGTGGCGGCCGCGCCGCCGGAGGACGCGTCCTGGTCGGAGTCGAGGATCAGGATGGTGGAGGTGGATTTGCGGAGGCGGCCGAGGCGTTTGATCTCGTCGTTGGTGGCGGCGGAGAGGGCGAAGCCGGGCTCGCCGAAGCGGACGCCGCGCTGCGCGTTCTTGTCGCCGAGCGTCGAGCCGTCGATCGTGGTGCCGTCGGGGAAGATGCACAGGCCGCTGTACCAGCCGAAGACCTCGTAGCTGTGACCGGACTCGTCGCCGGCGTTCTTCGCGACCTCGTGGAGGTCCTCGAGGACCTGGTCGTCGCCGTAGGTCGCCAGGGCGGTCGCGGGGGGGAGGAACTTGTCCGGGCGGACCCGGTTCTGTGTGGACGGGCAGACGGCGACGTCGGGCGAGCTGACGTACTTCGGGATGATGTGGACGAGCGTGTCGTTGGCGCCGGTGTCGTTGGGGAACAGGACGCCCTTGTGCTTCTTGACCTCCTGGGCGTGCATGATCGCGCCGGTGATCAGTTGGCGGAGGTTCGAGGCGCACTTGACGCGGTTGCCGGACTCCCGGGCCTTGGACAGGGACGGGAGCAGGATCGAGATCAGCAGCGCGATGATGCCGATGACGACCAGAAGCTCGACGAGCGTGAACCCGCGGCGGCCGGGGGTCCGGCGGCGCGGACGGTAAGACGAACGATCACCCACAAGGCTCCTTCCGTACGACGTTACGGGGGCGGAGTATCGGCACGGAGTTGAACGCGGCGCTAACGCGGGGTGTGTTCCGGGCGAACGCAAGACCCCGCTCTTGCGCCGTCGCGGTCCGCCTCGGGCGCGGTATGATGGCGGGTTCGATGCGACCTTTGACGATTGGCAACCTGACGCTCGCGACCCCCCTGCTGCTCGCGCCCATCGCGGGGTACTGTGACGTGTCGTTCCGGACGATCGCGCGGTCGTGCGGGGGGGTGGGGCTGGCGTGCACGGATTTGCTATCGCCGGAGGGGTTGCTGCGGCAGACGCCGAACACGCTGAAGCTGATCGAGACGACGGAGGCGGACAAGCCGCTGTGCATGCAGCTTTACGGGGGGGACGTGGAGCGGCTGTGCGAGGCGGCCCGGTGGGCGCAGGACTTCGGGGCGGACGTGATCGACATCAACATGGGGTGCCCGGTCGACAAGGTGACGAAGGTGGACGGGGGGTCGAAGCTGCTGTGCGACCCGGACCGGACGGTGCGGATGGTCGAGCGGATCCGGGCGGTGGTCACGCGGGTGCCGCTGACGGCGAAGATGCGGCTGGGGTGGGACGACACGTGTTTGGTTGCGCCGGTGCTGGCGCGGCGGCTGGAGGAGGCCGGCGTCGAGTTGGTGACCGTCCACGGGCGCACGACGGCGATGCGGTTCAGCGGGCAGGCGCGGCTGGAGGGGATCGCGGAGGTGGTGGCGGCGGTCAAGCGGATTCCGGTGATCGGGAACGGGGACGTGCGGACGCCGGCGGACGCGAAGCGGATGGTCGAGGTGACCGGGTGCGCGGGGGTGATGATCGGGCGGGGGGCGCTGTCGGCGCCATGGATCTTCCGAGACACGTGGAGCTATTTGACGACGGGGGTCGTGCCGCCGCCGCCGACGATCGCGGAGAAGTGCGCGATGATGTCGCGGCACTTCCACGGCTACCTGGGGTACCGGGGGGAGCGGGCGGCGATCAGCGAGTTCCGCAAGCGGGTGAGCTGGTACGCGAAGCAGATGCACCCGTGCCGGATGCTGAAGGACGGGATGCAGACGATCGCGTCGCCGGCGGAGTTCGATCAACTGGTCGCGGCGTTTCTGGAGTGGCGGGCGGGGCATGACGAGGACGTGGCGCGGGGGCGGGTGCGGCCGACGGCCGAGGCCGCTCCGGGGGATGCGGCGGAGGCGGCGTAGGGGCGGCCGCACAGCAGGTGGGGGTGTCGGATCGAGTTAGGAGCAGAACCCACGGTGCAAGCACCGTGGGCTTTTGGTGCGCCTCCTCGACGGCAGCGTGCTCAGCATCGGGTTTCTCCCTTACCCCTCTGCCGAGGCACGCGGGTTGCCGGTCTGTCCGTTGTGCTCGCGCCGGTGGCGCGACGAGAGGAGATTGGCATGCCCCGCATTCCGACGCGTGTTCATGGGATGATCGACTATGCGGTGGGGCTGCTGGTGATCGCCGCGCCCTGGCTGTTCGGGTTCTCCGACCACGGCCGGGCCACCGCGGTGACGGTCGGGTTCGGCGTGGCGGCGCTGTTGTACAGCCTGCTGACGAATTACGAGCTGGGCGTCTTCCGGGTGCTGTCGATGAACGCGCATTTGGCGATCGACGTGGTCTGGTCGATCGCGCTGATCGCCTCGCCGATGGCGTTCGGGTTCGCGGACCGCGTCACGTGGCCGCACGTGACGGTCGGGATCGCGGGGCTGGTCGTCACGGCGCTGACGACGCGGACGCCACGGACGGACGCCCCGCCGGCCGGACGGTTGCACACGACTTAACCCCCCTTTTACCCCTAGTGAGGTTTGGTATGAACGCGAAGGACATGCAGGTCATTTCCACCCGCACTCACGGCGTCCTGGACTACTTGACGGTCGGGTTCGCGCTGGCGTTCCCGCGCGTGCTCGGGTGCAGCCAGAAGTTCACGAACGCGGTGACGGCGATCGCGCTGGGCAAGCTGGCGTACGCGATGATGACCCGGCACGAGCTGGGGCTGGTGAAAATGATCCCGATGAAGACGCACCTCGCTCTCGACGCGGTGGGCGGGGCGACGCTGGCGGCGCTGCCGTTCCTGATGGACGAGGACGAGGACCCGGCGGCGGTCGGGTGCGCGGTCGGGATGGGGCTGTTCGACATCGCGGCGGCGCCGATCACGCAGACGACGCCGGTGGCGGACGACGCGGGCGGCATGTCGCGGTCGTCGGGCGGGGCGTCCCGGGGCGGGCGGCGGTCGTCGACGACCCACCACGCCCAAGAGAGCATGCCGTCGGTCGCGGGGCTGTGACGCCCGGCGGCGGCGGCGGCGGCGCGCGGTGGCATTCGCCCGCCTTGCCTTCGTGACGAACAGAACCCGCGGAGGTCCTCCGCGGGTTCTGTCGCCGGTCCGGGTTGTGGAGTCACAGGTGCGGGCTTCGAATCGATGGTTCAGTCGTTGCCGTTCAACAGGACGGACCAGACGTCGGCCCGCTCGGAGCCGGCGGCGCGGGGGGCGTGGCCGGCCGTCCGGTCGTTCGCGGGGCGGGCGTCCGACAGCGGCTGGGTCGTCGCGACCCGGGCCAGTCGCAGTTCGCCTTCGATCTCCTGCTTCTCCCGGCGGGTGGCCGCCAGCTCGGTGCGGAGGCGGTCCCGCTCGGCGGAGACGGCCAGCGCCTGATCCAGCCGCGACCTCAGCGCGTCGGCCTCGGCCCTGGCGCTCACCTGGGTCACCTTCATCAGCTCGCCGCGGAGCTGGTCGCGCTCCGCGGCGACCTGGGCGGCGGCCGAGACCTGCTGCTTCAGCGTGCTGACCTCGACCCGGGTGCCGGCGACCTCGCCCGCCGACCAGACCGCGCCCATCGCGGCGACGGCGGTCATGACCCCGCCGATCGACCAGGCGATCTTGTTGGCGCGGCGGGAGGACTCGAGGTCCTCGCGGGTGGCGGCCATCAGCCGCTCGTACACGGCGAACGTCGCGTCGGTGCGGCGGTTCGTCTCGGTCGAGATCAGCTTGTAAAGCTGGGTGAAGGTCGGGCCCGACCTCGCGGGGCGCTGGGGCTTGAGCTCGACGATCGGGGCCACTTCCGCCTCGGGGGCGGGGGCGGGCACGGTCTCGGAGTCGGCGACGGCGGCGGCCATCTCGGCGACGGGGGCGAGGTCGGCGGCCGCGGCGGCGGGGGTCAGTTCGGCGATCTCGGCATGCCGGGCGCCGTCGTCGTCGGTGGCCGTGAAGGTGACGGGGGTAACAGGGGTGACGGTGGTCGCCGCGGGCGTCTCCGACGCCTCGGGTTCGATCGCGGCGGTGGCGAAGACGACGGCGGTCTCAGTGCTAACGGCGGTCTCGGTCTCGGTTTCGGTCTCGGCGGAGGCGACGGCGGTCTCGATCGCGGTGACGGTCTCGGTCACGGTCTCGGACGTCGCGGTCGCCTCGGTGACGCCGTCGGTGGTCGCGACGGTCGCCGCGTCACCGGCGAGCGTGTCGCCCCAGGGGGTGGCGGACGCGTCGGTCGGCGGGAGGATCTGCTCGGGCCGCTCGAGCGTGCCGTCGGCGATCGCCTGATCGATCAGGTCGTCGATCGGGTGACCGGGCTCGGTCATCACGTCGGCGACGGGCTCGATCAGCTTGAAGTCGTCGACCGGGGCGGCATCCTGCCGCTCGGCCTCGACCTGCCGCTGCCGGCCCAGCCCCGTCCAACGCCCCAACGTCAACGCTGCACGCTTGAACACGTTTGCCATCTGTGACTCCTTGGTCTCGCGGAAGTGCGACAGCGTTCGTTATCGGACGCCGCCCGCGGACCGCTTTAGCCTATTCAGGCTTATTGCGACGTTCGCCGGGGCAATTAACATCCGGGGGATGGACAAGCCGGTGATCCGTTCGATTCACGAGTTCAGCGAATACACGGCCGTGCACATCGGGTACGCGCGGAAGATGCGGCACCTGTCGCGGAACGACGAGTACCTCGTGCGGCTGGACAAGCTGATGGGGGAGCGGTGGGGGTCGGTGGTCAACGGCAACAGCCCGACGCCGGAGCAGCGGCGGGCGGCGCTGGAGGAGCGGGAGAACGTGCAGAACCTGCTGCCGCGGCTGCAGGCGGCGACGCGCGAGTTGCTGGTGCTGCTGCAGTCGTTGCAGGCGTACGCGAACGCGCTGCCGTTGCCGCCGGGCGAGGCGGGGGGCTGGGCGTTGCGGGCGGACCTGGAGCACCCGGACCGGACCGTGAAGATGCTGACGGCGGCGCTGGACGACGTGAAGTGTTTGCACGGGCTGGACGAGTCGAACGCGGTGTTCGCCGGTTTGCGCGAGCAGCTGCTGGAGATGGCGCGGTGGACGCGGACGAGCCTGAACCCGTCGCCGGAGGACCGGGCGAAGGTGCGGCTGGGCGAGGTGACGCGCGAGGGGCTCGAGGTCGCGCTGCGCGAGGTGGTGACGAAGGTCTGCCGCAGCTTCCACGACTTCTGCGAGTTGTACGCGGCGTTCCCGCAGCAGGAGCCGCGGTACAAGCTGGGGCTGGAGCCGGTGGCGGGGTTTCGGAAGGAGTGACGCGGGCGCGCCGGGCGTGTCAACGCCGGCGGTGGCGTCCGCGACGCTTGGGACGCGAGTTCCGTCGGTGGTCCGACGCGGTATCGTGATCCCGCAGACGGCGCTACGCCTGCGGTTGGGCTGTTCGGGACGTGGCGGACCGCGTGAGGACGCGGGTGTAGCGTAGCGGCCGAGGCCGGTCGGGTTTGTGCCATCGCTTACGTGCAGGAGGGGATATCCGGGGCGGGGCGGGTTTTGCGGGTTGTTTGGGGGGGGCGGCGTGTCCTAAATTATCGGGCTGCGACCATGGAAGGTTCACGGTGGTCGTCCCTCCGAGATGTAAAGGAGCCCGAATGCCTGAGCAGGCCCGTCTTTCGTCGGCCGATTCGCGCCGTTCCCATCGCAAGCTCATCCGTGCGGCGCGCGCGGCTGCCCCGGTCGTGGTCCGCGTGGACGCGCTGGAGCCGCGCCGGTTGTTGGCGGCGTCGCTGAGCGACGAGGGCGTGCTGACGGCGGACGGCACCGGCGGGAACGACGACCTGCGGCTCGACCGGGTCTCGGGCGACATCATCGTCACGCTCAACGGCGTGCAGGACGGGGTGTTCGACGCGTCGGACGTCGAGGCGATCGTGCTGTCGGGCGGCGACGGCAACGACTCGCTGCGGATCGGGGCGAACATCGACGGGGCGACGCTGAACGGCGGGAACGGCGACGACACGCTGCTGGGCGGCAACGAGGACGACACGCTGAACGGCGAGGCGGGCAACGACACGCTCGACGGCAAAGAGGGGTCGGACCTGTACGTGGGCGGGCTGGGGTTCGACTCGGCGGACTACCGGTTCGAGACGGCCGACCTGACGCTGTCGATCGACGGGGTGGCGAACGAGTCGGGTGGGAACGCGGACGGGGACAACATCACGACCGACGTCGAGCGGATCGTGGGCGGGCAGGGCTCGGACGACATCACCGGCTCGGACGGGGACAACTCGCTCGACACCCGCGGCGGGAACGACACGGTGCGCGGCGGGCTGGGGAACGACTCGATCGACGGCGGCGACGGCGACGACCTCATCGCCGGCGAGTCCGGCAATGACGTGCTGACCGGCAACCCGGGGCGGGACACGCTGACGGGCGGCGCGGGAGACGACGCGTTCGTCACCAACGACGGCGACGCCGACACGCTGGACGGCGGCAGCGGCGACGACAACGCCGTCGCCGACCAGCCGGGGGACACGTTCACGTCGATCGAGACCGGGATCACGCTGCCGGCGCCGGAAGTGGAAGTGCGCGCGGGGGGCACGGACCTGACGGACGGGGTGTCGGTCGTCAACCTCGGCACGGTCACGCAGGGGCAGGCCGGGCCGACGCGGACGTTCACGGTGACCAACACCGGGACGGACGTGCTGTCGGTCGGGGCGGTCAGCGTGTCGGCGGGGTTCGTGATCACGGACCCGCTGGTCGGGCCGATCGCGCCGGGGGCGAGCGAGTCGTTCACGGTGCAGGTGGACGCGTCGGTCGCGGGTACGAAGGTCGGCACGGTCAGCTTCGCGAACACGGACGCGGACGAGAACCCGTTCACGTTCGACGTGACGGCGACGGTCGACCCGGCGCCGCCGCAGTTGCCGGACGTCCGCGTGCGGCTGGGCGGGAACAACGTGCCGGACGGGACGACGGCGGCGATCAACTTCGGCAGCGTCGGGCAGAACCAGGGCGGGCCGACGCGGACGTTCACGGTGTTCAACGACGGGGACGCGCCGCTGACGGTCGGATCGGTCACGGTGCCGGGCGGGTTCACGGTGACGGACCCGCTGGTCGGGCCGATCGCGCCGGGCGCCAGCGAATCGTTCACCGTCCGCCTCGACACCGCGTCGGCCGGCGCCAAGTCGGGGCAGGTCGTGATCACGACCAACGATCCCGACGAGGACCCGTACAACTTCGCAATAAGTGGCACGGTCGTCGCCGCCCCGCCGCCGGACGCGCCGGAGATCGTGGTGACGGTCGCGCGGCCGGCCGGCCCGCTGGACGACGGGAACTCGACGGTCGAGTTCGGGAACAAGGTGGTCGACGCGCGCGGGCCGACGCGGACGTTCCGCGTGACGAACACAGGGACGGCGCCGCTGACGGTCGGCGCGGTGACGGTGCCGGCCGGCTTCACGCTGGTCGACCCGCTGGTCGGGCCGATCGGGCCGGGGGAGACCGAGTCGTTCGTCGTGCAGATGGACACGGGTTCGCCGGGCGCGAAGAACGGGTTCGTGTCGGTCGCGAGCAACGACGGGAACGAGAACCCGTTCACGTTCCGCGTCGTCGGGAACGTCGGGGTCAGCAGCACGCCGATCCCTGAGGTGACGATGAGGGCGCTGCAGCGGGGGCAACTGCGCGGGGTCGAGGACGGCCGGTCGGCGTTCTCGTTCGGCACCGTGGCGGCGGACTCGCGGTTCCGGAACTCGGCCCGCACGTTCCGGCTGTTCAACGACGGGGACGCGACGCTGACGCTCGGCGACGTGTCGGTGCCGCGCGGGTTCGTGATCCTCGGGGACCTGCCGTCGAGCGTGGCGTCGGGCGGGACGGCCGACCTGGTGCTCGCGGTGGACTCGACGTCGGGGCTGGGGGCCAAGTCCGGCACGGTGGCGTTCACCACGAACGACAAGGACGAGAACCCGTTCAGCTTCAACGTGTCGGCGACGGTCGCGCTCGGGGCGCCGGGCGGCGCGCCCGAGGTGACGGTCACGACGACGGGCGGGCAGGCGATCGCCGACAATTCGACGGCGGCGATCAGCTTCGGGTCGGTGCTGCGGAACCAGACGAGCCCGAGCCGGACGTTCCGCGTGCGGAACGAGGGGAACGCGCCGCTGACGGTGGGCGCCGTGACGGTGCCGGCGGGGTTCCGCGTGACGGACCCGCTGACCGGGCCGATCGCGCCGGGCGGGGTCGAGTCGTTCACGGTGACGCTGGAGACGGGGGCGACCGGCAGCCGGGGCGGGGCGGTGTCGTTCGCGACGAACGACGCGAGCGAGTCGCCGTTCAACTTCGCGGTGAGCGGGGCGGTCAGCGCGCCGCCGAGCAGCGGGCCGGCCGTGACGGCGTCGCTGAGCAACGGGACGCTGACGGTCAACGGGACGGCCGGGATCGACACGATCGCGTTCGCGCCGTCGGCGCAGGGGCTGGGCGTGGTCGGCAACGGCCGGGCGGTGGGCGGGAGCCCGTTCAACGGGGTGCGGCGGATCACGGTCAACGGCCAGGGCGGCGACGACCGGGTGGACGGGTCGAACCTGGCTGTGCCGCTGACGATCAACGGCGGGGCGGGGAACGACGTGCTGATCGGCGGCAGCGGCGGCGACACGCTGGGCGGCGGCGCGGGGAACGACAATTTGTTCGGCAACGCCGGGATCGACGTGCTCCGCGGGGACGACGGCACCGACACGATCAACGCCAGCGACGGCGTCGCGGACGCGGTGGTCGATGGCGGCGGCGGCACGGACACGATCCGGAAGGACCGCGTGGACCCGGGGAACGGGAGCTGACCGCGCGGGGGGGGGGCGACGGCGCGGTGCGAAGACCCCTCACCCCTGCCCTCTCGCATGGCGGACGCGCCGTGTGGCCGAGGGACGCCGATGGCGGCCTTGGGAGAGGGAGGGCGCCGTTCCGCGGTGGGTTACCGCGCCCGCCGCGACCGGCGCCGCAGCGCGAGTGCGGCCAGCGCGACCGCGGCCAGCCCCGTCGGCTCGGGGACGCCGGCGCCGGCGCGGTCGTGGTCGACGAAGACCCCCTGCTCGCTGACCAGGTTCCAGGACGTGCCGGTCGCGCCGAACTCGAGGATCTCGTGGGAGCCGGCGGCGACGGTGAACTCGCCGCTGACCGTCTTGCCGCCGACCTTGGTGGGGAGGGTGACGGCGTGCGGGGTCGCGTCGAGGTTGCTCAGCAGGACGACGAGCTTGCCCTTGGCGGCGGAGTAGGCGCCGGACCAGACGACGCCCGCCTCCTCGATCGTCCGGGCGACGCCGTCGGCATTCACGCTGGTGTCCAACGTCGCCAGCCGCGCCCTGGGGTCGGCCAGTACGTCGTTGACGGCGGCGACGCCGGTCCACCCCTGGTGGATGTCGGCGGTGAACTGCTGGGCGGTGTAGCCCTCGACGCCGCCCTCGAGGCCGTGTACGGCGGTCGCGCCGCGGAGGCGGTAGTGGAGGACCTGGGCGCGGAAGTCGCCGCGCGAGGGGAGTTGGTCCTGGGTGACGAACCGGTAGCCGTTCGCGGGGTTCTGGTCGGTGTCGAGGGTGGCGTTCTGCCAGTTGTTGAACCGGTCGACGTAGGGGACGTTGGCGTGACCGGCGGGGAGCGAGGCGGTGGTGATCGACAGCCGCTCGATCGGCAGGGCGAACAGGGCGGAGCGGACGTTGGGGGCGGCGGAGTTGCCGGCGGCCGGGTTGCGGAAGCCGGGGGAGCCGGGGTAGAGGACCGGGGCGGCGGCGTTGGCGCCGGCGGACGCGTACTGGGCGTAGCCGAGCTGGGGCGCGCCGCCGGGGGCGGTGGGGTCGGCGAACGTCGGGGTCAGGGCGAAGTTGCCGACGAAGGCCTTGTTGGTCGCGACGGCCGGGCCGGTCGCGGCGGACTGGCGGATCTGGCCGACCATGGCGGTCGTGCGGGCGACGGCGTCGGGGCCCTCGTGGTCGAGGAACGTGTAGTCGACCTTGTACTTGTCGTAGATTGCGGCGAGGGTCGCCGGGGAGACGGCGCGGTCGATCTTGACGGCGCGGACGGTTTGCGTGGCGAGGAACTGGTCGACGGCGGCGACGTTGTCGTCGGTCAGGAAGGCCGACGGCGCGAACCCGGGGGGGAGGGTCAGGGTGCCGTGGTCCTGCCAGAAGACGTGCTGGGCCCCGGCGGCGGTGGCGGCGGTGGTCGTGGCGGCGGCCGCGAGGGCCAGGTTGAGGCCGGCGATCTGGATCCGGTTCCCGCGACGGTTCGTGTTCGACATGCTGGAGCCTCCGCGTGCGTGCGTTCGAGTGTCGGTGCGTATCCGCCCGGCGCGCCGGGGCGACACCGGTTCTTTCGAGCGTCCGCGGACGGGTCTTCAGGAAGTCAAACGGGAATTCGTGCCCGGCGGGGCGAATGCGGCGTCGGAAGGGGTGGGCGACCGGGTCGACCGGAATAAACGGTGCGACCGGACGGGCGGGCGGGGCGGCGGGCGGCGGGCGGCGGGCGGCGGGCGGTCAGGTCGGTCAGGTCGGTCAGGTCGGTCAGGTCGGTCAGGGGGTGGACTGTGCGGTGGGCGGGTCCGGGGTGATGGTGGCGACGGGGACGCCCTCGTAGGTCAGGCGGCAGGTGGCGGCGTCCTGGGGGTTGACGGCGAAGAGGCAGGTGGTCGTGCGGCGCTCGCCGGCCCCGAGGGTCGCGGGGAGGCGGGCGGGGAGCTCGACGCTCGGGGCGAGGTGGATGCCGCTGGGCAGGAGGAGGCCGAGGCGGGGGTGGTTGGACTGGCGGGTGCGGGGGGCGTTGACGGTGAGCTCGAGGTGGACGGCGAGGACACCGGTCGGGGCGGCGTACGTGACGCGGAGCGGGACGTGGTCGGCGGCGTCGGGCTCGAACTCGAACGGCTGGACGCGGGCGGAGTGGACGCGGACGGAGACGTCGGCGGCGGAGTCGGGGGCCTTGAACAGGGCGGCGCCGAGGCGTTCGGCGGAGGGCGGGACGAGCGCGACGCCGGACGGGGTGGACGCGCTGCCGCCACCGGGCGGGAGCGGGGCGGGGAGGTCGAGCGGGCGTTCGGCGGCGGCGACGCGGACGGCGAGCGACTTCTCGCGGCCGGTGACCGCGTAGACGACCGTCCGCCGGCGGGGGACGGGGTCGTTCTTGCGGAGGTCGTATTCGGGCTTTTCGAGCGAGAGGGTGCCGTCGGCGGTCAGGGTGCCGATCGGGAGGCGGGGCTGGCCGTCGGCGAGGAGGACGAACTGGTCCTGCCGGAGGGGGACGATGGCGGGGGCGTCGGCGGCGAGGGCGGCGGTGAAGTCGAGGTTGACGGCGAGGAAGTGGGAGCCGTCGGTCAGGCGGCCGGTCTGCCAGAGGGACTGGCGGCCGGTCGCGTTGCCGAAGGAGGGGGCGACGCACTGGAGGGAGTCGTGGCGGGCGGCGGTGGCGGGGCGGAGGTCGACCTGGATCCAGGCGGGCTGCTCGCGCGCGACGGGGGCGGTGCGGAGCACGAGGCCGGCGGGGTACCTGTCCCAGACGAGGAGGGCGCGGGCGTCGTCGACGAGGCCGGCGAGGACGCCGCCGAGGCCTTCGCCCGGGACGTTGCCGTAGACCTGTCCGACCTGTCGGCCGGTGTCGCGGTCGAGGAGGACGCCGCCGCCGAGGAGGAAGCCGCGGCCGTCGGCGAGCCAGTCGAACGCGGGCCCGCCCGGGCGGACGGGGGCGGCGGGGGAGAGGAGGGCCTTCATGGAGCCGGTGGCGACGTCGTAGACGGCGACGCGGCGGGTGGAGGCGCGGTTGTCGAACGCGAGGGCGAGCTCGCGGCCGTCGGGGCTGAACGCGACGCCGCGGAGCGAGAGCCGCTTGCGCGGGTGGGCGACGACGGCGTCGGGGATCGCGGCGGTGCCGAGCGGCTTCTGGCGGGCGAGGTCGATCAGCGTCAGCGAGCGGGCGTCGGCGACGGCGACGAGCTTGAGGGTCGCGCTGGCGGCGGCGAGCGTGTCGCCGGTGCGGGCGTGCGGGAGCGGCACCTCGCGGACCGGCTGGCGGGTCTTCAGGTCCCAGACCTGGAGGCGTTCGCCGAGGACGAGGACCTGGTCCTCGTAGGGGAAACCGAGGGCGATCGGGGCGTCGACCGGGCCGGCGGCGGGGACGTCGATCGAGTGGGCGCGGGCGCCGCTGGCGATCGACCAGATCTCGACCCGGCTGGCGCGGGCGGCGGGGTCGTACCAGTGTCCGGCGTAGTAGCCGCCGTCCTGGCTGAGGACGGGGTGGGCGAGTTCGCGTTCGGGCGGGAGCTTGAGGTGGCCGGCGCGGTCGCGGGCGGCGAGGTTCCAGACCTCGACGGCCGGCTGGATCTCGCCGGCGTCGGGCAGGAGGGTGACGGCGGCGTAGGGGCTGGGGGGGGCGGCGAGGACGAGCGAGGTCGGGCTGTGGCGGAGCGGGGGCTGCCCCGGGATGGCGAGCCGGAAGTCGTCGCTGACCTTGAGCGGGGCGCGGGGGGCGTCGGGGTCGGCGGCCCAGGCGGGGCCGGTGGGCGCGAACGACGGGCCGACCGGGACGTGGTGCGCGACCGGGCGCGGCGGGACGGTGCCGCCGGGGCCGGGGGCGGGGGCGGGGGGGGCGGCGGGCCCGGTCGGTTGGTTGGCGGCGGCGGTCGGGGCGGCGCGGTTGAGGAGCTTGGGGACGACGACCGCCGACCCGCCCGCGAGGGCCACCAGCAGCGCGGCGGCGGCGGCGAGCCGGCCGAGCTTTCGACGGCGGGGGGCTGCGACTGCGGCGCGGTCGGGGGTCGGGTCTGGCAGGTTGGCGACGGCGCCCAGGTCGGTGACGTTTTGCCGCGCGACGGGTCGGGCGGTGACGGGGGTGGGCGGGGTGGGCGGCGGGACGGCGGGGGCCGCGGAGGGATTGGCGGTCGTAGCGGGGGTGGCGGCGGCGGCGGCGACCGCTCGTGCGGCCTGTGCCGGCGCGGCGGCGGCGGCTGGAGGCGCGTCACCCCGGCCGCCTCCGATGACGAAGACGTTGGCGCACTGCGAACACTTGGCCTTTTTGCCGGCTTGCTTCTCGTCGGCTTTGAACCGCTTACCGCAGACCGGACACTCGGCGACGATGGCCATCGGGGGAAACTCCCGTCCTCGACTCGGTTTTGCTAGGTCGAGCCGCACGCCGCGCGCGAACACCCACTGGCGGCGGGAATATTCTGCCCGTCGCGACGGGGTAGGGCAAGGACGAAAGACTTAGCGAAGCGCGGCGCAGGAACGGCGGCGCGGGACACGGGTGAAGATGGGCGGTTTGCGCCGTGAACTGTAGCGCGTACGCGAAACCATTACTTTCCGGTTACGAATTGTACTTTCGCGGGGGACGCGGTGGTCTCGGCGAGTTCGAGGCGGAGCGGGGCGCTGTCGGGTGCGAAGACGGTCAGCGTGTGAGACCCCGGCGTCAGGTCGGCGGTGATGCGGCCCTGCGTGACGACGACGGGGCGGTCGTTGATCCAGGCGGCATGGCCGGGGGAGGTGGTCAGGGCGAAGGTGACGGGGCCGGGGGTGGTGACGTTGACGAGCGCGCGGGCGAGGGTGCGACCTTGCGTGGGGAGGACGCCACTGACCTGGGTGTACGCGGGTTCCCACACGGCGGCGGGCGGGAGCTTGAGGGGCTGGCCGGCGGCGAGGTCGGCGGGGGCGGCGACGGTCTCCCAGCGGCGGGCGACGGGCTGGTTGGCGATCGCGTAAGGACCGGGGCGGCCGAGCTCGGACAGGAAGCGGACGAGGTCGAGGAGTTCCTGGCGAGTCAGGGGGTCGGTCAGGCCGGCGGGCATCATCGATTGGCCGTCGCGCGGCTTGCCCTTGATGGCGGCGGCGGTGATGACGATCTCGTCCTGGACGGCGTCGCGCAGGACGAGTTCCTTGTCGGTCTGGCGGACGCGGATGCCGGTGAACTGGTCGCCGTCGGCGGTGTCGACGATGACGGAGTGGTAGCCCTCCTTGACGGCCTTGTTCGGCAGGAGGAGCGAGTCGATCAGGTAGTCGACCGGGGCCGATCCGGCGGCGGTCAAATCGGGGCCGAGCTGCCCGCCGGCGCCGCCGATCGCGTGGCAGCGGAAGCAGGAGGTGTCGGCGCGGCGGAAGACCTGCTCGCCGCGGGCGGGGTCGCCCTTGGCGGCGACGTCGGCGATCAGTTGCTTCATCTCCGACTCGGAGAGTTGCTTGGCCTGGGCGTCGATCTTCGCGGCGGCCTTGAGCGGGTCGATCAGGGCGGCGTCGGAGCGGCCGAGCGCGTAGGCGGCGCGGAGCGCGAGCTTGGCGTTGTCGGCGGTGGGCGGCTTGGCCTTGAGGGCGTCGCCGAGGAGCTTGGGGCCGTCCTTCTTCTTGGCGAACGCGGCGAGTAGCGGGGCGAAGTCGGTGTCGGCGGGATCGGTCGCGAGGCGGTCGGCGGCGAGGGTCGCGGCGGTGGCGGCGTCGGCGTTGGCGAGCGCGGCGACGGCGGCGATGCGGACGGCGGCGTCCCGGTCGGCGCCGCCGAGCTGCGCGAGCGCCTTGGTGTCGCCCAAGTCGGCGAGTGATTGGACGGCGGCGATGCGGACGGAGACGGCGTGATCTGTGGCGAGGGCGGCGGCGGTGACGGCGTCCTTCAGGCCGGCGGATTTCGTGGCGCCGGCGAGCCGGAGGGCGGCGGCGGCGACAGTGGGGTCACTTGAGGTCGTTAGGGACTTGAGGCCGGCGAGGTCGGTCTTGGGGCGCGCGTTGCGCTGGCGGGCGGCGCGGTCGAGCGACTGGAGTAGGCCGACGCGGGTGGCGGGGGTGGCGTCGGACTTGAGGGCGGCTTCGAGGAGGAGGCTGAGGTCGTCGGGCGTGCCGAGGGAGGCGATCAGGTCGGCGACGTCGGCCGACACCTTGCCGGCGCGGAACTCGTCGACGAGCGGCTTGATGGCGGCCGGGTTCTTGATGGCCTTGAGCGCGAATTCGATGTGCTTGGGGTTGCGGCCGAACGTGAGCTGGCCGGACTGGAACGCGGGGAGCCAGGCGGGCTGGAGTTCGGTGATCGTCAGATAGAGGGCGTAGTCGAGGAAGCGGTCGACGGGGAGGTCGAGGGCGGTCAGGGCGATTTCGGCGGCGCGGGGGTGGAAGGTTGTGGCGAGGGCGCGGACGGCTTCGAGGCGGACGCGGGGGTGGGGGTCGGTGACGAGGGGCTCCAAGGCTTTGAGCGCGACGGGCCCCTCACCCCTGCCCTCTCCCACGGCCGTTGAGTTGCTGGGCGAAGTAACGTCGGTGGCGGCCTTGGGAGAGGGGGAGAGCGGGCGGTCGCTCCAGGCGCCGAGCACGCGCGCGGCGGCGGCGCGGACGCCGGGGTCTTGTGCCGCTATCAGCGACTGGAGGAGCGCGGCGTTGGGGACGTCGAGCGTCTGGTAGGTCCAGAGGGCTTGGAGGCGGGTGAGGGCGTCGTCCGGGGGCAGGGCCTGCGTCCACTTGTCGAGCGCGGGGAGGACGTCGTCCTTCTTCATCTCGCGGAGGACGAGGCGGGCCTGGCGGCGGGTGTAGTCTTCGGGGGCCTTGAGCTGTTCGAGCAGTTGCTCGACGGTCGCGCCGGTGAGCTTGGGGCGGGCGACGAGCGGGCGGTTCTTGACTGTGATCCGCCAGATCCGGCCGTGGGTCTTGTCGCGGCGGGGGTCGCGGAAGTCGACCTCGCCGTGGTTGATGATCGGGTTGTACCAGTCGGCGATGTAGAGCGCGCCGTCCGGGCCCATCTTGACGTCGACGGGGCGGAAAGCCTTGTCCTTGGTGGTGATGACGTCGGGCATCAGCTTGGAGCTGAAGCCGCTGCCGTCCTCGCTGAGCTTGTAGCGGACGACGCGGTTGGCGCGGAAGTCGTTGGTGATGATGTCGCCTTGCCAGTCGTCGGGGAAGTGGCGGCCGGTGACGGTCTCGTTACCGGCGTACTTCGGGCTGCCGGGGTTCAGGCCGCGGATGATCCGCGGGGCCTGGTCGTTGATGGAGACGAAGGCGGCGCCGGGGAAGGCGTAGTTGATGCCGTCGCCGCCGGCGCCGTCGGTCATGAACGAGTCGCCGTAGACGCTCCAAGAGTGGCCCCAGTGGTTGATCAGGCCGCGGGTGAAGATCTCGAGGCGCTGGGTCTCGGGGCGGTAGGTCCAGGTGCCGCCGGCGGCGAGGCGGCGCGGGCCGTAGGGCGTCTCGACGTGAGAGTGGATGTAGACGCTCTGGTGGAAGTAGAACAAACCGTCCTGCCCCCAGCGGAACGTGTGGATGATGTGGTGGGTGTCCTCGGTGCCGAAGCCGGAGAGGACGACGCGGGAGGCGTCGGCCTTGCCGTCGTTGTCGGTGTCCCGCATGTGGAGGAGTTCGGTCGAGTTGGCAACGTAGGCGCCGCCGTCGCCGGGAAGGACGCCGGTCGGGATCAGCAGGCCGCGGGCGAAGACGGTGGTCTTGTCGGCCTTGCCGTCGCCGTCGGCGTCTTCGAGGACGAGGACCTTGTCGTCGGCCTTCTCGCCGGGCTTGATCTGGGGGTAGATCTCGGACGTGGCGACCCAGAGGCGGCCGGCCGGGTCGAAGTTCATGTTGACGGGCTTGGCGAGCATCGGGTCGGCGGCCCAGAGGTTGACCTCGAGGCCGTCGGCGATCCTGAAGCTCTTGCGCTCGATCTCGGGGTCGGGGGCGGGTTGCGCGAGGGCGGGTCGGGGGATGGCAGAGAGCGCGCAGAGGCACAGAGGCACGGAGACGAGAAGGCGAGGAGGGAGGATGGAAAACAGAGAATAGCGGGGGGGATTCATTGCTTGCGTCTCGTTTCGCGTTTCGCGTTTCGGTCGTTCTTTCTGTGCCTGGGAGTCTCTGCGCACTCTGTGCTATCTCTTGACCTTCTCGATCTCCGCTTCTTTCGCCTGGACGAGCGGGTCAAACTGCGGGATCTCGATGGCGTTGCGGCCCTGTTCCTTCTTGCGGAAGCCGAAGATGTAGGTCTCGTTCTGGGGGCGCCAGCGGTGGAAGTAGAGCTGGTTCTTCTCGATCGTCAGTTGGCGGACGGGCTCGTACTTGTCGGCGGACGCGGGGGCGGGGAGGCCCAGGCGGGTGGCGATCTGCTCGGCGGTGAACGCGAAGCCGTGGGGGGTGGGGTGGATGCTGTTGTCGGTGAAGTGGCGGCCGGGGTTGGCTTTGGCGTAGAGCGCGGGGACGTCGTAGAGGTCGACGAAGCGGTGGTTACGCGCGCCGGCGGCTTTGGCGAGGGCCTGGTTGTAGAGCCGGACGTTCTCGTTCGGTTTGGCCGGGTCGGGCATGGGCGGGCCGAGGTTTTCCTGGGCCATCAGGGAGAGGAGGATCACTTGGGGGGCGTTCTTGGCGGCGATCGTGTCGAGGAGTTTGGCGAGGTCGGACTCGAACGCGGGCAGACCGGCGGGGCCGACGAAGGCCTCGCTCAGGCCGTAGTTCAGGATCACGACGTTGGGCTTGATCTCGTCGAGGTGCTTCGACAGGTGGTTGAAGCCGTCCTGGGGTTGGCCGAAGCCGGCGCGGGCCTCGCCGCGGACGGTGTCGCCGCTCCAGCCGAGGTTGCGGAAGACGATCGGGCGGTCGGGGAACGCGAGGATCAGGCGGGTCTCGAGGTGTCCGTGGCACCAGTCGCGCTCGACGAACGTGTTGCCGACGAAGGCGATCCGGGGGGCGTCGGGGAGGGTGAGGGGGGCGGGGGGTTGCTGGGCGCGCGCGGTGAGTGCCAGGAGCAGCGCGATCGCGACGGAGGGGAGCGGTCTCATGCTCGATATAGCAATCGGGGTGCGCGGTGTTGTCAAAGGGGGATGGGGGCGGCGGCCATGCGCGGCTGCGCGGCGAGCTTCCTCACGGGCGGGACGCCCGCGCCACCTCGGGCGACACGGGCTGGTCGCCCGTGCGAGGAGAGGGATGCGGGCGAGGTGACCGGGGCACGGGCAAGTCCGGCGCCCCCTACTTCTCGACCTCGGTGTAGGTGGTGGGGTCGGGCTTCAGGTAGGCGGTGAAGTTCAGGCCGGAGGGGCGGTTGGTCTTGGCGGTGCCGACGAACAGGATCGGGCTGGAGTTGCTGTTGGACAGGGTGACGGCGTGCTTGGGGCTCATGCCGATGATCGAGCCGCGGATCGAGCCGCCGGACGACCCGCCGAACGTGACGCCGGCGGCGACGATCGAGCCGCTGACGACCGTGGTGAAGTTGCCGCGGAAGTCGACGAGGGCGTTCTCGGCGGCGACGAACGTGCCGGTCAGCTTGGACAGGATCGGGTGCTTGGCGGCGTCGAGCGTCTCGACGCCAAACGCGTCGACGTTGCCGCGGAAGTCGAGCGTCGTCTGCTCGGGGGCGAGGGCGGGGTCATTCTGGACGACGATCACGCCGCGGATCGTGCAGCCGCCGGCGAACTTCACCTGGTTGGGGGCGTGGACGTAGAGGACGCCCTCGATGACGTCCTTGGCGTTGAAGGTCGGGCTGGCGTTCGCCGGGACGTAGCAGTTGGTGTAGGTGACGCCGTTGCCGCCCCCGCCGCCCCCGCCGGCGCCCCCACCCCCCGCACCGCCGCCGCCGTTGCCGTTGCCACCGCCGTTGCCGTTGCCGCCCCCCTTGTCGTCGGGCTTGGCCGCGAGGAGGACGGGGCGGTGGGCCTGGGCGAACAGGGCGGGGAGCCGGCCGGGGCGGTCGACGGTAGTCAGGTTGACGCGGAACAGGTCGGCGTGGCGGGCGTACGCGCCGCCGCGCCCGCGGAACGTGCCGAGCGCGCGGCGCATCGCCACCCGTTCGTCACCGGCCTCGGCCGCGCCGCCGCCGAGCGACGTCGTGGCGAGTTCCACCGACCGCGGGGAGCGCGCGTGGTCGGCGTTGCTCTGGACGGCGGGGTCGGTGTAGGGCTTGGTGACGAACGCGGCGAACAGGTTGACGTCGACCCGAGGGAACTCGGGCTCGGGGACGTTGCGGCGGACGTGGTTCTGTAGGATGTCGGCCTTGTCGGTCGCGCCGCCGACGGTGCCGCTCTGGACGTCGACGTTGGCGGTCGCGCTGACGATCGCGAGGTCGCCGCCGATCTCCTTGCCGCCGACCACGATCGGGAACGGGCTCGCGAGGTCGGCGGACAGCATGTTCGCAGTCGCCTTGACCGGGTGGCCGTAGACGTGGGACGAGCCGGCGGTGACGATCGGGCCCTTCGCGGCGACGGCGTAGTCGAACAGCCCGTCGCGGGGGGCGGCGTCGAAGGCGAGCTGCACCGTCCGCCGCACCTCGGCGTCCCGGTGTCGGCCGGTGACCTCGACGGACACGCGGCCCGCTGCCGACGCGGTGATCGACGCGCGGAACCGCCCGCCGCCGGGGTCTAGCATCACGTACTGGTCGGGGGCCGACGGGATCCGGATCGCGTGCCCGTCGAAGCCGGCGGCCCGGACGCCGAGGTTGCCGGTGCCGGTCATCGTGGCGGACAGGTGGTTGTACAGCCCGATCAGGACCCGGTCGGGCGAGGTGTTGGGCGGGAGGCGCAGGCGGGCGAGCTGGTACCGGAGGTAGTTCAGCCCGGACTCGGCGGCCACGTTGGACTCGGCGACCTGCACGTCGGTGCGGGCGGTCTGGACGGAGACCGTGCTGCTGGCGAAGAACGCGATCGCGAGGACGGCGAACAGGCAGAGGAAGAGCATCGCGAGCACGGCCGTGATGCCGGCGCGGCGGGTGGGGCGGCGGCGGCGGGACGGGCGGGTCCGGGGCGTCCGCGGTTGGGTGTCGCCGGGCGCGGGCGTCGGGTTGTCGGTCGGCAGTTCGGCCATGAGATCTCCGCGAGGACGTCACGGCGGGAGGCTCGGTCCTGGCGCACCGCCACCGGGCGGCACTGCCGGTCGTCTCGCGTCAGTTGTTTCGGCGGCCTGCGGGGATTGGATAAGGTCTGCGGCGCAAGGGCCGGTTATCGGACGGCGGCGCTAGAACCGGCAGGTGAGCTGGACGAACAACGTGCGCGGCACCTCGCTGCGGCGGAGCGCGACGTGGCTGTCGGTGAATTCGGCGTGGTAGTCGTCGAGCAGGTTTTGGACGCCGGCGGTCAGCTCGAGGTCGGGGGTCGGCCGCCAAGTGACGTTGAGGTCGAGGCGGAGCAGCGAGGGCACGTCGTTCGTGCGGAGGCGCTCGGCGTAGTAGAGCGCGGCATTCAGTTCGAGGTCGCGCGTGACGGTCAGGTACGACCGGAGCTGGGCCTGGTGGCGGGGGCTGGAGTTCTCGAAGTACTGCCGGTCCTCGGCGACGCCGCCGCGGAGGTCGACGTCGAGCCACGTGTACGACCCGACCAGGCGGAGCTGCTCGGTCGCCTGCCAGGTGACGGCGGCCTCGGCGCCGTAGCTGTGGCCGTCCATCACGTTGGCGACCTGCTGGTCGAGGACGACGACGGCGGGCGGCGGCACGGGGTTGAACGCGGGCGGCAGCGAGCGGAGGCCGCGGAGGCGGTCGTAGCGGTTGTAGAAGCCGGCGAGGTCGATCGACACGGTCGGGGTCGGGCGGACGCGGTAGCCGGCCTCGAACGCGAGCAGTTCCTCGGCGTCGAGGCGGTCGTTGCCGATCAGGCCGAGCTGTCCGACCGGGCCGGTCGGGCCGGTCGGGAACGTCGCGACGGTCAGGTCGGCGGTCTCCTCGAACCGGGACGGCGTGCGAGTCGCGCGGCTGACCGAGCCCCAGACGGTCTGGCGGTCGTCCGGCGTCCAGAGGACACGCAGGTTCGGCTGAACTTCGAACCCGGTGTGGCTGTTCTGCTCGAACTTCGACCCGAGGATCAGGTGGAGGCGGTCGGGGACGATCGTCACGTCGTCCTGGACGAACGCGCTGGCGACGTAGTGGTCCTGGTGCGACGTGTCGGTGCGGAGGACCGGGGTCAGGCCCTCGAACCGGTCGACGAGGTAGCGGAAGCCGGCGCCCCAGACGACCTCCTGGCGTCGGCCGAGGCGGAACCGGTGCTGGAAGTCGACGTCCCACGTGTCCTGGTCGTAGCCGAGGATCGGCTCGTGGCGCTGGTACCGGTCGTAGTAGCCCTGGAGGATGAAGTCGGAGTCGGGGGAGGCGACGTGGGTCCAGCGGGCGAGCAGGTACCCGCCGCCGGCGTTCGCGACCTCCTGCGTGGGGACGGTGAACGGCGGGGCGAGGGCCGGCGCCTTGCGGGTCTGGCCGAGCCGCTGGGAGAAGGCGTCGCCCTGGAGGGTCAGCGTGTCGGCGGCGGAGGCGCGGCGGTCGATGCGGAAGCCGCCGCGGACGTCGTCCCAGCCGTCGAACGCTTGGCCGCCGGGGGAGGCGGGGTCGTGGAAGTCGTCGGTCGTGCGGTACTTGGTGTAGACGCGGTAGTGGGTGTCGTCGTCGATCCGACCGCCGTAGCGGATCCCCCCGATCCGCTCGAGGTTGGACGCGTGACCTGTGACGAACCAGCCTTGGGTGTCGCGGGCGGTCTTCGTGGTGACGTTGATGACGCCGTTGACGGCGTTCGCTCCCCAGAGTGTCGCGCCTGGGCCGCGGATCACCTCGATCCGCTCGAGGTCTTCGAGCAGGTAGTCCTGGGCCTCCCAGAAGACGCCGGAGAAGCTCGGGTTGTAGAGGGTGCGGCCGTCCATGAGGACGAGAAGCTTGTTCTGGAACAAGTCGTTGAAGCCGCGGGAGCCGATGGCCCACGCGTTGGCGTTGATCCGCGCGACTTGGAGGCCGGGGGAGAGGCGGAGCAGTTCGGGGATGCTGGTCAGGCCGGAGCGGCGGATGTCGTCCTGCGAGATGACGGTGACGGCGGCGGCGGCCTGGGAGATCCGCTGCGGGTGCCGGGCGGCGCTGGTGATCTCGACGTTCATCAGCTCTTCGAGGCTGAGATCAGCGAGGTCGGCGGCGCTTGCGGCGGCGGTGAAGGCCTCGCCCCCCTGTTCTGGCGGTGGCGACGTCTGGGCGGCGGTGACCCCGGCGCAGACCACGAGCAGGACGACGGCCAACAGGTGGCCTTGATGCACCCCCGACCCGAGATGTAATCGCATGGGACGCTCCCGATGGTAACGATCGTGCCGGTCGTAATGGTTGAGCCGGCAGCGACGGCATCGGCTGAAACATGGAGCGACGTTAGAAGCGGGGCGATTCGGATCCAAGATTATCCCGCGGTTGCCTCCGGTGACGTTTGAACATTGGCCCGGGGGCGGAGTAGACGGATAATGACGCACGCCCTTCACGTCCCCGACTGGTCCGCTTGCCGACAAGGTGGTCGCAGGTCATGCACCGAATCGCGATTCTGATCTCGATCGTCGTTCTCCTGGCCGGGCCGGCGCGGGCGGAGTCGCCGGCGGATGGGGCGGAAGTGTCGTTCCGGAACGACGCGATGGCGGTGCTGGCGAAGGCCGGGTGCAGCGCGGGGGCGTGCCACGGGAACAAGAACGGTAAGGGCGGGTTCAAGCTGTCGTTGCGCGGGCAGGATCCGGACGACGACTTCGCGACGCTGACGCGCGACCTGCTCGGGCGGCGGGTCAACCCCGTCGAGCCCGAGCATAGCCTGATCCTGCTCAAGGCGACCGGGCAGGTGCCCCACGAGGGGGGCGTGCGGTTCCGGGCGGACTCGGCAGAGTACCGGATCTTGCGGCAATGGATCGAGGACGGGGCGCGGCGGGACGGAGTGGGAACGCCGACGCTGGTGGGGCTGGAGGTGACGCCGACCGAGAAGGTGCTGGTCGAGCCGGAGGAGGGCGTTCGGATCGCGGCGACGGCGGTGTTCTCGGACGGGCGGCGGCGGGACGTGTCGGGGCTGGCCGTTTATGAGCAGTCGGCGGAGGTGGCGAAGATCGCGCCGGACGGGGGGGTGCGGCGGCAGCGGTTCGGGGAGACGACGGTCATCGTCCGGTACCTGCACCTGCAGCAGCCGGTGCGGTTGACGTTCGTGGCGGCGCGGCCGGACTTCACCTGGGCGCCGACGGCGGTGAACAATTACGTCGACGAGCACGTGCTGGCGAAGCTGCGGACGCTGCGGATCAACCCGTCGGGGCCGGCGACGGACCACGAGTTCGTCCGGCGGGCGTACCTGGACCTGCTGGGCGTGCTGCCGACGGCGGAGGAGGCGCGGTCGTTCGTGGCCAACGCGACGCCGGGCAAGCGGGCGAAGCTGATCGACCGGCTGCTCGAGCGGCCGGAGTACGCGGACTTCTGGGCGCTGAAGTGGTCGGACGTGCTGCGGAACGAGGAGCGGGCGCTGGACCGCAAGGGCGTACAGAACTTCCACCAGTGGATCCGGCGGTCGGTCGCGGAGAACAAGCCGCTCGACCAGTTCGTGCGCGAGATCCTCGCCGCCCGCGGCAGCACGTACACGAACCCGCCGACGAACTATTACCGCGCGAACCGCGACCCGGTCGTCCGCGGGGAGGGGACGGCGCAGCTGTTCCTGGGCGTGCGGCTCCAGTGCGCGCAGTGCCACAACCACCCGTTCGACCGGTGGACGCAGGACGACTACTACGGGTGGGCCGACGTGTTCGGCCGGATCGACTACCGGCTGGTCGAGAACAACCGGCGTGACCGCAACGACAAGCACGAGTTCGTCGGGGAGCAGGTCGTGTTCGAGGCGAAGGAGGGCGGGATCAAGGACCCGCGCGGCGGCGACCGCAAGGTGCGGCCGATGCTGCTCGGTGCGGACGAGGCCGTGCCGGACGACGCCAGCCGCCTCGACGCGCTGGCGGCGTGGGTGACGTCGCCGCAGAACGCGTACTTCGCCAAGGCGCAGGTCAACCGGATCTGGTTCCACCTGATGGGGCGCGGGATCGTGGACCCGGTGGACGACTTCCGCGCGACCAACCCGCCGAGCCACCCGGAGCTGCTCGACGCGCTCGCGGCGGATTTCGTGGCGAACGGGTACGACGTCAAGCACGTGATCCGCACGGTGATGGCGTCGGCCGCGTACGGGGCGTCGTCGACGCCGAACGAGACGAACGCGGACGACGAGGCGAACTACGCGCGGGCGACGCCGCGGCGACTCTCGGCCGAGCAGTTACTGGACGCCCAGCACCAGGTGACCGGCGTCGCGGCCGAGTTCGCGGGCTACCCTAAGGGGATGCGGGCGGCGCAGATCCCCGGCGTCCGCGCGGCGCGGGCCCGCGACCGCAGGGCGACGTCGGCGGACACGTTCCTGACGACGTTCGGCAAGCCGGCGCGCGAGCTCGCGTGCGAGTGCGAGCGGACCAGCGAGACGACGCTCGGGCAGGCGTTCCAGTTGATCGGCGGGCCGGGGGTGTCGAAACTGCTCGGGGAGGCGGAGAACCGCCTCGGGCAACTGCTGAAGAGCGGGGCGTCGGACGAGTCGATCGTGGACGAGTTGTACTGGGTGGCGCTGAGCCGCCCGCCGACGGCGGATGAGGCGGGGGCGATGGTGGCGCACGTGAAGGCGGCGGGGGCTCGGCGGAAGGGGTTGGAGGATGTCGCGTGGGCGCTGTTGAACGCCAAGGAGTTCGTGTTGCGGCGATAGGTATCGCGCCGCATGACGAAAGAGACCTGCGCCTGCGGTGCGACCGCTAACTGCGGCCGGCGGGGCGGGCGGGTTGGAGAACAAGATATGTCGACTGCGCCTCGAACTTCGTTCGCGTGTGAAAGCTTCAAGTCGGCGCGGTTGTCGCGGCGAAGCGTGTTGAGCGTCGGCGGCCTCGGGCTGCTCGGGCTGACGATGCCGAAGTGGCTGCGCGCGGCGGAGGGGGCGCCCAATCCGCCGCCGGCCGCGTCCGCGATTCCCGGTGGGGCGAAGGCGGCGCTGAAGAAGATCGCCCCGCGGGCGCAGTCGGTGATCTTCCTCTACCAGTTCGGCGGGCCGAGCCACATCGACATGTTCGACATGAAGCCGGACGCGCCCGACGGGATCCGCGGGCCGCACAAGCCGATCTCGTCGAACGTGCCGGGCGTTCAGGTTTCCGAGCATTTGCCGCGCGTCGCGAAGGTCATGGACAAGGTCACGCTGATCCGCAGCATGACCCACACGATGAAGAACCACAACTCGGCGTCGTACTACGCGCTGACCGGGCACGCGCCGCCGGTGGACGACATCCGCCTGAAGGACACGCTCGACCTGTTCCCGGCGTACGGGTCGGTGGTGGACAGGCTCGCGCCGTCTGGGGCGGAGATCCCGACGGCGGTGTCGTACCCGTACCTGATCCGCGACGGCGCGGTGACGCCGGGGCAGCACGCGAGCTTCCTCGGCAAGGGGCACGACCCGTTCTTCTTCGCGCAGGACCCCAACGCGCCCGACTTCGCGCTGCCCGAGCTCAGCCTGCCCGCCGACATGCCGATCGGCCGGCTCGAGCAGCGGCGCGAGTTGCAGAAGCTGATCGACAAGCAGTCGCGGATCCTCGATCACTCGGCGTCGGCCCGCGGGTTAGACGACTACTACGCCAAGGCGCTGGCGATGCTGAACTCGACGCGGTTGCGCGACGCGTTCAATCTGTCGTCCGAGCCGCAGCACTTGCGCGACGCGTACGGCCGGCACACGTACGGCCAGTCGCTGCTGCTGTCGCGCCGGCTGGTGGAGGCCGGCGCGAAGTTCGTGACCGTCTACTTCTCCGACTCGATCGGCGGCCAGTCCACGACCGGCGGCGGGTGGGACACGCACGGGTTCAACAACACGCACATGTACCCGATCGTCGAGAAGTACCACCTGCCGATGACCAACGAGACGCTGCCGACGCTGCTGCACGACCTCGAGGCGCGCGGGATGCTGGAGACGACGCTCGTGCTGTGGATGGGCGAGTTCGGCCGGACGCCGAAGATCAACAGCCAAGCTAGCCGGGATCATTGGCCGCAGTGCTACACGGTGCTGCTGGCGGGCGGCGGCGTGAAGCGCGGGTTCGTGTACGGCGCGTCGGACAAGCAGGGCGCGTACCCGTCGAAGGACCCGGTGCGGCCGGACGATCTGGCGGCGACGCTGTTCTACCTGCTCGGGATCGACCCGCAGACCGAGGTCAGCGGCTTCGGCGGCCGGCCGGTCGCGATCGCCGAGGGCAAACCGGTGATGGACGTCCTCGCCTGACGCGCGGCCGCGCGTGACACGCACTCGACGATGCGAACCTCCCTCGTCCTCGGAATCGGGCTGATCGCCGCGCTCTCGACGGCCCCGGCGCGCGCGCAGCGAGGCGGCGCGCCGCCCGCGCTGACGCCGTTCACTGCCCCGATGGCCGCCACCCCCGGCTCGACGACGGTGGTCGCGTTCCACGTCGCCGGCGCGAAGGCCGCCCCCGGCTTCTGGGCGACCTTCCCCTGCGAAGCCGAGCCGTTGGACTCGAGCCAGCCGACGATCGCGCGCTTTCGCCTGGGAGTGCCCGCGAACGCCCCGGTCGGCGTCGGCGCGGTTCGGTTCATAACGGCCGCCGGCGTCTCCAGCCCGCGCCTCTTTATGGTCGACGACATCCCGACGACCGAGGCCGCCGACAACCACACGAGCCCGCGCGACGCCCAGCCGCTCACGCTGCCGGCCGCCGTCGAGGCCGACGCGGTCGCGCTCGCCGCGCATCATTACCGCTTCGCGGCCCGCGCGGGCGAGCGGGTCGCGTTCGAGGTCGTCGCCCACCGGCTCGGGTCGCGGATGGACGCGGTCGTGCGCGTGCTCGACGCCGCGGGCCGCGAGCTGGCGTACGCCGACGACACGCCCGGCCTGGGTGCCGACCCGCGCTTCGCCCACACGTTTGCCGCCGCGGGCGACTACGTCGTCGAGGTGCGCGACGCCGACTACCAAGGCGGCCAGGACCGCCGCTACCGCCTGCGCGTCGGCGACTTCCCCGCCGTCACCACGGCGTTCCCGGCGGGCGGGAGGCGCGGCGCGGACGCGACGTTCACGTTCGAGAACGCCGGTGGCGAGCGCCTCGGGCCGGTCACCGTTCGGCTGCCGAACGACTCACCCCGGGCGAACGTCCCGCTGAAGTTCCCGGGCGGGCGGAGCTCGTCGTGGGTGCCGGTGCTCGTGGGCGACGCGGAAGACTTCCGCGCGACTGCGCCGGCGGGCTCGATCGCCGTCGCCGCCACCCCCCCCCTGCCGGCCTTCATCAGCGGCCGGTTCACGAAGCCCGGCCAGCGCGACGTGTATGGCCTCGACGCGAGCAAGGGGCGCACGCTCGCCGTCCGCGCCCACACCCGCGCGATTCAGTCCCCCGCCAGCGTGTTCCTTCAACTGCTCAAGCCCGACGGCGGCAAGGTCGCCGAATCGAAGCCGACCGAGGGCAAGACCGCCGAGGCCAAGCCGCTCGACGCCGACGACGGCGCGCTGACGTTCGACGTGCCGTCGAACGGCGCGTACTACCTGGCCGTCACCGAGCTGGCCGGCGCGGCGGGCCCGGCGCACACGTACCGCCTCGGCGTCGAGCAGAAGCCGGCCGCGGGATTCGCGCTGACCGTGGACACCGACAAGGTGGACGCCCCCGCCGGCGGCACGCTGCGGGTCAAGGTCAAGGCCGCCCGCCGCAACTACGACGGGCCGATCACGCTGGCGCTCGGCGGCGGCGACGCGGCCGGCTTTGAGGTCAAGGCCGGCGCGATCGCCAAGGGGAAGGCCGAGGCCGACCTGGAGTTCACGATCCCGCCCGACGCGCCGACGTCCCGCCCGCTGCTGCTCGCCATCACCGGCACCGCCAAGATCGATGGCGCGGATCGGACCGAGACCGCGAGCACCGCCCCCGCGCTGCGCACGCTCTGGCCGCGCATCGCTCACCCACCGGCCGAACTCGACGGGCAGATCGCGCTCGGCGTGACAACAGCGGAGAAGCGTGCGACGACCAAGCCCGCGGCAACACGCTGAAGGAGCGCGCCCCCTCTCCCGGGGCCGTCGGGCGATGCCCGCCTTAGCAGATGACGGAGTCGGCCGTGGGAGCAGGGCCAGGTCACGGGGCGGGGTCGCCTACTTCTTCCCGTACCCCGGCGCGGCCACGAACGTCAGCACCGCCTCCCCCTGCTCGATGGCGTACACGCGGACGTCGCCGCGCGCGTCGCCGGTCGCCGCGCGGCCGCGCCCGGCGTCCACCGCCACGGCCTGCACCCACTCCCCGGCGGGCCACGCCCGCACCAGTTCCCGCTTCTCCTCCCCGTACTGCCGCAGCTCGCGGCCGACGACGGCGAAGACCGCGGCCCTCCCGCTGGCGAGCCGGTGGGCGTCGGCGTCGATCACGCCGGCTTGCTTTCCGTCCGCCGGGTTCCACGCACGGATTTTTCGGTCGCGCCCGGCCGTGTGGACGGCCCGCCCCTCGCCGCCCCACGCGACCGCCAGCACCGTCTCCTCGTGCCCGAGGAACGCCGACCTCGTCGCCCCGGTCTTCGCGTCGAACACGCGGGCGGACTTGTCTCGGCTGGCCGTCGCCACGCTCGCGCCGTCCGGGCTGAACGCGAGGTCCGTCACCCAGTCGGCGTGCTGCTCGATCAGCAGTTCGCGCTTCCCGCTCGCGGCGTCGAACACGCGCACGGCGTTGTCCGTCCCGCCCGCGGCCAGCCGGGCGCCGTCGGGCGAAAACCGCACCGCCAGCACGACGTCGGCCGTCCGCTCGAGCACCCGCCCCGGCGACCGGGCGTCCACGTCGCACACCCGCACCTCCCCCATCACGCCCGGCGCGCCGCCCGCCACGGCCAGTCGCTTGCCGTCGGGCGAGAACGCCAGGGCGAACGTCCGCTGCGCGACGCGGGGGATCCGCCCGGCGAGTTTCCCGTCCGCCGCCGACCACAGGGTCACCTCGTGGTAACCGCCCGCGGCGATCGTCCGCCCGTCGGGCGAGAACGCGAGCGCGGTGACCGGCATCGGGCGGCGGTAGACCTCGGGCGGCGACGGGTGGCCGGCGTCCGTCAGCAGCGACGCGATCGGTGCCGTCGGGTCGGGCCCGTCGAACCTCGCCCCCCCCTCGATCCACCGCTTGATCGTCGCGACCTGCGCGGCCGGCAGCGGGTCGGCCTTCTGCGGCATCCGGTCGTCCTCGTCGGCCGTCGCGACCAGGCGGTAGAGGGAACTCCTCGTCGGATCGCCGGCGGTGACCGGGGCGGCCCTGCTCTCCCCCGCGGCGGTCAGCCGCGCGAACGTGTCGACCCGGTAATTCCCCTTCGCCTTCTCCGCCCCGTGACACCCCTGGCACTGCCCGGCCAGGATCGGCGCGACGTCCCGGCGAAAGCTGACGGGCTCCGCCGCGTGCGCGGCAAGACGCGTAAGGAACGCAGACGCGAGGACGAGCAGCAGTCGGCAGAGCATCGCACCTAATACCGCGGTGCGCCCGAAACGTGACGCGACGCCCGTCGCGACGAGGCCGCTTCAGCGGCCCGGTCTTCCGTTCGATCCAGCAGGGTGTGCTTCGGCGCGCGGCCTTCGAGGCGCAACGAAGTCCGTCTGCAAAAGCTCACCCTCCGGGAACCGCCCCCCTACACCAACCGCACCTCCACGCTCCCCACCCGCCCGGTCTGCCGCGCCAGCGCGATCTCGTGGGCCTGGTCGTAGTGCTTGACCAGGACGCTCCAGTCGAACATCTCGCCCAGCCGCTCGACGCGGTTCCGCTGCTCGATCCGCTGGCGGCGGTTCAGGCGGGTGAACTGGTACATGTGCTCGACCAGTTCGTTGCAGGCGTCGTCGAAGCTGCGGTCGCGGCGGCGGTTGACGAACACGCCGTTCTCCGCCGAGTCGGGCAGGTGGCGCTGGACGTACGCGCCGAACCCGGAGAGGTCGCTGGTCACCGCCGGCACCCCGGACGCGATCGCCTCCATCGGCGTGTACCCCCACGGCTCGTAGTAGCTGGGGAAGACCCCCATGTGGCAGCCGCGGACGAACTGGTCGTAGTCCAAATGCAGCAGCGGGCTGGTGGCGGTCATGAACTCGGGGTGGAAGATCACCTTGACGGGGTCGTCCGACGCGTTGAACAGCCCGCGGTGGCGCAAATGCGTCAGCACCGGGTCCTTCGCGTCGTCGAGCAGGTCGTGGGTGACGATCGTGGGCTGGCGGCGGTTCTTCCACGCGGCGATCGCCCGCTTCCAGCGGATCTTCGCGTCCTCGGCGAACATCTCGTTCGCGGTCGGGAACCGGCCGTAGCTCGCCGCCTTCAGCATCGTCGGGCCGAGGCTGTCCTGGATCCGGCGGATCGTCTGCCTGACCTCGTCGAACATCGTCTGGTTCTGCAGGACGCCGACGTTGATGTGCCGCGTGGGGGCGCGCGTGATCACGAACGCGACGATCGTGCACCCGCGCTGCTCGGGGTCCGGGCAACTGATCTGCTCGCTCTTCAGCCGCCAGTTCAGCCGGGCCAGCGCCTCGATGAACACGTCCATCCCCTTGTTGCGGTACTCGTACCGCCCGGACGTGAAGAAGTAGAGGGTGCTCTCGATGTCGAACTCGTACGCGGGGAAGAAGTGCCCCATCACGAACTCGTGGATCCGCTCCTTGTACTGGCGGTGCAGGTTCTGGAACTCGTGGACGGCCGTGAACCGCTCGATGTTGATCCCGTTCGGCAGGATGACTTCGGCCGTCCGGCCGAGCAGCTTCTCGGCCTCGATCGCGGTGACCTCGCTGACGGTCGTGAAGACCGTGCTCGCGTGCGCCGCCGCCCGCTCGAGCGCGAACCGCGGGTAGATGTTGAAGTGCGCGGCCTCCTTGTCCGGGTCGACGAACGCGAGGTGGGCGTAGAAGTAGGGGTTGTCGCTGGCGAGGTACCGCCCGAGCAGCGTCGCGTGGGTCGTGAAGACGGTGGCGATCGGCAGCCGCAGGTGCGCGATCCGCGGGACGGCGACGCCGCCCATCCACTCGTGGAAGTGCGCGAGGATCGGCCGCCCGCCCGCGACGTTGACCAGCTCGCGGAAGAACTCGGCCGTCGCGAACCCGAAGGCGATGACGTCGTTGACCTCGCCGTCGTCGTTCGGGGTCGAGATGTGGTGGTCGGCCCAGAGCAGGTACTTGTCCTCGCCGAGGCGGTTGTAGCGCGAGCGGTGGTCGATCAGGATCGTCCGCGGCCGTCCGGCGACCAGCCACCGGCCGTACTTCGCCGACACGCCGGCGTTCCGCAGGCGGTCGAGCGTCTCGCGGATCAGCGGGTCGGGCGACTGCTCCTCGAACTCGACGTCCGCGGTCGACGGGTTGTACGGGCCGATCAGGCAGTACCGGTCGCCCCACCCCTTGACCATGGTCTGGGCCTTGGTCTTCAGGACGGTGTAGATCCCGCCGAGCTGCCAGCAGACCTCCCACGCGACCTCGAACAGCAGCGCCGGCTGGTTCGCCGGGTCGTCCTTGGGCGGCGCGGGGGGCGCGGGCGGGACGGGCGTCGCCGTGACCGGGGTCGGCGCGGGTTCGGCCGGCGGGGAGGCGGCGGCGGTTTGGGCGGGCGGGGCCACCTCGAACTGCGCTTGGCCGTGGATCGGCGCGGGCGCGGCCGTCGTGTGCGACAACTCGTCCGCCTCGCTCGACGGCAGGGGCGGCGGCGCGGCTTCGGCGGCGCCTGGGTGGGCGACTTCGGGCGCGGGCGGCGCGACCTCCGGGGCGGCCGGGGGCGCCTCTGCCAGCGGCGGCCAGGCCACCGGTGGGGCCGGCGGCTGGCCGTTATCCGGGTCGGTCGGCTTCGGTATCCCTTTCGTCCCCTGCCGTTGCTTCGCCGCGTTCCCCTTGTTCGCCGCCGCCCGATTGCCGGCGCCCTGTCGCTTGGTTGCCATCTGCCACCGTTCCTTCCGCAGTCCCGTTGCGCTTCACTCCTTGTCGTCGGCGCGCATTATGCCGAACCGCCCCTGCGCCACCAATTGCCAATTCCGCTCAGGACATTCCTGCACTGCGGTAACTTGCCGGCATTCCCCGGCAGAGCTAGGTTCGGCCGCGATGCCCGACCCCGCGCCGAACCGCCGCCCGCCGACCCACCCCTGTCGCCTGTGCGGCGCGCCCGCGGATTTGGTCGCCGCGCAGCGCGTCCTCCACAGGTACGACGTCGGCTACTACCGTTGCCCGACCTGCGACCTGCTCCAGACGGAGAAGCCGTACTGGCTGGCCGAGGCGTACGACGACCGCGTCGCCATCCTCGACACCGGCGCCGTCGACCGGAACTTGCTCTGTGCGGACCTGGTGCAGGCGCTGGCGTGGCTTCTGGGGGTCGGGCCGGACGCGCGGTGCCTCGACGTCGGCGGCGGGTCGGGCCTGCTCGTCCGCCTGATGCGTGACCGCGGCCTCGACTTCCGCTGGGCGGACAAGTTCGCCGCCAACCACTACGCCCGCGGGTTCGAGGCCGACCCGGGGCAGCCGCACGACCTCGTCACGGCGTTCGAGGTGTTCGAGCACTTCGACGACGTCCGGGGGGAGGTCGATCGGCTGTTCACGCCCGGCCACCGGTTCGTCCTGGCCTCGACGTTCCTCCACCGGGGCGGGCACCGCGACGGGTGGTGGTACTACGTGCCGGAGGTCGGCCAGCACGTCGCGTTCTATTCGCGGGAGACGATGGCGTTCGTCGGCGACCGATACGGCTACACCGCCACTCCGGGCCCGGCGTTCACGCTGTTCGCCCGCGCCGGTGCGCTGCCGCCGCGCCGGCAGAAGAGGGTCGGTCGGATCCTCGCTGAGCACCGCTACCGACAAGCGCAGTCCCCGTGGGTTGCGCGGCTCCTGAGGCGCGCGCCCCGGCACCGGTCGCGGGTCGAGTCGGACCAGGCGTTGCTCCGCGCGCGCGGGGACACATAGCGGCCCGTCGTTTGCTCCATACGACACGTCGCTCGCGCGACCTTCGCACGTCGTTCAAGCTTCGAACAGGGTCGCGTGTGAACCTGGTCGAAGTTTTCCTGTCGTGACGGGATTTTTTGCTACAGGTCGGTCGGCGCGACCGCTATAGTCGAGCCCTCACGTCGAAACCACCTCGCAAGGACGTACATCATGATGACCAGCCCCCCGGCTTCGAACGTGCAACGGATCTACGAAGACGTGATCGCGACGCTGTCGGCGTCCGAACGCCTGCGGCTCGTGGAGATGATCAATGGGGGTCTGACGGAGCAGCCGGCGTCGGCGAGGGGGGTCACCGAGGCGCCGGCGGTGGTGCTACCGGATTTGCCCGGCTGGCAGGCCGCCGACCGCCGCAGCAACCCCGAATGGCGCGACCGGCTGCTGTGACGTGGGGCGGGTTGCGCGGCCCGCAAGCGGGCCGACTAAACGGGGCGGTGGCGAGGGTTTAGGTCGGGTCGGGGATCAGCTTTTCGATCACTTTGGCGGAGCAGAGGACGCCGGGCATTCCCGCGCCCGGGTGTGTGCCTGCGCCGACGAGGTAAAGCCCCGCGACGTCTTCGCTGCGGTTGTGGAAGCGCCAATAGGCGGACTGCCGGAACGTCGGCTGGATCGAGAAGCCGGTGCCGTGGTGGGTGTTCAGGTTGTCGCGGAAGTGCTGGGGGGTGACGTAGAAGTCTTCCGTGATGCATTCGCGCAAGCCGGGCAGGTGGGTGCGCTCGAGGTAGTCGACGACGAGGTCGCGATACTTCGGGCCGATCTTGCTCCAGTCGATTTCGCCCTGAAGGTTTGGGACCGGAACGAGGACGTAGAAGCTGTCGCAGCCGGCTGGGGCCATCGAGGGGTCGGTGGCGGTCGGGCGGTGGAGGTAGACGCTGAAGTCGGACATTTCGAGTTGGTGGCGGTCGAACATGTCGCGGAGCAAGTCGCCGTACTGTCGGCCGAGGATGATCGTGTGGTGGGCGACGTCGGGGTAGGTGCGGGTGGTGCCGAAGTAGAGGACGAACAGGCCCATCGAGTACTGCATCTTCTCGAGACGGCGGTCGGTCCACTTCTTCCGGGACGGGGCGGGGATCAGGCGGCGGTAAAGCGCCGGGGCGTCGGCGTTGGCAACGACGAGGTCCGTCGGGAGGGTGTCGCCGTTCGCCAAGCGCACGCCGCGGACTCGGGTGGCGGCCGCCATTGGCAGGGCCGCGCGGCCTTTCGTGTTGTCGATGATCTCATTCATCGCCGTGCGGTCGGGGCCGCAAACGACCTCTGCGACCTCGGCGTTCAGACGGATTCTGACCCCCTCCTCTTCCATCAGCTTTCCCAGCGCCGCGACGATCGCGCCGGTGCCGCCCATGGCGAAGTGGACGCCCCATTCGCGTTCGAGGTAGTGGATCAGGGAGTAGATCGAGGTCGTGTTGAACGGGTTGCCGCCGACCAGGAGGGGCTGGAACGAGAAGACCCTCCGCAGGTTCTCGTTCTGGACGTACTTACAGGTCATCTGCCAGACGGTGCGCCAGGTGCCGAGCTTGACGAGCTCGGGGGAGACTTTGAGCATCGACCAGAGGGTTTCGAACGGCTGGTCGCCGAGCTGGGTGAAGCCGACGTCGAAGATGCGCTTGGTGTGGGCGAGCAGCTTTTGGTAGCCGGCGGCGTCGTGGCCGGTGGGGTCGAACTTGTTGATCTGGGCGAGGGTTTGTTCGAGCGTGCCGCCGTAGTCGAAGGTGGAGCCGTCGGCGAACTGGATGCGGTACCAGGGGTAGAGGGGGGTGAAGGTGACGTAGTCCTCGCGCCGCTTGCCGAAGAGCTGGAACAGCTCGTCGAAGAGGAAGTGGGCGGTGATGACGGTGGGGCCGGCGTCGAAGACGAAGCCGTTCTTGCGGTAGGCGGTGGCGCGGCCGCCGAGCTGGGACTGCTTGTCCAAGAGGGTGACGGCGTACCCTTTCTTGCGGAGGCGGAGGGCGGCGGCGATGCCGCCGAGGCCGGCGCCGATGACGATGGCTTGGGGCATAGGGAGGATCACGCAGAGGCGCAGGAGGCGCGGAGAAGAGGCACTGAAAGGCAGGCGGGATGCCCGCACCACAAGGGGGTTACGGCGGGGCGAGTCGCCAGGTCATTTCGAAGGTCATGGTTTCGCCGGGGTCGAGGGTTTTGGAGTCGCTTCGGAGGGCGTAGGGGTTCATCTGCTCGCCTGGGAAATGGGGGTCGCTGATCGTGGCGTGAAAGTGAGCGGAGGCGGTGGGGGTTTTGATCTGCTGGTCGCGGTTGTCGCCGGCGATCGTGGCGTCGGGGAGGTCGGCGAGGGAGTAGACGATGCAGGGGAACGGTTCGCCCCGGCGGCTGGTGACGACGTGGGTGACGCGGACGGTGTCGTCGCCCTGGAGGCGGTAGCGCTTCGTCCAGGCGATGCGGCTTTGGTCGATGCCGCGGAACAGGAGCTCGGTGTCGCTGACGCGGGTGAGCTCGCCGTCGAGCTCGGGGGGTTCGATGCCGACGATCGCGGTGGTGACGCCCCCCTGCCCGAGCAGGTTGCGGCGGCCGTCGTACCAGCCAAAGTAGGTGACGTCGCCGGTCTTCGGGTGCACGGTCAGGCGGACGTGGAGCGAGCGGAGCTCGTTCGACGCGGCGGCGGGGGCGGCGGTGTCGCCTTTGTCCCTGGTCGTGGTGGTGGTCGTGGTCGTGTTGTCGGGTGACGGGGCGGACGCGGACGTCGAGCAGCCGGCGAGCAGGAAGGGCACCGTCAACGGGAAGATGAGTTTTGCGCGCGGGGTCATGCGGGGGTGAAGTATACGGCGGCGAGGCGGTCGAGGAGTTGGCCGAGGCCGGCGGAGAGGGCGGGCGGGAGCGACTCGTCGGCGGTGGCGTCGCGGGCGTCGGTCAGCAGGCGGTCGATCAGGGCGTGGGTCTGGGCGGGGGCGGTGGTCGCGAGCAGGCGCTGGCGGAGCGACTCAGCGATCGCGACGGCCTGGCCGTTGGCGGACGGGATCCGCGCGAGGCCGCGGTCGAACTCGGCGCGGTCGGCGGCGGCCATCGCGGCGCGGCCGCGGACGAGCGTGATCGTCCGCTTGCCCTGGAGCAGGTCGCACCCCTCGTGGGCGGGGGCGGCGAGGTCGAGCAAGTCGTTTTGAAGTTGGTACGCCTGCCCGATCGCCGAGCCGAAGCGTGAGAGGGCGGCGAGCGCGTCGTCCGGGAGGCCGGCGCAGATGCCGCCGGAGACCATCGGGCCCTCGAACGTGTAGGCGGCGGTCTTGCCGTGGTAGCCCTTGAGGAGCGTGGTTTCGCAGACGTCGTCGAGCGGGACGTGGGACTGGACGATGTCGACGGCCTGTCCGAACCCGGTCGTGCAGGCGACGCGCGAGAACAGGCGGAGCTGGCGGCGGTAGGGCGCGTCGGGGAGGTCGACCTCGTGGAAGACGCGCATGGCGGAGGTGAACAGCAGGTCGCCGGCGACGATGCCGAGATTCTGGCCGAAAACCGGACAATTTGAGTCGAGCGACGCGAGCTGGCGGTGGAGCGCGATTTGGTCGCGGCGGGTGTCGGCGTTGTCGATGATGTCGTCGTGGACCAGCAGGAAGGCGTGGAACAGTTCCCACGCACAGGCGAGGTCGAGGACGGGGCCGAGCGACGCGTTCCGCGGGTCGGGCGGCGCGCCGGCGGCGTCGCCGTCGCGGGCGGTCAGGTAAGTCCAGAGGCAGAGCTGGGGGCGGATCCGCTTGCCGCCGGCGAGGACGAATCGGGAGAGGATCTGCGCGAGTGCGGGGACGGCGGCGTCGCAGGCGAGGCGGTCGACGACGGCGGCGAGGTGGGCGTCGAGGCGTCGGAGGTGGTCGGCGTCGAGCAGGTTCACGCGGCGTCGTCCTTCCTTTCGCAGGCATTCTTCGCCGCGCGCGGCGAGTTATCAAGTTGGGATAATTTCTTCGCCATGTACGCGGCACGTATCGAGTGCGGAAAGATAGTCAGCCGCCGAATGACTTGTGGAACCGGTCGGTGAGCGCGGCGATGTTTCGCGCGTCGACGGCGGCGGCGACCGCGGCGCGGACGGCGTCGTCGTGGCGGTAGATGCGCAGGGCCTCCACTCCGGCGGTCGCGATCTCCTCCTTCTGCTCGCGGACGGCCTGGATCAGGAAGTCGGCTGACTGCGGCAAGCGCGAGAGTGCGATCGGCAGCGCGAGCCTTTGGCGGGCGAACGGGTCGCGGGCCCACTGCTCGAACAGCAGGGCCAGCGCCTCGGCGTGGCGCATCTCGCCCAGCGCGAGCGCGGCCGCCTCGGCGAGCGTGGGGTTTTGATGGTCGAGGTACTTGCGGAGGAACGGGATGGCCTTGCCGCGCGCGAGCGCGCCGAGGGCGACCAGGCACTCGGCAGTCACGTCGCTGTCGTCGTCGCCGTTCAGGATCTTCAGGCGGAGCAGGAGCGCGCCGTCGTCGCGGCCGGCGTACGCGAGGGCGCGGGCGGCCATGATCCGGGCCTGGGGGGACGGGTCGACGAGCAGGTCGGTCAGTTCGGTCATGACGTCCTGGTACGCCATGCGCACCAGGCCGAGGGCGCAGAGGCCGCGGAGTTCGGCGGCGGTGTCGACGGGGCGGCCGTACGCGTTCTCGGGCTGAACGTGGCGGATGCCGGCGAGGAAGACGGCCTCGGCGTCACAGCCGGTCTCGTAGAGGGCGCTGGCGATCGCCTGCTTGGCGGCGCAGCCTTTGTCGGTCTCGGCGGGCCTGTGCATGAAGCGGGTGAAGGCGTCGGCGAGGTGGGGCTGGAGGGAGGCGAGGCAAGCCTCGCGGGCGAGGTCTGCGGCCTTGGCGACGATGAGATTGGTCTTGCTAGCGAGGTACTTCGGGAGGGCCTCGGCGAGGAGGGCGGGGCCGGCGGCCTTGAGGGCAGCGAGTTCGGAGAGTGTGGCCTCGACGGGGCGGGATTTGGCCATGGCGGGGAGTTTAGCGGAGGAGGTGGGAAAGGAAGCGGGCGCCGCTTGTCGTTTGGGGAAGACCCCTCACCCCGACCCTCTCGCACGGCCGATGCAGTGTGCGGCGATGAGGCGCCGTTGGCGGCCTTGGGAGAGGGAGGCGCCGCGCGTCACGCGATTGGTTCGATTCGCACCTCGGGGAGGAGGCGGTCGACGTCGGGTTTGGTGAGGACGCCGGAGTAGGGGGAGAGCGCGTTGGCGGCGGCGCAGGCGGTGGCGAGTTGGAGGGCGGCGGGGAGGTCTTGGCCGCGCGTGAGGGCGGCGGCGAGGCCGGCGGCGAAGGCGTCGCCCGAGCCGATCGGGCTGAGGGGGGTGATCGGGGCGGGGTGGGCGCGGTAGGCGTGGCGGCCGTCGGTGGCGAGGGCGCCGCGGGGGCCCTGGGTGACGATCATGAGGCCGTCCGTCGGGGTGTGTTGTCGGGCGAGGGCGAGGAGCGTGGAGCCGGAGTCGATGGTTCGGCCGAGGGTTTGGGAAAGTTCTTGCTGGTTCAGCTTGGCGATGCAGCCGCGTTGTTGGAGGGCGAGGCGGAGGTGGGGGCCTTTGGCGTCGACGACCGTGCGGCGGCCGGGGGAGATCCAGCGGGCGAGGAAGTCCTTGGGGGCGCCAGGGGCGAGTGTGCCGGAGAGGACGAGGGTCGTGGCGGCGGGGAGGTGGCGCTCGATCGTGGTGATCAGTTGGGACCACTCTTGTTGCGAGGCGGGTGGGGGTTCTTCGACCAGTTCGGTGACTTGGCTGGTGGCGCGGTCGATCAGGGTGGTGCAGAGGCGGGTTTGGCGGTGGGTGGGGACGAAGTCGTGGGGGACTTGGGAGCGGGCGAGGTCTTCGAGGAGGGCGTCGCCGCGGCGGCCGCCGGCGAAGCCGAGCGCCGAGGCGTGTTCGCCGAGGGTGTGGAGGACGCGGGCGACGTTGACGGCCTTGCCGGACGCGTGCTCGTGGACGGCGGCGGCGCGGTTTACGTCGTCGGGCGTCAGGCGGTCGAACTTCATCGTCCGCTGGAGCGTGGGGGTGGTGCCGATGCAGAGGATCATGGGGGGAGGGTAAACACGGAGGGCACGGAGTGCACGGAGGCAGAGGAATTTGGGGTTTGGCTCCGTGTCCTTCGTGTCCTCCGTGCTTAGTTACGTCTTTCAATTCGCGGCACGGGCGGGGCGCCCGTGATACGAACAACGCGTCATTCCGGCGGCGGCGGCGCGTCGAGTTCCAGGAGCATCTCGGTCGTGCTCGGGCGGAAGCCACACTTGGCGAACAATTGGCGGGCGGCGTCGTTGGGGGCGGCGGTGTCGAGGCGGACCTGGTGCACGCCGATCTGGCGGAAGGCTTCGATGGCGGTCATGACCATGGTGCGGGCGAGGCCTTCGTTGCGGTAGTCGGGCTCGACCCAGAGGTCGTGGACGAAGCCGTACTCCTTCAGGCGGTAGATCGGGATCTCGCGCTCGACCGTGCCGATCAGGAACGCAACCGGCCCGCGGCCGGGGCGGTCGGCGACGAGGAAGACGGCGCGAGGGTCGGCGGTCTTGTTGGTCATCCAGTTGCGGTAGCCCTCGGCGACGTGGGGGAGGAAGCCGTACTTGGCGGGGTCCCACGACTCGTGGAGGGCGCAGAGTTGGGCGACCATCGGGAGGACTTGGGGGACGTCGGCGGGGGTGGCGGGGCGGATCTCCATGGCTGGAGCGAGTGGAACGGCGGGGGCGGGTGCGTGTCAATGCGCCAAAGGGGAGGGGACCGGGAACTGCCGCAGACGGTCGCGCGGCTGTGGCCAGGCTTTAACGACGTGGGGTGGCTGATCCTAGCGGTTGCTGCGCTGGGGGTGACGGTGGCGACGCTCGCCTTCCTCGTGCGCGCGGGGCGGGCGGTGAGGCGGGCAGCCGGGGCGGCTGAGGAGCCGGGCGTCGAAAGGATGACGGGCGCCCGCACTTGACGAACGGCGGTCGCATGCGACCCGTTCCTGCCTCGGCTTATTCCCGCACCTGGATCGTCAGCGTGTTGGAGGTCACGTCGGTCGGTGGGATCGCGGACAGTGTCTCGGCGATCTTTCCTTGGGTCAGGCGGCCGCCGAGGGGGCGGTCGTTGCGGGCGGGGTCGAAGCTGTAGCGGAGCGTCAGGCGGTACGTGCCGGGCTTGGCCGGGGCGAAGTGGCCGGCGGGCGCGAACAGGAACGTCTTGCCCGGGACGACCGTGAGCGCCTCGCCGGGGGCGAGGCGGGCGAAGTCGTCGGCGGTGAGCGGGTTGACCGTGCCGCAGCGGCCCTGCGGTTGGCGCGGGACCTCGTCGCCGTCCGGGCCGGTCAGCGCCCAGTCGTAGCGGGCGACGCGCCAGCCGACATCGCAGCCGTCGAGCGGGCGGACGACGGTGAACGGCGCGTCCAATGCGTTGCGGATCTCGACCGTCAAGGGTGGGAGGGGCTGGCCGGGCTTGATTGTGGTCGTCGGGGCGTTCAGCGTGATCGCGAGCGGGACGGTGATGCGGGCGAGCAGGGCCTTGGCGCGGGCGGCGGCCTCGGGGTCGTCGCCCTTGGCGGCGGCGGCGAGTGCGGCGCGGGCGGGTTTGCCGATCGCGAGCAGGCGGGTGGCGGCGGCGTCGCGGGTCGTGGGGTCGGCGTGGGCCAGGTTGGCGACGGCTCGGTCAATCGCGTCGGCCGAGCGGTCCGGGGCGACCTGCGCGGCGGGGGCGGCGGCGGGCGGGGCGTCGTCCGCGAGGGTGGCGGCGGTGTCGGCGCCGAGGAGGACGACCATCGCCATCACCCACCAGCGGCGGCCTTCGAGGTTCGTGCTCATCGGGGGCTCCGGTTGGGACGTGGGGGTTAGACGCACGCGGGGGGGGCGGGGTTTCAAGAGTCGTGGGATCGGGCGGGTGAATCGGGCGGGCAGCTTCAGCGGACGTGGGAGTACAGATCGCGCGACTTGGGGCGACCCAGCGTCACGCGCCCCCGGTGAGCCGCCGGACGATCGCCCAGGACATACCTGCAATGCCGACGAGCAGCGCCGCGGAGCCCGCACATCCCCGCTTCTGCCGCGGTCCGGCGAACTCTGCCATCATCTTTGCCTTCAGTGACTCCATCTCCGCGCGTTGCTCCGGCGTCGCGTCTTCGAACTTCGGCGTCTCGCCTATCGTGGTGCCGCCGGCGGCGTCGTAGCGACGGTTGACCTGCGGGTCGTACAGCGGACAGCCGTAGACGGCCATGATCTCGACCAGCGCGTTCCGGTCCGCGGCTGAGACGTCGCCGCGCCGGTCGAAGCGGAAGTGGTAGTCGGACCAGCCGAACTCGATGTTCCCGTCGTCGAGATCGACGTCGGGGAACTCCGACGCAGGGTCGAAAGCGGGAAACCGCTCGCGAAGCCGGCGGAGGACGTCGTCGACCGGGAGGCGAGTTAAACCGTCCACCGGTTCACCGCGGCTAAGGAGGGAGTAGATCTCCTCCGCCGACATGGACAGCGTCCGATCCTGTCTCCAGAAGTTAATGTCGTAGCTCAAATCGGGGCTCCCTTACGCGGACTCGGCAACCGATGCGGTTCCAGCGGCCGTGCGTCGGGCGTCGGAGTTGGGCGGGGGGCTTTACCAATCAACCCGCCAGCGGCGTCGGCAGGTTCTGTCGGAAAAACCTCACCCAGTTGTTCCCCATGACGTTCGCGACGTCGTCGGCCGAGTAACCCGCTGCGGCCAAGGCGGTGGCGAGCTTGGGGAGGTCGGCGCTGGTGCGGATCTCCTCGGGGATGTGTTCGACGCCGAAGCCGCCGTCCATGTCGGTGCCGATCCCGACGTGGTCGGCGGTGCCGGTCAGGTCGGTGATGTGTTTGACGTGGGCGAGCAGGTCGTCGAAGGTCGCGCGGCGGGTCTTGTGCTGGTTCGGGGGGAGGAGGAACTTGTCGAAGAAGTTGATGCCGATCACGCCGCCGCGCTGCGCGATCGCCTTGATCATGTCGTCGGAGAGCTGGCGGTCGGTGGGGACGATCGCGCGGCAGTTGGAGTGGGAGGCCATGACCGGGCCGGGCGAGAGCTCGAGCAGTTGCCAGAACGATTCCTCGGCGAGGTGGGAGGCGTCGTGGATGACGCCGACGGCGTCGAGGGCCTTGACGGTGTCGCGGCCGAGCGGGGTGAGCGGGCCGGGCTCGCCGGTGCCGCCGGCCATGCGGGTGGACTTCCAGGCGAGGCCGACGGCGCGGAGGCCGGCGTCGAACCACTCGGGGACGTCGTCGGGGGTGCGGAGCGGGTCGGCACCTTCCATCAGGATGATCGCCTGCTGGGTGGCGGGGCGGGCGCCCGGGTGAGGCAACTGCGACGGCTGGGTGACGAGTTCGAGCAGACCGGCGTCAACCTGCCGGCGGTACCACGCGAGCTGTTGTAGGGCGATCGAGCGAGCGTCGTCGGGAGTCTTGTACCCGCCGGGGCCGCTCTTGACGGGCTCGCAGAAGATGGTGGCGCAGATCAGGTCGACGCGGCCGTCGCGGAGGTCGGGCAGGCCGACGGACGGGGTGCCGTCATTGTCGGCGGTCGTCTGGTCGGCGGCGCGGCGGGTGACATCGCGGCCGCGGAGGGCGTTGTAGGCGAGGTCGAGGTGGGCGTCGACGATCAGCATAGGTGGTGGCAGTAGGCGGTGGGCGGCAGGCGGAGTCAAGCGAAGATGGGTCTACTGGAGTGACCCTGCAGGGCGATCGCGCGTGACGGTCTCGCGCGTCGGTCGTTCGGGCGCGGGCGGCGCGAACCCTCACCCCGGCCCTCTCCCGGAGTACCGGGCGAGGGGGTTGGGGCGACGGCGCGGCGGGGGCGGTGGCGGGACCGTCAGGTGGACAGCGCAACCAGGTGGCGGACGACGCTGCGTGCCAGGGCGCGGAGGTCGTAGCCGCCTTCGAGGGTGCTGATGACGCGGCCGCCGCACTGGCGGTCGGCGAGGGCGACGAGGGCGCGGGTGATGTCTTCAAAGCCCTGCTCGGAGAGGGCGATGTGGGCGAGCGGGTCGTCGAGGTGGGCGTCGAAGCCGGCGCTGATCATCAGGACTTCGGGCCGGAAGGCTTCGACGGCGGGCAGGACCTGCTCCGCCATCGCCCGGCGGTAGTCGTCGTCGTCGGAATTGGGGGGGAACGGGACGTTGAGCGTCGTGCCGACGCCGGGGCCGACGCCCTTCTCCCAGGCGTGGCCGCTGCCGGGGTAGCAGGTGCGGGGGTCCTCGTGCATCGAGCAGAAGAAGACGGAGGGGTCGTCCTCGAACGCGGCCTGGGTGCCGTTGCCGTGGTGGACGTCGAAGTCGACGATCGCGATTTTGCCGACGCCGTGGCTGCGCTGGAGGTGACGGGCGGCGACGGCGACGTTGGAGAACAGGCAGAAGCCCATGGCGCGGTCGGGCTCGGCGTGGTGGCCGGGCGGGCGGGCGGCGGCGAACGCGCGGCGGGCGCGGCCGGTCATGACGGCGTCGCAGGCGGTGATGGCGGCGCCGGCGCTGAGCAGGGCGAGGTCGTAGCTCTGGGCGGAGACGCGGGTGTCGGCGTCGATCTGCCCACCGCCGGCTTGGGCGGTGCGGCGGATCGCGTTGACGTGCTCGATCGGGTGGACGGCGGTGAGTTGCTCGACGGTGGCGGGGAGGGGGGCGATCTCAAGCAGCTTGGCTCCGGCGGGTCTGATCGGGCCGAGGTCGATCTCGAAATCGGTGAACGGGTCGGGCGAGTCGACGAGGCCGGCGGCGCGGATCGCGCGGTGGATGGCGCGGAGGCGGTCGGGCCGCTCGGGGTGGAACGGGCCGTTGTCGTGGTGGACGTAGGCGGGGCTGGAGACGAAGGCTGTCATGCGGGTGCGCTCAGGATGACCGCTTGGCGCCGGCTATTCAACCCCGAACTTGCGGAACCATTCGGGCTTCCAGTAGCGGAGGGCGACGGGGACGAGGAGGAGGACGTTGAGGGCGACGAGGGCGGCCATGAAGCCCCAGTCGCGGTAGGGCTCGCGGCCGGCGCCGACGGCGACGTAGAAGGTGATGGCGGGGATGTTGCCGAGCAGCGTGCCGAGCGCGACGTCGATCAGGGTGATGCGGGAGACGCCGAACAGGTAGTTGCTGACGCCGAACGGGAGGAAGTGCATCAGGCGGGCGGCCATGACGACGAGCAGGCCGTTGTGGCCGAGGTTCTCGTCGAGCTGGCGGAGCTTGGCGTGGCGGGCCTCGAACTGGTTGTGGACGTAGTCGGCCAAAAGCGTGCGCGAGACGAGGTAGGAGCAGGTGGCGGCGAGGATGGCGCCGGTCAGGCTGAACGTGACGCCGAGGTACAGGCCGAAGCCGTACCCGGCGAGGATCTGGAGCCACATGACCGGGAGGAGGGCGAGGCCGGCGACGAGGTAGAGCGCGAGGAAGATCAGCGGGGCGGAGACGCGGTGGAGGGCGACCCAATCGCGGAACGCGCGGCCGGCGGCGTGGGGGTCGGCGCGGAAGCGGGCGCCGAGGGCGGTGAAGAACAGGGCGTACATCGCGCCGGCGATCAGGGCGAGGAGGAGGACCAGCAGGACGAGGCGCGGGAGGCGCGCGGGCGGGGCGGGCATGAGAGGCGTTATAACAACGTGCGGGCTGAGGCGGGATGGCGGATCGAGTACTTCACGGGTGAGACGCCCGTGCCACCTCGGGGTCACCGGTTGGCGTACATCGTGTTGCGCATGCCGGTCCAGTAAGTCTTGAACAGGTAGATCGCGCTGATCACGACCTCGGCGGACAGCACGAGCAGATAGCGGACGCCCTGGAGTTCGAACACGCGCGGCTTCCACTTCAGCAGGAGGTAGTGGCCCAGCACCGTCGTGAAGGCGATCAGCGCGACCGGGAGGAAGTGGGCGGCGTGGTAGTAGAGGCTGCGCAGGACGACGGGGAGCGGCAGGCGGATGCCGCGGTAGGCGGCCTCCCAGGCGGTCAGACGGGCGGCGAGGCGGGTCGTGCCCCAGAGGAAGGCGTAGGTGAGCGGGGCGATCAGGAACCAGAAGGCCCACGGGCCGGGCGCGAACTTCCAGCCGAGCGTGGTCGTCTCGTACCAATGTTGATGAATCGCCGCAGCGCCGGCGAAGAAGATGGCCGATAGTGCCCAATGCGTCTTCGCGAACTTGAGCGCCGCCCGGTCGTCCCGGCGGGTGGCGAGCGTCCGATAAAAGCGGCCCGGCGCGAAGACGACGGCGGCGGACGTGGAGATAAAGCGGTAAATCGTGCTTTGGCCACAGGTTACGTCCTCCCAAGCGGGGAGGACGCGGCCGTCGGCGCCGGTGCTGGCGGCGATTGGCAGGCCGCACTCGGGGCACTGCCCTGTAGCGGGCAGGCCGTCGAGCGTATAGCCGCAACCCTCGCACAGGACGGAAGTTTCGGCGGGGACGATTACACCGCTGCGCGTCATCTGGGTATGGTATATTGGCAGTTGAGGAAAAGTCATCCGCACGCGGGGCTGGGGTGGGACCCCCGGGGCGGATCGGAGGAACCATGCGACGGTCATCGAGGCTGCTGCCGAAGGTTGCGACGGGCGTCGTCCTCGCCGTGGGCGTGGCCGGGGTCGCGCTGTGGCCGGCGTGGGGGTGTGACCGGACGCAGGCGCGCAAGCCGATCGTGATGAACCCGACGACGCGGCAGACGCCGCCGGTCACGGACGCGGCCAAGCCGCCGCCCCCGGCGACGAAGGGGAGCGACGGGGGCGCGACGTCGCGGGCGGTCGCGGCGGCGGCGGTGAAGCCGGAGTCGCACATGTTGATCAACAACGTGTGGGTGACGTTTCCGGAGGCGAAGCTGATCCTGCGGGACGAGGGGGACAAGGTCAGCGCGTTCCTGGTCAGCAACGATCCGCCGGAGGTCATCCAGCCGAACTACCAGGGGAACCGGTACTACTTCGAGATGCGGCTGGACAACGTGGACGACGTGAAGAATTTGGCGGAGGCGGACTTCCGGTACAAGGCGCCCAGCGCCGAGACGCAGGAGACGCAGAACGGGATCTTCCTGGACGGCGACCGCCAGCACCTGCAGCCGTACGACATCCAGGTGACGTTCGACGCGCACGGGGACAAGGTGATCGCGGACATCCGGGGGCAATTCATTTACTTCGCGAAGGGGAACGCGGTCGGGCAGTGGGTGCCGGTGGCGGCGCAACTGGTCGCGCGGGCGGAGAAGAAGTAGCCGAACCCACGGTGCGAGCACCGTGGGCTTTTGGGGCGGTTCACTTACACGACGTTTGCGAGCAGCTCGCGTTCGACGTGATCCGCGGCGAGGCGTAGGCCGTCTCGTGACTTTATTGCGTCGCGGATCCGCCGAACGTTCGCGCGGTACGACTCCCCCTTCATCACCGTGTCGACGGCCACCCGCAGGCGCGGGACCGTAAGCTTTGCGATTGGCACGACGACGCCGCACCCGAGGTGGCGGATGCGGGCGGCGACGCCGGGCTGGTCGTTGGTTACCGGGATCGCCACCATCGGCACGCCGGCGGACAGGCACTCGAGCGTGGTGTTCAGGCCGGCATGGGTCACGCAGAGCGTCGCGCGGCGGAGCAGCTCGAGCTGGGGGGCGGCGGCGACGACGAGCGGGTCGCCGGCGAGCGGCGGCAGGTCTTCGGGGCGACCACCGCCGCCGAGCGAGATCACGATTTGCGCGCCCGTCCCCGCGCACGCGGCGGCGATCTGCTCGAACACGTGGAACTGCCCGTTCTGGAGGGTGCCCATCGAGGCGTAGATCAGCGGCCGGTTGGGGTCCAAGCGTTCCCAGGGGAAGGGGAGGGGCGTGCGGGCGCCAGAGTCGATCCAGGGGCCGGTGAACCGGAACGCCGCGGGCCACTTGCGGTCGGGGAACTCGAACTCCGGCGGCTGCTGGCTGATTTGCAGCCGGGGCGAGTGGGCGTCATGGAACGTGCGGTACGCGGCGAGCCCGCGGCGGGCGCGGTGGTCGTTCACCTCGCGCATGACCGGCTGAACCAGGCGGCGCAGCGCGCGGTAGGCGAGGGCGTTCCGCAACCGCCCGAGCGCGCCCGGCGCGTAGCCCCACGTGGTGAAGAAGGGAGGGACGGCTGGCGCCTCGTGCAGGGCCAGCGCGTTGCAGACGGTGGCGTAGGGGAGGCCGAGGTCGTCGGCGATCGTCGCGCCCTCGGGCGTGGCTTGGTCGATCAGGAGCGCATCGATCCCGTCGGCGCGGGCCAGGGCGGGCACCTCGCGCAGGCAGAGGACGGTTCGGCGGCGGATGACTTCGACCGTGTGCCGCAGGGCCCTGAGCCCGCCGAGCCCGGCCAGCACGCGGAGTTCGCGCGCGACCTCCTCGCCAGTCGGGTACTCGGTCTGGCCGAACGCGCGGAGACCGAGCCCCGCCTGCTCGACCCGCGCGCGGCCGGCCTCGCGGAGGTAGAAGGTCACGCGGTGGCCGCGCCGCGCGAGCTCGCGTGCGAGCGCGGTCATCGGGTTGAGGTGACCGGTGAGTTCGATCGTCAGCGCGCCGAGGTGGGCCATCGGAGGGCTCCGTTCGCGTAGCCGCAGCGCACGCAAACATATCCGCGGAACGTGCCGCGGGCACGGACCGCCGGCGTACAATGCGTACGCCGTGACCGCCTCCGCCGCCCGCGCCATTCTCCACGTCGACATGGACGCGTTCTTCGCGTCGGTCGAGGTGCTCGACGACCCGTCGCTGCGCGGCAAGCCGGTGCTGGTCGGGCACGACGGGCCGCGCGGCGTCGTGGCGGCGGCGTCGTACGAGGCGCGGAAGTTCGGGTGCCACTCGGCGCAGCCGATGGCGGTGGCGAAGCGGCTTTGCCCGCAGGCGGTGATCGTCGCGGGGCACTTCCACCGGTACCGGGAGTTGTCGGAGCAGGTGTTCGGCATCTTCGAGCGGTACACGCCGCTGATCCAGCCGCTGTCGATCGACGAGGCGTTTCTGGACGTGACGGGGTCCCTGCGCGCCTTGGGGCCGGCGGAGCGGATCGCGCGGGAGATCAAGGCGGCGATCCGCCGGGAGACCGGGTTGACCGGGTCGGTCGGCGTCGCGCCGAACAAGTTCCTCGCGAAGCTGGCCAGCGACATGGACAAGCCGGACGGGCTGACCGTGATCCGCCCGGAGGACGTGGATCGCGTCCTGCCGCCGCTGCCGCTGGGAAAGATGTGGGGGATCGGGCCGAAGACGGCGAAGAAGCTGGCCGACCTGAACATCCGCACGTTCGGCGATTTGCGGAAGATGTCGGCGGAGTGGCTGGAGTTGCGGTTCGGGGCGGACGCGCAGCACTACCACGATCTGGCGCGCGGGATCGACGAGCGCCCGGTGACGCCGGACCGCCAGGCGAAGAGCATCGGGCAGGAGGAGACGTTCGGGGTGGATGTCGCGGACCGGGACGCGCTGCGGCAGACGCTGTTCGCGCAGGCGGAGCAGGTCGGGCGGCGGCTCCGCAAGGCCGGGTTGCGCGCGAAGGCGGTGTGGGTGAAGATCCGGTTCGGCGACTTCCAGACGATCACCCGTCAGTGCACGCTCGACGAGCCGACCGACGTGACGACGGCCTTGTACGACGCGGCGGCCGGGCTGTTCGACGCCTGGTCACGCGAGGCGTTCGCGCCGGTGCGGCTGATCGGCATGGCCGGGAAGAACCTGGCCGAGGGCGGGGGGCAGCTCTCGCTGTTCCCGGACCCTGAGACGCAGAAGCAGAAGGCAATGGACTCGGTCCTGGACCGGATCAACCAGAAGCTGGGGAAGGGGAAGATCCGGCGCGGCGGGGGGATGGGGTGACACGGTCGCGCGCGGCGGAAGGCGCGGCCCACAAAAGTGGGCATGCGTCTAGGTAGCGTTCTCCCGGGGTGCGAAAGGCGGCCGGGGCGGGCGGTTTTTCGTGGCGTTCGGCGGGCCGGGGCAAATAAAATGGGCGGCATGAAAATCCTCATCGGCTACGACGGGTCCCCCTTCGCCGATGCCGCCATCGACGATCTGCAGCGGGCGGGGTTGCCGGCGGACACCGCGGCGCTCGTGCTGAGCGTCGCGGACGTCTGGCCGAGCACGCCACCGGTCTACCGCGAGGCGCTCGTGCCGGGCACCGGGCTGGAGGTGTCGATGGCCGTCGCCGACACGGCGGCCGCGCGGACGAAGGCGGCCGAGGCGGAGGCGGCGGAGTTGGCGGGCCGCGCACGGGCGCGGGTCGCGGGGCTGTTCCCGGGGTGGTCGGTCGAGGCCGAGTCGACCGCCGACTCGCCGGCCAGCGCGCTGACCGAGCGCGCGGAGCGGTGGGGGGCGGACCTGATCGTGATCGGGTCGCACGGCCGGGGGGCGCTCTCGCGGTTGTTCTTCGGGAGCATCTCGCAGAAGGTGCTGCGGTACGCGCACTGCTCGGTACGGGTCGGGCGGCGGCCGCCGGAGCGGCCACCGGGCGGGCTGCGCGTCTTGCTGGGATTGGACACGTCGGAAGGGGCGGCGGCGGCGCTGGGGGCGGTCGCGGCGCGGGCGTGGCCGGCGGGGACGGTCGTGCACCTGGTGACGGCGGTGGACGTGCGGCTGGCGACGGTGGCAATCCCGGTGATCGAGTCGCCGATCGGCGGAGCGGAGAGCTACGCCGGGGGCGCGGTCGCGGTCGCGGCGGCGGCGGACGAGCAGGCGTGGCTGCGGGATGCGCAGCGCGAGGCGGCCGATGAGTTGCGGCGGGCGGGGCTGGAGGTTACGTGCGCGGTGCGGGACGGTGACGCGAAGCACGTGCTGCTGGCCGAGGCGGAGGCGCGGCACGTCGACCTGGTCGTGCTGGGGGCGAAGGGGATCAGCCGGATCGAACGATTCCTGCTGGGGAGCGTGTCGTCGGCGGTCGCGGCGCGGGCGCACTGTTCGGTCGAGGTGGTGCGGTTCGAGTAAGGCGTTCCGCCGGCTGCTGCGCTTCCGGGCCGGGTGCGCTTCGACGCACGGTTTTTCGGAGCGATCGACGGCCGCGTGCTGAGGCCCACCCGGGGGAAACCGAATGGAAGGCTCAGCCGCTGAAGCGGCCCCGCCGGGACGCCGGCGTCAACAACGTCCTACCATACGGGTACGCTAACCGCCGGCCGGCGGAATTGGTCTTGGTTGGCGTAGGGGGAATGGAAAGGACTACTGGATGCGCCGTCGTCACCCGCTGCTGTTCGTCGTCGCCCTGTGCGCGGCCCTCGTGCTCCCCCCTGCCGTCCCGCACGCGCAGGCGCAGGACGCGGTTGATCCCGCCGGGGGCGCCCGGCGGACGGTTGAGGAGATTCAGGCGGACTTCCAGAAGGCGCAGGCCGAGCTGCGCGATGCGGTCGGCGGGCCCGAGGCGTACTTCGACGCCGCCAAGCGTGCCGAGGCCGGACCGAAGGTGATCCCGGTGCTGCGGCGGATGCTGGGCGGGATCGACGAGCTGGTGCGGATCGACCCGGCGGCGAAGGCGGAGGCGGACGACGCGCGGCTGGAGTCGGTCATGCTGCTGACGCTGTTTGGCGACGCCGCGGCGCGGGCGGAGCTGGACAAGCTCGCCGCCGCCCCGCCGCCGAAGGGGACGGCCGCGCAGGCGGCGCGGGTGCTGGTGAAGTTCTGGCAGGCGGGGAAGGACGAGGCCGGGCAGGTCAAGGTGATCGACGAGCTGCGGGCGCTGGCCAAGGCGCAGCCGGCGGACGACGCGGTGGCGGTGACGGCGATCAAGATGACCGAGACCGGGCCGGCGTCGCTGGCGGTGGTCGAGCGGGCGGAGGGCGTGCTGTTGAACGATTTGACCGGCGAGCTCGCGAAGCGGTACGCGCCGCTGATCCAGGGCGTGCGGAAGCAGCGGGCGGCGGTCGGTAAGCCGATCGAGCTGACCGGGACGACCGTGGACGGCAAGCCGTTCTCGACGAAGGACTGGAAGGGGAAGGTGATCTTGGTCGACTTCTGGGCGACGTGGTGCGCGCCGTGCGTGGCGGAGCTGCCGCGGATCAAGCGGGAGTACATCGACCACCACGCGAAGGGGCTGGAGGTGCTCGGCGTGTCGAGCGACGCCGAGCTGGAGCGGCTAAAGGCGTTCCTGGAGAAGAACCCGGACATGGCGTGGCCGCAACTGGCGGCCAAGGGTTTGGGCGAGGACGACCTACACCCGTTGGCGAAGGAGTGGGGCGTGGCGCGACTGCCCGCGATGTTCCTGATCGACCGCAAGGGCGTGCTGCGGAGCGTCGAGGGGGTGACGGAATACCACGAGCTGATCCCGAAGCTGCTGGCGGAGAAGGCGGAGTAGCGGGCGGGCGGGGCCGGGGCTGCTCTGCGTAACGCGCCGTTGTCTCGGGGACGCGAAGAAACAAAGAAGCAAAGGAGCTGAGAACAGAGGGGCCAAACAGATTCTTCTTCTTTGGTGCTTTGCTACTCTGCTTTTTCGCGACCCCGTCTTTGCGGCGCGTCAGCCGCGGCACCGGGCGTGCTTCCCGCGGTATCATGCTCCGGATTCAAGGAGACGATTGGCATGGAGCTTGAGGACAAGGTGTGCCTGATCACCGGCGGGACGAAGGGGATCGGCGCGGCGACGGCGGTGTTGTTCGCTCGGATGGGGGCGAAGGTGGCCGTGGTGGGGCGGCGGCTGGACGATGCCGAGGCCGCGCGGACGCGCGAGGAGCTGGCGAAGAGCGGGGCGAAGTTCGCCTACATCGCCGGGGACATGGGGCGGGCGGAAGACTGCGCGGCGTGCGTGGCGCAGACGGTGCAAGAACTGGGGGAGGTGGACGTGCTCGTCCATTCGGCCGGCGGGCTGGTCACCGGCGGCCTGCTCGAGGTGACGCCGGAGGCGTGGCAGGCGGCGTTTGACGTGCACGTGCACGCGGTCTTCCACCTCTGCCGCGCGGCGGTGCCGGCGATGAAGCGGAAGAAGGCGGGGGCGATCGTCTTGATCTCGTCGTCGGCGGGGAAGCGGGCGATCCGATTCAACCTGCCGTACCAGGCGGTCAAGGGCGCCCTTCCCCACCTGACCCGCGCGATGGCGTTCGAATTGGCCGACGACAACGTTCGCGTGAACTGCGTCGCCCCGGGTGTGATTCGCACCGCGTTCCACGACTCGATGCCGGAGTCGGTGCGGGAGAACAACTTGAAGAACCGCATCCCGCTCCACCGCGAGGGGACGAGCGAGCAGGTGGCGTCCCTGATCCGCGAGATGGTCGAGAACGAGTACATCACGGGGGAGACGTTCTCGATCGACGGCGGGCTGACGATGCGGATCTGTTGAGGATCCTCATCACAGCGGCGGCGGCGGGAGACTGCTAGTCAACGCTCGCGGGTTGGAAGCGGGCGGGTGCGAACGCGGCGGGCATCTCGCCTTCGGGGAGGCGGCGGAGCTCGATCACCGTGTGGGGGTAGCGGGCCCAAAGGGTTTCGTCCGCGCGTCGCCAGCGGTCGAGGCGGGGGGAGCCGAAGAGTCGCCAGAGGACGGCGATCGACGCGACGAGCACGACGGCCGCGGTGGCGATGCGGGGCAGTCGCCAGTCCCACGGGCGGTTACGCGTGAGGAGGACGACCCCCGCGCAGAAGGCGGCGAGGATCGTCACGACGCCGATAGGGGCCAGACAGCCGTGGACCAGCCCGGCGTAGCGGCGGTCGCCGGGCTGGAGCAGCGCGTCACGCTCGGCTCCGATGGCTTCGTGGGCGTCGGGATAGTCGATCTCCCATGCGGTGACGCGGTAGACGCCGGGCGGGATCGTGGCGGTGCTAAGCATGGGACGCGGGGCGGCGGCGTCGGCGCGGCTGGGGACGGCGTACTCGAGGCCGACGAGGCGCAATTCGCCGGAGGGGACGCGGAGGATCGCGCCGTCGAGGCGCTCGACGCGGGTGTGCGGGTGGGCGACGGTGAAGGCTTCGTCCACGCAGAGCTGGAGGCGGACCTCGCCGTCGCTGGCGGTGTCGTAGTGGAGCAGGCGGCCGTCGTCGGCGAGGCGGCGCGCCCAGGCGGCGGGGTCACGCACGGCCAGAGCGTCGCCGACGCCCGTGACGGCGGCAGGGTCGTAGAGGGCGTGGGCGGCGATGTCGGTGCCGGAAGTGAGGGTGAAGCGCATGGGAGGTCGGGACATCGATCGTGCGGAGGGCAACCGCCTGCGGCCGCGGCGTGCATGGTATCGCGGTGGCGCGCCGCGCGAAGTCCCGACGTTCCGCCAGCCCTGCGGGACGTAGAAGACCTGCCTTCCCCATCAAACGGGCGGTGCGCCCCGCGGACGGGGGACGAACGGGCCTCAGGGAGGCGGGCTGGTCGGGGGTGGCGGAGGCTCGGTTGGCGCGGGTTCGGGCGTTGCGGGCCCGGGCGGCGGCGGCGGCGGCGGCGGCGGCGGCGGTGCCGCGGGTCGCACGAGTAACGCGCGGGCGCCCGCGGCTTGGGCGGAGCGGGCGGCGGTGACGAGGTCGGCGAACGGGACGCCGGGGTTGGGCGTGAGGACGATCGCGGCGGGGCGCTCGTTCAGGTGCGACCGGAGTTGTCCGACCAGCGGGCGGCCCAATTCGCGGACGGCGTCGGTCAGATCGGGCGGGGCGGCGGCTTCGGCGGCCGGCGTCGCGTGTTCCTGGATGGTCGCGATCGTCTGGTCGTTGATCCGCAGGAGGTTCAGGCGGACGTGGGTCAGGCTGGGGTCCTGGGTGACGGCGACGGCGTCGAACGACTCGCCGGTCGGCAGGCGGTAGCGGATCGGGGCGTCGAGTTGGGCGAGTTCGAACAACCGGAGGACGCCGGTGTCGAGCCCGGGGTCGGCCTCGACGCGGAGGCGGCGCGGGGTGTCGAGCGTTCGCGGGCGCAGCGCGCTTCGGGCGAACGGGAGGAAGCCCTCGGCGGTGTAGGCGGCGGCGTCGACGTAGGCGGCGGGGGTCTGGCCGGCCAGCGCCAGGCGGGCGCGCACCTCCTCGGGCGAGCGCGGCGGGGGGTTGTAAGCGGGCTCGGTGGGCAGCTCGAGGAGGGCGCTGGCGCCGTGGACGCGGACGCCGACGAACCGCGCCGAGCTGCGGCCGGAGAAGGTGAGGAACGCGGTGACGGGGGTGACGGCCTGTCCGGCGGCGGTGTCGGCCGGGGGTGGCGAGGCGACGAGCGCGTACTCGCGGACGCCGGGCTGGGTGCGCGGGCGGGCGACGAGAGCGGCGTCGCCGTAGCCGGTGCTCGGGACGCGGCCGGAGGCGTGGAGCGTCAGGCCCTGCTCGCTGGTCTCCCAGCGGAGCGAGTCGAGCCACGCGACGGGCTCGGGGGGGAGGGGCTTCGCGGAGCCGGGCTTCGCCGAGCGGCAGCCGGCGAGGAGCGCGAGGAGGGTGAGCGGGACGGCGATTCGCATCTCCTGTTTCCTACGGCGTGCTTCAGCACGCGGACTTCGACGCGCAACGAAGGCCGCGTGCTGAAGCACGCCGTACACGAAAGTCGGCGCGGCTCAGTCGGGGAGGACTTTCACGCGGACGTTGCGGAACCAGACCTTGCTGATCGGGTCGTGGGCCTGGAGGGCGAACGTGCCGCTGGAGAGGACGCGCTGTTCGCGCCCTTTCTCGCGCTTCGGGTTCTCGGGCTCGGTGTAGTCGACGATTGCCTTGCCGTTGACGGTCAGCGTGATCCGTTTGCCCTCGACGCGGATCGCGTAGGTCGCCCACTCGTCGTCCTTGACCGGGGATTGTTTGACGTCCTCGATCGCGTAAAGGCTGCCGGTCTTGCGCTTGTCGACGACGTAGGAGTCGCCGCAGATCTGGGCCTCGTACCCCTTGGCGACCTTCGCCTTGCCGCCGGGGTTGTCGGTGTGGAAGAAGACGCCGGAGTTGGAGACTGGGCCGGTCTTGAAGTCGAAGCGGAGCTCGAAGTTCTTGAACGTGCCGTTGTTGACCTTGCCGGTGTAGAACAGGTGGGTGAACGGGCCGTTGCAGAGGAGCGTGCCGTCGGGCTCGACGCGGAAGGCGCCGGACGTCGCCTTGTCCTGCGGCGTCCAGCCGTCGAGGGACCTGCCGTCGAACAGGGGGACGAATCCGTCTTCGGCGGCGGGCTTGGCCTCCTCGTCGGCGCGGGTGACGGGGCAGAGTGAGAGCACGGCGAGCAGCGCGATGAGGGGACGCATAGGGCTCCTGTGGCTGGGGCCATCTTCCGCGGATCGCTGCCGCGCGGCAACGGAGCTTCCGTCCACGACGTCGCCTCGCCGGCACGCCGCACGTTTGTGCGTGCGCTTCACCGCCGGCGGCGGTGGCGGCGGGTGATCGGGATGCGGGCGCCGAGGCTGCGCGGGGGCGGGAGCGGGACGGGGGGGTGGGTGAGGGTGTCCGGGTCGCCGGACGGCTTTTGGGTGGAGGGGCCGGGCGTGTGGCCGTGGCCGCCGGGGCCGGGCTTGCTCTCGGTCCAGTCGTGCGGCTGGGGGTTGGGGGTGAAGTTTTCGAGGACGGCCTGTGGGATGATCATGTTGATCAGCGACTCGACCTTCGTCAGCAGCTCGCCCTGGTCGCGGCTGACGAACGTGAACGCCTTGCCGCCCTTGCCCATGCGGGCGGTCCGGCCGACGCGGTGGACGTACGCCTCGGGGTCGTCGGGGATGTCGTAGTTGACGATGTGGCTGATGTCGGCGACGTCGATCCCGCGGCTGGCGAGGTCGGTCGCGACCAGGACGTCGAACTTGCCGCCGCGGAAGCTCTTCATCACGCGGTCGCGCTTGTTCTGGGCGAGGTTGCCGTGGATCTCGCGGCACTCGATCCCGTCCTGGTGGAGCTTGGCGGCCAGCTTCTGCGCGCCGTGCTTCGTGCGGCAGAAGATGATCGCGAGGTCCGGGTTCTCGCGCTCGAGCAGGGCCTTGAGCAGGCGGTACTTGTCCCACGGCTGGGCGCTGAGGAAGTACTGCTCGACCTTCTCGACGGTCGGCTTCTCGTCGGCGCCGGGTGCGATCAGCTTCTCGACCGGGTCGCGCATGTACGACCGGGCGAGCCGCTCGATCTCGCCCGAGATCGTCGCCGAGACGAAGATCGTCTGGTGGTGGCGGAAGTTGTTGTTGCTGCGCGAGGACGAAGACCCGCCCGCTGAAGCGGGCTCGCCGGCGGCGTCCTGCGGGTCGCCGTTGTCGCCCTGGTTGTCGTCGTCCGCGGGGGCGTCCTGCATGCCCGCGTTGCGGCGCTGGCCCTTGACGCGGGACAGGATCCGGCGGATGTCGTCGCGGAAGCCGATGTCGAGCATCCGGTCGACCTCGTCGAGCACGACGAACCGGACGTTTCCGAAGTTGATGATGCCGCGCTCGAGCAGGTCCACCACCCGCCCGGGCGTGCCGACCACAATCTCCGGGCCGTGCTTCAGGAACTTCATCTGCGCGGCGATCTTCTGCCCGCCGTACACCGCGACGACGCGGATCGGCGTGTGCTTGCCGAGGCGCTTAAGCTCCTCGTCGACCTGCACGCAGAGCTCGCGCGTCGGGACGAGGATGATCGCCTGCGTTGCCAGCCCCTTGGTCGCGCGCTGGAGGACCGGGATGCCGAACGCGGCGGTCTTGCCGGTGCCGGTGCGGGCCTGTCCGAGGATGTCCACGCCGGTCAGCGCGCGGGGGATCAGCAGGGCCTGGATCTCGGACGGCTTCTCGAACTTCGCCTCGGCGAGGCCGCGGAGGATCGACGGGCGCACCCCGATGGCGGCGAACGCGGCGGGCTGAAGGGCGGCTTGCTGCGGCTGCTGGGGGGCGTCTTGGGAGGGGTCGGCGGGGGTGGCGTTTTCGGGCGTGCTGGGTTGGTCGGTCACGTTCGGGGGTCCTTGTGGGGTTGCTTCCTTCGGGCGGAGCGGGAGTTGCGTGAGGTGGGGATTGTATCGGCGGGGAGTGGGGGTCTCAAGGCGGGGCCGGATTCGCGTCGGTGTCAACATTCCGCGTAACCGTGACCGGCATCACCTGATTAGGTGGTGAACCGACTGGGAACCGTCGCTCGACCCGCAGGGCGACGGGAACGGGCGTGCGATGCCGCGGCCGGCTAAGGGGGGCCGGCCGCGGCCTTCATTCGGCGGGCGACGTGATACGATGACGGCCCCTCTGACAGGGAGTCCATTTGCGATGGTGCGGTGGCGTCGGCTACGGGCTGCTGATCGGAGTGATGATCGTGTGCGCCGCGGCCCACGGGGCGGAGCCGGGGGCGTGGGCGGGGCGCGCGGTCGGGGAGGCCGAGGCGATCCCGGACGCCCGGCTGCGGCTGGCGGTCTACCGCGAGCTGATGCCGCTGCTCGGGCGGGTGCGGGAGGGGGAGTTGGTCGAGCGGCTGGCGACGGCGGGCGTCCGACTCGCACGGGACGCTGGCGACCGCGTCGGCCGGGCGGAGGTGTGCGCGGCGGCGTCGGTCGCGTACGCCCTGGCGGGGCGGCGCGAGCCGCACGAGCGGTGGATGCTCGAGGCGATCACGGCTGGCGCCTGGCAGGACCGTCGGCTGGCGTGGCCGGCGCTGGCGCGGGCGCGGCTTGACGGCGGCGACGCCGACGGCGCGGGCCAACTGGCGACGGCCCTCGACACCGCCACCGACCGCGCGGCGTGCCTCGCCGATCTGGCCGGGATCGCGGCGCGCCAGGGGGACAAGGAGACGGCGTTCGACTTCCTGCGGCTGGCGATGGGGCACGTGAAGGGCGCCGACCGGCCCGAGGAGGCGCTGGCGCGCATGGCGGACGCCCAGGCGCAGATCGGTGACCACGCCGGCGCGGAGGCGACGCTGGCCGCGATCGGCCCCGGCTACTGGCGGGCGCACGCGGCGGGGCGGCTGGCGCAGGTCGCGGCTCTGGCCGGCGATTCGGACTACTGGCGGTACAGCGAGCTTGCGGTGCGCGCGGCGATCGACGGCGGGCAGTCCCCGACGGCGCGGGCGCAGGCGCTCCTGGCGATCGCCCGCATGCGGGCCGACGCAACCGACTCCCGCAGCGCGAACGCCCTGACGGTGGCGGCGCGGGCGCAAGTTGCGCTCGCGCCCGCGGGGGAGCGCCCGGCACTGGAGTTGGCGGTCGCGGGCGTCCTGTCTCGCACGGGCGACCGGGCGGGCGCGGCCGAGGCGGCGCGGGCGGCGCGCGACGGGTTCGCCGCCGGCGTCCCCTCCGATCTCGCCGCCGAGGACGGCGTGGCGTCGCTCGTCGCCGGCGGGCTGCTGACCGAGGCGCAGACGGCTGCGGCGGCGATCATCGACCCCGCTGTGCGCGGGCGAGCGCTGGGGCGGGTGGCGGCGGGGTATGAGCAGTCGCGCGGCCTCAACTCGCTGGTGGTACTGGCCCGAGAACTCGACAGCCACGGGTGGGAAGCCGCGCGGGTCGTGGGACGGGCCCACGTGCACCGCGGGCGGGTCGAGGAACTCGAGCGAATCGCCAAGGTATCGACGGCCCCGGCCGTTCGGAGCGGCCTGTGGGCAGGAGCCGCAGAGGCCCAGGCCATGAAGGGGAAAGACGCTCGGTGACGCCATGCGAAGCCCGGCGAGACCGCTTCAGCGGCTGGGCCCTCCTCCGCCAAACCGCGTCGTCTTTGATCCAGACGTCGGTCGATGCGAGCGCCTCGCGGCACTTCGCGCCGCGTCCGCTATGATGCGACCCGATGGGGCTCGATCCGACTTACCTGCCGGCCTCCCGCCGCCCGATCGCCGACGTCTTCCGCCGGACGGCCCGGGCCGCCGTCGACTGGTGCGTGCGGCGCGGCGTGCACCCGGACACCGTCTCCTACGCCTCCGTCGTCGCTGCGGCAGGGGCGGCGGCCTGCTTCGTCCTCTCCGGCCGATGGCCCTGGCTGCTGCTGGTCGGCCCCCTGCTCTGCTTCCTGCGGCTGTGGTGCAACATGCTGGACGGCATGGTCGCGATGGCGTCGGGGAAGGCGTCGCCGCGGGGGGAGATTGTCAACGAGTTGCCCGACCGCGTCAGCGATGTGCTCATCTTCGTCGGCGTGGCGCACAGCGGGTGGGCCAACCCGTTCCTGGCATACTGGGCGGCGATCCTGGCGGTGATGACCGCGTACGTCGGGACGCTGGGGCAGGCGGTCACCGGGCGGCGGCGGTTCGAGGGGTGGATGTCGAAGCAGTGGCGGATGGTCGTGCTAACGGCGGGGGCGTGGGGGATGTGGGGGTTCGTCGTGGTTCGGGGAGACCCGCCGCAAGCGGCGGGCTATGTGGGGCGGTTGTCCATGTTGGACTGGGTGCTCTGCGCGATCCTGCTCGGGTGCGTGCAGACGATCGTCGTGCGGCTCGTCCACATCCTGCGCGACCTGCGAGGCGCGCGATGACCTGGCGTGCGGCTTGGGCAGAGCCGGTGTTCGTGCGGTATGCGTTGATCATCGGCGCGCTGCTGGCGGCCAGCGGGGTGGCGCTGGCGGTCTTACGGTTGGGGTTGCGGCGAGACGTGTCGAAGGTCTGGACGATCTGGCGGAGTTGGCTGGTGATGGCGCCGCTGGCGCTGCTCGTGGTGGCGCTCGGACGAGGGGCGGTGGTCGTCGGGGTGGCACTGCTGGCGGTGTTCGCGTTCAAGGAGTTTGCGCGGGCGACGGGGCTGTACCGCGACTGGTGGATGACCGGCGCCGTGTACGCCGCGATCATCGCCGCGGCGGTGGCGGCGTGGGTTTACGCGCCTCTAAGACCAAGCGGCCGCGCGTGGGACGTAATGCAGGCGATGCCTCTGTTCGGGACGGTGCTGATCGTCCTCGTGCCGATCTTGCGGAACCGGGTCGAGGGGCAGTTGCAGTCGATCGCGCTGGCGGTGGTCGGGCTGGTGTTCGTCGGTTGGTCGCTCATGCACCTGGCGTTCTTGGCGGGCGCGCCGCGGGCGTATGGATACGTGCTGTTCGTCGTGTTCGCGGTGGAGGTGTGCGACATCGCGGCGTGGTGCTTCGGCAAGCTGCTCGGGCGCCGGCCACTGCGCAGCGCGGTCAGCCCGCGGAAGACGTGGGGCGGTTCGCTGGGGGCGCTGGCGGTCGGTATGGCGCTGCCGTGGGTGCTGGGGTTCTCGTTCCCGCCGGCGTTCGACTGGCGGGCCAAGGTGGCGGCGGGGCTGATCGTGGGCATCGGCGGGCAGGTCGGCGATCTGGCGGTCAGCGTCTTCAAGCGCGACCTCGGGATCAAGGACATGGGGGCCGCCATCCCGGGACACGGCGGGGTGCTGGACCGCGTCGACAGCCTGCTGGTGGTGGGGCCACTCTTTACGCAGCTCGTAAACTGGATTGAACCATTCGGCGGGTAAGGAGACTGAATACGGAGGCGGGGGCCGCTTCCGCGCGGACTGCCCTGAACAGGCTGGGCCGTTCGGGGTTGCGGTCGGTTGGGCGGGGGCTACAAAGGACTTACGGTTAGCCGACGACGTCCGAACTTTTCGGCGAATTCCTCTTGCCTGTTAGCAATTCCTAACTTACTCTTTGGGTATGAGCGCGTGGCAGTACAACGTCGCGGCGGACCTGGGCCAGAGCGCGGCCCGGCGGTGGGCGAGCGCAAAGCGCGAGCCGGACCTGCTCTGCTACGGACTGCGGTCGGTCGGGGCGGTCGTCGCGCGGGCGTGGCTGGCGACGTACTGCCGGCTGCGGATCGACGGGCGGGAGAACCTGCCGGCGCGCGGCTCGTTCGTCTTGGTGTCGAACCACGCGAGTCACCTCGACGCGCTCTGCCTGCTGGCGGCGCTTCCGCTGCGGCGGCTGCACCGGGCGTTCCCGGTGGCGGCGGCCGACTACTTCTTCGCCAGCGCGGCGGCCGGGGCGCTGTCGGGCGTGTTCATGAACGCGCTGCCGTTCGCACGCAAGGGCCGGCGGGTGCGGCAGTCGCTGGACGAGTGCCGAAAGCTGCTCGCCGGCGAAGGCAACTTGCTCATCATGTTCCCCGAGGGGACGCGATCGACGAGCGGCGAGATGGGCGAGTTCAGGGGCGGCGTCGGCGAGTTGGTTGCCGGGACGGACGTGCCGGTCGTGCCGTGTTACCTTGACGGCGCGCACCGGGCGTGGCCGAAGGGGGCGTGGGTACCGCGGCCGCGGAAGCTGCGGCTGACGATCAGCGCGCCGATGCGGTTCGGGCGCCTGGAGCGGAACCGGGAGAACGTGTCTCGAATTGCAACCGAGCTTGAGGCGGCGGTGCGGGGGCTGGCGCCGCGGGTTAACGAACGACAAGAGGTTTCCCATGAACGCAGCGATCGAAACGTCGGCGTCCCCCGTCACGGTCTCCGTCCCCGCGTCGGCGGAGTCGCCGCGGGCGTGGGCGCCGGTTGAACGGGCCTTCCGGTCGTCCGACGGGACCGAGCTGTTCTACCGCCATTGGGCCGCGCCGGGCGCTGCGGCGAACGACGCCGCGCCCAAGTCTCGGCGGGCGGTGGTGCTGTTCCACCGTGGGCACGAGCACTCAGGGCGGTGGCAGGAGTTCGTGGAGCAACTGGGCATGGCGGACGCGGACGTGTTCGCGTGGGATGCCCGGGGGCACGGGCGGTCGCCGGGCGAGCGCGGGTGGGCGCCGGACTTCGCGACCGTGGTCAAAGACGCGGACGAGTTCGCGCGGCACCTGGTGCGCGAGCACCGCGTCGCGCTCGAGGAGACGGCGGTCGTCGCGCACAGCGTGGGGGCGGTGGTGGCGGCGGCGTGGGTGCACGACTACGCGCCGCCGGTCCGCGCGATGGTGCTGGCGACGCCGGCTCTGCGGGTCAAGCTGTACGTGCCGCTGGCGATCCCGTCGTTGCGGGCGTTGCAGGCGGTCAAACGGAAGTCGTTCGTCACCAGCTACGTGAAGTCGAAGATGCTGACGCACGACGCGGTGCAGGCGGCCGCGTACGACGCCGACCCGCTGATCTCGAAGCAGATCGCGGTGAACATCCTGCTCGATCTGCACGACACGTCCGGGCGGCTGATCCAGGACGCCGGCGCGATCGCGACGCCGACGCTGATCCTGGGCGCCGGGAGCGACTGGGTCGTGAAGAACTCGGCCGCGAAGAAGTTTTACGACCGCCTCAGCTCGCCGGTGAAGGAGATTCACGTGTTCCCGGGGATGGGGCACGCGATCTTCCATGAGGTCGAGCGGCGGCAGGTCGTCGAACGGGTGCGCGAGTTCCTCGACCGGCAGTTCGCTGCGCCGCCGGTTGACCGGGTGACGCCGGTCAAGGCGTACACGCGGCGGGAGTACGAGAAGCTCGCCCGGCCGGCGCCGGCGTACTGCCCGAAGGGGTGGATGTTCAAAACGCAGACGGTGTCGATGAAGACGGCCGGCAAGCTCAGCGAGGGCGTGCGGGTCGGCTGGAAGACGGGGTTCGACTCGGGGCAGTCGCTGGACTACGTCTACCGCAATCGGTCGCGCGGGTTCACGCCGCTGGGGAAGGCCGTTGACTTCTTCTACCTCAACGCGATCGGCTGGCGCGGGATCCGCCAGCGGCGGGTGCACCTGGACAAGGCCCTGCGCGGCGCAATCGAGGCGACGCTGGCACAGGGGCGGCCGGCGCACGTGCTGGACGTCGCCGCCGGGCCGGGGCGGTACGTGCAGGAGTTGCTCGCGGCGATGCCGACCGGGTCGCAGGTATCGGCGACGCTGCGGGACCGGAGCCTGCCGGCGTTGCAGGAGGGGCGCGAGCTGGCGAAGCAGCTCGGTCTGACGACCGTGCACTTCGAGCCGGGGGACGCGTTCTCGACCGCGGAACTGGCGGCCGTGACGCCCAAGCCGACGGTCGCGATCGTCTCCGGGCTTTACGAGTTGTTCGAGGACAACGCGCTGATCGAGCGGTCGCTCGCGGGCCTGGCGCAAGCCCTGCCGCCCGGCGGGACGCTGATCTACACCAATCAGCCGTGGCACCCGCAGATCGAGATGATCGCCCGGACGCTGATCAACCGGGACGGCCAGCCGTGGGTCATGCGTCGCCGGACGCAGGCCGAAATGGACGACCTCGTCCGGCGGGCCGGTTTCGAGAAGGTCGGCATGGACATCGACCGGTGGGGCATCTTCACGGTGTCGGTGGCACAGCGCCTTTAGAGGTGGCACGGGCGTCCCGCCCGTGAGTGTGAGGACTTGGCCTTCCCCGAAAGCTCTGCAATGACGACCGCGTCCAAGACCCCTTTGCCTCCCGACCGCCCGTCGTTCAAGTCCCGCGCCCTCTGGGCCGCCGGCGCCAGCGCGCTGTTCATGGTGCTCTACCAGTTCTGCCTCTGGTTCACCGCGCGGCGGGCGGACGTGCCGACGCTCTACTTCGACTGGGAGCGGCACATCCCGTACGTCCCGTGGATGATCTGGCCCTACCTGTCGATCGACGCGTTCTTCGTCGCGTCGTTCTTCGTCTGCCGCGGGCGCGGCGAGTTGACCGCGCTCGGCCGGCGGCTGGTGCTGGCGACCGTGGTCGCGACGGTTTGCTTCCTCTGCTTCCCGCTTCGGTTCGCGTTCGACGTCCCGCCGACGCCCGGCTTCGTCGGCGAGGTGATCGCGCGGTTCCGCCAGTTCGACCAGCCGTACAACCTCGCGCCGTCGCTCCACATCGCGTACCGGTCGATCCTGTGGGTCGTCTACGTCCGCCACACGCGCGGCGCGGTGCGGCTGGCGGTCAAGGCCTGGTTCCTGCTGATCGGCCTCTCCACGCTGCTGGTCTACCAGCACCACGTGATCGACGTGGCGGCCGGGCTGATGCTGGCGATGGCCTGCCTGTACGTGATCCCCGAGTCGCGGCCGGCCGTCCCGCGCGGCGTGCCGCGGTCCGAGCTCGCCCAGCGGTTCGGTGCGGTCGCCGCCGCCTGTGCACTCGTCGCCTTACTCGTCGGCGGGTGGGCGTTCCTGATGCTCTGGCCCGCGGCGTCGCTGGCGATGGTCGCCCGGGCGTACGCGACCGGCGACGCTGACGTCTTCCGCAAGCGCGATGGCCGGCTGCTCCGCTCCACCCGCGTCGTCCACGCGCCCTACCTGCTCCTGCACGCCCTGGCGTGGTGGATTCAGCAGCGGGGCCGGCCGGCGACGTCGGTGGTGGCGCCGAACGTGACGATCGGCCGCCTGCTCAGCCGGCGCGAGCTCGCCGCGCTCGCGCCGGCGGCCGTGATCGACCTGACCGCCGAGCTCGACTCGCCCACGGTGCCCGGCGTCCGCACGATCTCCCTCCCGCAACTCGACCTGACGCTGCCGACGGCCGAGTCGCTGGGCCGGGTGGCGGTAGCGGTGGAGTCGGCCGCGGCCGCGGGGCCGGTGTACGTTCACTGCGCGCTGGGGTATGCGAGGTCGGCGCTCGTGGCCGCGGCGTACCTGATCGCGAGCGGTCAGGCCGCGTCGGCGGACGAAGCGGTCGAGCGGATAACGACCGCCCGCAACCGCGCCGTCTTCTCCCCCCGGGCGGTGGAATTGCTGCGGCAGTTCGCGGCGAATCGGGCGCGCACGCCCGAACTTGTGGAGGCGTGAGTTGCCTGCCCGCGCACCCTCTTCACTGGCAACCGGCAACTAACGACTGGCAACTACTTCAATGGTGGTGCCCGCCCGGGCCGTGCACGTGGCCGTGGCTGACCTCTTCGTCCGTCGCCTGGCGGACGTCCACGACCGTCACGTCGAACTTCAGGTTCATGCCCGCCAGCGGGTGGTTGGCGTCGACCGTCACTTCCTTGTCGTCCACGGTGACGACGGTGACGACGCGGGCGCCGGCTTGGGTCTGGGCCTGGAACTGCATGCCGGGGCGGATGTCGTTGATCCCCTGGAAGTTCGACCGCGGGACGGGCTGGATCATCTGCGGGTCGCGCGGCCCGTACCCCTGCTCGGGCGGCACGGTGACGTTCACGGTGTCGCCGGCGTTCTTCCCCTCGAGCGCGGCCTCGAGCCCGGGGATGATGTTCGACGCGCCGTGCAGGTACGCCAGCGGCTCGCGCCCCTTCGACGTGTCGATCACCTGCCCGTTCGGGTCGGTCAGCGTGTAGTCGATCTTCGCAACCGTGTTCTTCGCGATCTGCATCACCCGATCGTCAGGATTTCGCCGCCCGCCCGCAACGGTTGAAGAACCGCAAAACCAAAAATGTTCGTCAGGACGTTGTTAGAGAGGCGTGCGGGCTCTACGGTGGGCGCGTGCGCCTCCCCCTGCTTAACCCGGATGATGGCAACCGCGGCGAGCGGGCTGGAGAAATTGTGCGCGGCCGCGGGGCCGCGGACAACCCGCGCAACCGGTTCGAGCGGCTCGACGTCGTCGCCGACGAGGACGTGCACGACGTTCCCGGGGCGGGCGGCCGGAAGACCGTCTACCTCCGCGACCCGACGCGCTCGATCATCGCGTACAACGACTCGCCCGACGTCTCGTTCGACGCCGGGATCAACCCCTACCGCGGGTGCGAGCACGGGTGCGTCTATTGCTTCGCGCGGCCGACGCACGAGTACCTGGACATGTCCCTGGGCCTCGACTTCGAGACGAAGATCCTCGTGAAGGACGGGGCCCCGCGCCTCTTGCGCAGGGAGCTGAGCGCGAAAAGCTGGAAGCCGCAGACGCTGGGGTTCTCCGGCGTGACCGACGCGTACCAGCCGGTCGAGCGGAAGCTGAGGCTCACGCGCCGGTGCCTCGAGGTGCTGGTCGAGTTTCGCAACCCGGCCGCGATGATCACGAAGAACCACCTGATCACGCGCGACGCCGACCTGCTCGGCGAGCTCGCCCGGTTCGGTGCGGCGATGGCGTGCGTGTCGGTCACGACGCTGGACGCGGACCTCGCCCGCGTCATGGAGCCGCGCGCGAGTGCCCCGCGGGCCCGCCTGGAGGCAATCCGGGTGCTGGCTGACGCGGGCGTGCCGGTCGGCGTGCTGGTGGCGCCGATCATCCCCGGGCTGACCGACCACGAGACGCCGGCGATCCTCGCGGCGGCGAAGGAGCACGGTGCGCGGTTCGCGGCATACGTCCCGCTCCGGCTGCCGTTCGGATTGAAGGGGTTGTTCGAGGACTGGCTGGCGCGGCACTTCCCACTGCGGAAGGAGAAGGTGCTGAACCGGATCCGGTCGATGCGCGGCGGGAAGCTGTACGAGGGGGAGTTCCACACCCGCATGCAGGGGCACGGCGTGTTCGCCGACTTCATCGCCCGGCAGTTCAAGCACGCGTGCGAGCGGGTGGGGATCGGCGACGAGCGGATCACCCTCTCCACCGCCCACTTTCGGCGGCACGGCGCGGAGTCGCTGTTCGAATGACTCCGCGCCCTCTTTCGCGCGACCCGCGGACGGGACTGCCCTCTTCAGGTGCATAGTCCGACGTTCCCGCGCTCTGTATCTTCCCCGCTCGCGCCGGGCGTCACGTCTTGTCCGGCGACCGCACGACGTAGCCACAGGAATCTGATGAACGCCTCCGATGTTGCTCTGAGATTGAAAGCCGCCCTCGTTCCTGCATGTCGCGCCGCCCGCCGGTCGGTTGCCGCCGCCCGCGCCTGGGCGGTGCGGGCGCACCCGGTCACGCTCGCCGGAGTCGGGTTTGTCGGGCTGACCGTCGTCCTGGTCACGCTCCAATGGGCCCGCGCGGCCAACGGTCCGGCGGCCTCCGCTGGCGCGCCGACTGCCGTCCAGCTCACTTCACTCTTCGGCAACTCCCGCCTGCCCGACGGGCGCACCGACACCTCGCAGGTCCGGTGGGACAACCTGTTGATCACGCCGATCCCGGGTTGGACCAAGCGCGGGCAGGAGTGGGGCGGGCAGTGGACGCTCGAGGGGCCGGAATTCAAGACCAAGCGGTTCCAGATCACCGGGTACGTTGCCGTGAGCCTCGACGAGAAGGGCCTCGCCGGTCTGGCGGACGCGCAATACAAGTCCGACCGGAACTACATCGACTTCAAGGAGGAGGCCCCGCGCGTCGAGGGCGTGCACCCGGCCGGGTACAAGACGCTGACGACGCTGACGTCCGTCAAGGCCACGGGGTACGGCCAGGACGCGCGGTTGTACTCGCTACACGTCTACCTCGAGGCGAACGGGCTGGCGTCGCACCTGCAGTACGCGGCCGCCTACCGTGAGAACTTCGACTTGCACCGCCCGACGTTCGAGGCGTTCCTGAGGAACCTTCGCCTGCTCAGCGGACAGACGCTCGCGCCCGCGTTCGACGACCAGCCGCCGCTCGAGCAGTTCACGGTCAACCAGTGCTGCGATTTCCTGGAGTGGCTGCTCGACGTCCCGCTGACCGACACCCAGCGGGAGGCAGCCCGCGACCACCTGACCCGGGCGTGGGAGCGCAAGGACAAGGAGGAGGCCAAGGGGCTGTGGGAGGTGTTCGCGGGGCGGAACGAGCTGGACAAGCTCGACAAGGCGAAGAAGGAGCTCGGCCGGGTCGCGGCGCGGAACGAGGTGATCAAGACCTGGCGTGACGAGGCGGCGAAGGGGGACGCGATGGCGAAGCTGATGGTGGATATCTACGACCGGGCGCACCAGCCGCTCGCGCAGGGGAACGCCGGCGAGCCGCCGCTGACGCGGCAGCGGGCGGACGCGACGCTGGAGATCCTGCACTTCATGGCGTCGAAGGTGGCCGGGTTCGACGTCGGGCCGACGGAGCAGCAGAAGGCGGAGTTCGCGAAAGAGCTGGCGGCCAAGTACGCGTCGCTGGACGCGGCGGCGAAGACGGAGGTCGAGCAGATGCCGCTGTACTGGGCGTGGTTCAGGGCGGCTTGGCCGGAGTTGCCGGCGGAGGAGCGCACGAAGCTGGTCGGCCAGTGGGGCGCGGACGAGCGGATCAAGCCGATCGTCGGCCGGGTGCAGGAACTGCGGGCGAAGGCAATCGCCTCGGGCAACGACCCGTCCGGGCAGCTCAAGGCGATGCGCAAGCTTTACCAGCAGCAGCAGACGGTGGCGCACATCAGCAACATGATGGCGATGCAGCACCGCACGAACATGATGGTGATCAACAACATCGGGTCGAGCAATTACCGGTACGAGTACAAGTACGTGTACCGCTACCGGTGACCGCGACCGGCGGCGTCACTTGGCTGGCACCGTGGTCGGGCCGGCGGTCGTCAGGTCGATGCTGACCACGCGTGCCGCGCGGTCGATCGTCGGGGTCGCGCCGGTCTGTTCCTTCACGCGGGTGGCCAGGAGGTCGAGGTCGGTGACGGGGACGACGGAGAACTCGGCGGTGGATCCGGTCACGCCCCGCATCGAGTGTTGCCCGCCGGCGCCCTTCAGCATCGCGTCGGTGACGGACCGGTATAGGCCTTGATCCTTCGCGGCCTCGGGGCTGGCCGTCTTGACCCGCACCCGCGCCATCTTATCGGCGCCGTGCCTGGCGACGAGTTCCTGGAACGTTGGCATGGCGGGCGGCCGGGGCGGGGTGAAGCCGGGCGGGCGGCCGGACGACGCGGGAGGCCCGCCGGGCGCCGACGGGAACGCCGGCCGCTGCGCGACGTCGGGGGCGGCGGGCCGGTTCGACATGCACCCGCCCGGACGCGACACTATCACCAGCAGCGAGCACCCGCCGATCATCAGCGTCAGCAGGCCGCCCATCGCCATCATCGCGTACTTGAAGTACCGGCGGACGAAGACGAGGCCGCAGACGACGACGCCGAAGCAGGCTAGGCCGACCGCGACCGCCTGCTGCTGCTGCGGGTCCTTCACCTGCTTGAACTTCAGGCCGACCATCGGGAGGAAGATGCCGACGACACCGAACGCGACCAGGGACAGGCCGAACTTCAGCCACGCCCGTTCGCGGTCGGTCAGTTCCGGTATGAGCTTCGCGCGGCCAGCCCCCCCTGCCGTTCCGCCGACGGCCGCCCGCGGCGCGTAGGCGGGGGCGCGTCCGACCTTGGGGGCTGGGCCGCGCGAGAGCGGGGGCGGCGTCAACGGGACGTCGGGCGGCGCGTCGGGGGCCAGGTCAAAATCCTCGCGCGTCTCCTCCCCGACGGTGAACGGCTCCTTGCACGCCGGGCAGCGCAGCCGCTTGCCCGCGAGCTCGGGCTTGAACGCGAACCGTTTACCGCACGTCGGACAGACGATCGCACCCGCCATCAGCAAGACCTCCCGGTTCCGGTTCAGGCGTCCGACCCGATTGGACCATCGTCCAAGTCAGGCGGCGTTCGACACCCTCCGAAACCAAAACCTCCCCACTCGCCGGCGCGTGGCGACCGATCCGCGCGCAGCCCGGGGCTGTCGCAACCCCTATGGGCGACGCCCGTTCATTGGTTGACCGGTATAACGCCCTTCAGCGTCACGCGTGACGCCCCCACGGTCTCCAGCGGCCGGGCAATCGTGCCGGGAACGGCGAGCGTCGTGTAAAAGGACTGGCCCGGGTTGGCGTTGGCTTTGTCGACCAGTTCCTGCACGGTTTGGCCTTCCTGCAGGCGGGGGAAGACGGGGATCATACCGCCGGCGGCGGTGACGGCTTCCCAGAGTGACTGGCCGTCCTGCGTCATCGTGACCTTGCACTCGTATGTGGGGATCGTGACGGTCTGGACGGCGGGGTTGCCGCCGATGATGTTGAACTTCTTCTCGATCCCCTCCTTGTGGGTGGTCGCGGCCGTCAGGACGGTCTTCTGCCCCTCGGCGACGACCAGGCCGGCGGCGGTCGCGGCGCGCACGAGGGCGTCGGCGACCTTCTTCTGGTGCGGCTCGTCGCCGGCGACGCTGACCTCGACGCTGACCTTCGTCCCCGGGCGGACGGCGAAGTTGTCGGGCTTGATCGACGCGATCAGCTTCTGGGCCTCGGCGTGCGGGAGCTGTGCGGGGATCAGCGCGCCGGGGCCCTGGAAGTCGGCGCGGGCGAACGCCCAGTAGCGGTCATCCGGCTGACGCGTCTGCTTCGGTGCGAGGCCGTCGCGCTCGTACCGCCAGACGACCAGGCGCTTGTCGAGGTCGGCGAGGTAGCCGTTGATCAGCACATGCCCCGTGCCGCTCCAGACGACTGGGCCGACCCAGGTCTCCTTCGGGGTCGCGAGTTCGGAGATCAGCTTGCCGGTGGTCAGGTCGTAACACTTCAGGTGCGTGTAGGGGTGGCTGGCGAAGTGGACGAGGCGCGAGCCGTCGGGGTGGAACGCGAGCTGGTCGTTCCACGTCTTCGCGCCCGGGATCATCGCGAGCACCTGCCCGGCGGCGGGGTCGAGGATCGTGACGCCCTCGCCGTTGGCGAACGCGAGGTGCTTGCGGTTCGGGCTGAGCTCGAAGTCGTCACCCTTGGCCGCCAGTTCGTAGACCGCCTTCGCGCCTTGCGCGCCGACCGTCCACATGACGAGCCGGCCCCACTGGCTGACGGTGAAGAACTGCTCGGCGGACAGAATGCCCGCCGCCTTCACCGTCGCCGACTGCTTGTCCCCCTCGTAGGGGCGGAAGCCGACGACCGGCTTGGCCGGGCCGGCGGCGGCGATCGAATATAAATCGACGCGGTCCTCACCGTGGCGGATCAGCAGCGACTTGCCGTCGGCGGCGAAGTCGAGCAGGTCGGCGTGCTCGGGGAACTCGAACGAGCCGGCCGCGGCGCCGCCGGCGACGCTCAGCCGCTCGACAACCGTCCGCTTCGCGCCCTTGCTGGTCACGTGGTAGGCGACGGCGACCTGGTTGGCGGGCGGGCCGGAGAAGATTACGCGCTTGGCGGCGAACTCGTCCCCACCCGGGCTGCGGGCGGGGCGGACCGGGACCGGGGCGGTCGCGCCGGCCAGCTTCGTGGCGGGGGCGTCGGGCTTGAGCGTCCACCCGCCGGCCGGGGCGGTCTCCAGCACGGTGCGGACGGCGGTGTAGTCGGGCTTGGTCAGCGGCGGGAGCGCGGCGTCGGACGACTTGCCGCCGGACTTGACGACCGTCACCGACTTCTCGATCTCGGCCTTGGGGAGCGTCGCGACGGTCACGTGGGCCCGGTCCTGCTCCTTCTCCGACACGATCAGCACGCGGTCCTCGCCCAGCGTCTTGTACAGCTCGTCGCCGCGGCCCTGCTTGGAGGGCGGGATCGTGTAGACCGACTGCCCGGTCTCGCGGTCGAGCACGTGGTTGCCGAACCGGAGCAGTCGCCCGCCCTCGAAAAACTCGAACTTCCGCTCCGCCCCGCGGGCCCACCGGTCGTCCTTGAGCATCTCGCCGAGTTTGTCGGCGACGACGCTTCCGGTCGCGGTGTCCCAGACGACCAGTCGGCCCTTGCCGTGGCCGTGCTCGCAGTAGGCAGCGATTTGCGTGCCGTCTGACGAGAACGCCACGCCCTTCGGCTGGCTGCCGAACGGGGCGCGCTCCTCGGACTCCGGAAGTTGTTGCTCGGCGTGCGTCGCGCCCTTCGAGGTCTCGCAAACGATCAAACGGTTCTCGACGATCACGGCGAGGAACTTGCCGCCCGGGCTGACGGCGGCGTGGGCGGGCGTGACCTGCTTGGGCAGGTCGATTTCCCATGCCTGCTTGCCGGTCTTGAGGTCCCAGGCTTGGAGCTTGGGCTTGTGTTGCACGTTCGTGGTCGAGAGCAGGCGGTCGTCGGCGGCGAAGCCGAGCGGGACGGGCGGCCAGTTCTGGTCGCCCGAGGAGAGGCGGTGCAGGCCCTTCTTGGCCTTAAGCGACCAGACCTCGAGCGCCGCCGCCCCGCCGCGCTCGCCGCGCGCCTTGCCGGCGAGGTACTGGCCGTCCGGGCTGAGCGTCGGCTCGTCGAGGTTCATCTTCTCGTTGAGCGCGGGGGTGAGGCCGCCGGTGTGGAGGTTGAGCAGGCTCCACGTGCGCGGGACGAACGGGTTGGCGTCGCAGACGGCGATGAATGGGCTGGGGCGGGTGGGGACGGCAGTCTCGATCTTGTGCTTGATGGGGACGGTCAGCCGCAGGTCGAGCCGCGGTTTGCCCTTGACGTCGGTGGCGGGGTCGACGGCGGACGTCCACCCCTGCGCGAACGTGGTTGGGGCCAGGCAGGCGACGGCGAGGAGGAACGGGATCGCGCGATTCGTCATCGGTACACCCTCGTGTGTTGACGTGTCGATCCGGATTCTAACGCCGAGGTTACAGCGGGCGAAGGGAGATCAGGCCCCCTGCTGCCCGATCAACAGCCAGTCCGAGGTCGCGTCACTCGGCTCGGGCGGCGTGAAGCCCCAGGAGCCGTCGGGCTCGGTGAGTGTCCGGCCCCCTGTCCGCGGGTCGAACCAATGCCATTGGAGGTCGTGCCTCACCTGGTCAAGGCGCACGACGACGTCCCGGTGCTCGGGCACGTAGACCACGGCCAGGTCACCCGAGCGCGACGCAGAGGCGCGACCGTTCGGCGGCTCCTGTGAGAGCAGATCCGGGTCCGGCCGCAACGTCCACCAGCGGACGGCTGTGAAGCAGTCGGCCAGCCGCGCCATGTCGTCGCTGCCGGGCAGCCGCATCGCGTCGTCCCACCGCGGGCCGACGCCGAGGCCGGTGTGGTTCACGGCCTCCATCGGGCGGTCGTGCCAGCCCCACAGGCCGTGCGCGCCGTAGGCGACGCCGGCGGTCGGCGCGTTCAGCAGGCTCCAGTAGCACGCCCGGCGGACGTCGGCCCGGTCGAACGGCCGACGACCGCGCCCGCCGCCGATCTGCTCGTAGACCGGCTCGAGGTTGATCACCGGACGGCGCGGCAGGCGGCGGAGGTAGGCGGGGATCTGGGTTCGCAGCCACCGCACGGTCTGCGGCGAGGTGGAGTGGCTGGACTGGTAGCCGTACCAATCGAGCCACGGCTCGTGCGCGAAGCGGCCGAACGGCCAGGTGAGGCCCGCGGGGTGCATCGTGACGGGTGGCCGGTCGGCGCGGCCGCCGAACACCGCCCGGCCGACGCGCCGCCACTTGCGGGACCGCCAGAAGTTGTAGACGCCGTCGCCCGCGAGGATCAGGAGCGCGTGGTGGCGGGACAGGCGCTCGACCTGCGCACCGATAACAGGGATGAGCTGCGCCGCGCTGTGGGTGTACCCGAGGTTCAGCCCCCTGCTGTCGCCGAAGTTCGCCGCCCACGCGAGGACGGGCAGCGCCAGCAGGCCGCGGGCGTTGATCGCCTCGATCCGGCGGTCGAGGCGGTCGTAGAACGCGGCGTTCAGCGGGCGGGCGGGGTCGTTGGTGAAGGCCGTTTGTCCGTCCGCGTCGGTCAGGGCGGCCGTCCAGGGGGCGTGGGCGATGAACTGGATGGCCGTGAACCCCTTGGCCGCGCGGTCGTCAAGGTACGTGGCCCAGTCGGCGTCGGTGGCGAGCAGCGGCCCGCTCCACGCGGTGTCGGCGAGGTAGAAGAACGGCGTGCCGTCGGCGTGGGAGAAGTGCGTCTGCGCTTCGGCGACGCGGACGCGGCCGTGGCGGGCGAAGCGGTCGGGGTCGGCGGGCATCGTGCGAGAGTTATACGCGCGGCGGCCGCAATCGCACGCGACGTGCGGCGGTCACGCCGGGCTCGGGGCGCCGCGGTGACGGTCCGGATGCCGTCGACGCGCGCGGCTGTGGTCACGCCCAGACGGCCGCCGCGTCCTTCTTCTTCACAATCGCGGTCGCGCTGAACGGGCTGGCGGACACGGTCGCCACGGCCGCGCGCGCCGGCGTCGGGCGCTTGACCGGCGGCTTCGCCGGTGCGGGTTTCGGCTTCGACACGGGCGCCGTCGGCGTCGCCGGGGTGGTCGGCGTTTGGGTCACGGGCGGGTTCGACACGACCGGCGCCGGCGGCGGCGCGGGCGTCGTTACCGGCTCCGCCGGCGCGCCCGCCGGGAGCGACACGTTCATGTTCGCCAGCAGGATCTTCAGGTCGGGGGCGCCGACGGTGCCGTTGTAGTCGTAGTCGCCGTCGGCCCAGGTCGCGGCGGTCTTGCCGAAGTTGCGCTCGAAGAGCTGGTAGTCGGCGAAGTCGACCTTGGCGTCGGCGTTCACGTCCCCAGGCAAATGGACGAACTCGAACACATGGTTGTCGCCGCCCGTGCCGTCGCCGTTGCCGTCGAGCGATGAGCCGCCGCCGTTGATCCCGGCGGCGAGCAGCGTCGCGCGGTAGCGGCCGGTCGCGAGGCGACCGCCGGCGACGCCCGGGAACGTGAACGTCGCCACATTGCTGGCGGCATCGTAGCTGAGCGCCATCGACGCGGTCGGGACGGTCTGGCCGGTCGTCAGGTTGATTAGCTGCAAATCGGCCGTCGCCAGGCTCGACGCGACGTTCTTGCTGAACCGCACGACCAAGCGGTGGGCCGAGAGCTGCACGAACTCGCCCGCGGCGGTCAGCGGGGACGCGTCATTCGCCGCGCCCGGCGTGCCGCCGATCGCGGTCGACGCGCGCCAGTTGGCGGGGTCGTTGCCGAACGCGGTCTCGACGAACCGCGACAGCGACGGGCCGGTGCCGTCCGGCGCGGCGGGCCACGGCGTCGCGGTCTCGTACTCGACCTCGTCGACGACCACCCAGGTCGCCGGGTTCTCCGGCGCCGCCTCGCCCGGCTTCGACAGCTCGAGTTCCTCGCCGCCGTTGCTCAGTCCACCGCCGTACCCGCTGACGATCGCGACCGACGCGGGGATCGCGTACTTCGCGCGGAAGTCGGCGGCGGAGATCGAGCCGGGCGTGACGATCAGCGTCTGCCCAGGGCCGATCGACGTGCCGACGGGGAACGTGAACGTCACGCCGCTGGTGAACTGCCACCCGCCGACGTTGACCGCCGCCGCCGTGACGTTCTTCAGCTCGACGTACTCGTCCCGCGTGCTCTCGGGGTGGTACATCACCTCGTTGATCACGACCGGGCCGACGCGCGGCAGCGCGTTGGCCGTGTTGCGGGTCGGCCGCGACTGCGCGACGAACTTCGTCTTGCCGGTCGAGACCGTATGCCGGCCCATCGTCACGCCGCGTTCCGACGCGCCGAAGCGGGTGAACTCGCGGAAGCCGCCGAGTACGTTCGCCGCCGTCGCCGACGACAGGTAAAGGCCGCCGCCCGCCGACGACAGCGCGAACCGCTCGCCGGCCGCCGCGGACGTCGCGCCGAACCCCTGTGCCTCGGCGAACGTCACGAACCCGTTCGCGGGGATGATCGTGTTGGCCGGGATGCGGAACTTGGTCAAATCGGCGGCGGAGTCGCTGAGGTACCAGCCGCTGACGTCGAGCGGGGCGCCGGTCGTGTTGCGGAGTTCGATCCAGTCGCCGGCCGTCCCCGCCGGGCCGGAGTTGGCGAGCACCTCGTTGACGACGACCGCCTCGACCGGCAGCGTCGTCTCGCCGACGCCCGGCGTGCCCAGGACGGCGCTGGTCGACGCGTGCCACCCGGTCGGGTCGCCCCAGAGCGCGCGGGGCTGGCGGGCGTCGTTCACCACGAGCGCGTTGCCCCCGCCGTCGGTCGAGTCGTACCACGTCGGCGCGAACGCGAACTCCTGGACGACGCCGCCGTTGTTGTCGAGCAGGCGGACGGTCTCGCCGCCGTTGTCGAGCGAGTCACCGTACTCGCCGGCGACGTTGATCCCGGTGCCGTACCGCGCGGTGAACGCCGCGAGGTTCTTGACGGCCACCACCCGCTGCCCGGCCGCGAGCGTCAGGTTGCCGAACGTGAAGTCGATCCCGGCGTTGAAGCCGTAGCCGTTCAGGTTGACCGGGTTCGGCCCGGTGTTCTGAAGCTCGATGAACTCGTACTCGTCGCCGGCGTTTGCGGCGTCGCCGGGCGCGTTGTACATCACCTCGGTCACGCGAATCGGCGACGGCGACGTGCCCGGGTTGCCGATCACGTTGGCGAGGCCCGGCGTCGGGTCGGGGAAGAACGTGTAGTCGCCCGTGCCGTCGGGCAGCAGGCCTTCGGAGACGCCGTCGGACTGCGAGTCGTAGAAGACGAAATCGATCACGGACAGGTCGTTGGCCACCAGCGCGACCTCGCCGCGGTCGTGCTCGAGCTTGAACGGCAGGTGGTCCGCGCCGGCGCCGGTGTCGCCGTCGGCCGTCAGCTTCAGGAACCCGCCCGCCGGCGCGAAGCTGAGCGGCGCGAACGCGTGCCGCGTCGGCCAGGCGGCCAGGCCGTCGGTCAGGTAAAGGCCGGCGAGCGCGACCGGCAGGGCGTCCGGGTTGTACAACTCCACGAAGTCATCGGAGAACGGCGGCGCACCCGTCGCCTGCCACTCGTTGATCCGCAGCGTCGCCGGGTCGCCGGTCGGGGCGGCGACGTTCGCGGCGCCGAAGGTCGGCCGGGTGAGGCCCCACGTCGTCCCGTCGCCGACGCGGCCGACGGACAGGTCGGCGAGCTGCGTGCCGAACGTGACCGAATCGACCAGCGCGCCGCCGGCCGACGCCTTGTTGTAGACGTACACGCCGTCACCGTTCCGACCGAGCGAGAACCCGAGGTGCAGGCCGCCCGCGCCGGGCGACGCGTCGTCGGCGTAGACGACGAGGTACTGCCCCTGCGCGAGCTGCGTGCCGGCCGGGAACACGAACTTCCGCGGCACGAGCGGGTCGTCGGTGATGCTGTAGTCGGACAGGTCGATCGTCCCCTTGCCGTCGTTGTACAGCTCGATCGCGTCCGGCGTGGTCGTGCCGTTGGTCAGCGCGCCGTCGTTGTCGGCCAGCACCTCGTTGATCCGCACGCGGCCGAGGATCGTGGCGTTGACGGTCCAGACGCCGGACAGCGTCGCCTGGTTGGTCGCCTGCCAGATGCCGGCGCTGTTCTGGACGACGACCGAGACGCGGTGCGTGCCGTTCGCAAGGTTGCTCAGCGCGATGTTCGGGATCGTCGGGTTGTTCGACAGCGGGTTGGTCACGTTGACCGGCGCGCTCCACGCCCCGTTGTCGAGCCGCCACTGGTACGCGAGGATCGCCGGCCCGCCGACGGTCATCGTCGCGGTGTTGAACGGGCTGACGCCGCCGGGCTCCCCGCGGACGCTCGCCCCCGCGGGCACCGCGGCCCCCATGTCCTTCCCGTTCGGCCCCGTGCCGATCGCCGGGCTGAACGGCTTGAGCAGGAAGTCGACGCGCGGGTCGAGCACGGCCGCCGTGTTCAGGAGGCGCGGGTCGAGGTTCAGGTTCGCCGTCCCGGTCAGCGGGTTCGCCGATGGCACGATCGACCGCCGCACATCGAACACCCCGGCTGGCGCGTTCTGCACGATGACCGGGCTGCCGTTGCCGTCGGTCGCGACGTCGAAGAACACGCCGCCGTCGACGTACCCCCCCTGGCCCTTGCTCGCCGCGAACCCCGGCTCGTCGAAGTTGAACACGCCGGTGTGCACCTTGACGAACGTGTCGTTAACCGAACGGACGGAGTTGCCCTCCTTCATCAGGAAAGCGTGGTCGACGTCGTAGTAGAAGTTCCGCTCGGAGACGATCTCGCTGCGGTTCGTACCGGTCGCGGCGTTGGTCGAGTCCCGGCCGCCGCTGATCGCGCTGTTCGAATCGCTCGTCGGCGAGGGCTGGACGTGCATGAACACGTTGCCCTCGATGTGCGCGTCGGTGCCGTCGATGTCGAGGATGTCGTCGGCGACCGCGCCGCCGGTACCGGTGCCGAGGAAGACGTTGTCGAGGACTTGGAGGATCGGCCCGGGTCGGTTGCCGCCGGTGAAGTCGATGATGTCGTTGTGGCCGGTGGTCGTGCCGAACACGTTCCCGCGGACGATCGCCTTGCCGCCGGCGGGGATCTGGCCGAAGAAGTGGAACACCTCGGCGTTGATTGCGTTGGGGAGGACCGAGTTGGTCAGGGAGAACGAGTTGGGGTTCGTCGTCCCGTTGCCGATGTCGAGGATCACGCTGTTCGAGCCGGGGGTGGCCCACGTGACGCGGTCGAAATCGACGCTCGACCCGAGGAGCTGCGTCGTCGGCTGGCCGTTGAGGCCGGCGAACTCAATGTCGGCGTACGTCAGCCGGTTCGCCTGCATCGAGTTGGCGAAGTAGACGCCGGCCCAGCTCGCCGTGGCCGTGCTGTGGCCGACCGGGTCGTGCGTGAACCGCACGTGGCCGCTGTTGGTGGCGCCGGTCGGGTCGCTCCCGACCGCAACCAGCGTGCCGTTTACCGTCAACCTGGTGTTGTCGGCGAAGTAGACGGTCGTCCCGGGCTGGATCGTCAACGTCGCCCCGGTGTTGACCGTCACGTTCCCCGTGACGCGGTACGGCCCGTTCTGCGGCGACCACGTGACGCTCCCGCCGATCGTGCCGCTGACATTCGTGCCGACGCCGTTCTGGTACCAGACGTCGACGAACGTGCGCCCGACCTCCAGCCCGCCGGCGTCGAGCGCCTGGACGACGACGCGATTGAGACCGTTGTTCAACCCGAGCGTGTTGCCGCCGTTCGTGATCGACCACGTCCCCTGGTAGACCGAGTAGTTCGCCGTGCGGCCGTTCACGCGGACCGACCGGGTGACGCGGGCGTCCGCGCCGCCGCCGAGCGTCATCGCGGCGAGCTGGGCGGCGTTGGTCACGCGGGGGTAGCCGGCCGAGCTGGCGGGGGCGGCGGTGACCGCGAGTTCGTCGGGGATCTGGGCGAGCGCGGCGGCGGCGCGGGCGACGCCGTTGGCGACGGCCGCGTCGATGACCGAGGCGTCGACGTACCCGCCGATCGCGTGCCGCATGACGCGGGCGAGCTCGCCGGGCGTGAAGACGGTGTCGGCCAAATCCTTGAGCTGGCGGAAGAAGATCGGCGCGAACTCCGGCGCGCGGAGCAGGCGGGTGACGCTGGCGCTCTGCGTGCTGGCGGCGCGGAAGATGCTCTGGCCGACCGGCGCGACGCTGTCGCCGAGCGTCAGGACCGTGTCCATGTCGTGGGCGACCAGGCGGAACTTCGCCCCCGTCGCAGCGCCGCGGTAGAGCGCGAAGTCGTCGCCGATCCCGGTGCCGATCGACGTCTCGTTGTTCCCGGACAGGACGTTGAACGCGAAGTACCGCATCCACTGCTCGACGTCCGCGTGCTGGAGCACGCCGGCGGCGAACGTCGCCGCGTTCGTGTTCGAGAGCGCGGTGATCAGCGCGGTCAGGTCGGTGTAGTCGTCCAGCTCGGCGTTCGTCTGCTTCGGGTAGTACAGGCGGTAGTCGGCGGGGTTAGCGAGCGGGGTCAGGTTGGCGCGGCGCTGCGGGAGCGGGTTGATGCCGTCCACGCCCCGGTAGTAGTTCCCCTGGTCGTCAGTCGGGAACAGGCGGTCGACGAGGTCGCCGTCCTCCCCCTCGACGTACGAGTACGACCCGTACATCCCGTTGCCGGCGGTCGCGAGGTTCTGCGCGTTCACGCGCACCTGGACGGCCGTCGCGTACTGCGCGGCGACGCCCGCGCGGGCCGCCAGCGCGCTGGCGGCGATTTCGGACGCGGAGTAGATCGCGTTCAGGTTGATCGCGGTGCGGCCGTGCCACCCGTTGAAATCCCCGAACTCGACCCGGTAGTTGTTGACGACCGCCGTCCGCGACCCGCCACCCCGGTTGCGGAAGCCGGCCAGGTAGCGGACGTCGGTCCCGGCGCCGTCGACGCTGACGAACGTCCCGTTCATCTGCGCGTTCGACGCGCTGTCCCCGCCGCCGTTGCCGATGTCGTCCAGCTCCAGCCGCTCGGCCTCGGTCATGATCAGGCGGAACTGGGGCTGCCCGGCGACGAACGTCGCGTCGTCAACCTGGTAGAGGGCGTTCGCCTGCTGCGCGCCGGTCACGTCGGTAGGGCCGGGCCACGTCCGCGACCGCCCGGACGCGTCGGTCGCCTTCACGTAGAACTCGACGACGGTGCCGCCCGCCCGCGGCGGGAGCTGCGCGGCGTAGACGCCGTCGTTCGCGCTGCCGTCGTCGTGCAAACCGTCGTCGAACATCGGCAGCACGTCAAAGCTCGCCGCACCGTCCTCGCGGAAGAACGCCTGCACGGTCAGCCCGCCGAGCAGCTCGTCGTCGACCTTCGCCGACACGGTCACGACGTCGGTCGACCGCGGCAGCGCGGGCGAATGCCGGAGGTCCGCGATCAGCGGCGCGACGTTGTTCGACGCGACCGAGTTGGCCGCGCCGGGCGTGCCGTGGTCCGGCGCGCTGGGGGCCCAGTTCTGCCCGCGGTTGTTCGACAGCACCGGGTTGATCAGCTCGAGCGACTTGCCCATGCCGTCGGCCGGCGAGAACCAGTCCCACCCGAAGTGCAGGAAGTCCTGCCGGCGGACGTAGATCTGCCCGGTCGCCGGCGTCGCCGTCCCGGCCGGCACCTCGATCGTGAACGAGTTGGCGGTCACGCCGGCGATCGTGAAGATCCCGCTGTAGCCGGCCTGGTTGGCGCCGAACAGCGCGACGCGGTTGCCGTTGGCGTACCCGTGCGCGGCCGCCGTGGTGACCGTCGCGGTGCCGCCGGCGTTCGTGATCGACGCGACCGCCCGCGCGTCCTGCCCGCCGCGCCGCCGGGCGGCCCACTCGCCGTCGTCCGCGTACTCGACCCGGTCGATCTCCAGGCCGGTGCTCGTTAGCAGCCGCACGTCGTCGGACGAGTTGGACAACTGCCCGACCCACGGGCCGACCGCGTTGGTCACCGTGGGATACTTCTGCGCGAACCGCGCGGTGTTCGCCGCGACGACCAAGTACGCCCCGGCGTTCAGCGTCACGTTGCCGAACGTGTAGTCGACGCCCTTGCTCAACTTCCAGCCGTTCAGGCTGACCGGCGTCGTCCCGCGGTTGTACAGCTCGACGTACTCGTCCGCGGTCTCGGCGGTCGCCGAGTTGTACATGATCTCGTTGATGACGACGTCGGTCGCGGCCATCAGCAGCCGCGGCTCGAGCGCGGCGAGCGTCTCCCGCGTGCCCGCCGCCGGTCCCGGGCCGCGCCAAAGCGCCCTGGCCGACGCTGCGACCGCCCGGCCGATTTGCGCGCGGGCCGACCCCGCCGCCCGCCCCGGCGCCGCTTCACCACCCTTGGTCACAACCCGCTGACTCATCCTTACATCCTTTGCGGCCCCGAGCGGCACGGGCCGCGCCGCGCGACGCTCCTCGGTCTTCCCTGCCGACGCCGGCTTTAGAATACCCGATCCGAAATCCTCTTCTTCCCGAACGCGCCCCCGAAGGACGCGCCCACCGCCGGCGCGGGCTGCGCCGAGGCTGCGACCGCCCGCGGCGCCGCCTCCGGCCTCTCGACCGCCTTCGGTTTGACGGCCGCCACCACCGGCTTGGCCGGCTTCGTCACCGGCTTGACCACCGGCGTCGGCGCGACCGCGGTCGCCGGCACCGCCAACCCCATCGACCGCGCGAACGCCACCGCCTCCGCCGTCCCCGCCGACGCCGCCACCGGCGCGCCGGCCCCGGGCGCGGGCAGCGTCGTGTCGTACCGCTGCGCGAGCACGACCAGGTCGTTGAAGTCGACGGCGCCGTCGAACGTGAAGTCGCCGTCCGCCCAAGCCTTGCCGGCCGTGTCGTAGTTCTGCGCGAGCTTGACCAGGTCGTTGAAGTCGACCTTGCCGTCGCCGGTCGCGTCGCCGCCCATGTGGCGGAAGTCGTACGTGAACGCGCCGCCGGCCGCCCCGTCGCCGTCGCCGTCCAGCTCCCGCCCCTGCGCGTCGGCGACCGCCGACGACGCCATCGTCGCCCGGTAGTGACCGTCGGCCAGGCCGGCGGCGAGCCGCCACGTGGCCGTGTGCGTCGCGGCGTCGTACTCGAACGCGATCGCCGACGCGGCCACCGCCTGCCCCGTGTTGCGGTTGACGAACGCCAGGTCTTCCTTCGCGACCGTCGCGCCGACGTCGCTGCCGAACTGCAGCGTGACCGCGGGCGACGCGCCGTACCCGAACGCGTTCGCCAGCACGATCGGCGGGAACCCGTTGGCGACGCCGGCCGACCCGCCGACCGCGTCGGCGCGCCAGTTGGTGACGTCGTTGCCGTACCGCAGCGGGTTCAGCCGCGCGATCGACGGGCCGTCGCCGTCCGCCGCCGCCGGCCACGGGAGCTCGTTGTCGTAGTTCACGCGGTCGACCGTGACCAGCGGGGTCACGTCCCCCACCGGCGCGCCCGGCCGGGCCAGCGTCAGCCGCTCGCCCGCGCCGTCCAGCCCGCCCGCGAACGGCCCGTAGATCGGCACGTCCGCCGGCACCCCGTACGTGCTCCGGAACACGTCGGGCGCGATCGACACGACCAGCGCGTACCCGTTCGCCGGGATCGACGCCCCGGCCCCGAACGTGTACGTGATCCCGTCGGCGAACGTCCACCCGGCCAGCGACACCGCCGCGCCGGTCACGTTCCGCAACTCGACGAACTCGCGGTCGAGCCCGAACGGGTTGTACATGATCTCGTTGATCACGACCGGGCCGACCTTCGGGTAGGCGTTTGCCGCGTCGCGCGTCGGCGCGGTCATGGCGGTGAAGTCGCTGCCGCCGGTGCCCTTGACGTACTTGCCGAACGACACGCCCGGGTCGGACGGGCCGTAGTCGATCGCGTCGCGGTACCCGCCGACCACGCCCGCGCCGTTGTTGCTGGTCAGGTAGACCGCGCCGCCGAGCGCGGAGAGCGCGAACGCCCCGCCGAACCCGCCGGCCTGCGGGATCGACCAGTAGCCGCTCGCCGGGATCACCGTGCCGGCCGGGATCGTGTACTTCGTGCGGTTCAGCGGGTCGTCGCTGAGGAACCACCCGCCGATCGGGATCGGCGCGTTCGTCGTGTTGCGGAACTCGATCCAGTTGCCGCCGGCGCCGGCGAGGCCGGTCGGCATGACCTCGTTGACGACGACCGAGTTGTTCGCCAGCCCGGGGTCGGCGCCGGCCGGATTGCCGTTCATCGCCTGGCCGGTGCGCCAGCCCTCTTTGGTCGACAGGACCGCGTCGGACGCGTCGGGGTCGATCGCGACCAGCGCGTAGCCGTCGCCGTCGGTCTGCCCGAACCACCCGTCGTTGTACTGGAAGTTCGCGATCCGCTGACCGAGGCCTGTCTCGAGGGTCAGGCGCTCGCCGCTGTCGGACAACTCGCCGGTGTACGTGCCGCCGACCGCGATCGCGTCGCCGTACCGCTCGGCGAACGCCGCCGGGTTCCGCACGAGCACGACGCGGCCGCCGGCCGGGATCAGCGGGCTGTCGTCGGGGAACTGGAAGGCGATGCCCTCGCTGAACCGGATGCCGCTCGGGTCGAGCGGGGTCGCGCCGGTGTTCTGCAACTCGATGAACTCGTAGTCGTCCTTCAGGAACGCCGGCGTCGGGCTCGCCGGCGGCGGGGCCGGGTTGTACATCACCTCGGTCACGCGCAGCCGCGGCGCCGGCCCCACGAGGAACGTCGCGGCGGACAGCGCGGTCCACTCGCCCGTGTTCGGGTTGTACGCGCGGGCCTGGACGCGCCGGCTGGCGTTGATCGCGAACGCGCCGGTGTACTGCTGCGCCGCCGGGTTTACCGCCCCGGTGACCGCCACCCGCGGGTCGCTGCCGTCGGTCGTGTAATAGATCACCGTGCCGGCCGGCGTCCCGCCCGGGATCGCCAGCGTCGCCATGAACCCGGCGGCGACGGCGCCGCCGTGCTGGTTCAGCTCCGGCGCGTCGGTCGTCGGGTACAACAGCAGGCCGGCGTACGCCGCGCCGGGGTTGCGGAAGATGTTGATCAGCCGCGACGGGCGGAGGTTGAAGTAACTGTCGCCGACCGCGGCGGTGAACGGGTCGTCGACCGTCAGCCGGTTCCGCTCGTTCACCCAGTGCACGTCCCGCTGGTACGCGACGTACGGCCCGCCCGAATACTGGTGGTACTCCAGCCGGTAATTCCCCCACCGCGCCTGCTCGGCGAGCATCGCGTCCTCGATCTGCTCGGTCAGCCCGAGGTACCGCTGCGTGGCGACCGCCGGCGACAGTTGGCCGCCGTTGAACATCAGTTCGTGCGCCCGGTCGGCGAACGCGAGGCGGAATTCGGGGTTCTGGCGGAGCAGTTGGAACAACTCGGTCGGGCGGTTGAACGAGTTCAGCGTCGTCCGGTTGTCGTTGACGCCCTCGAGGATCCGCTCGGAGTCGAACACGATGAACTTGAACCCGCCGAACTGGTTCGTCGCGACGCCCTCGTTGCGGCTGCGGCGGAGCGCGTACCAGTTGTGGTCGTCCCAGTCCTGGTTGCCGCCGTAGAAGTTCATCAGCATGAAGTCGATGAACGCCGGGACGTCCAGGTACTGCTGGAACTCCTCGTACGCCGCCGGGTCGGTCAGCCCGGCGCGGGCGCGGTTGAACATCTCGGTCCACGCCGTGCTGTTGCCGGCGGTCAGCACCGCCTCGTTGCTGTAGACGTCGTAGTCCTCCTTCGGCCCGCCGTAGTACTCCGACGCGAACGAGTCGTCCGGCCGCTCGGTCACGCTGTACACGCCCCAGTAAACGCCGTTCAGGTACAGCTGGACGAACCGCCCACGCTTCGACACGTCCCCCATCGCCAGCGCGGTGTCGCTGGCCCACTGGTCGTTCACGTACTGCGCCCGGTTCCGCTGGTCCGCGCCCCAGTGCAGCCAGGTGTTGTTGTACTGGGCCTTGAGGATCAGCGCGTCGTACTGCTCGGCCCCGTCGTTCCCGAACATCTCGTACTGGAGCTTCGACGGGCCGTACTTGTCCTTGAACACCAGCCGCAGCGAGTGCTTCGGCGTGTTGAACGGGTTGCGGCTGCCGCCCCCCTGGATCTGCACGCCGGCGTCGATCTGGAACCCGTCCCCGCCGCCCGGCAGGATGAACTCCGCGCTGGTCGGGCGCTCCCACGTGCCGTTGGCGTCGTCCGGGGTCGTCGGGTTGCTGTAGATCCCGCGGATCCCGTTCGTCCCCGCCGACCCGTTGCCGAACAAATCGTCCGGGTTCATCACCAGCGACATCACCGGCAGCGACTTCAGCGCCGCGACCATCTGCGACGACCCGTACTGGTTGACGACCGTCTGCGTCATCCCGTACTTCGCCTGCCCGCCCTGCGGGTACGACGTGACCTCGTTGACCCCGTTGATCCACTGCGACGGGAACCCGGCGACGTTGTTCGCGTCGCCCGCCGTGATCACCTGCTGCGCGAACAGGTACGACCGCGTGTCCACGTTTCCGGGGACGAACCCGGCCGCCAGCGTGACCGCTCGGATCGTCGCCGTCCCGCCAACGGGGATGGGGCTGGTGTACTTTGACGCCGTTGCCGAGGGCGTCCCGTCCGGCCGAGTGGGGCTTCGGCCGTCCGTCGTGTACCAGATCGTCCCGTTCGACTGGTTTGTGTTGAGCACGACGTGGAACGGCGCGTCGTAGTACCCCGAGTCGGCGCTGAACTCGACCCCTTTCGTCACCCCCAGCGCGCCGCCGACGTTCGCCGCCCCGGGCGTCGGCATCCGCATGTACTGCACGTCCGCCGCCACCGCCGCCGTTCGAAACTCCAGCTGCGGCACCGCCAGCAGGTTGGGGTCGCCCGCCGAGCTGTTCAGCGCTTGGATTGACAGCACGTTCGACCCCGACACCAGCAGGTGCGTGAACGCCGACACGTCCACGTCCTCGAAGGTCAGCGCCAGATTGTTCGCCCGGTCGCTCGCCGCCGACGCGTTGTGCGCGACGGGCGACCCGACGGAACCGGTCAAGTTCCGCCGGGCGATCTCGGTGCCGTTCAGGTACGCGACGTACCCGTCGTCGTACTTCATCTTCAACGTCATTGCCGATACGGACGACGGGTCGTTCACCGCGAACGGCACCCGCACGTACGCCGACGCGTTCGCGTTCTGCATCTGCGGGACATTCGTCCCGATCAGCCCCGCGAATTGCGGCGCGGCCGGCGCCGAGACGGTGAACGTCGCGCCGTTCGTCGGCGTCAGGTTGTTCGTTAGCAGTTGGAAGTTCGCGGCCCCGGTCGCGAACGTCGACCGGCTGCCCGAAGCGACCGACAACTCGAGGTAGTCCGCCCCGCTCGAGTCGAAGTAGTCGAGTTGCATTGGGACGGTCACCCCGCCCGCCGGCGCCGTGACCGTCCCCATCGTCACGCCGGCCGTCCTCGTCCCGCTCCACTGCAGCGTCCCCGCCGGCCCGCCCACGTCCTCGTTCACCTTGTTCGTGAACGTCCGCCCCGGCAGCGTCAGCCGGAACCCGGCGTCGCTCCCGACCGCAAACGTCCACGTCCCCGCCGGGACGAACACGTTCGCCGTCACCCGCATCGCGTACTGCTCGCGCCCCGGCTGGCCCGACGTGTTCCCGCCCAAGCCGTTCGGCAGCGCGTTGTTGACCGCGAAGCTCCCGCCGGTGCCGTAGTCGATCGCGGCGTTGTTCGCGATCCCGTCGAACGCGATCGCGTACCCGGCCAAGTTCCCGTTCAGCACCGCCGTCGCCTGCCCGACGTTGCGGAACGACCCCGAACTCGTGTCGACCATCCGCGCGCGGAACTGGTTGATCGTCGGCGACACCTCGTACCCGACCCCGGTGTTCCCGCCGATCCACGCCGAGTCGTCGAACCCGCGGCCGGTCCACCCCGCGACCGGGCCCGTCGGGATCAGCGTCCGCGCCGGCGCGCCGGGCGTCGCCGCCGTGACCGTCGTCACCCCGCCGGGGGACGTCCCGTAGGAGACGTCGGTCGCCTGCGCGGGGTACGGGTCGAAGGAGTTGACCGCGCTGTTGTCCGGCCGGGTCAGCGCGAGGTACTCCCCCTCGTTGCTCAGCGCGAAGTTCGCGTGCAGACGCCCGCCAGGGCCGACCGCGGTCGTGGTGTTGTCCGCGAACACGACCAGGTACCCGTTCGCCGGCACCGTCGTCCCGCTCGTGCCCGACGGGAACGTCCACTTCGCCGGCTTGGTCTTGTCATCGGTCAGGTGCCAACCGGCCAGGTTAACCGGCGAACTCGTCGGGTTGTGAATCTCGATCCAGTCGGTCCGGACGGGGACGACCGAGTCGTCCTTGATCCCCGTGCCATTGCTCGTGAGGAACTCGCTGATGTACGGCTCGGTGAACGCCATCAACTGGCGCGCTTCCAGCCCTTCGACGACAGCCCCCGTCGCCCGCGACATCGTTCGCCCCGCCCTCGACCGCCCGGACCGTTTGCGCCGTTGTCCGCCCATCGGTTCGTCACCCGCCGTAAATGTCATAACCTACCCCGCATGAGGCTTTCATGAACGCTTCACGACGTCGCGCGACGCGACCGCGCCGCCCTCTCCGCACATACGAGGGGGTACACAGGAATGAAGGTCAGGCGACTCGAGGGGGAGCAACGTACCGCCCGCAGCCGACGCCCTCGGCAACGCGCAGACGGGATGTGACGGAGAAACAACTAAAGGTCGCGCCTGGTTGACTCTGCTCGTTTTGGCCGTCCGCCTTGGCAGCAATGAAAGTACCTCTGGTTATTGTCGGGGTCAACGAGATTTCACAGTTCCTTAACTCAACGGTTGGTGGTTAACGGCGGTTCGAGAATAATTACAAGGTTATTACGGATATCTACTTATGGTCTGAACTGCCGGGGTGGATTGGGGTGGGGTGGTTCGGGGTCGGCCTGTTTTGGGGAGGGGTGGCCATGGAATGGGGAACGGCCGAGTCGGGTTAGGCATTTCGATCCGGTTTTGTTACCCGGCTTGACGGGTCGGCGTCTGTCAGGACGCCGGATCTGATTTGATGAGCCCGCCTGACGGCGGATACAGTGGCATGCTTGCCCCCGGAGGGTTCGAAGTCGCGCGGGGCGACATCCAGGAGACGTACACCGATGGCTAGTCACCGCCGCCAGACGCGGTCTCGTTCTGTCCGTAAGGTTCTCGCTGAAGCCGTTTTTAGCGTGGACGCGCTGGAGCCGCGCCGCCTGCTCGCGGCGTCGCTCGACGGGGACGGCCTGCTGACCGTGGAGGGCACGAGCGCCGGGGAGGACATCACGATCTCCCTCGACGACGACGAGTTGGAGGTGCGGATCGGGGATGACGAGCAGGAGTTCGATCTCGAGGACGTCACCGCGATCCTCGTGGACGCCGGGGACGGCAACGACGCGGTCTCTCTTGCGGGCGTCCCGATCCCCGCCACCCTCCGCGGTGGCGACGGGGACGACACGCTGGTCGGTGGCACGGCCGCCGACAGCCTGGCAGGTGGCGACGGCAACGACAGTTTCTTCTCGGCGGACTCGGTCGCGGACACGGTCAGCGGGGGCGACGGGACGGACACGGCCTCGACGTTGGACAAGGGGCTGGACGTCTTCAGCAGCATCGAGGCGGGGCTGCCGGCGCCGGTCGTGTCGGTCACGCGGAACGGGACCGCGATCGTCAACGGCTCGACGACGCCGATCGACTTCGGCAGCGTCACGCAGGGTCAGGCCGGGCCGACCCGCACCTTTACGGTCACGAACACGGGGACGGACGATCTGACGCTCGACGCGATCGTGCTCCCGGCCGGGTTCACGCTGGTCGACCCGCTGGTCGGGCCGCTCGCGGTCGGTGCGAGCGAGTCGTTCACGATCCAGGTGGACACGACGGTCGCGGGCGTCAAGGGCGGGGTCGTCAGTTTCGCCAACAGCGACCCGAACCAGAACCCGTTCACGTTCGCGATCAGCGCGACCGTGGACCCGGCGCCGCCGCAACTGCCGGAGATCACGATCACGATCGGCGGGAACAACGTCGGCGACGGGCAGGCGACCGCGATCGACTTCGGCTCGGTGCTCCAGGGGCAGACCGGGCCGACGCTGACGTTCACGGTGAGGAACGATGGGACGTCGGTGCTGAACCTCGGCACGCTGACGCTGCCGGCGGGGTACACGCTGGTCGAGGGGTTGTCGGCGACGATCGCGGCGGGGGAGAGCGACACGTTCACGGTCCGCCTCGACAGCGCTACGACCGGCACGAAGGCGGGCACGATCACGATCGTCAACAACGACACGGACGAGGACCCGTTCGACGTGCCGATCACGGGCGTGGTCAACGTGGTCAACACGGACGTGCCGGTGATCAAGGTGACGCAGGCGCGGCCGCTGACGCCGATCGATTCGGGCAACTCGACGGTGGAGTTCGGCAACCGCGAGGTCGGCGCGGCGGGGCCGACGCGGACGTTCCGGGTGACCAACACCGGGACCGCGCCGCTCGTGGTCGGCGACATCACGCTGCCGGCCGGGTTCGCGCTGGTCGACCCCCTGGTCGGGCCGATCGCGCCGGGCGCGACCGAGTCGTTCGTGATCCAGCTCGTCACGTCGGGGGCGCCGGGCGTCCGCACCGGCCTGGTGACGGTGCCGAGCAACGACCCGACCCGCGCGGCGTTCACGTTCCGGATCACCGGCGCGATCTTGTCGGTCGGCACGGGGCCGGTGCCGGAGATCACGATCAACGTCACGCAGAACGGGCAGCTCCGCGGGGTGGTGGACGGGGTGTCGGCGTTCAACTTCGGCGCGGCCGCCCAGGGCTCGAAGGCGAGCAAGGCGGCCCGCACGTTCCGCGTGACCAACGACGGCAACGCCGACCTGAAGCTGAGCGGCCTGACGGTGCCGGCGGGGTTCGTCGTGCTCGACGGGCTGCCGGCGACGCTGAAGTCGGGGCAGGCGGACAACCTGGTGATCGCGCTGGACACGAAGGCGGGGGTGGGCCCGAAGTCGGGGCAGGTGACGTTCACGACCAACGACAAGGACGAGAGCCCGTTCACGTTCACGGTCAACGGGTCGATCGGCGCGCCGGGCGGCACAGGCGCGCCGGAGGTCGCCGTCACACTGACCGACGGCACACCCATCGCCGACAACGCGACATCCCCGATCGGCTTCGGCACCGTCCAGCAAGGCGCCGCCGCCCCGACCCGCACGTTCCGCATCCGCAACGACGGCGCCGGCCCGCTCACCGTCCCGTCGGTCCAGGTGCTCGGCGGCTTCTCGGTGGTCACGCCGTTCAGTGGCACGATCCTGCCCGGGCAAACCGCGTCGTTCACCGTCCGGATGGAGACCGGTTCCGCCGGCACCAAGTCCGGCCAGGTCTCGTTCGCGAACAACGACGCCAACGAGAGCCCGTTCAACTTCGCGATCGCGGGGACGGTCGCGCCGCCGATCGTGTCGGGGCCGGCCGTGACCGCGTCGCTCAGCAACGGCACGCTGACCGTGAACGGCACGAGCGGGATCGACACGATCTCGTTCGGGATCGTCGGCGGCGCGCTGGCGGTGACGGGCAACGGGAAGGCCGTCGGCGGCAGCCCGTTCAACGGGGTGGCGCGGATCGTCGTGAACGGCAACGACGGCGCCGACCGGATCGTGCTCGGATCGATCGCGATCCCGGCGACGCTGAACGGCGGGAACGGCAACGACACGCTGGTGGGCGGGAACGCGAACGACGTGCTGAGCGGCGGCAACGGCAACGACGCGCTCGACGGCGGGCTGGGGAACGATACGGTCAACGGCGGCTTGAACGACGACGTGCTGACCGGCGGGCCGGGGCTGGACTCGCTGCGCGGCGATGACGGGAACGACACGCTGAACGCGTCGGACGGGTTGGCGGATCTGTTCCTGGACGGGGGGCCGGGCACGGATACGGTGCATAAGGATCGGATTGATCCGGGGAATGCGTCGTAAGGGGGAGTGGTTGGGGTTCAGGGTTCAGCGAAGGCAAGCGCGGTCGCGGCGTTCAGCAGGATGCGGAGGAGCCGTCTCACCGACCGCGGAGCGGGTCGCGACCGACTTCTACCGCCGGCTGTCGGCGTGGTACCTGGCCGGGCACTGGCCGTGCGGCTGGGACGGCCCGCCCGACGCCGGCTGGCCGGTCGTGTTCTGACGCCGCCGCCGCCGGCCGCTGCCGCCCGCAAAGACTTAATGCGAATCCGAGGGGGCGGACGGAGGAACCAGCAGGACTCCCAGTTTCCTCCGCCCGCCCCCTCGGGCTCCCCCACCCACCTCCTCCTTCCTCTCCTCCCCCCGCCGGGCGGAGGATCGCGCGCGGCGGCGGGACGGCGGCGCGTACCCTCCGGCGCGTCGGCGGTGCGGGTTCGTCCGAGGCCCGCCGGCCGTACAATGGGCGCGTGAACCGGCGCACCGCGTACGACTGTCTCGTCGTCGTCCTCTACTTCGGGCTGGCCGTTTACCTCCTGCCGCGGCTACTCGCGGTCTGGGCGGTCGCCCCGACCTGGGTTCAGGCCGCGGTGGTGGCCGCCGTCATCCCGCTGGCCGCCGTCGGCGGTGCCCGAGACGCCCGGCGGTCCCGCCGCAGGCGGCGGAAGGAACTCGGCCTGTGCGCCTCCTGCGGCTATTCGCTGACCGGCAACACGTCCGGCGTCTGCCCCGAGTGCGGCGCCGCGGTGGGGGCGGCGCGGGACCCGGCCGATTAAGCGCCGGCCCCCGACGGCGGCGCCGACTGACCCACTGACGCGCGGCGGGCAATCCCCCCGCGCGAGAAGCGAGGCCCGGCGGGGCGGGAGGGTGAGCCCCCCTTGGGCGGAGGCGCCGCGCGGAGAAGAGGCGCTAGGCGCGGTCGACCGCCCGCCCGCACTCCGGACACCGCCCCCCCCGGGGCGTCGCGCGGAGGCCGTACCCGCACGCGACGCAGAGTCTGAACCGGCGGCGGTGACTCTCCCGCGCCTCGGCGGCCCTGGCGCGGGCGTACCAACCGGCGGGCATCGCGGCCGCGGCAAGGATGAACGGGGCGACCCAGACGGAGCGGGCGGCCGGCCCTGTGCCGGGCGGCGGCCACGCGGCGGACGCATGGCCATTCAGTCGCTTCTCGGCGAGGACCAACGCCTCCTTCAGCGCGCCCTGCGGCCGGCCGGCATCGACCCACCGACTCTCGGCGAGGAAGTACTCCGCGATCAAGGCCTCGTTCTCTTTCATCCGGGCGGCGTCCCCCGCGGGCCGCCGCGCGTCCTCCCACGCCCGCTGCGGCCCGTTGTGCAGGCGGATCACGCCTTCCTCCGCCACGGCCTGCCAGCGCTCACCGCGCCACGCATAGTCGTAGGTGAGCGCCGGTCGGACGTGGCTCCGCACCCACAGGACGACCGTCGCCACGCACAACACGAGCGACAGCGCGGTCGCGGCGTTCAGGAGGATGCGGAGGAACCGACTCATCGCGGCCGGCATGCTACCACGGCGATCCCCCCGCGCGGGCGTCGAGGCCCGGCGGGGCGGGAGGGTGCAGGACCGGGACGACGAAACGCGGATCCGAGGGGGCGGTGAGAGAAACCAGCCGGACTCCCAGTTTTCCCTCTCTAGTCAGAACCTCGGCTGCGGGGCGGGATGACTTCGTGCGCGGGCGCGGGATAATCACCGACGATGGCCCCGCGCACTTCGGTCACCCTGTTCCTCGTCTTCGCCATGTCCGGATGCGGACGTGCCTCGCCCGTGCCCGTGCCCAAGACGCGGGCGGAGTTCATCGCGGCCTACCGGGCGGCTTACAATGCCGGGGACAAACCCGCCGTTATGGCCATGGTGAAGTGGGACGGCGTCCCGGACGACCTTCGCAGGGTTTCCGAGATGGCTTTGACCCTTTGGATCGGGAAGCACCAGATCACCAGCATCGAGCTGGTCACGTATGAACCGGACCCGAATCTCCCCATGGAGATCGACGGCCGAAAGCTGGAGTCGAATCTTCCCCCCACCTATTGGCTCGTCGCGACCCATGAAGGCCGCGAGGGCTACGAGAACTCCAAGTCCACGGGCTCGGTGAAGTACGCGGTCGGCATCGACAAGGGCGTCTTGCGGTTCTGCGGCGTGCGATGGGTCGGGCCCTAGCCACTGGGGCCCCGAACACGGGCGGCTCTGGCGTAAGCAGACGCGCGCCCGTCGGATCCGCGACCCGGGCCGGTGCATCCCTCCGCTCGGCCGCCCGCCGGGGAACAACCGGCCGACGACATCGGAGCAGTTGTGGCAGATCGCGGCGTCGCCCGGCCCTTCCACGCACGGCGGGCGGCGCACCGGGGTTCGCGAAACCGCAAGCGACCTGACTAGCGGCGCGGCGGGGGCGCGGGGTGGGCGTTCGGATCGAAGAGCACCGGCGTCAGCGGCTGAAGACTTCGCGGAAGCCCTGGAGGGAGAGGACGAACAGGCGTTCGCCCATCACCGGGTGCATCAGGGCGATCAGGCGGCCCATGACCGGGGTGCCGACCATCAGCATGAAGAAGCCGAACAGGAACAGCGAGCGGAGGTGCGGGGCGGCCAGGCGCTCCTGGAGGTCGCGGGGGAGGTAGGGGTTGATGATGCCGAACCCGTCGAGGCCGGGGATCGGGATCAGGTTCAGGAACACCGAGAGGAGTTGGAGGAACGCCATCGCGGAGACGAACTTCTGGGCGGTGGTCCAGTCGTTGGCGTCGAGGTTCCAGTTGAACAGGCCGACGGCGGGGGTCATCAGGGCGGCGAGGATCGCGAAGATCGCCAGGTTCATGAACGGGCCGGCGGCGTAGACGGCGCTTTCCCACTGGCGGGTGCGGAGGCGGGTGGGGTCGACGCGGGTCGCGCCGCCGGGGAGCGGGATGCCGCCGATCAGGAGGAAGAGGACCGGGAGGATGATCGTCATGAACGGGTCGACGTACTGGAGCGGGTTGAGGGTCAGGCGGCCCTCGTCGCGGATCGTGGTGTCGCCGCCGAAGTAGCCGGCGAGGTTGTGACCGAACTCGTGGAGGGTGACGGCCATGACCCAGCCGATCAGGATGGCGAGGAAGGCGGGGTCGCTGAAGTCGGCGCGGGCGAGGAGTTGCATGGGTTTGCGGAGAGGGTAGGGGCGGGGGTGGGGGCGGTCAATCGTTGGAGGGGCGAGTTGCGAGTTGCGAGTTGCTGGTTGCTTGTTGTCAGTTGCCAGTTGCCAGTGGGGGGGGCAACAATTGGCGGGGGGTTGGCGTAAGATGGGTGGGTAGGACGGGGTTTAACTTCTCGGTCGGTCGGGCGCCGGGTGCGGCGCGCGGGCGGCGGGTTACTTTTCGAAGGAACGAATGATGCGAACGACGATCGGCAAGCGACTGGCGGCGGCGGTGTTGGCGGGGGCGGTAACGGTCGGCGGCGTGGCGGCGGTCGCGCTGGCGGACGCGGTGAAGGATTGGCCGCAGTTCCGCGGGCCGGCGCGGGACAATCTGTCGAAGGAGACGGGGCTGCTGAAGCAGTGGCCGGAGGGGGGGCCGAAGCTGGCGTGGACCGGGAAGGGGATCGGGGACGGGCACGCGTCGGTCGCGGTGGCGAACGGCATGATCTTCACGGCCGGGCAGGACGGGGACCAGGTTTACGCGTACGCGCTGAAGGAATCGGACGGGTCGCCGGCGTGGAAGGCGAAGGTCGGCGGGCTGGGGAACAACCCGGCGGGCCAGGGCGGGAAGGGGTCGCGGGCGACGCCGACGGTGGACGGGCAGCACGTGTACGTGCAGGGGCCGGTCGGTGACGTGGTCTGCCTGACGGCGGCGGACGGCAAGGAAGTGTGGCGCGCGAACCTGAAGCAGGAGTACGGCGGCGGCGTGCCGCACTGGGGGTACAGCGACTCGCTGCTGGTCGAGGGCGACCTGGTGATCACGATCCCGGGCGGGAAGCAGGGGACGGTGCTGGCGCTGGACAAGAAGACGGGCAAGGAGGCGTGGCGGAGCAAGGGCCTTGAGGACAAGGCGCACTACGTGTCGCCGATGATGGCGGAGATCGGCGGGGTGCGGCAGGTGATCGTGTTCACGGACAAGCACGTCGCGGGGATTGCGCCTAAGGACGGCGCGGTGCTGTGGCAGGCGGAGCGGCCGGGCGCGACGGCGGTGATCCCGACGCCGGTCGTGAAGGACGACCACGTCTACGTGACGTCTGGGTACGGGATCGGCAGCGACCTGTTCAAGGTGACCAACGAGGGCGGGAAGTTCTCGGCCAAGGCGGTGTACACGAAGAACAAGAACATGGTGAACCACCACGGCGGGGTGATCCTGCTCGATGGGAACCTCTACGGGTACTCCGACGGCAAGGGGTGGGTCTGCCAGGACATGATGACCGGCGAGCTGAAGTGGAAGGAGAAGGACGCGCTGGGCAAGGGGACGATCAGCTACGCCGACGGGCGGTTTTACCTGCGGGACGAGAAGAAGGGGACGGTCGTGCTGATCGAGGCGAGCCCGGCGGCGTACAAGGAGGTCGGGCGGTTCGAGCAGCCGGAGAAGAGCGGCAAGCCGTACTGGCCGTACCTGGTGATCGCGAACGGGAAGCTGTACGTGCGGGACATGGAGAATTTGTTCTGCTACGACGTGAAGGGGCGGTAGCCGGTCCGGCTGATCGATGACGCACCAGAGGCCCGCGGCGCGGTGGCGCCGCGGGTTCTTTTTCGCGCCCGGGGCGGGGCGGAGGGGCTGGTGCGCGGTGCCGAGGGGCGGCGGTAAAACAATGTTGTCCAAACCTTTGGGGCAGGGGTATCATGCGCGCGACACAGCAGTTATCGGGTAGGCCGTCGAACCACATCTCCTCCTGCAATGGAGTGCCAATCGCTCATGGATAAGCAAACGAACAGGCGCCGGTTCTCGGGCGCCGCCGGTCGTGTTTTCGCCGCCGCCGCTTGCGCGTTGGGGTCGGCGTCGGTGCTGGCGAGCGAGGCGGACCTGGTGCTGCCGGACCTGAACAGCGTGAAGTTCGGGGGGGTCGGGGGGCGGACGCTGCTGATGGGCGGGTTGCTGATCTGTTTGGCCGGACTCGCGTTCGGCCTGTTTTTTTACCAGCGGCTGCGGAACCTGCCGGTGCACCGGTCGATGCTCGAGGTGTCGGAGCTGATCTACGGGACGTGCAAGACGTACCTGCAGACGCAGGGGAAGTTCATCCTGATCTTGTGGGTGTTCATCGCGGCGATCATGGTCGCGTACTTCGGGTTCCTGACGGGCCCGCACGCGCCGCAACCGCAGGCCGGGTCGGGCGGGGCGACGACGGCGCCGATCGTCGCGGGGACGGTGGACAAGGTGGCGAGCGGGGCGTCGCCGACGGCGCCCGGGCACGAAATCAGCAAGCCGGTGCAGGTCGGGACGATCTTGTTCTTCAGCCTGGTCGGGATCGCGGGGTCGTACGCGGTCGCGTGGTTCGGGATCCGGATCAACACGTTCGCGAACTCGCGGACGGCGATGGGGAGTTTGAGCGGCAAGGCGTGGCCGGTGTGTGACATCCCGCTGCAGGCGGGGATGAGCATCGGGATGGTGCTGATCAGCGTCGAGCTGATCCTGATGCTGATCATCCTGCTGTTCGTGCCGGCGACGCTGGCGGGGGCGTGCTTCATCGGGTTCGCGGTCGGCGAGTCGCTGGGGGCGGCGGCGCTGCGGGTCGCGGGCGGGATCTTCACGAAGATCGCGGACATCGGGGCGGACCTGATGAAGATCGTGTTCAACGTGAAGGAGGACGACGCGCGGAACCCGGGCGTGATCGCCGACTGCACGGGGGACAACGCGGGCGACAGCGTCGGGCCGACGGCGGACGGGTTCGAGACGTACGGGGTGACCGGCGTCGCGCTGATCACGTTCATCCTGCTGGCGGTGCCGAACCTGGACAATCAGGTCAAGCTGCTCGTGTGGATCTTCGTGATGCGGCTGGTGATGGTGGTCGCGAGCGGGGTGGCGTACCTGGTCAATAACGGGATGGCGGCGGCGAAGTACCGGGACGCGCGGACGATGAACTTCGAGGCGCCGCTGCGGTCGCTGGTGTGGATGGCGTCGGTGCTGTCGATCGTCTGCACGTACGCGGCGTCGTACCTGCTGATCCGCGATCTGCCGGAGGGGCTGTGGTGGAAGCTGTCGAGCATCATCACGTGCGGGACGCTGGCCGGGGCGATCATCCCGGAGGTGACGACGATCTTCACCAGCGTGCACTCGACGCACGTGAAGGAGGTCGTGACGAGCAGCCGGGAGGGCGGGGCGTCGCTGAACATCCTGAGCGGGCTGACGGCGGGGAACTTCAGCGCGTTCTGGATCGGCGGGGTGGTGATCGGGGCGCTGATGGCGGCGGCGTACGGGATCAGCACGGCGTTCCCGCAGGGGGCCGGCGCGCTGATGCTGGACCCGATGGTGCAGGCGGTGTTCGCGTTCGGGCTGGTCGCGTTCGGGTTCCTCGGGATGGGGCCGGTCACGATCGCGGTGGACTCGTACGGGCCGGTGACGGACAACGCGCAGTCGGTGTACGAGCTGAGCCTGATCGAGACCCAGCCGAACGTGCGCGAGGATTTGAAGCGGAACTTCAACGTCGACGCCGACTTCGAGCACTCGAAGCGGCTGCTGGAGGAGAACGACGGGGCCGGCAACACGTTCAAGGCGACGGCCAAGCCGGTGCTGATCGGGACGGCGGTCGTCGGGGCGACGACGATGATCTTCTCGATCATCATGGTGCTGGCGAAGAGCTACACGACCGGCGGGCGGCCGGTCACCGGGACGGAGCTCAAACAGGTCGCGTCGGAGCTGTCGATCATGAACGCGCCGTTCTTCCTCGGGCTGGTCGCGGGGGCGGCGCTGGTCTACTGGTTCGTCGGCGCGAGCACGCAGGCGGTGATCACCGGGGCGTACCGGGCGGTCGCGTACATCAAGCGGCACATGCGGCTGGACGAGGGCGTGACCAAGGCGACGACCGAGGAGAGCAACAAGGTCGTCGAGATCTGCACGAGGTACGCGCAGGCCGGGATGTTCAACATCTTCCTGACCGTGTTCTTCATGACGCTGTCGTGCGCGTTCACCGGCACGAGCTTCTTCATCGGGTACCTGATCGGGCTGGCGATCACCGGGCTGTTCCAGGCGATCTTCATGGCGAACGCGGGCGGGGCGTGGGACAACGCGAAGAAGATCGTCGAGACCGAGCTGCGCGAGAAGGGGACCGAGCTGCACGCGGCGACGGTCGTCGGGGACACGGTCGGCGACCCGTTCAAGGACACGTCGTCGGTCGCGCTCAACCCGATCATCAAGTTCGCGACGCTGTTCGGGCTGCTCGCGGTCGAGCTGGCGCTGCAGATGACCGGGGACACGCTGTTCAAGTGGAAGATCGGGCTGGCGATCGCGTTCTTCGCGGCGGGCGCGTTCTTCGTGTACCGGTCGTTCTACGGGATGCGGATCAAGGGGGGCGACGGCGACGCCGACCATTCGTCCGGCGCCGCCGGGTCGCCGCGGCGGGAGCCCGTGGGCGCCGCGTAGCGGCCGCCGGTCGCGCGCTTGCACTCGTCTAAACGCGCCCACCCGCTCCGGCGGGTGGGCTTTGTTTTGCGAGCGGGGCCGATATCATCCGCCGCGGCCACTTACGCGAAGGAGACACGGCGATGGCGAGCAGCGACATCAAGATCACGACGGCGACCCGCGCGGGGCGTTTGACGGCGAGCTCCGGATCGAAGTGGGAGCCGCTGATGGGGTACAGCCGGGCGGTGCGGGCCGGGAACCTGATCGCCGTCACCGGCAGCGTGGGGATCAACGCCGACGGCACGTACTCGCCGTCGATGGAGGAGCAGGCCAGGCGGTCGCTGGCGATCGTGCGGGCGGCGGTCGAGGCGCTGGGGGGCACGGTCGAGCACGTGATCCGCACGCGGATGTACGTGACGGACGTCAGCAAGTGGGAGGAGGTCGCGAAGGTGCACGGCGAGGTGTTCGCCGAGGTTCGGCCGGCGACGACGATCGTGGAGGTCGCGCGGCTGATCGACGGCGACGCGATGATCGAGATCGAGGCCGACGCGGTGGTGGCTTGACGGCGGGGTTCTAATCGGAGAACCCGGGGGCGGCGGTCGGGGGCGCGGTTACGCCGCGCGGGGGAGCGGGTGGTTGCTGTTGACCGCGCGGTTGCGGCCGGACTGCTTGGCGGCGTACAGGGCCTTGTCGGCGAGGTCGACCATCTCGCCGGCGGGGCGGTCGTTCTGGTTGTCGGCGACCCCGATGCTGCACGTGACCGTGACCGGGCCGCGGCGGGCGGTGAACGGCGTCCGCGCGACGGCCGCGCACAGCCGCTGGGCGAACTCGTGGGCGTGGTCGGCGGTCGTGTTCGGGAGCAGGAGGACGAACTCCTCGCCGCCGTACCGGCAGACGACGTCCTCGGCGCGGGAGGCGTCGGCGAGCGTCTGGGCGACCGCGCGGAGCACCTCGTCGCCGAACGGGTGGCCGTGCGTGTCGTTGATCGACTTGAAATGGTCGAGGTCGACCAGCGCGCAGGCGAGCGGGCGGCGCGTCCGGGCGGCGAGCGACAGCTCGGTCGCCAGCCGCTGCTCGAAGCACGCGCGGTTCCACAGCCCGGTCAGGCCGTCGATCATCGCCCGCTTCGCGAGCAGGTCCATCAGGTACTTCGTGCGGAGCGCGGCGCGGACGCGGGCCCGCAGCTCGGCCGGGTCGAACGGCTTGGTCACGTAGTCGACCGCCCCGAGCTCCAGCCCCTGCACCTTGTGCTCCGGGGTGGCCGCGCCGGTCAGGAAGACGACGGGGGCCGCCGCGGTCGCGGGGTCGGACTTCAGGCGGCGGCACGCCTCGAACCCGTCGCACCCGGGCATCTCCACGTCGAGCAGGATCAGGTCGGGCGACAGCGACGCCGCCATCGCCAGCCCGTCCGCCGCGCCGGCCGCGCAGTGCACCTCGACCGGCTCGTCCGCCAGGCGGGCGCGGACCAGCTTGTGGATCAGGTCGGAGTCGTCGATGACCAATACCTTCTGGCGGTTCATGCGCGTGGCGTCCTCGGAGGGATAGGCGTCAGACGGGCGTCAGAGTCCGGCGGTAGCGGGGTACCCTTCGACGCGGCGGATCAGGGCGATCAGGTCGTTCACGTCGGCGGCGACCGCGTCCAGCGCGGCGCCGGTGTCGATCTGTTTCTCGGCCCCGGCGGCGAGCCGCGTGAGGTCCGGGTAGCCGTAGCCGCCGCCGGCGCCCTTGAGCTGGTGGACGGCCCGGCGGAGGTCGGCGACGTTCCGCTGCGCGAGGAGCGCCTCGAGCTCTCGCACCCGCTTGGGCAGGTCGGAAACGAACTCGGTGACCAGCCCGGTCATCGCGGGGTCGTCGGCGTACTCGCTTCGGACGGGGGCGGATTCGGGCGGGCGGCCGTTTGCCGGCGCGTGGCCTGAACCGGCGGGCGGTGCGGGCGGTTGCCCCGCGGGCGACTGCGGGGCGGGGGCGCCCCCGGCGGCGGCGATCCTCCCGCCGCCGCTTGTGGCGGCGGCGGCGGCGGCGGCCGACTGCGCAAGGTACTTCCGCGCGAGGCCCAGCAACAGCTCCCGGTCGACCGGCTTGGTCAGGTAGTCCGTGCACCCGGCCATCAGGCACTTCTCGCGGTCCGAACTCATCGCGTGCGCGGTCAGCGCGACGATCGGCGCGGCGTACCCGCGGCCGCGGAGCTTCGCCGTCGCGCCGTAGCCGTCGAGCTCGGGCATCTGCATGTCCATGAAGATCAGGCCGTACGGCTGGCCGGCGTTCAGCGCCGCCATCGCCATCTCGTACGCGCGGAGGCCGTTCTCGGCGATCGTGACCTGGGCCCCCGCGCGCATCAGGTGGTGCGAGATCAGCCGCTGGTTGTCCAGGCCGTCCTCGGCGAGCAGGATGTGCCCGGCGAGGCGGTTGGACTTCGGCGCGGCGGGCGTCGACGCGGCGGGCGCCGTCCACGGCTGCTGGGCGCCGGCCGCGGGCGGGAACGTCGACTCCTTCAGCCCCTCGTACATCTCGACGCCGTCGAGCGGGCCGGTCGCGAGCGACACCTCGAACGTGCTGCCGTGACCGAGCCGGCTGGTCAGGCGGATCTGACCGCCCATGATCTCGGCGAGGTGCTTGGAGATCGTCAGCCCGAGCCCGGTGCCGCCGAACTTCCGGGTGGTCGAGACGTCCGCCTGGGTGAACGGCTGGAACAGGCGGGCCTGGTGCTCGTCGGAGATGCCGACGCCGGTGTCCTCGATCGCGAACAGGATCCGCTCGCGCGGGGCCTGCGGGTCCATCCGGACGCGGAGCTTGACGCCCCCCTTCTGCGTGAACTTGACGGCGTTGCCGACCAGGTTGAGCAGCACCTGCCGGAGGCGGGTCGGGTCGGACTGGATCGTCGCCGGGATCGCCCCGTCGAACGCGACCTCGAACGCCAGCTCCTTCTCGACCGCCTTGACCCGCATCAGCGACGCGACGTCGGCGACGATCTGCGCCGGGCAGCAGGCGACCCGCTCGACCGTCATCTTCCCGGCCTCGATCTTCGAGATGTCCAGCACGTCGTTGATGATCGCGAGCAGGTGCTCGCTGTTCCGGCGGATCGTCTGGACGTAGTTCAACCGGTCGCTCGCGCCCTGGTCGGGCTCGAGCAGCAGGTCCGCGTACCCGAGGATCGCGGTCATCGGCGTGCGGATCTCGTGGCTCATGTTCGCGAGGAACGCGCTCTTCGCGTCGTTCGCGGCCTCGGCGGCGTCCTTCGCGCTGGTCAGCTGGCTGTTCAGGTCGAGCAGCTCCTCCGTGCGGAGCGCGACCTGCTCCTCCAGGTGGTCCTGGTGGGCGCTCAGCTCGTCGTCGCGGCGGCGGATCTGTTCCAGCATGCCGTTGAAGTCGTCGGTCAGCTGGCCGAGCTCGTCGTCGCCGCGCTTGGTCGCGCGGAGCGCGTAGTTCTGTCCGGCGGCGACGGCGCGGGCGGTGTTCGCGAGGTGGAGGATCGGGTCGGTCACCTCCCGCTGCAGCCGGCGGGCGACCGCGACCGCGACCCCGAGCGACCCGGCGAAGATCGCCGCCAGGATCGCCGCGTACACGCGGACGCGGGCGTAGAACTCGTCCATGCCCGTGCGGACGAACACCGCGCAGACGTACCGGCCGTCGTGCGAGATCGGCCGCACCATCTCGAGGTTGCCCGCCGCGAACCGGTGGTCGAACGCCGGCGGCGCGTCCGGCAGCGCCCCGTCGTACCCCGGGGTGCGGTAGGAGACGAACGGCTTGCCGTCGGGCGTGTAGAGGGCGGCGGCGCGGACGTGCGGGTCGGCCCGGAGGGACGACAGGACCTCGGCGGCCCCCTGCTCGTCGGAGAACGTGACCGCGGCCGTGCTGTTCGACCCGACCATCGTCGCGTACACCGCCGCGTCGTTCACCATCGCGCGGCGGTACGTGATCACGTCCCACGTCATGAACAGTCCGCACGCGAGCAGCAGCGCCACCGCGGTCGCGAGCCCGTTGCTCAGCGTCAGCTTGCGGGTCAGGGATAAGTCGCGAAAGCGTCGCATCGTCGGGGCCTCTCTCTGTCCGTCGTCCGTGGGGTCGCGCCGCCGGCGCGGGCGGGGTCAGCCTTCTTCCTTGTACACCTTGGCCAGTTGCAGGAGCTTGGAGCTGGCGCGGAGCCCGGCCCGGTTCAGGGCCGACGTGTTGATCGTGAACCGCATCTTGTTGTCGTCGGCGAAGAACTGGACGCACCCGCCGGCCGCCACGAAGTCGTCGACGTCGGCGATCGTCAGGCGGCCGGTCGCGGCGGCGTCGCGGACGGCCTGCGCGGGCGGCTTCTCCCCCGCCGCCGGGGCGATGTACAGCACGTGCGTCGGCCCGGCGGCGACGGCCTGCGCGACGTTGCGGGCGTACCGCACCCGGATCTCGCGGCCGCGGGCGCTCTTGCCGCGCACCGCCTGCTCCAGCGCCGGCCCGAACGGGTTGTCGCCGACGACCGCGACCACGATCGGGTCGTTCGCGCCGTTGAACGCCGTGGCCGGCCACTCGACGAACTGCACGAAGTTGGAAACGAACGCCGCCTTCACCTGGTACTCGCGCGACGGCGCGCCCGGGTTCGCGCGGCCGTCGGCGGGGGCGATCAGCCAGGCGACCGCGGCGGTCGTCAGCAGGAGCAGCAGGCGCGTCATGACGGTGGGTCGCATCTCGGGGGCCCTTGGGTGCCTCGAACGGGTCTCGGTCGTCGGGGGGGCGGCCATGGTCAGAACTTCCAAACGAGTTGCGCGAACACGGTCCGCGGCACCTGCGTGGACACCGAGTACAGGTCGTTGCCGAACTCGTTGTGGCGGTCGTCGAACGCGTTCTGGACGCCGACCGCCAGCTCCATCCCGGGCCGCGGCCGCCACGTCACGTTCGCGTCGAACCGCACGTACCCCGGCGCGCCGCCGCCCCGGAGTTGCTCGACGAAGTAGACCGACGCGTTCAGCTCGAGGTCCTTGGTCAGGTCGTAGTAGGAGTGGATCTGTAACTGGTTCCGCGGCTCCGCCCTCTCCAGCGACGCCTGGGTGAACACGTCGGTGCTGCTCGACGACTGGTGCACCTGCAGCGTCAGGAACGTGTACGACGCGGCCAGCCGCCAGTCGGGCGAGACGTTCCAGTTCGCCGCGACCTCGACGCCGTAGCTCTCGCCGCGCAGCTCGTTGCCGGCGTCGAGCGGGATGAACACGCGCGGCGGGGCCTCGGTCAGCTCGGGGATCGCGCCGGCGGGCGGCGCGGTGTCGAACGACCGCAGGTCGTCGTACACGTTCGCGAACGCCGCGACGTCGACCGTCAGCGTCTTCGCCGGCTGCACGCGGTACCCGACCTCGTACGCCCAGAGCTTCTCCGACGCCATCCGCGGGTTCCCGCGGATGTCGGCGGTGAACGGCAGCGTCGTCAGCGGGTCGATCCCGCGCTGCAGCGCGACCCGCCCGTTCTCGTCCACCCGCGACGGCGTCCGCACGGCGCGGGAGACGGCCAGCCAGACCGAGTTGCGGTCGTCCGGCGTCCACAGCAGTCGCGCCGACGGCTGAACCTCGAACCCGGTGTAGCTGTTCGCCTCGAACTTCGACCCGAAGATGAAGTGCAGGCGGTCGGGGACGATCGTCAGGTCGTCCTGGACGAACACGTTGGCGACGTAGTCGTCGCGGCTGGACGGGTCGACGCGGATCAGCTCACTGCTGGTCACGTGGTCGGACTGGAAGCGGAAGCCCGCGCCCCAGATCAGCTCGTTCCGCGGGAGCGGCTGGAACCGGTGCTGGAACTCGACGTCGAACGTGTCGACCGAGTACCCGATCCGCCGGTCGGCAACCCGGAAGTGGTCGTAGTACGCTTGGAGCGAGAGGTCGGACGTGTCGGAGATCTCGTGGGTCCAGCGGGCGAGCACGTTCGCGCCCGCGTTGGTCAGCGTCGCGTCGCGGCCCGTGGTGAACGTGGGCGGGACGAAGCTGGGGACGTTCAACCGCTCGCCGACGCGCGAGCTAAACGCGTCCCCCTGGAACGTCAGCGTGTCGCGGTCGGTCGAGTACCGGTCGATGCGGAACCCGCCCCGGAGCGCCTCCCAGCCGTCGTTCGCGTCGTCGCCGGCGGCCGTCTTGAAGTCCTCGAGCGTGCGCCACTTGCCCCAGGCGCGGTAGTAGGTGTCCTCGCCGAGGCGGCCGCCGTACCGGGCGGCGCCCTGGGCGCCCTCGTTCCCACCACGGGCCTCGAGCAGCCACCCCTGCGTGTCGCGGGCCGACTTGGTCGTGATGTTGATCACGCCGTTGACCGCGTTCGCGCCCCAGAGCGTCGCGCCGGGCCCGCGGACGACCTCGATCCGCTCGAGGTCGGGCAGGACGTAGTCGACCGTCTGCCAGTAAACCCCCGAGAACAGCGGCGTGTACAGGGTGCGGCCGTCCATCAGCACCAGCAGTTTGTTCGCGTACGCGTCGGCGAATCCGCGCGACGAGATCGCCCACGTCCCCCCCTGCACCTGCGCGACCTGGAGCCCGGGCGACAGGCGGAGCAGTTCGGGGATGCTGTTCAGCCCGGAGCGGCGGATGTCGTCCTGCGTGATCACGGTGACCGCCGCCGGCGCCTGCGAGATCCGCTGCTTCTGCTTCGACACGCTGGTGATGTCGATGTTCATCAGGTCTTCGAGGCTCATCTCCGCCAGGTCCGCGGCGGCCACGTTGGCGGCGGCGAGTTCCTGAGCGGCGGCGGGCGGCGCGCCCCACGCCAGCAGCGGCACGAGCGCGGCGAACGCGGCCCGGACGATGAACGGGGACGGCGACAGTCGGTTGGCGGCGGCGGACATGCGTGCACTCCCATCGTGCCGGCTGTGACGGTTCGACCGACCGCGGCAATCGTCGCGGTCGTCACAGTCGTTAGGATCGGAGCGAACGTATCGAGGGTTAACTACGCGTCGCCGCCCGGGGTAGAAATGCCCACGCGGCGCGTGCCGCGCGCGGGCGTGACCTCCGGCGCAGCCGGAACGGACGCGGGAAGATTATCGGTCGTGGACCTTGCTCATCGGCGCGCCCGGGGGGCCGCGTCTGGCGGGCGCCGGTTCACCGCCGCTCGATCGCCCGCGACGCCACCGCCGCCGCCAGCCCGCCCAGCGTGTACCACGCGATCGTCAGCAGTTGCGTCTGCGGCGTTCGGCGGCCGGGCTGCTCGCCGAGGCCCATTCGCTGCGGAAGTGTTACCGCGCCGACCCCCGCGATCAGACCGAGGAACGCGCCGCGGGCGACGCGGTTGCGTGGGGCGAACGCGTTGACGAGTGCGTAATACGCGGCGTTGGAGACTAAGTCGCCGACCAGCGCCGCGTTGTGCAGCCGCCTCCCACGCGGGGGCGTGCCCCCGGCGGCGCGAACGCCTTTCGCGACCGCGCGGCGGCCGATCGCGTCCACCTGCGGCGCGCCGTCGATGAACCGCTTCGCCCCCTGGTGGACGAGCGTCAACGTCGCCGACCCAACCAACCCGGACGCGAGGCTGCGAAGCGCGGACATGCGGTGCTCCTTCCGTGTGAGGACCACCGAAGGATAGCGCGGGCCCCCGGAACGCGCGAGCGCCCGATCTTTGGCCGGCGGTCACTTCGCGGGCGCGACGCGGATCTTCGCGAGGTAGATGTGCGACTTCTTCTCGTGCGACGAGTAGTAGCTGACCCACAGCGTCCCGTCCCCGGCGTCCACGATCCCGGGGTAACTGGTGTCGCCGCCGCTGGGCAACGTGATCAGCGGCTCGAGCTTCTCGGCGGTCATCCGGCCGAACACCGTGCGCGCCGCCCCCTTCGAATCGAAGTCCCGGCCGGCGTAGTACATCGTCCGGTCCGCCAGGACGACGAAATTCGGCCCCTGCGCCGCGCGGCCGCCGTCGCGCCACGTCCACGCGTCGTACGCCGGCCCCTTGCTCGTCCCGACCCAGGCGTGACGGTCCTTCTCCTCGCCGCGGAGCAGGATCACCATCGTGTCGTCGGCCAGGAACCGCGCCGTCGCCTCGGTCAGGTCGATGCCGGGCTTCGGGTCGACCGGCTCCTCATACTTGACCCCGTCGGCCGTGCGCCAAACGCTCAGGGCACGCCCGCCCCCCTGCCGCTTCGCCAGCGAGTAGACCACGCCGTACCCGACCCCCTTGTGCCAGGTCACGCGCCACAGCCACTGCCCCTCGCCGACCCCGTCTACCTTCTGCGGCGGCGTCCATTCGCTGCCGTCGGCCGAGAAGCTGACGCGCGACCGCGCCGACACCAGCTTGCGGTTCGGCGTCGGCTCGGCCCCATCGTACACCGACCCGCCCAGCACCATCATCAGCCGGCCGTCCGGCGTCACGCTGAGCTTCGGGTCGCGCAAATCGATCCCCGGCTCCGCCAGCACGGCCGCCGACTCCCACTTCGTGCCGTCGGCTCTCCGCAGCACCCGGATCTTTCCGTCCGTCCCCGGGATGTGCGCGCTCCCCTCGCGGAACGTGCAGTACCACGCGTCCCTGAATCGGATCAGATCCGTAAACGCGCTGTGCGGCGCCTGATCCCAGATCCTGGCGACGCCGATCAGCTCGGCCGCCCGAACCGGCGACGCCACGACCAACCCCAAGGCGACCAACAGGAAAGCTGCGCGGTTCATGTCCGCCAATGTAGCACGGGCTGCCGGCCGGTGTCTCCCAGCCGGGCCGGCCCCGGGCTCACACCGGCAGCAGCCGCAGCGCGACCGACTTCACGTAGATCGTCGTCACGCCCTCGAATCCGGAGTCCGTGCCGACGATCACCCACATCCGCCCCTGTGCGTCCGTCTTCACCGTCGCCGTGTGGACGTGCGTCCGCGTGACCTCGCGGAACGGCCGCGGCGCGTCGGTCGGCTCGCCCGCCGGTTCGCCGTGCGTGATCGTGCCGACGACGGAGATGTCCCGCCCGCCGGTCGCCTGGTCCCCCTTGTCCACGTCCATCCGCCAGTCCCCCTCGGACTGCACGCGCTTCGGCTCGGCCGTCGTCGCGCCGGCGCGGAGGTAGACCGAGTCACCGGCCGACCCGCCGATGCCGAAGCTGCCGGTGCCGTCGTTGGTCGCGTACGTGATCGCGAACCGCACCTGGTACTCGGTGTTCGCCGCCAGCCCCTGCTCCGGGCCGAGCTGCCGCTTCAGGAACATGAACAAATCGTCCGAGTGGTTCTTGCCGCTCAGCAGGAACCCCTTGCCCGCCCACCCCAGTTCGGCCGGCGCCGTCCGCAGGCCCGAATCCAGCTCCCACTCCGCCTCCTTGCCCACCGGATAGTCCGAGAACCCATCCTGCCACCCCAGCCGCCGCGACGTGAACGCGTACTCGGCCTCGACCGCGGTCAGCACGGCGTCCCGTCCGACCTGCCCGTTGACCGTCCGCCCCTTCGCGAACGTCGACGTCTCGACGTCGAACGAGTCGTCCCCCGCGCCGCCCAGCAACACCGCCTTGTCCTCGAACGTGTTGCTGTCGAGGACGACGCGGTCGTCGCCCTCGTCCGTGCGCACCTCGGCCGCCCCCCCGACCGTCGAGTCCAGCACGTTGACCACCTCGTCCCCCGACCGCCCCCGCACCGCGAACGCGCCGTCGACCTCCACCCGGTTCACCATCACCGTGTCGCTCGACCGCCCCCCGTCGATCCGCAACTCACCCGCGACCGCAAGATCCTGCACGGTAACGGTGTCGGCCGCCCCGCCCAGGGTCACGCGCACGTCGCCGGTCACGCCCGTGAAGATCTCCAGTTCGCCGCCATTGACCGTCGTCGACTCGTCCGCCGTCTGCACCCGCACCTCGCCCGCGGCCAGCCCCAGGCCGTTGACCACGATCCGGTTTCGCGCGCCGTCCCCGCTGATTACCAGATCCCCCCCGACGACCACCGCCGTGACGTTCCCCGACAACAGCGCACGCGCCTCCAGCCCTTCAATGATCGCCTGACCCATTTGACCTCTCCCAAACCCAAAGAAGTGACAAACCGGGGGCGCAATGCACCCCTCCCACCCTCAGACGGCCGGCCGAGCCGGGAAGGGGACAGTCGCGTGTTTTGCCCTCGGCCACACGTTAGAGAACGAGTCGCGGTCGACCCTTGAACGCACCGCCCGGAACCCGGAGGCGTGGGCGCTGCTCGACCTGTCCGGGGCGATCCGGCGCTGTCGGACGCACACGTTCCCCCGTGCGGCGTGTGGTTACCAGGTGTGGCGCCGCCGGCCGCCGGTCAAACCCCCGCCTTCTCCACCGCCGCCCGCATCTTCTCGATGCCCGTCTTCAGCACTTCCGCCGCGTCCAGCTTCCAGAGGTCCTTGTTGAACAGTTCCAGCGACAGTGCAGTCTGTGCGCCGCTGGCTTTCAGCGTCTGCAGGATCGTCGCGATCGGCGCGATGCCGTCCCCGGGGTACAGGCGGTGCTCGTCCTTGATCTTGTCGCGGGTCGGCTCGGCCGGGTAGTCGTTGAAGTGCATGACCGGCATCGCCGCCCCGTCGATCAGCCGCAGCCCCTCGTACCCGCTGTTCCCCTTGTACAGGTGGTAGACGTCGGTCAGCAGGCACGCCTTCGGGTGCTTCGCCGCCGCCGCGACGTACGCCCCCTCCGCCAGCGTCCCGAGCGTCTTGCTGTGCCCCCACACCTCGAGCATCGGCGTCACGCCCGTCTGCTCGCCCAGCTCTAGGATCGCGCGGTAACGCTCGGCCGCCATGTTCAGGTCGAAGTTCGACAACTGCGTCGCCCCCATTGGCGGGGCGGCGATCCGCAGGCCGCCGATCGCGGCGACCAGATCCATGTCCCGCCGCATCGCCTCCAGCCCCTTCTTGTGCACCTCGGCGTCCCCCATCAGCCACGGCGCGAACCCGATCACGTCGACCACGGCGATCCCGCTGTCGGCGAACCGCTTCTTCAGGTCCTTCAGGTCCCCGCCGGCCTTCGTGTAGTCGTTGATCTCGCCGATCCACGGCTCCATCGCGGTGAAGCCGGCCTTCGCGGCGAGGTCGACCTCCTGCGGGAGCGTGAGCTTCTGCCCGCGGATCGTCGACGTGTTCAGGCACATGCTGAACGCGCCCTTCGACGGCGACTGTTGCGGCGCGGCGGCGGCGGCGGCACCGGCCGACTGTGCGTGACCGGTGCGGGCGCAGGACGCGGAGGCCGTGAGCGCGGCGGCCGCGACGGCCGACCGCTTCAGCAGGTCACGGCGGGACGGGGCGATGTGAGGTGAGGTTGGCATGGGTGGGGAGTATACCGACAACGCGGGCGTCGTGTAGGCGCGATCACATCCGGCCTACAAGGACCTGGAACGGTCGCAGGGTCAATTCGAACGCCCCGTCGCGGGCCTCGGCGTCGACGCGGTCGCCGGTGATCGCATCGGTCAGCGTGACGCGAGACGGGGCGGCGCCGGCCACGTGGAGCGCGACGCGGACGCGTTCCTCCTTGTCGCTGAGGGAGACGACCCCGACGGCGACCTTGCCGTCGAGCAGGCGGCCGCCGGCGATGACCCAGCGGTTGTCGGCGGTCACCTCCGACTGCGGGATCAGGACCTGACCGCGGGCGAACTCGGGGTACGCGGTGCGGACGGCGAACAGCTTCGCGTAGTGGTCCCAGACCTTGGGGTCGGCGTCGGGGGAGGGGCCGTTCTTCGGCTTCGGGTCGCCGCCGAACACCTCCGGCACGCCGAACAGCGCGTGGACCGCCTCCATCGCCAAGAACCGCGGGGTGTAGCCGTTGAAGTGGTAGAACCAGCTCGTGTCGTGGTTGCGGGCGAAGAAGACGCGGTTGGCCAGCCCGCGGCCGGGCAGCGCGAGGTAGACGTCGGCGAGGTGGGCGCGGTAGGTGGCGGCGTCGGCCAACCCCTTGCCCATCTGGTCGAGCAGGAACTGCGGCGCCTCGGTCTGGTTGTCGTGCACGAGCGCGCACGACGACTGGTACGCCGGGCCGAACACCTCCGACAGCAGCACCGCGTCTGGTTTCTTGGCCCGGAGCGCGGCCAGCATCTTCGCGAGCAGTTCGGGGCCGGCCGAGCCGGCGCGGTACGCGGGGTAGGGCAGGTCCGGGTCCCACGACGCCCCCTTGTAGGTCTGGGCGTCGACGCGGTAGCCGTCGATGCCGTACGTCGCCAGGTCGTGGAGGACGAGGTCGACCAGGTACTGCTGGTACGCCGGGCTGGCCCAGTCGGTGGTGACGGACTTCCACGCGGGGTGGCGGGCCAGGCCGCCCTTGCCGTCCTTGACGAACAGGTCCGGCCGTTGCTGGACGATTGGCGACTTCTCGTTGAAGCCGTGGATCACCATGTCGAACAGGACGCGCATGCCCAGCGCGTGGGCCGCCTTCACCAGTTCCTGGAGGTCTGCCTTCGTGCCGAGCTTCTCGTCGACCGCGTAGAGGTCGATCGGGGAGTACCCGCCCTGCCAGTGCGGCATCAGGTACAGGACGTTGAACCCTACCTTCCGGTAGAACGGCAGGCGGGCGGTCAGGCCCTTGAACCCGCCGGGGTAGTACTGCGGCATCGCCTCGAGGATGACCGCCTCGCGGGCCCAGGCGGGGGCGCCGGCGTCGGGCGGCATCAGGCGGTGGCAGGCCTCGCGGTAGGCGGCGAGGGCGGCGTCGCGCGTCGGGTGAACCTCGAGGCGGTGGACGTCCGACGCAACGGCCATCCCCGGGAGCAGGCGGTGCGCGCGCTGGGCCTCGTGTCGAAACGTCAGGCGGTCGGTGCCGCCGCGGATCGACGGGTGGTCGGCGACGACGCTCCCGGTCTCGAGCCAACTCGCGAGCGTCCGACGGTCGGCGGCGTCCTCGAGGAGGAACAGGCCGAAGCCCGCGTCCGGCGCCGAGTGGAAGCGGATCGACTTGCCGCGCAGGTCGTCGTACCGCGTGCCCGCGGCGACGAAGCGGTTCGGGAAGAACGAGCCCGGCACGGAGACGCGGGCGTCGTCCGCGCGGCCGAGCAGCGCGCCGGGGACGCCGAACGCGAAGGCCTCGAGACGCCGCGCCTCACCGCCGCTACCCCCGGGCTGCGGCTTTCGGAACAGGCGGGCGGCGCGGTCCAGGCGGGCCTGACCCGGGTACAAGCGGTAATGGCAGGTCAGTTCGTACTCGTCGCCGATCGCGAGGCGCAGGGCGAGTTCTGCGTAGCGGTGGCCGGGGTCCATTGACGTCTCACGGGCGACGACCCGGGCGCCGTGCTTCGCGACCAGCCAGACGCCGTCGACCCGAACGTCGAGCGCGTCAGGAGTCGGGGTGACGACCGACTCCTCCCGGCCGGCCAAACGGACGGCGGCGAGGCTGCCGTCGGCCGCGTCGATCTCGACCGCGACCTTTGCGTTCGCGAGCGTCAGCCGCCGGTCGTCCGCGGCGAGGCGGACGTCCTCGAGCAGGCGGGTGTCGGCCGCGTCGGCTCGGGTCGGGACGGCGACAGCCAGTACAGACAGCAAGACCCGCAGCATCGGACCTGGGGCGGTCGGCACGTTCGTCACAGGCGGTTCCTCCGCGCGTAGGGCGTTTCCCTTTTCGCAGATTAATTGCGGCCGCGGGCAAAGTCACCCGGCGCGGCACCCGATCCATTTCTTGCCGGAACTGTTGTTTCTCACCGTTGTCCCCCTTCGCCCCCCGGGAGAGTGAACCATGCGTCGTACCCCCCTGCTGCTCGCGGCCGCCGCCGCCATCGGAGTCGGGTCCTGGTCGGTCAACGTCGAGGCCGCGCCCAAGATCGCGCTGAACGTCGACGGCCAGGCGAACTACTCGTTCCTCGCCCCCTGGGCCAACATCGCCGGCCAGTTCGACCAGGCGAGCGGCATCACTTATTGGACCGGCTACGTCGACGGGCAGTACAAGGTCAGCTGGACCGGCGCGGGGGCGCCGAACATCTCCGGCGGCAAGTCGACGTTCCAGGTCACCGGCCCCGGGCAGGGCATCCTCAACCTGCGCCACGACAACCCCGGCCCGAACGGCGGCGGCATGTTCAACCTCCAGCTCAACGGCACGTCCAACCTGAACATCCTCGCCCCCGACGCCGTCCCCGGCACCCCGTTCCGCAAGCCGTTCCTCGACAAGGTCGACCGCCTGGTCCACGGCAGCGTGATCCGCTACATGGACTGGATGCAGACGGTCGGCTCGCCGGTGGTCAACTGGTCCGACCGCAACACCAGCTTCTACCAGACCGCCGCCGCCGGCGTGAACTACGAGCACATCGTCGCGCTGTCGAACTACACGAAGGCCGACGCCTGGATCAACATCCCGGTCAAGGCCAGCGACGACTACGTCCGCAACCTCGCGCGGTTCCTCAAGCAGAACCTCGACCCCAGTTTGAAGGTGCACGTCGAGTACAGCAACGAGCTGTGGAACGGCGGCGACCAGCACCAGGGCACCTACAACCTGCTCCAGGCCCGCCAGGACCCGAAGTACGCCGGCCGCGGCGACGACACCGGTAAGATGGCCTGGCGCGCCGCCGACAAGCTGCACAACGCGATGGAGATCTTCAAGCAGGAGTTCGGCGGCAGCGCCCGCCTCCGCGCCGAGATCGGCGGGTTCATCGCCAACCCCTACTGGGGCCAGTGGCAGATCGACTACCTCAAGGGCAAGGGCGTCAACCTCCAGGCCGACAACTACCGGCTGGCAATCGCCCCCTACGCCCCCGGCTCCCCGACCGACCTCGGCGAGAACCCCGGCGACAGCAAGGACGTCATCTTCCAGAAGCTGACCGCGTTCATCAACGGCCCGATCAAGACCTGGATCAAGCAGAACAAGGCCGTCGCGGACGCGAACGGCATCACGCTCGACGCGTACGAGGCCGCCGTCGGCTCTTTCTACGGCCAGACCAACCTGCTGACGCACCTCGAGATGCAGAACGACCCGCGGCTGGGCGAGCTCGAGAAGCAGTTCATCCAGATGTGGGACCAGGAGTCGGGCAACGGGATCTACACCGTGTTCGGCCTGGTCAGCCCCTACAGCGAGTGGGGCCAGTGGGGCCTGCTGAACGACGTGAACGCCAGCGGCAGCGTCAAGTGGGACGCGGTCTCCAGCCTGGTCGCCCCGCGGACCGGCACCCCGAACCCGGTGCCCGAGCCGTCCGCGCTCGGCGTGATCGGCGCCGCGGCCGTCTTCGGCCTCCGCCGCCGCCGCGCCGCCTGAGCACCGCCCGACCGAGTCATTGCCACGACCGCAGGAACCTCCGCCCCTCTCGGCGGAGGTTCCTGCTTTGGCCCTCCCGCCACGTGCTAGAATGGCCCGATCATGACGACCGGCAACGACGCCGCGTGGGAGGCCGAGATCGAGCGCCGGGTGCGTGAGGTCGAGGAGGGGCGAGTTGAGCTGACGCCCCACGACCACGTGATGCACGAAGCACGCGAACACCTCCGTCGCCAGACGCGGAGCGTCGAAAGACAATAGGCCGGGGCGTAAGCCCGGGGTTAACCACCGCAAAAACGACCAGCCCCGGAGGGGCGGCAGAATCTGTCGCCCCTCCCGGGCTGTGACGTTCTCGCCCAACCTCAACCCCGGGCTCGCGCCCGGGGCTACATTCTGCCGCCGCTCCGCGGCGCAACTTGTCGTCCCCCCGCCCCTCCCGATAATCCTGCCCATGCCGCGCAACGTCTCCCGCCGCCGCCTCCTCCGAATGTCCGCCGCCGCCGCCGCGCTCGCCGCGGGTCACTCAGGCTGCCGCAACCTGTTCTTCGTCGGCAAGCGCGGCCGGCCGGTCGTGACGTCCGGTGTTGCGTCGGGTGACGTGACCGCCGACTCCGCCGTGGTCTGGTCTTCCACCGAGCGCGGCGCCCGGATGCTGGTCGACTGGGACACGACCGACTCGTTCCGCACTGCCACCCGGCTGGTCGGGCCCGACGCCGTTTCGCGCAACGGCTTCACCGCGAAGATGGACTTGCAGAACCTGCCGCCCGACGCGCGGGTGTTTTACCGGGTCACGTTCGAGAACCTCGACGACTTCTCCATGTCCGAGCCGGTCGTCGGGTCGTTCAAGACCGCGCCCCGCCCCGAGACTGCCGGGCCGCGCGACGTGCTGTTCGCCTGGTCCGGCGACACCGCCGGCCAGGGCTGGGGCATCGACCCCGCGCGCGGCGGCATGCGCGTCTACGCCGCGATGGCCGACCTGCGCCCCGACTTCTTCGTCCACTCCGGCGACACCGTCTACGCCGACAACCCGCTGAAGCCGGAGATCGAGCTGCCCGGGGGGGAGGTTTGGAAGAACGTGATCACCCCCGCCAAGAGCAAGGTCGCCGAGACGGTCGCCGAGTTCCGCGGGCAGTACGCGTACAACCTGATGGACGCCCACGTGCGGCGGTTCAACGCGGGGGTGCCGATGCTCGTCCAGTGGGACGACCACGAGACGCGCAACAACTGGTACCCGGGGCAGACGATCGACGACCCGGCCTACACCGTCCGCGACGCCGACGTCCTCGCCACGCGCGGCCGGCAGGCGTTCTTCGAGTACATGCCGATCCGCACCAGCCGCGAGGACCCGCACCGGGTCTACCGCTCGTACAAGCACGGCCCGCTGCTCGAGGTGTTCATGCTCGACGAGCGCAGCTACCGCGGCCGCAACAGCCCGAATCGCCAGACCAGCCTCGACCGCGCCTCCGCCTTTCTCGGCCCGCTGCAGCTCGAGTGGCTGAAGTCGGCGCTGGCCAAGTCCACCGCCGTCTGGAAGGTGATCGCCAGCGACATGCCGATCAGCATGATCCTCCGAGACGGCAGGACCGACTACGAAGGGTGGGCCAACGGCGACGGCGGCGGCCCGCTCGGCCGCGAGCTCGAGGTCGCCAATTTGCTCTCGTTCCTCAAAACCAACCGCGTCCGCAACACCGTCTGGATTACGGCCGACGTCCACTTCCCCGCCAACGTCCACTACCACCCGGACCGCGCGAAGTCGTTCAAGGATTTCGACCCGTTCTGGGAGTTCGTCAGCGGCCCCCTCCACGCCGGCGGCTTCGGTCCCAACGCCCTCGACCCCACCTTCGGCCCCGAGTACCGCTGGAACCGCCCCCCTGCCGGCGCCGGTGACGGACCCGGCCACGGTTTCGCCGCTTTTGGCACTGTCCGCATCGATGCGGCGACGAAGACCCTTCGCGTCGCGCAACACGGGATCGACGGCGCCGAGTTGGCGGCCCAGGACCTGACGCCGGCGGATTGAGGGGGTTGGAAGGGTGGCGGCAGGAAAAAGTGGTCTGGGAGTGGGGGGCGCGGGAGGCTCAAAGTTTGTAAGTTCACACTGTTGATGAGGTTGCGCGATTCGCGGGGTCGCATAGGCGGGTGAAAAGCGGGTCCTTTGCGGGTCCCAACGAGGTCCAAAGGAGGTCCCAAAGGGGTCCCAAGGAGGTCCCAACTGGGTCCTAAGGAGGTCCCGAAGGGGTCCCGGGGAGGTCCTTGAATGGGATCGGAGAAGGGCGCGCGAATGGCGACTGCGTTGTGGCGTTGTTGAACGAACGACCCGCCCCATGCCCCCACCTCCGATCGCAGAATGTTAGGGTAAGGCCTGGGTCATGACAAGCTTAAAGTCGAGCCCGCCGCATGGCCAAGGGGAGCGCTAGTCGGGTTGCGGCCAAGGTCGTCCCGAACACGAAGACGAAGTCGCTGTTGCCGATCATCCGCAGCCACGTTGAACCGGGCGCGTACCTCGCGACCGACACGGACGGCGCGTACTGCGGGCTGACCGAGTTCGTCCACGAGGCGATCGACCACGCGGAGGCGTACGTGCGGGGCCGGTGCCACACGAAGAAGTCCAATCAGTCCGCGGCGGGCGGACCGGACGGTGAATAAGAGCGTGGGGATCTGAGCGGTTGGTTTGCGGCGGGCTCGCGCCAAAGGACCGCAATGCCAGAAGTCCCCACGCCGTCCCCGGCGGGTGGTATAGTCGCCCGTATGGCGTGCCGCGATCGAAAAGCCCCGCCCGCCGCCGTGCCCCCACCCTACCCCGCGTTCGACCGCGTGCTACGCGGGTTAGTCGCCGTCCCCAAGTCAAAAGTGGACGCGGCCCGCCGTAAGGCCCCGGAGCGGAAGCCGGCGCTGCGCAAGCGGAAGGGGAAGTGACGATGCGGGGGATGGATTATTTCATGCTCGGGTTGTGGGGTGTCATGCTCGCGGTCTTCATCGGCAGCGCATTGGTGGAACTGTCACCAGTCGACCGCGACCGCGTCCGCCTGCAGATTTCCGCCGCCCTCTTCACACTGGCAAGCGTCACTCTGATTCAGAAAAAGTGGCGAGGCACGCCCTAAATCGCATCGGTGATGCCAGGTATATAATCGCCCTCCTTTGAACCCCCTTGGGACCCCGAAGGGACCCGCCTTCTGCCCCCAGCAGCGCACCGCGCCCTCACACGACCTCATCAGCGACAAGATCTTTCACAAGTCGCGCGGCGGCGCCACCCTCCCTCTCCAAACCACTTTTTCTTCCGCCCCCCGCTCCCCCGCCGTACGCGGAGAAGCAGAGGCAGGCCCTTTGTTGCTTTGCTTCTCTGCTGCTTTGCGAACCGCCTTCTCAGATGTTTCAGCGCTGCAACGTCGGCCACAGTGCTACGGTGCAGCAGCGGTGGCCGATGCGTTCGGTGATGTCGATCGTGCGCACCTTGCGGAAGCCGGCGAGGACTTCCTTTTGGGCCAGGATGGTCTCGAAGAGCTCGACGTCCTTGTCCAGGATCGCGCGGGACTCGTTGAACACGATCAGGCAGAGGCCGGCCTCGCGGATCAGTTCCTCGGCCTCCATCTTGCGCAGGTCGTCGACGACCTTGCTCCGCCAGGCGGCGCCGTAGCCGCCGTGGCGGGCGCCGCCCTCCTTGAACTGGTAGGCGACCTTCACCTCCAGCCAGAGCGCCTCCTCGGGGCCGGCGAGGTCGGGCGGGTCGAACAATGTCGGGGGGGCGGTGTCGAGCTTCAGCGGGCGGCCCTTGGGCGTCAGGACGAGGTCGCACCGCTTGCGGTGGGAGAGCTTCTTCCCCTTGCTCGACGGGTAGTGCACCTCGCGCGCGACGTCGAAGTGCTTGGCCAGCCCTTCGGCGAGCGTCTTCTGGATCTCGACCTCGGAGCGCGCGTCGAGGCCGTAGACGGCCTGCTCCAGCCGCAGGTCGGCCTCGGCGTCGCGGACGGCGTCGCCCAGGCGGTCGGCGACGGTCGCGAAATCCCAGTGCAGTGAGGACAACGACATGCTGGCCAAGATAGGGTGGTGTTTGGTCGAGGCAAGCGGCCGGCGCACAGGAAACGACCACGTTTCTTGATCATCCGCACTTAGAGCCCGAGGGTATACTTTTGATAGAGCGACCTGATGCTGACCCGACCCTACCATGTGTTCTACGACGGCCGATGCCGCCTCTGCCGGCGGGGGCGGCAGTCGATCGAGCGGTTGCGGCCGCTGGAGCCGGTTCGGTTTGTCGATGTTCATGATGCGGCGGAAGTCGCCCGGCACCCGCAGATGGCCGGGCGGGACACGCTCGGGCAGATGTACGTCATCGACCCGGCGGGGCGGGTCAGCGGCGGGTACGACGCCCTCGCGGCGCTGGCACCGATCCTCCCGGCGTTCGCGTGGCTCGCGCCGGTTTTGGGATTTGCGCCGGTGCGGTGGGCGGGCCGGCGGGTATACAAGTGGGTGGCCGCGAACCGCTACCGCCTCGGCGGGCAGGCGAGTTGCCACGACGGGGCGTGCGCGTTGCCGCCGCCTCCGCCGGCGGTCGTCGCGGGCCGCGGGTGATGGGCCAGGAGGCGCACCGAATGATTTTCAATGACGCGCAGATGTCGGACGTCACGGTCGTGGTCGACAAGCGGTGGGAGGATAAGCTGGCCGAGGCGGTCGAGGAACTGAAGCGGAACGGCCTGGAGGTGCGGTGCGCGGACGACGATTTGAACGTCGTCGAGGGGGTGATCGCGACGGCGAAGGTGCACGATTTGCAAAAGCTCGACTGCGTGGACTACGTGCGGACGACGTTCAGCTGGATCGCGGATTATCCGGCGGGCGACCCGCGGGATCTGGACAAGGTCAACCGCGAGGTGGACGACCTTTGAGGGGGGTGGCGAGCCTGCACCTGCGGTGCGACCGCTAGAGCAGTTTTCGGGTTAGCGCAGCGGAACCGCGTCGGTTCGGGGGGCACGGGGGCCCCCGCTCACCGACGCGGGACAGGCAAGAATGTCTGCCCCACCGATACGGGAACGAGGAAACTGCTCTAATTACCGGCGGCGGGGGTCGTGGCCCCGGCGCGGTGCAGGATCGCCACGGTTGCGTGGGCGGCGAGGTAGCCGAGCGCGACGCCGCCGAGGACGTCGCTGGGCCAGTGGGCGTCGAGCAGGTAGCGGAGGGCGGCGCAGGCGATCGCGAGGCCCCAGAGGGTGGGGGCGGCGGGCGGGTACCAGATCGATAGCAGCGCGCTGAGGGCGACCGCGCAGGCGCTGTGGCTGGACGGGAAGCTCTCGCGGTAGTTCGCGTGCTTCAGGGAGGGGCCGAGGAATTGGCCGGCGTTCTCCCGGCCGGGGCGGACGCGGCCGAGCGTGCGCTTGAGCAGCATGCAGACGACCGACGCCGCGCCGACGCAGGCGACGACCGCGACCGCGCGGTGAAGGCGCTGGGTCGGCGTGCCGGGATCGAGTTGGTAGACGAGCAGCGCGGCCACGGGCGTGCAGACGGACTGCCCGTACTGCGCCAGCCACCGCGTCTCGCGTTTGACGTCGCCCTTGAAGTTGAGCTCGAGCGTCGTCTTCAGCCCTCGGCGCTCGAGGAACATCAGCAGGCCGCAGGCGGCGAGGAGGATGGCGGGGACGGTCCAGGGCATAGTGGGGCGGGAGAGGATACCGGAAAAGCGGGTTGCGGGAAGGCGTGACTTCGCGAGTTGCCGGCGTCACGGGCGCCCGGCCCGTGTTTCTTCGCAACCGTTGAAGCAAGACACGGGCGGGGCGCCCGTGATACGGGGGTCGACGGCGGTGGGGCGGTCCTTGCCGGGAATCGGGGCGGGCCTATGGTAGGCCGCGTGTCACTGCGCGTTTGGGTTGTGGTGCTGCTCTGCGGCGGGTTGTACCTCGTCGGCAACGGCCGCGTGTCCCTGTGGGACCGCGACGAGCCGCGGTACGCGCAGGCGTCGCGGCAGATGCTGCAGAGTGGGGACTGGGTCGTGCCGCAGTTGCTGGACCAGCCGCGGATCAACAAGCCGCCGCTGATCTACTGGTGCCAGGCGGCGGCGATGCGCGTGCTGGGCGACAATGCGATGGCTGCCCGCTTGCCGTCGGCGGTCGCGATGACGCTGACGCTGGTGATGATCGGCGTCGTCGTGCGGCGGCTGGCGGGCGAGCCGCTCGCCTTCTGGACGGCGCTGGTCTTCGGCACGAGCGGCCTGGTCGTGATGGCGGCGAAGATGTGTCTGACCGACGCGGTGCTGCTGCTGTTCGTCACCTCGTCGCAGTTCTGCCTGTACGCGATCTGGCGCGGGCGCGGGACGTGGCCGGTGGTCGTCGCGATGGGCGTCGGCCTCGGGCTGGGGATGTTGACGAAGGGCCCGGTGGTGCTGGGCGTGAACGCGACGACGGCGGTGGTGCTCTGGGTGCTGGGGTGGGTGGACCGGCGTCGCGCGGCCGGCGCGATTCCTGCGAGCGGGGAGACCGCCGCGCCGGTGCCGCTCGACTACGCCTCCCCCGCTGCCGCGCCGCGCCGAAACTGGCCGGTCATCCTGATCAAGTCCGCCGCCGTGATCCTGCTCATGCTCGCGATCTTCGCGCCGTGGGTGATCGCGGTGCAGCGGCAGCTCCCCGGCGGCCTGGAAGCGACGTTCAAGCACGACGTGCTCAAGCGGATGTCGACGCCGCTCGAGCAGCACAAGGGCCCGCCCGGCTATTACCTGTTGTTCTTCCTCGTGTCGTTCTTCCCGTGGTGCCTGCTGATGCCGACGGCGGTGAAGCTCGCCTGGCGCGGCCTGCGGGATCCGGTCGCCCGGTTCTCGCTGGCGGCGGTCGCCGGCCCGTGGGTGATGTTCGAGGCGATCCAGACGAAGCTGCCGCACTATGTGCTGCCGTGCTTCCCGTTCCTCGCGATCCTGACTGCGACGGCGATCGTCCGGGGCGCGCGGCGGGAACACACGGAATGGATCGGCCGCGGGTGGCGGGTGGCGGTCGGGGTGTTCTGCGGGGCGCTCGTGCTGATCGGCCTGGGGCCGTGGGTCGCGACGCTGCCGGGGCTGAAGTTCGATCGCCTGCCCTACGCGGCGATGACGGCGGTGTCGGCGACGGCGGGCGCGTTCGCCGTGCTGATCTATGTGACGTTCGCGCGCGGGCGGGTGGCGGGCGGGGTGCTGGCGATGGCCGGCTCGGTGTTCGCCGTCTTCACCCTGCTGTTCGCCTGGTATCTGCCCGGTGCCCGCTTCCTGCACCTGTCGTCCGAAATCGGCGCGTATCTCCAGTCGATCGGCGCGACGACGAAGGGGGACGTGCAGATGATCGACTACAAGGAGGACACGCTGCCGTTCTACCAGGGCGGGACGATCCGGCCGCAGCGGAAGGACACGTTCCTGGCGACCGAGCCGCCCGAGCGCTGGCCGACGTATTTGACCGTCACCCGCGAGGTCTGGGAGAAGGCGCCTGAGGAGGCCAAGGCGCGGCTGGAGGTGCTGCGGACGTTCAGGGGGTGGGCGTACGCGGCGAAGGGGCGGGTGCGGGAGGTGCTGGTGCTGAGAAAACGCGACCTGCCGGCACCCGAACCGCGAAGTTCCTCAGGGCTTTAGCGGCGGCGATCGGAGCAGGAAACCCCCGATAGCGTCTCCTCCCCGCGACCGGTATACTCGGTGGTATGCCGTCCGACCCCTCGTCCGCCGCGCCCCGCAAGATCCTGGTCGTTCAGCCGTCGTGGGTCGGGGACGCCGTCATGGCGACGCCGACGCTGCGGGCCCTGCGCAACCTGTATCCGGACGCCGAGATCGCTTACCTGCTCCGGCGGTACGTCAAGCCGATCTACACCGGCATGCCGTGGGTGGACCGGTTGGTGACGTATCGCACGGGGAAGACGAAGGCGAAGGCGGGGAAGGGGCTGTTCGATCTGGCCGCGCGACTGCGGTCGGCGAAGTTCGACATGGCCGTCCTGTTGCCGAACTCGTTCAAGACGGCGCTGATCTGCAAGATGGCGGGGATCGACAAGGTGGTGGGGTACGAGCGTGACGGGCGCGGGTTCCTGCTGTCAGACAAGCTGCTGCCGCAGAAGGACCGCGGGAAGTTCGTGCCGTTCCCGATCGTCCGCTACTACATGGGGCTGGCGCAGTACCTCGGGTCGCATGACCGCGATTTGTCGATGAAGCTGTTCGTGACCGAGGCGGAGCGCCGGGCGGCGGCGGACGTGTTCGCCCGCTCCGGGCTCGACGCCGCGCTTGAGCGGCCCGCCGCGCAGGGCCGTGCGCCGCTGGTGCTGCTCAACCCCGGCGCACAGTACGGCGCCGCCAAGTGCTGGCTGCCCGAGTCGTTCGCCGCGCTCGCCGACCGGCTCGTGAACGAGACCAGCGCGACCGTGCTGCTCAGCGGCGCCCCGAAGGAGCGGGCGATCATCGACGCGATCCGCCGGCACATGAAGCGGTCGGCCGTCGACCTGTCGTCGAAGGGGATGACGCTGGGCGCGCTGAAGGAGATCACCCGCCGCTGCGATTTGATGGTGACCAACGACACCGGTCCGCGGCACATCGCGGCGGCGTTCGACGTGCCGGTCGTCACGGTGTTCGGCCCGACGCACCCGGAGTGGACGGAGATCTACTTCCCGAAGGAGCGGAAGGTTGCGGTCAAGGTGTTCTGCGGCCCGTGCCAGAAGAAGACCTGCCCGCTCGACCACCGGTGCATGACCCGCGTGACGCCGGACATGGTGTTCGAACAGGCGCTCAGCCTCCTTCCCTCCCGCCAGCCGATGGCGGCCACGACCGCCGAGCCCGCGGCCGTCTGACGCGACCCCGTCCGAGCCTGACACGGTCGAACCGCCCTCTTCAGGGCACGTGTCCCACCGCGCCGACCCGCTACCATTTCCTCAGCAATGACCACCACAACCCTTGCGCAGCCCGCTGCTGCGGTCGTCCCGCCGGGCCACGGCGGCAAGTTCTGGATCGTCGGCGACCAAGTCACCTTCAAGTTCACCGGTGAGGAGACCGGCGGCGCGTTCACCTTCGCCGAGAACTACATCCCGCCGCAGAGCGGCCCGCCCCCGCACGTGCACCACCGCGAGGACGAGTGCTTCTACCTGCTCGACGGGGAGATGATGTTCGGCCGGGGCGACGCCGCGTTCGTCGGCGGCCCGGGCACGGCGGTGTTCCTCCCGCGCGGCGTGCCGCACGTGTTCAAGAACGTCGGCGACCGCCCGGCGCGGTTCCTGCTGCTGGTCACGCCGAGCGGGTTCGAGCGGATGGTCGTCGCTGGCGGGCAGGCCGTCCCGCACATCCCGTTCGACAAGGCGGTCGGCCCGGCCGACGTCGAGAAGCTGCTCGCGGTCATCCCGGAGTACGGCCTGGAGCTCTGCCCCGACTGGAAGCCGACCGCCGCGCCGCCCCAGCCCAAACCGGATCGCAAGCTCTGGGTGCTCGGCCACCTGGTCACGATCAAGCTGACCGCCGCCGACACCGCTGGCACGCTCAGCCTCGTCGAGGTCGCCAGCCCGCCGGGCGGCCCGGCCGTCCCGCCGCACAGCCACCGCGCGATGGACGAGATCTTCTACGTCGCCGAGGGCGAGTTCGAGTTCACGATCGCCGGGGAGACCCGCCGCGCGCCCGCCGGCACGACGATCCACGTGCCCAGGGGCGTCCCGCACACGTTCCGCAACGCCGGCGCGACCTGGGCGAAGCTGATCGACTACCACTTGCCGGGCGGGTTTGAGCGCTTCTTCGAGGACGCCGGCGTTGAGGCTGCGAACCCGTCGCACCCGCCGCAACTGCCGCCGCCGGACAGGAACCGGATGATCGCGCTGCTCGACCGTCACGGGATGGACGTGTGACGTCGCAACGGCGCCTCAGGACGAAAAGCGAACCCCCGGCCGCGCGAGGACGTCGCGCCGCCGGGGGTTCTTACGTCCGTGTCGAGTTCCACGCGCACTCCGGCGCGGCTGCGGTCGCGTCCGTGCAACCTCGGGGGCGACGGGCCGAATGAAGGCCCGTCGGCGGCGGGCGTCGTGCCCGCGTTGGTCTGCTTAAGCCGCGCTGGCATTCCCGCGCGTCGTGCCCTGCCCGGCCTTGCGGGCGGCGGCCTTGCGGATGCGGCGGGTGCGGCCGACCGTCTGCTGGTCCAGGCTCGCCCGCTTGGCGTTGTCCTTCGCGACCTCGACCGCCGACGCCGCGTCCGGGGCGAACAGGTCGGCGCCGATCTCCTCGGCGAGCCCCTCGGCCCGCTTGTAGATCCCGCCGCAGCACATGACCTGCATCTCGGGGCAGCTGTTGACCTCCCGCAGGTAGTCGATCAGCTTCCGCACGGCGGGGACGGCGCTGGGGAGCGTGCCGTACATCAGGAGGAGGTCGGGGCGGTGGTCGCCGATCATCTTCAGCACTTCGTCGTTCGGGACGCCGCCGCCACCGAAGCGGACGGTCCAACCGGCCGATTCGAACAGGTCGGCGCAGAGCTGGCCGCCGAGTTCTTCGGGCTCGTCGTCGCCGCAGAAGATCATGACCTTCTTGCCGTTGCTCGCCGCCCGCGGGAGCTTGGCAGCGAGCTGGTCGGTCAGCGTCCGGTTCAGGCGGGTCGCGAGGTTCAGGGTCGCTTGGGTGATCCGGTCTTCACGGTAGAGCGTCTGGATCAGCTCCATCGTCGGCCAGATCAGCTTGGTCAGGAGGTCGAACTCTTTCGCGCCGCGGTCGAGGGCTTGATCGATGACCTTGCGGCAGGCGTCGCGGTCGCCGCCGAGGAGGGGTTCGAGGTAGGACTGCGACAGGTTGTTGGAAGCGGGCTTGGACATGGACGTCTTCTCCGGGGCGTTGCGGGTGAGTTGTTAAGGCACATCCGGCCGTCGCAACCACCTGTTTTCACTTTCGGAGGCGTCCCTGCCGTCCGTTCGACACTCATCGTGTTAACTTAGGTAACCCGACAAGAAAGGTATCGGAGAAGGCGGAGAAAAGTCTTTACCCATTTTAACAACCCATCACAAAACGACGCTTCGCCGACGGGCGTCCGCCGGCGAAGCTCATTTACACACTGCAGTTATGATCGGATCGCTTACTGCCGCCGCATCTTTCCCATGAGGAACTTGGTAGCCAACCCTGCTGCCGCGGCCATGACCATTTTGTTGCCAAGCATCCGCTGGAGCAGGCTGGGGTTTTGCTGACCGATCTGGGCGGCCGCGCGGTTGAAGGCTTCGGGGTGGTTGCGGCGCATCCAGTCGGCGAGGGCGGCGACCTGGGATTCGTCCATCTGGTTTGGGTTGGTGGTGCGGAGGCCGGGGATCTGGTTGAGCAGGCCGCCACCGCCACCGCCCATTCCGCCACCGCCGCCACCACCTAGAAGGCCACCGAGGAGTCCGCCGCCTCCACCGCCACCCAGCAAGCCGCCCAGCCCGCCCCCGCCGCCACCTCCCCCACTGCCGCCACCCAAAAGTCCGCCGAGCAGGCCTTGAGCGCCGCCGTCACTTGCCTGACCGTTGGCGGGCGCGGCCGCGCCGCTCTGGTTCAGGCTGCCTAGCAGGGTCGACGCGATCGTGCTCAGGCCCCCCTGCCCGACGCCGCCGAGAGGGTTGGTGCCGCCGACGCCGGGCGTCACGTGGTCGGCGAAGTCCTGCGGGTCGGTCTGCTGACTGGCGTGACTGATCGCCGCGTGCAGATCGTTGGGGTCGGCATGGCCGAGCATTTGGCCGAAGCGGTCGTGGTCGGGGGAGCTGGGGTCGTGGAAGTTGCCTTGGCCGTTGGCCATCCGTTCGAGTTCCGGCTTGCCGCCGAGCATGCCGCTGAGGTCGTCGAGCAGTCCCATGGGTGCTCCTTCTGGTTAGGCCGGCGGGGCGCGCCGGGCTGGGGAGGGAGTGCAAAGGGGGTGCCCCCGGACGATGCTAGAGTTTCTCCAGCTTCGTTACCCGCCCGACGTCCACCCATTCCGCGACGTAGATGTTCCCGGCCGGGTCGAAGGCGGCGTCGTGGGGGCAGACGAACTTGCCGGGCGTGAACTGGTCGCGCGGCTTGGTGCGGAGGGTGCGGACCTCCTTCATCGTCGTGAAGCCGTCGCCGAGTTGGGCGATCACTTTGTCTTCGCGGTCGAGCAGCGTGACGACGGCGTCCAGATCGGGGATGACGACGAGGTCGCCGCGGCGGTCGAAGTGACGGGGGGAGCGAACCGGCGTCGGCCGGACGGAATGGTGCTCGCCACCTAGGTTGAACGCGTGCAGTCGGCCGGGCTTTTGGCCCTTGGGATCGTTCTCGGCGACAACGACCAGCGGCTCCTGGCCGCGCGCGTCGACGTACAGGCCGTGGGGGTGAATGGCGGCCTTGGTGTCGTCGTCGCTCGGGCCGCCGAACGTGCCCTTGTAGTTGCCGTCCTTGTCCAGGCGGTGGACGAACCACGAGCCGTAGCCGTCGGCGAAGTAAACGTCGCTGGTCCCGGGCGCGACGGCGACGTTCGTCGGGGCGTACTTCAGGTCCTTGCGGGTCTCGTAGAGCGGCGGTTTGGCGACGTGCCAGATGACCTTGCCGTCGAGCGTCGTCTTGAACAGGCCGCGGGCGGTGTCGGTCAGGTAGAAGACCTCGCGGTCGTCCTCGCGCACCAGGTCGAAGCCGTGCGCGGTGCCGAAGTACTCGGCGCCCCACGAGCGGACGAAGTTGCCCGACTTGTCGAACACGACGACCGTGTCCTTCACAGGCGACGTCTTGCGCGACGTGTGAAGGATGTAGACGTTCCCGGCCGCGTCGACCGCGACGCCGTGCGTCAGGCCGTACTGGATCGTGTCGGGCAGGCGGCCCCAGTCGTGCAGGCAGCGGTAGCGGTGCTCGCCCGCGCCGAGGATGGGGGCGGTGGCGGCGGCGTCCGCCGCGTGGGTGAACGAGACGAACACGCCCGCGCCGGCGACCGCCGCGCCGCCGAGGAACGTCCGCCGCGAGATCGGGTGATCCTGCATGGGGTCTCTCCGTGAAGGTGGGGGTGGCGGCATGGTAACCGAATCTTCACGCCGCCCGGACCGCCGGCGGCTTGTCCCGGCGCGGCGCGGGCGGTAGAAACGGGCGCATGACCTACCGCGTGCTTTTGACCGCCGCCGCCGTGTCCTGCATGATCGCCGCGATGCCCGCACGGTCGCAGGTGATCGTCGCCCACCGTGGCGCGTCGCACGACGCGCCGGAGAACACGCTGGCTGCGTTCCGCCTCGCGTTCGAGCAGGGCGCGGACGGCGCGGAGGGGGACTTCCACCTGACCGCCGACGGCCAGATCGCCTGCATCCACGACGCGACGACCAAGCGCACCGGCGACCGGGACCTCGAGGTCGCGAAATCGACGATGGAGCAGCTGCGGCAGATCGACGTCGGCTCGTGGAAGAGCCCGAAGTACAAGGGCGAGCGGATCGTGACGCTGGACGAGGTTCTGGCGGTCATCCCGCCGGGGAAGTTGTTTTACGTCGAGATCAAGTCCGGCCCGGAGATCTTGCCCGCGCTGGAGGCCGCGCTGGCGAAGTCGCCGGTGAAGGCCGAGCAACTGCGAATCATCTCGTTCAAGGCGCCGGTGATCGCCGGCGCGAAGAAGCGGATGCCGCACATCAAGGCGCACTGGATCAGCGGGTACAAGGAGGATAAGGGGACCGGTGCGCTGACGCCGACGAACGAGACGGTGCTGAAGACGCTCAAGTCGACGTCGGCCGACGGCTACAACGCCCAGGGGAAGCTGGAGATGCTGACGCCCGAGTTCGTCGCGCAGCTCAAGGGGATGGGCCTGGAGACGGCCGCTTGGACGATCGATGATCCCGCCGTCGCCCGCGCGCTGGTCAAGAACGGCATCTGGGGCCTGACCACCAACCGCCCCGGCTACCTCCGCGAACAGTTAAAGCAGTAGCGCCGCGCAGCCGTTATTGCCGAACCGTGAACACGAGCCGGGGACGCAGCCCGCGGCTGCGTTGCGGCCTCCCGCCTGACAATTCACGCCGAATGCCGCGCCTGCCGCCGCGGCGCGCCGTCCGCGGGTCTTGGTCGCCGCGGGATCGGCAGGTCGCCGACGTAGGGCCGGAGGAACGCCGGACGGTCGGAGCGCCCCGCGCGCTGGTAGTCCTCCCACAACCGGTGCGCGACCGCGTCCGGCGGTTGGCCGGCGACGTTCGTCAAGTGCTCGAACAGGAACGCCGCCAGATCCTGTAGCGCGATCCCGTGGCTCCGCGCCATCCGAGCGTGCAGCGCGTCCGCGAGCGCGAGGAACGCGTGGAACGGCGACGGGACCGCTGACGCCGCCCTGCCGGCGGGCGTCGTCCATAGCATCGGCAGGGACTCGCGGAAGTTGCCGCTGTTGGCGACCACGTCCCAGTACCGCGCGAACCGCCGCAGCCGCTGCATCGTCGCGAAGTCGATCAGCCTGTTCTGCAGGATCTCGTAGGGCGGGTTCGGGCTGTACACCATCGCCCATTCCGCGTCGTGGCGCACGATGGGCGTGCCGCGCAGCCGCTTGAGGATGCCGACCTGGATCTCCTGCGGCCGCAGGGCGACGAGCCGGTCGAACCCCGCGGCGAACGACTCGACGCCCTCGCCCGGCAGGCCGACGATCAGGTCGGCGTGGACGTGCACGCCGGTCTCGTCGCGGAGGAAGCGCAGGTTGTCCTCCAGCCGCGCGTAGTCCTGCCGCCGGCTGATCCGCGCGGACGTCTCGGGGTCGAACGTCTGGATGCCGACCTCGAACTGCAGCGCCCCCGGCGGGAATCGTCGGATCAGCGCCCGCAGCGCCTCCGGCAGGCGGTCGGGGATCATCTCGAAGTGCAGGAACAGCCCCGGCCGGTGCCGGTCGAGGAAGAACTGGAGGATCGCGCGCGACACGTTCAGATTCAGGTTGAACGTCCGGTCGACGAACTTGAACTGCCGCAGCCCGCGGTCGAGCAACGACTGCATGGCCGCGAGGAACGCGTCGAGCGGCACGTTCCGCACCGGCACGTCGAGCGACGACAGGCAGAACTCGCACTTGAACGGGCACCCGCGGGACGCCTCCACGTACACGACGCGCTGCGCGAGGTCGTGATCCGTGTAGAGGTGGTAAGGCAAAGCCGCGGCGCGACGATGGCGCGGAGCGACGGAGGGGGACGACCCCTCAGCGCCGTGACCCGCCCCCTTCGTCGCTTGGTCGCGCTGTCGCTCCGTCGCTTCCCCCGCGAACTCCGGCAGCTCCGCCGCGATCACCTTCTGCAGCGGCCGCCGGCCCTCCAGCAGCCGAGCGCACAGGTCGGCGAACGCGACGTCCGCCTCCCCGGTGATCACGTAGTCCGCGTGCCGCACGATCTCCTGCCTCTCGACCTCGTGCGACACCTCCGGGCCGCCGAGCACCAGCGTCACGTCCGGCCGCAGCCGCTTCAGGTCCGCCGCCAGCAGCGCCGACTGCCCCACGTTCCAGATGTACACGCCGAGGCCGACGATTTTCGGGTCGCGGGCGAGGATCTGTTCCAGCACGTCCACCGGCCGCTGGCTGATGTCGAACTCGAGCATCGCCGCGCGGCCGCCCAGCCCGGCGGCTTCGAGGTTGGCCATCAGGTACCGCAGCCCGAACGCGGCGTGCGGGTACTTGGCGTTCAGGGTGGCGAGGACGATGTCGGGCATACGGGTCGCCGGACATTGTACGCGACGTGGGGCGGTAAGTTGGGACCTCCGGGTCAAACGGGCACGTGTCGGGTCTCACGCCATTTTTGCGCCGTCGCGCGTCGCAGCGAGGACGCGTAAGATTCCGGCGTGAGCGATACCACCCTTCGCGAGTTCGCCCGGGCTAAGGACGCCGTCGCCGCCGTCTCCGGCAAGCTCGAGAAGCAGCGGCTGCTCGCCGAGTACTTCGCCCCCCTGCCGGACGACGACCTCCGCCTCGCCGTCCGCTACGCCGCCGGCCGCGCGTTCCCCGCCACTGACGAGCGCGTGCTTGCCGTCGGTGGCGCGATCCTGTGGGGCGTGCTGATGGAAACGGTGCCGGTCGGCCACGAGGAGTTCCGCCGCCTGACGATCGCTAGCGGCGAGATCGGGGAGGCCCTCTCCAAAGTCTGGCCGGCCAAGGCCGTCGACCGCCCGCTGACCCTCAAGGACCTCGCCGAGGCGTTCGAGCAGCTCGCCGCGACGGGCGTGCAGGATCGGAAGCGCGCGATCCTCCGACGGCTGTTCGACCGCTGCGGCACCCCGCGCGAGGCCACCTACCTCGCGAAGATCATGCTCCGCGACATGCGCAGCGGCGCGCAGGAGGGCGTGCTCCAAGCCGCCGTCGCCCAGGCGTTCGGCCGCAAGACGGCCGAGGTGCAGAAGTGCCAGCTCCTCGCGGGCAACTTGGAAGACGTCGCCCTGCTCGCCCGCCACGACCAGCTCTGCTGCGCCACGTTCTGCCTGTTCCACCCGATCCAGTTCATGCTCGCGACCCCGCAGGAGGCGCCGCCGGACGCGGTCAAGACGATGGACGGCCGCCCCTTCTTCGTCGAGGACAAGCTCGACGGCATCCGCGCCCAGGTGCACAAGCAGGGCGACCGCGTCGCGATCTACACCCGCACGATGGACCGCGCCGACGACAGCTTCCCCGAGGTCGTCGCCGCCATGAGGCGCCTCGACGGCGACTTCCTGATCGACGGCGAGATCGTCCCGTTCGCCGGCGGCGCGGTCTCGCCGTTCCAGCACCTCCAGCGCCGCCTCGGCCGCAAGAAGCCCCCCGCCGCGGTGCTGAAGCGATACCCCGTCACGATCGTCGCCTTCGACCTGCTGTACGAGGACGGCGACCTGCTGATGGAGCGCCCCTTGCACGAGCGGCGGCAGCGCCTCGAGGCGCTCGCGGCGCGCACCCCCGCCGGGTCGCGGCTCAACGTGACCGACGTCGCCGAGGTGTGCACGGAGGCGGAGGTCACCGCCGCGTTCGACGCCGCGAAGAACCGCCGCAACGAGGGGCTGATGCTGAAGGACCCGCAGTCTCCCTACTCGCCCGGCCGCCGCGGCAAGATGTGGCTGAAGCTCAAGACCCACCTGCCGACGCTGGACTGCGTCGTCACCGCCGCCGAGTACGGCCACGGCAAGCGCCGCAACTCGCTCAGCGACTACACGTTCGGCGTCTGGGACCGCGAGCCGACGGACGACGGCGCGCAACTGGTCAACATCGGCAAGGCCTACAGCGGCGTCACCGACGCCGAGATCGCCCAGCTCACCACGCTGTTCAAAGAGATCGCGGTGGCCGACAACGGTCGCGTCTTCCAGGTCCGCCCGCAAGTTGTCATGGAAATCGCGTTCGACCAGATCCAGCGCTCCGAACGCCACGCCGGCGGCTTCGCGCTCCGCTTCCCCCGCATCAAGACGATCCGCTGGGACAAGCGCATCGAAGACGCCGACCGCCTCGGCCGCGTTGAGGAGATCTACCAGAGCGCCGCCAACACCTCCCGCGACGCCGGGGACGCCAACGACGTCCCCGAACCTGCCGAAGCGCAGACGGTCGAGCCCACGCTATTCGACCACCTACCCTGACGATTCGTCCCGCGATCTTTCAACGGCGAGCCCGCTTCAAGGCGCGGTTTCTGGAATGCACCACCACCCTGTTGCGGTTGAGCCCGCTCAGACAGCGCAACTCTGCCGCACTGGCACCCCCCTTGCAGAGTGTGATGTGCCCGGCTGATCCCGGGACACATTGACCCGCGTCCCACGCCGACGTGGGGCGCGTGTGACCAGCGACGCAATCAAACTCATTCCGAAAGGAGTTCGCCATGTCCCGCCTGATGTCCTCCGGTTCCGAAGTGGTCGACCACAGCGAGGGCGGCCTCGCCAAGCCGATCGAAGAATATACCGCCCGCCTCCCCTCCGACACGTTCCTCTGGCTCGCCGGTGGCTCGATCCTCGGCTCGCTGACCCTGAAACTGATGGGCCGCGACAAGGACGCGCTGTTCGTCGGCCAGTGGGCACCGACCTTCCTGCTCCTGGGCGTGTACAACAAGATCGTCAAGGTCGCCGGCAGCGACCGCCTGAGCCAGTAAACACATGCCTTCCTGCCAACGTCTAGGTCTAGCCGTCCTAAAGCGGGCCGCGTCCAAACAACGTTAACGCCGTCCCGGCCCGCCCCTACCGGCGGGCCGGGACGTTTCCGATACCCAAGTGGCAACCCTCCGCACCCCGTCAGACCCAGCGGCAACGACCCGTCTTGACAGACGGCCGAACCCGCGTAACCTTACCCGTCCGTTCGCCGCCCCGCTGGTGGCGAAAACGAAGCAGCTTTAGCTCAATTGGATAGAGCGTCGGTCTACGGAACCGAAGGTTGAAGGTTCGAGTCCTTCAAGCTGCGTTCAGGGCAGAGAAGAGCATGCCCTCCCCTCCGCACTTGTCTGTTAGCAGTCCCTCCGCTGTCAGACGCTCGAGCCCGCTGAAATAACGCATGTAGTTCTCCGGCCTCTGCGTGCCAGTCAACAGTTTGATCCTAGCCCCTCAGCGACCTGCCCCGGCATCCAGCGGCGTCACGCGCACGTCGTCGAACGCCGACACCGCCCGGTCGTTGTCCGTCGTGTACATCCTCACGCCCACCTGGCCGGCGGCGGGCCAGCGGTCGTCGGTCAGCGCGATGACCGGCTCGGCCTCGCCGTTCAAGCGCACCTCGATCCGATTGCCGACCGCCGTGACGCTGAGCTTTGTCCCCCGGTCCGAGGGGATCGCCCGCTCGACCGCCTTCAGGGGCGTCCACGCCTTGCCGTCCGCCCGGCCCACGACGACTTGGCGGCCGCTCGCGCTCACGCCGGCGTAGTACCCCTCGTACGCGTCCGCCCCGATCGACGGCCGGGCCACGCGGAAGATGACCCCCGCGTCGCCCGCTGGCGGCGGCGTGACGTCGGCCTCGACGCGGACGTCGCGGAACGTCCCTCTTTCGACCAGCGCCTTGAACCCGGGCGCGCCGCCGGTCGGGGTCGTCCGGAGCCGGCCGCCGTGCGCCCACCACCCGCCGCCGACCCACGTCCAGCCGGCGGTGTCGTTGCGGTCGAAGTCGAACAGTAACGGCCGGGCGGCGGCGGCAGCGGCGGGCTCGCCGAGCACGGGGAAGTCGGTCAGGCGCAGGTCGAGCGCGCCGAACGGGACGAGCGTGACCCGCTCGTCCGGCTGCGACGACCGCACCGGGCTGGCTGGCGGGTCGGCCGCGATCACGCCGTTCCACCCCAGCCCCCATTCCGGCACCTTGCGAGCCGTCGCGGTGAGTTTCACCGGAGTGGTCTCGGGCGTGAACGGGTTCGCGGCGGCCGCGGGGGCGGGGACGGGGGCGGCGGGGTTTGGGCGGTCGACGAGCAGCTCGAAGCTCCTGGCCGGGTCGGTCTCGTCGATTTTCAGGGCGTAGTTCCATGCGCCCGACGGGAGCTGTTCGAACTCGTCGAACCCGGGTGCGGGCTGCCCGACGACCCGCTTCGCCGCGTCGATCTGCAGCGCGTACACGAGCGGCCCGCGGTGGACGCTGACGCTGTCGTACAGGCCGCGGCGGACCCGCACGGTCATCGGCAGCTTCACGACGACCTCGTCCCCCGTTCGCCACTCGCGGGTGATCCGACCGAACGCCCCCGGGGCGGGGGCCTCGGCCGGCTGGCCGTTGACGGTGACGCTCGCCCCCTCGCACCAGCCCGGCGTGCGCAGCGCGAGCGGGAACGTCGCCGGCGCGGTCATCGTCACCCGCAGCCGCACCTCGTCGCCGAACGGGTAGCTCGTCTCCTGCGCGACCGTCGCCGTCGCCCCGCCGCCGCCCCCCACCTTGGCCGTCACGACGCTGGGCGCGTACGCGATCACCGCCAACCCGTTGTCGACCGTCGCCGCCCAGCTGTTCTGCGCGAACTTCGGCCAGCCGTGGTGGACGTTGAAGCAGCAGCACGGGAACCCGGAGCGCGGGCCGTACACGATCCCGTTGTCGTAGTTCTGCCCGAACCCGGTCGGCCCGCGGCGGGCGGTCACGTGGTTCGGGAGCGTGTAGTATCGGAGCGCCGTCAGGTCGCGGTTCCACGCGGCCGGCAGCGCGTTGTACGCCATCTGCTCGAGGCGGTCGGCGTGGCGGCCGTCGCCGGAGATCCGCACGACCGTCTCGTCGCTCAGCATCTGCTCGACGACCGAGCAGAACTCGATCCCCTGCCCGGGGCTGCGGCCGGCGAGGAACTCGGTGCCGCTTTGCAGGCCGACCGACAGCCCGTGCTCGCGTATCAGGTGGGCGTGGCCCGCATCGACCGCCTCGCGGTCGCGCGGGTCGCCGCTCCGCTGCCACGCGACGGCCGGCATCTTCATCGCCTGCGGGACGTTCACGTTGTGCTTCGGCTGGAAGTCGGTGCCGAAGCTTTGGAACGCGTTCTCGTGCATGATCGTCGGCCAGTCGTACGCCTGCTTGCGGAGCAAATCGACCAGGTCGAGCAGGAACGCGTCGCCGGTGCGGTTGTACAGCCAGATCGCGGTGTCCATCTCGTCGCCGGCCCGGCTCTTGCCCCACTCCTTCAGCGGGCGCTGGGGCAAGGTCGCGAGCATGTGCCGGTAGTACTTCGTCAGCAGCGCGAGCACGCGGCGGTCGCCGGAGGCCTCGTGGTAGTCGCGGAGGAAGTAGTTGCTGACCATCCGCGGCCACCAGTCGTCGTTCGACTTCGGGCCGTAGAAGCCGTCCGGCCGCTGGCTGGCGACGCACCACTCGACCCACTTCTTCGCCCGCTCCTTGAGCGCGGGGTCGTCGAGCGTGTACGCGAGCGGGACCAGGCCCTTGACGTAGTAAGGGCTGCGCTCCCAGTCGTCCTTGTCGCCGCCGCGCCAGGCGCTGGTGTGGTTCAGCTCGACCAGCGCCTCCTCCGCCCGGCCGGTCAGCCCGTCGCGCTGCATCTCGAGCTGCTTCTGCAGCCACCCGTGCGCGCGGACGCTCCCGAGCGGCAGCGCCGTGAACGGCGTCTCCTTCAGCGGCGGCCGGTTGTCCGGATAGTGCGCGTTGCCGCCCAACGCCGTCGCACCGCCCGCGACGAGAACCGACGCCGCCCAGATCGCCAAGCGCCTCATGCAGCACCTCCTGAGACGCGCGTTATACCCGCGGGAGCGCGGTAAGACGAAACGACGCAAAACGTGAGTGGGACGAGCCGCCCCTCCCTTTTCGTTTCGCGTCCTAGGCGGTCGCCGCCGGGGCGGTAACAGCCTCGTCCGCGGCGCCGCCGGCCTTGAACGGCGCGTCCGACAGTGGGACATCCTTGTTCTGCTTCAGGTAGTAGTTCAGGGCCCACTCTGTCGGGAACAGGATGGCGGGTTGGTTCTGGCCGTCGGTGGCGATCTTGGCGCCGCTGGGTAGGGTGCCTTCAAGCTTATCGAGCGGGACGTCGGGGTGGACCCAGCGGAGCAGTTCCCACGTCGCGTTCTCAAGGCGCGAGTCCGCCCCGTACTCACTCTTCAGGCGGTACTGCACGACCTCGAACTGGAGCGGGCCGACCGCGGCCAGCAGCGGTTCGCGGCGGGCGCTGCCGCGCACCTGCAGCACCTGCACCACGCCCTCCTGCAAGAGCTGGTCGAGGCCTTCGCGGAAGCGCTTGAACTGGCTGGTCGTGGTCGCGTGGATGTAGGCGAAGCACTCGGGCGCGAAGCGGGGGATCTCGTCGAACTTGATCGAGGCGTTCTCGGCGAGCGTGTCGCCGATGCCGAACTCGGCGTGGCCGACCAGGCCGATCACGTCGCCGGGGTAGGCCTCGTCGACCGTCTCGCGGTCCTGGCCGAACAGCTTATGGGAGCTGGAGAGGCGGACCTTCTTCCCGGTGCGGACGTGGGTGACGGCCATGTCGCGCTCGAACTTTCCGGAGCAGATGCGGACGAACGCGATCCGGTCGCGGTGGCGGGGGTCCATGTTCGCCTGGATCTTGAACACGAACCCGGAGAAGCCGGCCTTCTCGGGGTCGACGACCAGCCCGTCGCCGCCACGCCGCGGGCGCGGCTCGGTCGAGTGGGCGAGGAAGCCGTCGAGCAGCATCTGGACGCCGAAGTTGTTGACGGCGCTGCCGAAGAAGACGGGGGTGAGTTTACCGGCGAGGACGGCCTGGGCGTCGAACTCCGCCCCCGCGCCGTCGAGCATGCCGAGTTCGTCGACGGCCTTGGCGTAGGCGTCGTCGTCGAGCTTCTCTCGGACGGTCGGGTCGGAGAGGTCGTGGACGGAGACCGGCGCGCGGTACGCGCCGCCGGCGGTGCGCTCGAACAGGTGCACCTGCTTGCCCAGGCGGTCGAACACGCCCTTGAACCCCGCGCCCGTACCGAGCGGCCAGTTGGCGGCGAACGCGTGGATGCCGAGGACGGACTCGAGCTCGTCCATCAGCGCGAGGGGCTCGAGCGCCGGGCGGTCGAGCTTGTTCATGAACGTGAAGATCGGGACGCCGCGGCGGCGGCAGATCTCGAACAGCTTGCGCGTCTGCGCCTCTATGCCCTTGCCGGCGTCGATCACCATGACGACGGCGTCGACCGCGGTCAGCACGCGGTACGTGTCCTCGCTGAAGTCCTTGTGGCCGGGCGTGTCGAGCAGGTTGACCGCGTACCCGCGGTAGTCGAACTGGAGCACGGTCGAGCTGACCGAGATCCCGCGCTTGCGCTCGAGCTCCATCCAGTCGGACGTGGCGGCGCGCTGCTGCTTGCGCGCGGTGACCGAGCCGGCGAGCTGGAGCGCGCCGCCGTAGAGGAGGAACTTCTCCGTCAGCGTGGTCTTGCCCGCGTCGGGGTGGGAGATGATGGCGAACGTGCGCCGCCGGGCGACTTCGTCGGTGAAGGTCTTGGTCATGAGGGTGAACGGGTATTACGGGCGGGCGGGGGTGGGAGTTCCCCCGCGGTCACGGTCACTCGGCCTGCTTCAGGCGGAGGTTGCGGTACTCCATCGTGCCGCGGTCGGCTTCGAGGCCGATGCCGCCGGTCTCCGGGAGCTTCATCGCCGCGTTCAGCACCTCGCCGTTGCACGTGCAGTGGGCGACGTTGTTCTTGACGACGATCACGATCTCGTTCCAGTCCTGCGGCTTGTACTTCTTCAGGTCCTTGTACGGGCCGGCGACGAGGTAATCGCGGCACTGGAGCTGCGGCCCGCGGACGAAGATCCCGCTGTCGGCGTTGACGGCCGCCCGGAACTCCAGCCGCAGCTCGAAGTCCTTCGGGAACTTCGCCTGCGTCCAGATCTGCTTGATCTTCTCGCCCGGCTGGGGCGGGTTAACGACTAGGATGCCGTCCTTCGCGGCGAACCGCTTGTCATCCGTCTCGGTCTTGCCGTCGAACTTTTCGCCGGTCTTGTAGCCCCAGCCGGTCAGGTCCTTCCCGTTGAAGAGCTCGACGGTGCCAGCGCCGGGGGTCTTCGGCTCGTCCGCCGCAAGCGAAACGGCCTGAACCAGCCCCAGCGCGACGATCAGGCAACCGGCCACCGCGACCGCCAGCGAACGCGACTTGAACATGAGAGGCTCCTTCCGGGTAGGTCGCGCCCGGCCGGCCTCGGCCGCGCGCGAACGGCGATCCTACACCACCCCCGCCGCTGGGCAACCCCAAGGGGGACGGGGGCCAGACGTACCGTCGGCATGCTGGACATCGCCCCGCCCCCTTCTACACTCCGCCCTCGTGCCGTTCGACTTCTCCCCCTACGCCGCCGTCCTGCTCGACCTCGACGGGACGCTTTACCACGAGGACCACGTGCTGCCCGGCGCGGCGGAGCTCGTGGGGCGGATCCAGCGGGAGGGGCGGGCGTACGCCTGCCTGACCAACAGCACGACCAGCGCGGCGCGGCTGCGGGCGCGGCTGGGGCGGATGGGGATCGACGTCCCGGAGCGCAACATCTACACCGCGGCCGAGGCGGCGGGGGACTACGTTGCGCAGGAGCGGTGGGCCCATGGCGGCCCGCCCCGCGTCTACAACCTGGCGACCGAGGGTTTGCACGAGCTGCTCGACGGGCGGGTGGAGTGGGTGACGGCGATCGGCCAGCCGTGCGACGCGGTGATCTCCGGCGCGCCGGCCAACGTCTACGCGACCGACGACCGCCAGCGGGTCGCCCTCTACCTGCTCCGCGCCGGCGCCCGCCTGGTCGGCGTGTGCGCCGACCGGGTCTACCCGAGCCCGCGCGGGCTCGAGTTCGGCAGCGGCGCGATGACCAGCATGCTCGCCTACGCCGCCGGCGTCACGCCCGTCTACGCCGGCAAGCCCGAGCGGATCTTCTTCGAGGAGCTGTGCCGCCGCCTCGCCGTGGAGCCGGCCCGGTGCGTGCTCGTGGGGGATAATCTGGAGTCGGACATCGCGGGCGCAAAGGGGGTGGGGATGGCGACGGTGCTGACGCTGACCGGGGTCGCGCGGCGGGAGGACGTCGGACGGGTGGGGGCTCGGCCGGACCGGGTGGTGGGGGATTTGACGGAGTTGGGCTGAGCCGCGAGAGCGGACTCGACGAGACGCGAACGCCGGAGCGGACGGTGCCTGCCCCACCCGGGGACGGGCCGGCGCGCGAGACGCCCACGGAACGGGTTCCGTGGGCGTCCGGCGGCGTGCGATGGGAGGGACGGGTTTAGTTGCTCGCGTTGACGTCGATGTCGGTGATCTCGTCGTCGTTGGTGGCGTCGAGCGTGTCGACGCCGGCGTCGCCGTCGAGGAGGTCGCCGCCGTCGTTGCCGCTGATCATGTCGTTACCGCTGCCGCCGTTGAGCGTGTCGTCGCCGAAGCAGCCGACGATGTCGTCGTTGCCGTCCTCGCCGTCGATGAAGTCGTTGCCGTAGACGCCGTCGAGGTGGTCGTTGCCGTCGCCGCCGTTGATGAAGTCGTTGCCGTCGTTGCCCTCGACGAAGTCGTTGCCGGCTTCGGACTGGATCGTGTCGCTGCCGCCGCCGCCGTCGATCTGGTCGTTGCCGGGGCCGCCGTAGATGATGTCCTCGGAGTTGCGGCCCGAGATCGTGTCGTTGTCCGGGCCGCCGTAGATCGTGTCGCGGTCGAGGCCGCCCTGGACGTAGTCGCCGCCCCAGCCGGAGTCGATCTCGCGGGCGGCGGTCACCAGGCCGTTGTCCTCGTTGATGACGATCCGGTCCTCGCCGCGGCCGGACTGGATCTTGACGCTGCTGATCACGTCGTAGTCGTACTCGCTGACGTCGCCGTTCACGCTGACCTGGAGGACGCCGCGGTCGTCGTCAGAGTTCTGCATGACGATCACGTCGGAGCGGCGGGTGCCCTCGACGGACAGGATCCCGTTGTCGAGCGAGACCGACAACAGCGTGCGCGATTCGAGCGATTCCACGTGACCGTGGGGGGTGATGCCGTGGCTGGACATATTGCAACTCCGTAAATTGGAACCGATGTGTGTAACTGGAGGTTGGGCATGGCAACGGCCGTTCCACCGGTTCGCGCTGGGGCCTTGGTGGCGGGCTCAAGCGCGGGCGCTGGCCTTGGTGAGGGTTGAGGGCGGTGGAGCGGGGGACGAAATGTCGGGGCGGCTCAGAATGGCGCGGGTCGAATCGACAGAGAGCGGGCGATCGACCGCAAGCCGTCAAGGCTGTCGACACGCTTGAAGTCGTGCCCGCCCGGCACGCCTGCCACGACGCTCGGCGCGGCCGCTCACCTCAAGAGGAACACGACAGCGCCGAACACCCCGGCGCGCTCCGCGCCCATTCCGGACGGCGGGCGGCCAGGTCGGCCTCGGCCGGTTGGTCGTCGTACGGCGTGCGCAGGACGCGCATCAGGCGGTCCAGTACGGTCGGATCGCCGCGCTCGGCGGCGGCGATCGCGGTCTGGGCCAGGTAGTTCCGCAGCACGTACTTGGGGTTGACCGACTTCATGGACGACGCGCGCTCGGCGTCGGAAGCCGGCTCCTGCCCCACGCGCGCCGCGTACCGCCGCGCCCACACAGCCCACCGCGCCCGCAGGTCCGCCTCCACCGGCTCCGCGTAGAACGCCGGCGCGATCGCCGCCATGAACCCGTCGGCGTCCGCCCCCTGGGCCTTCGCCGGCCACTCGGACAGCCCGCGGAAGAACAGCGTGTAATCCGTCTCCGCCTCGCGCAACAGCGCCGACATGTCGTCCACCAGCCGCTGGTCGTCCTCCGAGTCGACCGACGACAGCCCGAGCTTCTGCGCGAGCATCCGGTTGTGCGCCGCGCCGAACGTGTCGCGGAACAGTTCGAGGCTCCGGTGCAGGCGCTCCTCGTCGTCGATCAGCGGGTGGAGCGCCGCGGCGAGCCTGCCGACGTTCCACATCGCGACCGCCGGCTGGTTGCCGTACCGGTACCGCCGCTGGCCGGCGTCGGTCGTGTTCGGCGTCCAGTCCGGGTCGTAGGGCTCGAGCCACCCGTACGGGCCGTAGTCGATCGTCAGGCCGAGCGCGGACATGTTGTCCGTGTTCATCACCCCGTGCACGAACCCGACCCGCTGCCAGTGCGCGACCATCTCCGCCGTCCGCCGCGCGATCTCGTCCAAAAGCTGGCCGTACACGTCCGGGTCCTTCGGGTCGAACTGCGGGTAATACTCGGCGATCAGGAAGTCGGTCAGCCGCTTGAGCAAATCGTGCTCGCCGTACGCGGTCAAAATCTCGAAGTTGCCGAACCGCAGGAACGTCGGGGCGACGCGGCAGACGACCGCGCCGGGCTCGGGGGCCGGGTTGCCGTCGTAGAACATGTCGCGGATCACCGCCTCGCCGGTCGTGACCAGGCTGAGCGCGCGGGTCGTCGGCACGCCGAGGAAGTGCATGGCCTCGCTGCACAGGAACTCCCGCACGGACGACCGCAGGACCGCCCGGCCGTCTGCGTGCCGTGAGTATGGCGTGCGCCCCGCGCCTTTGAGCTGGAACTCGAGTCGCCCCCGCCCCTCGAACACCACTTCCCCGAGCGTGATCGCCCGTCCGTCCCCGAGTTGGCCGGCCCAGTGCCCGAACTGGTGCCCGCCGTACCGCGCGGCGTACGGCCGCATCTCCGGCAGCACCCGGCTGCCCCCCAGCAGCTCGACCGACGCGACGTCCTCCGGCTCGCCCGGCCGGGCGATCCCCAACTCGTTCGCAAAGTGATCTGCCCACCCGAGCAGCCGCGGCCCCCGCACGGGCGTGGGCTCGACTTCCGAGTACAGCACGTCCCGCACCGGCCGGGTGAAGTTCCGCCGCTCCGGGTCCCCGGGAAACTGCTCGACGAACCGCGCCTCCCACGGCAGTTCCGCCAGCGTCCTTATCGTCTTAGCCGCAAATCCCTCGGTCGCACGCATCCCCCCGCTATACCGCGCGCCACCTCCGGACGACACCCGGGAAAGCCCTTCTATGTGACCCGCCTTGCCCTTCAAATCATGGCCGTCCAAGACAATCGATGTACCGTGCAAACCCCCGCACCTGCTCGACCAGCCGCCGGTCGATCCCCGCGTCTGTCAGCACCCCCGCCCCGTCGAACACCTTGTGCACGTTCGGGATGAACACCCGCACCGGGTACGAGTGCGCGTTCCGATACCCGAACACCATCTGCAACTGCTCAACCGCCCTTAAACCGCCCCACTCGCCGGCCGCCTCGCCAACGTAGGCGACGGGCTTATGCTCGAAACTCTCGGGAAATTTGAGCAAATCAATGAAATATTTCAGCACCCCCGGAAATGACCCGTTATACTCCGGCGCGACCACATGAATTCCAGAGGCCGCTAACACGCGGTTCTGAAGTTCGACCATGGCGGGCGGTTTTTGCTTGTAAACCGTGCCGCTGAACAGTTCGCAGGGGAGGTGTTCCAGGTTCAGCAGGTCGGCCGGGACTTGTTCCCGGCGGTAGTGGTCGAGCAGGGCGTTCGCGACCTTGAGGGCGTTGGAGCCGGGCCGGTTGGTTCCGGAGATGATCAGGATCGGGCCGTTGGCCATCGGGCGGGCTTCCTCACGGGGGGTGGGTAATCCCGCACCGGCTGTAGACTCGCGGGGTGACGCGGGTTACACCGGGGCTATGCGGATCGGCGGATCATAGGCAATCGGGCGGAGAAAACCATATTCCGCCTGAACCGGTCGACTCGGCGTTCGTCTAGATCTTGCGAGGCGAGATCCCTTATTGATCGTGTCAGGACCGTGTGGCACGCCCTTCTGGGTCGCGGCTAGACGGGGTCTTGAGACGGTCTGTCAGCACCGTTCGGAGGCACACCCATCATGACGCGCACCTTTGACGGCGGCCGCCCCCGGCCGCGCCACCGCTCTTCTTTCGTCGTTGCGGCCTCGGCTTTTGCCGGGCTGACCGCGGTCGGACTGGTTGCCGCCCACCCCGCGTCGGCGGACGACAAGACGTGGGTCGGCGGGAACGGGAACTGGGACGCCTCCGCCGGGTGGAGTCCGGCCGGGCAGCCCAACGGGCAGGACTCGGTGTTCGTCGGGTCGCCGGCGGCGTCGGACGCGACCCTCAATTACGTCAACCCCGCCAACCCGTTGACGAACATTTACTCCGACTTCCAAGTCAACGGGAACGGGACGCGGCTGGCGACGCTGGTGCAGAGCCAGAACACGACGCTGAACACGAACCGGATGATCGTCGGGGAGACCGGGCGCGGCGCGGTGCAGTTGTCCGGCGGCGCGATGAACGTGCTCGAGGCCGAGGGGCTGACGCTCGGGCGGCAGGTCGGGTCGAGCGGCGCGTTCGCGCTGGGCGGGTCGGCGGTGCTGACGGTGACCGGGCAGGTCGTGGTGGGCGAGACCGGCGAGGGGGCGTTCACTCAGACCGGCGGGCGGCTGATCGTGACCGGGATGCCGCCGCAGCCGGGGATGCCGGCGCCGGCGAACGGCGTGCTGGCGGTGGCGGGATTCACCGGGTCGGTCGGCACGTTCAACCTGAGCGGCGGGAGCGTGGAGGTCGGGTCGTTACAGCTTTCGCCGATCGGCGGGAGCGCGACGTTCACGCATTCGGGCGGGAGCGTCGCGCCGACGGCGGACCTGTACGTCGGGGACCCGGGGATGGCCGGACTGACCGGGCAGGCGGTGTACGACCACACGGGCGGCGGGGTGACGACGCCGGTGCTGAACATCGGATCGACCGGCCGGTTCCGCCACGCGGGCGGCAGCTTGCGCGTCAACGGGCTGGCGATCGACCCGGCGGGCGGCAGGCTCGATCTGACCACCCAGAACATGGTGCTGGACTACACCGGCGCGTCGCCGCTGGCGGCGGTGCGGAACCAGGTCCGCACCGGGTACGCGAGCGGGGCGTGGAGCGGGGCAGGAATCGTGACGACGGCGGGCGGGCGGTCGGCGGTGGCGTACGCGGAGGCGTCGGAACTGCTGTCGTTGACCGGGACGAACAAGGCGACGTGGAACGGCCAGCAGGTCGACGCGACGACGCTGCTGCTCCGGCACACGCTGGGCGGCGACGCGACGATGGACGGCACGGTCGACTTCGGCGACCTGGTGAGGCTCGCGCAGTCGTACGAGGTCGTGGACGGCCAGCGACGGTGGACGGCGGGCGACTTCACGTACGACGGGAACGTGGACTTCGCGGACCTGGTGATCCTCGCTCAGAACTACGACACGGCGCTGCCGGCCGGGCCGGTGCCGGGCGCGCCGGCGGGGTTCGGCGGGGACCTGGCGGCGGCGTTCGCCAGCGTGCCGGAGCCGGGGAGTTTGGCAGCGATCGCCGGGGCGGCGGGGGCGGCCCTGATGCGGCGGCGGCGGCGAGACTAGTGGGACTGTCAGGCTCGGGGGAGACGCCCCACTAAAGCAGGCGTGCAGGCCCGGGCGGCACGTCAAAAGAGGCTAATCCGTCCGCCAGGCGGTGGGGACGGGTGCACGGTCCGGAAGTCTTTCGACACGCCGAAGGACATGAGCGAGTTCACCGGCGACAGGTAGCTGCCGTCGGGCAGCCGCTCGAAGCACGCGACCATCACCACGAACTCGTCCCGCCCCTCGGTCACGCGGTAGACCGGCAGCGACTCGTGCTCCCGGGCCTCGTACAGGCGCCGCACCTCGACCGACACGGCCTCGATCGCCGCCCGCTCGCGCGGCGACCACCGCGCGTCGGCACGGTCGAACCCGTCCGCGAGCAGGCTCTTCGAAACCATCGCCGCCAGCTTAACCCGCTCCCGCCGGGCCGCCTCGGGGGTGGGGGGGACGTTGTCGGGCAGCTCGTCGGGCGGGCGCTGCTGACACCCCGCGAGGAGGACGGCCGCCGACCAAGCCGTCACCGCGCGCACCGTCCCCGTATCGTTCCACGGACGCCTCGTCCGAAGCGCGAGCACGGCGGCGATCGATGACACCGCCAGCCAGCCGGCGAGGATCCTGAGCGGCGTCAGCAGCCGGTCGTCCGGCGGGGGGAAGTGCGGGCCGGTATAGAACGCGGCGGGCGGGAGCGTGCCGCCCGCGAGGTGTCGCAGGTCAGCGTAGAGGGCGTCGGCCAGCTCGATCGTCGCGGGGTGGGTCGGGTTGCAGCCCCGCGCCGCCATCTGGGCGAGCATCGCCGCCGGCGTGACCGGGCGGTGGTCCGCGGGGCTGACCCGGTTGGCGAACGGGTGAAACGTGAAGGTCTGCACGTGAACTCGCAGGCTGCGCGCCGCCGGCCAGGGAAAGTAAACCGACACGTCATGGAACACGGGGCGTCCCGAGCGCATGAACCCCTGGGCTCGCACCTCGTAGTCGCCGGCGGCGTTCCCGCGGCGGATGTCCGCGGCGGCCACGACGGCCCCCGGCGGCACGGGCGGGCCGGCCGGTCGGTCCGCACGGTTCAGCAGGAGCAGCCCTGCCACGAACGGGAGCGGGACGAGGAAGCACGCCACCACCGCCGGCAGCGGTGAACGCCGGCCCGGGCGGGTGGTCGGCGACGCGTACTCGAGCGGTAGGGTTGCGTCGGCCATCCGACCGCAGTCTAACTGCGGTGGGTGCGGCGCGTGAGCGCGGTGCTGCCAGTCGGTCGCGCTTGCTGCTGCAGGACAACGTGGATCGACCCATGCGTCCCGAGAGGCGAACCGATCCAGGCGTTGGCATTGCGGTTGCGAGATGGCCGTCACTTACTCAAGGACGCCGACATGAACGAATCGGGACGCGCAGAAGTGACCGGGCCGGGTGGGCTTCGTGGGATGACCGAGCTTTCCGGCGGGCGGCCGGCAGCGTCGGGGGGGCGGACGCGGATCGTGCTGGACGACGGACAGGTGCTGCTGGTGCCGCCCGAGGCGCTGGAGGAGGACGGCGCGGAGCGGTATCGGCTGCTGCTCGGGTCCGAGGAGCTGCGCGCGCTGTCGACGGTCGGGTCGAACGCGGTAACGGCCGCGGCGGCCGCTGACGGCGTGATCCCGGTGGTGCAGGAGGAGCTCGTCGTCGGCAAGCGGGTGGTCGAGGCGGGGCGGGTGCGGGTGCGGAAAGTCGTACGCGAGGAGGAGACGACGGTCGACGAGCCGCTGACGCGCGAGGAGGTGACGGTCGAGCGGGTGCCGGTCGAGCGGTTCGTCGACGCGGTGCCGCCGACGCGGCAGGACGGGGATGAGACGGTCATCTCGATCGTAGAGGAAGTCATCGTCATCGAGAAGCGGCTGCTGCTGAAAGAAGAACTGCACGTGCGGAAGCGGCGGGTGGAGGAGCGGCGGCCGCAGACGGTGACGCTGCGGCGGGAGGAGGCGGTGATCGAGCGGGTGGACGCGGGGCCGGACGCGGCGGCCGAGGTCGCTGCGCCACAGGGCACGGCAGGCGGAGCGGCTCGGGACGCGGCGTCGGAGGTGGGAAAAGCTGGCACGACCGTTGCACGAAAGCGGGGGTCGAAGCGGACCTGACGGTTTCCGGGGCGGACGCCTGGAGGCGTCTAATTTCTCATCGTCACTCGCGTTGATGCCGCTTCGACGCGGGCGCGGGGGTTGGCCCGAGCGTGGCGTTGTCCGCGCGCGGGTACGCGCCTGGACGTTCCACACCTCTGCTTCCGAAAGGAGTCCGGTCATGGCGAAGACGGTTGTTGGGATGTTCGACGACTTTCACCACGCGCAGGCGGCGGTCGGCGATTTGACGGCGATGGGGATCTCGCGCGACGACATCAGCGTGGCGCGTAAGGGCGGCGACGGCGGCGACACCGGGTCGACGTCGGGCTCGAACGTGGCGGGCGGGGCGGCGGCGGGGGCGGCGACCGGCGCGGTGATCGGCGGCGCGGCCGGGCTGGCGATGGCGCTGATCCCGGGGCTGAACATCCTGGCGGCGGGGCCGCTGGCGGCGGCGCTGACCGGGATGGGCGTCGGCGCGGCGGCGGGCGGGCTGGTCGGCGGGCTGACCGGGGCGGGCGTGCCGGAGGAGGAGGCCCACTACTACAACGAGGGCGTTAACCGCGGCGGTACGTTGGTCACGCTGCGCACGAGCGACGAGTTGGCGAACCCGGCGGCCGAGGTGCTGAACCGGCATGGGGCGATCGACATCGACGAGCGGGCGCGGGGGTGGCAGTCGGCGGGGTGGCGGCCGGGGGTGGCGGGCGCGGCGGGGACTGGAGCCTCAGGGGCGACGACGACGACGGCTTCGACCATGGGCGGCGCGGCGGGGGCGACGGGGGCGGCGCCCGCGACACCTCAGCCGGTGCACGGCGACGTCGGCCGGAGCGACGTGGGGCGGGGCGAGCGGGCGGACTGGGACGTGGACGAGTCCGGGCGCACGCGCGTGCCGGTCGTCGAGGAGCGGTTGGAGGTCGGCAAACGGGAGGTGCGCGGCGGCGGGGTGCGCGTCTACTCGCACTTGGCGGAACGGGCGGTGAACGAGGACGTGACGCTGCGCGACGAGAAGGTGAACCTGGAGCGGCGGCCGGTGGACCGCCCGGTGACGGATGCCGATTTGCGCGCGGAGACGATTGAGGTGACCGAGAGCCGCGAGGTGCCGGTGGTCGCGAAGCAGGCGCGGGTGGTCGAGGAGATCGTGCTGAACAAGGAGGTGGAGCAGCGGCAGGAGACGATCCACGACACCGTGCGGAAGACGGACGTGCGCGTGGAGCAGATCCCGCCGGGCGGCGTCGAAACGCGGGCGGGGTTCGCGACCGACCCGGACTTCCGCGACGACGACTACCGCGACAACTACAACAGCACGTACGCCAGTTCGGGCGTCAGCTTCGACCAAGCGCGGCCGGCGTACTTGTACGGCAGCCAGCTCGCGCGGGACCAGCGGTACGCCGGGCGGGACTGGTCGGCGATCGAGTCGGACGCGCGGCGGGACTGGGACGCGCGGGGCGGCGGCGGCGAGAGCACGTGGGAAAAAATGAAGGACGGCGTGCGGCACGCGTACGACCGGGCGCGGCGGACGATGCGGACGTGACGCACACTGCGTGTGACGGCCCCCTCTTCCCGGGCGGTGTGTCGTCGCTGAAGTGCCTGAACGCGGCGGGGACAGGGTCGGGGTGAGGGCGCGCTTCGTGCGCGAGTTGCGCCGTTCGCCTGTCCGGAAGGCCCCTCACCCCTGCCCTCTCCCACGGCCGTTGTCGTCGTTCGGCAGGATGCGCCCCGTGGCGGCCTTGGGAGAGGGAGGACGACGGTCGCCGGTCACGTCCGCCGTTTGCGATAGGCGACTTCCTCGGCGTAGTACCGCTTGACGCGGGCGGGGAACTGTTCGGCGGTGACGCGCTCGGGCTTTGCGCCGGCGGGCAGCGGCTCTTTGTCGAGCAGGTCGGCGAGTTGGCCGGCTTTTAGCTTCGGCTGGCGGATCTTGCGGAGGTGGGGGACGTCGACCTGGGCGGCGGCGAGCGTCCTCGCGTTGGTCACGGTCAAGACGGAGCCGTCGGTGTGGTAACGGATCAGGTCGGTCCACCGGTAGGAGCCCATCTCGCAGACGGCGGCGTAGGCGTGGGCGTCGGGGTGGAGCAGGACGCGCATCCGGCACGACCCGCCGGGGCCGACCAGGAACGTGCCGGCCGGGCGGTAGCGGCGGGCGGTCAACTCGCCCACGGCGGCGTCGCGCGCGGCCGGGTCGTCCCATTCGACGTCGTCGCCGTCGCGCTCGACCTCCAGCGCGTCGGGCAGCGATGCGTTGACGAACGCGGCGGCGGCCCGCTCGAGCTTCTGCTTTGAGCCGGCCTTCTTCGAGCCTCGCTTCGGCTTCGCGGCCTCCATCACCGCGCCCAGCTGCCTGAACATCGCGCCGAGCCCTTTGAAGGACTTCGACAGCTCCGCGCGCCGCCGTTCCTCCTTTGCCTTGGATTGGTCGGCCAGGGCGCTCCAATCGCCTTCCGGGGGTGCGCCGGCCTCGGCCTTCTTCAGGTAGGCGATCACGTCGGCCGACTGTCGTGTGCTCTCGTCCTCTTCGTCGTCGCCGACGTGCTCGAGGATGAACTTCCGGGACGCCTCGGCGAGTTGGCGCGGGGTTTTCCGGTTCGCGTCCTTCGCCTTCGGGTCGGCGCCGCGCGCGTGCAGGAACTTGACCAGCGTGAGGTTTCCGCTGCCGGCCGCGACGTGCAGCGGCGTCTGGCCGCGGCGCATTGCCTTGTCCGACCGTGCATCGACGTCGGCGCCCGCGTCCAGCAGGACGTCGAGCACCGGGATGGCCTCGTGGGGCTCCCATCCGATGCCGTGGAACGGCTCGAAGATTGGCGGGCCGTCGGTGCCGCCGTCGTTCGGGTCGGCGCCGGCCTCGATCAGGGCGCGGAGGACGCCGAGGCGGTTCGGCTCGCCGTTCTCGGCGTGGCCGACGGCGTAACCGAGCGGCGTGCCGCCGCCGGCGAGGAACGTGAGGCTGGCGCCGGACTTCAGGGCCGCGCGGACGGCGGCGACGTCGCCGGCGCGGATCGCCTCAGTGAGTTGCTGGTTGGCGGGGTTCGGCCTGGCGGCGGAGGCGGGGCCGTAGACGACTAGGATGACGCGTTCGACGTTGGCGGGCTTCAGCGTGTCCTCGGGGTATGCCTGGAGGGTCAGCTTGCCCGTCTTGTCGTCGCGGTAGACTTCGAAGATCGGGAGGTAGGCGCCGGCGTCGCGGACCAGGGCCTGGAGCGTTTCGTTCTCGTCGTCGTGCTGGCGCGGCCAGTCCTTCTTGTGCCGCGTGCTCTTGAAGCGGCCGGCGAACTCCATGTCATCGGGGTCGGCGTCGTCGTCGTACTCCTCGCCGCAGGACTCGAAGTTGACGGCCTCCTTTCCGCCGGCGTCGTAGCTCATGAAGATGGTGGCGCTGGCAGTGTCGCCGTGGCCGGCGGTGATGGCGGGGGCCTTCGCGTCGGTGGCGAGTTGGCGGGCGAAGTCGTCGCCCTCGAGGCGGCCGACCCAGCTCCCCGACGCCGGCGCCCAATCGTGCCCCTGCAGCTTGACGATCACGGCGTGCGGCGCGTCGGGCGCGGCGAGCTTGCCGGCCAGTGCGGCGGCGGTCACGTCGCGCTCGACCGCGCCGACCTTCTTGGCCTTCGCCAGCGCGTCGGCGACGGCGTCGATCCCGCCGGGGCCGCCGGCGTAGACGGCGACGGCCTGCCAGTCGTTGTAGTCCCACGCCTTGAGCGTGCCGCGGCGCGTGGCGAACGGCTGGTCGAAAAGCGGGTCGGTGTTGCGCGGCTTGCGCGGGGCGCGTGTTGCGGGCTTGCGGGGCTTGGGCGTGGCGGCCCGTCCGGCCTTGTTCGTCCGCGTTGCCGCCTTCCTCCGTCGTGCCATGTGCGACCCTCCCGTGTTCGAATGGTGCCCGAACTGGCGACTACGCTCAAGATCGGCGGGGGCGGCGGTCCGGCTAGTCGGCCCGGGCGCGCGCTATCAAGGCGTCGACGGTCGCGAGGTTGCGGGCGGCGCGGGCGGCGGCGGTCCGGCTGCCCAGGAGCGACTCGAAGCAGGCCCGGGCGGCGGGCAGGTTGGCGAGGCGGACGTAGCAGGCGCCGAGGTTCAGCGTCGCGTCGTCGCCCAGGATGCGGGGGTCGAAGCTGACCGAACGGTCGTAACGTCCGACGCGGCGGAGGTCTACCAGGTGGCGCAGCAGCCCGGCCGCCACCGCGAAATCGCCGCGGTCGTACGCGCGTTGGGCGAGCCGCCAGAGCAGCGGCGGGGCGTCGGGGAACCACCGCGCGCAGAGGTCGGCGAGCTCGGCGTCGGCGAGCGTGCAGCCGGAGCGGGCGGGCGGGGTCACGAGCCAGTATTCGAGGAGCATCGCGGCCAGCGGCGTGGGCGGCGCCGCTGCTTCGCGGGCGGCGGCGAGCACGGGCGGCGCGGCGGCGCGGAGCACGTTGTGGCCGCGGTCGTCGCCGAGCTGGAGCAGCGTGCACCCGTGCTCGATCAGGTAGTAGAGCTGGCCCGGGCGGTCGCGGAGCTCGAGCTCGAGGCGCGTCAGCTTGCGGCGCAGCTTCGCCTGGCGGACCTGCGCGGTCAGGCCCCAGTGCCTGACGCGGACGTCGGACGGCAGGACGCGCGGCGGGCCGTCGCCCGGCGGCGGGTCGAGCCGGGCGTGGCAGCGGCCGACGTACCGCAGCCCGGGCGGGTGGCGGCGGAACAGCCGCAACTGCCACATCTCGGAGAACGCGGTCGGGTCGTCGGCGTCCGCCAAATCTTCCCGGACCACCAGGAACGCGTCCGCGCCGCGCGCCGCCGCGCCCGCGACGCACGCCCGCACCGCCGGCACGCTCTCGGGCAGCAACTGCTCGTCGGCGTCGACCGTCAGCACCCACTCGCCGGTCAGCTCGGCCAGCGCGCGCGACCGGGCGGCGCCCTCGTCGTCGTCCCACGGGTGGCGGACGACCCGCGCGCCGGCGGCGGCGGCGATCACCGGGGTGGCGTCGGTCGAGCCGGTGTCGACGACGACGACCTCGTCGGCGACGGCGGCGAGCGACGTGACGGCGCGCGCGATGCCGGCCGCCTCGTCCCGGGCGATCACGTAGCCGCTGAGCGTCACGGCGCGCCGACCACCCGGCGGCGGCCGCGGCCGAGCACGACCGCGCACGCGCCGACGCCCGCCAGCACCCAGGCCCCGGCCGGCTCGGGAACGACGGTGACCGAGATCGTGCCGACGTCGGTGCCCCGGTCGAAGCGAACGAGCCTGCCCGGCGGCGGGAGGGACGGGCCGAACGACGGCGACGCGACCGAACTGCCGATCGTGGTCATGAAGCGCTTCAGGCTTGCGGTGTCGTCGGCTGCGAGCGCGGTCAACAGTTGGGCACGGGTCAGGTCGCGCGGGGTGCTGAACACGAGCGAGTCGTCGAAGTTCCGCCCACTAATCGGGTAGGTGTCGGAGATGCCCGCGACCAGCCCCGGCGTGGTGGCCGGATGGACACCGAGCAGGGTGTAGCTCCCGCCCGTTGCGGGCTTGCCGGTCAGGGGGCGGACGTACTCCAGCGGGACGTCGAATTGGTAGGTTTTCCCGGCGTCGAATGGCGCGTCCTGGAGTTTCCAAAGGACAGGGAACTGCAGCCCGGTTCCGCCGGGGTAGTACAGGAAGTACGGGCGGGCGATCGGCAACACCGGCTGGACGGCGACCCGGTAGTACATGTCGTACGGCCGGTCGCCGAGCACGACTGGCGCCGCCTCGGCCGGCTCGCCGCCCCAAGCGGTTAACAGCCCCGCCGTCAGGCAGGCCGCGGCCACATCCGCCGCACTCCGTCCGGCCCGCGTGCCGTCGCTACGCCCTTGTTCGTTCATCGCCGTTCTCCCGCCCCTGTCATAACAGGCGGCAGAGGCCGGTCAACGCCGCGGTAAGGCACATCCGCGCGGCGACGGGTGAACCGTCGTTGCGCAACCCGCGCCGGCCGCACCAGCGGCAGGCGTCGCCCGGTTTGCCAAGGGCGGCGATGCGGGCGCGCGGCGGTGTTGCGCGGGTTGCGCAAAGCGGGGCCTCACGGTCTGGTGGAATGGCGTTGCCTTTCGGGCGACCTTCGACGACCGTCGCCAGGCGCCGCGCGGTTACCCGCGTACGGCCCCCGCGGCGCCCGCCGCCGTCTAGCCCCGAACGCCGCCAGGTTAAACTCCGCCTGATGCACGACCCGCAAATCCCCCGCCCCGAGGCCGCCGGCGCCGGCACGCCGTTCGACGTGTATGTCGCCCTCGTTCCGACCGACGCCCGTTTGCCCGAGTACCTCGACCGTCAGCGCGCCGAGTTCGTGGCGCTCCTGCGCGGCCTCCCGGACGACAAGGCCCTCGTCCACCACGCGCCGTACACGTGGAGCATCAAGCAGGTCGTCGGCCACGTGACCGACACCGAACGCGTGTTCGCGTACCGGGCGATGCGGATCGCCCGGGGCGACGCCACCCCCCTGCCCGGGTTCGACCAGGACGTGTACGTCGCGGCGGCCGAGTTCGACCGGGTGCCGCTGGCGGACTTGCTGGACGAGTTCGATCACGTCCGGCGGGCCAACGTTCTGCTCTTCCGCCACGTCCCGGCCGGCGCGTGGTCGTACCGCGGCACGGCCAGCGGCCACGCGGTGACGGCGGGCACCTTCGCGTACGCGATCGGCGGGCACACGGGTCACCACCTGACGATCGTGCGGCGGCGGCTGGGGTTGGAGTGACAGCGGGGCACGGCTAAACGTTGGTGAGCGCACGCAGGCCGTAAACGACGCGGATTAGTGCCGCCCGTTCACCATGCCGACCGCCTGCCCATAAACGTCCACGCACTCGCGCGCCGCGTCCACCCACGTCCGCTTGCGGACGTCGAAGCTGCCGTGCTGGCGGAGCGTGCTGGCCAGCGGCGGGTGGCGGAGGACGGCGACGATCTTGTTCGCCATCTCGTTGATGTCCCAGAAGTCGACCTTCAGCGCGTGGTTCAGGATCTCGCTGACGCCCGACTGCTTGCTGACGATCACCGGCACGTCGTGGCTCATCGCCTCGAGCGGGGCGATGCCGAACGGCTCGCTGACGCTGGGCATCACGTACAAATCGGCCATCTTGAACACGCGCTCGACGTCCGGGCCGCGGAGGAACCCGGTGAACAGGACCTTGTGGCCGATCCCCATGCTGGCCGCCATCTCGATCGTGCGGCGGATCATGTCGCCGCTGCCGGCCATCACGAACTTCACGTTGTCCATGACCTCGAGCACCTTCTTCGCCGCGGCGAGGAAGTACTCCGGGCCCTTCTGCATCGTGATCCGGCCGAGGAACAGGACGATCTTCTCGTCCTTGTGGATCTTGTACTTCTCCTCGTCGAACCCGTTCCCGTTCACCTCGACGGCGTTGTACACGACCTCGACCTTCGACCCGTCGACCCCGTAGTGGTGGCTGATGATGTTCTTGGTCAGCAGGCTGACGGCGATCACCTTCATCGCGCCGTGCATGCCGCGGCGCTCGATGTCGTAGATCCGGGTGTCGACGTTGACGCCGCTGCGGTCGAACTCGGTCGAGTGGACGTGGACCACCAGCGGCACGCCCTTGATCCCGGCGACCGCCAGGCCGGCCGGGAACGTCATCCAGTCGTGCGCGTGGACGACGTCGAACGACTCCTGGCGGGCGATCTCACTGGCGAGGGCGGCGTAGCGCTGGATCTCGGCGAACATGTCGCCGCCGTAGTGCTCGCCGGACGTGCTGGCCTTCGCGGGCGCGTCGACGAAGCCGGCGTTGGGGGTCGACGCGACCTCGACCTCGTCGTCGACCGCGACGCCCTTCGACAGGCGGGTGCGGTCGGTCGCGACGCGGCCGGGCTCGGGCCGCGCGTACGGGTCGCCCACCTTCGAGTCGATCGCGCGGAAGCTGACGTGCTCGAACTCGTCGAGGCGGAACTCGGTGACCGGGGACGCGAGCGGGCTTCCGGCGCGCGGGCTGAGCAACTTCACGTGCGTGGAGAACGGCGACGTCACGGGGCGCGGCAGCACGAACAGGATCTCGGTCCCGAGGCCGCTCATCGCCTTGGTCAGCCCGTAACAGGCCGTGCCCAAACCACCGCTGATGAAGGGGGGGAACTCCCAGCCCAACATGAACACGCGCATAGGCTTTGCCTTTTCCCGACGAAACTACCCCGGCGACCGCGAACGGGACGGCCAGATCACAACCGAATAGACGTAACCACTAATCCGCCAGCAGCTTAAGGCTGAACACCACTGCTTGCGGTCGACGAGTTGAGTGACAGACAGGGGATCGTCCGACGCCGCACGTACAGACCCGTCGCCGCCCGCGGACGCCAAACACGTTAGCGAGCGCGTCGTGTGAAAGCAATGCCCCTAACTACCCACGTGTCACAAATATGAGCAGTTCACACGCTTCACATCGCATCGATGCACAATCAATGGGCACGGCGCAGCCCAGACAGCGCCGTCATCAGTCGTTCTAACAAACGACGGTCCACGTCCGCAACCGTGCTCGGCTTCGGACGGGGGTCAGGAAATTCTCTGGCCATCGCGAGTTGTGCTACACAGAGCGGGCCGCGGCCGCGGCGGAAAGTTGCCCGGCCGCCGCGCGACCGGTAGAGTGACCGTTCCGTGGAGCAGGCCGTACCGCTCATCTACACGCGCGACACGCTCCCGCCCCCGCTCGCGGGGTGGATGCGGTTGCTCGCGGCGGGAATCGGCTTGGCCTGCCTCGCGGTTCTCGTCACCGGCATGATGCTCCGGCCGGACGGGCAAGGCATCGGCACCCACACGCAGCTCGGCCTCCAGCGCTGCCAGTTCGAGTACCGTACCGGCGTCCCCTGCCCGAGTTGCGGGTTCACGACCTCCGTCTCTTACTTCGCCCACGGCAACTTCCTGGCCAGCCTGTACCTTCAGCCGATGGGGTTCGTGATCGGCGTCGCGTGCGCGGCAACCGTGTGGGTCGGCGGGTACATCGCCGCGACCGGCCGCCCCGTCCACCGCCTGCTCAACCAGATCCCCGGCCGCGCGTGGCTGATCGCGCTCCTGGCCATTGCGATCGGCGGCTGGGCGTGGAAAATAGCCATCCACCTGACGGGCCGCGACCACTGGCCCCCGTGAGCGCTTGATGGAGGAAGACAGAGTCACTGAAGTGACCCTGCCGCGGGACGGGCTTTCCATCCTCTATCTTCCATCCTCGTATTTGATGTTTCCACCCGGAGTGACCGCCATGAATCGATCGCTGGCCATCGCGTGTCTGTCGTCCGCGCTGTTGCTGCCGCTGGCGAGCGGGTGCGCGCTGTTCGGGTACGTCGCCAGCGTCGTGCCCAGCGCGCCGGTCAAGGCGCGGTACGAGGGGCTCAAGGGGCAGCGAGTCGCGGTGCTGACGTGGGCCGACCGCGCGTCGACGTTCGACTTCCCGACGCTCCAGTCGGACGTGACGATGTCCGTCCAGGCCAAGCTCGCCCAGGCCGCCAGCCCGGCCGTGAAGACCGAGGAGCTCGCCGGCACGACGTTCGTCGAGGCCCGGCAGGTCGTGCGGTGGCAGAAGAACCACCCCGAGCTCGAGATGCGGTCGCTGACCGAGGTCGCGCCCAAGGCCGCGTCGGCGCTGGGGTGCACGCGGCTGGTGTACGTCGAGCTCTCGCCGTTCACGATCCACGACCCGCGCACGCCGATCCTGCTCAAGGGGATGGCGACCGCGACGATCCGCGTCGCCGAGGTCAGCGGCGGGGTCGCGAAGATCGTGTACGAGGAGGCCGGCCTGACCGTCGAGTTCCCCGAGCACGCCCCCGAAGGCGTCCCGCCGACCGACCAGATGACCCCGCAGTACATCTACAAGGGCCTGATCGACGCGATCACGACCGACGTCGCCGTCCGGTTCTTCTCGACGTCGGACAACTAACGCCGCCCGACCGACCCCCCTTCACCCCCGAGATCTCCGATGTCACCTGCACCGGCAAACGTGAACCGCCGCGCGTCGCGCCTCGCCCGCTGGTCGCTGACTGCCGCCCTGCTCGCGCTGCTCCCCGCGGCCGGCGGCGGCTGCGCGCTGTTCGGCGCGTTCGCCTACAAGGTGATGGGCCCGCCACCGATCGAGCCGAAGTACGTCCTGCCCAAGGAGCCGACGCTGGTCATGGTCGAGAACGCGCACTCCGGGTCGGTCAACATCCCCGAGGCCGACGCGCTCGCCCGCGTGCTGTACGACGACCTGACCGAACACCAGGTCGCGCCGATGGTCGACCCGGCCAAGGTCCACGATTTGCGCGACCGGAACCCCGCCGCGTTCGCGAAGATGACGATCACCGACGTCGCCCGGAAGCTCGGCGCCAAGCAGGTGCTCTACGTCCACGTCAACCGCCTCGACGTCGAGGCCCAGCCGGGCGGCGACGTCGTCCGCATGCGGGTGGCGGCGAACGTCAAGGTCGTTGACGCCACCACCGCCCAGCCGGTCTGGCCCGAGACCGGCGAGCCCGAGTCCTACGATTACGAGTCCCCGCTGGAGCGTGTGACCCCGAGCATGAGCCAGGCCGGCCTCCAGCAGCAGATCCTCCGCACCGCCGGCACCGAGATCGCGCGCTGGTTCTACAAGTACCAGCCCGAGACGATGCGCGAGGAGAACAAGGACGTGAAGCTGCGTTGAACGGGCCCCACCGCGCCGGCCCGCCTTCGTAGCCGTTACGTGCCCAGTGGCCCTTGGCGACACGTCCGCCTCGGAGCGAACGATGGTCAAGCTTGTCACCAGATCGGTGCTGACGTTGGTCCTGGTGGGAGCGCTGGTCGCCCAAGCCTGGAAGGCCGTGCCGGTCGTCGACCCGGCGTGGCAGCGGTGGCGGGACGTCGACCGCTTCCCGGAGGGGCTGGCGTCCGCACCGCAACCGCGCGACCAAGCGTGGTGGGCCGACACCGCCGGGCAGATCGGCGCCACGTACTGGCGGACCGTAGACGTGGCGAACCCGGCCCGCGACGCGGCCGAGTTCGTCGGCCTGTTCGGGCGCCCCGGGACGGCGTTCGACCTCGCGTGGGCGTTGGCCGACCCGGACGTGTTCCTCGTCTCGTTCAGCAACCTGTCGCCGCGAGCGGCTGGTAGGACCGCGTGCGCGAAGCACTGGCGAGCCTTGCAACTGGCGGCGGCCGAGGCGCAGGTGCGGCGGTTCCTGAGGGAGCCCGACGCGCTGCGGCGGTACTCCGATCTGGTTCTCTTCCTCGAGGTAGCCTTCCCGCTGGACGACCACGACGGCTTCGTCGACGCCCTCGTGGCCTCGGTCGAACGCGGGCTCAAGGACGGTGACCCGTCCGAGTTCTACTGGTACGCGCGCACCATCGTTTTCCTCTGCCACCTGACCGGTCGGGACGACCTGCTGAAGGACGTAGCGCCGGAAGAAGTAGGCAAAGCGTTCGACGCGTGGCGGCGGTGGTTGGCGGGCGGCGGCCGCGCGCGCCTCAGGGTCGACGCCGCCCGGTGCCGCTGGGTGCACGACCCGGCGCACGACAACCGCGGGACGCTGGCGGACCTGTCGCCGCCCAAGGTGCCGTTCCCGGACTGGACGGGAGCCGCCCCGCCGCGCCTGTACCCCGTGACGCGCGACTACGCGGTGCTGCCGGGGGTTGACGCCGCGCTGTCGGACGTCAAGAAGAAGTTGAACCGGTTGAACGGACAGGGGCCTTGAGCGGGTTGTGAAGCGTAGGGCGGGGTCGGCAACAGTGGGCCGTGTTGCACGCGCGGGGGCGGGATCTTCTCGCCGCCGCCCAGCGTCCCCTCCCGCCGACACGCCCGCCGACGTCCTCGCTCGCTGATTCCGCCGGACCTTCAATCCACGCGCGCTTCGACCCACTCGCAGATGCTGTGGTAGAGGATCTTGTGCGCCTCTTGGATGCGCGCGGTTACGTGGGACGGGACGAGGAGTTCGATGTCGCAGCGGCCGCGGGCCTGGCCGCCGTCCTTGCCGAGTAGGGCGGCGGTCACGAGGCCTTGGGCCTTGGCGGCGTCGATCGCGCGGATCAGGTTGGGGCTGTTGCCGCTGGTCGTCATCGCGACGAAGACGTCGCCGGGGTTGCCGTAGGCCTCGACTTGGCGGGAGAAGACGTGGTCGTAGCCGAGGTCGTTGGCGGCGCAGGAGACGACGGTGGGGTCGGTCAGGGCGAGCGCGGCCAGCCCCCGCCGGTCCTTCTGGAACCGGACGACGAGTTCCTCGGCGAAGTGCATCGCGTCGGCGGCGCTGCCGCCGTTGCCGGCGATCAGCACTTTGCCGCGCCGCGACCAGCAGGTCATCATCGCCTGCCCGAGGCGCTCGGCGGCGGGCGTGAGGGCGGCGACCTTCGGCAACAGTTCGGCGAGGTCGGCGACGGCGCGGGCCAGGATCGACTGCATGGCCGATGGCATACACGGCGGGCGCAATGAAGGCAAAGGTGCTGGCTGGGGATCCGACTCCGCAGGAGTCGGCGTGGGAGGTGTGCCGCGCGGGGCGCACCTCAGCGCTTGGCGCGGTCGGTCTGGTAGAGGTCGAGGTAGAAGTAGAGCAGTTCCTTTTCGCCGACCTTGCGCGTGCGGGAGAGGTTGAAGTAGAACTTTTCGAACAGCTTGACCGCCGGCTCGCGCTCCATGAAAGTGTCGAGGGTGATCTTCAGGAACTGCTTTTCCTTGCAAAACTTAACGGCTGTTTCCATAAGGGCGGAGCCGACGCCGCGGCGGCGGGAGTCGCGGCGGACGCGGAGGCGGCGGATCTCGCCGACGCCGGGGTCGCACTGTTGGACGCCGATCATTCCGACCACCTCGTTGTCACGGTTCAGCGCGACCCAGAAGTGGTTGTCGGGACTGCACATGTAAGCAGACCAGATGTCGTCGATGTCGAGGCCGGTGTCATTTTCTGCGATCTTTCCGCCCACGAGGCCTTCACGGTAGAGCTTGGTGCAGGCGACACAGTCGTCCTGGCGGACGCTGCGGATCGTGATCGGGAGGTTGGGGAGCGGGCTGTCGGACATCGGTCTGGGGCATTGTAGCATGGGAGGAAAACCCGGGGGACCTGCCCCCCTCCCCTGCATGAGCGCGGGCGGTGGTCAGGCGATCTTCAGGTACTCCAGGGCGTCGGCCTCCGTGTCCAGCAGCGCGGCGGTCTTCTCGGCGGCGCGGTGGAGGGCGCCGGGGTTGATCACGCGGGTGCGGCCGACGCGCTCGTCGCGGCGAACGTGGGTGTGGCCGTGGAACAGGTAGTCGTGGGCCTGTGCCTTGAGCAGCGCGTCGAGGCGGGGGCGGTCGTCGCCGTGGAGGACGGCGATCTTTTTGCCGTCGAGTTCCAGGTCGGCGACGTTGCCGTAGCACGGGACGCCGATCGCCTCGGCATAGCGCTGGAGGCCCATGCGGTCCCAGTCGCAGTTCCCCCAGACGAACGCGCTGGGGAGGCCGGCGAGCAGGTCGAGGAGGTTGGGCGTGCAGACGTCGCCGCAATGGATGAAGAACGCCGCCCCGCGCTCCTGGAGGGCGCGGACGGCGGCGGCCATCATCTCATAGCGGTCGTGCGTGTCGCTCAGGATCCCGAGGCGCATGGGCGCGAGTGTAGCCGAACGGGCTGACCGGGGGGTATGGCGAGAACGCCGTCGGCGGCGGGACGCGGTGGACGCTGACCGGCGTGACCGGTTGTCCCGCGGCCGGCGCCCCGGCGACTTGGAACCCCATCTGGCGCACCTGGATCGCGCGGTTGATGTCGGCGTGCGTCAACAGGCCGATCATCGCGCCCAGCCCGTCGGTCACGATCAGCCGCGGCGACTCGGCCAGGCTCATCCGCTTGTAGGCGTCGAGCGCGTCGGCGTCCTCGCCGATCGTCGGCACCTGGCTGGTCATCACCTGCCAGACGGGGGCGTCCGGGTGGGCGCCGCGGAGCTCCTCCATGCCGACGGTGCCGAGCAGGCGGCCCTGGTCGTCGACGACGGGGAAGCTGTGGTGCCGCTCGGCCAGGATGTGGCCGGACAGGTAACCGACCGGCATCCCGGCGGGGACGGTCTTGACGTCGCGGTTCATCAAATCGCCGACGCGGATCCCCTTGAGCAGGTCGCTGACGACGCTGAAGCGGGTCTCGCTGGTGACGGCGTTGAAGATGAAGAACGCCATCAGGATCAGCCACCAGTTGTTGAACAGGCCGAACACGCCGAGGCCGACCGCGATCACCTTGGCGATGTTGCCGGAGATGGCGGTGGCGCGGACGTGGGGCATGCGCAGCGCGAGGAGCGACCGCAGGATCCGGCCGCCGTCGAGCGGGAGCGCGGGGAGCAGGTTGAACAGACCGAGCATCCCGTTGACGAACCCGAGGTACCACATGATCAGCCACGTCGCTGGCTGGGTGCGCGGGACGACGAGCGTCAGGCCCCAGAAGAGCGCGGCGAGCGCGAAGCTGACGATCGGGCCGGCGATCGCGACGACGGCCTCGGCGCCGCGCTGGCGCGGCATCTCCTCGAACTCGGCGACGCCGCCGAGGAACCAGAGGGTGATCCGCCGCACCTTGACGCCGTACCACATCGCCGTCAGCGAATGGCCGAGCTCGTGCAGGACGACGGAGGTGAACAGGCCGAGCACCGCGATCAGGCCGAGGCCGAGCGGCATCAGGCCTTGGAAGGCGGACGGGTCGAGCCGGAACTGCGGCATCTGGACGACCGCGAGCAGGTTCTGGGCGGTCAGCCAGACCATGAGCGGCAGGATCAGCAGGAACGACACGTCGACATACAGCGAGATGCCGGCGAGCCGCAGGGGGAGTCGAAAGCCGTTTCGGAACATGGGCAATCCTACGGGGGCAGCGACGCGTTGACGATTCAAACGGACGGTTAATTTTGTAACGAACCGGGGCGCGGCGCGACTGTGTGAAGGGCAGCAAAGGGTGGGCCGCTCAGGTTGCAAAGCAGGGTCGGCGGTTCGAGAATCCGGGTGCGGCAGGTATGGTGTGTGACGCCGCGTACGAGGCGCGGCAGCAGGGATTCACCGTGGAGGCAGGTCGATGAAAGCGCTTCAGGTTGTCCGGTCCGCTGTAGTGCTGTTGATCGCGTTCGGGCTCGCGAGCGGGTCGACACGCGCCCAGGCCCCCGCCGGCGAGGCGTTCCCGCCGGTCGACCAACTGCCGGTCGTGAAGGAGTTGCCGGATCCGTTCCAGTTTGCTGATGGTTCGAGGGTGAAGTCGAAGGAGGACTGGGCGCGGCGGCGGGCCGAGCTCGAGGCGATGATCCTGCACTACCAGTACGGCCGGCTGCCGCCGGCGCCGGGAAACACCCGCGCGGTCGAGCTCGGATCGGGCGGCTACCGGGCGATGAAGGACGTGACGCACAAGACGTTCAAGGTGACGTGCGGGCCGGAGCACAAGGTGTCGTTCGTGCTCGACCTGCTCGTGCCCAAGGGGAAGGGGCCGTTCCCGGTGATTTTGCGCGGCGACGCCGGGTGGGGGATGCTGCGGGACGAGGTCGCGGCCGAGGTGGTGGGTCGCGGGTATGTGCTGGCGCAGTTCAACCGCACCGAGCTGGCGCCGGACAACAAAGGGTACAAGGAGACGGGCGTGTATGCGGCGTACCCGGACGCCGACTGCGGCGCGGTGGCGGCGTGGGCGTGGGGCTTCCACCGGTGCGTGGACGCGCTGCTGACGCTCGACTACGTGGCGAAGGACAAGATCGCGGTGACCGGGCACTCGCGCGGCGGGAAGGCGGCGCTGCTGGCCGGGGCGACGGACCCGCGCGTCGCGATCACCGCGCCGAACAACAGCGGGTGCGGCGGGGCGGGGTCGTACAAGTTCCAGGCGGCCAAGAGCGAGGACATCGCGGCGATCACGAAGAACTTCCCGTTCTGGTTCGGGCCGCGGTTCACGTCGTTCGTCGGGAAGATCGAGCGGCTGCCGATCGACCAGCACGAGGTCAAGGCGCTGTGCGCGCCGCGCGCGCTGCTGACGACCGAGGCGCTGGGCGATTTGTGGGCGAACCCGGAAGGGTCGCGGCAGACGCATTTGGCGGCCAAGGAGGTCTACAAGTTCCTCGGCGCGCCCGACAAGATCGCGATCGCGTACCGCGAGGGGAAGCACGAGCACAACGCGGACGACTGGCGCGTGCTGCTGGACTTCGCGGACGAGCAGTTCGCGGGGAGGAAGAGCGGGCGGGACTGGGACGCCAACCCGTTCAAGGGCGAGGCGGCGACGGCGAAGGCGTACGGCTGGCAGGCGCCCGCGGGGGAGTGAGGGCGGACGGCGGATTCACCGAAGAGGGTTCACCGCAGAGACGCAGAGGTCGCCGAGAAGACGCGGTGCGGCGTCAGGGGCGCGTTCCCCTTCGGGTCGCCGCGGAACGGCGGACCGTTATAGCTACGTTGCTGGGATGCCCTAGTCTTCCCAAACCGTCGCCAGTTCGATCGTGAGACCGGGGAAACATTTCGGCGTGACTGTGCCTTTGCCGCGGCCGATCTGGTCGAGCTTGTACGCGGCGCGGGTTAGCGTTAGGCACTCGAGGCTCTTCTCGTAGGCGTCCAGGATCCAGTAGTTGGGGATGCCGGCCTCGGCGTAGAAGCGGCGTTTGACAATCCGGTCTTCCGACTCGTGCCCCTTGCTGACGTTCTCAATCACCAGCGTGGGCGGGACGCGGAGCCGACTGTACCCGGCGTCCTTCCCCTTGCGCCGCTTGGTCGCGCGGAGGTGGCGCACGAGGTCGGCCTTGCTCATGTAGACGGCATCAGCCTTCGGGACGCGCGTCTCGCCGACGACGATGTCGACCTCGAACGCGAAGTCGGGCGGGACGCCTTGATCTTCGAGGTGTCGTTCGACCTGCCGCACGAGGCGGCGCAACGCGCTGCTGGTTTCCCAATAAGCAGGAGGCATGATCGCCAGCACCCCTTCGATGATCTGAAAGTGCCCCGCCTCCCACTCGGCCCCGACGACCGGGTCGTCCAGGTCGTCGGCGGTCCAGCCGGTGCTCCCCGGGATCAGCTTGCGGCGGTCGGTCAAACGGCCCATGGTGGGCGAGTATACCCGATCGCCGGAACGGCCGATTGATTTCAATCCGCCGGCGTGGCATGTTGGCCGCCGCGATCGGAACGGACGCCGTGACTCCATGCCTTTGATGCTCGCCGCGCTGCAACTCGGGAAGGACGACTCGGCCCAGTGGGCGGTGCTCTGCGTGGGCACGCTCGCGACGATCTACCTCGTCATGCGCGGCCGGGCTCGCAAGAAGGCGGACCCGCTCGAGCGGCCGGCGTCCCTCGGCGTCTCCCAGCAGCGGCAGCTCGAGCGCGACATGTCGAACCTGATGGTCGAGATGCTCGAAACGGCCCGGCAGATGACGGCACAGCTCGACACGCGGGCCGCGCGGCTGGAGGCGATCATCGCGGACGCCGACGCGAGACTGGCCGAGTTGAAGGCGGCGACGGGCGCGGCGGCAATTGCGGTGGCGGCGACGCCGGTTCGTCCAACCATCGCCCCCCCTGCCGACCCTGCCGTGGCGCCGACCGCGGCGCCGTCCGAAGTGGCTGAGCCTTCCGCCCCGCCCGAGGCCGCCGCCGATCCGGGGCCGGCCGAGACCCCGCCCGACCCGCGCCACGCGGAGGTCTACGCGCTCGCCGACCAAGGCCGCTCGACGCAGGAGATCGCGCGCAGCCTCGACCGCCCGAACGGCGAGGTCGAGCTGATCCTCGCGCTCCGCCGCGGGTAATCGGACCCGCCGCGGGACAGGCTCCCGCCCGCCCGCTGCCCAACCTTCGGGCAACCGACCCCCGCCGGTGGGCCGCAAAAGCCCCCGCGCGACCCCGGAACCCCTTCGCTTTCCGCCCCGCGACCGACACGTCGCGCGTGGGTGAAGTCGCGCCGCGGATCGACCGATGCTACCCGTGGAAGGGACAGACACACGTATGGGCCCCATCCCCGATCACATTTCGCACCGGATCCGCGACCGGCGGGTCGCCGAGCTGATCGGCGTCGTCTGGATGCTCAGCCTGGCCGACCTGCTGTTCACGCTCTGGGCCCATTTCTTCACCCCGTTCCACGAGCTCAACCCGGTCGCCAACTACATGCTGTCGCGAAACCTCGTGCCCAGCCTGGTGCTGTTCAAGCTGGTGGTGACGGCGATCGGCACGCAGATCTTCTGGCGCCTGCGCGGCCACGGCCGCGCCGAGGCCGCCCTCTGGGCCATGGTCGGCGTGTACGTCCTGCTCGCCGTCCGCTGGTCGAGCTACACGGCCGCCACGTTGGCCATGTCACACGTCAACGCCTGACCGCGGTCGCGCCCGCCCGCCCGCCCCCGCCCGCGGCCGAATCCCGGATTGACAACCCCGCGCCGCCCTCGGACAACAGGGGCGTGGACATCGTCTGGAAGCTCGTACTGACGCTCGGCCTGGTGCTGTTGAACGGGTACTTCGTCGCCGCCGAGTTCGCCGCGGTCGGGGCCCGCACGTCCCGGCTCGAGCTCGACGCCCAGACGTCGTTCCTCGCGCGGCTGGGGCTGCGGGTCAAGCGGCAGCTCGACCTGTACCTGTCGACGTGCCAGGTGGGCATCACGGTCGCGTCGCTGGCGCTGGGGGCCGTGTGCGAGCCGGCGGTCGCGGCGCTGATCGAGCCGCTGCTCCGCCTGTTCGGGATGTCCGAGCAGCAGATCCACGCCGTCGCGTTCGCCACCGCGCTGGCGATCGCGACCGCGCTGCACGTGATCGTCGGCGAGGTCGCGCCGAAGAACTGGGCGATCCTCCACCCCGACCGGATCCTGCCCGCGCTCGCGCTGCCGCTGGTCGTGTTCACGTACGTCCTGTACCCGGTGATCTGGGTGCTGAACTCGGCGAGCAACCTGCTGCTGAAGGCGACCGGGGTCGAGGTGCACCACGACGTGCACGGCGGCATGCCGCACACGGCCGACGAGCTCCGCGCGCTGCTCGCGCAGTCGGTCTCGCACGGCACGATCGAGAAGGGGAACGAGTCGATCCTGACCAGCGCGTTCGACTTCGGCGACCTGAAGACCCGCCAGATCATGACCCCGCGCACCGAGGTCGACTACCTGCTGATCGACCAGCCGATCGGCGACATCCTCCGCACGGTGCAGAAGAGCGCGTTCACCCGCCTGCCGCTGTGCGCGGGGGACGTCGACCACGTGGTCGGCCTCGTCCACATGAAGGACCTGTTCGCCCACCTCAACCTCGCCCCGGGCCGGCTGAAGTTCGTCGACGAGCGGGCCCCGACCGGCGAGGCGATCGCGATCGCCAGCGGCCTGCCGGGGTCGGCCGTCCACGTGATCGGGGCGGGCGACATCGACCTGAAGAAGATCCAGCGGGAGGTGCTGTTCGTCCCCGAGCTGCTCCCGGTGCCGAAACTGCTCCGCCAGTTCCAGACCAGCCACACGCACATGGCGGTCGTCGTCGACGAGTACGGCGCGACGCAGGGGATCGTCACGCTCGAGGACGTGATCGAGCAGATCGTCGGCGACATCGAGGACGAGTTCGACAACCCGTCGGCCCCGCAGTTCGTGCCCGAGGGGGAGTCGTTCCGGGTCAGCGGGCGGTTCCCGCTCCACGAGCTCCGAGAGAAGCTCGCGCTCAACGGCGAGACGATCGGCGACGGCGACGTCGACACGATCGGCGGGTACGTGATCCAGAAGCTCGCCCGCTGGCCCCGCGCCGGGGACGGCGTGGACCTCGGCGACCGCTACCACGCGAAGGTGATCTCCGTCGCCAACAAGCGCGTCACCCAGGTGCTGATCACCCCCCAGACGCAGGCCGTCGCGCGGCAGGACGGGCCCGGGGTTGCGTGACGATCGCCAGGTCGAGCGAACCCCGTGGCGCGGACTCGATGGTCAGAACACCGCCGGCTCGGGCCGCCCCTGACCGTTCCCGCCGCCGATCTGCCGGATCGCCAGCGGCCCCGCCTCCGCCGCCGTCGGGAACTCCTCGCCCTCCCCGCCGCCGCCCCCGCCGCCCCGCGACTCGCCGGCCACGCTCAGCGCCATCAGCACGCCGAACAGCACCGCGCACCCGACGACGGCGCCGAGCGCGTACAGCCACCGCTCGTCCTGCTTCTGGAACTCCCGCACGTTCTCCGGCCCGGGCTTGGCCGCGGTCACCAGCTTCTTCAACTGGTCCCGCCGGTCCTCCAGCGTCAGCTTGTTCTGGTCGTCCGCGCCGGCCTTCTGCGCCAGCGTCGTCTCGATCGACTCCAGCTCCTGCCGCGCCTTGCCGCCGTCCCCGCGCGCCGCCAGCGCCTGCCGCAGCGCCTTGTCCCGGTCGATCGACACCTTGAGGGCCGCCGCCTTCTGGTCCTCCGCCTGCCGCAGGGCCGCCTGGCGCTGCTCCAGCGCCGCCCGCCGCTGCGCCTCCTGCTGCTGGGTCAGGTTCTTCGACCCCTCGGCGACCAGGATCCGCTTCCGCTCCTCGACCTTCGCCGTCAGCTGCGACACCTGCCGCTCGGCCTCCTGCAGCGCCGCGTTCGACTCGGCGGTGCGCTTGTCCAGCGCGGCCGCGTACTGCCGCCGCAGCTCGTTGATCGCCTCCTGCTTCTCCTTGATCACCTTCGCCTGCGCCTGCTGCGTCTGCGGCAGCTTCTCGACGTTCCCGCGCTGCGCGAACGCCCGCTCCTGGTCCTTGATGTCCTTCTCGGTGCCCGCCTGGTCGGCCTCCATCCGCTCCTTGGTCAGCCGGATCAGCTCCTGGATCTGGTCGCCGATCTTCGTGACGATCGGGTCGCTCCCGATCGCCATCTTCCGCCCGTCCATCCGCGCGGTCAGGTCCTGGATCTCCCGCCGGGCGTCCACGACCTCCCGCGAGTCCTCCGCCAGCCCCTGGTCGTGGGCGGCGTTGTACTTCCGCTGCGCCAGGTCGTACTGCGCCCGCAGGTTGGCCAGCTCCTTGTCGGCGGCCCAGATCCGCGCCCGCTGCGCCTGCACCTGCTCGTCCAGGCTCTTCTTGATGTCGCTCAGGCGGTTGTGGTGCTGCTGCTGCACCTCGATCAGCCGCCCGCTCAGCTTGTGCGTCTGCTCCTGGAGCTGCTGGACGGCCTGCACGTACTCGCCCAGCTGCGGGTTCTCCCGCACCATGCCCGCCGCGGTCGCCTGGAAGGCCTCGATCGCCTGGTCGAGCGCCTTCCGCTTCGCGTCCGCCTCCTCGCTCGCCGCCGACTTCAGCGCCGCCCCCTTCGACGCCGCCGCCTCCAGCGCCTTCTGCAGCTCCGCCAGCTCCGCGTCCGCCGGGCCGCCGCCGCCCTTCTTCTCCCCGCCGTTCAGCAGCGCCTCACCCGGGGACGGCGGCAACTGCTCCTCCGCCCGCCGCACCTCGAGCTGCGCCTCCTTCGCCGCCGCCGCCGCCGCCTCGTACGCCAGGTCCGCCTCCCGCACCCGCGCCTCGAGCTGCCGCACCGCCTGGTCGTCCGGGAGCTCGTCCAGCGCCTTCCGCAGCTCCGCCCGCCGCGCCCGCATCCGCTCGACCTCCGCGATCTCCTCCTCCAGCTTCCGCACCTCGCTCGCCAGGCGGATCTTCCGGTCGCCCTGGGCGGCGTTCTCCTGGTACATCGCCGTCAGCAGCGCCAGCATCCGCTCCTTGTCGCGCGCGTCGGTCCCCGTGTACGACAGCGTCATCACGTCCGGCCGGTCCTCCGACCACGACGGCTCGACCCGGCCGAACTGCTCCGGCCGCGCCAGGAACCCGGCCGGCACCTCCTTCACCGTGAGCTGGCTGAGCGCGGTCGTCCGCACCACCCGGCTGTTCAGCTTCTCCCGCTGCTCCGCCCGCAGCGCGTCCCGCTGCATCTTCGTCAGCGCGCCGACGTTCTGGAACTGCAGCTCCCCCGTCGTCGTCCGCACCTGCTTCATGAAGAAGAAGATCGCCCCGACCGACGCCGCCATGAAGATCAGCATCAGCACGACCAGCACGAGCACCCGCCGCGCCGCGCTCTTCTTCTTCGCGATCACCCGGTACGCCGGCCGGTTCAGCGGCTCGCCCCCCGCGCCGCCGTCGTCGTCCGCCGAGCCGGCCGCCGCGCCCGCCGCCCCCAGCACGCCCATCCGCGGCGGCACGATCGCCCGCTGACCCGCGCCGCGGCCCCGCGTGGCGGCCGCCCCCGCCGCGTGCTCGTCGTGGTCGCCATCGCCCCCGTTCGCCGCCGCCCCGGGCGGTCGCGCGGGCAAGCCCTTGCCGACCTTCCCCCCGCGCCGACCCGCCGCCGGTGGCGCGACGTCCCCCCCGTCCGCCACCTCCTGCCCGAACACCGACGAGTCCGCCGGCCCCATGGCCCGCCCGAGGTCGCCCAGGTCACCCGACGGCTGCGAGAACACGTCGACCTCGCGCACGCCGCCGTTCATCCCCGCGAACGGCGAGACCCCGCTCGCCCCGCGCCCGTGCTCCGCCCCCCCGAACGCCGCGTCCCCCGCCTCCGTCGGCCCGACCGCCGCGCCACCTTTCCGCGGCCGCAGGCTCCGCGCGGGCGGTGGAGGCGTGACCGCCGCCATCCCCTTCCCCTTCCCCTTCGCCGCCGACCCAACCGCGGCGGCCGCCGCCGCCGTGGCAGCTGCCACGCCCGCGGCCGCCACCGCGGCCTTCGGGGCGGCTGGCGCGACCGGCGGGGGCGGGGTGCGATCCACCACCGAGTCCGCCGCGTCCGGCGCATCGTCCAGGTTCAGTTCCGCGACCGCCGACCCGATCGCCCCCGCCCGCGGCGCCCCGTCCGCCAGCGGCGGCGGCGACGCCCCCGGCTCGTCGATCACGACCTCATCGAAGTTCAGCTCCTCGACCGTCGACTCGTCCGGCGGCGACACTTCCTCCAGAAACCCCGACGGCTCGTGCTCCCCGCCGTCCGCCGCCTCGGCAACGCCCAGCCCCCCCTCGCCGGCGACCTCGGCCTCCAGCTCCAACTCGATCTCGTCCCCCGCCAGCTCCTCGACCGCCGCCTCTTCCGACGACAGCTGCTCGATCACCCCCGCGTCGGCCGTCACCTCCAAGGCGTCCGCCGCCGGCGCCCCGCCCTCCTCCAGTTCCTTCAGCAGTTCCGACTCGTCCACGGCCGCCGGTGCTCCCGCACCGCCGGTCGCCCCGGCGCCCGTGTCATCGTCGTCGTCGAACGACATCTCCACGAAGCCGAGCGCGGAATCGTCTTCCTCCCCAACCGCCGCCGCTTGCGGCTGAGGGGGCTCAGACGCCTCCTCTTCCAAGTCCAGGTCGGCGTCCGCGAATTCCGTCCCCGCGGGCGTCCCCTCGGTCAGCGCTTCCGCGGACTCGGCTTCTGACGACGCCTCCGCGTGCGCAGCCGTGCCCGACAGGTCCGCCGCCGTCACGACCTCGCCCGGCTCCGCGCCCCACGCCCCGGAGATCGCCGAGTCGTCGTCCTCGTCCAGCACCGCCGCGACGTTCCACTCGTCGCCCGGCGCGCCGTCGTCCGTGATGCTCTCGTCTTCGTCCGGCGCCGCCGCGGCCGCCGCCGCCGCGTATGCCTCGGCCTCTTCCTCCTCCATCGCCTCGACGTCGCGGAGGCCCTCGGCCGCGCTCATTAGCTCCGACGCCAGCCCCTGCCCCATCGGGAACGCCGGCCGCTGCGCCTGCTGCCACGTCGGCTTCGCCCCCGCGAAACTCACCTGCGTCTGCCCGAACCCCTTGGGCGTCGGCGCGAGGTCCGGCAGCACCAGCGGCATCCCACCGATGAAGCTCGACAGATCGGTCCCGATCGAGAACCCGCCGCCGTCGTCGGCGGTGCCCCCTGCCCCCTGCTGCGCCGGCGGCGCCGGCGCCGGCGCGACAGGCCGATCCTCCGCCGCCAGCCCGACCGGCTCGACGTGCTGCGCCGCCGCGTGCCCATCCCCCTCGGCGACGAACGATTGCTCGCCCAACCCCTCCGCCCCGGCGGCCGTCACCGACCCCGTCACCGACGGCGACGTGTCCACCGCGTCTTGGCCGTCCGCCTCCGCGACGAACGACTGCCCGTTCAACACCGCGTCCGCGTCCGCGTCGGCATCGGCCGCCGGCTCCAGCTCGACCGCCTCCCCGCCCGCGTCGAACTGCTGCGACGCCAGGCTGTCGGACGCCGTCACGCCCATGGCCGCGGGCGCGATCCCCCCCGCGGTCACGTCGCCCGCGTCCCCGATCTCGAACACCGCATCCTCGTCCAGCGGCTCGATCGCCTCCAGTTCAATGTCGTCCCCGCCCGATTCCACCGCTCGCGGCTTGGCGTGCTCCCCCGCATCCCCCAGCGCGAACGCCAGCTCCTCCTCGGGGTCCTGGTAGGCCTCGATCTCGGGCAGCAAATCGTCTTCGACGATCTCCCCGCTCGTCGATGCCGTGAACGCCTCGACCTGCCGCCCGAATGTCGAATCCGTCAGCGACGCGTCCGCGCCGCCCGCCGCCCCCGCCACCGCCGACTCGTCCCCCCCGATGTCCAGCGTGAGCGCCGAGTCCGGCGTCGGCTCGGTCGGCTCGATCACCTCGACGACTTCCTCGACCTCGTCCAGCCCGTCCGGATCGACCTGGTCCAGCGCGAGCAGCGCGTCCGGATCCCGCCGCGGCCCCGCCGGCGCCAGCCGCGCGTCCAGGTCCAGCAGGGGCATGTCCAGCTCCGGCTGCACCGGCGCGGGCGCCGCGGGAGGTTCCAGGTCATCGTCCGCCTCGACCGCAGGCAGTTCGAGCACCGCCTCCTCGTCCTCGACGACCGCCACGTCCTCCAGTTCGTCGTCCGCCGCGCCGTCGACCACCGGCAACGCATCAGGACGCCCACCCTCCGCCACTAGCGGCTTCGCGGGCAAGGTTTCCTCCACCTCGCCGATGACATCGATCGCCGGCAGCCCCTCCGTCACCAGCGCCGGCAACTCGTCCAACGGCAGGGCCTCGTCCGCCTCCGCCTTGGCGACCAACAGCGCGTCGAACGTGCTGCTGACTTCGCCACCGACCGGCCCCACGTCCCCCGCCACGTCCGCATGAACCTCGCCATCGTCCGCCGCCGTGACCGTCGTCGCGGTTTCCGGCTCGTCCGACCCGGGGCCCACCGGCAGATCAACTGACAGCTCTGCCCCCCGCCCAACTCCGACCACCTCGCCGTCCGCCGCCCGCTCCGCCGTCACATCCGTTGCCGGATCCCCCGCCACCGTGAGCGGCGCGTCCGCGATCGGCTGCACCGCCGGTGCCGCCAAGTCGTCAGCCACGGGCGCGTCGTCGACGTCCGGCAAGGCGTCCGCCACCGCCGCCGCCGGAACTTCCGCCGCCGGCGTCCCGTCAGCCGCCGACTCGTCCGCGACGCCCGCTTGGGGGGTCGCGTCCTCGTCCGACTCGACGACGTCCAGCCTCGCCACGCTGACCGCCTCGTCCGCCGGGGGCGCAACCACCGACGGGTGCGCCGTCACGTCCAGCGCGACGACTTCATCCGCCCTGACCGCCGCCGGCTCGACGCTCGCCTCTTGAACCACCACGTCGGCGATCACTGCGTCGTCGTCGTCGTCGTCAACCACCGCGGGAGCCACATCACCAATCGGCTCGACCGTCGGTGCTGCGTCCGCGACGACCGGCGCTTCCGTCGCGATCTCCTCGATCACCGGCAGGCTCACCGCCGCATCCGCGTCCGCCGTCCCAGGCGTGACCACCGCCGCCGCGTCCGCCGTCACCTCCAGCTCGACCGGGAACACGTCCTCGTCGTCGGCCGGCGTCAGCACCTCCTCGACCAGCGCAAAATCGTCGTCCCCGAGCTGCGGCTCGGCCGGCGCGACCGGGGCCACCTCCACCGCGGGCACGTCATGGAACGCCAGCGCGTCGTCCCCTCCCGCCCCCGCCCCCTGCGGCCTAACCGGCTCCCCAACCCCCGCCCCCGCCGCGACCTCGTCCCCCGCCCCGAGATCCAATTCCGCCAACTCCTCGTCGACCGGCAACGCCGCCGCGTCCGCCTCGCCGGCGCGCGACATCCCCTGCCACCCCCCGCGCGGGCTGATCGCCTCGTCGTCTTCAGCCGCGACGGGCGCCGGAGGAGTAATCTCCTCCGAATCCAGATCAAGCGGGAGCGTGTCGTCCGCCTGCCCGCCCGCCGTCGGCGGCTCCGGCTCGACCCCCCGCTCGAACCCCGCGTCGCCCGCCGCGGTTGGCGTCGATGCGTCCGCCACCTCCGGCTCGGTCGTCAGGTCAATCCCGACCACGTCGAAGTCCAGGTCGTCGCCGCCGGCGACGTCCGGCGTCGTCGTCACCTCGAGCTCGATCGGCTCGTTCATGGCGGGCGGTGGTGCGGCCGGCACGGGCGGCGGCGCCTTCGGCGTCGGCGGCACGGGCGTAGCCGGTCGCGCCGCCACCGGCGCGGGCACCGGGTCCGGCTCGGGGGTCAAGTCCAGTTCGATCAGGTCGTCGTCCTTCGCGGCCGCCGGCTCCGCGGCCGCCCCTGCACCGGTCAGGTCGTATTCCAGCCCCGGGTCCACCGTCGCGCCGTCGCGCTGGATCTCCGCCTCGACGTCGAGCGGCGCCGTACCGACCAGATCTTCCAGTTCGTCGAAGTCGTTCGCCGCCGCCGCCGCGGTCGCCGCACCCGCCCCAGCCGCCGCGCCCGCCGCCCCCGCCCCGCCTGCGTAGCCCGCCGGCGCGATCGCGTGGTCGTGCTCCGCCGCCGACACGTACCGGATGTCCGTCTCACCGATCCGGATCGCGTCCCCGGGGTGCAACTCCTGCTGGTGCACCTTCGCCCCGTTCACGAACGTCCCGGTTCGCGACCCGAGGTCCCGGATGTACCGCTTCCCGCCGACGTGGAAGATCACCGCGTGCGCCGTCGAGACGCTCGCCTCCATCAGCGCGACGTCGCATGTCGGCCGCCGGCCGATCAGCATCACCTTGTCCGCCACCGCCAGCGGCGCGTCCGCCCCGTCGATCTCCAGGTCGGCCGCGTACGGCGCGTCGTCCGGCGTCCCGCCCGCCGTCGGCCCGTCTTTGTACTTGAACGTGAAGCTGCCGATCTTGATCAGGTCCCGGTTCCGAAGCCACGCCTCCCGCTGCGGCACCCCGTTAACGTAAACCTGCTCCCGGCTCGCCAGGTCCCGGATGTAAACGCTCCCGCCGTGACTCAAAATGAGCGCGTGCGCCTTGCTGACGTGCCGGGACAGCAGGTGCAGGTGGGCGTTGTGCCGCGACCCGACCAGCATCACGGTCTTCTGAAGCGAGATCGGGGGCTTGCCCGCGTGGTGACCGAGTGGCACCAGCGCCGGCCAGGGGAGTGCGGAAGACTTCTTAGGTGATTGAACTGGCATTCTGCTTCCAACCAAAGACCGCGCTGTGATGAACCCCCACCGGTGTGCTGCGTGCGTGTACGGCCGGATCGCGCCCCGATACTCCCCGGGGGACGCGCTTCCGACCATCTTACCACCCCCCTGCGACGCGGGGCGAAGAAAAAAGGCCACTGCATCAGCGGCCGCGTTATCGGACCAGCGGTTCGCGCTAATCCTGCCGGGGCTAGTGCTTAAAGTGACGCTGACCCGTCAGCACCAACGCGGCGCCCGCCGCGTTGACGGCGTCAAGCGTTTCCGCATCTCGTACGCTGCCTCCGGGATGAATGATCGCTGTAATCCCCGCGTCCAGCAACAATTTGGGACCGTCCGGGAACGGGAAGAAGGCGTCGGACCCCGCCACCGACCCCCGCGCCCGATCCCCCGCCTTCGCCACGGCGATCCGCGCCGCGTTCACCCGATCCTGCTGCCCGGCCCCCCCGCCGACCATCATCCCGTCCTTCGCCAGCGCGATCGCGTTGCTCTTCAGGTGCTTGCTGGCCAGCCACGCGATCTTCAGGTCAATTCGCTCCTGCTCGCTCGGCGGACGGTTCGAGACGACCTTCCAAGCGGACTCGTCAACGCCGGTTAAGTCCCGCTCTTGAACGAGGTAACCGCCGACAATCTTGTGCAAGTGCAACTCGGCTCGGTCCGCTTCAGCGTACGTTTTCACCGTTCCAACCTCGAGCAGCCGCACGTTCTTCCAGCGGCTCCGCAGCAACTCCAGTGCGTCGGGCGCAAACGAGGGCGCGACAATTACTTCCAACAGTTTGTCGATGCCGGTGATCGTCTGCGCCGTCGCGAGGTCGACGGTCTTGTTCAGCGCCACAATGCCGCCGAACGCCGCCAGCGGGTCGCCCTCGTACGCCTTGCGGAACGCGCCCGGAAGGTCGCCGGCCGTCGCATACCCGCAGGGCGTCGCGTGCTTGACCACGCACGCCGCCGGTGCCGCCAGTTCCTTCACCGCCGCCAGCGCCGCGTCGGCGTCGAGCAGGTTGATGTACGACAACTCCTTGCCGTGCAACTGCTTGGCGTACGCGACCGACGCTTCCGCGGGCGTTCGATCCGAGTAAAGCGCCGCTTTCTGGTGCGGGTTCTCTCCGTAGCGCAACTCCTGAACTTTACGCAAATTGAAGTTCAGTTCCGCGGGCAAATCGCCCCCGGTCGCTTGCGGGGTCGCCCTTCCTTCGAGTTGCCCCTTCAGGTACTCCGCGATTTTCGCGTCGTACGCCGCCGTATGCGTAAACGCCCGTAACGCCTGCTTCTGACGGTGTTTACCGCAGGACGAGCCCTTGTGCTCGCGCAGGTCGCCAAGCACTTTCTCGTAGCGGTCGATCGACGTCACGACGAGCACGAACCGGTGGTTCTTCGCGGCGGAGCGGATCATCGACGGGCCGCCGATGTCGATGTTCTCGATCGCCTCCTCGAACGTGACCCCCGGCTTGGCGACCGTCGCCTCGAACGGGTAGAGGTTGATGCAGACGAGGTCGATCGGCCGGATGCCGTGCTCGGCCATCGCCGTGGCGTGCTCCGGGTTGTCGCGCACGCCCAGGAGCCCGCCGTGCACCTTCGGGTGGAGCGTCTTCACCCGCCCGTCGAGCATCTCCGGAAACCCGGTGACGTCGCTGACGTCTGTCACGGGCAGACCGAGCTCGCGCAAGTACTTGGCCGTCCCGCCGGTGCTGATCAGTTCGACGCCGAACTCCCCGTGCAGCGCTTTGGCAAAGTCGGCCAGACCGGTCTTGTCCGACACGGAGATGAGCGCGCGCTTGACGGGAACGAGGTCTGACATAGGGGAGGGGAAAATAGCCTGTTGCGGCGAAAGTTTAAAGCCGGACGCGCACTTCGTGCGCCTCGATCGGGGCCCGCGGCGACCGACATTTGGCCGACGAAACGCCGCTGCGTGAACTTTCTCACGCCCGCGCGCACCCTGTCGGTTGTCACCGGCGTCGGACACGCGGGTGACCGAACCCGTTATGGCAGACCCGGCGGACCGGTTTTACTGGAGCGTGCTCGTCGTCCGCTGCCAGGTCGGTGACCGGGCGGCGTTCGGGCAGCTCGTCGCGCACTTCCACCCGCGGGTGCGCGCGTTCCTGCACCAGATGACGGCCGGCCGCGGCCCGGTCGTCCACGCCGACGACCTCGCGCAGGAGGTGTGGCTGGACGTGTTCCGGGACCTGCCGCGGCTGACGGACGCCGGCGCGTTCGTCCCGTGGCTGTACCGGATCGCGCGGAACCGCGCGCTGCGGTCGCTGCGGCGGCGGCCGGAGCCGGTGACGTCGCTGCACGACGCGGGCGTGGAGTTGGCGGACGAGGCCGACGACGACGCCGCCTTCACCGCCGAGGACGCCGCCGCCGTCCACGCCGCGCTGGATTGCCTGGCGGCCGAGCACCGGGAGGTGCTGCTGCTGCGGTTCCTCGAGGACATGAGCTACGACGAGATCGCCGCCGTCGCCGGCTGCCCGGTCGGCACGGTGCGGTCGCGGCTGCACCACGCGAAGCGCGCCCTGTCCGCCGCGCTCGCGGACGGTTCGATGGGATCGGAACGACCGACAGGAGAGACCCGACGATGACCCCCGGCGACTTCCACAGCGCGTTCGAGCGGCTGATCTCGAAGGATCTGCCGCCCCCGCCGGACCCGTACCGCCTGGCCCGCGAGGTCGTCGACCGCGACCAGCGGCGGACGCGGTGGCTCGCCGCCCTGAGCGTCGCCTGCTGGCTGCTCGCCGCCGCCGGCATGCTGCTGCTGCTGTACGGCCTCGACCGCCTGGTGATCTTCATCCGGATCGCCGACTGGAACGTCGCGACCGGCGTGCACCCGGCCAGCCAGCCGCTGACCCGGTGGGAGTCGCAGATGTTCCGCGGCACGCAGTTCATCCACCGCAGCATCCCGTGGGTCGCCGGCGCGGTCGTCGCACTGATGTTGGCGACGATGTTCACGGTCTGGCTGGTCTTCTCGTCCCGCCGCGCGACGTTCAACCGGATCAACATCAGCCTGATCGAGATCTCGGAGCAACTCCGGCAGATGCGCGGCGCGGCCGGCGCGCCGCCGACGGCGCAACCCCGCGACCCGCCGCGAGTCCCGTAGGGTGTGCGTCAGCGCACGGGCTTCAAACGCGGCGAGGAGCGGTGTGCCGACGCACACCCTGCCGCCCCCTCGCGCGTGCCGAACGTCAACATCCCTTACCGCCCCTCCTTGGGGCTGAAAGCGAGGCGTCCGTGAACCGGACCGCTGTCATTTCCACCGTCGTCCTGCTGCTGTGCGGCGGCGCAATGCTCGCCGCCTGGCTCCTCCCGCCCGGTGAATCGTCGCCGGGGGCGCAGGATTCGCCGCCCCGCCCGCCCCAGCCGGTCGCGCACCGGCCCGCCGCGCCAGCCCCGCCGCGGCCGGCGACGGCCGCCGCCGCCGCCGCGGTGCCGCAGGCCCCCGACCGCCCGCAGGACCTCTGGCGCGACCACCCCACCGCCTCGCCGTTCGAAGCTGTCCGCTGGCACGCCGAGGCGCCCCAGGTGCTCGTCGGCGGACGCTGGTACGACCTGGTCTCGCTCGACGGCATTCCCGCCGCCCAGATCCTGTCGTTCTGCCGTGCCCTCGACGAGCGTGACTGGCGAAAGCGTTTCGAGCAGGACCTGTACGAAGTGCTTTGCCGGATGGAGCACGAACCCGGCCAACGCGTCAAGCTCGTCGTCCGCGAACCCGGCGCGGCGGCCGGGGCCACGCGCACTCTTGAAAACGTGCCGATGACCGCGGAGAACCGCCGGGCGATCTGGTGGGCGCGTCGAAAGTAACCAGCCGGTACGCGTCAAAACGCGAGCGACCCGCCCCTCAGCGGGGCGGGTCGCTCAATTCGATGGCTTGACCGGACGCGCCGGCGAACCCGTCAATTCACCGCGTCGATGCCAGCACCGGCGTCGCCTTCTCGCTCAGGTCCAGCCACGCCGTCTCGCCGACGTTGCCCGGCTTGAGCACCGGGCTGATCGCCAGGATCGTGCCGTCCTTGGTCGCGGCGTAGACCGTCCCGCCCTTGGTGTTGGACGCGAACGCGACCAGGTCGGTGCGGCGCGACGTGAACCGCTGCTCGCCGGTCTGCTTGTCGACCGCGACGATCCGGTTGTCGGCCCGCTGGAGGTACGCGAGCTTGTCGTCCTCGCTGACCAGCTTGACCGCGTCCTTCATGACCCACTTCAGCCCGCCGTTGGTCTTGTCGAGCGCGGCCAGCCCGCGACCGCTGACCGGCAGGTAGACGGCTGTCGCCGTGACCTCCGGTGCCGTCCGGAGCGCGGCCCCGGCGAAGTACTCCCACTTCTTCCGGCCCTGCGTCTTGTCGAGGCAGTAGAATTTCGAGTCGGCGGACGCGACGTACAGGCCGAAGTCGTCGACCCGCAAATCGGCCAGGATCGGGCCGTACGTCTGGAACGTCGGGCCGGTCGAGATCGACCAGATCGGGGCGCGGGTGCCCTCGTTGACGGCGTACACCTTGCCGTCGTCGAACGCCGCGTAGACCACGCCCTGCGCCGTGACCGGCGCGGCGTGAACCGGCGCGCCCTTGTCGCTCATCAGCTCCCACACCTGGCGGACGGGCTGGTACTGCCCAGGCAGCGTCTCGACGGCGGCGATCCGGCCGGCGCCGGGCGAGTCGACGCCGAAGAACACGCGTGACCCGGTCGGCGAGCCGGCGGCGTTCGTCCGCAGGGACGACGACGTCTTGTACGACCGCTCGAACCGCCCGTCGCGGCGGTACAGCTCCAGCGTCGAGTCGGTCGGGAACACGATGCGGTCCTTGAGCACGACCGGCTCGTGCGGCGCGATCCGCGTGTCGGCGATCAGCGTGCTGAACCGGACGAACCCGCTGTCGCGGCTGATCGCGTAGGCCATCCGCTTCTGCGTGTACGCGATCACCATGTCCTCGCGGAGGAACACGCGGTCGATCGTGTCGTCCTTCAGGTCGAGGTCGGCCGCCCAGTCGCGCTTGAAGCTCTGGACCGGGAGGTTCTCGGCGATGCCGGTGGACTGCGGGTCCTCCTTCTTCGCGCAGCCGGCGCCGCCGCCGGCCACCCCGATCACGCTCGCCGCCGCCAACGCCAGGGACAAAAGCTGCTTTCTCACGGGTGCTCCTCGTTGTGGGCCTCTGACCGGATCGCCGGACGCGCGCGGCGCCCCGTCAACCGGGCCCGCGCGCGAAAGAGAGGGCCGAAAGATAGCATCGAGGCCGGTTTAGCGTCAATTCGCCGGATTCGCGAAGACAGGGGGTGAGTTACAGAGAACGGGGGATCGAGGTTGAAGAACGGCGGATCGCGGAGGGCCGGGGGACGCGCCCGGTCGCCGTGTTCCGCCTGCACCCTTCGTCGTCTATTCCCTATATTCGGATTCCGCGCGCGCCGATAACCCCACCATGCAGCCCGGCGCCGCTTCCGATACAACTCCGAGCATGCGGCGCGTCCCGGTCCGGTCCGACCCGTGGCACATCCTCTACCACTACGCCAGCGGCCGGATGCCCGACTTCGTCAACCGGCAGGACGGGCCGGTCGGGTGGGTGCGGTGGGGGCACCGCGGGGTCCAGCCGCTCGACCAGATCGCGTTCCCGGACTCGCAGAAGCGGTACGTGTTCTCGAAGAAGTTCGAGCTGCGGTTCAACACGGCGTTCGCCGACGTCGTCCGCGCGTGCGCCGACGTCGCCCGCTTCGGCAAGACTTGGATCACCCCCGAGTTGGTCGACGGCCTGATCGCCCTCCACGCCATGGGCTACGCCCACTCGTTCGAGGCGTGGACGGTCGGCGACAACCCCGAGCTCGCCGGCGGCGTCTGGGGCGTCCAGATCGGCTCGTTCGTCACCGCCAGCAGCATGTTCCACCGCGTCCCCAACGCGACCAAGGCCGCCTACGGCCGCGCGCTGCTCCACCTGAAGGAGCGCGGGTTCACGCTCGTCGACACCGGCATGGTTCCCGACCACCTGGTCAACTACGGCAGCCGCTACGTGCCGGCGTGGCAGTTCGAGGCGGCGCTGCGCCCCCTGCTCGCGCAGCCGCGAACGATCCTGGACGGGCTGACCGCGCCGATGCTCCCGCCGCGGGTGCGTTGGCGCCTCGAGCTCGCCCGCGTCACCCGCGCCGTCGGGCGGCGGATGCGGTTGACCTCCTGACGCCCCGGCCCGGCGCCCGAGTTATCGGCTTGCCGAGCAGTTCCCGCACGCCACTTCAACACAATTCCTTTCCGAATCGCCGGATTCCGACAAACCGGGCCTCCGGATAAACCGCACCGGCGCGCGCCGCCGGACGAACTTCTCCCAGGTTCAAGAGATCTGCCCCGTCGGGACACCCCCGAGCCCATTGTTTTTCTGGCCGCGCCGGATTCCGGAGGTATTGTTCCCCCACACAAGGAACGCCCCCCCGAGGAGCAGAACACCACGCGGCGGGCGGTTGAGAGTTGCGACGGCCGGGATGTCACCGGCGTCCGCACGGTCGGCCCCCGAGCGGCTGACGAAACCCACAACCCGTTTTTTGCAGGAGCACCCGCCATGTCGAAGTTTTCGACCCGGAAGACCGTCCGCCCGTTCGCCGCCGTCGCCGCCGCCGCCGCCAACAGCCGCCGCCAGATGCTCGAGACCCTCGAGACCCGCACGATGATGTCGGTCGGCCCGGCCGCGATCGCGAACGCCGGCCCGAACGACACGGTGTACGACGCCGACAACAACGTCCTCCACGTCATTTACTACGACACGACCGCCAAGACCCTGAAGCACCAGGGCTTCAACGACGACGGCACGTCGACCGCCGCCACCACGATCGACAACAGCGGCGACACCGGCCAGTTCCTGTCGATGGCCCAGGACGCGAACGGCGTCCTGCACGCGGCCTACTACGACGTGACCAACGGCGACCTGAAGTACGCCCGGCGGGACCTCGCGGGCACCTGGTCGACGTCGACGATCGACTCGACGAACACGGTCGGCCTGTACCCGTCGGTCGCGATCGGCGCCGACGGCCAGCCCGCGGTCAGCTACTACTACAAGAACAACGGCAACCTGAAGCTGGCGAAGTTCAACGGCAGCGCGTGGAACGTCTCCACGATCAGCGCGAGCAACGACGTCGGCCGGTACTCCAGCCTCGTCCTGAACCCGGCGACCAACAAGTTCGCCGTCGCGTTCGAGGACTCGACGAACGGCCAGTACAAGTACGCCGACGAGAACGCCGCCTGGGCGTTCCAGGTCGTCGACGACACCCAGATCGGCGGCGGGTACATCTCGCTGGCCTTCACGAACAACCGTCCGGCGATGAGCTACTACGACGCGCACAACGCCGACCTGAAGTACGCCGAGCGGAGCGCCGCCGGCACGTGGAGCAGCGTCGCGGTCGCGAGCAAGAACAGCCAGGGCCTGTACACCGACCTCGCGTTCACGTTCGACACCAACCAGCCGGCGATCGTGTACTGGAACAAGACCGCCGACACGTCCGTCCTCGCCTACCGCACGCCCGGCGGCACCTGGACGTTCGAGACCCTGATGAACGGCGGCCGCAACCTGACCGCGGTCGACGGGGAAGACAACGGCGGCGCCCCCGAGCTTTACCTGGTCGGCACCGACACGACCACCGGCGGCCTGAAGGTGCAGACGGCCTAAGCCCCCCGCCCCCGAAACCTGTGAGCGTGTTCTGCTCCCGAAGGAGCCCGCGACCAACGCCGCGGGCTCCTTCTCCAATTGGACGCGGGGGGAGGGGCACGGTGGGTTCGTTTCGCAGTTTCCGGGTGCGGATGTTGCGCCGTGTGGCGCTGTGTTGCGCTTTGTGGCGCCGTGTTGCGCTTTGTGGCGCCGTGTTGCGCGGTGGGTTCGTTTTGCAGTCGGCAACCCGCGGGGGAGGTGGGACAGGGTGGCACGTGGGTTCGTTCCGCAGTTCTCGGTGGCGGTTGTTGCGCCGTGTGGCGCTTTGTGGCGCGGTGTGGCGCCGGTGGGTTCGTTTCGCGGCGTTCGCGGGGGTGGCGTGGGGGTGGTGCGGAGGGGGGAGCGTCCGGCGAGTCCGGAAGAGCCCCTCACCCCCGCCCTCTCCCACGGCCGGTGGGCGTGTCGGCCAGGGGGCGTCGTGGGCGGCCTTGGGAGAGGGAGTGAGGTGGTTGCGCGCATGGTGGGCCTCCACCTATGGGGGTGGTGTTGCGCGCCGGGGATGCTCCTGGCGCCGCGCGCGGAGTGGGAGGTGGCTGTTTGCTGCGGTTTCGGCGCGCGGGGGGTTGTTTTTTTCTTAAGGCGGTGTTGCGCGAGGCGCGTGTCGGGCGCGCAACACCGTTCGCGGGGCGGGAATTCCGCCCGACGTACGACCGCCCTCGGTATCATTTTACCATGTCCCGCGGCGCGTGCCTTGTCCTGCTCGCCCTCGTCTGCGCCGCCCCGCCGGCCACCCGACCCGCGCCGCCCGTCCTTGAGCTCACCCTCGCCAAGACCGGCTGGGGCGACGCCTCGCGCGACGACGCCGAGGCCGTCCTCCGGTCGGCCGCCGAGCAGCTGTTGCCGCACTTCCCGGACGTGCGTCTCGAGCCGCTCTTCGTGCAGCCGTTCGGTGGGCCGATCACGCTCTTTGAGCGGAACGCTGACGGGCAGGTCGTCGTCAAGCTCGCGACCACCGACGCCCGCTGGGCGCAGTACGCGTTTCAGTTCGCCCACGAGCTCGGGCACGTCCTCTGCCGGTTCGACGACCGCGGCGACCGCGGCAACCACTGGTTCGAGGAGTCGGTCTGCGAACTCGCCTCGCTTTACACGCTCCGACGGATGGGGGAGCGATGGCGGACGGCGCCGCCGTACCGGAACTGGCGGGACTACGCGAAACACCTCACCGCGTACGCGCAGGCCCGCCTCGACGGCCACCCGCTGCCCGACGGGCAGACGCTGGGCGCGTGGTACGCCGTGAACGCGGGCGCCCTGCGGAAGAACCCGACCGACCGCCGGCGGAGCACGACCGTCGCCGCCGCGCTGCTCCCGCTGTTCGAGCGGACCCCCGCCGGCTGGGCCGCCATCCACTACCTCAACCAGAACGAGCCGGACGCGGCGCGGCCGTTCGCCCGGCACCTGCAACGCTGGCACGACGAGTGCCCGGAGGAGCACAAGCAGTTCGTCCGCGCGGTCGCGAATGAGTTCGACGTCGCGCTCCGTTGACCCACGAGGCCTCGATGACCTGGCCGATCCCGTCCGCGTGCGTCCTCCTCGTCCTGACGATCGGGCTCGGGTTGCGCCTCCGCCGCCCGCGCTACGTGGGCGACACGCCCCACTGCCGGCGCTGCGGCTACGAGGTCACCGGCAACCAGAGCGGCCGGTGCCCCGAGTGCGGGAACGCCTTGGCGGGCACCGGAACCGTACTCGGTCGCCGCGCCCGCCGGCCCGTACTGGTACCGCTGACCCTGGCGGCGCTGGCGGGGTTCGCCGTCACCGCCACCGTCGCCGGCCGGCGGGTGGACTGGTATGCCTACCGCCCCGACGGATGGGTGGTGAAGGACTTGGCGTCGCGAGACGTCACCCTCGCGAGCCGGGCGTGGGCCGAGCTATCCCGCCGCCGGGACGGCGGGAAGCTGTCACCTGCCGCCGACCGGTCCTTGACGGAACTCGCCTTGGCCGCGCACGCCAAACCCGGCTCGACCGGCGCGTCGGTCGAGGGGGCCCTGCTGAACCACCTTTACGGTCTGCACGAGGCCGGGAAGCTCACCCCTGCCCAGGTCGATCGACTTTATCAGCAGGAAGTGAGGGTCGTCCTCCGCGCTCGACCGGAAGTGGCCGTCGGCGACGAGGTGCCGGTAGAGGTCAGTGTCGAGTTCAGGACTTGGTTCGGCAAAACCGGATACCGGATCCGGTCGATCGCCTTGGCCGCCCCGGCGGCAAGGGGGCGGGCGCGGGAGGTGGCCCGGTTTGGGGACCCGCCACCGAAGCTGCCTGACCACGTCGCACCGGGCGACTACGAACTGCTGGCCGAGGTCGAAGTGGAGGCCGACTTCCGCCGATCGGAGTCGTCCCGTGCGAATTACGCGTGGAAGGACAAGGTGAATCTGGTCGCCCCGGTTCGCGTCGTCGCGCCCGCCGTCACCGATCTGGTGAAGTGGGACGACCGTCCGAAACTGGCCCCGGAACTCGGCCGCGCGTTCCGCGCCAGGCTCTCGGACGTCCCGGCGATGGGCGGGTTAGTCCTGGAGTTGTCGGCGAACTCGCCCGGGTGCGATTTTGCATTCGACGCGGTCCTGAAGGTGGATGGACGGGAACACGGCGTGGGGGCCTTCACCGGGAAGTCCGGGAGGTCGTTCTCGAGATACTATTACCCCAAAGAGCTGGCCCTGCCGGTCGGCAGGAAGGTCGACGTCTTGCTGCGCGGCAGCCAGTCCGCTGCGAAAACCACGACCGATCTGTACCGGATTTGGAAGGGGGACATCGTGCTGGAGAACGTCTGGTCGGGGGGCCGCAGCAGGGAAAACAGTCCCGGCCCGCCGAAGTAGTCTTATACAATCAATCCGCTGGAGACCCTCCCCCTTGGCCGACATCCCTCAGATCCTGCCCCTGGAGCCGCGGCTGTTCCTGACCGTTAACCCCGCGGACATGGGGAAGGGAGACTGGATCTGGTACATGTCGAGCGCGCGGGCGAACCTGAACGTCGCCACCAACCTCGAGGTGTTTCAGAACCTCAAGGCCAAGGGGATGAACTGGGTGATCGTCAAGGCGTCGCAGGAAACCAGCCCGAACTTCGCCTCGACCCAGTTCGACGCCGCGTTGATCAAGGACGCCCACCGCGCCGGGCTGAAGTTGTTCGCGTACCAGTACGTGACCGGGGAGAACCCTGCTGGCGAGGCGGCCGCGGCGAAGACGGTCCTCGCGCGCGGGGCGGACGGGTTGGTCGTCAACGCGGAGATCGAGTACCAGAACCTGGGGGCGGTCGTTGGCGGGCAGCGCGCGACGACTTACTTCACGTCGATCCGCCAGGACTACCCCGACACGTTCCTCGCGCACGCGCCGTTCCCGATCGTGTCGCTGCACCGGCCGTTCCCGTACTACGAGTTCGGCAAGTACACCGACGCGGTGATGCCCCAGGACTACTGGGGGCTGATGAAGAAGACGCCGGCCGAGATGGTCAAGTGGCAGAACGACGAGTGGAACGCGCTGTACGCGAGCTGGCGGAACACGCCCAAGGCCGACGCGATCAAGCCGCTGGTGCCGATCACGCAGGGGTGGAACGAGGCGGCGGCGAACTTCACCGACGGGCCGCAGATCGTCGAGTTCGTCGACCTGCTCAAGGGGCTGACGAACCCGGCGACGCCGGGCGGGTACAAGGGCGTCTCGTTCTGGTCGGTCCAGCACCACACGGCCGGCATGTGGACGGGCATCGGGCAGGCGACGATCGGCGGCGCGCCGACCCCGATCTTCTCGGCCGGCGACACCGTCCGCGCCAACGGCACGGGCGGCACGGGGCTTAACGCGTGGCCCACGTCCGCTGCGACCGGCACGCCGGTCAACAAGCCCGAGGGGTCGATCGCGACGGTCACGGGCCCGGCCGTCCTCTCGCCGGACGGCTGGTGGCGATACCCGGTGCGTTACAAGGGGGACAGCGTGGACCGCTGGAGCGCCGAGGCGTACCTCGCGCTGGCGGCGCCGCCGGCCGCCCCGATTTACGCGACGCCCGGGAACGGCGCGGGCACGGCCGACACCACCCCCACGCTGGATTGGGCGGACGTCGCCGCGGCGACCAGTTACGACGTCTACGTGGACGGGCAGCTCACGGCCAATGTCGCGACCAGCAATTACACGATCCCCGCCGCGTTGGCGGCCGGCGGCCACACGTGGCAGGTCCGCGCGAAGAACTCGATTAGCGCCACGGCCGGGGCGACGTGGTCGTTTACGGTCCTGCCGCCCGCTCCGGCGACGCCGGGCGCGCCGGCCCCGGGGAACAACGCCCCGCTTTACGTGAAGCCGTCGCTCCTGGACTGGGCTGACGCCGCCGGCGCGACCGGCTACGACGTCTACCTCGATGGCGTCCTGCTCGGCAACACGCCGAACAGCCAGTGGACGCTGACCGCCCCGCCCGCGCCGAAGGTGCAGCACGTGTGGCACGTCGTCGCGAAGAACGCCGGCGGCTCGACCACCGGCCCGGACTGGACGTTCCGCGTCGACCCGATCGCCGGCGACGCGAACGCGGACGGCCGGGTGGACGCCGCCGACCTCAGGCTTGTCGCCACCCGCCAGAGCCAGGCGGGCGGCTGGACGGCGGGGGACTTCAGCGGTGATGGCGTGGTCGGGTTCACCGACTTCCAGATCCTCGAACTGAGCTTCGGCAACACCGCGCCCGCCGCCGCCGCCAGCCCCGCGCCGGCGGACGAGGTGCTGGCCGGCGCGCCGCCCCAAACGGCCGCCACGCCCGTCTTCTCGCTGACGCCGGTCAAGCCGGTGAAAGCAGTAAAGCCAGTGGTCGCGCGACGGCAGTGACGACGTTGTCCGCGTAGGGTGTGCTTCGGCACACCGGTTGCGCGGCGGATCAGACCGGTCCGATTCTCGCGAGGCCTCGGTGTGCTGAAGCACACCCTACAAGAGGGACGTCCGCCGGCGGGCCGCGCGTGCTATACTCGCCCCAATGGCGATACGGATCCTCTGTCTGGGCGACATCGTGGGGCGGCCGGGGCGGCGCGTGGTCGAGCAGAAGCTCAAGGCGGTCGTGCGCGAGCGGAAGGTCGACCTGGTGGTCGCGAACGCCGAGAACATCGCCGCCGGCAGCGGGATCACGCAGAACCTGTTCCACAAGGTGCGGGCGTACGGGGTCGACGTCGTCACGCTGGGCGACCACGTCTACCGAAAGGCCGACATCGTCCCGACGCTCCAGGCCAGCGAGCGGATCGTCCGGCCGGCCAACCTGAGCGCGCAGGCGGCCGGGCGGACGTTTACTGTGGTGACGTCGGCGAACGGCGTGCAGGTCGCGGTGTTCTGCCTGCTCGGTCGGATCTACATGAACATGCCGTCCGACGACCCGTTCGCGACCGCCGACCGGATCCTCAAGGGGCTGCCGGCGGGGGTGAGGGTGGTCGTGTGCGACATGCACGCCGAGGCCAGCAGCGAGAAGGTCGCAATGGGCCACCACCTGGACGGCCGGGCGTCGGTCGTGTTCGGGACGCACACGCACGTGCCGACGGCGGACGCGAAGGTGCTGCCCGGGCAGACGGCGTTCATCAGCGACCTGGGGATGTGCGGGCCGTACGACTCGGTGCTCGGGCGGCGGAAGGACCGGATCCTCAAGCACATGACGACGCAGATGCCCGTGCCGTTCGACGTCGCGACGGGCGACGTCCGGATGTGCGGCGCGCTGGCCGAGGTCGACGAGACGACCGGCCGCGCGATCTCGATGGAGCGGATCGAGGTGCAGGGGGAGAACGAGTCGCAGGCCTACGACGCCGACGACAAGAACCCGGCGAACTTCGGCGGCGGCGGCGGGGAGTAGGGCAGCGGCGGCGGAACGAAAAAGCACGCCCCGGTCGGTGGACCGGGGCGTGCTCGTTGTGGGGGTTGCGGTCGCGCGCGGCCTCAGGCGAGGTCGACGTCGGTCAGGCGCTCGGACGGGGCGCGGTCGAGGATCAGGTCGCGGGTGCTCGGGCTCCCGTTGTTGTTCACGACGAACCAGTCGGTGCCCGCGCCGCCGACCAGCAGGTCGACTGCGCCGTCGTCGAACACGTCGACGTCCGGGCGGAGCAGCGTGGTGCGGAGCGCGTTGACGCGGGTCGCGTAGTTCGCGGGGAGCAGCCAGGCCGCGCGGATCTGGCTCAGGGCGGTGGCGTCGGCGTCGTGGACCGTGTAGCCGGCGACCAGGGCGTCGTCGTCGTTGTTGCCGACGATCCAGTCGGCGCCACCGCCGCCGATCAGCACGTCGCGGCCCGAGCCGCCGGCGATGACGTCGTTCCCGGCCCCGCCGACGATCACGTCGTGCCCGGCGTTGCCGGTCAGGATGTCGTTGCCGGCCGGGGGGATGGCGCTGTCGTCGTCGCCGAACAGCAGGTCGTTGCCGGAGCCGCCGGAGATGACGTCGCTGCCGTCGCCGCCGTGGATCTCGGCCGGCTTGGTGACGGCGGCGTCGACGGTGATCCAGTCGTTGCCCGCGCCGCCGACGACGAGGATCGAGGTGAACGAGGCGGCGGGGAAGGTCTGCGGGGCACCGCCGTCCACGACGACGGTGACGGTGGCGGTGTTGCCGCTGCCGCTGCCGCTGCCGGTGACGGTGACGACGTTGGCGGCGCCGGTGCCGGTGACGGTCAGGACGCCGTTGACGATGACGGCTGGGCCGGTGGGGGGCGGGGCGGTGACGACCAGCGTGGCGGACGCCGACGCCGACTGGGCCGCGGAGTCGGTGGCGGTGAAGGTGACGGTGTACGTGCCCGGGGCGGTGGGCGTCCAGGTGAATGTATCGCCGGTGCCGTTCGCGACAACGGCACTCGCCGCGTTAATCACCTGCCACGTCCGGGTGACGGTGTCGCCGGGGTCGGAGTAGGAGCCGACGAAGGCGGCGGGGGCGCCGGCGACGACGGTCGCGGGGCCGCTGACGGCGACGTTGGTCGGGGCGGGGTTGACGACGGTGGCGGCGCCCAGCAGGCGGGCGAAGCCGATATCGCTTGGGAAGCCGGTCGTGCCGGCGACGTAGACGTCGCCATTGGCGGCGACGCCCAGGGCGACGGCGGTCGCGGGTGGGGCTCCGCCGGCGAACGCGACCGTGACGACGCCGTTGCCCTGAACGGCCCCGTCGCCGTCGAAGTTGGTGTCGGGCGTGCCGCTGGGCAGCAGGCGGATGACGACGGCCTGGCCGCCGTCGGAGGTGGCGGAGAGGAGGATACGTCCGGCGGGATCGACTGCAATGTCGGTCGCGCCGCCGGTGGTCGCGGGGCCGGCGGTATGTTGCTCGACCAGCGCGCCGGTTGCGGGGTTGATGATGGCGACGCCGGCGGAGGCGCCGGGCGCGCCGCCGAGGGCCGCGTAGAGGCGGCCGTCGGCGTGCAGGCGGAGGGCGTTGACGAGGTCGGCGGCACCGGTATGGAAGGTCAGGACGCCGTTGACGCCGAATCCGTCCTCCGCCGCGCCGGTGGCGGCGTTTAACTTGACCACGAGGAAGTCGTGCCCGGTCGCGCTGCCATTCAGCGTCGAGCCGCCGACGTAGATCGCGCCGTCGTCGACGACGAGGGCGTTCACGGCGTCGGATCTGCCGGCGGCGTTCGAGTCGATCAATTTCGCCGAGTCGGAGACCAGTATGCCGTTAGTGCCAAAGTTGTTGTCCGCCGCGCCGGTCGGGTCGAAGCGGGCGACGAAGAAGTCGAAGCCGAAGTCGAACGTGAGGACGCTGCCGGCGACGATCACGGCGTCGCCGTCGGCGGCGACGGAAACCTTGTACTGGACGTCCAAGGTATCGCCCCCGGCGAACGCTATAACCGCGACGCCGTCGACCCCGAACTCGGCATCAGCAGTGCCGTCCGGGAGGTAGCGGGCGACGACCGGTTCGCCGTTCGGGCTGTACCCGCCGACGAGTATGCGGTTCGAGGCGTCGGTGGCGATCGAGGTGACGGAGTCGCCGCCGCCCGTGCCGAAGTCGATTTCGATCGCGCCGCTGGCGCCGAACTCCGGGTCGGCCAGACCACTGGCGAGCCGGCGGTAGAGGAGGGCGTTGCCGGTGACGGTGCGGCCGGCGAGAAGGACGTGGCCCTGTCCGTCGACGTGAACAGCGGTCGCCTCATCCCACGTGCCGACAACAAAATGGGCGCTTCCGACGGGCGACGCGGCGGAATTGGGGGCAATCGTGCCGGCGGTCAGGTCAAGTCCTTGTAGCGGCACCGGGGAGGCGTAGGCGGCGGTGACCGTGCCGGTGCCGTCGACGGTGGCGACGTGGAACAGTCCCTGGCCCGACGGTTGCACGAGCCCGATGTTCGAGAGGGCGACGCCGGCCGCGCCGTACGACGCGTCGCGCGGCGCGGTGAGGCTGGCGTAACGGATCGCGCCGGGGCGGAGGACGCCACCGCCGTCGGAGAGGCGGGCGGTCACGTAGATTTGCCCACCGACGACGCCGCCGCCGGTCACCGCTTCGTTGGCTTGGAGGGGGTCGGTGCGGGTGACGGCGACGCCGGCCGAGTCGTACTGGGCGAGGGCGACGCCGGCGGAGTTGCCGATCGCGACGACGTCACCGCCGGCGGTCGCGCCGAGCGCGGCGACGCTGGAGTCGGCGGCGAACGACGTGACCACGACGCCGTCGACGCCGAACGCGGGGACGGCGGCGCCGGTCAGGCCGTCGAACTTGGCGACGGTGAACGAGGTCAGCGTGTCTTGGGTCGAGTTGCCGCCGGCGACGACGGCGCCGTTGACGAAGGCGACCGCGGCGGCCCGGGCGGAGTCGAAGTCGGTGTCGGGCGCGACGCCCGTCCAAGTGAGCGCGCCGGTGGTGGACAGCTTGGCGACCGCGATCGTCGGGTCGCCGGACGCGTCGGTCTGGCCCGCGACGGCGATCACGTTGTTGTCAGGGTCGAGGGCGATCGCGGCCAGCGAGTCGTTGGCCCCGCCGAACTCGACCGACGTCGCCGAGCCGAGCGTGCCGCCGGCGGAGACGCGGACGACCAGGCCGTCGCCGCCCAGGGTGCCCGCGGCGTAGATCGTTTCGTCGGCGGCGACGGTCAGGGCGTCGAAGCGGGCGCCGGCGGGGAGGGGGAGGACGACTTTGCCGTCGGCGTCGAACGTCGTGTCGAGCGTGCCGTCGGCGTTGAATCGGGCGAGCAGCGCACTGCTGGTGGTGGCGTGCGTGCCGGCGACGACGACCTTGCCGCTGGCGGCGTCCCGGGCGACGGCGGTGACGATCTCGTCGCCGGAGGTGCTGAACCCGTCGGTGAAGGAGTAGTCGACCGAGCCGGCGGCGGCGAGCAGGCGGCGGTTTTCGAGGGACTCGACGACCGAGGCGGTCGCGCGGCGGAGGGGGTTGGCGGGGGCGTGGGCGCGGGAACGGCGGGGGCGGGGGGCCGGACGGGACATGCGACAGCTCCTTCGGGTGTCGGCGCGCGGGCGCGACGGGGGCGCGGCACACCGGGGGCGTGCGCGGCGGTGGGCCTCGGGGCGAGGCGTCGGCGCACGCCCGCGGGGCGCACACGCGGGTCGGCGGCGTGCGGCCGGCACGGGGTTACGGGACCAAGGTTTTGGACGTGGCGTGGCGTGCAGGTCGGCGAGGAACGGCGTCGGGCTTGCCCGGGTCTTCTAGCACCCGCCCGGCGGCCGGCATTCTTCCCACTCCGCGCACAACAGGCCATCCAACGACGCGGGTAGTATGGACCCGCCCGTTATCGTTTGCAAGGAAAAGAGGGGGCGCTGCACAGTTCACACACCGCGCGGGATCACGCGATGCCCCGCGCGGGCTGCGCGCGATTTGCGAGGTGTGGCGGCGCGGGACTACGGAAATGCGCCAGCGTCCGATAAGAGCGACTATACAGGTGGCGCGGGCGCGCGGCGACCGAGGCGCGGGCGCGGCGGAGGGCGTCGAGTCCTTAGGGGAAAATACTTATTCAGAACAGGAGGGGTTTGCCGAGTTTCCGGCGGATGACCTGCATCTGGCCGACGTGCATCATCACGTGGCCGGACAGGACGATGCCGAGGTGGCCGACGGTCGGGGCGAACTCGGCGATGCGGCCGGGGGTGGGTTTGGGGAGGTCGTCGGGGGTCAGGGTCTTGAGCCAGTTGGCGGCGGCGTCGTAGGCTTGGGTGAAGGTCTCGAGGAGGTCGGTCTTGGGGGGGAAGAAGGCGGGGTCGTCGACGTGGGCGGTCTTGCCGCCGCACTTTTCGCCGAGGGCGGCGACGGCGGCGGGGATCACGCCGGGCGCGACGGCGCCGACCAGGTTGGCGGCGACGCCGACCAGGTGACCGACCTGCCAGGCGGCGTGGTTGGCGCCGGGGGCGGGGCGGGCGAGCATCTCGGCGTCGGAGAAGTCGGCGAGCGTCATCTTCAGGACCTCGACGTCGCGGGAGAGGACGTCGCTCATCAGCTCGGTGGGGGTCATCGGGGGTGCGCTCCTTCTGAGCCGGATGATTGGGACGGGGGGTGGGGAATTCAAGGGGCGGGGGTGGCGGGGTATGCTTAGGCGGGCGGGGGCGAACGGGAGCCGGCGTTTGACGCACGAGTCGGAGCAACTGAGCTGGCACGCGGTAATCGGGTATGGGGCGCTCGCGCTGATGGCGCTGGGGCTGGCGGTGGAGGGGGTGACGGCGGTCGCGCGGCGGGCGGGGGTGTTGCGGGCGGCGGGGCGGTGGGTGTTGCTGGCGGGCGGGCTCGCGTGCCTGCCGGCGGCGGCGGGCGGGACGTACGCGTACTACGGCGTCGTGCGCGGCGCGGCGCACGGGGACGAGGCGGCGGGCGGGCGCGAGTTGGCGAACGAGGGGTGGTATCGGCTGGCGCGGGCGGCGGCCGCGGAGGGTCTATCGCGCGAACGGTGGGGGCAGTTGGAGCGGCACGCGCGGCTGGCGGGGGTGGGGACGGGGATGGTGGTGATGGGGGTGGTCGCGTACCTCGGGGCGAGCGACGGGTGGCGGCGGCGGTTGTACGGGTTGGGGGTGGCGTGGACGGTCGGGGCGGTGGGGGTGATGGGCTGCGGGATGGGGGTGGGCGGGGTCGAGGGCGGCGTGGTCGGGCCGGTGGGGGTGCACGTGGCGCTGGCGGGTGTGACGGCGGCGGTGGCGGTGGCGGCGGTGGCGGTGTCGATTCGGGCGGTGGTGGTCGCGCGGGAGGGCGGGGGGCTGGCGCGGTACTGGGTGGCGGTGGCTGGACTGGCGGTTGGGACGACGGTGGCGGGGGTGTGGGCGGGGACGCGATGGGAGGTGGAGGCGATGGTGGCAATCGCGCGGCTGCCGCGGAACCTGGTGCACGTGGGGCTGGGGGTGGTGGTCGTGGGGTTGACGGCGGGGCTGGGAGTGCTGACGTGGCGCGGGGCGGCGGGGCGGCGGCCTCGGGTGGTGCTGGGGATGGCGGGGCTGTTGGCGCTGGCGCTGGCGGCGCAGGGGTGGGTGGGGGTCCTAATGATGTATGACGGGTCGACGGGGGGGACGGAGGTGTTCGGGTTTCAGCGGCCCGTCGTTCAGGGGAGAGAGTGAGCGGGAAAGGCGGACGGCGGAGAGATACGGAAAGACAGGGCAGACAAGAATGTCCGCCCCACCGTGGCGGGGCGGAGGCACCAAGGGCGGGTCGGAAGGTTCTGCTCGTGCAGTCAAGAACGTCTGCCCCACCGGTGCGTGCGTCTGACGGGGTCTGGTTCAGGTGTGGGGTTCGACGCGGTCGATGTCGAGTTGGAAGACGCTTTGGACTTTGCCGTTGGCGCGGATGACGTTGACGTGGAGGGTGCCGAAGACCTTGATCGGGCCGGCGCCGTCGTAGTTGGCGACCTTGCCGCCGCCGGGGACGCGGCAGTCGACGAAGTGCTGGACCTTGGGCTCGCCGCCGAAGCAGCAGCGGGCGACGGAGTAGCAGAGCTGGAAGCGGCTGACCTTGGAACCGGCGGTGTCGTTGGCGGGGGCGACCTCGCCGATCAGGAGGACCTTCTTGCCGCTGAGGTCGCGGTAGCGCTGGGGGACGTCCTGGAGGGTGCCGGCGTACTGGTCCATCTCGAAGGTGCTCATCGTCTTGAGGTCGACCTCGAAGTGGCCGCCGCGGTCGGTGATGCCGCCCTTGACGACGCTCTGGTAGGTGACGGTCATCGCGTAGGCGACGAGGCCGAGGACCAGGGCGGAGACGACGCCGACGCGGGCGATCGCGCTCCAGTTGGTCGGGCGGCGCGTGGGGGCGGCGGCGACGGGCACCGGCGCGACGGGCACCGGCTGCGCCGGGGCGGCGGGGGCGGTCGGGGTCGTGGTCGCGGCGGCGGGGGTCATCGTGGCGGTTTCCATGTCTTGCAACTCCTGACACAGAGCGGACGTCGGGGCGCGGTTACTTGGCGGCGGGCTTGACGGAGGTCACGTCCATCTCGAAGACGCTGATGATGTAGCCGTCGTCCTTCTTCTCCTCGACCTTGAGGATGCCCTCGCAGATGATCTCGTCGGGGTAGTAGCTGACGGCCTTGCCCTTGGGGGCGTGGACGACGATCTGGTGCTGGATCTGCGGGGGCTGGCCGAAGCAGCAGGCGAACAGGCTGGGGACGAGGGAGAAGTGGCTGATGTTGTCGGCTTGGTCGAGCGGGATCATGAAGCCGCTGACGCGGATCTTGGTGCCGGTGAGCTTGCGGACGTCGTCGGGGATGTTGCCGCCCTTGTCGGCGTCGTACTCGAAGTTGCCGAGCTCCTTCATGTTGGTCGCGTAGACCTCGCCGGGCTTGGGGGCGTGCCGCTTGCGCTTCTCGGGGGCGGTCTCGACCTTGGGCTCGTTGAGGTCGGCGGCGGGGACGGGCATGGCGGCGGCGAGCTGCTTGATGTTGGTCTCGCAGACGCGGATCTGCTCTTGAAGGGCGGCGTAGCGCTTCTTGTCGGTGTCCTTGACGCGCTCGGCGACCTTGCCGAACAGCTCCTTGGCCAGCGAGTACTGGCCGCGACTGAAGGCGTCGTTGGCCCGCTGCTCGAGGGTGGCGATCGTGTCCTGCTTGGCCTCGGTCTTCGGGGCGTCGGCGGCGGCGGGGGCGGCTTGCTGGGCGAATGCGGGGAGGGGGACGGCGGCGAGGGCGGCGGCGAGGATCAGCTTGTTCAAGGTCATGGTTTTGCTCCGGTTCGGTCGGGTCTGCGGCCCTGCGGGCACACCGCTCAACGCGCGGGACGTGGTCGACGTGCCGAGGGGGAAGTCCTTTTCCTACTGGTTATACCGCGGTCAGGTTCGTGGCGACCGGGGTTCGGTAGGCCTTGAAGCCGGGGACGAGGCCGGCGATGACGGCCAGAACGGTCACCCCGATCAAGTATAGCCATTCCTCGGGGCTCGTTGCGACGTAGTTGATGGTCGTGCCCATCTTCTTATTGAAGTAGCCCGATACGATCGCGCCCAAGGAGTGACCGACGAGCATGCCGATCGCGCCACCGATCAGGCCGATCAGACCGGCCTCGGTGCAGATCAGGGTCAGGACCTTGCCGCGGGTGGCGCCCAAGGCTCGCATGATCGCGATCTCGCGGGAGCGGGCGGCGACGGCGTTGTAGATGCTGACCAGGATCGAGACGGCCGCGGTGACGATCACGAGCAGGGCCAGCACCATCAGCAGGCGGGTGCCGGGGGAGAGGAACGTGTTGAAGAAGTCGCGCATCTGGCTGGCGGGGTTGACGGCCATCGCGACGTCGCCGCGGCGGAAGCCGTCCTGCATCGAGATGGCGGCGTAGCCGGAGCGGGCGCGGACGAGGATGGCGGAGAGCTGCCACTTGTCCATGGTCAGGTGGAGGTCGATCGTGCCGTCCTCGTTCAGGTGGTAGGCGTGGTCGTGCTCGTGGTCGTGGCCGTCGTGGGAATCCTTGGGCTTGGCGGCGGCGGCTTGCGTGGTTGAAGGTTTCGCGTGGGCGTGGCCGTGGTCGTGATCGTGGTCGTGACCGGCGGAGGCGGTGGTGGGGCGGGTGGTGGCGGCGGTGGTTGACGGCTTGTGATCGTGCTTGTGGTCGCCGTGGTCGTGCTTGTGGTCGTCGCCGGCGAGGAAGTCGGCGATGGCTTTCTTCTTGTCGGCCTTGGGGTCGGCGGGGGCGGCCGGCTTCTTGTCGCCGTGGTCGTGGTCGCCGTCGTGGTCGTGGTGGTCGTGCTTGTGGGGCCTGGTGGCGGGGGTGGCGGCGGGAGTTGTCGCGGCCGGCTTCTTGTGGTCGTGGTCGTGGTCGTGGTGGTCGTCGTCTTCCTTCTTCGCAGGCGTGGGGGGCGGGGACGGGGGCATCAGGCCCATGCGCTGCTTGAACTCGGCCATCTTCTCGAGCGAGTCCTCGTGCTGGGGGATGGCGTAGAAGCTGACGAGCGGGATGAACAGGACGCGGTCCTCGGCGGTGCGGGTGGGGTCGAGGACGCCGACGACGGTCCACTTCTCGTCGTGCTCGTCGACCTCGCGGGCGTTGGCGCCGAGGTCGTGCTGGACCTTGAACTGGTCGCCGAGCTTCAGGCCGGCCTGCTGGGCGACCTCGGCGCCGATCACGGCCTCGAACTTCAGCGGGTGGAACATGCGGCCCTGGGCGAGCGTGAACTTCCGGCCCAGGCGGTACTCGAAGGTGGAGGCGGCGTACTGGCGGCTGAGGTCGCGCTCGCTGTCGTCCTTGGGCGGGGGGAGGACGCCGGGCTTCAGGCGGCCCTGGTCGTCGAAGCCCGCGAGCGGGCGGCCCTTCTCGTCGAACCCGAAGAGCGCGGGGGTGGTGCCGGCGACGCGGTAGCCCTTGTAGGTGTCGCCGACGACGTAGGGGACGGCGTGCTTGACCATCCCGGGGTTGTTCCGCAGGCCCTCGTAGAGGACGTAGGGGATGTTCCCGGGGCTTTGGTCGACGTGGTAGACGGTGTTCAGGACGAGCTGCATCGGCGAGCCCTTGGCGCCGACGATCACGTCGTACCCGAAGTCGGTCTGGACGAAGAGGTTCCCGCTCTCGCGGCGGAGGATCAACACGGCGATCGCCAGGGCGGAGCCGAGGACGACGGCGAGCAGCGTCAGCCAGGTCGACAGCGCCCGCTGCCGCATCTGCTTGAGGACCAGTTGGAGGAGGTTCATGGGGAGGGATGGAGGATGAAGGCAGAAGGATGAATCGGATTACGGCAGCCTGCGGGGCTCGTCCCTTTGACGGTTACCGGGCGACGAGGGTTTCGGTTGTCGAGCGGGCGGGTTGGCCGGCGCGGTTGACGTCGGCGAGGGAGAGGACGCGGGGGAGCTGGCGGGCGATGTGGGGGTCGTGGCTGACCAAGAGGAGGGAGGCGTTGACCTCGCTGGACAGGGCGCGGATCAGGTCGAGGACCTGTTGGGCGTTGGCGGCGTCGAGGGCGCCGGTCGGCTCGTCGGCGAGGACGAGCTTCGGGCGGTTGGCGAGCGCGCGGGCGACGGCGACGCGCTGTTGTTGGCCGACCGAGAGCTTGGCGGGGCGGTAGTCGAGGCGGTCCTTGAGGCCGACTTCGGTCAGCAGGTGGACGGCCCAGTCGCGGTCGGGCTTTCGGCCGGTGAACGTCATGCCGAGCAGGACGTTCTCGAGCGCGGTGAAGCCGGGGAGCAGGTGGTGGGTCTGGAAGACGTAGCCGACGTGGCGGCCGCGGAAGACGTCGCGCTGGGCCTCGGTGAGCTGGGTGATGTCGGTGCGGCCGTCGGGGCCGAGGTCGTAGGTGATGCGGCCGGCGTCGGGGGTGACGATGCCGGCGATCAGGTGGAGGAGCGTGGTCTTGCCGGAGCCGGAGGTGCCGGTCAGGGCGACCTGCTCGGCGTCGGCGACGGCGAGGTCGTCGACGTCGATGACCGGGAGGCGCGAGCCGTCGGGGGCGTGGTAGTCTTTGCGGAGCTGGTGGAGGTGGAGGGCCACGGGGTTCTACTGCCTTTCGTCGTCGTCGTAACGCGATCCGGCGGCGAATCGAGCGCGCCGGCGCGGCGGATCGGGGGGCCTGCCCACGGCCCATTCTACCCGAAGGTTTTCCCGGCCCCCCGAGATGCAAGTCAGTGGCAATTAGCATATGCCGGGGCGGGCGGCGGTGTCAACGCGCGCGGGGGCGCGAATTGCACGGCCGGCGGGGCGCACCTAAGATCGGACCGACGTGAAGGACCTCGACGCGATCGAAGCGCAACTGAAACAGGCGGGCCTGCGCGTCACCCCGGTGCGCGTCGGGGTGATCGAGGTGTTGCGGAAGTCCAGCCAGCCGATGGACGTGCCGGGGATCCTGGCGAAATTGCCGGCGTACACCGACGCGGTGACCGTGTACCGGACGCTGAACACGTTCACGAAGAAGCAGATGGTGCACCGGGTGCGCGGGGAGGACCGGTCGTGGCGGTACGCGATCGGGGAGGCGGACGTGGACCGGCGGGCGCACCGCCACCCGCACTTCGTGTGCGAGTCGTGCGGGAAGGTCGAGTGCCTGAAGGACGCGGAGATCCCGCGGGCGTTCGTGCGGTCGCTGCACCTGGACGAGCGGTACGCGGTCAGTTACCCGGAAGTCGTGCTGCACGGCGTATGTCCGAAGTGTCAGTGAGGGGGCAGTAGGCAGGAGGAAACGGAAAGGCGGGGGCGGCCGGTGGTCGACCGCGCCCCGCCTGGGTGGATGCTCGATCGGCAGTTGGTGCTACCTTCGGCGCCGGCGGCGGGCGGTGGCGAGCAGGCTCGCGACGCCAACGCCGGCCAGTGCGCCGGGCTCGGGGGTTTGGACGTCGATGCTGAACGTGCCGGACTCGCCGAAGCCGCCGGCGGCCCGGGTGTCGACGAGCGTGAAGGTGGCGGAGTAGGCGGCGGCGGGGGCGTTGGCGTCGACCCAGAACGTCGGGCTGAATTTGAAGTCGCCCGCCGTCTCGCCTGCGCCGATCAGGGAGTGCGTGTCGCCGGCGTTCGTGAGGACGTCGGTCCCGGTCTCGTCGGCGACGTGCAGGCCGGGCGTTTTTGAGACGAGTTTGAGCGCGAGTTGCGCGCCGGCCAGGGGGCCCGTGAACGCGGGGTTGCTGCTGGTGTAGAGCGCGACCTCGCCGGGGTCGGACGAGGCGGGGTTGAGCGAGTTGGTTGAGCGGAACTCGAAGTCGCTGAAGTGGGCGGCCGTGCCGGGCTTGCTGACCAGTTTGCTGGGGAACAGCGGGTCGGCAACGAGCGGGAGCGGCGGCTGGCCGCTCGACGTCTCCGGGATCCGGTTGTTCGTGTTGGTGCTGACGACGACGGGGTTGGCGGCCGGGCCGGTGTAGCTGTAAGCGCCGATGCTGTGGAAGTGGCTGCTCGTGACGGGGTTGGGGTCGCCCGGGCCGTAGACGTGGGCGTAGCGGAACGTCAGGCGGTTGTGGTTCGGGTTGGGCAGGCCGTTGTAGGTGCCGGAGGTCAGGGTCGGGCGGCCGTCGACGGCGACGTAGAACTCGGCCAAGTCGGCCAAGGCCGGGACGGGAACGGTGGCGACGGCGGCCGCCACGGCGGTTAATGCGAACGGGGGGTACCTCATGGTATCCTTTCCTCGGGTTGAAAGACCTGGTTCCCCGCCGGAGTTTTCCAGGACGACGGCGGGGGACGCTTGTTTGGGCGCCGCCGCACTGCGCGGCGGCGCCGGACGGTTGACTAGGCGACGGGCTACCGCCGCCGGCGGCGGCCGGCCTGAGACGCGGCGGCGACGACGGCGGCCAAGCCGAGCGACGCGGGCTCGGGCACCTCGACACCGAAGTGGTAGGTGGCGGCGCCGACGATCGGGTCGGCTTGGTTAAGGCCGGCGTAGGCGGTGATCTCGAAATCGACTTCGTAGAGGCCGGCGCGGGTGAAGCCCCAGTTGTAGTGGGAGTGGCCGCCCTCGATCGTGTACGCGGCGTCCGTGGCGGTGACGCCGCCGTCGGCGGTGGACATCCAGACGACGGGGGCGCCGAACTGGTCGTTCTGCCAGAGGGAGAAGTCGCCGCCGGCGGGGCCGCGGACGGCCTTGAGCGCGACCTTGATCCACGCCTGGGGGGTGGAGGCGGGGACGCGCGGGTCGCCCGGGTTCCAGGGGGCCAGCGTGCCGGGCGCGACCTCTTCGCTGCCGAGGCCGAGGAAGTTGACCTGCGGGTTCTGCGCCTGCGGGAGCACCCAGAACGGCTGGTTGGCGGTCGCGCCGGTGAACGCGAACGCGGGCGGGACGGTGGCGAGCGTGACCCGGGCGGCCGGGTTAACGTTCAGCAGCGCGTCGTGCGGGGCGTACTCGCCGCTCTCGGCGTGGACGTGCGGGTCCCAGGCGCCGGCGTCGTCGAGCGCCAGGCCGACGTCGACGTGCTCCTGGTCGATCAGGACGGCGGACGGCGACAGCGGGGCGGCGCTGGCGTCGCCGGTCGCGACGGCCAAGGCGATGGCGACGGCGGCTTCGAACGATCTTCCCATCCTTCGATGCATGACGTGCTCCAGTGAGTGCGTGATCGCGGGTCGGCCGCCAACGCGGTGGCACGGTCGGCGTCACTTGGGTTTTGCGAAGTTGATTCCGTCGTCGGCCATCCGCTTGAGGTCGGCGGCGTCGATCGCGGCGACGTGGCCGTCGGCGTACAGGTAGTTGGCGGAGCCTTTGGTCTGGTCCGGGTTCGGGCGGGCGGCGTGGCGGTCGGGGGCGATGTCCTTGACGATCCGCTTCCACTCCTGCCCCGGGGCGGCGAACCAGTGCCGCGAGTGGGTGTGGTCGCTCGTGACGGACACGCCGCGCGAGTCGGAGCCGGTGAAGACCGTGATCGACTCGCTGGCGTTGCGGATCATGAACAGGTTGGTCTGGCCGTCAGGGCCGTCGACGACGACGTACTCGTTTATCACGTAGCTGGTCGAGTGGTGGCGCATACGCTCGGGGCCCTTCGGGTCGGCGGGGGAGATGCGGATCGCGTCGACGTCGCCGACGTAGGGCCGGAGCGTGTAGATCCAGGTCTTCTCGAAGTCGATCGTTGTGTGCGTGGACAGCGGGAGGCGGCCGTTGTGTTCGTTGGCGAACATCAGCAGCCCCTGGCCGATCTGCCGGAGGTTGCTCGCGCAGGCGGCCCGGTTGGCCGACGCGCGGGCGCTGGACACCGCGGGCAGCAGGATGGCGATCAGCAGGGCGATGATGCCGATGACGACGAGCAGTTCGACCAGCGTCAACGCGCCGCGCCGGCCCGCGCCGCCGCGGACGCCGCCGCCGCCGCCGTTGCTTTGGCGGGCGGAGGGGCGGGGGGCGCAGTGGGGGCGCGGCGGTCGCGTGCGACGGCCACGGTCGAACCGCCACGAGGCCGTCGGCCCGCCGCGGTAGCGGGGCGAGGTCATGGCCAGTGTCACTTTCCGTAGGGACGGGGTTCGGGGGCTGATCCGACGACGGCGCGGGCTGCGCGGCGCGGAGGCGGCGCGGGAGCGGCCCTCAGGGATTACCACGCGACGGGAGGCCCGGGGACGGCGCGGGCGGGTTCGCACGGGGGCGCGAACTGGCCGTGCCGTGGCGGGGGCCGCGTCAGGCGGGTGGAGCGGGCGGGGCGCGCGACGGCGGGAGGAGGCCGTACGGGCTAGGGGGCGGGGGCCGGCGAGCGGGCCGAGTGTCGGCGATGGCCAGGTCGGCCCGCGCGAGGGCGGCCGCGGCTGTTGCGACGTCGGCAATGAAGTGGGCGAGCAGTGTGCAGACGGCGCAGCCGCCGGGACGCGGGGCGTCATCGTGGCCGTCGTGGCTGTCGTCGCCGTGGGCGTCTTCGTGATCGGATTCGTTGGCCTCGTGGGTGTCGCCCGCTTCGCCGTGATGTTCGGCGGCGGCGGGCTTACAGGCGTCGCCGGGGTGGTGCCCGGCGTGCGTGTGGGCGAGCCGCGCCGGGCCGGCCGCCCAGCAGGCGACGGCCAGCAACAGGACCCAGGGCAGCACTCGTGGGCGGGGGCGCATGGTGACGGAGGTTGGCGGCGGCGACGTGGGGCGGCACCGCGCCGCTCCCACGTGTCGTCGAAAGTAACGAAGCGGCAAACGCCAGTCAAGTTAAAATGCACTTAAGTTGCATCTGAGTGCGGCGGGCGTCATGTTTACATCCGGGTGTCGGGACGGCAAGATCGAACGCGGCGGGGAACGTTCTGCCCGCCGCAACCCTGGGAGGTTCGATGGCCCGCGCCGCAGCAGTCGCTTTGATCGTCGCCGTCACGTTGGTCGCCGGCGCGCCGCGGGCAAGCGCGGCGGACGCTCCCGCCGCCGCGCCGGACGGGAAGGCGAAGCGGGTGTACTTCGTCGGGAACAGCGTGACGGACACGGTGAAGTACGGGCTGCTGGCGGAACTGGCGAAGTCGCGCGGGTGGCGGATGGAGTGGGGGCGACATGTGATCCCGGGAACGCCGCTGTTCCTGCCGTTGCGGGAGGCGGCGGCGGGGAAGGCGTCGGGGTTTACGGAGAAGCCGTACGGAGACTGCAAGCACGCGCTGGAGAACTTCCAGTGGGACGTGGTGACGCTGCAGCCGTTCGACCGGCTGCTGGAGAACGTGGACCGGAAAACGGGGAAGGACGAGGAGGGGGACCTGGTGACGGTCAACCGGTTCATCGCGCTCGCGGCGGCGAAGAGCCCGGACGCGCAGTTTTACATCTACGCGCGGTGGCCGCGGATCACGGTGAACGGAAAGGGTGTCAGCTTCGACAAGGACGCGTACGACCAGAACGTCCGAGGCGTGTCGCCGCCCGCGGGCAAGGCGCCGGCGGCGAAGCTGGCCGGGCCGATCGACTCGTACGAGAAGAACTGGCTGCGGAAGTACACCGGCGGGTGGGACGGGTCGAACGAGTCGCGGGACTACTTCGAGACGCTGACGCGGAAGGTGCGCGAGGCGAACCCGGGCATGAAAAAACCGGTGCGGATGATCCCGGCGGGGCACGTGCTGTACGCGCTCGACCAGCAGTTCAAGGCGGGGAAGCTGCCGGGGTACAAGGGGGCGATCGAGGACCTATACGCGGACGGGATCCACCTGAACAACAAGGGGTCGTACGTGGTGGCGTGCACGTTCTTCGCGACGATCTTCGGGGAAGATCCGGCGGGGCTGCCGGCGGCGGGGTACCAGGTGGACGACGCGGCGTTCGTTAAGCTGGCGCACGAGACGATCTGGGAGGTCGTGCGCGGGACGGAGCTGGCGGGAGTGGGGCGGCCGTGATCTGGCCCCCTGTCCCGGCCGCGACGGTTGATCTCCGTCGCGGGGACGGCGCGAACGCGGCGGGGAGTGGGTTGGGGTGAGGGGGCATTGCTTGCGCGAATTGCGGCACTCGCCGGTTGGGAAGGCCCCTCACCCCTGCCCTCTCCCACGGCCGATGACGTCATGCGGCGACGGGGCGTCGAGGGCGGCCTTGGGAGAGGGAGGATGCGGTGCGCCGGGGCGGTTCGCGAGTGGCACGGTGAAGGCCAAGCGCTGAAGCACACCCTACAAGAGGGGGTCGTCACGTCTCGCGGGCGTAGTACTCTTCTTCGAGCTGCTCGAGTTTTTTGGAGAGGGATTCGAGCTCTTTCTGGAGCTTCTGGGCGCCGGCGGGGTCTTTGAAGGCGTCGGGGTCGGCGAACTGTTCCTGGCACTCGCTGATCGCGATCTCGGTGTCGGTGATCTGCTGTTCGAGTTCCTGGACGGACAGGCGGCCGAACGGGCGGAGGTAGGGGTTGTCCTTCTTCCCGGTGGACGGTTTCGCGGACTGCGCCTTCGTGGGTTGGGGGCGGCCAGCGTCGGCCGCGCGCTGCCGTTCGACCTTCGCCGCGGCCTCTTCCGCGTCGGCCTGGAGCTTCTGCTGCCAGGCGGTGTAGTTGCCGCTGAAGTCGACGATGCCGGGCGGCTTGAGCACGACCAGGCGCTTCGCGACCTTGTCGAGGAAGTAGCGGTCGTGGCTGACGCAGAAAATCGTGCCCTCGAAGCCGGCCAGCGCGCCTTCGAGGGCCTCGCGGCTGGCGATGTCGAGGTGGTTGGTCGGCTCGTCGAGGACCAGGACGTTGGGCTTGTCGAGCAGGAGTTGGGCGAGGCGGACGCGGGCGCGCTCGCCGCCGGAGAGCATTCCGATCTTCTTGCTCGCGTCCTCGCCGCGGAACAGCATCAGGGCGAGGACGTCGCGGAGGTCCTGGATCGAGGCCTGGCGGTCGGCCATCACCTCTTCGAGGACGGTGTTCTCGGGCTCGAACTCCTCCATGCCGAGGCGCTGGTCGTAGTAGCCGATGTTCAAGTTCGCGCCCCAGCGGAGGTTGCCGGCGTCGGCGTCGCGGCGGCCGAGCAGGACCTCAAGCAGCGTCGTCTTGCCGGCGCCGTTCGGGCCGATCACGGCGACGCGCTCGCCGCGCCCGATCTCGAACTTCACGTCTTTCCAGAGCTGGCGGCCGTCGTACGCCTTGGACAGCTCGCGGACGTCGAGCACGCGGTCGCCGGCGCGCTGGTCGGTCGAGAGCGACAGGTGGATCTTGTGCTGCTTGTTGACCGCCCCGACCATCTGGTCGCTCTTCATGAAGCGCTCGAGCCGGGTCGCGCGGCCGCGGGCCTCCTTGGAGCGCTGGCCGGCCTGAAACCGGCGGATGAACTCCTGCTGCTTCTCGATGTCGGCCTGCTGCTGCTCGAACTGCCGCTGCTGGGTCAGTTCTTCGAGCTCGCGCTGCTGGACGAACGCGGTGTAGTTGCCCTTGTAGCTCTTCAGCTTGCATTGGGTCAGCCAGACGATGCGGGTCGCGAGGCGGTCGAGCAGGAAGCGGTCGTGGCTGATCAGGAGGACCGCGCCGCTGAAGTCGAGCAGGTAGCGCTCGAGCCACTCGATGGCGGCGAGGTCGAGGTGGTTGGTCGGCTCGTCGAGCAGGAGGAGGTCGGGCTCGGCGATCAGGAGCTTGGCGAGCGCGAGGCGGGAGCGCTGGCCGCCGGACAGGGTGGCGACGTTCTGCTCCCAGATGGCCTTTTCGAGGCCGATGCCCTGGAGGGTGCCCTCGAGCTTGTGCCGCCAGGAGTACCCCCCTGCCAGCTCGAAGTCGTGCTGCACCTTGGTGTATCGTTCGAGGACGCGGTCGAGGGCGGGGCCTTCGAGGCCGGCCATCTCGTGTTCGAGCTCGCGGAGGCGGTGGGAGAGGTCGTGGAGCTCGGCGAACGCGAGCTCGGCCTCGTCGATCACGGTGTTGGCCGGGTCGAAGACCGGGTCCTGGCGGAGGTGGCCGACCTTGATCGCCTTGTTGACGGCGGCAGTACCGGCGTCGAGGGTCAGTTCGCCAAGCAAGGCTTTGAAGAGGGAGGTCTTGCCCGCGCCGTTGTCGCCGATCAGGCCGATGCGCTCGCCGCGGTAGACGTTGAGGTTCAGCTTGTCGAACAGGACGCGCTGGCCGAAGGTCTTCTCGAGGTTGGTCAGGGTGGCGATGGGCATCGGTGGTCGTCGCAGGCGCGCGCAGGGCGGAAAAGCGGTGGATTCTAGCCGTCCGCCGCGCGGGCTCAACGCGCACAGCCCCAGGGAGGGTATCGGCAGGCCAGTTCGGTCAGTCCGGCGGACGCCGTAGCCCCTCCAGGCTGGCGATCAGCTTGTCCGACGTCACCGGGGACAGCAGGTGCACGGCGAAGCCGGCGGCGTGGAAGCTCTTGACCTCGTCGGGCAGGCCGAAGCCGGTGATCACGACGCCGTGGATCGCCGGCCAGCGGGCCCGCACCTGGCGCATCAGGTCGGTACCGGTGCCGTCGCAGAAGATCGCCCGGCTGAGCAGGACGGAGAACCGCCCCTGCTCCGCCTCGAGCGTCCGCAGCGCGGCATCGACGGAGTCGGCGGTCACGACGTCTGCGCCGTGCGCGGCGAGGATCCGCTTCATCGCGTGGACGAGGTGGACGTGCTCGTGGGCGAGCAGGTAACGCTCCCCAACGAGCGTTTGCGGCGGCGGCGGCGGCGGCGAAGACGGGACGGTCATGAACAACCTCCGAGTCTCGGGTCACGCGCCGCCGGCGGCGGATTCGTCCTCCGACGACAGCTCTTCCACCTGCTGCTCCAACTGCCGGATCCGCTGCACCAGCTCGGGTAGCTGGGAGAAGGCGGCGTAGACGCGGCGGGCGTGGCTGGCGGGCATCGCCGGGGCGCCGAAGACGGTCGACTGGTCCTCGACGTGGTTCATGATGCCGGCCTGGGCGCCGATCGTCACGTTGTCGCCGACCTTCAGGTGGCCGGCCATGCCGGCTTGGCCGGCGATCGTGCAGTGGTGGCCGATCGTCACGCTGCCGGCGATGCCGATCAGGCCGACGAACAGCGCGTGCGGGCCGATCTTCGTGCCGTGGCCGATGTCGATCAGGTCGCCGAACTTGCACCCCTTGCCGATCACGGTGCTGCCGAGCGTCGCGCGCTGGATCGCGCAGTTGGCGCCGATCTCGACGTCGTCCTCGAGGACGACGTTGCCGGTCTGCGGGATCTTGTGGTGTACGCCCTGGCTGGTCGCGTAGCCGAAGCCGTCGACGCCGATCGCGGCGCCGGCGTGGAGCGTGACGCGGTCGCCGAGCACGCAGTCGTCGTAGACGACGGCGTTGGGGTAGAGGACGCAGTCGCGGCCGACCTTCGCGCGGGGGCCGACGAACGCGCCGGGGTAGACGACCGTGCCCTCGCCGACGGTCGCGGTCGGGTCGACGTGGGCCTTGGGATGGACGCCGGCGTGCGGGTGCTTGCGGTAGCCGTGGAGCGCGACGACGGCCTGGGTGAACGTGTAGTACGGGTCCTTCGCCTTCAGCAGGGTCAGGTCGGTGCGCTGGACGGAGACGGCGGGGGCGACGACGACGGCGGTCGCCTTGGTTGTCTCGAGCTGCTTGAGGTACTTCGGGTTGGCCAGGAAGGAGACGTGCCCGGGCTGGGCGTCGTCGAGCGTGGCGCAGCCGGTGACGTCCGTGTCGCCACCGCCGCCGGCGATGGTCGCGTTGATCTTCGTCGCGAGTTCCTCGAGCTTCATAGGCCGGTAAGGTAGTGGAAGCCCCGGGGTTCAACAAACGCGGCGTTACCGCCTAGTTGGAGGTAGAACGGAGCCCACCATGACCTTGTCGCATCGCCTGATCGTCGCGCTCGTCGCGCTATCCACCCTTACCGGCGCGGCGCTCGCTCAGCAGCAGCAGCAGCAGCAGCAGCAGCAACCGGTCGCGCCGAAGAAGCCGTCGCCGGACGACCAGTACGTGCCCGGCCCGGACTCCAAGCCGCAGGCGGGCGTGCCGAAGGGGACGGTGACCAAGCACGAGTGGAACGACAGCAAGGTGTACCCCGGCACCGTCCGCAGCTACTGGGTGTACGTCCCCGCGCAGTACGACGGCAAGACGCCGGCGTGCGTGTTCGTCTGCCAGGACGGCGTGATGTACAACGCGCCGACCGTGTTCGACAATTTGATCCACAAGAAGCAGATGCCGGTGACGATCGGCATCTTCATCCAGCCGGGCGATGTCCCGCTGAAGGCGGGGGAGGAGCAGCGGAAGCGCCCGGACGGCCGCCCGGGCCCGCGGAAGAACCGCAGCGTCGAGTACGACACGCTCGGCGACGCGTACGCGAAGTTCCTGCTGACCGAGATCTTGCCGGAGGTCGGCAAGCAGTACAAACTGACCGACGACCCGGACGGCCGGTGCATCGCCGGCAACTCGTCGGGCGCGATCTGCGCGTTCACGGTCGCGTGGGAGCGGCCGGACGCGTTCCGGAAGGTGTTCAGCACGATCGGCAGCTACACGAACATCCGCGGCGGCGACAAGTACCCCGAGCTGGTGCGCACGGCCGAGAAGAAGCCGATCCGCGTCTACCTGCAGGACGGGGCGAACGACCTGGTGAACCGGTTCGGCTCGTGGCCTGAGGCCAACAAGGCGATGGCGGCGGCGCTGAAGGAGAAGGGGTACGACTACCAGTTCGTATTCGGGGAGGGGGAGCACAACGCCAAGCACGGGACGATGCTGTTCCCGGACGCGATGCGGTGGATGTGGCGGGACTGGCCGGGGGTGACGAAGTAAGGGCCGTGCGACGACCGGGCGCGGCACCGCACCGAAGCAAGCGGCGTGTACGCGCCCGACACACCGGTCGAGCGGGATTGGGAGGTTGCGTCCCGCGAGACTGCCGCTCGGATGGCTGCTGCTCGTGCGGGTTCGCTCAAGCGGCGGCGGCGGTCGCTGGTGTGCTGGTCGCGCGGCCGGCGCGGCCCTTGTAGAGGCCGGTCAGGCGCTGGAGCAACGCGCGGTAGGCGTCGGGGGCGAGCCAGCGGATCAGAGGGACGTAGATCACCGCGAACCAGGCGCAGATCACGGTCAGGCGGACGGCCTGCGCCCACTTGTGGCCGCGGATCTGGCCGGCGGGGACCAGGTCGCCCAAGAACATCGCCGCGCTGATCGCCAGCGCGCTGGCGACCATCGGGGCGACGTAGACGCGGGCGATGTCGCGCCACGTCCCGCCGCTGGGGCGGATGGCCACGTACAGGAAGACCGGGCCGATCAGTGCGAAGTAGAGGGCGACCGCGATGCCAACGGTCGTCGCGGGGCGGATCCAGAGGTTCGGGCTGTCGGCGTGGTCGCGGCCGAGCAGCGCGCCGATCGTCACCAGCGTGAGGAACACGATCGCGTTGATGACGTTGGTCGCCAGGATCACGCGGAACCGCCCCTGGGCCTGGATCAGGCTGCCGCCGGGCGACGCGACCACGCGGAACGCCATGCCGACGCTGAGCGCCTGGAGGACGGGGATGGCGGCCTGCCACTTGCGGTCTTCGAAGAACAGCCGCACGCCCGGGTCGGCGACGCCCATCTGGAGCAGGCAGAGCGGGACGGCGACCAGCGCGAGCATGCGGGTGGCGTCGAGGAACGCGCGGATCTGCCGCTGCGGGTCGCCCTGGAGCTTCGAGAGCGCGGGGAACAGCACGCCGGTCAGGTTGCCGGTGAAGAGCTGCATGGTCTGGATCGACAGGTTGAACGCGAGGAAGTAGACGCCGAGGATCGCCTGGTTGACGAACAGCAGGCCGAGGACGATGTAGTCGCCCTGCCACTGGAGCATCAGGAACAGGTTGGAGACGAACAGCGTGCTGCTGTCGCTGACCATGTACCGCCAGCGTCGGAACTCCGGGTCCCACCGCACCGGCGGGCGGGCGGCGGCCCAGAGGATGGTCAGGCGTGCGACCGCGATGAACGGCCGGGGCAGGACGAACGCGTAGGCCTTGTACTGGCGCGGCAGGATCCAGGCGAACATCACGGTCAGGGCGAGTTGCCCGACCGCGACGCCCCAGTTGACGCCGGCCAGCAGGCCGAACCGCATCTGGTTCTGGAGCTTGGCCTCGGCGACCTGGTCGAGCGACATGAGCGGCGCGGTCGCGGCAAGGACGAGCAAAATCCCGATCAGCCGCTGGTCGTGCAGCAGCCAGGCGGCGGGCCACGCCGCCAGCGCGGTGATCACGGCGCCGATCAGGCCGAGGCCGACCGACATCCAGAAGGCGGTGTTGGCCCAGAGGTGGTAGGTGCGTTGGCGGTGGATCAGGGTTTCACGGAGGCCGGCCTGTTGGATCAGGCCCGAGAAGCCCGTGACGATCGACGCCTTGGCCCAGAGGCCCAAGTCCTCGGGCATCAGCAGCCAGGCGAGGATGACCTGCCCGGCCATGCCGACGACCTTGGACCCGAGCGTTTGGGCCATCAGCCAGACGAACCCGCTCGCGGTCCGCCGCGCGAGGTTGTCTCGCGACGGAGCGGGGGCGGCGGCGGCACCCGGCTGCGGGGTGGCGCCGGGGGCGTACTGGAGGACCGGCTGGGACAAACGCCTCTACTCCTGACGGCTGCGGGTCGGCTGCTGGCCAAGGACACGTGCGCCGCCCACCGGTCTGGCAACCGGATGCGGTGCGGACGTGCGGGTCAACTTTAACACCAAAACGCCTGCGCACCAGCGAGTATTCGCGGCGGGTTTGGTGGGCTTTTGCGGTTCGGCTACCGTGGGACGCGGCCCGCCAGCGGGCTGGCTAAACGGGGCGGCTTGTGACGTCCGGAACCGGCGCTCGCGTCCGATAAGCTATCGGCTGAGCACGGCGGCATTGTTCACGCCGGTGACCGATCCTGACAACCAGCGGAATAAGGCATCGGAGGAAATGAATCCGACGCGCGCCTCCCCCAGGGAGCCGTCCGGGTTGATCAACTGCGTGTGCGGGATGCCGCTGATGTTGAACTGCTGCGCCAGGTCGGGGTGCTCGTCCACGTCGATCTTGACGGGCACCGCGTACTTGGGCAGGTCGGCGCCCACCTTCGGGTCGCTCCAGGTTTCGGCCTTCATTTGCTGGCACGGCGGGCACCAAGTGGCCGTGAAGTACGCCAGCACCGGTTTGCCGCTCCTGGCCGACTCCTCCCGCGCGGCGGACAAACTCGCGCGCCACGGCACGGCGTCCTTCGACGGGTTCGAGTTCCGGTAGGCGGCGAACGCGAACATCGCGGCGAACACCACCGCGATCACGATCAGGGGCTGGTAGGCCTTGGACTTCATAGATCACTTATCGGTCCGTACGAGCGGCCCGGCCGGTCAGGTCGGGCTGGGGTCGGTGGTCTTCTTGACGAACCGCGGCTCGGTGCCGGCCCGGAGGCGGGCGATGTTGCCGCGGTGCTTCCAGATGACCATCCCGCCGACCACGACCGCGAACGCCAGCAGTGGCCAGCGGTCGCCGAGCACGGGTTGCCGGCGGAGTAACGATAGGCCGATAAACGCGGCGGGGAACGTGACGGCCCCCAGGACGGATCCGAGGCTGATGATGCGGGTGGCGAGGAAGGCGATGCTCCAGACGAGCACGACGACCGCGCCGGGGTAGGTGAAGTCGGGGAACACGCCGACCATGACGCCGACGCTGGTCGCCACCCCCTTGCCGCCGGTGAACTTCAGGAACAGACTGAACATGTGGCCGAAGATGGTGGCGAAGGCGACGAGCAGCCACAGGCCGTAGGTGGTCGCGTCGACCCGCGTCCCGGCCTTGATCGCGTGGTGGACGACCCAGGACGCCGCCAGCGTCGGGACCAGGCCCTTGAGCAGGTCCAGGACGAACACGATCGCGAAGAACCTGCCGCCTAACAGCCGCCCGACGTTACTCGCGCCGATGTTGCCGCTCCCGGCCTTGCGCGGGTCGATCCCCTTCGAGAGCCCGACGATCAGGCCGAACGGGATCGACCCCAGCACGTACGCGATCGGGACGAGGATCAGGAGTTGCTGCTGGGCGGCGGTCATCGTGGCCGCGTTTTAACCGATCCGTCCGCTTAGAAAAAACCGCCGCGCCGTGCTACGATCTGGCGGAGCACCGCCATGTCCGACTCCCCTACGACGCCCGCGCTGACGACGATCCCGACCGAGGTGCTCGACGCGCCGGTCGAAGGACTGAACCTCCGCGGCAGCGGCACGCTGGCCGGCGAGATCGGTGACCGCCCCGCCCTGCTCGTCTTCCTCCGCCACTTCGGGTGCATCTTCTGCCGCGAGATGGTGCGCGACCTGCGGAAGCTTGCGGAGGATCGCCCGGACTACCCGCCGCTGATCTTCGTCTACCAAGGCACGGCGGAGGACGGTCGGACGTTCTTCGGCGAGTTCCACCCCGCCGCCCGGGCGATCGCGGACGCGCCGAAGAAGTTCTACACCGCCTTCGGACTCCGGCGGGCGTCGTTCGGGCAGATGTTCGGGATCCAGGTGTGGACGTGCAGTTTCCGGGCGATGTCGAAGGGGAACTTCGTGGGCAAGCCGGTGGGGGACCCGTGGCTGATGCCCGGGGCGTTCCTGGTGCACGGGGCGGACGTGCTCTGGTCGCACCACTTCGCGCATCAGGGGGACCACCCTGACTGGGACGCGATCCCGGCGAAGGTGCCCGCGGCGGCACCGACTCCCTAACACCCCCCTGCTACTCTTCGCAGTCCGGATCCGACTCCACAGGAGTCGGCGTGTGTTCGTCACGCGATCCTGATCTCCGAGGCGCTCGGCGCATTGATCAGGTCTACGCCGGTGGTGCCGACGCTGGCGATGATTTCCAGGCGGACCCCGAAGCGGCCGGGCAGGTAGATGCCGGGCTCGACGCTGAAGACCATGCCCTGTTCGAGCGGTTCGGTGTTCCCCGCGACCATGTAGGGCGGCTCGTGCACCTGGAGCCCGAGGCCGTGGCCGGTGCGGTGGAGGAAGTGGGGGCCGTACCCGGCGGCCTCGATCACCGATCGGGCGGCGCGGTCGATCGACTCGCAGGTCGCGCCGGGGCGGACGGCGTCGATCGCGGCCTGCTGGGCGGCGCGGACGGTCTGGTAGACGCGGCGGACCTCGGGGTCGGCCGGCTCGCCGACCGAGCAGGTGACGGTGATGTCGCTGTGATATCCGCCCGGCTCGCGGACGCCGAAGTCGAGGATCACGACGTCGCCGCGCTGGAGCAGGCGCTGGCCGGTCTCGTGGTGCGGGAGGGCGGCGTTCGGGCCGGACGCGACGATTGTGAACGCGACGGCGCTGGTCGGAGACCGGGCGAGCAGGGCTTTGCGCAGCTCGGCCTCGACATCGGACTCCCGCTTCCCCTCCTGGCAGAGCGCAACGGCAGTCGGGATCGTGTCGTCCACCACCTTGCCGGCGCCCCGCAGGCGCGCCAACTCGTCCGCGTCCTTCCGCGCCCGTAGCTTGCGGACGATCGCGGAGGCCTTGGTAATGCGGGCGTGCGGCGCGAGCGCGACCAGGTCCATCAGGAACGCCGCCCGAGCCTCGTCGTCGAACGCGATCGCGTTCATCCCGCCGACCGCGTCCTTCAGCGCAGGCAGAAACCCCTCCCCGTCGTTCCACCCGCGCACCGGTTGCCCCGGCAGCGCGTGGGCCTCGACCTGCGGCACGTTCATCGCCGGGACGATCCACGAGACCGCGCCGTCGGCACGGATCACCAGCGCCAGCAGGCGCTCGGCGGCGTGCCCGTGTTCGAACCCGGACAGGTAGTACATCGATGCGCCGGGGGTCAGCACGAGCGCGTCGACCGCGCCGTCGCGCATCGCTTCGGTCACGCGGTGGAGTCTGTTCCGGTAGACGTTGGTCATCGGGTCACGAGCGCCGCGGCAGTTCCAAATGCTTCACGCGGACGATGCCCGGGCGCGCCTTGAGACCCTCAAGAAGCGCGGGGCTTGGCGCCTGGTCGGTCTTGATCAGCATCAGCGCGTGCGCCGCGCCGTCCTCGGCGACGTGGCGGCTGATCACCATGTCGGCGATGTTGACCTTGGCGTCGCCGAACATCGTGCCGACCGTGCCGATCACGCCGGGCTGGTCCTTGTTCAGGACGACGACCATCGTGCCCTCGGGCACCATGTCCATCGCGAACCCGTCGATCCGCAGGACGCGAGGGAGGCGGTCGGCGTACACCGTGCCGAGGATCCGGTGCGACTCGCCGGTCGCGCTGACGACGCGCACGCCCACGATGTCGCCGACCAGCCCGGCCGGCGGCTCAGGCTCGTGCACCTGGATCAGCTCGATGTTCCGCTCGCGGGCGACGTGCTCGACGTTGATCACGTTGACCGGGTCGGTCAGGTGCGGGCGGAGCAGCTCTACCGTCGCCAGCCGCAGCAGCGTGTTCATGTGCTTGGGGGCGCGGGTGCCGCTTGCGCGGAGCGTGATCTGCTTGATCCCGCCCTCGTTGACGCCGCCCAGCAGCGTGCCGATCCGCTGGGCCAGGCCCATCAGCGGGGCCTCGTCTGGCGGCAAGTCGAGCTTGATGCCGCCGGCGTTGACCGCCCCGCGGATCTCGCCGGTCTTCAGGTAGGCGATGATCGCGGTGCAGGCGTCGACCGAGACGGCCGTCTGCGCCTCGTCGGTGCTCGCGCCCAAATGCGGGGTCAGGACCACGTTCTCCAGCTTGAGCAGCGGGTGGTCGGTGGCGGGCGGCTCCTTCTGGAAGACGTCGATCGCGGCGCCGGCGATCTTCTTCTCCTTGAGCGCGTCGGCGACGGCGTACTCGTCGACGACCTCGCCGCGGGCGTCGTTGACGATCAGCAGGTTGGGCTTGACCTTGCCGCCGAACAGGCGGTCGCGGTTGATCAGGTGCTTGGTCTCCGCGCCGCCGGGGACGTGGAACGTGATCACGTCGAGCTGCTTGAGGAACTCGTCGAAGTCGCGGATCAGGGGGACTTTGCCGTCCAGAGCGCTCTGGCCGGAGAAGTAGGGGTCGTACCCGAGCACCTTCATTTCCATTGCCAGCGCGCGGCTGGCGACGGTCTGGCCGATCCGCCCCATGCCGACGACGCCGAGCGTCTTGCCGGCGAGCTGCGTGCCTTGGTACTTGGTCTTCTCCCACTTGGCCGGGCCGGTCGCGACGTGGGCGTGGGCGGACGGGATCTTGCGGGCGAGCGCGAACATCAGGGCCAGCGCGTGCTCGGCGGTCGAGAGGGTGGACGCGGCGGCGGTGTTCAGGACCAGGATGCCCTTGGCGGTCGCGGTCGGCAGGTGGATGTTGTCCACGCCGACGCCGGCCCGGGCGATCACCTTCAGCTTGCCGGGATTCTCGAGCACCTTGGCGGTGACCTTCGCGCCCGAGCGGACGACCAGCGCGTCGTAGTTGGGCACCTCGGCGGCCAGCGCGTCCTCGGACAGCCCGACCTTCTCGTCGAACTCCATCCCCGACGCCCGCAGCTCCGCCAGCCCCTCGGCCGCCAGCTTGTCCGCCACCAGAATGCGTTGTGCCATCGCGTTCGAACCTCTTTCTCGCTTGAGTGGGAAGGCCGGATCGTAAGGAACGGGGTGCGCGGATGCAATCGGCGCCGAGAGTGGGTGAGCGTGACACCGGCATCGTGCCCGTGAACTGGTGCGCAGAACGGGCCGAAGCCGTCCCTCGCGCGGTTCCGCACAACCGTTCATGGGCAGGATGCCCATGGCACGTTGTACCCACCCCCCGGATTTCGACGATAGCCCCGGTAGGTTAGGACGACCTTAACGACCGGGAGCGACCGATAACGTGTTGGCTGCGTTTTGGAACAACTTGCATACGGTGACCGGGGTCGGGCCGTCGCTGCCGTGGGTGGCGCTGGGGTTCGTGGCCGTGAGTGTGCTGCTGCTCGCCGGGGTGCCGGCGCAGCGGCGGCGCGTCGGCGGGTCGTTGATCCTGTTCGGGGTGGCGGTCGGATGTTTGCTCGTTGCGGCCGCGCTGCTGACGGCGGGGGCGACGCCGGCGGACGCCGCAGCGTTTCGCTGGTCCCGCTTCATCGGGTTGCTGCTGCTCGCCGCCGCGGTGATCAACGTTGCCGGCATCCTGCTGTTCGACGTCCTGCTCCCGGCCGTCCGCCTGCGCCCGCCGGGGATCGTGCGGGACCTGGTGATCGCCATCGCGTACCTGGTCACCGCGCTGTCGCTGCTCGGGCTGATCGGGGTCAACCTCGCGGGCATCGTCGCGACCAGCGCGGTCGTCACGGCCGTGATCGGCTTCTCGCTCCAGGACACGCTGGGCAACATCATCGGCGGCATGGCCGTGCAGGTCGACCGGTCGATCGGCGTCGGCGACTGGGTGCGGATCGGCGAGCAGGAGGGGCAGGTCGCGCAGATCCGCTGGCGGCACACGGCGATCGAGACGCGGAACTGGGAGACCGTGCTGGTGCCGAACAGCGTGCTGACCAAGAGCACGGTCACGGTGCTCGGCCGGCGCACGGGCGAGCCGCTCCAGCTCCGGCAGTGGGTCTACTTCAACGTCGACTTCCGGCACTCGCCGACCGAGGTGATCGACGCGGTCGAGGCGGCGCTGCGGGCGGAGCGGATCCCGAACGTCGCCGCGAACCCGCCGGCCCACTGCATCATGACCGACTTCAAGGAGAGCTACGGCCAGTACGCGGTGCGGTACTGGATCACCGACCTGCTCCCGACGGACCCGACGAACTCGGTCGTGCGGTCGCTGGTTTACGCGGCGCTGAAGCGGGCGGGATTCGCGCCGTCCATCCCCGCGCAGTCGGTGTTCGTGACGGAGGAAGACCACGACCGCCGAGACCGCAAGGAAGGGGAGGAGCTGCGCCGGCGGACGCAGGCGCTGGCGGGGGTGGACCTGTTCGACCCGCTGACCGACGACGAGCGGCGGCAGCTCGGGCAGCGGCTGCGGAACGCGCCGTTCGTCCGCGGCGAGACGGTCATGCGGCAGGGTGCGGCCGGCGACTGGATGTACGTGGTGGCGCGCGGCGAGGCGGAGGTGCGCGTGGCGTCGGACGACGGCGGCGCGTCGCGGACGGTCGCGACGCTCCGCCCGGGCGACTTCTTCGGCGAGATGGGGCTGCTGACCGGTGGCGAGCGCGCGGCGACGGTCGTCGCGCGCACGGACGTCGGCTGCTACCGCCTGGACAAGGCCGATCTGGTCGACATCCTGACCCGCCGGCCGGAGGTCGCGGAGGACATGGCGCGGATCCTTGCCAAGCGGCGGGCGGAGCTGGACACGGCCCGCGGGGGGCTGAACGAGGAGGCGGCGCGGCTGAGGTTGCGGCGGAATCAGGGGGACCTGCTGGATCGGATCCGCGGGTTCTTCGGGTTGGATGACTGAGGGGAACCGGGCGGCGGGTGGGACTGTCCCATCCGCGGATGGGACGATCTGCTGAAGCACACCCTACTTGGATGCCGCGGGGCGACCGGGGGTTGTCCCGGCGGGTGGGGTGCCGGACGGGGTGACGGGCGGGCGGCCGAAGGTGGGGGCCGGCGTCGTCGGCGTGGCGCCTGGGGCTGGCCTGGCGAAGGGGCCGGTGGTGGGGCGGGGGCGGTTGCCGCGGCGTTCGTCCATCCGTTCTTCGAGTTCTTCCTCCTCGTCGTCATGGTCGCGGCCGCGGACGAGGTTGGGGATCACGCTGCCGAGTTCCTGGACGGTGGGCTCTTCGCTCTCGGGCCACCAGCCTTCCTCGTGGAAGGGGTCGGGGCCGGTGAAGACGACGTTGACCATCAGGAAGCCGATGCCCATCAGGCCGCAGAGGAGCAGGATGATCGCGGAGGTGCGGGGGGCGGCCTCGGCGTCGAGCTCGATGATTTGGGGTTCGTCGGCCATCGGGGGCTAGAGGGGAAGGCCTCCGGGTCGTCGCTGTCGCGAACGAGCCGGCGTGGGGTGGAGCGGGTTACTTCTCCCAAGGGATATCGGTCATGCCGGCGCGTTTGTTTGCCAGTCGGGCCATGACGAACAACCAGTCGCTGAGGCGGTTCAGGTACGTCAGGATCGTGCCGGCGACCGGGCGGTCCATCGAGAAGTCGACCAGCGACCGCTCGGCGCGGCGGCAGACCGTGCGGGCGAGGTGCAATCTTGCCCCGACCTCGCCGCCGCCGGGAAGGATGAAATTTCGCAGCGGGTCGAGCTCGGCCTCGGCGGCGTCGATCTCCATCTCCAATCGGCCGACCATGGTCTCGTCCAGCAGGGGCAGATTGCTGGTGTACGGGGAATCTTCCGGGGTGGCGAGGTGGGACCCGACGACGAACAACTCGTTCTGGACGCGGAGGATGGCGTCGCCGAGTGGGCCGGCAGCCTGGGCCTTGGCGAGGCCCAGGGCGGCGTTGAGCTCGTCGACGGTGCCGTAGCACTCGAGGCGGGCGTCGGACTTGCGCACGCGACCGCCGCCGTACAGTCCGGTGGTGCCGTCGTCGCCGGTCTTCGTGTAGATCTTCATCCGCCTTCATCATTGACGGGGCGGGGGGCGAGTTCAAGCGGGGTCGGGGGGGCGGGAGGCGGGCGCGGCGGCATCGGGTTTGCAGAACCGTGCGTGAATTGCCCGCCGCTGTCGGCGGGGTTGGCTTCCATCGGAAAGGAGATTGACCGATGCCCCGAGGCGACAAGTCTGCGTACACGGAGAAGCAGAAGCGCAAGGCCGAGCACATCGAGGAGGGGTACGAGGATCGGGGCGTGCCGGCGAAGGAGGCGGCCCGGCGGGCTTGGGCGACGGTGAACAAGGAGGATCACGGCGGCAAGCAGAGCGGGAGCGGGCGGGGGCGGGCGTCGAACAAGACGAGCAGCCGCAAGGGCGGGGCGAAGGGTGGCGCGGCCAGCGCGGCGCGGCCGAAGAGCGCGCGGAGCGCGAGCGCGAGGAAGGCGGCGCGGACGCGGGCGGCGAAGGCGTGACGGGTCATTAGGAAGGACGGTCAGTCTTCGGGTGTCGAAGGCATCCGGGTCGTCGCTGACGCGAACGAGCCCGGCGTGGGGTTAACCGACAGGCGTCGTCCTTGGCGCGGGGCGGGGGTTCGTATAATGCCGCGCCTATGGCCATGCTTATCGACGGCGCCGCGCACGCCCAACGGATCCGCGAGCAGGTGAAGACCCGCACCGCGGAGCACGCCGCGGCGGGGCGCCGCGTCCATTTGGTCGCGATCCTGGTCGGCTCGACGCCGGCGGGCGAGTTGTACGCGCAGCGGCAGAAGGAGACGTGCGCGACGGTCGGGATCGGGTACGAGCTGGTCACGCTGCCGGCCGACGCGACGTTCGACGACGTGGCGGGGACGATCGAGCGGTTGAACCGGGATCTTTCGGTCACCGGGATCATGCTGCACCTGCCGCTGCCGGGGCATTTGGATGCGACGGAGCTGCAGTACAAGATCGACGTGGTGAAGGACGTGGAGGGCGTGAACCCGGCGAACATCGGGTACGTCGTGTACGGGCACACACTGATCGCGCCGTGCACGGCGCTGGCGGCGGTCGAATTGATCAAGACGACCGGCGTGGAGCTGCGCGGGGCGGAGGCGGTCGTCGTCGGGGCGAGCGAGATCGCGGGGAAGCCGATCGCGCTGCTGCTGGCCGAGCAGATGTCGACGGTCACGGTCTGCCACATTGCGACGCGGGACGTGTCGGCGCACACGCGGCGGGCGGACATCGTGGTCGTTGCGGTCGGCAAGCCGAATTTGATCACGGCCGAGCACGTGCGGGAGGGGGCGATCGTGATCGACGTGGGGATCAACCGGGTGAAGCTGGCGGACGGGACGAGCAAGACGGTGGGGGATGTGGACTTCGAAGCGGTGGCGCCCAAGGCGGCGCACATCACGCCCGTGCCCGGGGGGGTGGGGCCGATGACGGTCGCGATTCTGCTGCGGAACACCCTGCGGAGCGCGGAACTGGTGTTCGCGAAGCCGAAGGATTTGTATTAGTCGGCAGTGGGCAGTGGGCAGTGGGCAGGAAAGACGAAGATCAAGGCAAACGCGGATGTCTGCCCCTCCGGGAAGTCTTACAGAACGGCGCGAGGCGTAGTGCGGTTACCTCCCGCGGACGCCGCGGACGCGGCTGGTGGCGGGGGCGCCGGCGGTGGCTTCGGGGCGTCGGGCACCGGCGGCGGCGCTTCGGCCGGCCGGGGTGACGGTGACGCGCGGGGCGGTGTCGGCAGCGGGGAGCGAGTTCAGCAGGAGCGGGCCGATGTTCTCGACCAGGGCGCGGAAGCGTTCGCGGTCGGGGACGAACAAATCGAGGTGCCAGACGCAGTTGTTGAACGAGCAGCCCTCGAGGACGCCGGTGGCCTCGCGGACGATGATCGTGCAATGGTCGAACGTGCAGTTGATGAACGCGTGGCCGGCCATGTAGACCGTTTGGTCCTGGAACGTCACGTTCTCGCGGCGGAGCAGCGTCGGCATGAGTGGGTCCTCCGGACGGGGTAAGGGGCCGGGCGTCCAGCTTAGGCTGTGGAAGGCGGGGAGGGAGGGGGCATTCTTGTCGGGGGGCGGCGGAGATTCACCGCAGAGACGCAGAGATCGCGGAGAAGGCCGGACGGATACGGGGCCGCGCTATCGCCGCTGACGCTTCCAGCGCTTTGCCCAGCGTCAGTGTGTAGGCGGGGCGTCAGGCCGCTGCCGCGTTTTGACATTTCGGGCGTCGCCTTTACCGTCTGAGGCATGAACCTCCTTGGCCAACACCTGATCAACAACGCGCCGACCGCGGCGGGGACGACGACGTTTCGGGCGACGAATCCGGCGACCGGTGCGCCGCTCGAGCCGCCGTTCCACGAGGCGACGGCGGACGAGGTGAACGCCGCCTGCGATCTGGCGGGCGCTGCGGCGCCGGTGCTGCGGAAGAAGTCGCCGGCCGAGCGCGCGGCGTTGCTGCGGGGGATTGCAACCGAGATCACGAACCTCGGGGACGCGCTGGTCGTGCGGACGATGGAGGAGACGGGGCTGCCGCGGCCGCGGATCGAGGGGGAGCGGGGGCGGACGGTGGGGCAGCTCAAGCTGTTCGCGGACCTGGTCGAGGAGGGGTCGTGGGTGGACGCGCGGATCGACCGGGCACAGCCGGAGCGGCAGCCGCTGCCGAAGCCGGACGTGCGGCGGATGCTGGTGCCGATCGGCGCGGTCGCGGTGTTCGGGGCGAGTAACTTCCCGCTGGCGTTCAGCGTGGCGGGCGGGGATACGGCCAGCGCGCTGGCGGCGGGGTGCCCGGTCGTGGTCAAAGGGCACCCGGCGCACCCGGGGACGGGGGAGCTGGTGGCGCGGGCGATCGGAAAGGCCGTCGAGCAGGCGGGGTTCCCGGCGGGGACGTTCGCGCTGGTGCAGGGGGCGTCGGTGGAGGTGGGGACGGCGCTCGTGCGTCACCCGGCCATCCAGGCGGTCGGGTTCACCGGGTCGTTGAAGGCGGGGCGGGCGTTGTACGACTTGGCCGCGCGCCGGCCGCACCCGATCCCGGTGTACGCGGAGATGGGGTCGACGAACCCCGTGTTCGTGCTGCCGGGGGCGATGCGGGAACGGGCGGACGCGATCGCGAAGGGGCTCGCCGGCAGCGTGACGATGGGCGCGGGGCAGTTCTGCACGAAGCCGGGATTGGTGTTTTTGCCGGCGGGGCCGGAGGCGGGCCAGTTGACCGAGGCGCTGGCGGGGGCGCTGGCGGCGATCGCGCCGGGGACGATGTTGCACGCGGGGATTCGGGCGAACTTCCAGGCGGGGGCGGCGCGGCTGGCGGGGATCGGTAACGTCGAGTCGAAGCTCGCGCCGTCGGCGACGGCGGGGTGCCAGCAGGCGGCGATGTTGTTCCAGACGACGGCGGCGAACCTCGCGGCGAACCCGGAGATCGGGCACGAGGTGTTCGGGCCGGTGACGGTCGCGGTGACGACGAGCGACCGAGAGGAGTTGCTCCAGGCGGCGCGGGGGCTGGACGGGCATCTGACGGCGACGATTCACGCGACGCCGCAGGATCTGGCGGAGTACGCGGATCTGGTGGAGGTGCTCGAGGCGAAAGTCGGGCGGTTGATCCTGAACGGCTGGCCGACGGGGGTGGAGGTCACGCACGCGATGGTGCACGGGGGGCCGTACCCGGCGACGACCGACCCGAAGTCGACCAGCGTCGGCACGGCGGCGATCTACCGGTGGGCTCGGCCGGTGTGTTACCAGGGGTTCCCGCAGGAGGCGCTGCCGGAGGAGTTGCGGGACGGGAACCCGCGCGGGATCTGGCGGCAGGTCGAGGGGAAGGTAACGCGGGATTGAGAGATCGCGGAGGGAGTTCACCGCGGAGACGCGGAGGGCGCGGAGAAGACGCCATCTTCGTGCGCCGCTTTCGCGGGGTGGCGCAGGCATTGAGCGATCTGCCTGTGTCGGGCTCATCCTTTGGCGGTTGACGGGTGGCGCGCGGGGGCGGTTCACTGCGGGCATGGACCTTCGTTCCGGGTGTTCGTATTGGACCCAGAAGCAGGGCGATCAACCGCCGCACGCGGCGGCGCTGGATCGGGACGTGACCGCGCGGGTGGCGATCGTCGGGGGCGGGGTGACGGGGGCGCTGGCGGCGTACTACCTCACGGCGGCGGGGGTCGATTGCGTGATGGTGGACCGGCGGGATGTCGCGCGGGGGTCGACGGCGGCGTCGACCGGGATGCTGCAGTACGAGATCGACAAGCCGCTGGTGGAGTCGGCGGGGGTCGTGGGTCATCGCACGGCGGCGCGGGCGTATCGGCTGGGGGTGGAGGCGCTGGACGAGTTCGAGCGCCTGACGGGGGAGGTGGGGGACGACTGCGGCTTCGCGCGGACGCGGTCGCTGCTGCTGGCGAGCGACGCGGGGTTTGCGGAGTTGCTGCGGCGCGAGTGCGACGCGCGGCGGGAGATCGGGCTGCGGGCGGATTACCTGTCGGCGGCGGAGTTGCGCGGGCGGTTCGGGTTCGAGCGGCCGGGGGCGATTCTGTCGGCGGAGGCGGCGCAGGTCGATCCGGTTCGGTTGACGACGGCGCTGATCGGGCGGGCGACGGCGCGCGGGCTGCGGGCGTTCGGGGGGACGCAGGTGGAGCGGTACGAGGGCGGCGCGGGCGGCGTGACGCTGACGACGGACGCCGGGCGGCGCGTGCGCGCCGAACACGTGCTGTTCGCGACGGGGTATGAGACGCCGGAGTTTCTGGCGGACGTGAAGGTGGCGCTGAAGAGCACGTACGCGCTGGGGGCGCGGGTGGCGGCGGGCGACGGGGCGGAATCGCCGGTCGAGGGGTCCCCCCTGCTGTGGGAGACGGGCATGCCGTACTTCTATGCGCGAACGGACGGCCCCGGGCGGCTGATCGCGGGCGGGGAGGACGACGCGTTTCACGACCCGGCGACGCGCGATGCGCGGCTGCCGCAGAAGACGGCGGTGCTGGTGAAGAAGCTGCGCGCGCTGTACCCCCGCGCGGCGATCGAGGTCGACTGCGCGTGGGCGGGCACGTTCGCCGAGACGCCGGACGCGCTGCCGTACGTCGGCCCGCACCCGGCGTTCGGGCGGGGGCTGTTCGCGCTGGGGTACGGCGGGAACGGGATCACGTTCGGGTTGATCGCCGCGCGGCTGCTGCGGGACCGAATCCTCGGGGTGGAGAACCCGGACGCGGAGCTGTTTCGGTTCGACCGGTGAGGGGCGGCGGCCCGGCGGGCGGCCTCACTTGGCGTCGGCGGCGGGCTTCATGTCGACGAACTCGACGATGTACCCGAACGGTGGCGCGGCGGCCCCGCGCGGGGTGCGCAGGCCGGTGATCTCGACCCAGTAACGGCCGGCCTCCACCTTGTTCAGTTCCGGCTTGAAGACGACGAGGTTCCAGCCCTGGCCCTTGTCGTTGATCGCGCTGACGACCTTCGCCTCGGCCGGCGGCTCGCCCGCGGCGGGCTGGAACCGCTCGTCGAGGCGGGCGACGGTCACCCTCAGGTCGCCGACGTTCAGTTCCTGCACCTTGGCGTGGTGGAAGTGGACGCTCCACGCGTAGTGCTTTTCGACGAGCTGGAGCGGGTAGTACCCCTGGCCGGGGAACGCGACGAAATCGAAGTTCGGCACGTCGCGCGAGCCGTCGACGACGTGCATCGCGGTGAACCCGCCGGCGAACCCGAACCCGACCTTCTTCAGCCCCGGCTTGAGCACCCACCGGCGGTGACCCATCCGGTCGATGTTGCTCGGGTCGGAGTCGTCCATGAACCCGCGCAGGCCCGCGACGATGTCGGCCTGCCCCTGGTGGAGGTTGCTCTGGTTGCACCCGTCGTACGCGAGCTTGAAGAACGCGTCGTCCATGTCGTCGGGCTTGCCCGGCGTGTGGGTGAGCTGGCCGAGCTTCTGCAGCAGCACGGCGCCGTGCTGGGCCTCCTCCGTGTCCCGCGGGTCGAGCGCGAGGTGCTGCCACGGCACGCCGGACAGGTAGCGGTACAGCTTCGCGACCTTCAGCGCCTCCTGGAGGCTCTCCGGGGCAACCTTGCCGGCCTTGTACGGCGCGGCCGCGCTGGGCTCCTGGAGGAACTTCGGCTTGCCGACCTCCTTCGGATAGAGCGTCGCCCACGCCTGGCGCACGTCCGCGAGCGGGCGGGGGAAGGCGATCAGCCTCGCGCTCCGCCCCTTGTCGTCGAGCACCGTGACCGCCCCGGTGATCTCGCCCGCGCGGTACGTCGCCCGGTACCCGGCCTTGCCGCTGGGGCCGGTCCAGGCGTACGAGCCGTCGAGCACGTCCGCCCGGTAGGATGCCGACTCGATGGTTTTGCCCGCCTCGTCGAACGTCGTCCACGCCCCGCTCTTCTGCCCGGCCGTGTACGTCCCGCGCACCTTCGCCCGGCCCGTCGGGAACAGTTCCTCGTAGGCCCCGTTCTTGAGACCCTTGGCGTCGGTGCGGTAGCGGGCGCGGACCGCGCCGTCGTCGTACTTCTCGACGACTTCCCCCGGCTTACCCTCCTGAGTTGCAGGCGGCGGCGCCTGCGCGAGCACCGGCCGCGGGGCCGACGCCCACCCCCACGCGCCCAGCGCGAGCCCGACGCCGATCGCCCCGCACCGCCACCCGCTCGACTTGTTCATGCTTCCCTCGCTCGCGCCCGCGCGCCCGCCGGTATTCGCTGATCCGTCCCGCCGGCGGCGAGTCTACTCCCGATGCGCGGGCCGGGCAAAAGCGGGGGCTTGACCGTTCGCGGCGCGCGCTCAATCATCGCGGGCATGAAACACCTCGCCACCGCACTCGTCGTCGCGCTGTCGTTCCTGCCGGTCTCCACCTTTGCCCAAGTCGCCGCCGCCTTGCCGCCGGGTGAGAAGGACGCGAAGGCGCGGCTGAACTCGTCGTCGCGACACGGGGAGTACGCGAAGATCGCCCTCCCGGGTGGCGGCGCGCAGGTCAACGCGTACGTCGTCTTCCCCGAGCGCAAGGAGAAGGCGCCGGTCGTGATCGTGATCCAGGAGATCTTCGGGCTGTCCGACTGGATCCGGTCGGTCGCCGACCAACTCGCGGCGGACGGGTTCATCGCGATCGCGCCGGACCTGCTCAGCGGCAAGGGCCCGAACGGCGGCGGCACCGAGGCGTTCGCCGACCGCGACAGCGTGACCAAGGCCGTCCGTGACCTGAAGCCCGACGACGTGGACAAGATGCTCAACGCGGTCCGCGAGTACGGGATGAAGCTGCCGGCGTCGAACGGCAAGACCGCGACCGTCGGCTTCTGCTGGGGCGGGATGACCAGCTTCCGCTACGCGACGACCCAGCCGGAGCTGAACGCGGCCGTCGTCTACTACGGCACCAGCCCGGACACCGCGTCGCTCGACAAGATCAAGGCCCCGGTGCTCGGCATCTACGGCAGCGACGACGCCCGCGTGAACAACACGATCAAGCCGGCCGAGGACAAGATGAAGCAGTTGAACAAGGCGTACACGCCGAAGATGTACGAGGGGGCCGGCCACGGCTTCCTGCGGCAGCAGGACGGCAAGGAGGGGGCGAACAAGAAGGCGGCGGAGCAGGCGTGGCCGGAGACGATCAAGTTCCTTCGGGAGAACACGAAGTAGGCGCCGGACGAGGGATCTGTCGGATCACGGCCAGCCGAGTTGCCCGTATCACGGGCGCCTCGCCCGTGCTCCGCATCACTCACGGGCGGGACGCCCGCGCCACCCCGGGATTGGAGGAGACACGGGCGGGGCGCCCCTGATACGGGCAACTTGAACGTGAGAAGCCCACGGAGGATCTCCGTGGGCTTCTTTGTTGCGCCGGGCGGTTACTTCTTCGCTTCGGACACTTCCCACACCTCGATTTCGCGCTGCTCGCGGGACAGTTCGAGGCCGGTCTGCTGCATCAGGGACGTGAGCGTTGTGTCCATCCAGGCGGACGCCTCCTTGCCGCCCATGGGGCCGCGGAACTGCTTCAGCATGACGCGGGACACGCCCGAGCCCGACTCGTCGATCACGCGGAGGTAGAACATCTGTTCGACGGCGTCGAACACGCCGGCCATCGTTGCCGGTTGCGGCTCGGGCGGGAACGCGGACGGCGCGCCCTTCGCCGGCTCGACCTTCTCGCCCAACCCGAGCTCGATCACGCGCCGGCCGCGGTCGTCGACCGGGCCTTTGAGGTTCAGCCCGCCGCGGGCGACGATCACCTCCTTGGTCCTCGCGACTTTCCGGATGCGGATCTCGCGGCCGACCTCCTTACGCACCAGCGCCTCGAGCCCGGCCAGCCGCTGCTCGGTCGCGGCCCCGGCGCGGTAGACCCAGTCGCCGGGCAGGTCGATGCCGAGCAGCTCGGGCGGGCCGTCGGCGTCGGTGATCGGCACGCCGGCGGCGAAGTACATCGCGGTCGACAGGTAGCCGTCGCCGGCGCTGGCCAGTTTCCAGCGGTAGGCGCGGGTGCGGCCGTCGTACTCGACCACGATCTGCTTCTCGAGCATCGGCTGGTCCGGCGTGTGCGGCTGGCGCCTCGGGTGCTGGGTCTTCCAGTAGTCCCACCGCTCCTCGATGAACGGCGGCTTGACCCGCTTGATCACCTCGCCGTCGGCCAGGCCGTAGACGGCGTGGAACTTCGGGAACCAGTCGTCGGCCGGAGGCGCGGGCGGGGGCGCCGGCGGCCTGGGGGCGTCGGCGACGGGCAGGACCGGCGCGGGGTTCTGCACCGACGGGGCGGGGCGGCGCGCGACGATGTGGTTCGCGATGACCGCGATCGATCCGCCTGCCGTCAGGGCGACGGCGACCGCGACCGCCGCCGCCTTCGCTTTCGCGTAGGCCATCAGCTTCACCGCGCCCTTCGCCGCCGCCCCCGCCGCCGATTTCGGGAGCAGGCCGGCGACCGCGACGCCGGTCGTGTTCACCGCCAGCCCGGCCGGGGCGGCTTGGACGGCGTTCGCCGAGACCAGCGCCGCCAGCGCCGCCGCCGACACCGCGACCCCCCTGCCCGCCAGGCGGGCCCGGAGCTTCTCGATCGCGCGGAAGACGCGCTGCTTGGCGGCCTCGCGTGACACGCCCAGCCGCTCGGCGACGTCCTCGAAGCTCCGCTGCTCGAGGAATCGCAGGACGACCGCCCGCCGGTCGGCGTCGCCCAGGCCGAGCAGCGCCTCGTCGATCACGCCGCGCAAGTCCCCCCACTGGGCCGCGTCTTCACTGTTGCCTTGGGTCGTTTCGGTGTTCATGGCCGCCGCTCGCTGTTCGTGTTTCCGCCGCCGCCCCGCCGCCTTGACGGCGTCCATCGCCGCGTACCGCGTGACCTTGAGCAGCCACGCGCCCAGCACCGTCTCGTCGCGCAGCCCCTTCGCCTTCTGCGCGAGGACGACGAACACCCCCTGGGTGACGTCCTCCGCCAGGTGGCGGTCGCCCACCTGCCGCGCGGCGGCCGAGTAGACGAGGTTCACGTACCGCTCGACCAGCTCGGCGAACGGCGCCTGCGCCCCGGTTCGCACGTACTCCGATATCAGTTCCCGATCGTCACGCATGTCGGCACCTCTGCCCCGTTCACCGACGCCCGCGGGCGGAGCGTAACAACATTTCCCCGCCGCACCCGCGCCGCCGTGCCTCCGCCGCCAGCCTCTCCTAAGATCGACTGAGATGCGCACGATAGACCTCGGCCTGATCCCTTACCGCGACGCCTGGCAGAGACAGGAGGAGCTGCACGCCGAGGTGCTCGCCGGCGGCGAGGAGGCCCTCCTGCTCCTCGAGCACCCGCCGGTGATCACCTTCGGCCGGCGGACGGCGGACGCGCAGAAGAACCTGCTCACGCCGCCGGAGCAGCTCGCGCGGCTGGGCGTCGAGGTGGTCGAATCCGACCGCGGCGGCGACATCACGTACCACGGGCCGGGGCAGCTCGTGGCCTACCCGATCGTGCGGCTGAACGGCCACGGGCTGTCGGTCGGCGCGTACGTGCGGCGGCTGGAGGACGTCGTGATCGCCACGCTCGCCGGGTACGGCGTCCGCGCGTTCAAGGACGAGACGGCGATCGGGGTGTGGGTGGAGCGGGAGGGTCCGGGGTTCGGGGTTCGGGATTTAGAGGAGGAGTTGGGGACGGGGGGTGGCTCGGCGAAGATCTGCGCGCTCGGCGTCCGCATCAAGCGCGGCGTCTCGATGCACGGGGTCGCGCTCAACCTGCGGACGGACCTCGGCCACTTCGGCCTCATCAACCCGTGCGGGCTGGGGCGGCCCGTGACGTCAATGGAGCGGCTGCTGGGTTCGGCTGCGCCGGCGATGGGCGACCTGAAGGCGGCGTTCGCGCGGCAGTTCGCGAGCAGGTTCGTCGGGTAGGATGGGGCGGTGCGCCGCCGCCTCACGATCACGATCGTTATCGCCTGCGCGGCCTTCTGCTACGGGTCGGCCGTGTTGGCGCTGACGGTCCGGTTCTGCTTCGGCGGCCGGGTCCTCTTCGATTTCCCTGCGCCCGCGACGACCGTCGTCGACGTGCGCGAAGGGCTGAGCGTCCGTCTCGTCGGCTTCTCGCCCGACGTCGATGGCGATTACCTTTCCGCCGCGGTCGTGTGGCTGCTGAGCGCGTCGCTCCCGCCGCTCGTCTGGGGGTATGTTCGCCTGGGACGCGGCGACGGCCTTGCCGCCGCCGCCTCGGACGGGCGCACCTGCCGCCGGGTGCTCGCCGTTCTCGGCACCCTCACTCCCGTGGCCGCCGTGGCGACGCTGATGGGAATGGACCCCGAGGGGGCTCGCCTACTGCCTGCTTCCCGGCATCGGCGTCGTCAGCCTGCTCGTGTGGCTCCGGCGCGCGGCCGGCCGCTACCAGTCCGTTCCCGAGCGCCGCCTCGCCGCCGGCCTCTGCCCGACGTGCGGCTACGACCTCCGCGCCACGCTCGCCCAGTGCCCGGAATGCGGTGACATGGCGCCGCTGCCATTGCACCGGTTCAGCGAGCGGCTGTAGACCGATCAGTTATTTTCCCCGAGATGTCTGCGTCTCAGCGGTGAGTCTTGTCAGCGGCGCTCAGTGCGCGGCGGCGATTGCCGCGGCTTGACGGATCGTCCCGCACTCCGGGCAGCGGTCGAGGAGCGGGCCGCCGGCGGCGGGGGCGTCGGGCGTCGCGCGGAGGTCGTAGCCGCACCGCCGGCAGTGGCCGATGCGGGCCAGCCGCCGCCCGCGCATCCAGCGGGCGGTGAGCAGCAGGAGGCGGGCGACCGGGTAGGCCGCCGCGGCCGCCGCGATGTGCCCCGTCGGCGCGGTGACGCTCCGCCAGTGCGTGGTGACGCCGCCGGGGCCCGGGGCGTTCACATAGTCCCACCGCAGCGAAAGCCACTGGTGCGGCCACGTGTGGTCGTCCGACCACCGCGGCCCGGGCTGCGCTTCCCAGTTGGGCCCTTTGCTGAATTGGCCGGCGTAGTATTGCTCCCCCCGCGCCAGCCCCTCGCCGGAGTACCGGTCGCCGTACCACCGCAGCCCCGCCCGGCCGTCCCACGCGGCGGCGATGAAGACTCGGTGGTCGACGCGGGTTGAGGAACGCGTCCACCCGCTCCGCGTGACCGACCCGCCCCGCCCGTCGCGCGCCCAGAGCCAGAGCACGACCGCCGCGACGGCGAGCACGAACGGGAGCGCCTGGAGGATTCGGAGCAGGCCGCGCAAGAGCGTTCGCATGGCGGGACCCTCAAGGGGGCGGGCCGGGCTACTCCGCCATGACCGCCCGCGGGTCGACGGTGGCGTTCGCGGATTCGATCATGCGGAAGAAGGCGTCGCGGAGGTCTTTGGCCTGGGTCCGCTCGCGGAGCTCGGCGGCGGTGCCGGTGCCGAGGACGCGGCCGTTGGACATGACGGCGAGGCGGTCGCAGATCTCCTCGGCCTGCCAGAGCATGTGGGTGGAGAAGACGACGCACTTGCCGGCGTCGGCGAGGGCGCGGACGGCCTGTTCGACGGTGCGGCTGACGACCGGGTCGAGGCCGGTGGTCGGCTCGTCGAGGATCAGGACGGGCGGGTCGTGGACGACGGCGCGGGCGAGGCCGACGCGCTGCTTCATGCCGGTGCTCAGGCGGTCGTTGGGGCGGTCGGCGTAGCTGGTCACGTCGAACAGGGCGAGGGTCTGCTCGACGCGGTGTTCGAGGGCGTCGCCGGTCAGGCCGTACATCGCGCCGAAGAAGCGGAGGGTTTCGCGCGGGGTCAGGCGGGCGTAGACGCCGGTCGTGCCGGAGAGGAAGCCGATGCTGCGGCGGACTTGTTCGGGGGCGGCGAGCAGGTCGTGGCCGGCGATCGTGGCGGTGCCGGACGTGGGGGTGAGGATGGTGGCGAGGCAGCGGAGAGTGGTGGTCTTGCCGGCGCCGTTGGGGCCGAGGAGGCCGAAGATCTCACCGGCGTGGCAGGCGAGGGAGACGCGGTCGGCCGCCGCGACGACGCCACCGGCGGGGTCGTCGTAGGTCTTGGAGAGGCCGCGGACGTCGACCATGGTCGGGCGTGGGGTGGCGTCGGGGGGGGACATGGTTGGGACTTTAACGCGGCGGGGCGGGGTGTCCATTGGGGGAAAAAAGTGGTTGGGCGGGAGCGGGGTTTGACGCAGGTGTTGGCGGGAACTGGGGTTGTGGATTCGGGAGGCGGAAAAGGCGGGTCCTTTCGGGGTCCCGACCGGGTCCAAAGAGGGTCCCAAGGAGGTCCCAACCGGGTCCCAAAGAGGTCCCAAGGGGGTCCCGAAGAGGTCCCGGTGGGCCCCAGGCGGGTTCGGTTCGCGAAACCGAAAGCGATCCCCGGTGCGGCGCGGCGGGTGGGGCGGTGGAGAAACGGGTCGCAGAGAAACAAAGAAGCAGAGAAGCAAAGGAAGGCAGGGGCGGTATTCGGTTGAGAAAGAGCGCGCGTCTACCTAAGGGGGCGGTGTTGCGCGCCGGAGACGCGCGGAGCGCAGCGCGGGAGTGGGAAGTGGGATTTTGCCGTGGTTTTGGGCGCGAAGTTTTTCAGATTGTCGTTTGGGGTGTTGCGCGCGGAGGGTGTCGGGCGCGCAACAGCGGCGTGCCGCCGCGCTGGAACGGTTGCGTGGGCGCAGCGGGGTATGAGAATGGTGGGGCGATGGAACTTTCGCTGATCGTGCTCCGGTGTCGGGACGTCGCGCGGTCGCGGGCGTTATACGAGGCGGTCGGGTGCCGGTTCGTCGAGCACGCGCACGGCGGGGGGCCGCTGCACCTCGCGCACGAGCAGGAGGGGTTCGTGCTGGAGTTGTACCCTGCGCCGGAGGGGTACGCGGACCGCACGGGCGTCGGGTTCACGGTGGACGATCTCGAGGGTGTCCGCGCCGCGACCGCCGCGGCCGGGTTCGCGCCGGCGGGGATCACGGCGACGGCTTGGGGGGATTCGTTCGTCGTGCGCGATCCGGATGGGCGGCGGGTGGAGGTCAAGCGGCGCGGGGGCTGAGGCGGGGTACGCGGACGAACGCGAACGGGAACGGATGGCGGGGCCGCAACCGGCGGGTGGTAAACTGTTCGCCATGTCCCTGCCCGCCGCCGAGGATGTGTCGGCCTCCCGGCCTGCGTCGCCCGCGTACTGCCGGGGGTGCGGGTACTCGCTACGGGGGCTGGCGGGCGGGGAGTGTGCGGAGTGCGGGCGGGGGTTTGAGCTCGGCGATCGGCGCACGTTCGCGGAGCGGCCGCCGCGGCTGCGATTGCGGCGGTGGGTCCGGCGGACAGCCGAGTTGGTCGTCGCGCTGGTGATCTGGGTGGCGATGGTTTGGGCCGGGTGCTGGTGGGGGTGGCGGGCGGAGCAGAAGACGATCGACGCACTGCGACGGCTCAGGGCGGACGTCAAGTTCGAGCAGATTGAGGCCGATTGGCCTGCGCGGCAACTGCCCGAGCGGTGGGCGTTCCTCCGCGACCGGGCGGTCCTCGTGTGGCACGACGGCCTGACCGCGGCGGAGGCCGAGCGGCTCGACCTCCGCCCGCTCGGCAGCGTCCAAACCGTTTCGCTTACGCACAGCCACGTCGGCGATCCGATGCTCGCGCGGCTCCGGGGGCTCACGGAGATTCGGCGCCTGTTCTTGTGCGGCAACCCGCTTGACGGGTCGGGCCTCGCCCACTTGCGCGGGTGCCGCCGGTTGGAGGTGCTCGACCTCCGGCGGACCGGACTGACGGACGCGGGGATGGTTCGCGTCGGCCGGCTGGTGTCGCTCCGACGCCTCGAGATCGCGGAGACGGGCGTGACCGACGCGGGGATGGCCCACGTGGCCCGCCTGACGTCCCTTCAAAGCCTGGACCTGCAGCACACGGCGGTGACGGATGCCGGCCTGCGGCGGTTGCACGGGCTGACCGCGCTGCGGTCCGTCGCCGTGACCGGCTCGAAGGTGACCGAACAGGGGAAGCGCGAGCTGCGGGCGGCGCTGCCGAACGTGATGTTTGACGACTGAATGCGCTCAGGGGCGATCGGTATGGGGGGTTGGATTCTTTGTCGATCGGACGCGGGCGGCGTGAACCCTCACCCCGGCCCTCTCCCGGAGTACCGGGCGAGGGGGGAAGAGGGGGGCGGTCGTGGGGGTGCCGTGCCGCCCACCGCGTCAGGAAATCGCGCCGTTGGTTGTGGCTGGGGGTTGTCAGTAAGATCACGCGCGTGAGCACTTCCACCTCTGCCCCCCCTGCCGCTCCTGTCTCGCCTGCTTTTACGACTGCGCCGCTGCAGACGGACGGGACGGGGCTGATCCGGTCGGACCCTTGGCTGGAGGGGTTTGCGGGGGCGTTGCGGGGGCGGCACGATCATTTGAAGTCGGTGCTCGGGCGGATCGAGGCGAACGGGGGGTTGCTCGGGCCGATCTCGCTGGGGCACGAGTTCTTCGGGTTTAACCGGGGGACGTTTCACGACACGCCGGGGGTTTGGTATCGCGAGTGGGCGCCGGGGGCGCTGCAGTTGCGGCTGATCGGGGACTTCAACGACTGGAACCGGTGGGACTGTCCGCTGGTGCCGGACGCGTTCGGCGTGCACTCGCTGTTTTTGCCGGACGACAAGTTCAAGCACCGCCTGAGCCACGGGTCGAAGGTCAAGGTGCTGGTCGTACACAACTCGTCGGCGGTGACGGATCGCATCCCGGCGTACATCCGGCGGGTCGTCCAGGAGCCGGGGACGTCGAACTTCACGGGGCAGGTCTGGATGCCGCCGCAGCCGTACGTCTGGAAGCACCCGCGGCCGGTGGGCGTCAGCGAGCGGGAGGGGCTGCGGATCTACGAGGCGCACGTCGGCATGGCGCAGGAGGAGGAGCGGGTCGGCAGCTTCGTCGAGTTCACCGACAAGGTGCTGCCGCGGATCCAGCGGCTGGGCTACAACGCGATCCAGCTGATGGCGATCCAGGAGCACCCGTACTACGGGTCGTTCGGGTACCACGTCAGCAACTTCTTCGCGGTGTCGAGCCGGTTCGGGACGCCGGAGGATCTGAAGCGGCTGATTGACACGGCCCACGGCATGGGGATCCGCGTGATCATGGACCTCGTGCACAGCCACAGCGTGAAGAACACGCACGAGGGGCTGAATTTGTTCGACGGCACGGAGTTCCAGTACTTCCACGCCGGCCCGCGCGGGCAGCACGTGGCGTGGGACTCGATGGTGTTCGACTACTCGAAGTACGAGGTGCAGCGGTTCCTGCTGAGCAACGTGCGGTACTGGCTGGAGGAGTTCCGCTTCGACGGGTTCCGGTTCGACGGCGTCACGTCGATGCTGTACCTCGACCACGGGCTGGGGAAGGAGTTCGCCAGCTACGACGACTACTTCGGGCCCAACGTGGACCGCGACGCGGTCACGTACCTGCAACTGGCGAACCTCGTGGCGCACGCGATCGACCCGCAGGCGATCACGATCGCGGAGGACGTCAGCGGGATGCCGGGGATGGCGCGGGCGGTGGACGAGGGGGGGATCGGGTTCGACTACCGGCTGGCGATGGGGGTGCCGGACTACTGGATCAAGTTGATCAAGGAGCGGCCGGACGAGGGGTGGAGCATGGGGGAGTTGTTCCACACGCTGATGAACCGCCGGCACCAGGAGCGGCACGTCGGGTACGCCGAGAGCCACGACCAGGCGCTGGTGGGCGACAAGACGATCGCGTTCCGGCTGATGGACAAGGACATGTACTGGCACATGGACACGGCCGGGCACAACCTGGTCGTGGACCGCGGCGTCGCGCTGCACAAGATGATCCGGCTGATCACGTTCAGCCTGGCGGGCGAGGGGTATCTGAACTTCATGGGGAACGAGTTCGGGCACCCGGAGTGGATCGACTTCCCGCGGGAGGGGAACGGGTACAGCTACCACTACTGCCGGCGGCAGTGGAGCCTCGCGGACAACCCGCTCTTGAAGTACCAGGGGCTGCAGAACTTCGACGCGGCGATGATGCGGCTGGACAAGGAGTTCCACCTGCTGCCGGACAAGTTCATCGAGCAGTTGATGGTGCACGAGGACCACAAGCTGCTGGTGTACCGGCGGGGGCCGCTGGTGTTCGCGTTCAACTTCCACGCGACGAACAGCTACACGGATTTGCGGATCCCGGTGCCGGACCCGAAGGATTACCGGATGATCCTGAACACGGACGCGCGGGAGTTCGCCGGGCCGGGGCTGATCATGCCGAACACGACGTACCCGCGGCAGGACGTGGCGTGGGGCGGGCGGGGGCAGTCGGTGCAGGCGTATCTGCCGGCGCGGACGGCGCAGGTGCTGGCGCCGGTGTCGTAGGGTGCGTTTCGGCACACCCTCCGGAATCGAATTGAAGACCCGGCCGCTGAAGCGGCCTCGCCGCGACTTGCGTCGCGTCGGGGTCAGACCAGCTTGGTCTTGCCGGGGACGGGGACGGGGGCGACGGTCATGGAGCCTTTGAGGTCGAGCTCCTTGGGGAACGTGTCTTCCTTGGAGTTGACGGCATCCTGCCAGGTGATGGACTGGCCGGTGTAGGCGGCCATGCGGCCGAGGATGGCGAGCATGGCGCTGTTGGCGACGCGCTCGCCGGCGTTGACGGGCTTGCCGGCGCGGATGCTGGCGAACAGTTCGTCGTGCTCGACCTGGTACATGCCGCGGGCGTCCTTGGGGATCTTGTAGGTCCAGGCGGGGTCCTTCTGGCCGTGGGGGCGGATCGCGTAGGACTGGCCGGAGTGGATGTCGCAGACGCCCTTGGCGCCGACGAGGTGGTCCTTGACGCCGGTCTGGACGCCGTCCTGCTGGCGGCAGTACATGTGGGCGCGGACGCCGCTGTCCCACTCGTAGACGACGGCGAAGTGGTCGTAGATGTGGCCGAACGCGGGGTCGGTGCGCTGCTGGCGGCCGCCGGTGCCCCAGGCCTTGACGGGCATCTGGTCCTTCATGGCCCAAGCGACCTTGTCGACGGTGTGGACGGCCTGCTCGACCAGGTGGTCGCCGCTCAGCCAGACGAAGTAGAGCCAGTTGCGGAGCTGCCACTCGGTGTCGCTCCAGTTGGGCTCGCGGGGCTTCATCCAGAGCTGGGCGGCGTTGTAGTGGCTGTGGATCGAGAGGACGTCGCCGATCGCGCCGTCGTGGACGCGGGGGAACGTCTCGCGCTCGCCGACGTTGTAGCGCCAGCAGAAGCCGTCGACGAAGGCGAGGTTCTTGCGGCGGGATTCCTCGATCGTCTGGAGCACCGAGCGGTAGCCGGGGGCGTCGACGCAGACGGGCTTCTCGGCGAACACGTGCTTGTTCTTTTCGACGGCGTACTTGAAGTGCTGGGGGCGGAAGCCGGGCGGGGTGGTCAGGAGGACGACGTCGACGCCGGCGTCGATCACCTGCTTGTAGGCGTCGAGGCCGACGAACGTGGTCTCGGGGGTGACCTTGACCTGGTCGGGCTTCTGCTTGCGGTAGCTGGCGAGCGTGCGCTGGATCGGCTCGGGGAACGCGTCGCCGATCGCGGTCAGGTGGTTCTGGGGGTGGGCGGTCAGGGCCTGGGCGCCGGCGCCGGCGCCGCGGCCGCCGCAGCCGATCAGGCCGAACTTGACGACGTCGGAGCCGGCGGCGCGGACGCCCTGGGGGACGACGAGTTGGGCGGTGGCGGCGAGCGCGCCGGCGGTGGTGGCGGACTTGAGGAGGGAGCGGCGGGACGGGGCGTTGGCGGCGGCGGTCGGTTGCGGCATCGCGGGGTCTCCTGGGGTTGGGATTGGCGCGCGGGCGTGAAACGGGAGCGAATGTTAACCGGGTGGGGGCCAAAAAGCGCCGGGGCCCGCCGGTCATCTATAGACGGGCGGGCCCCGAACTGTTGAACGGGTTGCCGTGCGCGGGCCTCAGCGGCGGCGGCGGCGGCCGAGGAGCATGGCGGCGGGGGCGAGGACGAGGGCTAGGGAGGCGGGCTCGGGGGCGACGACGACCGAGTAGGCGACGATGCCGTTGTTGGTGCCCATCGCGTAGAGGACGTGGTTGCCGTTGAACGAGCCGAAGTCGACCGAGCCGACGCCGTTGGAGTTGGCGTTGCCGGTGCCCGTCGTGACCGCTACGGCGGACCGGGTGGTGACCAGGGTTGGTGCGGCGGGGTCGGAGATGTCGTATAGGCTTACGGTCGGCCTTTTCGGGTCGACGACGCTGTAGTCGACGATGCCGAGCAGGCTGTTCGCGACGTCCACGCCGAGCGGCACCTGCGTGGTGGCGAACCCGCCCACCGTGTTGACGGAGTTGCCGCCGGTGATGCTGACCTTGCGCAGGTTGCCGTTGCTGTTTACCCGCGTCCAATACTCGGTGTCGCTGCCGAAGGCGACGGAGATGTGAGCGCTGGCGACGTCGTTCGTAATGTGCTGGGCGCCGAACGTGGCGGCGGTCGCGTCCGAGGGGGTGAGCAGGGCGACCGAGCTGCCGGCGCCGACGGCGTTGCGGTTGCCCAAGATGATCTTGGTGGTGCTGCCCGAGCCGCGGACGTCGAACGAGTCCCCGAACCGGGCGCCGGCGACGCCGCCCGTTGGGTCGCCGTTATAGACGGTGGTCGGGGCGGTGTTGCCGCTGGTCGTCAGGGCGGCAGATTCGCTGGCCCACTTGTACACCTTGAGGGGGGAAGTGGATGAGCCCGTTGTCAGGTTGGAGACGTAGATCGCGCCGTCGTCGGCGACGCCGACCATGCTGCCGGAGAACGTGCCGCCGGTGATGCCGGAGACGTTGAACGTGCCGAGGACGGCGCCGGTCTGGCCGTTGAGGACGTGGACGCCGAGGCCGCCAGTGCCGGCGCCGCCGGTGCGGCTGGCGACGATCAGGTTGCCGGTGTGGGGGTTGAAGGTGACGCCGCGGGCGAGGCTGTCGTTGGCGAGGAAGGGGTAGGCGGCGTCGCCGGTCTTGGCGGTCCAGAGGGGGGTGTCGGACAGGGTCAGTGTGGTCGCGGCGTGGGCGACGGTTTCGGAGAAGAATCCGACGGCGACGACGGCTAGCGCGGCGCGGGCGCAGCGGGACAGGACGTTCATCTCTCACCCTCCACGAGTGACTTGATTTGGCAGACCACAACCCGGACGACGTGACTCTCCGCGAAGGGATTGTACCGCGGGCGGAGTGGAATGCCAGATGATTCCGGTGGCGGTCGATACGTCTGCGGGGCGGGGGGAGAAAAAAGTGGCCTGGCAAGGACGGGGTAGGCGCAGGTGGTGGCGGGGGCGGGGGTTAGGAGGATCGGGGCGGGCGGCGGGGTGGGAAAAGTGGGTCCTTTCCGGGTCCCGAAGGGGTCCCAAGGAGGTCCCAACCGGGTCCCAAAGAGGTCCCAAGAAGGTCCCGACCGGGTCCCGGGGAGGTCCCGGCGGGTCCCGGTCGCGTGGGTTACGAGAAGCGGGGTGAACGCCAAGGTGCCAAGGAGCGAAGGTGAACGCGCCAAGGGGAATCAGGGGGAGTATTCGGTTGAGAAAGAGCGCGGGTCTACCTAAGGGGGTGGTGTTGCGCGCGGGAGACGAGGATCTGGGGGCGCGGGGGGCGGGACGAGGGGGTTTGCTGGCCTTTTCGCGCGCGGGTTGTTTGGAATGCGCGTTTCGCGTGTTGCGCGGGGCGCGTGTCGGGGGCGCAACAGCGCACGGGATTGGCGTCGGCCGAAGCGGACCCTGCAAGAGGGTCGTGGTGAGGGGCGGGGTGATGGCCGGTGACCCTGAAGAGGGGACATCGGTGCGCGCGGGAAGGGGCGGCGGGGGCATTTGGTTGTGGGTGATGGGGTTGCGCGTGGCGCGGGGGCCGTGCCGCGCGCGGTTGCCTGATCAGGCCAATATGCGCGTGGGCGGCGCGCGGCGAGAACTCCGGGCACACCGCGAGTGTTCGCGGGAGTTGTTTAACGGAGTACCGTCCATGTTCGAGTCACTGGAAACGCGTTCGATGATGTCCGCCACCCTGGCCGCCGGCGTCGTGACGATCACGGGCACGGGGCTGAACGACGTGATCACGGTCAACAAGGACGCGGCCGGCCGGCTGAGCGTGAACGACAACGGGACGGTGCACAACTTCGCGTGGGCGGCGGTGAACAAGGTGGTGGCGAACCTGCTGGCGGGGGCGGACCGGCTGACGGTGGACGCGGCGGTGAACAAGCCGGTCGAGGCGCGGGGCGGGGCGGGGAACGACTCGCTGCGGACCGGGTCGGGCAACGACTCGCTGTTCGGCGACGACAACGACGATCTGCTCGACGGGCGGGGCGGCAACGACGACACGCGGGGCGGAAACGGGATCGACACGGCGGACTACTCGGACCGGACGGTCAACCTGATCGTGTCGCTGGACGACGTGGCGAACGACGGCGGGGCCGGCGGCGCCGCGGACAACATCGGGAGCGACGTCGAGAACGTGAACGGCGGGTCGGGCAACGATTTGATCGTCGGGTCGTCGGCGGCGAACACGATCCAGGGGGCGGGCGGGCACGACACGATCCGCGGGCTGGCCGGGAACGACTGGCTGGACGGCGGGGTCGGCGGCGTGGCGGTCTACACGCAGAACACCGGGAACGACCAGGTCGAGGGCGGGGACGGGAACGACACGATCCACGCGTCGGACTACGGGAACAACACGCTGTACGGCGGCACCGGCAACGACTACTTGCACGGCTGGGGCGGGAACGACCTGATCAACGGCAACGACGGGAGCGACACGGCGTACGGCGGGTTGGGGAACGACACGGTGTTCGGCGGGGCTGGGCGGGACTCGGTGTACGGCGAGGGCGGGAACGACCAGGTGAACGGCGACAACGGGGAGTCGCGGCGGCTGGACGTGCTGGCGTTCCCGACGTTCAAGAAGGGCGTGGCGCTCAAGCCGATCACGGTGCAGCCGATCATCGCGCCGCCGGGCAAGTTCTTCGGCGGCGGCGTCGGCGGGGCGCTGCCGATCTCGTCGACGATCGGGGTGGTGAAGCCGATCTCGTCGGTCGGGCCGATCTCGTCGGTGACGCCGATCACGAAGGTCAACCCGATCGTGAAGTTGCCGGTCGGGCCGATCATCATCGACCCGGGCCCGATCTTCGCGCTGACGTGGAACGACTACGTGAGCGGCGGCGTCGGGGACGACACGGTGCACGGGAACGCGGACCACGACACGGTGGTCGGCGACGCGGGGAACGACCGCGTGTACGGCGACGCGGGCGACGACAACCTCGCGGGCAACGACGGGATGGACAGCTTGTACGGCGGGGCCGGGGCGGACTCGTCGGCGGGCGGGAACGGGGACGACGTGATCGTGTCGCTGGGCGGCGGGACGGACACCGTGCGCGGCGACGCGGGGCGGGACCAGTTCTGGGCCGACCCGGCCGACGTGATCCAGGACGCGGACTTCTGGACCGAGCGGCTTCCGGGGACCGTGCACGTGGTCAACTCGTTCGCGAACGGCGCGTCGAAGGAGTTGAACGGGCAGAACATCGCGGACCCGAACACGACGAATAACCGGCCGGCGACGCCGTACGTGCCGGGGACGACGAACTTCTCGGACCGGCCGCTGTTCGGCGGGTCGGGCCCGACGCGGGACGACATCGTGCAGGGGCAGGTGGGGGACTGCTACTTCCTGGCCGGCCTGAGCGCGACCGCGCGGGTGGACCCGCTGCGGATCCGGAGCAGCGTGGTCGACTTGGGCGACGGGACGTACGCGGTGCGGTTCTACCAGAACGGGACCGAGCGGTTCTACCGGGTGGACGCGGACCTGGCGACGTACCAGGGGACGACGAGCCCGTACTACGCGAACTTCGGGTCGGGGCAGTCGATCTGGGTGCCGATCATGGAGAAGGCGTTCGCGCACTTCCGGAGCGGCGCGAACTCGTACAACTCGCTGCACGGCGGCGGGCTGGACGAGCCGTTCAACGCGCTGGGCGGGTCGCCGAGCAGCGTGTGGGGGACGTCGCAGTACGACACGCTGATGAACATCCGCAGCGCGCTGGTCGCGGGCAAGGCGGTGACCGCGCTGACGCCGAGCACGAACCCGACGAACGGCGCGCCGGCGGTGCGGTGGCACGTGTACAGCGTCGAGAGCGTGCAGATGAAGACGGTGAACATCCCGTTCTTGGGGAACGTGCAGGTGCCGGACACGATCACGCTGCGGAACCCGTGGGGCGTGGACGGGGCGGGGAACGACGGGAACACGTCGGACGGGTACGTGACGTGCACGGCGGCGCAGTTCTACGGGTACTTCATCGGGGCGACGGCGACGTACATCTGATCGCGAACCGGCGGAGGCTCGGTTGACGCGGTCGCGGCCGCCGGCAGGAGTTGTAACCTGCCGGCGGTTGTCTTTTATTCCCCCGGGGGGGGAAGCGGTGCGATCGCTGGAGAATTTTTGGCGGGGCTGATCGCGTCGGTTCGGGGGGCACGGAGGCCCCCGCTCGCCGGCGCGAGACAGACAAGAATGTCTGCCCCACGGCTTGCGCACGCGGGCGCGGGACAGGAAGGATTGCCTGCCCCACCCAAGGCAAGGGGACGACCCCTGACGGGCGGAAGGTTGTACGCGGGCAGACAAGAATGCCTGCCCCACCTTGGGCGTGGCGGATCCGCTGGGGGAAGACCACGGGCAAACAAGTTTGCCCATGCCACCCGGGGGCGACGCTACACGCGCGTGCGCGCGTTCCGCTCGCTGAAGCCAGCCCTACCAAAGGCCCGGGAGGGGTGAACGGGGGTGGGCGCGGGAGCGTATGATTGGGTCGAATGCTGAAGGAACAGACCAACGCGCAGATCGATTATGCGGGGATCCACCGGGCGCTGTTGTCGGGGCTGCTGGGGAACATCGGGCATAAGACGGAGCAGTTCGAGTACACGGGGGCGCGGGGGACGAAGTTCGCGGTGTTCCCGGGGTCGGCGCTGTTCAAGCGGAAGCCGCAGTGGCTGGTGTCGGCGGAGATCGTCGAGACGACGAAGCTGTACGCGCGGACCAATGCGCGGGTGGATCCGGAGTGGATCGAGCAGGTGGCCGAGCATTTGGTGAAGCGGTCGTACAGCGAGCCGCGGTGGGTGGCGGAGACGGCGAACGTGGTGGCGGACGAGAAGGTGTCGCTTCACGGGCTGCCGATCGTCCCAAAGCGGATGGTGCATTACGGGCCGATCGACCCGAAGGTGTCGCGGACGCTGTTCATCCACCACGCGCTGGTCGAGGGGGAGTTCCGGACGCAGGCGCCGTTCTTCGAGCACAACCGCAAGCTGATCGAGGAGGTGCGCGAGCTCGAGGCGAAGAGCCGGACGCGCGAGTACCTGGTGGACGTGCAGCAGCGGTACGACTTTTACGACAAGCGACTGCCGCACGACGTGTTCAACGGGCACTCGTTCGAGAAGTGGCGGCGGAACGCGGAGCGGCATAACCCGAAGCTGCTGTTCATGTCGCGGCGCGACCTGATGAAGCGGTCGGCGGACGACGTGACGCCGGACATGTTCCCGGACTTTTTGCTGGTTAACGGGGCGCGGCTGGCGCTGAAGTACGCGCTGGACCCGGGGGAGGCGATGGACGGGGTGACGGTGACGATCCCGCTGGCGGCGCTGAACCAGCTGCCGGAGGAGCCGTTCGAGTGGCTGGTGCCGGGGCTGCTGCGGGAGAAGGCGCTGGAGCTGATCCGGACGCTGCCGAAGGCGACGCGGGTGAACTTCGTGCCGGCGCCGGACTACGCGGACCGGGCGGTGGAGGCGCTGACTCCGGGATTCGGGCAGGGGTCGCTGTTCGACGCGCTGGCGATCGTGCTGGGGAAGTTCAGCGGGCTGCCGGTGCGGCGGGAGGACCTGTCGCCGGGGGAGCTGCCGGACTTTTTGAAGATGAACTTCTCGATCGTGGACCAGCAGGGGAAGCAGATCGCGGCGGGGCGGGACCTGGCGATCATCCGGCAGAAGCTGGGGCTGGCGGCGCGGGCGACGTTTGCGGAATTGCCGCCGCACCCGCAGTTTCACCGGGACGGGCTGAAGAGCTGGGACTTCGGCGATTTGCCGGAGCGGATCGAGATCAAGCGGCACGGGGTGACGCTGGGGGCGTACCCGGGGCTGGTGGATCAGACGGAGGCGGTGGGGGTGCGGCTGTTCGACTCGCCGGCGGCGGCGTACCAGTCGCACCGGGCGGGGGTGCGGCGACTGTTCATGCTGCAGCTCGGGCCGGAGCTGCGGCACATGTGGCGGAACATCCGGAACTTCGACCGGATGGCGATGAACTACAAGCTGCTGGGGAGCACGGACGAATTGCGGGCGCAGATCGTGAACGCGGCGGCGGGGCGGGCGTTCGAGCCGGACCTGAACATCCGCTCGCAGGCGGAGTTCGCGGCGCGCGGCGGGGGGGCGTGGCGGCGGCTGTCGGAGGAGCACGCGCGGCTGTCGGACATCGCCGACCAGGTGCTGCTGGCGTACTACGGGCTGATGAAGGACCTGTCGAAGCCGGTCGCGCCGCTGCTCGAGCCGTCGGTGCGGGACATGCGGGAGCAGCTGGCGCGGCTGGTGCCGAAGAACTTCGTGCTGTCGACGCCGTACGCGTGGGCGTCGCACTTGCCGCGGTTCATCAAGGGGATCGCGCTGCGGCTGACCAAGCTGATGAACGCGGGGCTGAAGAAGGACCAGGCGGGGCTGGAGCAGGTGCTGCCGCTGGAGAAGGCGTACCGGGAACGGGCGGAGAAGCACCGGAAGGCGGGGGTGGTGGACGACGCGCTGGTGCAGTACCGGTGGATGCTGGAGGAGTTCCGGGTGTCGATCTTCGCGCAGGAGCTGAAGACGTCGGTGCCGGTGTCGGGGAAGCGGCTGGGGGAGATCTGGGCGGGGGTGAAGGGGTAGAGCTGTTAAGAGGGCTCACCGCAGAGACGCAGAGGGCGCGGAGAAGACGAGGGCGGGAGTTACTTTTGTGGGGCGGTTGCGTGGTTTCCCGGGCCGTGCCCATACTCCGTGTGCGGGCGGGGAATTGAGCGCGCTCTGGCAGCCGAGAAGGACGTGGTATGAGATTAGAGACGAACACCGAAGGGGCCGGGGCGGGGAGGCTTCGGAATTGGGCGGGGAATCTTGAGTATGGGACGGACCGGGTGCACGCGGCGGGGTCGGTGGAGGAGGTGCGGGAGTTGGTCGGGCGGCTGCCGAAGGTTAAGGCGCTGGGCAGTCGTCACTGCTTTAACGCTATTGCTGACAGCGATCGGAACCTGATTTCGATCCATGGGATGAACCGGGTGGTTGCGTTGGACCCGGAGGCGCGGACGGTGACGGTGGAGGGGGGCGTTCGCTATGGCGAGCTGGCTGGTTACCTTTATGAGAAGGGGTTTGCGCTGCACAACCTGGCTTCGTTGCCGCACATTTCGGTGGTCGGTTCGTGCGCCACGGCGACGCACGGGTCGGGCGTGGGGAACAAGAATCTGGCGACGCAGGTGGCGGGGCTGGAGGTCGTGACGGCGGACGGGGAGGTGCGGAAGTTTTCGCGGGGGGTGGACGCGGCGTTCGCGGGGGCCGTGGTCAACTTGGGGGCGCTGGGCGTGGTCACGCGGGTGACGTTGGACGTCGAGCCGGCGTTTACGGTGCGGCAGGACGTGTACGTGGATCTGCCGATGGGGCGGCTGAGGGATCACTTTCGGGAGATCGTGTCGAGCGGGTACAGCGTCAGTCTTTTCACCGACTGGCGGGACGGGCGCATCGGCCAGGTGTGGGTCAAGCGGCGGGTTGATGCGGGAGGCGCGGCGGAGGCTGATCGGGAGTTCTACGATGCGAAGCTGGCGACGGAGGATCTGCACCCGATCGCCGGGGTTTCGGCGGAGAACTGTACGGAGCAGATGGGGGTGGCGGGGCCGTGGCACGAGCGGTTGCCGCACTTCCGCATGGGGTTCATGCCGAGCGCGGGGAAGGAGTTGCAGTCGGAGTACTTCGTGCCGCTCGGGAACGCGGTCGACGCGATTCTGGCGGTCGAGCGGTTGCGGGATCGGGTGAGCCCGCACCTGATGATCTCGGAGCTGCGGACGGTCGCCGGGGATGATTTGTGGATGAGCCCGTGCTACCGGCGGCCGAGCCTCGCTATTCACTTCACGTGGAAGCAGGACTGGGAGGCGGTGCGGAAGGTGCTCGGGTTGGTGGAGCGGGAGTTGTCGGCGTTTGGTGCGCGGCCGCACTGGGGGAAGTTGTTTGTGATGCCGCCGGCGGAGTTGCGGTCGCGGTACGAGCGGCTGGGGGATTTTAAAGCGTTGGTGGAGGAGTGCGATCCGCTGGGGAAGTTTCGTAACGAGTGGCTGGCGGTGAACCTTTACGGTTGACGCCTGACGTGTGGGGGGTGTGAACGCGGCGGACAATTTGAGATGCGTTGCGCGGGACGCCCCTCACCCCCGCCCTCTCCCACGGCCGATGTGCGAGTCGGCGGGTGGGGCTAGTTGGCGGCCCCGGGAGAGGGAGGGCGCGTGACGGGTGGTCGGGCCGGTAACGAAGAACGGGCGTCGTCCGCCTGGGGACGACGCCCGCTCGTGTTACGCGTCGCGCTTGGTGTCGCTGGCGACGAGGCTTCGGACCTGCTCGGTCAGGTCGCCGTGGCCGAAGACGAAGGTGGCCTTCGTGCCGGCGAGGACGTCCTTGAGGAGCTCGAGCTCCTTCAGGCGGGCGAGGCCCGGGCTGTCGGCGAGCAGCTTGGCGGTGTTCGCCTGGCTGCGGGCGGCGGCGGTCTCCTCGCGGCGGCGGATCAGGTTGGCCTCGGCCTCCTTGGTCGCCGCGATCACCTGGTTGAGGAGCGTCTTCATGTCGCCCGGCAGCACGATGTCGCGGAGGCCGACGCCGAGCACGCGGACGCCCATCTCGGCGGCGCGGGCGGTCAGCGCTTGGCGGACCTCGCCGCCGACGCTCTCCTTGTCGGAGAGCAGCGCGTCGAGGGCCTTGGTGCCGACGGCGGCGCGGAGCGCGAGCTGGGCCTCCCGGTAGAGCGCCTGCGTGTAGTCGGCGACCGCGGCGACGGCGCGCTGCGCGTCGGCGACCTGGTACGTGACCAGCAGGTTGACGCGGAGCGTGACCTTGTCGGCGGTCATGATCTCCTGGCCGGCGACGTCGGCGACCTGCTCGCGGCGGTCGATCGTCTTCCACGTGACCTTGCCGGTGCCCTTCCAGAAGACGTGCAGGCCCTGGCGCAGCGCCTCGGTCAGCACGCCGTCGCGGTAGAGCAGGACGTCCTCGTGGGCGTCGACCATGACGCCGTCGAGCCACCGCGTCGCGTCCGGGTGCTGCAGGATGGCCTGCAGGCGCGGGTGGGCGAAGCGGAAGTCGTTGACGTCGTAGACGGCGGCCTGGACGGCGTAGGGCGCCTTCCAGAACGCGTGGCGGCCGGGGCCGACCACGTACGCGAGGCGGTCGTCCCGCCAGACGAGCGCGCGCTGGGCGTCGTTGAGGTCGAGGACGTGGAGCTGGTCGCGCAGGTGGCCGTGGGTCAGCAGGACGTCGAGCTGCGCGTGCTCGAACTTCGTGCAAGTCGCGTCTACGGTCTCGACGCGGTCGCGGCGGAGGTTCCAGAACGGCAGGCGGTACGTGCCCGGGTGGAGGACGTCGAGCAGGTCGCCGCGGCGGAGGTAGAGGCCGCGCTCGTGCTTCTTGATGTGGACGGTCTTGTACACGGTGCACCTCCCTTTCGTGGTGCGTGGGGGTGGCATGGGCAAACTCGTTTGCCCGTGGCCTTCGGACGAAAGGAAGACCACGGGCAAGCGTGTACGCTTGCCCATGCCACCCGTGGGTTGGCGTTAGTAGGTGACGAGCAGGGTGTCGGCGCGTTCGAAGTCGCCTTGGACGTGGTTGGTCCGGGGCTCGTAGCCGGCGATCCGGGCGCGGCTGATCAACTGCTCGGCGGCCTCGCGCTCGTCGGTGGCGTCGAACCAGCCGGCGGCGCGGTTCAGGTCGAGGAGCCCCTCGAGCCCGTAGCGTGTGAACAGGTACCGCCAGCCCTCGGCGGTCACGTGGGCCCGGAAGCGGGACGCCTGCTTGAACAGGGCGACGACGTTGGCGGGCTGGGCCAGATCGCGAGGGTAGTAGCTCGTCCCCTGCGGGGCGGGATAGGGGTACCAGGCCAATAAGATGTCGGTCATGTCCCCCTCCTTTCCCGGGTGAACGAGTAGCGTGGTCATCGGACGGTTCTCTCTGTAGGAGACGGTCGAAGCGGCCGTCTCATTTCTTACGCAAAAGTGGCAGGCCGGAGGCGGATCGCGCCACGCGCGCCGCGCCGCCTCGGCGGGGCCGGTGTCGCGCCGGGCGTCGGCCGTGTAAGTTCCGGCCCCTCGCGTGCCCCCTGCACGCGGAGGGGCCGATTGTTCCGTCGGCGTCGGCCCGGTGCGAGGATTCCGACCGCAAAGCTTCGGCGGCGCCGCCAGTCGCTCGGGCCTGCCGATGAAGCGGGCACGGGCGTGGCGGGCGGCGTAGTGGATTCAACCTCCGAGCCTGCCCGTTTGTTCCTGGTTGGAAACGTAGGATTCGAACCTACAACCTCTAGGGTGTCAGCCTAGTGCTCTACCAATTGAGCTAGAGCTTCAAGCACGTTTCGAAGCTGTCAGCGGGACGCGCCAGGCCGATGCCGCACGGCAGGCCCGGCCGCGCCGCCAGCGGCGCGCCAGGAAGCATTCCGTGACCTTTATCGGTCACTACCGGGGACAACGGCGGGGGTCGAACGATCTGACAGGGGGCGACGCGGGAATGGCTGACGCAAGAGTGAGCAACATTCCCAGTCCGCCGCGCACGTCTGAGGCAACCGGCTTCAGAAAATGGGTCGCCTTAGAAGGTCACAACACGTCGGATTGAATTTGCTTGTCGGACCAGACGGCGGGGGCCTTGGTGGCGGTGGCGAACGCGGTCATGGCGGTGGCGCGGGCGGGGGTCGCGGCGGCGGTGGTCGTGGTGGTGGGGCGACTGATGTTCAGGGAGTAGGTGCCGGTCAGGGAGCGGGTGGGGTTGAAGAGGTGGAGGTAGTGGCGGCCGGCGGGGAGGTTGGGGGTGGCGCCGTTCGGGCCGACGGTGCCGACGACCTTGCCGCTGCTGTTGAGGATCTGGGCGGTGGGGAAGGGGGAGGGGCCTTTGTAGCCGATCGTCAGGCGGGTGGGACCGGCCTTGGCGAGGTCGAAGGCGAAGTAGTCGTGGTCGTGGATCAGGAGTTTCAGGTTGGACGCGGAGCCGGCGCCGCTGGTGTTGAGCGGGATGAGCTTTGCGCGGGCGAGGTCGTCGTTGCCGCCGCGGCCCTGGTCGAGGGCGTCGTCGCGGCGGGCGTAGGCGAGGCCGACGGCGGCGTAGATGTCGAGGCGCTTGTAGCCGCCGATGCCGGTGTATTTCGCGTCGGGGTCGGCGGTGTAGACGCCGCTGTCCTGGATGATGCGCATGACGTCGGCGGGGCCGATGGTCGGGTCGACCTGCTGGATCAGGACGGCGGCGCCGGTGACGTGGGGGGCGGCCCATGAGTTGCCGGCGCCGTAGTTGACCCACTGCTCGGACTTCGAGCTCGGGACGTAGTAGGGGAGGCTGACGCGGTCGGACGGGCCGACGACGTCGAGGTGTCGGCCGCGCTGGGTCTTGGGGTTGAGGGTGCCGTTCTGCATCGCGCCGCCGACGCCGAAGACGTGGGGGCTGGCGGCGGGGTTGCCGATGGCGGCGCGGGGGGCCTTGGGGTTCTGCCAGTCGTTGGCGACGGGGGTGGCGACGAAGACGCCGGCGTCCCAGAGGGTCTTGAGTTCGGGGGCGTAGACGGGAGTGGCGGCGGTGGTGCCGACGAAGTCGGTCATGTTGACGGCGGTGATCCGGTGCTTGGCGCGGTTGGCGATCACCCACTGGAGGGCCTTCTTGATCGTGCCCTGGCTGTCGAAGCGGCTGGTGCGGAGGTTGATCAGCTTGGCGTTCTGGAGGACGCCCTGGTAGCGCTTGCCGTCGACGGCGGCGGCGTAGGGGACGCCGGCGATGATGCCGGCGACGCCGGTGGCGTGCGCGGCGGTCGGGTCGACCTTTTCGCTCTCGGACGGGAACGGGTCGGCGTCGTTGTCGCGCCAGTCGTAGCCGTTGACGACGCGCGGGCTGCGGACGTTCTGGGCGCGGTTGCCGCCGAGCGCGGGGTGGAAGTAGTTGATGCCCTTGTCGACGACGGCGACGCCGGCGCCACCGCCGTTGAGCCAGGGGTAATTCTGGACGACGCGGGAGAGGCCGGTGGCGGCGGGCCAATGGCCCCAGGGGGCGGACGTCGGGGAGACGGCCATCAGCTTGCGGTCTTCGAGGGTCTCGAACTTGGCGGGGGACGGGGACTGCTTCTGCGGGATCGTTGGCTGCAACACTAGGGGCACCTCCGCGCTGCCGCGCGATGGGCGGCGCTTTCCAAGCCGGTGCGCGACGCGCCGACAACGTCTCGGCGCGGCGATACCGGCACTCTCCAACCGATCGTTATAGGACGATCGGAACGAGTGGACCAACTGTGGAAATGCCTGAAGGCTGCCTCCGGGGGTGAGGCGAGTTACGCTACGGGGTTCTCGATCGCGCCGATGCCGTCGATCTCGATGCGGACGACGTCACCCTTAGCGAGCGTGAACTCGTTGGGGGGGACGATCCCGGTGCCGGTCAGGAGGACGACGCCCTGAGGGAAGGTCTGGTTGCGGAACAGGTAGCCGACGAGCTCCTCGAACGAGCGCTTGATCTGGGAGACCTTGGTCTCGCCGGTGAACGCGGGTTGGCCGGCGCGGGTGATCGTGCAGCGGATGGCGGCGGAGCGGATGTCGTGGGCGGGGTCGGCGATCAGGATGGCGGGGCCGAGCGCGCAGCAGCCGTCCCAGGTCTTGGCCTGGGGGAGGTAGAGGAGGTTCTCGCCCTCGATGTCGCGGCAGGACATGTCGTTGCCGATCGTGTAGCCGACGACCTGGCCTTTGGAGGAGACGACGAGGCCGAGCTCGGGCTCGGGCACCATCCACTTGGAATCGTCGCGGAGGCGGAGGGTGTCGCCGGTGGCGCGGCAGCGGCGGGCGTCGGCCTTGAAGAAGATCTCGGGGCGGGGGGCGTCGTAGACGAGGTCGTAGGCGCTCTTGGAGATGACGGACTCTTCCATGCGCGCGACCTTGGAGCGCTGGTAGGTGACGCCGGCCGCCCAAACTTCCTGGGTCTCGGTGGGGACGAGCGGGGCGGCGGGGACGGGGACGTGGGCGGGCGCGAGCGTGCGGACGAGGTGGTGGACGTAGGCGACGGGGTTCTCGGAGGCGAGCCAGGCGCCGACGTCGAAGCGGTAGAGGCGGAAGACGACGTCGTTGTGCTCGACGAGCCAGTATTCGGGGGTGCGGAAGAGGCGCATGGCGGATTTGTCAATTGTGCGCGGTGGATTGTCAACCGGGTTGAGGCCGGTTGCGCCGGAGCGGGCACGGGGATTGTAGTCCTGTGGCGGCGTGGCGGGTCGCCACGCGACAGCGACTGTTTCCGCGCGCAGGAGAAGACATGGCGTCGCAGTTCGAGCCGTCCAACGTCATTCCGTCCAAGATCGAGCCGCTGCATCGGGAGATTCCCGGGGTGGGGCAGGGTGGGGTCGAGACGTCGACGAAGCCGGAGCCGGGGTACGTGCCGCCGTTCATGGTGGGGCTGAAGTGGGCGGGGTTCACGTTCGCGGCGGCGTGGGTCGTGCCGTTTTTTTCCACGCTGGCGGTGGCGCGGGCGGCGGACTGGTTTGGGGGGCCGGTCGGGAAGCAGATCCTGATCGGGGTGGTGACGGCGGGGGTGGCGGGGCTGGCGGGCGCGTGGGCGGGGCGCGGGCGGACGGCGTGGCGGTTCGCGGGGTGGGGCGTCGCGGCGGGGACCGTGGTCAGCGTGCTGATGCTGGTCTGGGCGACGAGCGGGGAGACGGCGAACAAGATGCCGCTGTCGCGCACGCTGGTGGTGCTGATGGGGGTGGGGGCGCTGGGGATCGTCGCGGGCGGCGTGCTGCTCGGGACGACGAAGACGCTGGCGCTGAAGCGGGCGACGGCGGCGGGGCACGTGGAGCCGCCGGGGACGGCGCGGAAGGAGACGGGGGCGGTGATGGCGGGGATCGTGGGGGCGGCGCTGGCGCAGTTGGCGCTCGGGGGGGCGTGGATCTGCGTGGCGCGGGCGATGGGGGTGTAGAGGTGACGGGGGGGGGTGGTTTGTACTGCGGTATTCCCGGCGGGAGTTGTGCCGCCCGTGATCCGGGAGACCCCTCACCCCCGCCCTCTCCCACGGCCGATCGTGCCGTCCGGCGAAGTCGCGTCGTGAGCGGCCTTGGGAGAGGGAGGGCACCAACGTCGTGCCACGGTCCTTCGGCAGGTCGAGTTTTGAGGCGCCCTGCGTTGAAGCACGCTCCGGATACTACAAGTACAACCGTGTGAAGCGGGCGCCGTCGACGATCAGGGTTTGGCCGGAGACGAAGCGGGCGGCGTCGGAGGCGAGGAAGGCGACGGCGTCGGCGACCTCGGCGGGGGTGCCGTAGCGGTCGAGGGGGACGGACTCGTCGGCCTGCTTGGGGTCGATCGTGCGGGTGACGAGGAAGCGGGCGGTCTTGGTGGGGCCGGGGGAGACGGCGTTCACGCGGACGCCGGCGGGGCGGAGTTCGACGGCGAGGCACTGGGTCCACTCGACGATGCCGGCCTTGGCGACGGCGTAGGCGACGCCGTCGTCGACGCCGAAGTGGGCGGCGGCGGAGGCGATGTTGACGACGCTGCCGCGGCCGCGCTGGGCCATGCCGGGGCAGGCGGCGCGGCAGACGATCATCGTGCCGATGATGTTGCGTTCGAAGATCGCGCGGACGTCGTCCATCGGGACGCCGAGGCCGTTGTTCGGCTTGGGCTTGCCGCCGCGGAGCGCGATGTCGCCGCCGGCGTTGTTGACCAGGACCGAGACGGGGCCGAGGGTCGACTCGATCTGCGCGATCATGGCGGCGACCTGGGCCTCGTCGGCGATGTTGCCGCAGGCGGTGGTGGTCTTGGCGCCGGTCGCGGCGGCGATCCGGGCGGCGACGTCGGCGATGTCCTTGGCCTCGCCGAACTCGGCGCAGGCGTCGGGGGTGATGTCGTGGATCGCGACGGCCGCGCCGAGCTCGGCGAGGCGTTCCGCCATCGCGCGGCCGAGGCCGCGGGCGGAGCCGGTGACGAGTGCTACTTCGCCCTTGAGGTTCATGTGCTCTCTCTCTCCTCTGTGCTGGCTGGAGAATCTACCCGCCGGCGCCTCGGTTGGCGAAGGGCGGGTGCGGCCGGCACAGGACGGCGGCCGCCCGCGCGGGACGGGGCGCGGCCGGCGCGGGGTGCGGGTCACGGCCGCCGGGCGTCACCGCGGTACCCGAGTTCCTCGTCGAACGACCGCGCCTCTCGCTCGAACTTCGCGGGGCTCGCGGGCTCGGCGACGATCACGCCGGACATGACGAACGGGATGCCGGGCTTGTTCCGCGACCGGATCGCGACGTCGCTCACGCGGATCCGCCGGGTCCGCTCGTCGGGCAACTCGACGGTCACCGCGTCCGCGACGCCGGTCAGCACCTCGTCGTCGCCGGGGCCCAGCCGTTTGGACGGGCCGAGCAGCGTGAGCGCGTACCGCCCGCCGGGGCGCGGCTCGCCGTGGAGTCGCCAGACGACGGTGCCGCTGGCCGGCCACTTCGAGTCGTGGTCGAGCTTCAGCGGGCTGTTGTCGAACGGGACGAGGCCGTAGCCGACGACCTCGACGCCGCCGTCCGGGGTCGCGCGCCAGATCGTCTCCTGCGGCTCGTAGACGGCGGGGCCGCGCGGGTTGCCGGTCATCTCGAGCCGGGTGCCGGCCCTGCCGGCACAGCCGCCGACGGCGAGCGTCAGCACGAGCGCGATCGCCGCCGCCGCACGGAACGTTGTCGCGCGCACCATGCCCGGATCGTAGGCCGGCGGCGCGCGTCTCACCCGCGCAGGCGGCGGACGATCTGGTCGACGTCGTAGACGCAGCCGCCCCAGGTGCCGCCGCTGGCGGCCTGGAGGGCGGCCCAGAGGCGGGTGTCGGACGGGAGGCCAGGGTCGGCGTGGAGGTCGGGGCGCGGGGGGCGGCTGGCGAGGATTCGGGAGCCTTCGGCGGCGTCGAGCGCGTGGCCGGCTTCGCCGATCAGGTCGACCGTGCCTTCGAGGCGGTTGCGGTCGACGATGATCTGGACGACGTCGCCGTCGCGCAGCTTGCCGATCGGGCCGCCGGCCAGGGCCTCGGGGCCGACGTGGCCGATGCAGGCGCCGGTCGAGACGCCGCTGAAGCGGGCGTCGGTGATCAGGGCGATCTGCTTGCCGTGGGCGAGGTGCTTGAGGGCGGAGGTGAGCTGGTAGGTTTCCTCCATGCCGCTGCCGATCGGGCCGCGGCAGATCAGGACCATCACGTCGCCGGCGCGGACGTCGCCTGCCTTGATGGCGGCGATCGCGGCGCGCTCGCTCATGAACACGCGCGCCGGCCCGGTCTTGCGGTAGACGCCGTCGGGGTCGACGACGCTGGGGTCGATGCTGGTGGATTTGATGACCGAGCCTTCGGGGGCGAGGTTGCCGCGCGGGAAGGTGACGGTGGAGGTCAGGCCTTTGGACTTCGCGCGGTCGGGGGACATGATCACGTCGTCGGGGTCGATGCCGTCCTTTTCCTGGAGCGTCGCGCGGAGGCGGCGGCGGCGGTCGGAGGTTTCCCACCAGTCGAGGATCTCGCCGAGCGTGCGGCCGGCGACGGTGAGCACGTCGAGGTCGAGCAGGCCGAGGCGGCGCAGGTGGAGCATGACCTCGGGGACGCCGCCGGCGAGGAAGACCTGGACGGTGACGTGGCCGACCGGGCCGTTGGGGAGGGCGTCGACCAGGCGGGGGACGCGGCGGTTGACGTCGACCCAGTCGTCGCAGGTCGGGCGGCGGAGGCCGGCGGCGTGGGCGATCGCGGGGACGTGGAGGAGCAGGTTGGTCGAGCCGCCGAACGCGGCGTGGACGACCATGGCGTTGCGGATGGCGCGGTCGGTCAGGACGTCGCGCAGCTTGACGCCCTTCGCTTCCATCGCGGCGAGGGCGGCGGCGGAGCGGGCGGCGACGTCGAGCCAGACGGCCTGGCCGCTGGGGGCGAGCGCGCTGTGCGGGAGGGACATGCCGAGGGCCTCGCCGACGACCTGGGCGGTGGCGGCGGTGCCGAGGAACTGGCAGCCGCCGCCGGGCGAGGCGCAGGCGCGGCAGCCGAGGTCGGCGGCCTCGGCGAGGGTCAGGGTGCCGTGGGTGAAGCGGACGCCGATGGTTTGGACCTTGCCGGCGTCCTCGCCGTGCGTGGGGGGGAGCGTGACGCCGCCGGGGACGAGGATGGCGGGGAGGTCGGCTGCGCCGGCGAGGGCCATCATCATCGCGGGGAGGCCCTTGTCGCAGGTGGCGACGCCCATGACGCCGCGGCGGGTGGGGAGGGAGCGGATCAGGCGGCGGAGGACGACGGCTGCATCGTTGCGGAACGCGAGCGAGTCGAACATGCCGGCGGTGCCCTGGGTGCGGCCGTCGCACGGGTCGGTGACGAAGCCGGCGAACGGGACGAAGCCGTCGGCCTTGAAGCGGCGGGCGGCGGCCTGCATGAGGAGGCCGACTTCCCAGTGGCCGGTGTGGTAGCCGAGGGCGATTGGCGTGCCGTCGTCGGCGCGGATGCCGCCGGAGGTGGAGAGGATCAGGAACTCCTTGCGGCCGAGCATGGCGGGGTTCCAGCCCATGCCGGCGTCCTGGGAGAGGCCGAAGAGGTCGCCACTGGCCCAGTTGCGGAGCATGTCTTCGGTCAGCGGGAGCGCGCCGGCGGGGCCGGCGGCGTTGGTGTGGAGGTCATAGACGCCGGGGTCGGCGGCTTCGAGGAGGTCGTGTTGCTGCGGCGGGGCGGTCTCGCTCATGGGGCGGATTATATCTGCCCGGGCATCCGCCACACCCGTGGCGGCCTTCCGAGGGAAACCGCGCGGTCTGCGCATAACGCCAGTTGGCGGGGTTGCGTGGCGGTAGAGCAGGCGGTTTGGGGCGCCAGAAAAGGATTTGGCGGTGGGACCGGATTTTGTTAATCGCCTTGCCGACGGTCAATTACGCGAGTCGGCTGTCACCACACCGACGTCCTGAGCCCGCATTCAGGGCAGCGCCAGGGCGAGGTTCGAAGATCGTACCCGCAGCGGGCGCAGCACCCCGGACGTGCACGAGGCCGCCTGCGCCGCCACCACCCGACGCCGGCGGCCAGCAGACCCCCGCCGATCAGGACGAAATACACCAACAGCGCCGCGAGGTCACTCACGCGGTTCGCGGAGGCTTCGGCTCCGCCCAGACGGGAGGCGACGGTCACCGCGCAGACACCGAGGAGCAAGCCGATGCTCACTACCGCGACGAGGAACACCACCACGGAGCCCACGGCGGAGCCCCACGCGGCGAAGGGAACAGTCTTGCGGCGGCGACGCACGGTGACGCGATTCCTTCTTGCCGGCTCAGCGGTGATCCTTTTAGTCCCCCAAAGGGCCGCGTGGCTCAAGGGGGAGTTATACCCCGTAAAGGGCCAGTTTACCGTGGTCTGGGGCCGGGGGCCGGTATTCCGGATCAAGGGGTCTCGAAGAGCTCGGTGTTTTCGTCGCGGATGGCGAGGTGCGAGAACCTCGGGGCGGCGGCGGGCGGGATGGCGGCCCTCGTCGTGCTGTTGGGCCTCGTCGCCGCCCCCTCCAGCGGTGGCCGGTCGAGGAACACGATCTGGCTGACGCCGTCGCGCGTGATCTCGATCTTCCCGCTACGGGTGGGGCTCGGGTAGCGGACCCACTTTGCCGAGACGTTCGGCGGGGTCGTGCCGGTGTAGGTCGTGATCAGCGTGGCGATCAGGGCGGATCGGCCGGTCTGCGAGACGGTGAACCGCTCGGCGGCGTCGCGCTCGTTGGGCGGGGCCTGGGAGCTGGTGAACGCGCTCTCGACGGCGGCGGTCTGGCCTTCGAGCAGGAGGGGCTGGAGGAGGACGTCGCCCTTTCCGGTGGCGGAGCGGATGACGCCGCGGCGGAACTTCGTGTTCAGTTGGCCGGGGAGCGTGAACGAACTCGTGTAGGTGTGGCTGGACGACGCCGAGGCGTAGTCGACGACGAGGAACGTGTCGTCGCGGTCGAACCAGATCGTGCGGGCGACCTTCGGCGCGCCGTCGAGGCCCGAGTAAGCGTGGTGGCGGGCGGAGATCTGGATGGCGTCCTTCGAGCGGGTCCACTGGTCGACGAAGACTTTGCCGCGGGTCTTCTCGACGGCCGCGTGGCTCTGGCCGTCGACGCTGATCGTGTTGTGGGCGGGGGTGGAGACGGCCCACTTGCGGTCGCGCGAGGTGTCGTAGCGGAGCAGGCCGGGGTCGGCGATCAGGGTGCGGCCGTGGCCGAACAGTTCGAAGTTGAACAGGTCGAGGTGGCCGTGCGTGCCGCCCTTGGGGCCGGCGTCGAAGACGAGCTGGCGGGCGTTGCGGTCCTCGCCGGAGCGCATGACGTAGTAGCCGGCGTCGCGGAGGCCGTAGGTCGGGCCGCGGCCGGCGAGGGTCGTCGTGCCGGAGGCGTTGACGGCGTCGGTCAGGGCGGCGGGGCCGAGCAGGAAGACGTCGTGGAGGCGCGGGCGGGACTCGGGCCAGCGGTCGTCGCCGAGGATCGCGCCGGCCCGGCTGACGAAGCGGAGGCCGTTGCGGCGGTAGCTGTCGGAGAGCGCGGGTTGGGTGCCGTCGGGGTGGAGGAGCTGGTAGTAGGCGTTGGCGGCGTTCTTCAGCAGTTCGTCGGGGCCGTCGGGCCAGGCGTTGCCGTTGAGGCGGTCGAGCAGGTAGGGCTCTAGCAGGTCGGCGACGATCGGGCCGTGGTAGTCGGGGGACTGCTCGACGTGCCCGCCGTCGGGGCGGAAGTTGGCGGAGATCGTTTGGAAGAGCAGGTCGCGGCCGGCGGCTTCCCAGCGGCCGGACTTGGCGTACTCGGGGAAGACGACGGCGATCGACATCAGGCTGCGGGCGTGGGTGGTCGTCCAGTTGCTGGCGGCCGACCGCGGGTCGACGCGGTAGAGGAAATCGCCGTGCTGCATCAGGCGGTGCAGGAACAGCGTGTTCGCGGCGGGCGTCCACTGCGGCGTGTCCATGATCGTGAAGTACGTCCAAAGCCAGTTGTCGGCACGGTAGGACGTGTTCAAGAGGCCCCAGCCGGCGCCGACGTCGGGCCAGTCGTTCGGGTCCTTCGGCGCCTTCTGCTGGCCGGCCCACGAGTTGAGCTGGCGGACGATCTCGTCGGTGTACGCGCCGCGGCCGGTGAACCGGTGGGCCATCGCGAGGTTCAGCCAGTAGCTCTGGCGGTTGAGCGAGTGGAGGAACTCGGGGTTGTCGGTGGCGGTGGGCTGCTTGCTCCAGGAGAAGTCGCGCGAAAGCTGCGTGGTGTAGGGCTCGGAGGTCGTCTGCTCGGGGAACAGGCCGGCCATGAGCTCGTCGGCGCGGGCGACGGTGGAGGAGGCCTGGCTGGAGAACTCGTCGTCGATGAACTTCGCATAGGCGGGAACGTCCTTCACGTCCCAGAAGAATCGCGGGCCGGTGCGGGTCTTGACGTACTCGAGCAGGCGGTAGTCGAAGGCGGAGGTGTCGCCTTCGTTGAGGCGGTTGCGGAGCTTGACGGCGATCGGGCCGGTCCAGTTGCGGAGGAGCTCTTCGCGGTCGGCGAGGGTCAACGAGGTGATCGCGACCGCGAGGAGGCGGCGGGGCTCGAGCCCTTCGAGGGCGAAGCTAGAAGATGGGGTCGTCGTTTCGGTCAAGCGCGTCCTCCGCGTTGATCCATGGACGTCCGGCGGCGAAGGGGGTACGGCGGGTCGGTGCGGATTGTAACAGCGAGGAACCCACGCCTGCGGTGCGACCGCCGACTGCCGGCGACGTGGGGGTGCGCCGGCGACTCGGGGCGGGCAGGTCAGGGTAATCGACAGGTATGACCGTTGTGGTCCCGTCGCGGGTCAGCTCGATGCGCCCGGTTCGCGAGGGCGTGGGCGTACGGATCCACCGGGCGGAGACCGCGGGGGGCGTGGTGCCCGTGTAGGTCGCGACCAGCGTGGCGATCAGCGCGGTCTCACCGGTCTGCGAGACGGCGAACCGGTACGCCGGGTCGGCCTCGTCCGGCGGCGCCTGGGACGACGTGAAGCGGCGCTCGACGGCGGCGGTCTGGCCTTCGATCGGCAGCGGCTGGAGGAGGACGTCGCCCGTGCCGGTCGCGGTGCGGATCACGCCGCGGCGGAACTTCGTGACCCGCTCGGTCGGGAGGAGGAACGAACTGGCGTAGGTGTGGCTGGCCGTGGCGGCTGCGAAGTCGATGACGAGGAACGCGTCGCCCCGGTCGTGCCAGATCGTGCGGGCGACGGTCGGCGCGCCGGCGAGGTCGGCGTAGGCGCGGTGGCGGGCGGCGATCAAGACGTGGTCGTCGGCCACCTCCCATGTGTCGACGGTGATCGCGCTTCCGGCGCGGTCGACGGTGGCGTGGTTGCGGTCGTCGACGCTGATCGTGTTGTGGGCGGGGGTGGAGATCGCCCAAGCGCGGTCGGTGGAGTCGTCGTAGCGGTAGAGGCCGGGGTCGGCGATCAGCGGTTTGCCGTAGCCGTGGAGTTCGAGGTTGAGCAGGTCGTAGTGGCCGTGGACGCCGCCCTTGGCGCCGGCGTCGAAGATCAGTTGGCGGGCGCTGGCGTCGGACCCGGTGCGGGTGGCGTAGTAGCCGGCGTGCGGAAGGGCGACGGCGCCGGGGCGCGCCGGGAGGCCGGTGGCGGTCGCGGCGGCGTCGGCGGGGATCACGCGGAGGGCGTAGGTGAACGTGTCGAGCCGGCCCTTCCACGCGGGCTCGTTCAGCAGCGCGCCGGCGAGGCGGATCGTCTGCGCGCCGTCCTCGCGGTAGCTGTCGGAGAGGGCGGCCTGCCTGCCGTCGGGCTGGAGGAGTTGGAGGAACGCGTCGACGCTGCGGCGGAGCGTGCGGGTGGCGGTGGCCTTCCACGGGACGCCGCTCGCGGTCATGAGCTGGTAGGCGTCGAGCAGGATTCGGAGGACGTCGCCGTGGTAGGCGGGGGACTGCTCGAAGTGCCCGCCGTCGGCGTGGAACTGGGCGTCGAGGCAGCGGAAGAGGATGGCTTGGCCCTTAGCGAGCCAGTCTCTCGCGGGGGCGAGGTCGGGGAGCATCAGGGCGAGCGAGATCAGGGCGCGGCCTTGGAACAGGGTCTTGTTGATGCGGAAGTTGGTGGGGGTGGTGTCGGCGAGGGACTGGCCGTGGCGGAGGAGGCGGGCGAGGAACAGGGTGTTGACGGCCGGCGTCCAGGCGGGCGTCCCGCGGAGGATCGCGTAGGCGCGGAGCCAGCGGTCGGTGCGGACGGCGGTGTTCAGCATGCCCCACGGGAGGGCGGAGGCGGGGGCGCCGCCGACCTCGTCGGACCACGAGCTGAGTTGCGCGACCAGCGCGTCGGCATACTTCGGGTCGCCGGTCAGGCGGGTGGCGAGGGCGAGGTCGGGCCACCACGGGTGGCGGTTAAGGACGTGCGGGAACTCCGGGTTCTTTGACGCGCGCGGGGTGAGCCAGGAGACGCCGGCTGGCAGCGGCACGGTGAACTGCGTGCTGGTCATCTGCTCGGGGAACTGGCCGGCGACGATCGCGTCGGCGCTGGCGACGACCGCCGCCTGGTCGGCGCCGCGGGACGCGGCGAGCGACGTCAGGGCGGCGACGCCGGGGAGCAGCGTCGGGCGGCCGGGGACGTTCGTGTCGGCCAGCACCCGCTGGTCGAAGGCGGCGGAGTTGCCGACCCGGAGGAACCGGGCGAGCCGCGGCGCGTCCGCGCCCGCCCACTGGCTGAGGATCGATCGGCGGTCGGTCTTGGTCAGCGGGAGCGCTGCGGCGGCGGCCGGCGCGGCTGACGGTTGGGCCTCGACGATCAGGGTGCCGGCCGGCGCGCTGTGAAGGACGCGGCGTTCGAGGGACTCGAGCGTGAATGCGGCTGGCGGCATCGGGACGGGCGGGCGCGGGCCCCCGCTTCTGACGCCCCGGCTAATACGTCCGGGGGGGCGCGCGTCAAGGTGGCTTACCGCCCGTCGCGTAGCAGTCGCTCGAGGGCGTCGTCGGCGCCGTGGCCGCCCGAGCCGTGGTCGTCGCCGACGTCGTGGTTCGGGCGGTCGTCGGCGCCGCGGCGGCCCGAGCCGCTGCCCGAATCGCCGCCGCTGCCGGAACCGGAGTTGTCGTCGTCGTCGTCGCCCGAGTTGCCGCTGCCCGGGCCGCTGTTGTCTTCGCTGCCGTCGTCGTCCTTTTCGTTGTCGTCGTCGTCGCTGCCGCCGTCGAAGCGGTCGCCGCCGCCGCCGCCTCGGACCCGGTCGCGGCCGCGGCCGCCGGAGACCGAGTCGTCGCCGAGCTCGCCGTCGACCGAGTCGTCGCCGTCGTCGCCGTCGCAGTCGTCGCGGCCGCGGCCGCCGCGGATCGAGTCGTCGCCGGCCTCGCCGCGGACGCTGTCGTCGCCGCTCTCGCCGACGCACGAGTCGTTGCCGTCGCCGCCGTGGACCGAGTCGTCGTCGAGCCCGCCGTAGATGCTGTCGTCGCCCTGGCGGCCGTTGAGCGAGTCGTCGCCGTCGTGGCCGTAGATCTCGTCCTGCCCGCGGCCGCCGGTGACCGAGTCGTCGCCGTAGCCGGCGTCGATCGTGCGGAGGACGCGGACGCCGCCGTTGTCGTTCGAGACCGAGACGCTGTCGTCGCCGCGGCCGCAGGCGATGGCGATCCGGCGAATGTTGCGGGCGCGGAAGGAGGTGGTCTCGCCGTTAACGTTGACCTCGTAGCGGCCGTTGTCGGTCCTCGAGATGATGATCTCGTCGCCGCGGCGGGTGCCCTCAACGGTCAACACGCCCCTCGCGACCGACGCGGACAGGAGGCGGCGATCCTCGAGCGACTCGACGACGGCGGTAACGGCCTGCGAAACGGATGGGTGGGACATTTTCCTCTCCGGGAAGTGACCAGTCCTCGCAACAGGTACCCTGTCTGACAAGCTTGGGGGCGAGTGTAGTGGCGTAAAACGTGCGGCGGAAGCGTCACATTAATAAAGTTTCCGCGTAGCCGGCGGCAGGACGTGACCGCCCAACCAGAGCCGCAAGATGCGAATACACAGCAACGTTGATCAGGGGTTAGGGGCGCGTCCGTAGGTGCGGGTGAGCTCGCCGAGGCGGTCGATGAGGGCGGGGGAGAGTTGGTCCGGGGTCATCCGCCAGCGCCAGTTTCCGGTGCCGCGGCCCGGCACGTTCATGCGGGCGGGGCTGCCGAGTTCGAGGACGTCCTGGACGGGGGCGACGGCGAGGTCGGCGACGGAGGACCAGGCGAGGCGCGTCAGCTCCCAGGCGGGGTGGCCGTCGATCTGCGGGGCGTAGCGGCGGACGTTCTTCTTCTCACCGGCCTTCAGCGAGCGGAACCAGCCGGCGGTGGTGTCGTTGTCGTGCGTGCCGGTGTAGACGACGGTGTTGCGCGGGTAGTTGTGGGGCAGGAACGCGTTGGCGGACGAGTCGCCGAACGCGAACTGGAGGACCTTCATGCCGGGGAGGCCGAGCGAGTCGCGGAGGGACTCGACGTCGGGCGTGATCACGCCGAGGTCCTCGGCGATGAACGGCAGCGTGCCGAGGGCGGCGCGGGCGGCGGCGAAGAGTTCGTCGCCCGGGGCTTTGACCCAGCGGCCGCCGATGGCGGTCGGCAGGTGGGCGGGGATCTCCCAGCAGGCGGCGAAGCCGCGGAAGTGGTCGATGCGGACGAGGTCGACCTGGGCGAGCGTGGCGCGGAAGCGCTCGACCCACCAGCGGAAGCCGTCCTTCCGCATGGCGGGCCAGTGGTAGAGCGGGTTGCCCCACCGCTGGCCGGTCTCGGAGAAGTAGTCGGGCGGGACGCCGGCGACGTGGGTGGGGCGGCGGTGCTTGTCGAGGCGGAACAGGTGCGGGCTGGCCCAGACGTCGGACGACTCGGGGGAGATGAAGATCGGGAGGTCGCCGATCAGCCGCACCCCCTTGCCGCGCGCGTACTGCCGCAGCGCGTCGAGTTGGCGGAAGAACAGGAACTGCTCGAACTGGTGGCGGCCGACGGCGTCGGCAAGCTCCCGCCGCGCGGCGTTCAGCGCGGCCGGGCGTCGGACGACCAGGTCGCGCGGCCAGTCGGACCAGGACTTGTTCGGGTGGTGTTCCTTCAGGGCCATGAACAGCGAGAAGTCGTCGAGCCAGGTCGCGTGCTGTTGGCGGAACGATTCGAGCGGCCCGGCGAGCTTGCCGGGGTGGCCGCGGAAGCGCTCCCACGCGAGGCGGAGCATGTGTTCCTTGAACAGACGGACGCGCGGGAAGTCGACGCGGCCCGGGGACGGGAACGTCGCGCCGCCGACGTCTGCACGGCGGAGCAGGCCGTCCTCGATCAGCACGTCGGGTGAGATCAGCAGCGGGTTTCCGGCGAAGGCCGAGTAGCACTGGTAGGGCGAGTCGCCGGCGCCGGGCGGGCCGAGCGGGAGGATCTGCCACCACGACTGGCCGCCGCGGGCGAGCGCGTCGACCCACCGGCGCGCGTCGGGGCCGAGGTCGCCGACGCCGTACGGACCGGGAAGCGACGTCACGTGCAAAAGCAGGCCGGCCGAGCGCTTCGGCGGCGGCGGCGGCGGGGCGGTCGAGTGTGTTTGGTGGCGCGTCTTCATGCGTTGTTGGCGGGCGGCGAAGCAAACCGCCTGCCGCGATTGAACCACGGAACGTGACCGCCGTTGCACACGGCGGGCTCGGGAATTTCGCCCGTTCCCGCTGAGCACGATCCTGCGCGAATATGCGGCCGGCGCGGCGTGGCCGGAGGTCGTGGAACGATCGCCGCCGGCGCGCCGACGAGCAAGGACGAGAGGCAAATCCGATGAGAGTCTGGCCGGGCCGCTCCTACCCCCTGGGCGCCACCTATGACGGGGCGGGCGTGAATTTCGCGATCTTCTCCGAGCACGCGACGAAGGTCGAGCTCTGTTTGTTCGACACCCCCGAGTCGGTCAAAGAGAGCCACCGCGTCGTCCTGCCCGAGCAGACGGACATGGTCTGGCACGGCTACCTGCCCGACGCCGAGCCGGGGCAGTTGTACGGGTACCGCATCCACGGGCCGTACGACCCCGGCGCCGGCCACCGGTTCAACCCGCTCAAGGTCGTCCTGGACCCGTACGCCAAGGCGATCGGCCGCGACGTCACGTGGGACGACTCGCTGTTCGGCTACCCGGTGGGCCACCCGGAGGCCGACCTCGCGATCGACGGCCGTGACAACGCCGCGTTCTGCCCGCTGGCGTCGGTGATCGACACGGCGTTCACGTGGGGCGACGACCGCCCGCCGCGCGTGCCGTGGCACAAGACGCTGATCTACGAGGCGCACGTCAAGGGCCTGACCGCCCGGCACCCGGAGGTGCCGGAGGAACGCCGCGGCACGTACGCGGGGCTGGCGTCGGAGGCGACGATCCAGCACCTGCTCGACCTGGGCGTGACCGCGGTCGAGCTGCTCCCGGTGCACTACCACCTGAACGACCGCCACCTGGTCGAGCGCGGGCTGACGAACTACTGGGGGTACAACACGCTGGGCTACTTCGCGCCGCACGTCGCGTACGCCAGCAAGGCCAGCCCGCGCAAGAGCGTCGTCGAGTTCAAGTCGATGGTGCGGTCGCTGCACGCGGCCGGGATCGAGGTGATCCTCGACGTGGTCTACAACCACACCGCCGAGGGGAACCAGATGGGGCCGACCCTGTCGTTCCGCGGGGTGGACAACGCGAGCTACTACCGCCTGTCGCCCGAAGACAAGCGGTACTACATGGACTTCACGGGGTGCGGCAACACGCTGAACATGATGCACCCGCGCGTGCTGCAGCTCCTGATGGACAGCTTGCGGTACTGGATCACCGAGATGCACGTCGACGGGTTCCGGTTCGACCTCGCGAGCACGCTGGCGCGGGAGCTGCACGACGTGAACCGCCTGGGCGCGTTCTTCGACATCATCCACCAGGACCCGATCATCTCGCAGGTCAAGCTGATCGCCGAGCCGTGGGACGTCGGGCCGGGCGGGTACCAGGTCGGCAACTTCCCGGTGCTGTGGACGGAGTGGAACGGCAAGTACCGCGACTCGATCCGCCGGTTCTGGAAGGGGGACGGGGGGCTGGTCAGCGAGCTGGCGACCCGGCTCGCGGGCAGCTCCGACCTGTACGAGGACGACGGCCGCAAGCCGTACGCGAGCATCAACTTCATCACGGCCCACGACGGGTTCACGATGCAGGACCTGGTCAGCTACAACGAGAAGCACAACCACGCGAACGGCGAGGACAACCGCGACGGGGCGGACGACAACCACTCGTGGAACTGCGGGCACGAGGGCCCGACCGACGACGCCAACATCGTCGAGCTCCGCGAGCGGCAGAAGCGGAACCTGATCGCGACGCTGCTGTTCAGCGAGGGCGTGCCGATGGTCGTGGGCGGGGACGAGCTGTCGCACTCCAACCGCGGGAACAACAACGTCTACTGCCAGGACAACGAGCTGACGCACTTCGACTGGAACCTCGACCCCCGCCGCCGGTCGTTCCTGAACTTCGTCAAGCGGTGCACGCGGATCTGGCGGGAGCAGCCGGTGCTCCAGCGGCGGAAGTTCTTCATCGGCCGGGCGATCCGCGGCACCGACATCAAGGACATCACGTTCTTCGGCCCGGACGGGCAGGAGATGACGGACGAGGCGTGGAATACCGGGTGGGCCAGGTCGCTGGGTGTGCGCCTGGCGGGCGACCTGATCAACGAGACCAACGAGCGCGGCGACCCGATCGTCGGGGACACGCTCCTGCTGCTGCTCAACGGGCACTGGGAGGAGATCCCGTTCACGCTCCCGACGACGAAGCCCGAGCACGTCTGGGAGTGCATGATCAACACCGCCGACCCGGACGGCCCGATCCGGATCTGCCGCGGCGGCGAGCAGTACAAGCTGCTCGGGCGGTCGCTCGCGCTGCTGCGGACGACGCCGGCCGAGCAGGCCGGGCAGGTCGCGAACCAGGTGCAGCTCGACGCGCTCCGCCGCCAGTTGCAGACGCCGGCGGTGCCGTCGCCGTCGCCGAGTTCGCCGCTGCCGTAGGAGCACCGGGTCATGGACGACTCTCGCGAACAACGCCGGCTGCCGGTCGGCGCGGAGGTCTTGCCGGCTGGCCGGGGCGTGCACTTCCGCGTCTGGGCGCCGCGCCGCCGAACCGTCGACGTCGTCTTCGAGGGCGGCAACGCGTCGGACCCGGTTGCGCTACGGAGGGACGCGGACGGCTACTTCGCCGGCGTCGCATCGGCCGCGCGTGCTGGGACGCTCTACAAGTTCCGCCTGGACGGCGGCGACGCGTTCCCCGACCCCGCCTCCCGGCATCAACCACAGGGCGTGCACGGACCGTCGCAGGTCGTCGATCCCGACGCCTTCGCGTGGTCGGACGGCGACTGGCCCGGCATCGGGCCGGCCGGGCAGGTGCTGTACGAACTGCACGTCGGCACGTTCACGACGGAGGGCACGTGGGCCGCGGCCGCGCGCGAGCTGCCCACGCTCAAGGAACTCGGCGTCACCTGTGTCGAGGTCATGCCGGTCGCGGAGTTCGCCGGCGAGTTCGGCTGGGGGTACGATGGCGTGCACCTGTTCGCCCCGACCCGCCTCTACGGCACGGCGGACGACTTCCGCCGGTTCGTCGACGCCGCCCACCGGCTGGGCGTCGGCGTGATCCTCGACCTGGTCTACAACCACCTCGGCCCCGACGGCAACTACATGGGGCAGTTCACGGAAACGTTCTTCAGCGCCAGGCACCACACCGACTGGGGCGACGCGATCAACTTCGACGGTGACGGTTCGGCGCCCGTGCGCGAGTTCTACCTCGCCAACGCGGTTTACTGGATCCGCGAGTTCCACCTCGACGGGTTCCGGTTCGACGCGACGCAGAACATCTACGACAACGGGCCCGACCACATCCTGGCCGCCGTCACCCGCGCCGCCCGCGCTGCGGCCGGCCGCCGGTCGATCTACCTGGTCAACGAGAACGAGCCGCAGCAGGCGGACCTCGTCCGCCCGCCCGACTGCGGCGGGTACGGCATGGACGGGATGTGGAACGACGACTTCCACCACGCCGCGATGGTCGCGATCAGCGGCAAGAACGAGGCGTACTACACCGACTACCTCGGCCGGCCGCAGGAGTTCGTCTCCGCCGCCAAGTGGGGCTACCTCTACCAGGGGCAGCACTACCGCTGGCAGAACAAGCGCCGCGGCCAACCGTCGCTCGACCTGTGCCCGACGAACTTCGTCCACTACGTCCAGAACCATGACCAGATCGCGAACTATGGCCACGGCGAGCGGGCGCACGCGATGACCGGCCCGGGACAGTTCAAGGCGATGACGGCCCTGCTCCTGCTGATGCCGCAGACGCCGATGCTGTTCCAGGGGCAGGAGTGGGCGGCGTCGAGCTGCTTCCACTACTTCGCCGACCACGCCCCCGAGCTGGCCGCCCTGGTGTGCAAGGGGCGGGCGAAGGAGATGAGCCAGTTCCCCAGCGTCGGCACGCCGGAGATGCAGGCGTGCCTGCTCGACCCGGCCGACCGCCGGACGTTCGAGAAGTCGAAGCTCGACCACGCCGAGCGCGGCCGCGGCTTCCACGCGCAGGTCTTCTCGTTGCACAAGGACCTGATCGCGCTCCGCCGCACCGAACCGGTCTTCCGCCGCGTCCAGCGGCGCGGGGACATCGACGGCGCGGTGCTCGGCACGGACGCGTTCGTCCTAAGGTTTTTCGGCGAGCGCGGCGACGACCGCCTGCTCGTCGTCAACCTCGGCACCGACCTCCACCTGCCGATCGTCCCCGAACCGTTGCTGGCCCCGCCGGCGGGCATGATCTGGGACGTCCAGTGGACGAGCGAGCACCCCCGCTACGGCGGCTGCGGCACCCCGCCGATCGAGACGCGCGGGGAGGACTGGCGGCTGCCCGGCGAAAATTGGCGTCTTCCTGGGCGGTGCGCGGCCGTGCTAAAACCCGTCGACGCGCCGCCGACGACCCCGTAGGGTGTGCTTCAGCACACCGAGACGCTCGCGAACGACGGGCCGGTTTGTTTCGCCGGCGTTACCGGTGTGCTGAAGCACGCCCTACGAGAACCGATCCGATCATGCCCGACCTCACCCCCCTGCTCGCCCACGCCCTCCGCCAAGCCGCCGCCCTGCGCCGCCTGCCGGAGTCGACCTACCGCCTCCAGTTCCACAAGGGGTTCACGTTCCGCGACGCCGCGGCGATCGTCCCGTACCTCGCGCGGCTGGGCGTCACGCACTGCTACGCCTCGCCGTACCTCAAGGCGCGCCCCGGCAGCACCCACGGGTACGACGTGATCGACCACAACGCGCTGAACCCCGAACTCGGCACGCAGGCCGACTTCGAGGCGTGGCTGGCCGCGATGGACGGGCAGGGCATGTCCCACATCCTGGACACCGTGCCGAACCACGTCGGCGTCGCGACGAACGACAACGCGTGGTGGAACGACGTCCTCCGCCGCGGCCCCGCTTCCCCGTACGCCACCCACTTCGACATCGCCTGGCGCGGCAGCCCGCGGCCCGAGCTGCACGACAAGGTGCTCCTGCCCGTCCTCGGCGGCCCGTACGCGCAGGTGCTCGAAAAGGGCGAGTTGACGCTGAGGCGCGAAGGCGACGACGTTTGGCTGTACTACTACGACCGCCGCTTCCCGATCGCGCCCGAAACGCTGGACGGCGTCTCCGACGTTGCCGCGGTCGGCGGCCGCCCCGGGGAGCCGCGCTCGTTCGACCGTCTCGACGCGCTGCTGAACCGCCAGCACTACCGCCTCGCCTACTGGAAGGTCGCGTCCGACGAGATCAACTACCGCCGGTTCTTCGACATCAACGACCTCGCCGCCCTGTCGATGGAGCGGCCGGAGGTGTTCGAGGCGACCCACGACTTCACGCTCCGCCTGCTCGCGACCGGCACGCTCGCCGGCCTGCGCGTCGACCACCCCGACGGCCTGTACGACCCCGAGGCCTACTTCCACCGCCTCCAACACCACTACGTCCTCGCCGTCGCCCGCGAGATGATCGACAGCGACGACGAGTGGCGCGCGATCAAGCCCGACCTGCTCAAGGAGGTCCAGGCGACTCTCGGCAATCAGCCGAACGGCGACCTCCCCCTCTACGTCACCGTCGAGAAGATCCTCGCCCCCGACGAGCCGCTGATCGAGTCCTGGCCCGTCCACGGCACGAGCGGCTACGACTTCCTCAACAAGGTCAATGGCCTGTTCGTCGACCCGGCCGCCGAGCCGGCGTTCACCGCGCTCTACCATGACCTGACCGGCGATCCGACGGCCTTCCCCGACCTCGTTTACCACAAGAAGCTCCTGATCCTCGACACCGCGCTGGCCAGCGAGCTCCAGATGCTCGCCCACGGGTTCGACCGCCTCGCCCAGCGGCACCGGTCGTCGCGCGACTTCACGCACAACGGGCTGCGGCTCGCGCTGCGGCAGGTGATCGCCTGCTTCCCGGTTTATCGCTCGTACGTCACGTCGCGGGGCGTGTCGGCGACGGACGTCACCCACGTCCAGGCCGCCGTCAACCGCGCGGTCGAGCGGAACCCGAAGACCGACCCGTCGGTCTTCCACTTCCTCCGGGACACGCTCCTCCAGCGGCTGCCGGACGGCGCGGACGACATCTACCGCGAGGGGGCTGTGCACCTCGCGGGTAAGTTCCAGCAGCTTACCGCCCCGACGACCGCCAAGGGGATCGAGGACACCGCCTTCTACCTTTACAACCGCTTCGTCTCGTTGAACGAGGTCGGCGGCGAGCCCGACCACTTCGGCGTGCCGCCGGACGAGCTCCACCGCTACCTCGCCGACCGGCAGCGCCGGTGGCCGCACGCGCTGTCGGCACTCTCGACGCACGACACGAAGCGCAGCGAGGACGTCCGCGCGCGCCTGAACGTGATGTCGGAGGTGCCCGACGAGTGGCGGACGCACGTGACGCACTGGCGCGAGATCACCGCATCGCTCCGCAAACCGGTCGAGGGCCAACCCGCCCCGGGGCCGAACGAGGAGTACCTCCTCTACCAAACGCTCCTGGGCGCGTGGCCGCTCGACGAGGGCGACCTGCCGGCGTTCACGCCGCGCGTGCAGGCGTACATGCAGAAGGCGCTGCGCGAGGCGAAGCGTTTCACCACGTGGACCAGTCCGAACGAGGCGTACGAGGCCGCGGTGAACGAATTCGCCGCCGCCGTGATCGCGAACGACGCGTTCCTCGAAGCCTTCCTCCCGTTCCAGCGTCGCGTCGCCGACCTCGGACTGGTCAACTCCCTCGCGCAGACCCTCCTCCGCCTCTGCGCCCCCGGCGTGCCCGACACCTACCAGGGCAGCGAGACGTGGGACTTCAGCTTGGTGGATCCCGACAACCGCCGGCCGGTCGACTACGCCCGCCGGCAGGCGATGCTCGATGAGGTCGGCGCGAGCCTTGACACCCCCGACCGCGCTGGCTTCGCCCGAGACCTGCTCTCCCGTAAGGTTGACGGCCGCGTGAAGCTGTTCGTCACCGCTGAGGCGCTGCGCGCCCGCCGCGATCGTCCCGGCCTTTTCACGACCGGCGACTACACCCCCCTGCCCGCCGCCGGGGCCAAGGCCGACAACCTGTTCGCCTTCGCCCGCGAGTGGGAGGGGCGCCGCGCGGTCGTCGTCGTCCCCCGGTTCGTCACCCGCGCGGGTGATTGGAAGGGCAGCCGCATCCCCCTCCCGGGCGGGGCGACGAAGCTGATCAACGTCTTCACCGGCCGAACGGTCGCGTCGGACGGGAATGGCCTCGCGGTCGCCGACGTGCTTACGGACTTCCCGATCGCCCTGCTGCTCTCGACGTGACGCCGAGGCGAAGCTCTCAGCGTGACGCGCGGGGCCCACCCCTTCCGCGGCGGGCCAGTGAGGGGTACTTCATGCCAGCAACTCGCGAAGCGCGCGGCTCACCTTGGCCGTGCTGAACGGCGTTTTCGTCACCGCGGGCGCGGCGGGCGCGGTCGTCGCCTTTCGCGCGGCCGCCTTCCCTGCCGGCGCCTTTACGGTTGCCGGCTTCGCCACCACTGGCTTGGGCGCGGGCTTCGTCGGCTTGGCCGGTTTCGTCACCGGCCTGGTCGGCGTGCCTGGCGGGACCGGGGTGACGGGATTCGCCACCGCCGCCTGGGCCGTTGCCCAGTCGATCGAGAAGCTCGCCGCCGCCGGCCCGGCGACGGGGGCGCCGGCGGCGGGGAAGGTGACGTCGTAGTTCTGCGCCAGCTTGACCAGGTCGTTGAAGTCGACGTTCCCGTCGCCGGTGAAGTCGCCGTCGGCCCAGGTCAGCCCGCCGACCAACTCGTAGTTCTGCGCCAGCTTGACCAGGTCGTTGAAGTCGACCGTCCGGTCACGGGTCGCATCGCCGCCGAACTTGAACAGGGCCACCGTGTAGTCGTCCCCGCCCGTCCCGTCGCCGTTGCCGTCGAGCGCCCGGCCGCCGCCGTCCACAATCCCCGCCCCGGACAGCGTCGCGGTGTAGTCGCCGTCCGGCAACTGCCCCGCGCTCGTCCACGTCGCGGTGTTCGTCGTCGGGTCATACGTCAGCGTCAAGCCGACGATCGTCTGGTTCAGCGTCGTGTTGCGGAGCACGAGGTCGCCGGCCTGGAGAGACGCCGACACGTCCTTGCCGAACGCGAAGCTGACCCGGTTCCCCTCGACGTAGAACACCGACCCCGCGACCGTCGGCGCCGCGCCCGTCGCGCCTTCGCCGGCCGACCCGTAGTCCGCCCCGACCCCGGCATCCGCAGACCAGTTCGCCGCGTCGTCTCCGTATAGCCCGTGCCCGTCGCGCGACAGCGACGGCCCGCCGCCATCCGGCGCGGTCGCCCACGGCGCCGCGTTCCCGTACGCGACTCGGTCGACCACGATACTCGGCGCGTCCACCGCGCCGACCTCCGACACGCCGGGCCGCGACAGCTCGAGCGTCTCGCCGCCGTTGTTCAGCGCCCCCTGGGAGTTCCCGACGACCGCGACGTGCGCCGGCACGTCGTACAACTGCCGGTACGCGGCCGCGTCGCCGGGGACGACCAGCAGGTACCCGCCCGGGCGGATCACCGTGTTCGGCGCGAAGGTCAGGTCGATCCCGTTCGTGAACCGCCACCCGCCGACGTCGACCGGCATGTCGCCGGCATTGTGCAGCTCGATGTACTCGGTCGCGGGCCCGGACGGGTTGTACATGATCTCGCTGATCGCGACCGGCCCGACCTTCGGGTACGCGTTGGCCGCGCCCGCCGTGCCGGTCGTGAGCGGCACGAAGTCGACGCGGCCGGTACTGGTCGTGTGCCGCCCGAGTGACACGCCGGCCCCGGCGGCCCCGTAGCTCGCGCCCTGGCGGAACCCGCCGAGCACGCCCTCGCCGACCGCCGACGACAGGTAGACCTCGCCACCGTCCCCGTTCAGCGAGAACGGCGTGGCCGCGCCGGGCCCGCCGAAGCTGTCGGCCTGGTTCAGCACGAGGAACCCGTTCGCCGGGATCACAGTTCCGGCCGGCAGCCGGTACTTCAGCAGGTTCGCGGCGTCGTTGCTCAGGTACCACCCGGAGACGTCGAGATCCGCCCCGGTCGTGTTCCGCAGCTCGACCCAGTCCCCCGCGTTGCCGGCCGAGTGCGCCAGCACCTCGTTCACCACCACCGCCGGCGCCGGCGTGACCAGCGCCGCCTCCTCGTCGATGCCCGGCGTGCCGAGCACCGCCGCGCTGGCGCGCCAGCTCGCCGCGAGGCCCCAGCCGCTGGCCGGGCCGCTCGGGTCGATCAGCACCAGCGTGTTGCCCGCGCCGTCAGTCGACGGCTGCCACGCGTCGCTGAACCCGAAGTCGAGGATCGCCGCGCCGGTCGCGTCGAGCAGCCGGAGCTGGCCGCCGCCGTCGTTCAGCGCATCGGTGAACGTCCCGCCGACGTTGATCCCCGTCCCGTACCGCTGCGCGAACGCTGCCGGGTCCTTCACGATCACCACGTATTCGCCCGCGCCGAGCGTGCCGCCGGCGAACGAGAAGTTCACGACGCCGCTCAGGCTCACGCCGGTCAAATCGATCGGCACGCCGGCCACGTTCTTCAGCTCGATGAACTCGTAGTCCGTCGAGACCGCGGCCGAGCCCCGGGGCGGGTTGTAGTTGATTTCCGTGATCCGCAGCCCCACGGGGCTGACGGCCGTCCCCGGGTTCGGCAGCCCCGGGTTCGGCTGCGGGAAGAACTGGAAGTTGTTCCCGCCGTCGGGCGTCCGCCCCTGCGACTGCCCGAGCCGCTGGGTCAGGTAGAGCACCCAGTCGATCTTGGCCTTGTCGGCGTCGAACACGCCGATCATCCCCTGCTCCGACGCCAGCCCGAAGTCGGCGTGATCCGCGCCGGCCTCGGGGTCGCCGTCGGCCAGGAACCGCCCGAACCCGCCCGACCCGGTCGTGTTCCCGGGGACGAAGCTCAAGTCTGGGATCCGGCTCTTGTCGGGCTGCGGGATCGGCTTGTCCGACAGATAGTACCCACCGACCGCGATCGGCAGCGGGTCCGGGTTGTACAGCTCGACGAAGTCGTCGGCGAACGGGTCGACGCCGGCCGTCAGCCACTCGTTGATCTTCAGCGTCGCGCCGTCGCCCGTGCGCTGCCGCACGTTGGCCGCGCCGAACGTCGGCTGGCTCAGGGCCCACGACCCGTCGGCCGTCGGCCCGACCGACAGGTTGTCGAGCTGCACGCCGAACGTCACGCCGTCGATCTCCGCCCCGCCGCTCGCCGGCGTGTCGAACAGGTAGACGCCCTCGCCGTCCCCCTTGAGCGAGAACCCGACGTGGATCTGCCCGGCCACCGTCTTGCTGTCCGCGTACAGCACCAGGTGCTGCCCGGGGTTGATGATCGTGTTCGCCGGGAACACGTACTTCGTCGGGTTGGCCGGGTCGTCGGTGATGCTCATCCCGCCGAGGTTGACCGGCGCGTCCCCGTGGTTGAACAGCTCGATCAGGTCCGGGAACGTGCCGGCGTTCGGCACCGCGCTATTGTTCGTCGCCAGGACCTCGTTGACGCGGACGCTCGGCCGCGTCGTGTCGACCGTCCACGTCCGCGACGCCGTCGCCAGCGCCTCCGGCTGCCACTGCCCGGCGTCGTTCCTGCCGACCACGAACACCGTGTACGTCCCGTTCGCCAGGCCGCTCAGGTTGATCGGCGTGCCGACCGGCGTCTCCGCGCTCCACGCGCCCGTGTTCAGGCGGTACTTGTAGTGCGTGATCGCCGGCCCGCCGACGGTGATCGACGCCGACGTCCGCCCCACCGTCGCCGCCGGCTCGCCGCTGACCGACGCCCACTGCGGCACCAGCGCGCCCATGTCCACCCCGTTCGGCCCCGACCCGATCGCCGGCGACCCGGCCCGCAGCGAGTAGTCGCCCAGCGCCTCGTCGACGAACCGCGGATTCTCCGTGGTGTTCCCCGTGCCGTACCCGAGGTACGCCGCCGACGGCACCACGCTCCGGTTGATCGTGATCTGCGTGGCGTTCGTGAAGCTGCCCAGCAGCGTCTGCTGGGTCTTGAACACGTTGCCGTCGATGTACGCGCCGCGGCCGAAGTTGCCGTCCTCGTCCGGGTCCGACGCGTCGAACGCGAACGTCACCCCGTCCGCCGCCCCGCCGACGACGGTGTTGTTCACGAACGTCAAGAACGAGTCCTGCTTGACCGTGGCCAGGTAGCGGTTGTTCACGAAGGTGTTGCGGACCATCGTGTAGTCGAACCCGCCGCCGGCCGAGATCACCGTGCCGTTGCTCTGGTCGGTGTTGAACGCGTCCCGGTTGAAGTTCTGGAACCAGTTCCCCTCGATTAGCGCGTCGCCGCCGAGGTCGAGCGCGTCGTCGCCGCCGCCCAGGAACCGGTTGTTGCGGATCACGAAGATCGGCCCCGGCCGCGCGCCGCCGTTGATGTCGACCGCGTCGTTGTGCCCCTTGGTCGTACCGAACGTGTTCCCCTCGATCAGCAACTGCCCGCCGGCCATCACGCCGGTGCCCGTGATGTGCTCGGAGTCGTTGTCCGTCGTCGGCGGCTGCGCGCCGGGGAAGATGTCGGCGAACTCACTGTCGCGCACGATTAGCGACGCGTTGTTGAAGTTCAGGCGGACGCGGTCGGACTTGTCGAAGTAGACGTGGTCGATCGTCGCGCGGGACGACGAGACGCCGACCATCCCCGCGTTCGTGACGCCCGCCGTGCCGTACTCGAGCACCGCGTACGCGAGGCGGTTGTCCAGGGTCGAATTGCGGATCTGGATCCCGTCCCACGTCCCCGTCGTCCCCGGCACGCGCGTGAACCGGATCCGGTCGTACTCGCTCCCCTCGGCGACGATCCGCCCGCCGTTGACCGTGATCCCGGTGTTCGCCTGGAAGTAGACCGTCGTCCCCGGCAGCACGAACAGCGTCGCGCCGGCCGGGATCGCGACGTCCCCGGTGATCGTGTACGGCCCGTTCTCCGGCGACAAAATCGTGTTGCCGCTCAGCGTCCCCGCCGGGATGGTGGACGGCGCGATCACGCCCGCGATCCCGTTGCGGTAGAACCCCTGGTCGCCCCGCGTGCCGTCTTGGTCGTTCTGCCCGGCCGAGGGGTTGCCCGCGTCGACGCTCGGCGACCCCGGCTTCAGCCGGTAGTCGCGGTTAATCGGGTCGGCGAACCGCGGGTCGACGTTCAGGTTGCCGGTGCCGGCCCAGTTCGTGCCGAACAGGTTCGAGTAGCTGACCAGCACGGTCGACGCGACGTGCGGCGTCTCGACGCTGACCGGCTTGGTCGCGGTGATGATCGAGTTGGTCACGTTGTAGTTGACCGTCCCGCTCGTCACGCCGTACTTGTTCCGCGACTCGATCCCCACGTCGCGGCCGAACCCCTGCGGGTCGTTCGCGACGATCGTCGTCCGGTCAATGTTGACCGTCGCGACGCCGCCGTTCCCGCTGACCTTCGCCGACACGGTCGAGAACGTCGCGTCCTCCGACGCCAGCGAGTTGCCCGCGAGCAGGCTGTTCTTGATCGTCACGACCCCGTCGAGCACGCTGACGCCCTTGTCCTTCGCGTCGCGGACGATCACGCCGTCGATCGTGACCGTCGCGCCGAGCGTGTCGATCGCGTCGTCGTCCACCGCGCCGATCATCCCGCCCCGCAGCGTGATCGTCTGCCCGGCCCCCTGCGTGTGCAGGTAGATGCCGTCCCCGTCGTCCGGGCCGCGGTTGTCGAACACCCACGAGCCGTCCATCAGCAGCGACGCCCCGTACACCTCCGGCCCCATCCGCGACCGGGAGATCTCGCTGTCCAGGAACGCCAAACTCGCGCCGGTCATGTCCCCGGCCTTGCCGACGTTGTCCGTGATCGCGCTGTGGTCGAACGTGACCGGCGAGTTCGTCGTCCGCACCGCGGGGCCGGTCCCCGTGTGCCCGAGCCCGGCCGTGTTCCCGGCCCGGCTGATGAACGTGTACTGGAACGTCGACGCCTGCGCGTTCGCGAACCGGAATCCGCCCCACGGCAGCGCAGGGTCGAACGCGGTCACCGTGACCGGGTCCGCCGCCGTCCCCAGCGACTGCAGCTTGCCGTTGACGAGGATCACGATCCCGGCCGTCCCCGACGCCACCCCGTCCACCAGCACCACGGTGCCGGGCTGGATCGTCAGCGTGTGCCCCGTCGGCACGGTCACGTTCCCCGTGACGCGCACGACCCCGCTCCACGTCGTACTCGCGCCCGGCAGCGTCCCGGAGACCGTCGTCACCGGCGCGGCCGCCAAGCTCGTCAGCGCCCGGCTCGCGATTTTCCCGCCCATCGACGCCGTCAGCGTGAACGGCGCGGCCGCCGTCGCCCCGGCGCCGGTCGGCGTCACGAGAACGCTCCCCCACCCGTTCCGCAGCGTGACCTGCCCGCTCGACAGCGTCACGTCGGCGCGATCGGCCGTCAGCGCGACGACGCCGTCCCACAGGTCGCGCTGCACCTGCCCGTTCCGCATCGCGCGCACCTGCACGAGGAACGGCTTGCCCGGCAGGTACGAGTCCGGCACGACCAGGTCGAGCAAGTCCACCGGCACGGCCGGCGTGAACGAACCGTTGTTCGTCCCCTCGTACCAGACGTCGATGAACGTCTGGTCGACGACGTTGCCGGTCCCGTTCAGCCCGTCGAACGCCTCGACGAACACCCGGTTCACGCCCGGGTGCAGCGGCACGCCGCCGGACACGGTGCCGCCGGTCGGCACGACCGTCGCGTCCATCGACAGATCGAACGACGCGTCGTACATCCCGCTGGCCGTGTCGGTCGTGAAGTTGTGTAGCTCGACCGCGATCACGTTCGTGCCGTTCTGAAGCAGCGACTGCAGGATCGCCGGGTCGACGGTCAGGTCGAAGTACGTCGTCTCGTCCGCCCCGCCCACGTTCGCCGACGCCGGCGTGGTGGCCGTCGGCCCGGCCGGCAGGTTGGTCCGCGCGACGGCCGAACCGTTGATCCAGACGACCGCCCCGTCGTCGCGCAGCAGGTGCAGCGTCAGCCCGGTGATCTGCGCCTTGTCGACGACGGTGAACACCTTCCGGAAGTAGTCGGTGATGTGCCCCGGCGCGGCCGGCAAGGTTGTGGTCAGCCCTGGGTTGAGCCGCCCGATCACCCCCGCGCCCGACGACCAGGTCGAGTCGTTGAACGATAGCGTCCGCCACGCCGTCCCCTGGTTCGACCCGTCCGCCATGAACTTCCACGTCGAGTTCTGCGCGATCAGGTTCGACGGCTGCACCGGCCCGGTCTGCCCGGTGGTCGCCTCCAGCCGCAAATCGAAACTGACGTCCGAGCTCGTCGCCGACTGCTGGTGCACCTCGACCGCGATCGTGTTCGTCCCGTCCACCAGCCGGGACAGCGGGATGTCGATCACGCGGAACACGCCCTCGTCCGCGTTGGCGACCGACTGCGGCGCCGGCGTCGTGAACGTCACGCCGTTGGTCGGCATGTTGTACCACCCGGCCGGGATCGCGCTCCCGTTCAGGTAGATGATCGCCCCGTCGTCGACCAGCAGCCGCGCGGTCAGTGACGTCAGCGCCGCCTTGTTCGACACCTGGAACGTCCGCCGGAAGTACGTCGTAATGTGGTGCGCGCCGACCGGCCCGCCGTTGATCAGCGTCGCCTCGTCGTTCTCCTGCCCCTCGCTGTACCCGAGCTGCGCCGGGCCACTCAGCCAGGTCGAGTCGTCGAAGCCGCTGCCGATCCAGCCCGTCCCCTGGTCCGACCCGTCGTCCTTGTACTTCCAGACCGCGTTCGCCCCGATCAAGCTGACCGTGTTGCCGCCCCCGCCGCCGCTCCCGTGCGTGATTGACCACGCGCCGGTTCGCGGGTTGTAGACCGCGGGCAGCCCGTTGACCATTACCGACTTGGTCAGCGACGCGTTCGCCGACCCGCTGACCGTCGCCGCCGGCACCGTCGTCTTCTTGTACCCGTCCACCGTCGGCAGCGCCGAGTTCGCGGCGAACGCCCGCGGGATCTGGTTCAGCACCGCGTTCGTCCGGTTCACGACGAACGCCTTGGCGTTCGCGATCCGCGCCGGGTCGGCGAAGTTCCCGATCGTCTGGTCGATCAGCGGGTTCAGCACCGTCGGGTTGAACACCTGCTTGATCAGGTCGAGGTACGCCCGGTAGTACCGCGCGACCACGTCCGGGTGCGTCAGCAGCCGCTGCAGCCCGGCGACGCCGTTCTGCGAGCTCGCGCCCGTCTCCCCCGACACGCCTTCGATCACCGCGAAGATGCTCTGGTTGACGCCGACCCCGCCCATCCCCTGCCCCATGATCGTGTCCAGGTCGTGCGGCACCAGCACGAACCGCTTGTCGACCTCGCCCCGGTACAGCCCGTAGTCGTCCCCGATCCCGCGCACCAGCCCGGTCTCCCGGTTCAGCATCAGGTTGTCCAGCGCCAGGTACCTGAGCCACTGGTCGAGGTTCAGCACCTTGCTCGCCTCCTGCACGAGCAGGTTCGCCGGCGTGTTGTTCAGCACGTCGACCAGGCGGATCAGGTCGGAGTAGTCGTCCACCTCGGCGTTCGTCCCCTTCTGGTACAGCGCGCGGTAGCTGTCCGGGTCGCTCCCGAGCCACTGCAGCTCCGCCTCCGGCACCAAGGTCGGGTCGAGGCGGAACGCCGCGTAGTAGTTCCCGTTCGCGTCGTCCGGGAAGTGGTTGTCCGCGAACCGGCTGTCCGGCTCCTCGACCAGCGCGTACTGCCCGCTCGTGTTCGTCGGCACCAGCCCGTTAACCCGCAACTGGGCCGGCAAGTTCTCGGGGACCGCGAACCCCGCCATCCGCCAGATCGCGCTCCCCATCACCTGGTTGTGCACGTCCCGGATGTTGAAGTTCAGCGCGACCAGCCCCTTCCATGGGCGGTCCGCCGGGATCACGACGTGATAGTTGTTCGGCGGCCCCTGCCGGCTCCCGTGCCCGCGGTTCCGCACGCCGGTCAGGTACCGCAGCTGGCTGCCGGTCGAGTCGATCGCGATGAACGTCGCGTTCATCTTCGCGTTGCTGTCCCGGTCGGGCGCGCGGCCCCCGATCGTCGCCAGCTCCGCGCGCTCGGCCGCGGTCATGATCAGCTTGTACAGCGGCTGGTTGCCGTTGTACGGCGTGTCGTCCACCTGGTAGAGCGCGTTCGCCTGCTGCGCTCCGGCGTCGGTCGTCGGCGCGGGCCACGTGCGCGTCCGGCTGCCGTCGGTCGCCGAGACGTAGTACTCGACCACCGCCTTGTCCGACTGCGGCGGGATGGTCGCCGTCCACACCCCGCCCGCCCCCTCGCTCATCGCAACCGTGTCGAACCCCGACCCCGCCCCGTCCACCCGCCAGTGCAGCGTCGCGGACTGTGCCGACCCCAGTTCGTCGACCAGTCGTGCCGAGATCGTGACCGACTCCCCCGAGGTCGGCACCAGCGGCCCGTGCGCCACGTCCAGGATCAGCGGCGCGATGTTCGCAGCGCGCACCGAGTTGACCGCCCCCGGCGTCCCCTGCGCCGTCAGGCTCGCCGCCCAGTTCTGGCCGTGGTTGTTGCTCAGCGCCGAGTTGATCAGCTCCAGCGAGCTACCCAGCCCCGACGCCGGCTGCACCCACGCCCACCCCTCGTGGTTGTTGTCCAGCGGCCCGCGCCGCCGCTTCGCCCAGTCCCCCTGATCCGAATAACTGACCGTGTCGACCCTGTTCCCCCCCGCGTCCTCCAGGCGGATCTCCTCCTGGGAGTTGCTCAGTCGCCCCGTCCACCCGCCGACGACGTTCGTCACCGCCGGATACTTCGCTTGGAACGCCGCCAGGTTGGCCGCGACGACCAGGTACTGCCCCGGGTTCAGCGTCCGCGCCGCGAACGTGTGTCCGACCCCCGCCGCCAACCGCCAGTTCTCCAGATTGGCCGGCGCGTCGCCCCGGTTGTGTAGCTCGATCCATTCATCCGCCTCGCTCTTCGACGAGGCCTGGTACATGATCTCGTTGACGACCACGTCCGCCGCCATCACGACGCGCCGCTCCAGCGACTCGACCGACGACGACGAACCGGGCCCCCGCCCCTCACGAGCGCGGCGGGCACCCCGACCCAGCGAGTCACCCTTGCGGGACTTCGAGCGCGTCGACGCAATATTCACGAGCCCTCGGCGGTCAGATCCCTCCCCCCGTCTCCAGATAGTGAACGGCTTGGCCGGATCTTACCGCGACGCAATTCAAACACACATGAATTCTTCATGAGTCGTCGCCCCCCGCGAGGCTAAGGCTGCCGCGACGCCAACGCCGCTGAAACTCGTGAAACGCATGAGAGTTATGTGCCCCGCCGGCCACGCCCTCGTAGATTATCCCCATGCGCCCGCGCTCTCGAATCGTCCTCCCCGGCGGCAGCGGCTTCCTCGGCCAACACCTCTCCCGCCAGCTCGCGCGACAGGGACACGAGGTCGTCATCCTGACGCGCAAGCCCCGACCCGATAGCGGCCCCATCCGCTATCTGCCATGGGACGGCCGAACCATGGGCGACTGGGCAGCCTCACTCGACGGCGCTGCCGCCGTTGTGAACCTCGCCGGGCGAACCGTGAATTGCCGCTACACGGCGAAGAACAAAGCCGATATCTACGCCTCCCGCCTCGACTCGACCCGAGTGCTCGGCCAGGCCGTTGGCGCCGCCGCCCGCCCTCCTGCCGTCTGGATCAACTCCAGCTCTGCGACCATCTACCGCCACGCGATCGACCGCCCGATGGACGAGCTCTCCGGTGAGTTGGGCGATGACTTCTCCGTCGACGTCTGCAAGCGCTGGGAGCAAACCCTCGCCGACGCCCCCAGCCCCCCCGCGACGCGCAAGGTCGCGCTCCGCTCCGCCATGGTGTTCGGCCCCGGCGAGGGCGGCGTCTACGAGGCGTTCGCCCGCGTCGTCCGCCTGGGCCTCGGTGGCACGCTCGGCCCCGGCACGCAGTACGTGAGCTGGGTTCACGTCGACGACTTCTGCCGCGCCGTTGACTGGCTGATCACGCACGACGACCTCGCCGGCCCCGTCAATCTCGCGGTCCCGGATCCGGTTCCCAACCGGGAGTTCATGCGGGCGTTTCGGCGCGCCCTCGGCAGGCGGGTCGGGCTCCCCGCCACCCGGTGGATGCTCGAGGCCGGCGCATTCGTGCTCCGCACGGAGACCGAGTTGCTTCTCAAGAGCCGCCGCGTCATCCCCACGCGGCTCCTGGGCTCCGGCTTCACCTTCACCCAGCCGGACCTCGAACCCGCCCTCCGGTCGATCGGGAACGGAACGTTTTGATCCGACCCCCAAAACCCGCCCCCCCTCATGACCCGTAACTACGCGGCACGGGTCCTTCTGTCGGGCCCCGGGGTTACGCGGCACGGGTCCTTCTGTCGGGCCCCGGGGTCGCGCCGGAGAATGACGCGGCGCTCGTGGTCGAGGCGCCATCGGGCGCCGGCGGCGGTGGCGGGTTGCGCGTCGCAGTGCGGGAGGGCGGCACCGTGCTGGGGCTGCCGGCCGGCGTGTTCGTCCGCGAGGTGCCGCCGAGCGACTGGACGTCGAACGCGGCGGGGCAGCTCGTGCTCGCCGCGACGCTGGGCGGGCCGGGCGTCTCGTCGCTGAACGACGATGCGGTGCTCGCGTGGGACCCAGTCGCCGGACTCGCCGTCGTCGCGCGCGAGGGCGACCTGCTGGACGTCGGCGGCGGGGTGCGAAAGGCGGCCGCCGTCCTCCGGTTCGAGTACGACACGGGTGGCGGCGACGGCATGCCCCGCAGCCTCAACGACCACGGCGAGTTCGTGTTCCACGCCCGGTTCGCGGACAACGCGACGGCGGTCTATTCGATCACCGTCCCCGAGCCGGCGATCGGCGGCGGGCTGGTTCTGGCGACGTGGGCCGCGATCGGCCGGCGGCGCGACCGCAGACGCTCGTAGGACCACGGCGGCCGCCTCGCCGGCCCCGCCCCGCGTACGCTCCGCCGGCTACTTCGTCAGGTACCAGTTCCCGGCGACGGCTTCCTTGAGCTTGTCGGTGCCCGCCGTCGGTTCGGAGAAGGCGAGGCGGAAGCCGACGTCGCTGAAGCCGCCGCTGGCCTGATCCGCCCCGACCGGGAACGCCTTGTCGAGCGGGCGAGTCGGCGGGGAGAGGGCCGAGCCGCCGATCACGTGGGCGCGGCCGGCGTCGTCGGTCACGAACTCCGCGACGTTGCCGACCAGGTCGACGAACACCTGCGGGGCCGCCGGGGCCTCGCGGAACCAGAGGATGCCGTCGTTCAGCTCGCCGCCGGTCGGGTTGGCCCAGACCTTGTCGGTGGGCTCCTCGCGGTCGGGTGCGAACATGCCGGCGTCGGGGCGGGCGCCGCGGAACGCCGGGCGGGCGGCGAGGTGCTCGAGCTCGAGCCGCCAGGCGCGGTCGCGGAGGTTGACGCCCATGTGCTGCTCGACGCTCTTGTACGCGGCCTGCCACTCGGCGACGGTCGGCAGGCGGCAGCCGGCGATTGACGCGGCGAGCGTGGCCGCGGCGGGCGTCACGTATTGCATCGGCTGGCGGCGCGACGGGTTGAGCTCCGGGGCGCGCTCGCGGCTGACCGGGTCGCCGATCTGGGTCGGGTTGAACTCGGCGGCGATCCCGGGCGGGTAGTGCTCGAGGCGGTCGGGGATGAACCCGGGGACGCTCAGCCACGTGCGGGCCCAAGTCAGGCTCTGCCCGCGGCCGTAGCGCGGCCACTCCCACGTGCGCGGGCCCTTGCGCGGGTCGCCGCGGGTCAGGTCGTACTCGGGGAGCAGGCGGCCGGTGCGGACGTCGGGCCACTTGCCGGCGGCGGCGAGCAGGTCGGTGAACAGCCCGAGCGACGTCTCGCCGGTGCAGACCCAGCTCGACGGGCCGCCGGCGGACGGGCGGACGCGGTGGAACACGAGCGTGACGTCCTCGCGGCCGGCGTCGGTCGCCAGGGACGCGCGGTAGGTGACCTTGTCGCCGGCCGGGTCGCCGGCGGTGCTCCAGGCGATCTTGCCGCCGCCGGCGCGCTGCGCGGCGTCGGAGAGCGGGCCGAGCTTGGTGAAGTCGACCCGGGCGGCCTCGCCGAGCCGCGCGAGCTCGGTGGAGACGGCGGCGACCTGGGGCCGACGGGCCTGGGCGGAATCGAGGGCGGCGACGGCCCGCTTCAGGCGCTCCGCGAGCGGGGCGAGCTGGCGGGCGGCGTCGGCGCCGCCCGCCGACGCCGCGACGGCCGCGCGGAGGTCGTGCAGCGCGAGGTTGTAGCGGGCGCGGGGGGCGAGCTTCTCGGCGTCGACGCCGGTGATCTTGTCGCGCATCGCGACGGCGGCGGCGACGTCGGCGTCGCGGGCGGCGTTGTCGAGGACGGCCTCCCACCGGCCGCGGACGTCGGCCTCGAGCCTCGCCTTGATCGCCTCGCCGCGCGGCTTGTCGAGCGGGCGGGCCTGGGCCGCGGCGAGCAGCGCGGCGGCGAGCTTCATGTCGGCCTCGAGGGACTCCTTGGTCGGCGCGGCGGCGGTCGGCTGGGCGTCGCCGGGGCGGCGGGCGGCGGCAGCCTTCGACCAGGCGGCGAGGCGGACGCCGAGCGGCTGGTCGCCCGACTCGGCGAGCAGGCGGAGGGCGGAGCCGCTGGACTCGGTCTCGACGACGCTGACCGGGCGGAGCAGCGGCTCGAGCGCCTGCTGGACGGCGTCGTTCTTGTACAGGTCGGACGTGCGGACGGCGGCCAGCGCGGTGCCGACCGGCGTGCCGTCGGCGGCGCGGTCGCCGGGGCCGTACCCGCCGTCCAGCAGTTGACTGACGCGGGTCGCGTCGACCACCAGGCGGGCGGCGGCGGCGCGCCACTGCTCGTCGGCATCGACCAGGGTGTCGAGGGCGGGGTCGAACTTCGCGTCGCCGGCGGAGGCGAGGTCGATCAGCGCCTTGAGCGTCGCGCCCCACTTCGGCGCGGCGTCCTGGATCGCGCGGACCAGCGGCTGGCCCCACGGGGCGGGGCCGGGCTTGAGCACGACCGGTGCGGCGGCGGTCTTGTACGCGCCGTCGAGTTGGAGCAGGCGGTCGCGCAGCTTGACCCGCTCGGCCCGGAGCGCGGGCGTGTACAGCTTCGGGTTCTTCTCGACGGCGGCGGCGATCTGGTCGTTGCGGGCGCGCCAGGCGAGCTTCACGTCGTTGCTGGCGGCGGGGAGGCTGACCTCGCGGCAGTCGCTGACGAACTTCGCGACCTCCTTCTCGAACGCGACCTCCTCGGGCGACTTCTGCGGCGGCGCGGGCGGCGCCGGTTTGGTGACCGGCGCGGGCTTGGATTCGATGGCGGTCGCGACGGTCGTCGGGGACGGCCTGACCGACTCGGGCGGCGGCTTCACCGACTCGGGCGCGGCCGGGCGCGGGTTGACCGCGCTGGCGATCGCAGTGTTCTGGGTCGTCGCCGTCGGCTTGACCGTCTCGCGCGTGGCCGGGGGCGGGGTGACCGCGACCGCGACCTGTTGCGTGGCCGCCGGCGGCTTGGGGGGCGGGCCGATCGCGACGACCTGCGTGGCCGGGGCGTTGCGGTTGGGCGGGCCGACGGCGACTTCGGTCTGCTGGGTCGCGGGTGAGGGCGGGGCGGGGGTCGGCGGGGTCGGTGCGGTCTGTGTAGCGGCGGGCGAAGGAGTGCCGGCCGCCGACGCGGTCTCCTGCGTGGCCGGCGCGGGCGGCTGGGGGACGGTCGTGACCGGGCCGGTGCCCGCCCCGTCGGGCGACATCGTCGCGGAGGCCAGCTGCGTGCCGCTGGCGGCGGCGAAGGCCTCGATCTCGCCGAGCCAGCGGCGGAGGTCGGCGGTGGTCGCGAGCGCGCGGTTGGCGAACGCGCGGTGGGCGGCGCTCTTCTGCGAGAACTCGGCAACGTCGAGGCGGGCGAACTCCGGGTCGGCGACCTTCTGGGCGGCGGCGGCCCAGGCCGGGTCATCGTTGACGTCGTCGAGCTTGCGGGCGAGCGCTTCGAGGTCGGGTTGGCCGGCGAGGTCGGCGGTCGCGACGTAGGCGCGGTACGTCGCGAGGAGGCGGTCGCCGGTCGTCTCGAGCAGCCGGCGGCGCTGCTCGATCTGGGCCCAGAGGTTCTCGACCTGCTCCCACCCGCGCTTGGCGGCGGCGAGCTGGGCGGGCAGGTTGGACAAATCGCTGCCGGGGCGGGCGCGGTCGATCAGGGCGGCGAGGTGGCGGGCCGGGGCGGCCCAGCCGCGGAACTCGTAAACGCGCTGGCGGCGGGCGGCGTCGGCGAGGAGCGGGAGGGCGGCGTCGAACTGTGCGGCGCCGCGCTCGGCGGCGGTCAGGTCGCGGGCGAGCGTGTCGGCGGCGAGGGCGGAGGGGACGAGGACGTCGGCCTCGGCGGAGGCCTTGAGCGCGGTCTCGAACTCCGAGACGCGGTCGCGGACGGCCTCGGCGGCGTCGGCCTTTTGGGCGAGTGCCGCGAGCCGCTCGCGGGCGAGCTTGCGCGCGCCGTCGAGGCGGGCGAGGCGGTGGCGGCCGTCGACGAGGGCGGCGATCTGGTCGACCCACGCGGCGGTCGCGGGGCCGCTTTGCGGGCGGCGGGCCCCCTGTTCGAGTCCGGCGGCGTACTGGGCGAGGCGCGTCCAGCCGCGCTTCTCGTAGTCGGCGCGGCGGGCGGCGACGTCGGCGAGGGCCTCCCACTTGTCCGGGGCGAGGCTGCGCTCGACGTCGCGGACGGCGCGCCACGCGCGGTTGGTCCGCCAGGCGACGCCGACGCTGAGCGGCGGGCGGTCGGCGAGCGCGGGGAGGGGCTGGTCGGAGTCGGCGATGCGGCGCGGGTCGAGGCCGGCCGCGTCGGCGGCGCGGGCCTCGGCCAGCGCGAGGACCAGGCGCTCCTGGAGGTAGGGGTCGTTGGCGACCTCCGGCGGGGCGCCCTGGGCGAGGCGCTGGTCGAGCGGGCCGGCCCACTGGTCGTAGGCGGCGCAGAGCTCGCGCCACTGGTGGGTGTAGCGGACGTAGCCGGCGGCGGCGACGCCGGTGACGGCCACGGCGGCACAGGCGAGGGCGACCCAGGTCTTTTTGCGTCGCGAGCGGACGGCGCCGCCGCGGTCATGGCCGGGGGCATCGCCGCCGGCGTTGCGTCCGCGGGTCATGGACGCCACTTCACCGACGGCGGGGGCGCCCCTGCGGGCCGGGCGTCGGCCGCCGCCGAAGCCGAACCGGCCGCGGGGCGGGCGGAGGGCCTCGATCTCGTCGTATATGTCGTCGACGCGGAGCCAGTTCTCGGCGGCGCGGGGGGAGAGCAGGTGGTTGCAGAGGCCGAGCCAGCGGTCGCCGTTCGGGCCGAGCGCGGCCCAGTCGGCGGTGGGCGGGACGGGCCAGGTGTGCTGGCCGGCGAACCGCTGCTTGAGGACCAGTTCGTGGATCACCTCGCCGAGGTTGAACAGGTCCTCGACCTCGCCGGCGATCGTGGCGTCCTGCTCGACGGCGGGGTCGGTCAGGGCGATGTGGCCGGGCTCGACCGGGCCGTCGGCGGAGGCGATCAGGACGTTGGTGGACTTGACGTTGCCGTGCGGGCGGCCGGCGGCGGTGCGGAGCTCGAGCAGGCCCTGGAGGATCCCGGCGGCGACGGCGTAGAGCTCGGCGGCGTCGGCCGGGTGGGGGGAGGCGGCGAGGCGGGCGGCGGTGCGGGGGTAGTAGCGGGTGACGTAGTAGGCGGCGTCGCGGGCGATGCCGGCCTCGAGGATCGGGGCCCAGTGCGCCGCGCCCGGCGCCTCGGCGGTGCGCTTCTGGGCGCGGACGCGGCCGAGGAACTTCTCGTGCTCGGCGCCGCCGGCGTCCTCGGCGCGGCGGACGTGGAACGCCTTGATCGCGAACTGGGCGTCCGACCCGAGTTCCGGGCCGCTGGTGAAGGCGAGGTCCCAGCCGCCGTCGTGCGGGCGGGCGCGCCACGCGGAGGTCGTGCCGGTGCGGCCGAGCTCGGAGACGGTCTCATACTGTCCGTAGACGGCCATACGATCTCTCGGGTCACTTCGTGATGCCGCGCGGGTTTTGCGCGGCGCGGGGTGCAGACAGTATATACGCGGGACGGCCGTCTGCGGCACGGCAGAATCGCCCTGAACAGGGACGGCGCGGGGGCCGATAATGTTGCGGGAATTACGTCGGAAACGGGGGTGGGGGAAACGGGTGGGGCGGGCCCGTGGCGCGCCTCCTAAGCCGCAGGCGGCGATGTCATTTTCCGCCGATGCCCTTGCCCCACTGGTTCTCGGTCGGGGTGGGGACGGGCGGGGGCGGGAAGAGCTTTTGGCGGGCGCGGGTCTGGGTGGGGGTGTCGCCGGGGGCGAGGGCGCTGGGGAAGGTCGCGAGGAGCAGGCTGACGCGGTCGTCGCGCCCCTCGGGGGTGCGCGGGGCGCGGGCGAGGGCGGTGGTGGCGCCGGTCTGGAGTTGGGCGAAGCGGGCGTCGTCGGCGACCGGGGGCTGGGCCCAGTTCTGGGCGGCGGGCGGGAGCGCGTCGGTGCGGCGCTGGGCCTCGATCACCTTCTCGCGGAGCAGCGCGCGGTCGGCGTCGGCGGGGGCGGCGCCGCCCTCGAGCATCCGCTGGTAGAGCGAGGCGAACCGGGTCGGGTCCCAGCCGGCCCTGGTGAAGATCGTGAACGCGATCGCCTCGGCCGAGCGGGCCTGGGCGGGGGAGACGCGGAGCGTAGCGAACGGGAACAGCAGCGCGTTGTCGCCGGACTGGTTCGGGTCGCGGCGGAGCTCCTGCTGGACGTGGCGGGCGTAGACGTGGGCGTACTCGCGACAGAGGAGCGCGGCGAGTTCGTCCTCGCTGCGGCACTGCTGGAACAGGCCGTTGTAGACGTAGACGTGCTTGCCGCCGGACGTGAACGCGTTGGGGATCTCGGAGTCGACGAGGTGGAAGTCGACGTCCTTGCCGAACATCCAGGCGTTGGAGCCGCCGGCCGCGTCGGCCGCCGACGCGGCCGAGCCGGCGCTGGGCGCGGGCGGCTTGATCAGGCCCTCCTGGTCGGCGTCCTTGGCGGCGGCGGTGACGCGGGCCCCAAGCTGCTCGAAGTAGCGCTTGAGCTTCGGGTCGCGGGTCTCGAGCAGCGCGGGCTGGAGGCGGGCGTGGAGCTGGTCGGCCTGGGCGATCAGCGCCTGGTCGGTCGGGCTGACGACGGCGGCGCCGCCCGCGCAGCCGGTGAGGGCGGAGACGGCGGTGATCGCGAGGAGCAACAGGAGGCAACGGCGGGGTAAGGTGTTCACGGCGAGGGTAGTTTAGCCGGTTTCTGCGCCGCCGACGAGGAGGATTGTCGGCGGGGACAGGGGGGCAGCGCGGGTGCGGGCGCTTCGCGCCCACGGTGCGCGGATCGGCACCCGGGAAGGCGCCTCACATGCCGTGAGCGAAGGGGGGTGTTGGTCCCTGCGGGACGGGGAAGGCGTGACCGGCGCGCTTACTGTCTTGGCTGCTCGGGCTGCGGTTGTAGTTGCGGCGCCTGGGGCGGTGGCTGCTGCTCGTCGCTGAGGCTGGGGGGCTTGGGGGTCGGCTTGGTGGGTTGGGGCTGGGGCTTCTGTTGCAGGGGGTTTTGCCGGAGCATTTGGGCGCCGGGGGTCGCGTCGGGGTTGTACTTCAGGTCGTCGGGCAGGCGGTTGTCCGGGAGCGGGGCGTCGGGGGCCGGCGTGAGCGCGGGGAGCATCAGGTCGCGCGGCTGGTTCTGCGGTGGGAGCGGGTTGGCAAGTTCACCGGGGCGACGCGCCTGCTGGTTCATCGGGTTGGCGGTCGTCGCGCCGGGCTTGCGGGTGGTGGCGAAGACGCCTTCGCGGGCGTTCTGCGGGTAGCCGCCGATCGCGGGGGGGAGGCCGAACCGCTGGAGGCGGCGGCGGTCGGGGTCGTAGGCGGGGTTGATGAGCCGCCCCTGCGGCAGGCGCATCGCCTGTTGGAGCGGGGACTGGCGGGTGATGTAGTCGAGTTCGCCGTTGGGGGTCAGGGGGCCGAACTGGGCGCGGTTCAAGTCGTACTCCGACGGCAGCATCCCGGAGCGTATCCGGGCGTCGCGCTCTTCCGACGGGAGCAGGCGGGTCTGGTGGTTGCCGTTGCGGCGGTCCTGCTTTCCGCCTTCATTGCCGTAGATCTCGCCGCCGACGCGGTTGTCGACCTGACCGACCTGGTTGTCGGCCGGGTACTGCGCGGCCGCGCAGATCGGCAGGGCCAGTGCGGCGACGGCGGCGGCGAGGACGGATCGGCGGACGGGCATAGCGGACCTCCGGCGGACGTTAGCGACCCTTACTATTGTAGGTCGGCGTTCGACCCGGTGCGACGCAAATTGCGGGCCGGGGGCGTCCGATAACCATCGCGGGTCGGCCGCCGGAGCCCGCGCGTTCGGGCTATTCGTACTTGAACGTCGCGGTGGCCTTGCAGTCTTTGTCGGGGGTCACGCGGGCCCAGTAGGCGTTGTAGCCGGGGGGGAACTCGTGGGTGGTGGGCTGGCCCGGGGCGACCGTGAGCTTCTGGTAGGTGTACCAGGTGCCGGTGTTGGCGGCGTCGACCTGGATGGTGAAGGTGACCGGCTCGGCGGCGTCGTGCGTGAGCGTCAACGTCTTCTTATCGTAGTTGGTCATCAGGTAGGGGTCGCTGGGCTGGTCGGCCTTGACGGCGGTGTCCTTCCAGGGGCCGCCGGCGCCGACGGGTTTGCCGAGCTTCCAGAGGTCGTCGATCTGGCCGAACCAGACGGACTCGGTGCCGGCGCCGGCGGCGGGCTTGAAGGTTTGGCCGTCGGGCTTGGCGTCGAGCTTCGTGCCGGCGAGGACGAGCAGGCCGCGCCAGGTGCAGAAGTCGGTGATGCCGAGGTTGTGGGAGGCGACGGGCTTGACGTACTTCCAGTCGGCCTTGCCGGCGGCATTCTCGCCGCCGCGCGGGATCTCGTAGAACGTGCCGTGGATGTTGGCAAGGTTGCGCTCGGAGGCGACCTCGCGGATGCTGCGGGTCGGGCCGAGCGGGCCGGGCTTGTCGAACGCGGGGTTGCCCTTGGGCAGGCGGAGGCGGCCGGTCTGGGTCGTGACGATGACCGACGCCTCGTCGACGGTGAAGATCGGGGGCTGGACGTCGGCGGTCTTGTGCACCTCGGCGACGCCGGCGGCCGCGGCTTCACCTTCGAGCTTCTTGAACGTCAACGTCTCGTCGACCTCGTAGAGGACTTCGGGGCCGGCCTGGGCGGCGTCGCTGACGCTGCGGGCGAGGAACTGGAGGTTCTTGTTCTTGCCCGGGCGGACGATCCCGCCGACGAGCGGCTGGCCGACGTCGGCGAGGCCGGCGAAGAGCTTGTTGCGCTCGGTGGCGTCGTGCTTAGTCGGGGTCGCGTAGTGGAAGTAGGCGGTGACCTGCGTGTCCCGGTCGGACTTCAGGCGGACCCACTCGCCCTTGACGTCGGCGGGGATCGCGTAGAACGCGTAGGCGTTGGCGGGGACCTTGAGGGTCGTGTAGGGCTTCCACTCGCCGGCGCCGGCTTCGTCGACTTCGAGGGTGAAGGTGACGTCGCTCGCGCTCTTCTGGGAGACGTGAAGGATGCGGTTGGCGAAGCCGGCGAGCAGGTAGGGGTCGGACGGCTGGTTGGCCTTGACGTGGTCGCCGACCCAGACGCCGCCCCACCCGCTGGCGGGGCCGAAGTCGACGAGTTGCTCGGCCGCGCCGAACCACAGGTTGGACTGGCTGATGCCGGCCTGGGCGTTCTGCATGATCGAGGTGTCGTCGCTGGCCAGGACCACCCGCCCGTTCCAGTGGCAGAAGTCGGGGATGTAGCGGAGGTAACTGGAGATCGGGCGGATGCCGGCGGTCTTCCCTGGGGCGAAGGTCTGGGGGAAGTCGAACATCATCCCGTGCATGGTCATCATCAGGCGGGCGGGCTTGTCGGCGGTCGCGGGGGCGATCTCGCGGATGCGCGGCCACTCGGTGTACCAGCCGTGCTTCGGGTCGTAGGTGTGGCTGGCCTTGGGGAGGCGGTAGACGGTCCAGGCGTTGGTCTTCGCGTCGCGGACGTGGAGGAGGAGGGAGCGCTTGTCCCAGCCGGTGGACCAGATCGGGTCGGCGTCGTTGGCGTTGCCGAGGATGCCGCCGGGGCCGGTGACCTCGACGTGCTGGCGGCGCGAGATCAGCTTCCAAGGCTTGCCGGTCTCCTTGCCGTCCCACTCGCCGAGCGCGCCGGCGTCCTCGGGAGCCTTGCTCCACTGGTCGTAGGGGAGTTCGGCGCCGGCGAAGACGTCGGCCTTGTGCTCGCCGTTGTTCGAGTAGACGAGGACGCCCTGGCCCGCGTAAGCGCCCTTGGCGTGCCAGCCGGGGAGCGGCTTGACGAACAGGCGCTTGGATTCGAGCGTCTTGACGTCGACCTCCCAGACGGGGCCTTCCATGTCGACAAAGTAGACCTTGCCGGCGGGGTCGGCGAGGTGGCGGGCGGTGGCGGTGTAGCGGCCGGGCATCTTCCTGACGTCGACGGTGCGAACCTTGCCTTGGGCGTCGATGAAGTGGGCGCCGATCACGAGCTGGTTGGACTCGCGGTGGATCAGGCGGTTGGCATGGGTGCCGCCGACGGACTCGGGGCGGATCGTCAGGGATAGGGTGGCGGGGTCGACCTCGTGGAGCTTGTCGGTCGAGCCGGTGCGGAAGTGGGGCGGGTAGGTGACGTACCAGAGCTTGCCGGCCCACGGGACGACTGCGCCGATGCCGCACTCGCCGTGGTCGTTGAAGGCGGCCAGGTGGGGGTAGACGCCGGAGACCTGGACGGGGCCTCGGGCGGGTTGCTGGGCACCGGCGAGGGCGGGGTAGAGGGTGAGGAGGAGGGTGGCGGCGAATCGGCAGGTGCGGGTCATGGTGATGCCACCTTAGTGAGAGGAATGGGGTTGGACAATCGGGGTGGGTGGTGGGTTCGTTTCGCAGTTTCCGAGGTGCGGTTGTTGCGCCGTGCTGCGCGGCGTGGCGCTTTGGTGCGCGGTGCGCGGGGACTGCCATTTTGGCAAGTGTGTTCGTTTCGCAGTGCGGGAGTCGGCTTCCACCACGGAGGCACGGAGGGCACGGAGGGGGAGGGAGGGCGGTGGGTTCGTTTCGCAGTTTCCCGGTGCGGATGTTGCGCCGTGTGGCGCGTTGTTGCGCCGTGTGGCGCGGTGGGTTCGTTTTGTAGTTTTTGTTCGTGGCGACGGGCGCGGTTGGGCGGGGCGGGAAGACCCCTCACCCCCGCCCTCTCCCACGGCCGGTGCGGTGCGCGGCGAGGGGGTGCCGTGGGCGGCCTTGGGAGAGGGAGGATGTGGGTTGCGCGCATCTTGGGCCTCCTACCTGTGGGAGGGTGTTGCGCGCGGGAGACTAGGATTTTGGCTGTTTGCGGGCGGATTGGGGGGATTGCTGGGGTTTGCGCGCGAAGATTTTTCTGGATTGCTGGATTGGGTGTTGCGCGCGGCGACGTGATCGGGTTCAGGGCATGGGGAGGTCGGCTTGGACGAGGTAGGTGTTGTCGCGGGGGAGGAGGCGGGTGGGGTAGGTGCCGATGGTGACGGCGGGGGAGTTTTTCAGTTCGCCGGTGTCGAGGCGGAAGGGCCAGTTGTGCCAGGGGCATACGGCGCAGCCGTCCTCGACGTGGCCGGCGGCCATGCTGCCGCCGGCGTGGGGGCAGTAGTTGTCGATGACGTGGGGTTGGCCTTGGTCGAGGAAGACGGCGAGCTTGAAGCCGTCGATCTCGACGTACTTGCCCTTGCCCTCGGTGAGTTCGTCGAGGGCGCAGAGGGAGGTCCAAGGCATGGGGGGAATGTCAGTGGGCGGGGAGTCGTTGTCAATTGGGGGGGAAGGGACCGAGCGCCGGAGGGAAGAAGAAAGCCCGGCGGACGGGTGTCGCCGGGCTTCGAATGATCGGGTTGTCGGGGGACGGGTCAGTCCTTGTTGAGTTCCGGGGGCTTGGGCTTGGGGGTCTCGGGGGCGGGGGTCGTGGGGGCGGCGGGTTCGGCCGGCTTGGGGTCGGCCGGCTTGGGGGTTTCCGGGGTGGCGGCGGGCGTGGGTGTCGCGGGTGTCGTGGGTGTCGTGGGTGTCGTGGGGGGCTTGGGTGCTTCGGCTGCGGCGGGGGTGACGGGGCTGGGGGCGGGGGTCGGGGCGGGCGTCTGCGGCTTGGGGGCGCTGGGGTCGTTGAGGCGGTCGCTGAGGGCGGTGGCCATCTGGGTGATGGCGCCGGAGGAGGCCTGGAAGGCCTGGGCGACGACGAGGCGGTGGATCGGGCCGGAGACGGTGTCGAGCTCCGTGACGCGGTCGCGCATCTGGTCGAGGCTCTTGGCGACGTCGGGGGTGTCGGTGAACAGGCGCTGGTTGACGGACGAGAGGGCGCGGTGGGCGGCGCGGAGGCCGGAGTCGATCGTCGGCTCGGCGGAGAGGTCCATGGAGCCGCCGGAGAGGAGTTGGCGGGTGGAGTCGACGATGCGGAGCTGCTGGCGGAAGTCGCCGGGCATGTCGGGGCCGTTGAGGCTGGGGAGGATCTGGGCGAGCTGGGCGAACTGTTGGGCGACGGCGGAGCGGTCTTCCTGCTCGTTGCGGCCGGGGAGCTTGGTGGCGGTCTGGGCGTACTGGTCGGCGAGGGTCGAGAGCTGCTGGACGCGGGCGCGGACGTCGCTGGCGAGCTGCGGCTGGGGGTTGGGCTCCGGGGGCGGCGCGGGGAGGGTGGTCTCGGTCTTCGGGGCGCAGCCGAAAAACAGGGTGGCGGTCAGGAGGGTGGCGAACGCACGGGTGTAGGGCATGGGGGCTCCGAAGAGAGTAGTCAGGAGTCAGGAGCCAGTAGGATACCACTGGCCTGCGCGTTTCGGATACTCCGGCAATCGTCCGGGACAGGCGGGCGGATCACTTGATCTCGGCGATCTTGACGGTTCGGCCTTCCTTGGCGGAGATCTCGGCGGCGGCGAGCACCTGCTGGGTGCGCCAGGCGTCCTCGAAGTCGGGGATCGGGACGACGGGCTGCTGGCCGCCGAGGGCCTTGAGGATGTCGGCGGTCATGTTGATGAACGTGTGCTCGTAGCCGATGACGTGGGCGTCGGGCCACCAGGCGTCGGCGTAGGGGTGGCTGCCGCCGTGGGTGGCCATGATCTTGGTCCAACCCTGGACGCGGCGGTCGACGGTGCGGTCGTAGAACTCGAGCCAGTTCATGTCTTCGAAGTTGAAGTAGATCGAGCCTTTTTCGCCGTTGATCTCGAGGCCGTTCTTGTTCTGGTTGCCGGTGGCGAAGCGGGTGGCCTCGAACGTGCAGGCGGCGCCGCCGGTCATGCGGGCGAGGAAGAGGGTGGCGTCGTCGACGTCGACCTTGCCCTTTTTGGCGGTGCCGCCGGCGGCGCCGGCGGCGATGCCGCCCTTGGAGCCTTCCTGCGGGATCTCGCGTTCCTTGACGAAGGTTTCCTGGATGCAGCCGTTGACGCTGGCGAACTCCTCGCCGGTGATGAACCGGGCCATGTCGATGATGTGGGCGCCGAGGTCGCCGTGCGAGCCGCTGCCGCTGACCTTTTTGCTGAAGCGCCAGATGAGGGGGACGTCGGGGCTGGCCCAGTCCTGGAGGTAGAACGCGCGGATGTGGTAGATGCGGCCGAGCTTGCCGTCCTTGACGAGTTGGTGGGCGAGGGCGACGGCGGGGACGCGGCGGTAGACGTACCAGACGAAGGTCTTGGCCTTCTTCGCGCGCTTGGCGGCGTCGCGCATCGCGCGGGCGTCGTCGAGGCTGCCGGCGAGGGGCTTTTCGCAGGCGACGTGCTTGCCGGCCTCGAGGGCGGCGATGGCCATCTCGGCGTGGGCGTTGTTGGGGGAGGTGACGTCGACGAGGTCGATGTCGGGGAGCTTGATGGCGGCCTTCCAGTCGGTGCTGGTGTTGGCGTAGCCCCAGCGTTTGGCGAAGGTCTCGTTGTCGGCGGGGTTGCGGCCGACGACGGTGTGCATGACGGCCTGGCTGGGGGCGTCGGTGAAGAAGCGGTTGACCTTCAGGTAGGCGTTGCTGTGGGCGCGGCCCATGAACTTGTTGCCGATCAGACAGATGTTGGTCGTGCCGTTGGGCATGGGTGGGGAAGGCCTCCTCGCCTATGGGGTGTGTTTGTGGGGGAGTGTATCGACGGGGCGGGGAAGGGCAAGAAGGGGAAGTACGAAGTCCGAAACCAGAAATCCGAATCAACGACGAATGGCGAAGCTCGAATGACGAAACGGGTGGTTTGGGCGCCGCCGCTGCCGGTTAGCGGGGGACGGCGTCGCGGGATGGGGGGGACCGAAGTCACTCGCCGAGGCGGTGTCGGACGGCGTCGAAGAAGTCGTCGGTGATCAGGCTGGGCGGGAGGCCGGAGACGCCACCGTCGCCGACCTCGATGATGATCCAGTCGCCGGCCTCGGTCTGGGCGACGTCCATGGACATGAACCGGCTTTGGAACCGGCGGGCGCGTTCGACGAACTGGTCGAGCGTCGCCGGCGGCGGGCTGAACTCAGGCGTGGGCGGGAGCAGGACGTGGCCGTCGAGCAGGAAGAGGCGCGATTCTTTCGCGACCGGATAGCCGCGCATGTCGCGGCCGCGCGTCATCAGCGGGACGTAGCGGCGGAGGACGAAGCCCTTTTCGAACAACCGGTCTCGATCGGCGGCGAAGACGGCGAGGATTTCGCGGAAGCGGTCCTCGGCGGTGTGCGCGGGGATGAAGCAGGCCTCGTTCCAGCGGTGCTTGGCGGACTTCACGTGGTCCTTGAGGATGACGTCCCCGTCGCGGAGCTGTTGGTAGAGGCGCCACGCCTCGTCGGTGTCGGGGCAGTCGCACCACAGCGTGTGGGGCGTCAGGCCGGCGAGCAGCGGGTACGCCTGCGGGAGGTAGTGGGCCTGACAGTAGGCGTCGGGCGTGTTGAGCAGGTGGAACCCGCGGTCCCGAAGCGCGGCGTGGAGCGCGGCGTACTGGTGGTCGCGGAGCATCCAGCCGCGGAGCAACGCCGGACGCGGCGGCGCCTGCGGCGGGCAGGCGCGGCAGGCTCGGGCGGGGTCGCCGGCGACGACGGCCTCGTGGCTGTAGAGGTGGACGTCGAAGCCGGCGCGGCGCGCGCCGTCCTGTTCGTCGGCGAAGTCCGGGTCGACGGCGGCGGGGCGGAGGGGGAAGTTGGGGAACAGGATGACGGGCGGCACGGGGGTATGATTGATGAAATAGCTGGGCGTGGCAATGAGGGGTTCGGGACGTCGGGCCGGCACCGGATGCAGGAGCACGGGCGGGGCGCCCGTGATACGGGGCTAGCGCGCGAGTCGCAGAGAGTTGAACGAGCGGACTTGGGCGGTGATGGCGGTTTCGGTGGGGAGGCGTTCCATGCTGCTGGCGCCGTAGAAGCCGTCGCACGCCGGGACGCGGGAGAGGATGAACTCGGCGTCGGCGGGGTCGGCGATGGGGCCGCCGTGGCAGAGGACGAGGACGTCGGGGCGGAGTTGCTTGGCGGTTTGGGTGATGGCGGTGATCTCGCGGGTGCAGTCGTCGAGGGTCTTGGCGGTCTTGGCGCCGATCGTGCCCTTGGTGGTCAGGCCCATGTGGGCGACGAGGATGTCGGCGCCAGCGCGGGTCATCTGCTCGGCGTCGTGGGGGGTGAAGACGTAAGGTGTCGTCAGCAGATCCAGTTGACGGGCGGCGGCGACGCAGTCGACCTCCGTGGCGTAGCTCATGCCGGTCTCTTCGAGGTTTGCGCGGAAGAGGCCGTCGATCAGGCCGACGGTGGGGAAGTTCTGGATGCCGGCGAAGCCGAGGTCCTTGAGGCGGCGGAGGAACGAATCGCGGAGGAGGAACGGGTCGGTGGCGCAGACGCCGGCGAGGACGGGGGTGTGGGTGACGGCGGTCAGGACCTCGCGGGCCATGTCGAGGACGATCTCGTTGGCGTTGCCGTAGGGCATCAGGCCGGCGAGGGAGCCGCGGCCGGCCATGCGGAAGCGGCCGGAGTTGTAGATGACGATCAGGTCGATGCCGCCGGCCTCCTCGCACTTGGCGGACAGGCCGGTGCCGGCGCCGCCGCCGAGGATGGGGAGGCGCTGGGCGACTTTCGCGCGGAGGCGGGTGAGGATGTCGGTGCGGGTTTCGGGCATGGGTGGGGTTCTTATAACACGGAGGCACGGAGGCACGGAGGGGAGAAGAAGAGATGGGGTGATGGGGTGGAATTCAACTTTGGGGGCGGGGCGGTGTCTTTATTCGTGACTCTCTCTTCTGATTTCTCTGTGACTCCGTGTCTCTGTGGCCTCTGTGTTCATCCGGGAGCTTTTGATGTCGCGCTGGACTTTCGTCGTCGCCGTTGGCTTGTTGGCCCCCCTGCTCGCACGCGCTGCGGATAACGAACTGACGGAGCAGGAGAGGAAGGATGGGTGGGTGTTGTTGTTTGACGGGAAGACGACGGCGGGGTGGATGTCGGGGAAGAACCCGATGCCGGCGAAGCAGGTGGAGGACGGGGCGCTGAACGTGAAGGACCAGGGGGCGTACGTGGCGCACACGGAGCGGCGGTTCGCCGACTTCCACTTCTCGTGCGACTACAAGTTCGACAAGGGGACGAACTCGGGGCTGTTCTTCCGGATCGACAAGCCGGGGGACGGGGGGATCGGGCGCGGGTGGGAGGTGCAGGTGCTGGACTCGCACGGGAAGGCGCCGTCGCGGCACGAGTGCGGGTCGCTGTACGAGTTCCTGGCGCCGTCGAAGCAGGCGGTCAAGCCGGCTGGAGAGTGGAACCGCTGCGAGGTGATCGCGAAGGGGTCGAAGGTGCAGGTGATCCTGAACGGGGAGAAGGTGATCGACGCGGACATGGACCAGTGGACCGAGGCGGGGAAGAACCCGGACGGGACGAAGCACAAGTTCAAGTGGGCGCTGAAGGACATGCCGCGCGAGGGGCACATCGGGCTGTCGTTTCACGACAAGGGGAAGAACGCGTGGTACAAGAATTTGAAGGTGAAGGAGTTGAAGTAGGGTGGGGGAGTAGTCAGGAGTCAGGAGCCAGTAGAGGAGAAGAACATGGTCGGTCGTTTTGCGCTCGTGGCGTTGGTGGGGTTGGCGTCGGTTGTCGCGCGTGGGGCGGACAATGAGTTGACGGAGCAGGAGAAGAAGGAGGGGTGGATCCTGCTGTTCGACGGGAAGTCGGTGGACGGGTGGGTGGCGGCGGCGGGGAAGCCGATCAACGCGGGGAACGTGAAGGACGGGGCGTTTAACAGCTTCAAGTCGGGCGGGTACGTGCCGTACTACGACAAGCGGAAGTTCGGAGACTTCGTGCTGTCTCTCGACTTCAAGGTGTCGAAGGGGTGCAACAGCGGGGTGTTCTTCCGGGTGGCCGACCCGAAGGACCCGGTGCAGACGGGGTTCGAGATCCAGGTCATGGACTCGTTCGGCAAGCCGAAGCTGGGCAAGCACGAGATGGGGGCGCTGTACGACGCGCAGGAGGCGGCGAAGAACGCGTCGAAGCCCGTCGGGGAGTGGCAGCACATGGAGGTCACCGTGGTCGGGAACAAGGTGAAAGTGGTGCTGAACGGGGAGACGGTGAACGAGGCGGACCTGGACCGGTGGACCCAGGCCAACAAGAACCCGGACGGGTCGAAGAACAAGTTCAAGACGCCGCTGAAGGAGATGGCGAAGGAGGGGTACATCGGCGTGCAGGACCACGGGCACGACTGCTGGTACAAGAACGTGAAGGTGAAGCCGATCAAGAAGGGTGATTAGGAATTGGTGATTGGGGGTTGGTTGACAGGCGCGGGGGGAAGGTTGAGATTCCGGCTATGACGAATCGCACATTGATCGCGTCGGTTGTGGTTTTACTTGGGGTGTCGATGATGGCGGCCGCGCAGGAGCCCGCGCCGATGAAGGCGCCGGTCGGGTTGCAGTTGTACTCGCTGCGGAACCAGTTCCAGGCGGAGGGGGTGGACAAGACGCTCGACCGGGTGAAGGCGTGGGGGTTCAAGTACGTCGAGCTGGCGGGGACGTACGGGAAGACGCCGGAGGAGTTCCGCAAGGCGCTGGACGCGCGGGGGCTGGTGGCGGTGAGCGGGCACATCGGGTTCGACAAGTGGGACGCGGACCCGGAGGCGGCGGCGAAGGAGGCGGCGGCGCTGGGGCTGAAGTTCGTCGGGTGCGCGTGGATCACGCACAAGCCGCCGTTCGACGAGAAGGCGGTGCGGCACGCGGCGGAGGTGTTCAACAAGGCGGGCAAGGCGACGGCGGCCCGCGGGATCACGTTCTTCTACCACAACCACGGGTACGAGTTTCACCCGCACGGCGACGGGACGCTGTTCGACCTGCTGGTGAAGGAGACGGACCCGAAGACGGTCAAGTTCGAGATGGACGTGCTGTGGACGATCCACCCCGGGCAGGACCCGGCCAAGCTGCTGACGAAGTACCCGGACCGGTGGGTGCTGATGCATTTGAAGGACCTGAAGAAGGGCGTGAAGACGCCGGACCTCACGGGCAAGACGGACACGCGGAACGACGTGGTGCTCGGGACGGGGCAGGTGGACTGGCCGCCGCTGGTCGAGGCGATCAATAAGGCGAGCGTGCAGTACCAGTTCATCGAGGACGAGTCGCCGACGGTGCTGGACCAGGTGCCGGCGAGCTTGAAGTTCCTCGCGGGCGTGGGCGGCAAGCAGTAGGCGGCGGGCGGACGTGGAAAGACGGAAGGCACCGGAGATGGGTCTCCGGTGCCTTCTTTGTTTTGGTCGCGGTTGACGGCGGGGTTACTTGCCGGCCGAGCTCAGGGCCATGGCGCACAAATGTTCCGTCGCGGCGATCTGCTCCTTGGTCGCCTTGACCGGGAGCGTGATGCGGATCGCCTTGCGGCCCCAGCCGAGCATGTTCTTGTACCAGGGGTGGGGGTTGGGGGTGTTGTCGGCGTCGAGGGCCTCGATGATCAGGCGCTGGGCCTTGTCGGCGGCGACGACGTAGCCGGCGGAGGCGTCGTTCTTGGCGGGGGGGGCGAGGATGCCCTGCTTGATGGCCTCCTTGGTGACGTCGCCGAGGTAGACGAGCAGGCGGCCGTCGCGGGGGTCCTCGACGGCGTAGACCTGCTTTTTGTACTTGCCGTCGGCGACGAAGAACTGGAGGGCCTGCTGGCCGATGGTGGTGACGGCGTGGGGGGAGAGGGTGAACAGGATGCGGACGATCCGGCGCCAGAGGGTGCCGTGGTCGGCGTCGGCCTCGGCGTCGGCGGCGATCAGGTGGCGGTCGACGTTCTGGCGGTCGCGGGCGGCGAGCTTGGCGAGGAACTCGTCGAACTCGGCCGGCTTGGCGATCAGCGAGATCGCCGCCGACGTCGCCGCATTGGTCTTCGTGGTTGCCATGTGTGTGTGACTTTCGTCTCTCGCTCGGCTCTCGCGACGGTGCGCGAGGTCGTTTGGGGGAAATGGGCTGCGGGTACGACTTCCCGTGATTATAGGGGATCGGCGGCCGTTTGGCGAACGAACGGTGCGCGCCGCGCGCTCGTGGTTCGAGCGGGCGGCGCGCACACGGTGAGTGGTCGTCGGGGTTACGGGGGCGGCCGTCAGGACAGGGTCGCGGGCGGCGCCTGCGGGGACGGGGGCGGTTGGGGGGCGGCCGTGGCGGCGTCGGCGGTGGCCGGCGCCGCGCGGTCGATCCGCTTGGCGGCGAGCGTCTCGGGCGACGGGATGCGGACCTGCCACGCCAGGCCGACCGCTTGGAGCGAGCGGATGATGATGTAGCTCAGGTCGAACTGCCACCACGCGAGGCCGTGTCGGGCGGAGGTCGGGAACGCGTGGTGGTTGTTGTGCCACCCCTCGCCCATGGCCATGACGCCCATGACGACGTTGTTGCGCGACTCGTCGTGGCTGCGGTAGGGCTGGGCGCCCCACAGGTGGCAGACGGAGTTGATGCTCCAGGTCAGGTGGTGGACGAGGAAGACGCGGGCGAGGCCGCCCCAGACGAAGCCGAACAGGGCGCCGGTCCAGCTCATGGTGAGCAGGCCGCCGGCGATCGTGGGCAGGAGCAGGCCGATGATGACCCAGAGGGGGAACGCGTTGCTGATGAAGGTGAGCATGCGGCTCTTCATCAGGTCGGGGATGTAGGCGGACAGCTTGGGGGGCGGGGCGGCGAACAGCCAGCCGCAGTGGGAGTGCCAGATGCCCTTGAGCAGGCCCTTGTACCCGTGCCCGTGGAGGTGCGGGGAGTGCGGGTCCTCTTCGTCGTCGGAGTGCTGGTGGTGGCGGCGGTGGGTGGCGACCCACGTGAAGAGCGGGCCCTCGACGGCCATCGAGCCGAGGACGGCGAAGAACGCCTGGATCGGCCTGGTGGTCTCGAAGGACTTGTGGGTGAACAGGCGGTGGAAGCCGATGGTGATGCCGAGGCCGGTCGCGACGTACATCGTGACCAGGATCGTCAGGTGGATCCAGGAGAAGCCCCAGCCCCAGAGCATGACGATGCCGGCGATCAGGGCGAGGAAGGGGACGACGATCGCGCCGAGGGTCGTCAGCTTCATGCCGAGGGAGACGTCGTGGTGCTTGTGCTCGCGGTGGTTGTGCTCGCGGGCGGCGTTGGGCGCGTCGTCGGCGGCGTGACGGTTGTTGTCGGATCCCGAGAGGACCGCGCCGAGGACGGAGTCGGATGAAATGTCCAAGGGAAGCTTCCTTGCGCGTGAGGGTGGTGGAAAGAACAAGCCCGGGGGAGAGGTGCGCTCTCCCCCGGGCCCTCGTGATTATCGATCAGACTAAAGAGGCGGGGGATCGTCAGCGAACCGCGTGCCGCGTCGCCGGTTAGTAGCGGCTGCCGCCACCGCGGCCACCGCGGTCGCCGCCCCGGCCACCGCCGCCGCCGCCGTACCCGCCGCCGCCCCCACCGTAGCCGCCGCGGCCCCCGCCGCCGCCGCCGCCCCCGTATCCGCCACCGCCACCGCGGGGCTTGTTTTCCTTGGGCTTGGCCTCGTTGACGGTGAGGTTGCGGCCGTCGTGCTCGGTGCCGTTGAGGGCGGCGATGGCGGCCTGGGCCTCTTCATCACTGCTCATCTCGACGAACCCGAAGCCCTTGCTGCGCCCCGACTCGCGGTCGGAAATGACTTCCGCGCTCTGCACCTGTCCGTGCGACCCGAAGAGCTGCTCCAGATCCGAGCTCGTGACGTTGTAGCTCAGATTCCCGACGTAAATCTTGCGACCCATGTGATTCCTAAGGTATGGGCCCGTTCGATCCGCATTTGCTTTCAGGATCGATTGTGAAAGGAGCCCACGTGGGCCCGAGAGGTAGGAGGGGCGAGAGAGACTGGCAGAAGCGAGAACTGAACATCAGCCGCGAACGCGAGACTCGGTCGTCGAACCAACCGCGGGGTATTCTACGCGCGGCGGCGTGACATGTCTAGCAAACGCTAGGGTATCGGCTTAGGGGATCTTGCCCCCTCAGGGGTCACATGGCGGACGGCAGGAGGACGACGCGGAGCCGCTGCTGCCAAGGCTCGGTGGCGTTGGGTTCCTGCTCGGGGACGTAGATGATGGTCGCACCGTTCTTCAGGGTGAGGGACTTAATGTCCCAGGGGGAGGAGAACAGGCCGTTGTCGTCGAACAAGACCTGGTCGTACTTCTGGCGGTTGACGTAGGTGAGGTCGCCGTCGAGTCGGCTGACGATCAAGGTCCCGTTGGGGGTGATCGTCAGGCCCATGAGGGGCCCGAGTTCGCCGACGACGTTCTGGGCCATGTTGTGTTCGGGGAAGCTCTTGCGCGGCATCCGGTAGACGCCGCCCCCCGCCGCGGTGCCGTCGCTGGTGGTCCAGTAGATGGCGTCGTCGAGGGAGGAGTAGTAGACGGCCGCCGGGACGTGGCGGATCGAGAGGAACGTGACGCCCTTGGCGTCCTTGTCTTCGGCGACGGCGTCGAGGGCGGCGTGGGCGATCCTGACCAGTCCGGGTTGGCCGAAGATCGCGTCGGGGAGCAGGCCCTTCCCGGTGTTGCCGCAGTCGGCGACGAAGAGGTCGCCGGCGGGGTCGAAGCAGAGGCCGGCGGGGGCGATCACCGGGTGGAAGATCGACTTGGCGACCGCGGCGCCCGGCCCCATCGGGATGAAGCCGAGTTGCTTGCCGGACTGCGGGTCGAGCACGGTTACGCCGGGCTTGAACTTCGTGACTTCCAGGATGCGGTCGTTGTTCTCGTCGCAGGCGGCGGTGGTGCCGGTGCTGATGAACAGGCTGCCGGCGGGGAACTTCTGCGTCGCCCTGGGCAGGACGGCGATCCCCAGCGGTTGCTGAAGGTTCTCGGCGAACTTCTGCTCGACCATCGTCAGCCGGCCGTCGGCGGGGTTGATCGCGAACTTGCTGACGCCCCCCTGCTGGTACAGCATGCCGTTAAGGGTGGCGGCCGAGTTGGTGACGAACAGGTGCCTGCCGTCGAGGCTGACCGCGCAGCTCGCCGGCCGGTTGAGGGTGCGGACGGTCTGGAGGACCTTGGCGATGACCTTGTCGGGGTTGGCCGGGCCGGTGTCGTCCCTGAACTGCTCGTTCAGCGCGACGCTGCTGGGCTTGAAGGGCTTCACCGGGGCGGTGGCGGGCTTGGGCGCCGGCGCGGCGGACGGGGGCGCGGCGGGCGGGGCGGTCGACGCGTTGAGGGCGGATTCGTTATCGCACCCGGTGAGGGCCGGGGCGGAAAGGATGATTGCCGACAGCGCCACCCGTTTGGCGAGGTTGATCCAATGCATGACGTGTGCTCCGCGTTACAGACGGCCGTGCGTGCCCGTGACCGTCTACCTCCGTGACCTGCTCCCCGGGACGTTCATCTTATAACATGTATGGCCGGATGGAGTGCGAAAGTTCGCGCGGGCGCGGGGACGCGGGGTCAGGGGCGTTCGGGGACGTGGTGGAGGAGGGGGTCGTGTTCGGGGAGGTCGGCGGCGGCGGGGCGGACGTGTCCGGTGGTGGGGTCGTAGACCCAGGCGACGTCGCGGAGGGGTTGGTCCGGTAACGCGAGGGTGGTCTTGCCGCGCGCGGGGCCGACGGGGATGGCGGGGATCTCGCGGAGGTAGGGTCCGAGGCGGTGGCGGCGGGTGCGGGTGGGGCTGGTGTGGCCGATGCCGTCGGAGTACTCGGTGAGTTGGCGGACGACTTGGTCGGCGGCGCCTTCGGGGTGTCGGCCGTGGTGGTCGGCGGCGTACTCGTCGATCGCGTGGCGCATCATGCGGAGCTGTCCGGTGAGCAGGTGCTCGTGGGCCAGGGACGGCCGGCGGGCGGTGGCGGCGGCGCGGCTGACGCGCGGGCCGACGATGGTCGCGACGACCGCGAGCACGACGAGGACGACGGCGACCTCGAGCAGCGAGAAGACGCCGCGCCGCAGCGCGGTCCGGTAAAACGGCATGCCTCACCTCTGCCCAGAGCATCGGCGGGGCGGGGGGCGGACTTGACGGGGGTGCCGAGAATGGGGGTGTCGGGAACGGGGCGCCGGGGCGGGACGGGTCGGTGTGGGGTCGTGACGGTGCGGACCGGTTCGGTTACATTCGCGGCCGCGTCAGTTTTTATACTTCTCTCGGCGAAGGAGAACCCACATGATTCGAGCGCGACGGAGTTGGCTGTCGGCGGTGGCGCTGGCCGGCCTGGGGCTGGCGGCGGCGGCGGTGACCGGCTGCAACAACCAGCAGGGCGGCGACCGGGCGGAGGCGCCGGGCGGCGTCGGCAAGGGCAACAGGAGTGCCATGAGCATCCAGAAATCGGACTTCGGGAAGACCGGCGAGGGGCAGGCGGTCGAGCTGTACACGCTGACGAACAAGAACGGGCTGGTCGCGAAGCTGACGACGTTCGGCGCCGCGCTGACCGAGATGCACGTGCCGGACAAGGCGGGGCAGACGGCGAACGTCGTGCTGGGGTTCGACAACGTGGCGCAGTACGAGGGGAAGGACAACCCGTACTTCGGCGCGACGACCGGCCGGGTCGCCAACCGGATCGCGAAGGGGAAGTTCACGCTGGACGGGAAGCAGTACACGGTCGCGACGAACAACGGCGAGAACCACCTGCACGGCGGGGTGAAGGGGTTCAACAAGCGGGTGTGGAAGGCGGCGCCGAGGGAGGGGGCGAACGGGCCGGCGGTCACGTTCACGTACGTCAGCCCGGACGGCGAGGAGGGGTACCCCGGCACGCTGACGACGGACGTCACGTACACGCTGACGAACGACAACGAGCTGCGGATCGACTACAAGGCCACCACCGACAAGCCGACGATCGTCAACCTGACGAACCACTCGTACTGGAACCTGCACGGGGCGGGGTCGGGGCGGGGGATCCTGGACCACGTCGTGCAGCTGAACGCCGACAACTACACGCCCGTCGAGGGGTTCATCCCGACGGGTGAGATCAAGTCGGTGAAGGGGTCGATCTTCGACTTCACGGCGCCCAAGGCGATCGGGAAGGACATCGACAAGACGACCGGCGACCCGAACGGGTACGACCACAACTACGTGCTGAACGGGAAGGCCGGGGAGATGAAGCCGTGCGCGGTCGTGCACGACCCGGACACCGGGCGGACGCTGACGATCACGACGACCGAGCCGGGGGTGCAGCTGTACACGGGGAACTTCCTGGACGGCAAGGTGACCGGGATCGGCGGCAAGCCGTACACGAAGAACTACGCGTTCTGCCTGGAGACGCAGCACTTCCCGGACTCGGTGAACCAGCCGAAGTTCCCGACGACGGTGCTGAAGCCGGGGCAGACGTTCACGTCGACGACGGTGCACAAGTTCGGGGTGAAGTAGAGGCGCCCGGTCCGCGGGCGACGTCCGGTTTCCGACTGCGTTCAGCGACGCCCGCCCGGTACCTGCCGGGCGGGCGTCGTCGTTAACTGGTCACGGTAGCCCCGGGTGAAAGCGCCCGGTCGGCACTACGAGGCGGGACGGGCGACGGGGGACGGGCGGGACGCCGGGGCTGACGCCGGCGGTCGGTGCATGGTCGAAAACGCTCGGTCGCCGGCGGCGTCGACGGCGTCCCGTTGCTCGGCGTCGGTCCCGTGTTGGAGCACGTGGACGAACGCGCGGATCTCGTCGTCGGATGCGTGGCCGACGAACTCCTGGATCAGGGGGGCCAGGGAGAGGATCGCGGGGGCCGTGCCGTGGCTGCGACGCATCGACGCGCCGGACAGGGAGCGATCGCTTCCGACGATGTGGTGCCAGCGGCGAGGGGGGTCGATGCCGAGGGCGCGGAGGCGGCGCTCGAGCGGCGACGTGGAGGTCGTTTGGCCGGTGCGGAGGCCGAACGGCCAGGTGGTGCCGCTTTTCCTGGTTCCGGTGACCCCGTCGATCCAGGCGTCGTCCGTGCGGACGGGCAGCGTTGTCGACGCGACGAAGGCGGCGGCGGCCAGGAGGAGGACGAGCGCGCCGGGCCGGCGGAAGCGCCGGACGCGTGACCAGCGATCGGTGGCGGGTCGGGGTTCGTACTCGATCGTGGGCATGGGCCGGGCGAGCACGCTTGGCAGCGTCGCCCGTCGCATCATACTGCGGCGTCCCGGCTTCGTGCGGCGGATACGCGGCGGACGCTTGTGGGCGAGCGCGGTCGAGGGCTTCCGGCGACGGGCGCCCGCCGACTCACCGTGCCGCCGTCAGCGGGGGCCGGTCGAGTTGGCGACGGGTCAGGGTGGGGGCGCTTGCGGTGCGGCAACGGCCGGGGGGACGGGGGGCCTGGTCAGGGTCGGGACTCGCGGAGGGCGGTGACTAGGCCGGCGATGTTGAACTCGTCGGCTTGGACGGCGGGGGAAAGGCCTAGCTCGGCGAGCGTTTGGGTGGTGATGGGGCCGATGCTGGCCAACCGCACCTTCGCCAGCTTCTGCCGGTAGTCGGGGCCGAGGAGCGTGGCGAAGTTGCGCGCGGTGCTGCTGCTGGTGAACGTGACCCAATCGACCGTGCCGGCGTCGATCACGTCGGTCAGCGCGGGCGGGAGCGCGGCGGCGATTTTCGTCTCGTAAACGGGGAGGTCCAGGACCTCGGCGGCACCCCCCTGCTGGAGGCGCTCGCGCAGGACCGGGCGCGCGATGTCGGCGCGGAGGAGAAGGAACCGTTTGCCGGCGACCTCGTTGCGGGCGGCGAACTCGTCGGCCAACGCCTCGGCGACGAACCGCGGCGGGCACAGGTCGGGGCGGATCGCGAAGTGTTCTTCGATCGCGGCGGCGGTCGCGTCACCGATCGCGGCGAGGCGGGCCTGGCCCAGCGCGCGGACGTCGCGGCCGGTCTCGAACAGGCGCTGCCGCGCGAAGCGGACGCCGTTGGCGCTCGTGAACACGATCCAGTCGAACGACGCGGCGCGGGCGAGGACGTCGTCGACCGCGCGGCGGTCGGCGGGCGGGGCGAGCTCGATCGTCGGGGCCTCGATCACGTCGGCGCCGAGCGCGGCGAGTTGGTCGGAGAGGTCGCTGGCCTGCTGGCGGGTGCGGGTGACGACGATCGTCTGGCCGAACAGCGGGCGGGCCTCGAACCAGTTCATCATCGGGCGGAGCGAGACGACCTTGCCGATGATCGTCAGCGCGGGGGGCTTGAGCTGCGCGTCCTCCACCCGGCGGGCGAGGTCGGCGACCGTGCCGACGATCGTCCGCTGCTGGGCCATCGTGCCCCAGCGGATCGCGGCGGCCGGGGTGTCGGGGGACATGCCGTGTTCGACCAGGCGGGCGCAGATGCGCGGGAGCGACTTGACGCCCATGTAGAAGGCGACGCAGGGGAGCCTGGCGATCACACCCCAATCCAGGTCCGAGGCGCCGACGGCGGCGTCGCCGCGCGCCTTGGCCTGCGGGTCCTTGTACTCCTCCTCCTTCTCGTGGCCGGTGATGAACGTGAACGAGGAGTTGAAGTCGCGGTGGGTGACGGGGATGCCGGCGTAGGCGGGGGCGCCGATCGCGGCGGTGATGCCGGGGACGACCTCGAACCGGACGCCGGCGTTCGCGAGCGCCTCGCACTCCTCGCCGCCGCGGCCGAAGACGAACGGGTCGCCGCCCTTTAGGCGGACGACGCGCCGGCCCGCGCGGCCGTGCTCGACGAGCAGCGCGTTGATCTGCTCCTGCGTCATCGAGTGTTGGGCGGCCTTCTTGCCGACGTAGATGGGTTCGGCCTGGGGGCAATAACTGAGCAGGCGCGGGTTGGACAGGTAGTCGTACACGACGATCTCCGCGCGTTCCAATAATCTCGCGCCGCGCACGGTGATCAGCCCCGGGTCTCCCGGACCTGCCCCGACCAGATAGACCACACCTTCGCTGCCGGCGGAACTCTTACTCATCGCGTGACTTATGCGTACGGGAAGTAAATCTTTCCCCAATTCGCGCCGATGAACATACCGCACCGGCCGCCCGCCACGCCAGAGGCGGCAGCAAGCCAGGACATTTCAGGGAACACCCCCGGTGTGACGGGCGACGGACGCCTTGTTCGGAAAACCAGGTCGGGATGACCGGAGCAGAGAAGCAGGAGCGTCACGAATGGTCGCACTACTGAAGATGCCGAATCGGTTCACGGCCCCCAAGGGGGCCGATCGCCGCGCGTTCCCCCGGAAGGAGGTCCACGTGCGGGCCGAGGGGAAGCGGTTGGACTACACGCTGGCCGCGTGTAAGCAGCCGCACATCACGCTGGCGCTGCGGGACCTGTCGGCCGGCGGGCTGTCGGCGATCAGCGACACGCCGATCGAGGCGGGCGAGCGGGTGACGGTTTTCTTTCCGCCGCAGGGTCCGATGCGGGGCTGGGACGCGTACGGCCGGATCGTGCGGTGCGACGCGAGCACGTTCGGGTACCGGGTGGCGGTCGAGTTCGACACCCTGCCGGCGGCGTAGCGGCGGCACGTTTCGCCCCGGCTATCAACGAGCATTCTGGGACGGGGACGACCGGCGGAGGGTCGTCCCCGTCCGCTTTTTCGTATAATCGGGCAAGACTCGTGGTCGAAGCGAGGTGGACGCGATGGCGCTGAGTATCGAGCTGACACCGGACGACGAACGGCAGTTGAAGGCCGAGGCGGCGCGAAAGGGCGTGGCGGTGGAGGAGTACGCGCGGGCGCTGATCGTCCAGGCCCTCCCGCACGACGTCGAGCGGCAAAAGAAGTTGAACCAGCCGACGATCGAGTTACTGGAGCGGTGGGCGAAGGAAAGCGAAACCACCGACCCGGCGGAGATCGCGAAGGCGGAGGCGGAGTTGGCGGAGTTCAAGCGCGCGATGAACGAAACGCGTGAAGCGGCGGGCGCCCGGAAGATCTACCCGTGATCAGCGTGATCGTCCTCGATTCCGGCCCGCTCGGACTGATCGTGCATCGCCGCGGGGTCAGGGAGGCAGACGATTGCAGGGCGTGGGCTGCGGCGCGCATGCAACAAGGGGTCCGATTAGTCGTGCCGGAGATCGTCGACTTCGAGCTCCGGCGTGAGTTGCTGCGGCTCGGTAAGACGCAGTCGCTGGCGGATCTGGACGCGTTCGCCCTGCAAGAGCCGGGCCGCTACCTCCCGTTGACGACGGCCGTCCTGCGCGACGCGGCTCGCATGTGGGCCGACGTCCGGCGGCAGGGCATGCCGACGGCGGCGCCGCACGAGTTGGACGTGGACGTGATCCTCGCCGCACAAGCGCTCGCCCTCGGGTTTCGGACGACGGATCTCGCGGTAGCGACGAGCAACTCGGCTCACCTGTCACGGTTCGTACCCGCCGACACCTGGCGCAACCTCTAGGTCGCGCCCGCCAACACCTCCCGCGTCCGGCGCGTACAATGCGCTGGTATGTCCTCCGCAGCCCCAACCGCCGTTGACCCCGCGACGCACTTCGACCCCGAAGAGTACCGGATGACCATCGGGGAGCACCTTGAGGAGCTCCGCCGGCGGTTCGTGCTCGGGCTGATGGGGTTCGTGTTGGTCGCCGTCTTCTGCTTCATCTACGGCAAGGCGATGGTCTCGTACTTCTGCCAGCCCCTGGTCAAGGCGCTGGAGGGGGTCGACGTCAGCCCGCAGATCTACATGAACGACCCCAGCCACGGGTTCACCGTGTTCATGCAGATCAGCCTGATCTGCGCCGCGGCAATCTCCGGGCCGTGGATGATCTACCAGGTCTGGCTGTTCATCGGGGCCGGCCTCTACCCGCACGAGCGGAAGTACATCACGAAGTACGTGCCGCTGAGCATCGCGCTGTTCATCAGCGGGATGCTGTTCGTCTACTACCTGGTGCTCCCGTGGACGCTGAGCTTCTTCCTCGCGTTCGCCGCCGGCATCCCGCTCTACCCCGGGGGGGTGCAGTCGGCGCCGCAGGTGGTCTCGACCCAGCCGCTGGCGAAGGTGCCGTCGTTCGACGGCGACCCGACGCACGCGGTCGACGGGGACATGTGGTACGACAAGACGCAGCGGCGCCTCAAGATGATGATCGGCGGCATCCCGCGCGTGCTCCCGTTCGGCCCGTCCAACCTGATCGCGCCGCAGATCACGCTGCCGAACTACATCAACCTCGTCGTCGGGATGCTGCTGGTGTTCGCGCTGGCGTTCCAGTTGCCGCTGATCGTGCTGGCGCTGCTGCAGATCGGCATCGTCGAGCTCGAGGCGGCGAAGGCGGCGCGGAAGTACGTCTACTTCGCGATGACGATTTTGGCCGCGTTCATCACGCCCGGCGACGTGATCACCGCCACGATCGCGCTGCTCGTCCCGCTCTGCCTGCTGTACGAGTTGGGCATTTTCCTCTACGTCCTCTCGCACGGCGGTTGGCGGAAGGCGTTCGGCGGCGGCGCGAAGACGTAGCAGACACAACCGTTCGACGCGGCGAGGCCGCTTCAGCGGCCGGGTCTTCCGGGTCTCTATCCGCAACAACGCCCCCGCGCCGCACCCCTCGACACCGAATCCGCGGCGGCTATAATGCCGCGGCATCACCCCCACGCCCAGGTGGCGGAATTGGCAGACGCACTACTTTGAGGTGGTAGCGCCGCAAGGCGTGCAGGTTCAAATCCTGTCCTGGGCATCGGAAAACCCGTCGCGAGACGGGTTTTTGCTTGCGCGGCGCCAGCGCGCGTTCAGCCGCGACCCGACGGGGTGCGCTTCGCCAACTCGACGAAATAGATCGGCAGCCGCTTGGCGACGAAGCGCGATTCGAACAGCGTCGCCTCCCCTGCGAACGCGCGGCCGGCAGTGTGGGCGAGGGCGGCAGAATTGTTCCAGTAGTCCGCGGCGTTTGCACCGACGTCGAAACGCTCCAGCACGGCCTCGCTCGCGGGCGGCACCTCCTCCGGGCGAACCAGGTCCCTCGCCCGAACCCGGCGGCCGGCGACGGGCGTCCCCGTCCGCGCGGCGGCGAACCACGCTGGCTCCGGCAGCCCCAGCAGTCCGAGCACCCACTGGTAGTATCCCGGGTGATCCGTCTTGATCGCGACGCTTGACCCGGGCCCGCGCAGGGCGGCGTGAGCGTCGATCAGGAACGGCTCGGCGATCAGTCGGTTCTTCAGTTCCTGCGGGCGGTCGCACGGGTCGGGGTGGAAGACCCAGATCTCGTCGAGCTCGCCGTCGCCGAAAATTCGCCCGACGTCCTGCCCTCGGCCGCGGACGAGCGCGACGTTCCGCAGTCCGGCGTCGGCGACCCGGGCCGCGCCGTCCAGGATCGCTTTCGCCTTCCAGTCGAGCCCGACGAACGCCGTCCGCGGGTGCTTCGCGGCGATCCGGCAGAGGAACGCGGCGTCGAAGCAGCCGACCTCGAACGTCACCCGGCCGTCGAACCCCGCCCCGATCCGCCCGCGGAAGAACTCGCGCCAGCGGCTGCGGCGCTCGAACGCGGCGTGGTCGGTCAGCGCGACGTCGGAACGTTCGCGCAACCGGTCGGCGTAGACGCTGCGGGGGAGGGTCATCGGGTGGGGTGCCGCCCTACGGTTTGGCCGGGGCCGCCGCCGGCGCGCCGTACGCGGCGGCGTTGATGGCGTTCGTGCCGGCGGTCGAGGTCCGCTTCCACGAGAGGGCGTCGTCGGAGGCGTACAGGTTCGTCTTCCAGCTCGCGCCGACGAACCGCCCGCCGCCGGCGGCCAGCGGGTGGGCGGGGATCGGCTTGCCGGCCTTCGTCCACGCGACCCCGTCCGGCGACGTGTAGTGCGCCAGCTTGCCGTTCAGGACGAACTGCCGGCCGGTGAAGAAGATTGAGCGGAAGTCCTCGGCCGGGTCGCTGGCGTCGTCCCACGCGCGGCCGTCCTTCGACGACTGGCGGAACCCGTTGTTGCCGACCATCACGAACCGCCCGGCGCCGAACGCGACGTGCAGGTGGTTGGCGGGCAAGTCGGTCGCGAGGCCCTCGATCGTCTTGCCGTCGGCGGTCGCGCACCGCCAGCCGTCGCGCGGGCCGGGGTTGTTCGAGACGTCGCCGCAGAACACGAACGCGTCGTTGCCGAACGCGCCTTGGCGGAAGTACAGGCCGCCCTTCGCGTCGATCTTGCCGGCGGTCTGCCAGGTCTCGCCGTCGTCGGACGTCTCGATCTGCTTCTGCGTGCCGGCCAGGAACCGGCCGTTGCCGAACAGCACCGGGTTGACGCGGAACCGGTACGACTTGACCTCGCGCCAGTCCTTGCCGTCGGCGGTCGTCATCACCCGCCCGATGCGGGCCCCGCCGCCGACCGCGACGAACCGCCCCTTGCCGTAGGCGACGGAGAACAGGCAGTTGTCGTCGTCCCCCCCGTCGGGGGCAAGCTCCTGGTCGTGGAGCCACGTGTGGCCGTCGCGCGTGGCGATCCGGCGACCGCCGTAACCGACGGCGACGAAGAGGCCGGGCGGGTTGTCGCCGGCGGGCGGTGTGTCAGCCGCACTAGCGGGCAGCAACGCCGCGAGGCACACGAGCACGACGACGGGAATCAGGAGCGCGGCCCGAATTGTCATGTACAGGCTCGTTCGCAAGGACGACGCGACGACACGGTTATACTTCCGGCCCTCGGCCGCGGCGAGCCCGCGCCCCCTGCCCCGGAGGGGCACCAGATTAAAGCCCACGGCGCGAGCCGTGGGGAAACCGGCGCCGAGGGAACCAGCCCCGGAGGGGCGGCAGACCCCCCGCCGTCCAGATCATGGCCCACACCTTCACCAACCTCCTCTCCCACGTCATCTTCAGCACCAAGGATCGCCGCCCCCTGATCACGGACGACCTCCGCCCCCGCCTCCACGCATACATGGGCGGGATCGTCGGGGCGATGAACGGCACCGCGCTCGCGATCGGCGGAACCGCGGATCACGTCCACCTGCTGGTCAAACAACCCGCCACGGTGACGACCGCCGACCTCCTCCGCACGCTGAAAACCAACGCCTCACGGTGGGTCCACGAGACGTGGCCGGCGGCGCGATCGTTCGCGTGGCAAACGGGGTACGGCGCGTTCAGCGTCAGCCGATCTCACGTCGGCGCGGTGCGGGCGTACATCGCTGGCCAGGCGGAGCACCATCGCACCGTGACGTTCCAGGAGGAGTTCGTGGCGTTCCTCGAACGGCACGGGATCGAGTACGACGCGAAGTACATCTGGGAGTGAGCGGAGGTGGAGCGGCGCAGGGGAGACGATTCTTCCGCCCCTACGGGGCTGGCACACTTGCCCCCGCGCACCCACGGCTCGCGCCGTGGGCTCTATTCCGGTGCCCCTCCGGGGCGGAGATCGGCGTCATTTCAGCTCCAAACACACCAGCTCCTGCCCCCCCTTCGCGTACACCCGCCCGCCGTAGAGCAGCGGCATCGACCACACTTCCTTCCCCTCGACCACCTCGGCCTGCCCGAGCAACTGCACGCCGTCGGGCGTCGCGCGCACCAGGCTCATCTTCCCGCGCTCGCTCAGCGTCAGCAGCTTGTCGCCCGCGCGCACGATCGACCCGCCGGCGCCCAGCCGCATCTTCGGGTCGGTCGCCTTCCACTTGAGCGAGCCGTCGGCCCAATTTACGCAGACGAGCGTGCCGGAGCTGTTGGCATAAATGTAACCGTTGTCGAGCACCGCGCCGGGGAACTTGCCCAAGACGTTCTGGTTCTCCCACACCTTGGTCGCGCCGGTCGGCGAGAGCGCGAGCTGGATGCAGCCGTGGTTGTACTCGCTGGTGACGAACAGCTTGCCGTCGTGGTAGATCGGCGTGGTCGAGTTCACGTCGTACGACGTCCGCCACGGGTACTGCCAGAGCGTCCGGCCGGACTGCGGCTCCATGCCGACCACGGCCTCGCCGGCGAACACGATCAGCTGCTGCGCGCCGGCCACGTCGGCGAGGATCGGGTGCGCGTAGCCGCCCTTGCCGGTCGCCTCCGACTTCCACGCGACCTTTCCGCTCATCTTGTCGACCGCGACGGCCACCGCGCCGCCCGACCCGCTCTGCACGTAGACGAAGTTCCCAGCGACCAGCGGGCTCGACGCCTGTCCCCAGCCCAGCGAACCCGAGCCGGTCTCGGCCAGCACGTTGAGCACCCACCGCTGCTTGCCGTCGGCCAAATCGCGGCAGGTCAGGTCCCCCTGCCCGCCGTAGGTGTAGATCCGGTCGCCGTCGATCCACGGCGTGGCGCGGGTGCCGACGTAGGAGGACGTCCACCCCTCCGCCCCCTCGACCGTCCAGAGGATCTTGCCGGAGTTGGCGTCGAACGCGGTCAGCGAGTCCTTCCGCCCGTTCATCGAGAACAGGTAGACGCGCCCGGCGTGCGCGATCGGACTGGCGTAGCCGACCCCGACGTCCGCGGCCCAGAGTTGCTTCGGCCCCGCCGCCGGCCACTGGTCGGGGAGCGCCTCGCGCGAGATCTGGTCGCCGCGCGGCCCGCGCCAGCGCGGCCAGTCCTCTGCGGTGGACGCCAGGGTGGCCGGGCCGTCGTACAGTTTGCGCTGGGAGATCTGCGTCTTCGGCACGCAGCCGACGAAGCCGGTGACGTAAAGGCCGGCGACCGCCACCGCGCCGACGGTGACGAGGACGGACGCGAGCAAGGCGACGGGACGTTTCATGCGGGGCACCTCGGGTGTGGGGGTGCCCAGATGGTAGACCCGCCGCGGCAGGCGGGCGAGGGGCGAATCAGGCGGTCTTCGTCAGCACGCTGCGCCCCGCGCGCTTGCGGGCGACGCGCTTGCGGCCGAACGCGTCGGTCGGGGTCAGCACCCGGCTGGCGCGGCTCGGGTCGGCGATGGCGGCGTCCTTGCCCTTCTTCTCGGCGGCCTCGAGCGCGTGGGCGAGGCGCTTCTGGGCGAACGCGACGTACTCGGGCGACTGGTCGATCCCGACGTACCGCCGGTTCAAGAGCGCGGCCGAGACGACGGTCGTCCCGCTGCCGTTGAACGGGTCCAGAACCACGTCCCCCTCGTTCGACGACGCGCGGATGATCCGGTCGAGCACGCCGATCGGCATCTGGCACCCGTGCCACCCCTCGCGCTCCTTGAACGTGCCGCAGACGCGGCTGACGTTCCAGGTGTCGCTGTCGGGGGCGAAGAACTCCTCGGGCGTCTCCTGCGGGCGGAGGTACCAGGTGTCGTCCGGCACCTTCCCCTTGGGGTTGGCGCGGGCGTCGGCGTACGTGGTCTGGCGGGCGGAGGCGACGCGGACGGCGTCGGCGTTGAACGTGAACTCGTTGGGGTCCTTGGACTTGGTGAAGTAGAGGATGTGCGTGTGGCTCTTCGCGAACATCTTCTTCGTCTGCTGCCCGAACGTGTAGTGCCAGATGATCCAGTTCCGCATGTGGAACCCGATCTGCCGGCGGGCGATCACGGCGAGGTCGGCGGCGTACTCGTCGCCGATCGCCAGGTAGAACGAGCCGCTGGGCTTGAGCGCGCGGTGGACGGCGCGCATCCAGTCCTCGCTGAACTTCAGGTAATCCTCGGTCTTGCGCTCGTCGTTATAGCCGTGGTAGAGGTAGCCGATGTTGAACGGGGGGTCGGCGAAGACCAGATCGACCCACCCTTCCGGGCCGTCGTTCAACACCTTGATGCAGTCGCCCGGGATGATCTGGTTCGTTTCCGGCATACCCACTGGATTGTATAGCGACGGGCGGATCGCACCAACCGTTGAGGTTTTCGACGACACGCGGCGCCGGGTGCGACGTTTAACCTGTTCGAACCCGTTGATATACGCGAGTTTACGGAGATTCATAGGCCGGGCACCTGGGGGAAGGCAATTCCTGCGGGATGGAGGGTATTCGCCGCAGTCCTATAATCGTCCCCTTCGCACCCCCGGCATGAGTCGCCCAGTATGAATCCCGGTACGCTCCGCATTTTGGACGCCAACTTCAACCGCGCGCGGGAGGCGTTGCGGGTGGTGGAGGACTATGCGCGGTTCGTGCTGGACGACGACGGGCTGTCAGCGGAGTTGAAGGGGTTGCGGCATGATCTGGCGGGGGCGGTGTCGCAGTGGGCGGGGCATGCGATGCTGTTGCGGGACACGCCGGGGGACGTGGGGACGGACAATAAGACGCAAAGTGAGTTGGTGCGGGAGGATGCGGCGGCCGTGGTGACGGCGGCGGGGAAGCGGCTGGGGGAGGCGCTGCGGACGGTGGAGGAGTACCTGAAGACGCTGTCGCCTTCGGACGCGGCGAAGGTCGAGAGCGTTCGTTACCGCTTTTATGACATCGAGTTGCGCGTGGGGCGGACGACGAAGCCGGCGGGCCGGTTTGCGGACGTGCGGCTTTACGTGTTGATCACGGAAGCGACGTGCAAGCGGCCTTGGCTTGAGGTGGCGGGGGCGGCGATTGCGGGGGGGGCGGATTGTTTGCAGTTGCGGGAGAAGGATCTCGAATCGGGGGAGTTGCTGCGGCGGGCGAAGGTGCTGGTGGCGATGTGTCGGGAGGCGGGGGTGCTGTGCGTCGTTAACGACCGGCCGGACATTGCTTTACTGGCTGGGGCGGACGGGGTGCATGTGGGGCAGACGGATCTGCCGGCGACGGAGGCCCGGAAGCTGCTGGGGCCGGACAAGCTGGTGGGGGTGTCGACGCATCACCTGGATCAGGCGAAGCGGGCGCGGCTGGACGGGGCGGACTATGTGGGGGTAGGGCCGGTGTTTCGGAGTCCGACCAAGCCGCGGGACATCCTGCCGGGGCTGGCGTACGCGGCGGAGGTGGCGGGGCAGGTGCCGCTGCCGGCCGTCGCGATCGCCGGGATCACCGAGGCGAACGTGGACGAGGTTTTGGCGACGGGGGTGCAGGCGATCGCGGTGACGGCCGCTGTCGCTGGGAGTGACGACCCGCGGGGGGCGTGCGAGCGGTTGAGGCGGCGTATCGGGGAGTTGGGCAATCGACCCGCGGTCGACCAAAGGATTTGAAGACATGGCGGAACACGCAGCTACGCTCCCGTACCAAGCTGGCGCCGACGCGGCGAAGGGTGCCTCTGTTAAGGAGGATCAGCGGTCGTTCGTCTGGCACGCGAAGCTGATCGGGGGGTTGACGTTTGTCAGCCGGGTGTTGGGGATGGCGCGGGAGTCGGTGGCGTCTTACTTTTTCGGGGCGGGGGCGATCTGGTCGGCGTTTACGGTCGCGTTCACGATCCCGAATTTGTTCCGGAAGTTGTTTGGGGAGGGGGCGCTGTCGGCGGCGTTCATTCCGCTCTACGCGCAGCAGGTGAAACACAATCACCCGGAGGAGGCGGCCCGGTTCGCGGTGGCGAGCGTGAACCTGCTGTGCGCGATCTTGATCGGGTTGACGGTGGTGGGGGAGCTCGGGCTGTGGGTGACGACGCTGGTTTGGGACATGCGGCCGGACCGGTTGCTGACGGTCAAGCTGACGGCGGTCATGCTGCCGTACGTGCTGCTGGTGTGCGGGACGGCGTTCATGGGGGGGATGTTGCAGGTGCACCGGCGGTTCGGGGCGACGGCGGCGACGCCGATCGTGCTGAACCTGTTCCTGATCCTCGCGATCGGGTCGGCGGCGGTGTTCTGGGATCTGAAGACGCCGGCGGGGCAGACGGCGGGGGTGTTCTGGCTGTCGGCGGTGGTGCTGGTGGCGGGGGTGGCGCAGGTGCTGGTGCTGGTGCCGTCGCTGCGGGCGGTGGGGTTTCGGTTCCAGCCGATTTTGCACTTCTGGACGCCGCAGGTGCAGCGGATGCTGAAGTTGACGCTGCCGGTGGCGCTGGGGGCGGGGGTGTTGCAGCTCTCGGTGATGCTGGACAAGGGGATCTCGATGCTGCTCGCGCAGGGGCACGACGCGGCCGGGAACCTGATCACGCACTTCAACTTGCTCGGGTACGCGATCCGGTACCCGATGGTGGAGGGGGCGGCGGCGCGGTTGAACTGGGCGCAGTTCATGTACCAGTTCCCGCTGGGCGTGTTCGCGATCGCGCTGGCGACGGCGATCTTCCCCAAGTTGTCGACCGACGCGCACGAGCTCGACCAAGGCGAGTTTAAGGGGATCCTGCGCCGGGGGCTGGAGGCGTGTCTGTTCATTGGCCTGCCGGCCAGCGTCGGGCTGATCGCGGTGCGGTATCCGGCGACGCAGTTGTTGTTCCAGCACGGGAAGTTCACGGCGGAGGACACGCGGCTGGTCGCGCTGTCAACGGCGCTCTACTCGAGCGCGGTGTGGGCGTTCTCGATCCAGCAGATTTTGAATCGGGCGTACTACGCCCTGCACGACACGGTTACGCCGCTGATTCTGTCCGTCATCACGCTGGTCGTGAATCTGGCGGTCGAGATCCCGCTGCTGTGGACGCCGCTGTCGGAGGCGGGGATGGCGGCGGGGACGGCGATCAGCTTCGCGCTGCAGTCGGTGGTGATGCTGGTGCTGCTGAGGCGTCGGGTGGGATCCTTGGGGCTGTCGCGGAGCGTCCGGCCGGTGGCGAAGATGCTGGTCGCGACGGTGCTGATGTGGGGGGCGTGCGTGGCGGTGCAGTACACGCCGGTCTACTTGAAGGGGTCGTCGAAGGTCGTCTGGGCGTCACAGCTCGCGGTGATCATGATCACGGGCGGGGCGGTGTACCTCGGGGCGTGCATGGCGATGGGGATCGACGTGCTGCAGCACGTGCGGCGGCGGAAACCGGCAACGGCTTCGTAAGGTTCGCTGTGGGGCGTTTTGCGTGTCGGCGTAGCGGCTCGCGTCGGTTCGGGGGGCACGGAGGCCCCCGCTCACCGACGCGAGACAGACAAGAATGTCTGCCCCACCGCGGGCGCTCGTCGGCGCGCCGTCGGGTCGAAGGCATGCCCCACAGAAGTGGGCATGCCGCCGACGACGCGGCGCGCCCCTGCCGGCTCAGACGCCGGCGTAGGCGATCCGGGTGAAGTGGTCGGGGGTGATGACGAAGCCGGCGAACTTCGCGTCCCATTTGGCCGTCGGCTTGGCGGCGACGGCTTCGTCGGCGGTTTTGCCTTGCTTCTTCAGGTTGGCGACGGCGTCGCGGACGCCGGCGAGCATGTCGCGGAACTCCGTGAGCTCGGCCCGGCCGCCGATTGGGCCGTGGCCGGGGATGACCAGGGTCTTCTCGCCGGCGAGTTTGAGGTTCTCTTCGGTCGCGCGGAGCGTGCCGCCGATGCTCCCGCCGTTGGTCGTGTCGATGAACGGGTAGTGGCCATTCCAGAACGTGTCGCCGGTCTGCAGCACGTCGGCGTCGGGGAAGTGGGCGTAGAGGTCGCCGTCGGTGTGGCAGGGGAACCCGTAGTAGCGGACGGCGGCGGTGGCACCGTCGAGCTTGAGGTCCTTTCGATCCTCGACGGTCTCGGTGGGCCGGGCGTCCTCGGGCGTGGGCGGGAACGTGAAGTTCCAGTCGGGCACCCTCGTGGCCTTGGACAGGTGCTTCTTCGTGTTCGGGTGGGCGAGGAGGGTGGCGCCGGCGGCGCGGGTCCAGGCGTTGCCGTCGCAGTGGTCGAAGTGCCAGTGGGTGTTGACGACGTACTTGAGCGGCTTGCCGCTGATGCCGGCGAGGGCCTTCTTGATCTGCGGTTCGGAGCCGGCGAGGCCGCTGTCGACGAGGAGGAGGCCGTCGCCGCCGGCGAGGACGCCGATGTTGCCGCCGGAGCCGATCAGGACGTGGACGTTGCCCCGGACGGCCTGGACGTCGATCTTCGCCGTGGCCGCGCCGCCGCGCATCATCTGGACGATTCCTTGGTCGCCCTTCGCGTCGTCAGCGAGGGCGAAGGCGTGGGAGGCGGACGAGCCGACGGCAGCAACCGCGGAGGCCGCGGCGAGGAAGTCGCGGCGGGAGAAGCGTGGTCCTTCTGTTGGGGTCATGCGAACCTCGGGTTGAAGGTGTCAAGGGCCGGAGATGCACGCCGCGACGTTTGTGGTGGAGCTCACCCGTCGGGGACTCTATTAGATCCCAGACGTCGCGACCTGGTCAAACGAGGCTGCGAGCGTCGTGCGCGTGCGGAGGGGTGTTCTGGGAAAGAACCCTCGGAGTAGAGTCGGCATCCGGGGCAGCGCTCTGGCGTGGGTGTGCAGGGGAGCGGACGCGCGCGCTAGCGGCGTTCCATCAGCCAAACCAGCATCAGCAGGCCGGCGGCGGCGGTGACCATGCCGAGGAGGATCATCACGAAGATGACGGCGGCCTCGCGCGGGACCTGCCGCATCTCGCGGCACTTGAGGGATTTGTAGACGATCGAGACGCCGAGGCAGAGCGGGAGCAGGAGCAGGTACCAGTAGTCCCAGACCGGGAGCGGCTGCCAGAAGGGGCGGAAGGCGGGGGCGGCTGCGTCCGTCGCCTGTGCCAGCAGGAGTGCGATGGCCGGCCCGGCGGCGGTCACCGCGCCCCCTCGTTGGAGGCGCGGTAGGAGGAGTCGATGATCGCCATCAAATTGAGCATGCCGGCGACGGCGGTGTAGAGGACGCCGATCTCATAGACCCGGGCGTGGGACCACGGGGGCGAGGCGGCCAGGCCGCTGGGGCCGGTGATGGTCCAGTGGTTGGCGGCGTAGTTCGCGACCATGGTAACGGGGCCGGCCATCACTTGGCCGATGAACCAGGGCTTCTGGAGGACGGGTTGGAAGCCGAGGGTGGTGGGCGGGTCGATGACGCGCATGCCGCCGATCAGGAGGCCGCCGGCGAACAGGAGGAGGATGGTGAGGCCGATGACGAGGCCGCGGAGGCGCTGGCCGATCATGACGTAGCCCGCGCCGGGGAGCACCCAGCCGATCAGGGCGACGACGGGCGGTGGGGGCATCAGGAGGTGTTGCGGGGGCTGCGACATCCGGCGGGATACTGTAGCGGGGGACGGGGGAAGGTAAAGGCGGGGGAGCGGCACTGAAGAGGCGGGGGAAGGATCACCGCGGAGGCGCAGAGGGCGCGGAGAACAGGGGAGGAGCGACGGGGTCGGCGGAGGATGCGCGCTGGGTCCGCGAGACCGCAAGCAACTGCCGGGCGGCGCAGAGGTGGGTCGTGTGCGAGAGCACTGGCGCCGGGCGCGGTGATCTCGCGGGGTGTGGTCGCGCGGCCGGTCAAGCGGCGGCGCGGTAGCGGTTGGGGAAGCCGGGTTGCGCGGGGGTCGACGCGGTCGTCGTGTAGGCGGCGAGTTCGGAGGCGGCCGTCGATCGGGCGCCGTCGACCTGGGTGCGGAGGCGGGCGACGATCGTGGTCAGGGTGGCGGCCTGGGTGCTCAGCTCTTCGCTGGCGCTGGCGCTTTCCTCGGCGTTGGCGGCGTTGGACTGGGTGACCTTGTCCATCTGCTGGACGGCGGTGTTGACCTGGCCGATGCCCTGACTTTGTTCGTGGCTGGCGGTGGCGATCTCGGAGATGAGCTGGTTGACCTTGGCGACGCCGGCGGTGATCTCGTCGAGCGTCTTCGCGACGTCGGCTGAGATGGCGACGCCGCTCTTGGCGTTCTGGACGCTGCCCTCGATCAGGGCCGCGGTGTTCTTCGCGGCCTCGGCGCTGCGCATCGCGAGGTTGCGGACTTCCTCGGCGACGACCGCGAACCCCTTGCCGGCCTCGCCGGCCCGGGCGGCCTCGACCGCGGCGTTCAGGGCCAGCAGGTTCGTCTGGAAGGCGATCTCGTCGATCACCCTGACGATCTTCGCGGTCTCGCCGGCGCTCTTCTCGATCTCCCGGATGGCGGCGCCCATCTTCTGCATGGCGGCGTTGCAGCGGTCCGCGGCGGCCTTGGCCTCGGCGGAGAGGCCGTTGGCGGCGGCGGCGGTGCCGGCGTTCTGGCGGGTCATGCTGCTCATCTCCTCGAGCGCGCTGGTCGTCTCCTCGAGGCTGGCGGCCTGCTCGCTGGCGTTCTGCGCGAGCGACTTGCCGGTGGACGCGATCTGGTTGGACGCGGACGCGACGCGCTCGGCGCCTTCGCCGAGCTCGGTCGCGACCGCGCGGAGCGGGCGGGTGATGCTGCGGGCGATCAGCTGCACGACGGCGGCGACGACGACGAGGGCGACGGCGGTCATCGCGAAGCCCCACGCGCGGCTGGCGGCGTAGCTTTTGATGCGGGCCTGGAGCAGGGCGTCGAGTTCGCGGGAGGCGACGTTCCAGAGGCGGAAGCTCTCGTCGCGGGCGCGGTCGCCGGCGGCGGCGTACTCGTTGGGGGTGACCTCGGTCTTGCCGCCGGCGGCGAGCTGGCGGGTGAGCTGGACGAAGTGGGCGGCGGCGTCGGCGTAGGCCTTGGTGGCGGCCGGGAGGTCGGCCTGGAGGGTGGGGCTGACGCCGTAGAAGTTCTTGTCCTCGTTCAGGGTGGTCTGGACGTCGGCGCTGACGCGGTCGAGGTCGGACTCCTGGAGCATGGCGGCGTAGACGGCGAGCTGCACCTGCTGCTCGGGCGTGACCCGGCCGGCGCGGAGGGCGCCCTGGCCGAACGCGGTGACCTGGGCGAGGCGGTCCTGGGTCTGCGGGAGCGCGACGAGCGTGACATCCATCAGGTAGTAGCTGTCGAGGTCGGGGTCGAGGATCAGGTTGGAGGTGTCGCCGACGTGGGTGATCATCGTGCGGACGTCGGCGACGAGGTGGGCGTACTGCTCGTCGAGCGCGGCGGAGGCGGGGCCCGCCTTGGCGGCTGCGGCCTTCAGGCGGTCCCACTCGTCGCGGACGGTCCGGAGGGCGACGTGCTCGCGCTTGCGGGCGGCGAGGCCGGCGTCGGTGAACTGGAGCTGCTCGCCGGCGCGGGCGAGGGCGGCGGCGACGTCGTCGAACGCGCGGTCGGTGGCGCGCTCGGCGTCGGCGAGGCGGGCCGGGTCGGCCGGGGCGGCGCGGACGGCGGCGTGGTGCTTGGGGAGGGCCTCGAGCAGGCGCTCGAGCGGGGCCTGCACCTCGTTGCCCAGGCGTTCGAGGCGGGCGAAGTCGATGTCCTTGTTCGCTCCCTTGGCGATCAGGTAGACGACGATGACCGCGCTGACGGCGGAGTAGAGGAGGGAGATCGACCAAAGCTTGGTCGAGATCTTGCAGTGGCGCAGCGGGTTCATTGCGGCGGCTCCCGGGGGACGTGGTTGGCCGGCCGGCCCGGTCGTCGGGCGGCGCGGGCTGGTGAGGAGCCCGTGCCGCGGCACACCGTCGTGCCGAGCGCGGTCGCTCCCCGTGGCATGTTTCGGCGAACGCGCGGGGGACCTTGGGCGGAAATCCGCAAGTTTCCGGTTTTGCGGCGGCGCAGATTTCCGGGAATTGGGAGAGGGCTATCGCGCGAAACCACCGTAGGGAACTGTCGGTTGCGCGCGAGAGGAAGCGCCGATCAGGGCGCCGGGTCGGTGGCGGCGGGGACGTGGGCGGCGACCTGGTCGTAGACGGTGGCGAGGAAGCCGAGGAACGGGAAGCCGCTCTTGGGGAACGGGCTGGGGCCGAGGCGCTCGAGCGCGGAGGCCAGGGTCGGCGGGAGCGCGGGGGGGGCGGGGATGGGGGCGGCGAGGGCCCAGAAGTCGTCGGTCGTCGGGTTGTCGTCGGGGGTGGTGGTCGTCATGGGGGGAGAGGGCGTCAGCGGCCTTGCGGGCGCGCCGCCGAACGCGCAGGGGTGTCGGTTACTCGAACGTGCCGACGGCCTCCTTCGAGAGGGTCAGGTACTCGCGGAGTTGGTCGGTGCTCAGGTTGGTCAGCCACTCGTCGCCGCTGCCGACGATCTGGTCGGCCAGGGCCTGCTTCTCGCTGAGCAGGCGGTCGATGCGCTCCTCCATGGTTCCGATGCAGACGAACTTGTGGACCTGGACCTGGCGGGTCTGGCCGACGCGGTGGGCGCGGTCGGTCGCCTGGGCCTCGACGGCGGGGTTCCACCAGCGGTCGAAGTGGAACACGTGGTTGGCGGCGGTCAGGTTGAGGCCGAGGCCGCCGGCGCGGAGCGAGAGGAGGAAGATCTTCGGGGCGCCTTCGGCCTGGGCCTGGAAGCCCTGGATCATGTCGTCGCGGGTCTTGGCGGGGGTGCCGCCGTGGAGGAAGAACGTGTCCTTGCCGAGGCGGGCCTTGATCACGCGCTCGAGCAGGTGGCCCATCTCGCGGTACTGGGTGAAGATCAGGGCGGCGTCGCCCTCCTCGATCAGTTCCTCGAGCATGTCGACGAGGCGCTCGCACTTGCCGGAGCGGTGGTCGAGCGACGCGGTCGACGAGCCCTCCTTGTCGAGCAGCGCGGGGTGGTCGCAGATCTGCTTGAGGCGGGTCAGGGTCGCGAGGATCAGGCCGCGGCGGCGGATGCCGCTGGCGGCGTCGATCTGGCGGAGGCTGTCGTTGACGTAGCGCTCGTACAGGGCGGCCTGCTCGGCGGTCAGGTTGCAGAAGACCTTCATCTCGAGCTTGTCGGGGAGGTCGCCGGCGATCGTCGGGTCGGACTTGGTGCGGCGGAGGATGAACGGGCGGATCATCTTGCGGAGCTGCTCGGCGCGGTCGCGCTCGCCGAGCTTCTCGATGGGGACGGCGAACTTCTCGCGGAAGTCGGCGGCGGTGCCGAGCAGGCCGGGGTTGAGCACCTGCATGATGCTCCAGAGCTCGGACAGGTGGTTCTCGATCGGGGTGCCGGTCATCGCGACCCGGTGGGGGGCGTAGAGCGCGCGGATCGCGGCGGTGGCGGCGGCGGCGGGGTTCTTGATCTTCTGGGCCTCGTCGAGCGCGATCCGGTGCCAGCGGACGCGGGCGAGGTCGTCCTTGTCGCGGTGGGCGAGCGAGTAGCTGGTGATCACGACGTCGGACGACTGCGCCTCGGCGGCGAACGCGTCGCCGCCGAGGCGGTCCGGGCCGTGGTGGACGAGCACCTTCAGCGGCTTGGCGAACCGCTGGAGTTCGCGGAGCCAGTTGCCGACGACGGACGTGGGGGCGAAGAGGAGGGTGGGGCCGGGGATTGAAGAGAGCGACGGAGCGACGGAGGCACGGAGCGACGAAGGGGCGGGACCACGGCCGACGTCCGCCTCCGTGGCTTCCCCGTCCGTCGCCTCGTCGCTTCGTCGCTTTGTCGCTTCTGCGCGCTCGCGCTCGTGCAGCAGCAGCGCGATCAGCTGGATCGTCTTGCCCAGGCCCATGTCGTCGGCGAGGCAGGCGCCCAGGCCGATGCGGTCGAGGAACGTCAGCCAGTGGAGGCCGCGGAGCTGGTAGGGGCGGAGGTCGCCCTCGAACCCGGCGGGCTGGGGGATCGACTCGAGCGACTTCGCGGGGGACTGCTCGAGCAGGTGCTCGAGCCAGGACGTGCCGGTCAGGCCGATCACGTTCAGGCCGGTCTCGGCCTTGTTGGCGGTGAACGCGGTGCGGAACGCGTCGGCGAGGGACATCTGGCCGCCCTGCTTCTTCTTGACGAAGTCGAGCGCGCGGCGGGTGGCGTCGAGGTCGAGGTGGATCCAGCGGCCCTTGTGCTTGACCAGGGGCTGGTTGCGGGCGACGAGGTTCTCGAACTCGCCGGTGGTCAGGCGGAGGCTGCCGATCGCGACCTGCCAGTCGAAGTTCATCAAGCTGTCGAGGCCGAAGTGCCCGGTCGAGAGCTCGATCTGCTCGCCCATGCGGTCGGCGGCGCCACCGGCGGCGCGGCGGCCGCGGGCGGCGCCGTTGCCGGCGGGGTTGAACGGGTCGAACGCGCCGCCGTCGAGGTCGTCGTCGGGGCTGAGGATCAGGCGGAGGCCGACCTCGTCGTCGGGGTAGCTGGCCCACTCGGGGAGCGTGACGCCGAACCCGCGGTCCTTGAGCAGCGGCCCCCAGTGGCGGATGAACGCGTGGGCGTCGGTCGTGTTCAGCGTCAGGCGGGACGGGGCGGGGTGGGCGAGCAGGGTCTGCGCGGGCGGGAAGACCTCGGCGGCGCGGGCGAGCTCGGCGAGCAGCGCGGCCTGGCGCTTCGCGACGCTGCGGCCGAGGATCGCGGCCTTGGCCTGCGCGCCCCACAACGACTCGGCGTCGATCAGGTCGCCCTCGCCGTCGAGGCCTTGGAGGTGGAGGGTCAGGGCCCACTCGCTGGTGTCGGGCGCCGGGGGGACGGCAGGCGCGGCGGCGGCGGCGGACTGCTCCGTCTCGGCTTCGCCGTCGGTCGCGCCGGCCTCGTGCACGTCGGTCGAACGTTCGAAGGGGTCGGGGCCGTCGGCGTCGTCGGCGGCGGCGGCGATCTCGTGCCCGTTGCCGTCGGCGGCGTCGCCGGGCTCGTCTTCGTCTTCCGGCGGCTCGTGGAGGACGAAGCACAGGCGGAGGGCGGCGGCGTGGGAGTCGTCGAGCTGGCCGAGCCACGCGTGCGCCTGCTGGACGAACGCGGCGGTGTGGTCGGCGTCGTCGTCCTCCGGCTCGCGCAGGACGCGGGTCGGCCCGAGCAGCGCGGACAGCCAGCGGACCTCGGGCGTCGCGCCCTCGGCGGCGGCCTTCGCGTGCACGCGCTGGAAGAACTCGTCGTCGGCGACGGCGCGGCGGATCAGCGCGTCGGCCGTGGCGGACAGGAACGTCTCGATCAGGTGGGCCGGCTCGGCGGGCGGCGACGGCGCGCCGCCGTCCGCGCCGACCGCGGCTCGGCAGACCGGGGGCATCGCGGCGGCGAACGACTCGAGCCACTCGAGCTGCGCGCGGTCGGCGACGATCACGCGCCAGCCGGCGGACAGGGTCGTGTCGTCGTTCATGTCGACGCGCGGGACGAATTGCTTGGCGGCCATCAGCCGGCAGACGAACCGGGCGAGGGCCGCCCAGTACTCGACGGACGCGCCGCACCCGGCGGGCGTGGCGTTGGGGGTCAGGCCGGCGAGGAAGTCGATCGCCTCGACCGGGCCGAGGCGCAGCGCGGGGACGGTGACCGGGTCGGCCGCGGCGGCGGGGCCGGCGGTGGGCAGGCGGACGGCGAGCGTCGCCTCGGCGACGGCGGACGCGAGCAGGCAGTCGGAACAGACCTCGGCGGCGGCCGCGCGCAGGGCGGCGGGGTCGACCGCCGCCACCGCGCCGTTACTGGCGGGGGCGGCGGCGGTGTCGGCGGTGGGGGCCGGGCGGGCCCAGAGGTATAGCGATTGGTCGAGCCAGTTGGCCTGCAGCGACAAGGACATCCGTGCGTCTCTCACTCCCCGGGCGGCCCGGAAAATCGAAACGCCCAAGCATAGGGCGGCGGAGCGGTTTTGGTAGGGGTCGGCGGGCGAATCTTTCCCCGGTCGCGCGGGCCGGGTGTGTGAGAGGCGTCACCGCCCGGCCGTGGCGCCGGGTGCCCCACCGCGGCTGGCGGGGCTGGGAGTGCGTCCGCCACATCTGCGTTGCGCGCACGAGCAATGTGGTTACCAGCCCGTTACGCAACCGCCGCCGCGGGGCGGGTGTAATGACAGCATGCGAACCGACGTGCTGATCCGGACCGTGCTCGCCTGCCTGACGTGCCTCGCCGTCCCGGTCGCCGCCGCGGACCCCGTTGACGTGGAATCGGTCGGCGAGTTGACGTCGTCCGAACGAGTCTACGCCGTGCCAAAGCCTGTCGGGCCCGTGCGCGTGTCGTTCACCGCGGGCGACGGCAAGGCGGCGCCGCCGACGCTGACGATCGCCTGCGACCTGTTCCGCGCGGCGGTCCCGGCCGCGGCGTTGGCGGATCTGCCGCGGCCGCAGTGGGGCGAGGCGAGGCTCGTTTACTCGATGACGTCGTACGACCCGGCGACCAAGGCGACGGTCGACCGGCCGTACGTTTACGTCGCCGTCCCGGTGCACGGCCCCCCGGATCGGCGGTGGCAGGACACGGTGGTGACGTTCCACGTCGACGACAAGGGGCGGTTCGAGCGGCGGATCAAGCGGCTGCTCCGCGACCCGCGGGTGAACGTGATCCGCCTGGTCTGGGAGCCGTGGCCGGTCGGGCGGGACGTGGACCCCGACCAGCTCCTCAACGCGGCGGCCGGGCGGTAGGGCGTTCGCCCCTTCGGCGCGGCGAATCTTATCGGACGCCCCGGCGCTGCGGATCGTTTCCTTCAGCCGCTCGCGGCGGGTGCCGATGTAGTTGGGGAGGTCTTAACGCCCATGCCGGATACGACGCCGTCGACGCCGAACTCGAACCCCACGCCGCCTCAGACTCAAGCCGCCGCGGGGGCGGACGCCCCGGCGACCGCGCCGCGCGGGCCGGACCGCCGCCAGAGCGTGGTCGACCGGCGGGTGGGCGCGGACCGCCGCCAGCGGACCGCCGCCGAAGCCGAGTACACCGGGCCGGAGCGGCGTAGCGGGTCGGAGCGCCGCTCGGCCACCGGTCTCGAGCGCCGCCGCGGCCCGGGGCGCCGCCGCAGCGACGACCGAAAGGCCGCCGAGGAGGGGGAGATGACCGCCGAGCAGTTCGAGTTCTGCATGGCGATCCAGACGTACAAGAAGGTCAACAAGAAGATGTACCCGACGTGGACGGAGGTCCTGGAGGTCGTCCGCCAGCTCGGGTACCGCAAGGTGATGCCGCGCGAGATCAAGCTGGAAAACGTCCCGGAGCCGACGATCTTCCGGGCGGCGGAAGAGGCGGCCTAGGCCGCGGCCGGCGTCAATCAGGACTGAGAACATTTCGCGGGCGGCAGCGATGCCGCCCGCGGTTTCGTTTCCTCACCGAATCCCAGCGAGGCATAACGTTTCGGACGATCTCTTGCCGCGCCCGGCGACCACGCCCCCAGGACGTCGGAAAGGGCAGCGGGAGGTCTCCTGTGCTGCCGGCGTCGAGTACAACAACGAGCCTTGACATGCAACGTTTTTGTTGCGTATCGTGCTGGCGTGGAGGATGACCAACTGGATCGCGTCTTCAAAGCGCTCGGGGATCCGATTCGTCGTCGGATCATCGACCGCCTGCGGGAACGTCCGGGGCAGTCGTTGTTTGAGGTCTGCGCCCGTTCGTTCGCGGAGGACGGCAAGGCGCTCTCGCGCCAGGCGATGACGCAGCACCTGGACGTGCTAGAGAAGGCCGGACTTGTCCGCGTCGAATGGTCGGGCCGCAACAAGCTCCATTTCCTCGATCCCGGGCCACTCCGAGCGGCGGCGCGTCAGTGGCTCCGGAAACATCTTTAGACTGGGAGAAGTTGATGCGAATCTGGATCAGCAGTGTCTTCGTGGACGACCAGTCAAAAGCCTTGGACTTCTACACGCGCGCGCTCGGGTTCAAGGTGAAGAATGACGTGCCGATGGGGGAACACCGCTGGCTGACCGTGGTCTCGCCGGAGGACCCAGACGGCACGGAACTGCTCCTCGAACCGAGCGGGCACCCCGCGGTCAAGCCGTACAAGGCGGCGCTGGTCGCGGACGGCATCCCGGTGACGTCCTTCCGGGTCGATGACCTCGATTCCGAGCATCGGCGACTTCGCGCGCTTGGCGTCTCCTTCACCCAGGCGCCGATGGACGCGGGACCGGTCCGAATGGCGGTGCTCGACGACACCTGCGGAAACCTGATCCAGTTGATCCAGATGAAGGGCGGGTAAGGGCTGGGGCGCCCCACCGCGTCACTCCGCATCGCCTCGAGCGACCGCCACGTTCGTGGCACCGATCCACTGTGCCAGTTCCTCCACCGCCCGGTGGAAACCTTTCGCCCGGCTCTTGGTTTGCCTGACCCCCGGCTCCCACCAGACCTTCTTGATCTGGAGCGTGCCCGAGCTCCGGTCGAACTTCGGGTCCGCTTTCCCGACGAACCGGTCACCTTGGAGAATCGGCATCACGTAGTAGCCGTGCTTTCGCTTCGCGGCTGGCACGAACCCCTCGAACCGGAAGTCGAAGCCGAAGAGGCGCTTGGCCCTGGCCCGGTCCCGCACCACCGGATCGAAGGGGGACAGAAGCCGCATCTCTTCTGTCGGGTCCGGAAGCTGCCGTATCCGACGCATGACGCCGGGGAGCGCGTAGCAGGGGCTCGTCGAAGAGCCGTCGGCCGACCCGACAGAAATGGCCGACACTTCCCCTGTCGCAAGGGCAGCATTGAGCCACGCGCGCACTTGTGGAAGTTTGACCGCATTCCAGAACTGGGCGATCTCCCGCGCGGTTGCGAGCCCGAGTCGTTCCAGTGCCGTCCTGCACGCCCAGTCGACGTGCTCTGGCTCGGTGGGGCGCGGCGTCGACGCCGGTATCGGAATGACCCGCTCGGGAAGGTCATAGACTTTCTGGAAGTTTCGCCGCCCGGAGACGTAGAGGGCGCCCGTCCGCCACAGGTAGTCGAGCGCGGCCTTCTGGGGCTTCCACTTCCACCAGGACATGGATCCAGATTTTTCCCCCTCGTGCTCGAAGTCGCTGCTCGTGAGCGGGCCTTGAGAGCGAACCCGTTCCAGGACGTCGGTCATCACGCGCTCTGGGTCTGGCCCCATCTGCGTCCGGTGCCAGGTGCTCGAGCGGTACCGGTCGAACCTGTACTGCCAGTGCGGGTACCACCTGGTGGGGATGACGGACGCGTCGTGCGTCCAGTGCTCAAAAAGAACCCGCTCGTGCTCTATCGCACGCGAGAGGAGTTCAGGGCGGTATCCCTTGAGCCTGGCCGCGAGGATCAAGTGGTGGGCGCGCTCGACGGTGTTGATCGTGTCGACTTGGACGAAACCCATTCGCTCGACGAGCTTTGCAAGGGCCCGTGGGGTGGGGCGTTGAGCGCGTTCCGATGGGTCAGTCAGGCATTGCGCGTGAAGGAGGAGGCGGCGCGCGGTGGTCGCGGGGATCGACGCCGGAGCGACCGTTGCGCTTCCCTTGACGATCGGACGACTCACTCTGTCGACTCCCCTTTGGTTCGCGGCGCCCCCCCGAGCTCCCGCTCTAATGACTCTCGGTACTTTATGCACCCTCGCATGAACGCCGGCCACTCGGGAACCGTCGGCAGTGGGTCCGTCTTCTCGGGCAGGAGGCCCCAAAGTGCCGGATGGTGCCAGCAAAGATCCTGTCCCGTGCTGTCACGGTGGTCTCTGATGCCGGCTCTGAGTTTCTTCACCTCTTGGAGGAGCTCGTCCCGCGTCATCTGCTCCAGGTCTTCGTCCATCCTCTTCCTTCCCGGCAGGTTCCGGTCCTGCCCCACTAGCCCTGACCTAGCGACGCCCGTATGACAGCGACGGAAGAGGCCGGGGTAGTGAAGAACAAAGCCGTGCGGATCCACCTCGATGTCTCGGGTGAAGGAGCCGTCCGTGAGCTCGAACCGGTAGACCTTCTCGGACACCCGCGTATAGCGCTGTTCGCTGATGGACAACCGGAGGCTGGGCACGTCGATGTTCAGGGTGCGGATGGTCGCACTCCCGCCGAGGCGGATATCGAGGCGCCTAATCGGGAGCGTGTTCGTCGGCGGGGTCGCCGTGATGTCCACGTCCAGGCAGCCTAGGAAGAGCGGCAAATCCTTCCCCTCTCCATCCGACCAAGTGCCATCTCCGTCCGATCGGAGGTGGACGGACCGGACGTCGCCAACGACCGCGAGTCGCACCTCTCGAGTCGTCCAGTCGGCGGCACACGAGAGATGGTAGGTTACGGCAAAGGGCCCGCCGTCGTCCGCCGACCCAATGACCGCACTTTCAACGCGCAGCCCGTCCGGTGAAGCTCGAAAGACCGCGTGCTCAAGCCCCGTGTCGCTCTGCCATCTGAGAATCTTGTTCCCCATCTTTCCGAGCATTACGTACGGGAAGGTGGCGTGCAAGGCCGGATGAAAATCCCCCCGGTTCACGACCGGGGGACTCTCGGTTTAGCCACTCGGAGAGGCGAAGTTCGGGGAATAGCTCGGAACCGGAAACTCGAAGTTGTGAGCTCCTTGTCGTTCCTAAGCGTCCCCGAGCGGGGTCGAACACCCCCGCCCTGACCCCGGAGGAGAAGGTCAATTGGGCGGCGGGACGTAGTTCCGGGGGTTACAGCCCTGGGCTGCGCCCCTACCGGGTAAAGGCAGGGCGGTCGGGCGGCACCGGTTCCGTCCGGCGACATGAGCCGCGCGGCGGCGGCCGCCGCCGCCTCGGACTGAACATGAACGGGTGCGGTCGCGACCGACTCGCGCCCTCCGGCAGAACGCTCGCCCCGGACCGGCACGCCTTGCCGAGGGCCCGTCCCTGCGGTGCGTCATCTCTCCGAACGGTGTGGCCATCGCCTACGCCTCGGGCGGGCGAGGCGGACTCGCAAGGTCACTTGCCCCGAGGGATCACGTCGACCTCGCTGTAGAAGGTGTGACCGAAGACGTCGTCGGCCTCGGTGACGAAGACCTGGAGCAGCAGGTGGCGGTGGGTGCCGAGGGTGCCGGTGTGCTTGTCCGAGATCGACGTGGCGTACCGCCCGCCGCCCTTGGCCGCGCGCTGGTCGGGTACCGGCTTCATGCCGGGGCGGGTGTCGACGAAGGCGATGCTGGTCCAGCCGTACCGGGCGGGGTCGACGCCGACGGCGGGGGCGGGGTCGAAGTTCTGGCCTGCCCGTCGCTGCCGAAGACGCGGTAGACCTGGGCGGCGCGGGTGTCCTTGTGCCAGGAGTAGGTGCGGATCTCGGCGACGTCGGTCGGCTCGTTGAGGTCGATGCGGACGCGGCCCTCGAGGGTGCCGGCCTGGAAGAAGAAGGCGGCGCGGGGGTCGTCCTCGTCGGCGGGCGATCGTCCGTCGGTGAGGACGCCGGCGTCGTTCTTCGGCGAGTCCCACGAGGGGACGCCGCCGACGACGGTCACCCGCGCGCCGGCGGCCGCGTCGGTGGCAGAGGGCGCGGGGATGCGGTCGTACGGCGGGTTGGGCCGGGCCGCGGCGCGGGGGACGTGGTCGAACGTGACGCGCGGGTGCGCCTTGCCGTCGAGCGCCCGGTCCAGCATGGCGTAGACCTGGGCGGCGGTGACGTTCTTGGCGGCCAGGTCTCCGTTCGCGTCGACGAGGAACATGCGGGCGGTGCTGGACTCGAGCTCCTCGGGCAGGGCGTCGACGCGCATGACGGGCCACGGCGGCGGTGCCCCTTCGGCGGGCGGCGCGTCCGGCCCGGCCGGACGACCCGCGGTTACCGTCAGCATGGCGAACGCCGGGTCGTGGAGGAACCGGGCGTGGAGGGCGTGTTGCCACTCGGCCTCCCCGCGGCTGCGGGCGGCCGGAGCGCCGGCGTCGACGAGCACGATCCGCTCGCGGAAGTCCTCGACGGCGATCGGCTCGCCCGCGGACGTCTTGCCGGCCAGTTTGGGGAACGGGTCACCGACCTCCGGGACGGGCTTGTAGGTGACCGCGACCTTGCCGACGTCGAGCGGCCGGTCGCTGAAACCGTTGGGGACCGGCGGCATCTTGAACGTCGCGCGGGCGACCGCGCGGGTCTCGGTGATTCGGACGTTCTTGCCGACCGTCGCGCCCAGCTCGAACGCGATTTCGTGGTCGCCGGGCGGGACGTCGGGGACGGTGAACGTGCCGTCCGCCCGCGCCTCGAACCGGATCGTGCCGCTCGGCTGCGCCGGATCCGTCGCCGCGCCCCAACGGAGCACGCCGCGGCGGTGGTCGAAGCCGTTGAGGTTCGCGTCGATCGTGCCCGTGACGGGCCGGCCGACGCCGCCGAGCGCCACGGGGTGGGTCTTGCCGGGCTCGACGGTGACGCGCACCTCGCGCGGGGGAGGTTTGACGTCGCGCGCGGGCCTTCTCGTCGGCGGGTTCTCGGCCTCGCCCCACGTGACGCGGATCTGGCCGGGGAGGACGCGCAGCAGGGTGGAGCGCCCCTGCTCGTCGGAGACGACCATCACGTTGCCAACGCCCGCGCGCCCGCCGCCCACGCCGGCGGTGTGGACGGACAGGGGCACCCGGCCCGCCGCCGCGTCGCCCTGCTTCACGGTGAACTCGAGCCGCCCCCAGGGTGACAGGGTGATGGCGAGGTCGGGCTTGATCGAGTCGGCCGCGACCCAGGCGTGTCCTTCGGACGACCTGACGAACAGCCCCAGCGGCTGTACCCCGGGCTTGAGCTCGAACCGGCCGTCGGCGCCGGCGCTGACGGCGTGATCGACGCCCGGGAACCCCGGCGCCGCGTCGTACAGGCCGACGACGTGCGCGGCGGTCGCGACGATCACCTCGGCCCCGGCGAGGGGCTTGCCGTCGGGCGAGCGGACCGTGCCCGCGATCGGCGGGCCGACATACGGCGCCGGGGCCGCCGCCGCGGGCGCCTGCCTTGGCGCGGGCGTCCGCCAGCCGAAGCTGGGCGGGGCGTAGTTCTCCGGGGGGACCGCGTCGAGCGGGGCGAGGATCCTTGGGGCGTTCCGGATTGGGAGCGGCCGGGCGGGCGGCGGGGTGGCGGCAGCCGGCGCGGGCCGGTCGTGACCGGGCCAGTTGATCCTGACGGCGCCCGCGCCGGCGGCCGCGGCGACGGCGACGGTCAGGAGCACGAGCGCGGTCACGAGCGCGGGTTTGGCGGCCGAGAGCGTCATGAGCGAAACCGTGCCTTTCACTAAGGGGGCGTAGGGTGCGGCGGCGGACGTCGCGGTGGCGGCGACCGCGGTGGCGAGTCCCCCGGGCGCGGGCAGCACCGCCGTGGCGGCGAGCGCGACGGCCAGGGAATCGCCATCCAGCCGGACGCCGCGGCGACCGAGGATCGCGCGCAGGCGCTCGAGCCCGCGGAACACGCGCTGGCGCGCGGCGAGCTCGGTGATGCCGAGCCGGTCGCCGACCTGCTTGAAGCTTTGATCCTCGAAGAACCGCAGCACCAGGGCGTCGCGGGCGGGGGCCGAGAGCCGGGCGAGCGCGTCGTCGAGGACCGCGCCGAGTTGCTGGGCTCGTGCGTCGGGGTCGGCACCCGCCGCCGGGGCGACGCCGGCGTGCGGCGGGGCGTCGGGTGTGTTCCGGGCGGTCGCCATCTCGGCGGTCCTTTCCGACGCGGCGGCGCGCTCGTAGTGCCGGCGGCGCCGGGCGCGCTTGAGGTGATCCATGGCCGCGAACCGGGTCACGCCCAGGAGCCACGCGGACAGCACCGAGCCGGGCTTGAGCCGCCGGGCCTTGCTCGCCAGGAGGATGAAGACGGCCTGGGTGACGTCCTCGGCGGCGTGCGGGTCGCGAACCTGGCGGGCGGCCGACGAGTAGACGAGGTCGACGTAGCGGCGGACCAGCTCGCGGAAAGCGGGCTGGCTGCCGTGGTCGGCATAGTCGCGCAGCAGGTCGAGGTCGTCGCGGTCGGTCATGAGCGCTGCCCGGTCACGTCGCCCTAGGAATGGACGCTCGCGGCAAGATGTTACGGGCGGCTTGCGAAAAGTGGGCGCGGGGGCGGCAGCCGGTGGAGTCGCGGGCTTGGCGGGTGTATCCCGTAAATCTCCCCGGTGCTCGGCGGCGGCGGCGTCCACTCGCGACGTGCGTGGCCTGGTTCTGGACGACGCTGCTGGGCAGGTACTTCAGCGCCGCCCCGCCGACCGCGTCGACGCGGTCGGCGGCGTCGCGGTCGCCGCGGTGACCAAGCGCGCGACCGCGGGTTGGAAGGCGACGGTGTTGTTCGCGGCCGTCGTCGAGAAGCCGAAGCCGGTGATGACCGGCGTGGTGGCGGTCACCCGGATCGGGCCCGGGGTGGCCGTGACGACCGGCGCCACGGTCGCGACCTGGAGCGCGGCGCCTCTGGCCTGACCGTTCGACGTGACGGAGGCGGTGAGCGCGCCCGCCTTCAGCCCGGCCAGCGTGGCCTCTTGCGGCGACGACGGCAACTGGCGCATCTAGAAGAATCTCACCAGTTGCGAAACTAATCACTACTGTGGCCTCGCCGGCCTCGCCCCTGCGACGCGACTACCTGATCGCACTGGGCGCGCGGTTCAACGGCTCGGGTTCCCGCAGGCGGACAACCTGGCGGGCGCCGCGGAGCGTGCATGGCGGACGATCGCTGCAAGCTGGTGGAGACATAACCCGGCCGCACGACGTCCGGTCCGCTGTGGGACAGGCCGGGGACGTCCTACTGCTCCGCCGTGCCGTCCGGTTGCGGTCCCGGCTCCCGCTCGATCCGACCGACGGTCACCGCCCGGCGCCCGAATTGCGCCTCGCGTTGCTCGAGCGGGTACGCCGGCGGGGCCGGCTGCTCCCGGTACGTCCACACCCGAAGCCCCGCGACGGCCGCCAACGGCACGAGCGACAGGACGGCCACGAGGTTCAGGACGATGCCCAGGGTGCGTCTCGCGCGGTCACCCCCGGTGCCTCGCCGCACTCCGGGCAGCGGTCGGGGGTGGCGCGGAGGTCGTACCCGCACGCCGGGCAGACGCGCGGGCGGTCGGGAGCGAGGACCCGCGTGCCGCAGGCCCCGCACGTCCCGGTCGCCCGCACCCGCTCGATCGCGCGGACCAAGCTCCGGCCGCACGCCGGGCACAGCAGTCCGAGCCGCCGCTGCCGGCGCCGCGCGTGCCACAGCATCGCCGGGAGCGGGTGGGCGACCGCGAGCAGCACCAGCGCGACGCCGGCCGCGCGCCCGGCCCGCGGCCCCCACGCCTCCGCCCACCGCGCGACGGGGACGGCGGCCAGCATCGCCGCCAGCCCCCACCCGAGGAACAGGCCGTCCGGCCAGCGCGAGCCGCGGACGTACGCGTCGAACCGCCGGTCGAGTTCGGCGGTCGGGATCGGCACGTGGTCCGGCGTGCGGCTCACGCGGTCACTCCCGGCACACGGCCGCACTCGGGGCACCTCTGCGGCGTCGCTCGCAGGTCGTACCCGCACGCGGAGCAGTGGCCGGGGCGGGTGCGGCGGCGCACGGCGCGTGCCGCGGGCAGGATCGCGGATGCGGCGGCCAGGAACCAGTGGGGCACGGTGACCGACAGGAGGACCGGGGACGACGGCGTCCACGTCAAGCCGCCCGGGGCGGCGGGCGACGGCCGCGGCAGCGACAGGCGGGTGACGTTCAGCCCGAAGCCGCCGCCGTTGCGGACGCGGGCGCCGTCCGCGAGCGTCGCGAACAGGTACGGCCGCGACCAGAGGCCGTCCGCGATTCTGCGGGGCGGGTCCCACGGCGCCGCCGGGTCGCCGACCGCGGCCTTGACGAGCACGCCGAGGCCGTCGGCCCCGCGGCGGCCGACGTGCGCCGTCGTGACGACCCGCGCCCACGGCGGCGCGACGCCGGACCGGTGGTGGACGACGGCGACCTGCCCGCGCCGGTTCAGCACCGCGACGCCGCCGGGCGGCAGGTCGGACGGCTCGGACGGCGCGGCGTGACTCCGCGCCCACAGCGCGACCGTCGCCACGCACAGCACGAGCGACGCGGCAGTCGCGGCGTTCAGGAGGAGGCGCCTCATCCCTTCCCCCCGCACTTCGGACGCCGCACCGCCAACCGGTTGTGGCCCTCGGTCACCCCGGCCCGCCGCAGCACCGCGCTGACGACCGGCACCAACTTCCCCACCGCCTCGGCGATCGCCGACGGCCCCTCCCCCGCCAGCCGCAGGCGCACGATCCGCCCAACGACCCGGGCGTCGCGGTGGCCGGAGGCGTCCACCTTCGCCACCCCACGCGGCGCGAGCCGCTCGACCGTCGCGCGGGAGCCGCCGAACCCGGCGACGAGATCGGCCACGGTCGCGCTGCCCGCGTACGCCTGAGCGATCTGCCGCACCCGGGCCGGCGCGTAGGCCCGACTGGCCCCGCGGCCGCTGCCGGCCGTCGGGACGCCGCAAAGCGCGAGGACGCGGTAGACGGTGCCGGCGGCGACGCCGAGCTGACGGGCGGCTGGGTAGGCCGAGCCGTTGCGCCGGTAGGCGGCGACGACCTGGTCGTCGGTCGCGGTGGCTTTGCGGCGGGGCGTCGCGGGGTTGCGGCCGTCGGGGGAGGGCATGGGGGCGAGCGGGCTGTAGAACGAGCGGCGGCGGCAGCTACCCGGCTGGCGCCGCCGCCGTCTCCACCGCGATCCCCCGCCCCCGCTGACGTCGCCGCGGCGGACACCGCGGACGCGCCGGCGGCGCACGCAAGGAGCACGATCTACGAGACGAGTTCGCTGGTTGTGGCGGTTTGTCTTCACTTCGCGGTTGGGACGTACCGCATTTCGTCCGCGACGAGCGCGCCGCCGTCGGGCGCGCCGGCGAAGAGGACGTAGGCGATGTTGTCCGCCTTGACGGAGAGCTCGAATGACGGGATCGGGTCGGCCGGGTCGTTCCGCCGCGGCACCGCGTCGGGGAGCGCGGCGCGGTCGAGGAGTTTGCCGTCCTTGTCGTGAGCTTCCAGCCAGGCCTTGGAACCGACCGTGCCCCAGAGGACGAGCGTGACGGAGGACGCCCCGCCCCTGATCTCGGCCTTCACGGGGATGGCCTGCTCGTTCGCCATGGCGTTGAGGATGCCCTTCCGGTCGGTCTTGAGGTGCGGGAAAAACATGACGCGGCCCTGCGCCTTGCTGCGCCGCGGGGGGGAGGCGAGCGAGAACGTGACGTCGCCGGCGGTGTACGTGGGGACCGGCTTGCCGATCGTGGCGTCGGCGAAGGTGAGTACGACCTCCCCGGCACGGGCGGTGGACGCGACGACCGCGAGGACGAATACGAGGGGGATGTTTCGAGGGTTGATCATCGAGTGGTCACTCAGGTCATGTCCAAGCCCCGCATCGTGCTCGTGCCCGAGGCGAACGAACCTTCCTGCAGACCGATGCGCTGGAGCACGGACACGAAGAGGTTGGGGAGCGGGTAGTTGCGCTCGCGGTCGAACGCGAGGTGCTGGCCGTGGCGGAAGCCGCCGCCGGCGAAGAGGGTCGGGAGGTTGGTGGTCGAGTGGGCGTTGGCGTCGCCGAGGTTCGAGCCGTAGAGGATCATCGTCCGGCCGAGCAGCGTCTGGTCACCCTCCCGGACCGACTTGAGGCCGTGGAACAACTCGGCGAGCAGCTTCATGTGCCACTCGTCGATCACCTTCAACTGGGTCAGCTTCTCCGCCGCCATCCCGTGGTGCGACAGGTTGTGGTAGCCGTCGGTGATCTTCTCCCCCTCGATCTGCATCACCGGCGTCGCGACGCTGTTGAGCATGAGCGTGACCGAGCGCGTCGAGTCGGTCTCGAAGGCCAGCCGAATTAGGTCGTACATGACCTTGACCTTCTCCATGTACTGAGCGGGGCTCGCCGGGTCGATCGGCGCGGCCGCCTTCACCGCCGGCTTGGGCTTGCGCTCCCAACCCTTGGACTCCTGCAGTCGGCGTTCGAGGTCGCGGACGCTGGAGAGGTACTGGTCGAGGCGGCCCTTGTCGCGGGCGCCCAAGTCGCGCCGGAGGTCGCGGGCCTGGTCGGCCACGGCGTCGAGGATGCTCCGGCCGGTGTCGAGCTCGCGAACCTTGGCGTCGACCTCGTCGGCCGTCCCCTGGAGGAAGAGCTGCCGGAAGACGCCGGACGCGCGCTCCTCCGGCGGGATCGCGACGCCGGTGCGCGTCCAGGAGAGGCCGCGGGCGCCGGCGTTGACCCCGAGGGTGAGCGACGGGAACCGGGTGAGGTTGCCGATGCGCTCGGCGATGAGCTGGTCGAGCGAGATCGTGTTGCGGAACGAGCTGCTGGCCGGGTGCGGCGCGGCGGTGAGGAACGCGATGTCGGCCGGGTGGCCGCCGTCGACGTTAGGGTGTGACACGCCGCTCATGACGGTGAAGTCGTCGCGGTGGTCCTTGAGATGCCGGAGGTACGGCGACAGGGCGTACCCCCGGCCGGCGTCCTTCGGGAAGAAATCGCCGTGCAGCAGGCCGAGGTTGTTGCAGATGCCGAGGAACCGGCGCGGCGGCCCGCCCGGGGCGACGTCGGCGGCGCGGGCCTCGCGGGCGAACGGGGCGATCATGGACTCCAGGAACGGCAGCGCCAGACCGACGCCCGCGGCGCGGAGCAGGCGCCGGCGCGACAGCGGCCGGCGGCGGGACGCGAACGGGCCGTGGGCCGGGCTCGGGGGGGTGGTGGGTCTCATGCCGTCACTCGTCACTTGGTTTGGAACAACTGGCTTTGAATCAACTCTTCGATGAGCGTGCGCACGCCGAACTCGCGGGCCCTTGCCCGCCCGAGGATCGCCTCGACGTCGGGGCGGTCGGTAAAGCCGACGGGTGCGCCGGTGGCGAACACGGTGAGCTGTCGCACGAGGTTCCGCGCCACCGCCGCCTCGTCCTTCAGGAGCAGTTTCTTAAACTCCCGCACGTCCTTGAAGGGCCTCCCGTCGGGCGACTCACCGGCCGAATCGACCGGCAAACCCCAATGGAACTCCAGCTTCTGGCCGTTCATGCCGTACCCTTTGACCGGCGGGACGCCCTCGGAGACCGCGCGGTACCGGTCGCGGAACGCGCCCATCACGTCGAAGCTCTCCAGGGCGAAGCCCGGCGGGTCCATCACGCGGTGACAGGCCGCGCAGCTCGCGTCCGCGCGGTGCTTCTCGAGTTGCTGGCGGATCGTCACCGCCCCGCGGATGTCCGGTTCGACGGCCTTCACGCTCGGCGGCGGCGGGGAGGTTTCGACGCCGAGGATGCGCTCGGTGATCCAGTGCCCGCGGATCACCGGGGAGGTGGTCGTGCCGTTGGCCGTCACCTTGAGCACGGCGGCTTGGGTCATCACCCCGCCGCGGGGCGAGCCTGGGGGCAGCGTCGCCTTACGCATGGCGACCCCGGAGACCCCCTCGATGCCGTAATGCCTCGCGAGTCGCTCGTTGAGGAACGTGAAGTCGGAGTCGACGATGTTTCGGGCCGGGAGGTCGGCGCGGACGAGTTCGGCGACGAAGAGCCGCGTCTCCTCGACCGCGGCGAACTTGAGCGGGTCGTCCAGCTCGTAGTCGTTGTAGATCGTGGACGACGGCGACGTCTCGTCGATTTTCCGGAGGTCGAGCCAGTAGTCGGTAAAGGCGTCGACGAACCGGCGCGACCTCGGGTCGTCGAGCAGCCGCCGCGACTGGGCGCGGAGCACGTCGGGCCTCCGGAGCTCGCCGCGGGCGGCGAGGTCGCGGAGCGTGGCGTCGGGAACGGAGTTCCAAAGGAACAGGGACAGCCGGGTCGCCAGGGCGAGGTCGTCAAGCCTGCCGGGTGTTTCCCCGATGAACACGAACTTCGGGGACGCGAGGACGGCCGAGTAGGCCGCGAGCATCGATGCGGCGAAGCCATGGCCCTTGGCGAACTGCCCCTCGAAGAGCCTGTGAAATCGACGGACGTCCGCGTCGTCGACCGGCCCGCGGTAGGCGGCGCCTAGGAAGTTCCGCAGGAGGCGTCGGGCGTCTTCCCCGGGACTCGCCGAATCGACTTCGACGACCGTCGCCGGGGCGCCCGCACCGGCGTCATTACCGCCGCTGCGGCGCGTCGTCGCGCGGGTGGAACCCCGCCCCGCGAACGCGCGGCCGCCCGCCGGAGCGCCGCCGATGCCAGGGACGCCGTCGAGCGACAATCCCGGCCCTTTGGCATTGACTCGCCGCAGCGGCAGGTCGCCGAAGAGGAGGCGGTAGCCGCTCTGGTAAGCGTCGTCGTAGAACGGCCCCTCGACCTCGATCCACTGCACCGCGTAACCGGGGATGCCGTCCTCGGTCGCGAGGGGGTTCACGTACTGTTCGTCGGTGCCATTCACGCGGGCGCGGAAGAGGCGCATCGCGTCCGTCTGGAGGCCCTCGCCCGCCTCGAGAACGACCTCCATCTCGCGGACGGCGGGCGTCGGCACGAAGTCGCAGGCGGCGACCGGCCGGGTCTGGCCGTTTCCGCCGGCGTAGAGGCCGATCGGCTCGGGGTTCCGCCCGGGCCAGACCTCGTCCAGTTCCGGGCGGTGCCAGAGCGGGAGGTGGTAGACCGGAGCCTTCCCGGCGCCCTGGCCCTCGTAGAACCAGCGCCCGATCCCCCCGCCCCCGACCCAGATCGTGTAGCCGGCCAGCCTGACGCGGTACCGCCCGCTCGCCGGGGCGCGGAAGCCCCAACTGTACCGGCCGGCGTCGCTGAAGATGCTGGAGACCTTCCCGACGGCCTCGCGCTCGCGCGTCTCGGGCCTGCTCAGCGGCGACCTGCCTGAACGGACGTCCGGCTGGGCGCGGGAATCCAGGACGGGGAACGACAGGCGGTCCGAGAGCGTCCCGTTCTCTGCCGGGCGGAAGGAACGGGTCAGCGACGGCTCGTCGCGCGCGTACAGCTTCGTTACGGTTCGCGCGGGCCGGTTGAGTTGCTGTGCGATGGCCGTCCGCATCGCGAAGTCGGCGGCCGCGACGAATCGCTGCATGGTGAGGAACGAGACGTCCAGCGCCTCGGCGCCCTTGTTGTACCGGTGCGCCTCCCCGTCCTGCGGCAACTGGGTGGCGATTTGCGCCGTTGGGACGCCGAGCAGGTCGCGTAGCGCGTTCTCGTACTCGAAGCGGTTCATTCGCCGCTGGGTCGCGCGGCCCTCGCCGGCCAGCCGCCGCCGCTCCGAGGCGACGTAGGTTTCGGCCAGGCCGGCGACGAAGGCGGCTCGCCTTCCCGGATCGGGTTGCTTCACGTCTTCAGGGGGCATTTCGCCGGCCGCGACGCGGTCGTGCATTTTGACCCACTGCGCGAAGTTACCGGCGTCGGCGGGGTCGTACGCCAGCGACGTCAGGTCGAGGTTGGCGGCCTTGCGACGGTCGTTGTGGCAGCGGGCGCAGTACTCCGAGATGAACTCCCGCGCGGCCTCGGGAACCGCCCCCACCTGCTGAGCGGTGGCGCCGCCGCCGGGAGGCGGTGCCGTGCTGTCGGCGGCGCTCGTCCGGGCGCTGCGGCCGCTACCCGTAATGACGAGCCCCGTCGTCGCGAGCACGAGCAGGGCGTGAATGGCCAATCGCACGCGCGGGCGCCGCCGTCGGACGCTGGTGCCGTGACTGCTCATCGTGGGTGCTCCGGAACGCGCGAAACCGGGATCGCGGCACAACCCGAAACGGCTAGGTCTTCGGCTTCAAGTATCCGTGCATGCCGAGCCACTTGACGTAGGCGTCGAACCAGCCGGTACTGGTGGTGTCCTTGCGGTACATGCCGAAGCCGTGCCCGCCGCGCTCGTAGTAGTGGAACTCGACCGGGCGCTTGGCCTTCCGCCAGCTTTCGATCAGGCCGAAGTTGACGGGGAACAACGGGTCGTCGGCGGCGATCGCGGCGAAGAGGGGCGGCGCGTCGGGCGGGACCTCCACGGCGGCGAGCGAGCCGTAGATGTTGCCGATGAACGCGGGCTTGGCGTCGCCCTTGTTGAGGGTGGTGGCCATGGTGAGCGCAGCGCCGGCCGAGAACCCGATCATGCCGATGCGGTCGGGGTCGACGCGCCACTTCGCCGCGTTGGCGCGGACGAGGGCGAAGGCGGCGTTGGCGTCGGCGAGTTGCGGCGCGATCCGGGCGGCCATGTCCGCGGGAGACGGGCGCGTCGCCGGCGGGGCGCCGGCGGGGCCGCTTGCGGGGCGCGGGGCCGGCGGCCGCGACGCGAACGCACCGAGGTCGGCGGGCGTCTGGTTGAGGCGGTACTTGAGCACGAATGCCGCGACGCCGTGGTCGGCCAGGGCGCGGGCGACGTGCCAGCCCTCGTTTTCCATCGACAGTGTGCGGAAGCCCCCACCGGGCGCGACGATCACCGCCGCGCCGGTCGCCTTGGACGGGTCCGGGAGGAACGGCCTGAGGGTGGCGACGGTGACGTTCCGCGCGAACATACTGTTGTACTGGCGGTGCCACGACTCGGGGGCGGTCGCGCCCGGTAAGGGGCCCGTGCCGAGTTCAAGCGCGTCCGGCTGCGCGGGGATCTCGATGGCCACCATGCCGTCGGCTGGAGCCCGCGTAGCCGGAGCCTGGTTGGACGGCTGGGCCATGACGGGCTGTGCGAGAAGGTAAGCCGCCAAAAGTGCGAGGAAGTTCAGGGGCTTGCCGCAACTAAGGATGAGTCGGGGGTCTGTCGTCAAAGGCATGGTGGATTTCATCGCTGCACTCCTTGTTTTCCGGTGTTAGTAGCGGTGGCGGCGACGGGAGCCCCTACCGTCGGGGGCGCGGCCGGCACGAGGCCGAACAATGCGACGAGCGCGCGCCCGTTTGCGTGAAAGCTCCTCGGATCGGGCGGAAACGGGCTTGGGTGTCGACGGCCCCCTCGGGTGCGCCGCCGAAGCCTTTGAAGAACGATCGAGGTGGGAGGGTCATAGTTTCTCTGACACCTTTCACGACGGGAATCCTTCATATATTCCCCACCACGCGACACGGCGGACAGCACAATCCGAAAAACTCCATTCGGCGATCCTGCCACCCCGGTTGGCTCGCCACGGTAAACGGCGAAGGCAATAACGCTATTCCGATGCCGTTGTTGCGAGGTCGCGACGTCCTACGCCGACTCACTTCGACGCCGTACGCTTCTTGAACTCCAGCCTCGGGAGGGGCGCGGCCGCGTGGGCGGCGGGGGCGACACCCGCCAACGACCCCCGCAGTGCCAGTGAAGCCGCAGGCGAAGGCGGGGAGGGAAGCCGGTCGAGCCCGTGACTTCGACCGCGCCGGTGGCCAAGGGCTAACCGATACGGGCTCGGCATCTCCGTACTGGGCCCGCCCCAAGTCGATGCCGTCATGGTGGGAGGGGCACCGTCATCCGGAGGTCTGGGACGACTAGACCCGTCCGACAGGGGGGCTACGTGACCGCGACCCCGTTCGACGAGTACCGCGTCTGCAACGCCCTGCGGCAGACGCGCCACAACGCCGCGTGGACGAACGATCCGGACGAACGCGGAACGCCGCTCAAGCCGACTGCTAGACCCGTCTGGCGCGCTCGCGGTCTGTTGCCGTACGGGACCTGCCGCGTCGTCGTCAACAGGACGGACGTACTACAGCGAATTTACGGCGCGATTTAGGAAGCGGCGGACTTCGACTCCGCCGCATGGCTGGACGGCGAGGGGCGGTAGGGGGAAGGGGAAAAGCGGCGTATCGGGTTTGAACCGATGACCTGGAGTTTGGAAAACTCCTGCTCTACCAACTGAGCTAACGCCGCGCGGAAAACGGACGCGGAAGCCTACGGATGGGGTCTTCGATGGTCAAGCGTCTGGACCGAATCCCGCGGTACTTTTCGGCCAATTCGGTATGGAAAACCATATAAAACCCGCCCTTGTCCGACCATCTGACTGCGTTCCAGACTAAGCGTGAAATCCGTTCAGTTTTGGAAGGCTAGTACTCTGCCGTTGCGCTACCGGCGCGTCGCGGGGGACCGCTGGTCGGAGTATACGGTTGGCCGCCGCTGCCCTCAACTGGAAACGGCCGGGGGGCGGCGGGTCTGACGCGGCGGCGGCTACTTCGCCGGACGCGTGGTCGCGGCGCCCGCCGCGCCGCCCAACCGCCGCTTCAGCAACTCCGCGACCCCGCCGCCGACCACCTTCTCCCGCATCGCCTGACGGATCGCCTGCGCGTCGGCCATGCTCGCGGGCATCATCTGGACGAAGGTGATGCCCATCTCGTCGGTGGTTTGCTCGCCGCGGCGGACCCGCTGGGGCGGGTTGCTGGGGTTGCGGGGGTTGTCGGCGCTGTTGTCGTAGGTGTACTCCATCTCGAACTTCGTGCCGGCGGGGAACTTCTGCGGCTGTTTGTAGCGGTACTGGCCCTGCCAGTCGAAGTCCCAATCCTTGATCCAGAGCAGCCACTGTTTTTCGCCGCCGGGCGGGGTGGCCCAGACCTTCATGTCGCGGCAGATGTAGTGGGCGTGGGGGGTCAGGCCGGGCACCTCGACGGGGACCGGGGTGGTGAACGAGTCGGCCCACTTGTAGTCCTTCACGCCGGGCGGGATGTCGATGCTCGAGCGGAGGCCGATCGGGACGGTGACGAGCGCGCGGGTCGGGGCGCGGTCGGTCAGGTAGACGCCGAGTTGGAACTGCTCGTGCTCGGCTTTGCCGGACGGGTGGAAGTGGACCTGAACGACGACGTCGGTGTTCGGGGCGATCCGCTTGGCGGCGTCGGGCGGGAACTGGTGGGGCGGCGCGCCGGGCGCCCAGCCGCCGAGGCCGCCGGACGGGAGGAAGCCGACCCCGCCCATGGCGGCGTAGCCGGGCTCGGGGTCGCGGTCGTCGAGGCGGCGGGCGGCGCCGCTGGTGTCGAGGAACGTCAGCGCGTGGTGGGTGACCTTGCGGTTGCCGGGGCGGAAGTCGACGGCGCGGACGAACTTGCCGGCGGGCACGTCGATCGGCATCACGAAGCAGCGGAAGACGTCGGGGCCGTCGGCGCGCAGCGCGTAGGGTTGCGGCAGCTTGACGATGACGTCGGGCTCGCCGAGCAGCCAGCCGTCGGCGAACTTCGGCAGCGGGGGGAGGTCGCCGGCGTCGCCCTCGGGGGCGCCGGCGGCGGCCCACGCCTCGATCGTCCTGATCTGCTCGTCGGACAGGCGGCGGTCGCCGTGGAACTCGCCGTAGCCGGGCTCGGGCTTCCACGGCGGCATCACGCGGTCCCGGGTGATCTTCACGATCTGCTTCGCGCGCTTCTTCACGTCGTTGTACGACGTCAGCGTGAACGGTGCGACCTCGCCGGCGTGGTGGCAGGACGCGCAGTGGTTCCAGACGATCGGGGCGACGTCCTTCGTGAACGTCGGCGCGGCGGCCTGCGCGGGGGCGGCGGCCGCGGGGACGAGGCAGAGGGCGAGGGCAGCGATCGTGATCTTCATGGCGTTTGCGTCACTCCGGGATGTGGCAGCCGACGGCGGTGGTGAAGCGGGGCTCGACGGGCTGGTTCTGCACGACGCGCTCGAGCACGTCGCGTAAATCGTGGGCGGTCGGGGCGAAACGGGACTTGCCGTAGTCGAGGTGGAGGTCGTTGATCCGCCCGCGGTAGACGAGCCTCCCGGTCGGCAGGAAGACGGCGGCTTCCGGGGTGATCGTTGCGCCGGCCTTCTTCACGAGCTCGTGCTTCGGGTCGAGGACGGCGGGGCAGGTGTGGCCGTAGTCCTTGTGGTGCTTCTGCGCGTCGGCGAGGGTCACGTCCGGGTCGGGGTAGACGAGGTGGAAGGCGATGTTTTGGCGCGAGTAGGCGTCGCAGATCCGCCGGACCTCGGGGGCGTAGCCGTTCGAGATCGGGCACTCGGTGGTGACGAACAGGAGGACGGTGGCGCGGCGGTCGGCGGCGCCGGCGAAGACGTCGGCGGGCTGGCCGGTCAGGTCGGTGACGCGCGGGGCGGGGGCGGTGGTGGGGCGCGTGGTCGGCTTCGCACGCGCGGGCGGTTGCGCCGTGCAAGTGATCAGGACGATCGTGAAGCAGATGGGGAGGTGCGGGCGGTACGTCATCGTCAGGTTCCGGCCTTAGAACGCCGCCGGCCGGCGGTTGTTCCGCCCGTTATAGCCGCAGTAGCGGCCGGGGCGTTACACGGTTTTCCCGGCCGCGGGCTCGGGGGCGGGGGCGGCGTAGCGGCGGCCCTTCCAGACGTTACCGCCCTTCACCTGGTGCTGGTAGACGCTGCCGGCGGCGATGATCTGGTACAGGCCGATGCTGGCCGGCATCAGCCAGGCGTGCAGCGCGGGCAGCCGGAAGTGGCGGATCGTGCGGCGGTGGATCAGGAACATCAGCACGTTGATCAGGGCACTGAGGGCGACGATCGTCCACAGCTTCGGCGTCGCCGGGTACGTCGCCAGCGCGATCGCGAGGGACGCCACGAAGTAGACCGGCGGCAGCACCGCGACGATCAGGCCGACTAGCCCGCCGACGACGAACTTGCGCATCTGGTACTCCATACCGGCGTACGCGTTCTTGGCGAGCCCCTCCCACATGTCGGGGAAGTCCTCGTACATCCGCGTGGTGATCAGGTCGCGGGTCAGGCGGATGTGGAGTCGCGCGCCGCTTGATTTCAGGATGCGGGCGAGGTTGAGGTCTTCGATGATCTTGTCCTTGACGGCGGCGTGGCCGCCGACGGCGTCGTACGCCGGGCGGCGGACGAGGATGAACCCGCCGGCCGCCAGCGCCTGCGTGGACTTCGGGTCGTTGACCTGCCCGGCGGGGTACCCGAGCGCGAGCAGCGTGACCAGGCCGGTCAGGCCGATCTGTTCGGACAGGCAACTGAACTCGAGCTGCGGGAACATCGAGACGACGTCGTACGGGCCGGCGTGGAGCAGGCGGACGGCCTGGCGGACGGCCTGGGGGTGGTAGCGGATGTCGGCGTCGGTGAAGAGGAGGAGTTGCGGGTTTTGGGTCCCGGGTTCCGAGTCGGACGCGGCGACGCCTTGGGTGACGGCCCACGGCTTGCCGCACCAGCCGGCGGGGCGGTCGGCGGCGCGGACGACGGTCAGGTTCGAATGCTCGGCCTTGAGCTTCTCCAGGATCGCGGGCGAGCCGTCGTCGGACTGGTCGTCCACGACGACCACGCGGAGGTTGGGGTAGTCGGACTGGCAGATCGTCGGGACGGTGGAGGGGAGCATGCGCGCCTCGTTGCGCGCGGGGACGATCACGGTGACTGGCGGCCACGCGGGCGGGTCGGGAAGCGGGGTCTGCGCGTCGAGCGGCTGGCGGAAGAAGACCTGGTGCGCGGGGCTGAGCCAGAGGCAGAGCCAGATGAGCGCGATCACCGAGAGCAGGACGATCAGGAAAGTCATGGGAGGGGTGATTGCTGAGGTCTGGAGAATGAAGTCTGAATCAGCTGAAGTCTTCGGTGACCAGTTCGGCGGCGATCTTACCTGAGAGGGTGACCAGGGGCAGCCCGCCGCCGGGGTGGGTGGCGCCGCCGGTGAAGTAGAGGCCGCGGATCTCCTTGTCGCGGTTGGGCGGGCGGAGGAAGGCGGTCTTGAGGCTGTTGCTGCCGATGCCGTAGATGCTGCCGGCGTTGGCGTTGTAGGCGGATTGCAGGTCGGCGGGCGACAGGGCCCGCTCGACGACGATCCGCCTAGACAAGTCGGTCAGCCCCCACCGCGTCTCGAGCATGTGCACGAGCTGGTCGCGGTAGCGGCGGGTTTGGGCCGTCCAATCAATCCTGCCGTCGAGCGCGGGGGCGCTGGCGAGGACGAACAAATTCTCGCAGCCGTCGGGCGCGACGGTCGGGTCGGTGCGGGTGGTCGCGCAGACGTAGATGCAGGGGTCGTCCGGCACCGTGTGCGTCTCGAACATCGCGACGAGGTCGGAGCGGTAGTCGCGCGGCATGAACTTGTTGTGGTGGGCGAGGTGGGGGTACGTGCCGTCGACGCCGAGCATCAGGATCAGGCCGGAGCCGCCGGGGTCGAGCTTGTCGAGCGTCTTGTCCGAATACTTCCGCCGGAACTCCGGCGCCACGAGCCGCCGGTAGGTGTGCACGACGTCGGCGTTCGCGACGACAGCGTCGCAGGCGAGGGTCGAGCCGTTGGGCAGTTCGACGCCGCGGACGACGCCGCGCCGCTTTTCCTTCGCGCCCGCCCCGACATGCGCCTCAACCAGAATTTGCCGCGCCTCGCAGTCGGTGCGGATCTCCACGCCGAACTCCCGCGCCAGCGATTCGAGCTGCCGCGCGATTTCGTACATCCCGCCGCGCACGTACCACCCGCCGAACTCGAACTCGGCGTGCGGGATGACCGACAGCGTCGCCGGGGCGCGGAACGGGCTGGCGCCGCTGTAGGTGGCGTACTGGTAGAGCACCTCGCGGAGCTTGGGGTGGCGGACGTGGCGGTCGACGAGGCGCGAGAACTTCTGGAACATCCCGATCTTGAACGGCACCGCGAGCATGCGGAGGCCGGCGAACCGGTCGCCGGGCGTCGGCTTCATTAGCTGCTCGGGGGCGTGCTGGAGGAACAGGTCGGCGGACAGGTCCCAAATCGCCTTCCCGCGTGCGGCGAAGCGGTTCCAGCCGTCGACGTCGGCGGGCGAGAGGCGGTCGAGTTCCCGCAGCAGGTCTTCGCGACCGGCCCGGGCTTCGAACGTGGCGCCGTCGGCCCAGGCGTACCGGGCGATCGGGTCGAGGCGCTCGAGGTGCAGGTGGTCGTTTAACCGCCGGCCGGCGGCGCGGAACAGGTCTTCGAAGAACTGCGGGAGCGTGAGCAGACTGGGGCCGGTGTCGAACCGGAAGGGCCGGTCTGCCGGCCGGTGCGGGTGCGGCACTTCCCAGAGGTTGAGCTTGCCGCCGACGCGCGGGTTCTTCTCCAGTAGCGTGACGCGAAACCGCCGCGAGGCCGCGAGCCGGATCGCCGCCGCCAGCCCGCCGACGCCGCCACCGATGATCACCACGTGCCGGTCTGACATGCCGGGGATGGTAGGCGCGGGCCGGCAGCGGCGCGGAGCATGCGCGGGACGAGGGCGGGAAGGCGGAGACGAACAACGGGGAACGCAACGAGAAACCTGAGGGCACCGGTGAACCTGTTGCGTTGTTCGTTTCTCGTTCTCCGGCGTTACCCTTGCCGAGGATCCCCCTCCGCTGCCGCACGCCGGATGTGGTATAGAATCCGTATGCGCCCCGCGCTGGCCGCCGTGTTCCTTCTGATCCTCGCCGCCTGCGACCCGGCGCCGACGCCGGTCGACCCGGCCGCGCCGGCGAAGCGGGAGCGGACGCTGGCCTTCGAGGTGCGTCCGGTCGCGCCTCTGCCGCCCGACCGGCGGACGCACGTCGCGCCGACCGGGACCGGGCAGACGTTCTGGGTGCAGGAGTCGCCGGACGGCGGGCGCGAGACCGTGTTCGCCGCGGTCGACGGCGGGCTGCCGTCGGCGACGAAGTTCTCCAACGCTGCCGTCCTCGAAGCGCTGGGCAACACCGATCCCGCCGCCACCGGCAGCATACAGTCTATGGTCGCCGGGCCGCGGCAGGAGCTGTACTTCTTCTTCACTGGCGGGAGCCGCCGCAAGCTGCTCGCCGCGTTCGGCACGTTCTCCCCGTCGACCGGCCGGACGACGATCCTCGCCGACACAGCGAAGCTGACGTCGGCCTCCGGCATGGGGGCGGCGCTCGCGCTGGCGCGCGGGTCGCTCGTGCGCGTCGGTAATGTGATCTGGGTCTGGCTCCGCCACGACGACGGGTTCGCGCTGCTGTCGGTCGACGTCTCGGTGCCCGGCGCGGCGCTGCGGCGGCCGTTCGAGAGGCTGGGCGGCGCCGCCGACGCGCCGCGCCTGACGACCGCCGGCGAGGACCTGGCCGCCGGCCCGTCGGGCGGCCTGCTCTACCTCGATCGCGCGACTGGCCGGCTGTGGCAGGTCTCCGCGCTCGGCGAGGCGTCGGTCGCGCGGGACCTGTCGGACCTCCCGAAGGGGGTCACCGCGCCGGTCCTCGACGACGCCGGCCGCGCGGTCATGCTCGCGCCCGACGGCCCGCCGTTCAACGAGCCGCCCGACGCGCTGATCCCGCGGGCGACGACGTCGCCCGCCGTGGAGTACCCGGCTTGGGTCGCGTTCGATGGCGACCGGCGCTTCGTCCTGCCGCGGGCGGCGTTCGACGCGCCGTCCCGCCTGAACCTCCGGCAGCTCGCGCCGCGGCGACTGGTCCGCGACCGCTCGGGCTGGCTGGGCTACGACCCGCTGACCGGCGAGCTGCTCCGCTTCGTGGTGGTCGAGCGATGACGTTGCCGTCGCCCCCCGTGACCGACCCGCCCCCCGCCCCGCGGCCCGACGCCGCGGCCGGCCCGCTGCCGGTGAACGACCTCGCCCGGTCGTACCAGCCGCGCCGCGTCTGGGCGGCCGAGGTCAGCATCGCGTGGAACCTCGCGCTGGCGGCGGCATTCGTGTTCGGTGGGTTCGCCGAGCGCCTGTACAAGGCGATGGCGCCGGAAGACCTGCCGCCGCTCTCGTGGATCGCGCCGGCTTACCTATCCGTGACGTTCGCCGGCTACGCGCTGCTGAACTTCCCGCTCGACCTGTGGTTCGGCTACCTCGAGGAGCGGCAGTTCGGCCTGGCGAAGGACGGCGTGCGCGCCTGGGCCCGCGACTGGCTGAACGGCACGATCCAGCACGGCGTGATGTTCGGGATCGGCGCGGGGTTGATCCTGATCTTCCAACTGTTGGCCCCCGACGCCTGGGTCGCCCTGACGGCCGCCCTCCTCCTCGCCCTGTTCCTCGCGACCACCTACCTCGCCGCCGACCTGATCCCGCTCGGCCTCTTCCACCTCCAGCGCGCCGACGACGCGACGGTGGCACGGCTGGGAAAGATGATTCGAATAAGCGACGGAGCGACGAAGGCACGAAGCGACGAAGGGAAAGACGAAGAAGCCGCCGTCCCCCGTGATCCTTCCCCTTCGCCGCTCCGTCGCTCCGTCGCTCCGTCGCTTCCCCCCACGGTGATCTACAGCCACTCCTCCCTCCGCGAGTTCGCTGGTGGGATCGTCGGACTGGGCAACCGGCAGGTGCTCCTGCTCAGCCGGGCGACGATCGAGCTCGCCAGCGACCGGTTGCTCCGGTTCGTCCTCCTGCACGACCTCGGCCACCGGCGGTACCAGCACAACCTGCTGTCCGCCCTCGCCGGGTGGGCGTGGGTCGTGCTCGGGATCTGCGCCAGCCAACTCGTGATCCCGACCTACTTCGGCAACCGCGGCGGGTGGTGGACGCCGGTCCACGGCACGCCGCTCTACACGGCGTTCCTCGCGGTCACGCTCAGCGTGTGGATGGCACTGGGCGAGCCCGTCCTCGCCTACTTGGGCCGCCGGCTCGAGTACCAGGCCGACCGGTTCTACCTCCGCCACGGCGGCACGGCCGACGACCTCCGCGCCGCGCTGCACGAACTCGCGACGCAGAACCTCGCCCGCACCGAGTCGATGGGCCGCCGCGAGACGATCTTCCACCCCCTGCCGAGCATCGCCAACCGCATCCACGCCGCCCGGCGCTTCGAGCGCCAGAACGGAGCCGAGTAGACCATGTTGCCGATGCCGAGGCTGATCTTCCGACTGACGATGTGGGTGCCGAATCTCATTTGCCGCTCCCTGCGCGCGCAGGTGGGGAAGCCGAGGGAGTGGTTTTTGCCGGGGGGGTGGGTGTAGGGGAGGAAGGGACAAAGGGACAAAGGGACTAAGGCACTCAGGGCGCGCCAGTCCCTCAGTCCCTCAGTCCCTCAGTCCCTCAGTCCCTCAGTCCCTCAGCCCCTCAGTCCCTCGTCCCTCGTCCCTCGTCCCTCGTCCCTCAGTCCCTTCCTCCCCACTCCCCCCCCAGCTACATTCCCCCCATGCTCCACGTGAAGGACATCGACCTCCGCCTGTTCAACATGCGGGTGCGACTGCCGTTCCGGTACGGGATCGTCACGCTGCGGGCGTGCCCGCACTTGTTCATGAGGCTGACGGTCGAGGTGGACGGGCGGCGGTTCACCGGCGTGGCGGCCGACCACTTGCCGCCGAAGTGGTTCACGAAGAACCCGCAGACGCCGTTCGAGGACGATCTGCGCGACATGATCGCGTTGATCCGCCACGCGGCTGACCACGCCGTCCTCGCCAGCCCGGCTGACACGGTCTATGCGCTGGTCAGCCGCGTCTACCAGGCGCAGTCGATCTACGGCCGCGAGCACAACCTGCCCCCCCTGCTCTACAACTTCGGCGTCAGCCTCGTGGAGCGCGCGGTCATCGAGGCCTTCTGTAAAGCGCGGAACACGACCTTCGCCACCGCCGTCCACGACAACCTGCTCGGCATCCGCTTCTCCGGCTACGCCGACGAGCGTTTGATGCTCGACTACCAGGATTTGGGCGACACGCAGCCGGCCGACTGGCTTCCGAGACAGCCGCTCCGCGAGATCATTTCGCGCCACACGGTGGGCCTAGTCGATTTCCTGACGGACGGCGACATCCCCGCTGCCGACAAAGTCGACGACGGCCTTCCCCAGTCGTTCGAGTCCTGCATCCGTCACTACGGTTTGACGCACTTCAAGCTGAAGATCGCCGGCGACGTGGACAAGGACCTCGACCGACTCCGGCGAATCTTCGCGATCATCCGCGCGAACGTGCGGACCGCCGACTGGGGCTTCACGCTCGACGGCAACGAGAACTACAAGCAGATGTCCGCGTTCCGCCCGCTGTGGGAAGCGCTGGCCGCCGACCCGGACCTGAAGGAGCCGCTGCGGCACCTGATCTTCATCGAGCAGCCGGTGCACCGGGACGTGGCGCTGTCGGACACGGTCAAGACCGAGATGGCCGACTGGAAGCAAGACGGCACGCGCCCGCCGATCATCATCGACGAGTCCGACGGCTTTCCCGGCGCGCTCGAGCAGGCCCTGAGTTGCGGCTACGTCGGCACCAGCCACAAGAACTGCAAGGGCGTCATAAAGGGGATCGCCAACGCCTGCCTGCTCGAGCACCACCGCCGGCAGAACCCCGGTCAACCCTACCTGCTCAGCGGCGAGGACCTCTCCAACGTCGGCCCGATCGCCCTACCCCAGGACCTGGCCGTCTGTGCCACGCTGGGCATCCAGAGCATCGAGCGCAACGGCCAGCACTACTTCCGCGGCCTGTCCATGCACTCGCCCGAGGTCCAGCAGCAGGCCCTGGCCACCCAACCCGACCTCTACCGCCCGCAGGACGGCTACCCGACCATGAACATCCGCGACGGCCGGGTCCGGATCGACTCCGTCGTCGACGCACCGTTCGGGGTGCCGTTCGACCTCGACGTGCGGCAGTTCACGCCGCTCCGCGAGTGGCGATTTGACCCGGGGTGACCGGGAGAGAACGCGAGGATGGAATACCGAGGGTGCGGCGGTCACCCCCTGCTGTGATCCTCCTCTAGTTTCTATCCTCCAACCTCGCTTCGCCCCGCACGCCCGCGCAATCCCTGCGCCTCACGATTGACTTCATTTCGGCTAGCACGAATATGCACGAGACCGCGGCCGAAGGACTTGGCCGCGCACGCCCCGGGCTATTTGAATGGAGTCTGCCATGGCCAACGATCCCGCCCTCGCCAATTCCCCCGCCGCCGTCAATTCCGCGACCGTCACGCTGTTCCAGAAGGCGCACGCGAAGATGGTCACCCTGCAGCGGGTCGACGAGCAGCTCCAGAGCTTGTTCGACCAGCGCCGCAAGCTCCAGGACGAGCTCCGAGGCGTGCAGGCCTTGATCAACGAGGAGTTCGACCGCGTCGTGCGCGAGACCCAAGACGGCCCGGCGGCCCGCGCGACCCCGACCCCGTACGCCGACGTCGCCAACGGCAAGTCGAAACGAAACGGGTCTTCCAAGAACGACACGATCCGGTTGGAAGTGGTCGAGGCGGTGTAGCGCCCGGTGCGCGGGAAACCCGAATTCCGAAACCAGAAATCCGAATCAATTACGAAGCTCGAATGACGAACTGGGCCCACGCCGTGTTTCGACATTCGGGGTTCGTCATTCGTCATTGATTGGTCATTCGGGTTTCGCCCTTCGGATTTACCCCGCCCCGCGCGGCATCCCCCTGCGCGACCTGCGCATGGGCGGGGTCTTCCCCTTCGACGAGCTGGATCGTCTCGTCCTTCCCGCCGCCCGCGCCGCCGTTCGCCCCCTTGGCCTTCAGCCGGATGTTCGGCAGGCGCTGCACGGCCTGCCGCAGCGCCTGCTGCCATCGGGTGCGGATCTTGATCAGGTCCGGGTCGTTCTCGGGGAACTTGCGGTGCCGCTGGACGTCCAGCTCGTCCGCCGCGTAGATCAGCAGGTCGATCGGCGGGCCGACCGTCACGTTGCTCTTCATCGTCGAGTCGAGCGACAGCAGCGCGTACTTGCTCGCCTCTTCCAGCGTCGTGTGCTGATACCGGATCCCGCGGTCCAGGATCGGGCGGCCGTACTTCGTCTCACCGACCTGCAGGAACGGCGAGTCCTCGCTCGCCTGCAGCGGGTTGCCCTGCGGGTAGACCAGGAACAACCCGTGCGGCTCCCCCTTCACCTGCCCGCCGAGGATCAGGTTGACGTTAAACTTGTAGTCGTCCCGCTCGAGCGACGGGCGGTCGAGGTCCGACACCTTCCGCACCTGCTCCCCGACCACGCGCGCCGCGTCGTACAGCGTCGGCGCCGCGGCCAGCCCCTTCCCCAGCGCGTAGTCCCGCCGGAGCAGCGTGATCACCGACTGCGTGCAGCTCAGCGACCCGCTCGCGAGGAGGACGAACGCCCGCTCGCCCGGCGTAACGAACGTGTGCATCTTCTGGCAGACGTTCACCTGGTCGTAACCGGCGTTCGTCCGGGAGTCCGAGGCCATCACCAGGCCGAAGCGCGTCATGATGCCGAGGCAGTAAGTCATGGGGGTGGGTTCCGAGCGGGCGGTCCGGGGGTGGTAAGGGCCCGGGCTATCGTATCGTGCGGGCGATTCCGGGCAACCGACGTTCCGGCCGCGCCGAACGCGCAAACCCGCACGATTCCACGGGCCCGGCCCGAACGCCGTTTCCCACACCGCCCCCGAACGGTTACCCTGCCCCCACCCCCCCGGCAGGACACCGCGACGCATGACCCGACCGCCCCGGCGAAAGTCTGACCTCGTCCGCCGCGCCCTGATGCTGGCGGCCTCCACCGGCGGGCTGTTCGCGTCCCCCGCCGCCCGCGGCGACGAGTTCCGCTGGTCGGCGCCCGCCGACGGCGCGTTCGGTGACCCCGCGCGCTGGTCACCCGCCGGCACGCCCGGCCCCGCCGACGCCGCGGTGTTCGACCTCGCGGCCGCCACCCCCTACGCCGTCGCGGTCGCCGCCGGCGCATCGAACCTCGCCGCCCTCGAGGTCCGCGGCGACGACCTCCGGCTCGACCTGGAGGTGATCCAATGGCGCGTCGGCTCGATTCGCGTGGGCTCGCCGTCCACCACGACCCGCCTGACCGTCACGACGCCGACCTACTCCTCCTTCTACACGCCCACCCTGACCGTCGACCGGGCCGGCCTCCGCATCGTCGGCGACTTGCGCCTGAGCACGGGGACCGCCACGCTCGGAGCGGGCGCGAGAATCGAGCTCGTGGATGACGGTGGTCTGAGCGGGCAGCGGATCCGAATCGACCCCGGCGCCGCCGTGACCGTGGCGCGCGGGGGCCTGTCCGCCGACCAACTCGATCTCGCCGGCGCGATCGAACTCAGGGGCGGCGAGGTCTGGGTCACCCACCTCGCCCGCGCCCCTGGCAGCACATTCGACTGGGCCGCCGGCGCCGTCAACACGTCGAACGTCCGCGTCGGGCAAGGCCAGTTTTTCGGCCCGAACCTCACGCTGTCCGACCACCAATCGCTCACGCTCTTCCGCGGCGTCGACGAGGGCACGATCCGGCTCGACCCCGGCGCGACGCTGACGCTCGACGGCGGGCATCTCGGCGCCCGCGTGATCGACGGCCCGGCCGCCGCGTTCGACTTCCGCCGCGGCACGCTCCAGCTTTACGGCGACGTCGACACCGCCACCCACCCGCTGCTCGGGCCCGACCACGCCCTCGCCGGCCCGCGGACGCTCCGCGCCGAGCGCTCCGCCACCGTCCCCGCCGGCGCGCGGTTCACCGTCGCGGACGGCGGCGTCTTCAGCCCGAATCAGGTCACCGTCCGCGGCGCGCTGGCGGTGCGGCCCGGCGGGACGTTCCGCGGCGTCGGGCAGAGCGATCTGGTCGTCGACGCCGCCCCCGCCGCCACCGCCCTCCTCGAATTGGCCGGCGGGACGATCACCCACGATCATGACGTCTTCGTCGCCCGCGACGCCAGCGCCCGCATCGTCCATTCCTCAGGCGCGTTCTCCGCCTCCGGCCAGCTCCGCGTCGGCGCCAACCCCGGCGCGTCCGGCGTTTACGAGCTGGGCGGCGGCCAGGTCCGCACGTACCACCAGACGGTCGGCGACGCGGGCACCGGCGTGTTCAGACAGTCGGGCGGCGGCAACCGGGTCACGACCATCAACTCCTTCCGTGACATGGCCGACGTCGTCCTCGGCAACGCCCCGACCGGCGACGGCGCGTACGAGCTCGCTGGCGGCCTGCTCGACGTCCGCAGCGACACCCCGCGCGGCACGTTCTACGGGGCGCTCCGCGTCGGCGTCGGCGGCCAGGGCCGCTTCACGATGACCGGCGGCACCGCGGTCGCCGGCATCCTGACCGTCGCCACCGGCCCCGGCTCCACCGGCGCGGTCGAGATCGCGGCCGGCGCGCTCGCCGTCTACGGCGCGCAGATCGGCTTCAACGGGAGCGCCCGGTACACCCAGACCGGCGGCCGCGCGTCGCTCGGCGGCGTCACGCTGGGCACGTACGGCGGGCAAACCCGGTTCGACCTCGCCGGCGGCGCGCTCGAAATGACATCGCTGGAGGTCGCCTACCAAGGCGACGCGGTCGTGACCCAGACCGGCGGCGACGCCGTCGTGACCGGCGAGGTCGTCATCGGCGTCGCCTCGCCCCGCCGCGCCGCCTACCGCCTCGCCGGCGGCACGCTGACCGTCGACTCGCTCCGCGTCAACGACGGCGGGTTCGACCGCGCACCCGGCACGTTCGACTACGACGGCGGCCGGCTCCGCGCCCACACGGTGGCCGTCCAAGGTGCCTTCCGCGCGACGAACCTCGCCACGCTGACCGTCGCGGCGGGCGGGGACGTGCGGGCGCTCTCGGCGTACGGCACCAAGGCACGAATCCTCGCCAACGCCGTCCGCGTCGAGGCCGGCGGAACGCTCTCGCTCGTCGGGGACGTCCTGACCTCCTCCTCCGTCACGCAGACCGGCGGCACGATCGACCGCCAGCTCTGGAACCACGCGACCTACGACTACCACGCCGGCGACTTCCCCGGCCACCTGGTCAACCTCGGCACGGTGACCGCACACGCCGACTTCAAGGTCGGCTCGCTCGACAACCGCGCCCGCCTCTCGATCCCGGCCGGGCAGGAGTGGACCGTCGCCACCCGCCTGACGACCGGCGACCAACTCGACCTCGCCGGTCGGCTGACCGCCGCCTCCGAGGACTTCGCCGGCTCCGGCACGTTCGCGCACGCGGCCGGCGTCAACACGGTCACCGACGCGCTACGGCTCGGGATCGCCGCCGGCGACGACTTCTCCTACGACCTGCGCGGCCCGGCCGCGGTGCTGGACGCGCGGCGCGTCACGCTCGGCGTCGCCGGCCGGGCCGCGCTGCGCGTGTCGGCCGGCGCGACCGCCCGCGCCGGCGACGTCACCCTCGCCGAGCGCCTCGGCGCCGCGGCCGCCCTCGACCTGCGCGACCCCGGTACGCGCCTGCGGACCGGCGCGATGGTCGTCGGCCGCGGGGGCGACGCCACCCTGACCGTCGCCGGCGGCGCGACGCTCGTGTCGGACGGCGACCGCGGGCTAAGCTCCGAATCGGCTGACCCGACGAGGCCGCCGCGCGCCGTCGCAACGGTCAGCGGCCCGGGGTCCGAGTGGACGGGCCCGGGCGTTCTCCGCCTCGGTTACGGCGCGACCCTCGAGGTCACCGACGGCGGCCGCGTCGAGGCCGGCAGCCTCCGCACGGTCCTATCGACCTCGACCGCCGCCGGCACCATCCGGGTCGACGGCGTCCACGCCGCGCCGGCGGCCGCGCGGTCCACGCTCGTGCTCACCGGCGATGAGTACGGCTACGGCGCCTACCTCGGCGAGGGCGGGGCGGCCGAACTGCGCGTCGGCAATGGGGCGCTGGTGCAGTCCACCGCCGACTTCCGCATAGCCTCGCGGAACGGCAACTCGCGCGGCAACGTCGTGGTCGGCGGCGCTGCGGGCGGGTTCGACGCCGAGTTCCGGGTCACCGGCAACCTCCACCTCGCCCACGACGACCTCCGCTGGGCCACCGGCGGCACCGCCCGCGCGACCGTCGCGGCCGGGGGAAGGCTCGACGTCTCGGGCACGATTTACGCCGGCGGCCATCAGGGCGGCGTCGCGACCTTAGCGGTCACGGGCGGGCGCGTCGCGGCCGGCGCCCTCGTGATGACCCTCGACGCCACCCTCGCCGCCACCGTCCGCTTCGCGCGGCCCGGCGAGCCGGCGGACGCCGCCCCGGTCGCCGTCGCCAACGTCGCACAAGTCACCGGGCTCCTCGACATCGCCCTCGCGGGCGACCAGCCGGCGCCGAGCCCCGGCAACCGCTTCACGGTCCTCACGGCCGCGCAGTTGACCGGCCGGTTCCACGACTACCGGGGGCTCGACCTCGGGCCGCCCCCCGGGGGCGACGACGACCGCGTGCGACACCTCGCCCCGGCTTACGAGCCGACGCGGTTGACCCTGACCGTCGTCGACTCCCTGCGCGGGGACGCCGACGCCGACGGCCGGGTCACATACGACGACTTCGCGGTGCTGCGGAAGCATTATGGGCGGTTCGCCGCGTTTTACGCCGACGGCGACTTCACGCTCGACGGCCGGGTCGGTGCCGCCGACTACCTCGCGCTGCGCCCCCGCCTGTCCGGGTTAACGGCGGCCCAGGCCGGCGAGGTGGACGAGTTCGCCGTGTCGCGCGGCATCCCCGAGCCGGGGGCGCTGTCACTGCTGGCCTTGCTCTTCGCCCCCGTCCGCCGCCGCCGCCGATGAGGCCCGCGACGCCGCGGGCCCCTCCCGAGCGATTTGTCGTTGACCTTCGCACGACCGCGGGCGTATGGTGGCCGTACCAACCCCGCCGCGCGGCGATCCTCCCGCCGCGCACCCGCACTTCTCGCGCGAAGGATGCCATGCTGATCCGAATCGGTTACGAGCTCGTGTTCGACGTCCCGGCGCCCACCCCGATCATGTTCCTGCTGTACATGCACCCGTCCCGGGTCGCCAGCCTGCGCCAAGGCGACCGGCTGGTCGTCGAGCCTGCGGTTAAGGTGCACGAGTTCATCGACGTGTTCGGCAACCGCTGCGGGTGGATCCACGCGCCGGCCGGCAAGGTGCGGTTCACCAACGAGGCGATCGTCCGCGACAGCGGTTTGCCGGATCCGATCTGCGCCCACGCCCGCCAGCACCCGGTCGAGGAGCTCCCGCCGGAGGTGCTCCAGTTCCTGCTCGCCAGCCGCTACTGCGAGGTCGACAAGATGTCCCAGATCGCGTGGGACCTGTTCGGCACGATCCCACCGGGGTGGGGGAAGGTGCAGGCCGTCGTCGACTGGGCGCACAACCACGTCGAGTTCGGCTACCAGTACGCCCGTTCGACGAAGACCGCGTACGACGTCTACGTCGAGAAACAGGGCGTCTGCCGCGACTACATGCACCTGGCGATCACGATGCTGCGGTGCCTTAACATCCCGGCCCGCTACGCGACCGGGTACTTGGGCGACATCGGCGTGCCGATCTCGCCGTCGCCGATGGACTTCTCCGCCTGGTTCGAGGTCTATTTGGACGGGCAGTGGTGGACGTTCGACGCGCGGCACAACAAACCGCGGATCGGCCGGGTGCTGATGGCCCGCGGGCGGGACGCGGTCGACTGCGCGCTGACGACCAGCTTCGGGCCGACGACGCTGGAAAAGTTCGTGGTGATCACGGACGAGGTGCGTGAAGAGGTGCCGTTGGGGCTGGCGAGTTAGGGAGGGGTTCTGCGACTGCCCCCCACGCCGAGCGCGTTCACGCTGGCGACGATCCGGATCTGCTACCCAACGGCGAGCGCAATCCAGCGCGGCCCGCGAGCGGGCCGGCTAAACGTTGGCCGGGTCGGGCGTTAGCCGCGGTTGGTCTTCTGCTGCTGCTTGTGGGGCGGGAGGCTGTCTTCCAAGGCCCGCTGGAGTTGGATTAGCGTGAAGTTGGCCTTGTGCAGGACGTGCTGGACGCCGAGTTGCATCGCGCGGTCGATCTGCTGCTTGTTCGCGTGGGCGGTCAGCAGGATGACCGGGAGCTTGGTGAACCGCAGGTAGGAGCGGAGCACCTCGAGCAGCGTGACCCCGTCCATTTCCGGCATCCGCACGTCGAGGACGACCGCGTCGGGTTGGCCATTGATCAGGGCCGCCAGCGCGGCGCGGCCGTTGGGCACGCACGCGGTGCGATACCCTTCCCGTTGGAGGTATCGCTCCACGAACTCGCTGCTGTCTGGCGCGTCATCAACGATCAACACGTACGGCATAACAGGGAATTTATCCCACGACCGTCCGATCGGACTAGGGGCAATCGCGTACGATATTTTGCGAATTTGCTGCTGAACCCGCTGCGGAAAAGTGTCATTTTGCGCTGCCATAACTGAAGCTGGTTGCTAGGTTAACGACATGTCCCGGCAAGGACGCAGACGATCGCCCCCTCCTCCTGCCCCCGCCAGGGACGCCACGCCGATCCCGCGCCGGGGGAAGAAACGCGAATATGACCTCCACGACATGTTTGCCCGGATTGCCGAGGCGATCGAGCCGTTCAAGAAGGCGGCGATGTTCGAACTGGCGGAGATGGGCTTCAAGACGCCGTTCGAGCAACTCGTTGCCTGCGTGATCTCGATCCGGACATTCGACGAGGTGAGCCTGCCGACCGCGCAAAAGCTGCTGGAGGTTGCGCGGACGCCGGCGGCTGTCGCAAAGCTCGGCGTCGCGCGGATCGACGAGCTGATTCACGCGTCAACGTTCCACCTGCCCAAGGCGAAGACGATCCACGAGATCGCAACGCGCGTGGCCACAGAGTTCGGCGGCGAGTTGCCTTGCGACCTCGACACGCTTTTGAGCTTCAAGGGCGTGGGGCCGAAGTGCGCGCACCTGGCCCTGGGGATTGCATGCGGCGAGCCGTTCATCTCGGTGGACGTGCACGTGCACCGTGTGACCAACCGGTGGGGGTACGGTCAGGCGACGACGCCGGAGAAGACGCTGGGGCAGCTCGAGGCGAAGTTGCCGAAGGAACACTGGGTGGACATCAACCGCCTGCTGGTGCCGTTCGGGAAGCACGTGTGTACGGGGAAAGCGCCGAAGTGCTCGGAGTGTCCGGTGTTGGAGTATTGCCAGCAGGTGGGGGTGACGGGGCACCGGTAAGATTGCTGGGGAGGTGGGGTGCGGGGGAGTTACAACGTGCCATCTCCCTATCACCCCACCTCCCCATCATTCTCCGTTATTGCTGTTGCTGCTGCTGTTGTTGTTGCACCACGTCCGCGTCACGGCCCTGCTGCTGCTGGTGCTCCTGCTGGTGGGCGGCGGCGGCGCGGTCGATGACGATCGTGTGGTCGCCGGCGACGGCGAACGGGATCGCCTCCAGCCGCTCGGCGGCGAGCGCGGGCGGGACCTCCTCCAGTTCCTCGCTGCTCACCCGCACCTCGATCGACTCGCTGGCTTTGCCGCGGTAGACGCCCTTGTTCGGCGGGACGTCGCGGTAGTCGCGGCCGACCGCCACCTTGATGAAGTTCTGGCTGACCGTGCAGTGGTTCGTCGGGTCGAATCCGACCCACCCGGTCGACGGGAAGAACAGCTCGCACCACGCGTGGGTCTGAGTGAAGCCGCGGTAGCGCTCGCGGTCGGGGTGGACCAGGCCGGACACGTACCGGGCGGGGACGTTGAGCGCGCGGGACAGGCCGATCATCAGGTGCGTGAAGTCCTGGCAGACGCCGGCGCCGCACTCGAGCGTGTCGGTGATCGGGCTGGCGGCGGTCGTCACGCCGGTGCGGTACTGGAACCGCGTGTTGATCAGGTCCAGCATCCGCTGGGCGACCGCGCCCAGCGGCTCGCCCTCGCGGGGGGCGATGTCGGCGGCCAGTTGCCGCAACGCCGGCGAGTCGACGACCGGGCCGGAGAAGTTCAGGAAGTCCCAGGTGTCGTAGTCGTACGCGTCGGTCGCGACCGGGTAGGTGTCGACGAGGTCGAGCGGGTCCAGGCGGAACCGCTGGGTCTCGACGACGCTGGTCGCGACGATCCGGATCTGCTTGTGGACGGTGTTGACAGTGAACGCGTGGACCGTGTTCCCCAGCCAGTCGAAGTAGGACGTGACCTGCGTCCGCGGGCCGATCGCGAGCACGAACGACAGCCGGTGCTGGTCCCCCTCCTGCCGGGGGCACATCCGCAGCTCCATGACCGACTCGGAGATCAGGTCGCTATAGGTCAGGTCGGTCGTGTGGGTGATTTTGAAAAGCATACGGCCTTTCGAACGTATGCGCGGTTTGGTGCGCCGATGGTAAAGCAGTTCCAGCCTCCTACGCAAGGGACGAGGGGGCGAAACTACCGGATGCGGTGCGAACGGGGGGAGGGGCCAAAAGCCTGAATGGACGTAGGGCGATGTCTTAACCCGTTGCGGTTCTTTATCCCCACGCCACCTGTCGCACGGCCGCCACGAAACGCTTGACAACGCCCGCCCATTGCCCGAAAAGTGCGGCCGTTCCGCGTGGGCCGTCGCCAGCGAGCTCGTGCCCGCGTTCCCCTTTGCTAACGAGTCCTTTCGCGGAGGAGCCAATATGCCGGTCAAGTACGGAGTCATCGGGTGCGGCGCGATCGCGCAGCGGCGTCACATCCCGGAATGCCTTGCAAATCCGGATTCCGTCCTGATCGCGGTGGCCGACGCGAACCAGTCTCGGTGTGACGAGCTGGGCACGAAGTACGGCGTCAAGTCGTTCTGCGACCATAAGGATCTGTTGAAGATGGGCGAGATTGACGCCGTCGTCGTCTCCGGGCCCAACGCCCTCCACGCCCCGCAGACGATCGACGCGCTGTCCGCCGGCAAGCACGTCTTGTGCGAGAAGCCGATGGCGATCAGCCGCGACGAGGCCAAGGCGATGCTCGATGCGGCGAAGCGGGCGAACAAGTACCTGATGATCGGCCTGAACCAGAGGCTGATGCCGCCGCACGTCCGGGCCAAGGAAATCTTGCAGACCGGCCGGCTGGGCAACGTGCTCAGCTTCCGCACCGCGTTCAAGCACCCGGGGCCGGAGGGGTGGAGCGTCGACGCGGCCAAGAGCTGGTTCTTCCGCAAGGACCAGGCCTTCATGGGCGTGACCGGCGACCTCGGCATCCACAAGGCCGACCTGATGCGGTGGCTGCTCGGGCAGGAGTTCACCGAGGTCAGCGGCATGATCACGACGCTCGACAAGCGTGACCCGGAAGGCAACCTGATCGCGCTCGACGACAACGCTTTTCTGACGCTGAAGACCGACGGCGGCGTGATCGGCTCGATGATCCTCTCGTGGACAAACTACGGCCTCGAGGAGAACTACACCGTCCTCTACTGCCAGAACGGCGTGATGTCGCTCGGCACCGACCCGACGTACGGCGTGATCGTCGACTACAAGAACGGCGACCGCGAACTGCACAAGGTCGGCGAGATGGCGACGAACGCCAAACAGGTCGCCAGCGGCGTGATCGACAGCTTCACCAAGAGCATCCTCGGGGGGAAGGCCCCGGAGATCGACGGCGTCGAAGGGTACAAGAGCCTCGACGTGATCCTGACGGCGCAGGACGCCGCCAAGCAGGCGAAGGTCATCAAGATTGACGCATGACCACGAAGGTGCGAAGACACGACGAAGACGAACTGGCGGGCCGCGAGGCTCGCCGGTTCTCTTTCGGTGAGGCCGCTTCAGCGGCTGGGTCTTCAATTCTGTAGGGCGTGCCTGTTACACGACCGTTGCGCCGCCGCACCCGCCCCGCGCTTTATACTGCCGGCGATGCGGACCTTCCTCGTGCTGCTCGCATCGGTACTTGCTGCCGTTCCTGCCGCAGCACAGGGCCCGCCCGCGCCGGCCGCCGCGGTGATCGCGGACTACCTCAAGCTGCCGATGCCGGGCGGGGACGAGTTCGGCGAGTTCCGCACCGAGCGGCTCCGTGCGCTCGACCGCCTGCAGCAGTCGCCCGACGACGTGCCGGCTGCGATCGCCAAGGCGCTGCCGACGATCCCGGACGCCCGCCGGCGCGAGGAGTTGATCGAGGCGCTGCGGCACTTCCCGACCCGCGCGGCGGCCGACGTGTGCGTCGCCGCGCTCGCGGACGAGTCGCACGAGGTGCGCGGGCAGGCGATCCAGCGGCTGCGGCTGTTCGCGCGGCGCGCGGAGCGGTCGGGTCCGGCGCGGGACCTGCGGGGGCCGCCGGCGCGGCGGCCGCAGGTCGAGGGGTTGCTGCCGCACCTGATCAAGGCGGCGGACGATCCGCACCCGGCGAACCGGACGTTCGCGTTCTACGCCCTCGCCGACACGCTCGAGCCGGCCGCGGCCTCGCGGCTGCGCGGCGGGTTGAAGGACGTTGACGCCGACGTTCGGTTCAATGCGGCCGCCCTGCTCAGCGAGTTCGATGACGCGTCGGCCCTGCCCGAGTTGAAGGCGCAGCTCGCGCGGCTGCTCGAGGCGAAGCGCAACCAAGACGGGATGCGGTTCCTGACGACCGGGAGGCTGGTCGCATCGTTCGAGCGGTTGACCGGGAAGAGTTTCGGCCGGGCGCCGATGAACCCGATGCTGTCGTCGGACAGCCGGCAGGCCCCGAAGCTGGAGGCCGAGCACGATCGTTTGCTCGAGGCGTGGGCGGGGTGGTGGGCTTGGGAGCCGGGGAAGCAGGCGCGGTGAGCCAGTCGGCCCGGGTCGGCCGGTGATGAAAAAGGCGCCCACGTCGTCGTGGGCAGTGCAGAGGGGGCACCGTCGCAACACCTCCGCCGACGTTGTAGACGGTGAGGCGGGGCGAGTGTTTCGCGAAATTGCCGCGGCCCGTGCGGGGCGGGTTGAATCGGCACGCCGGGGGCGGGAGACTGGGGCGATGGCGGGATTGACCGACGAACAGCGCCCCCTGCTGCTGGCGGTGATCGACCGGGTGCTGCCGGCCGAGCGGTTCCCCGGGGCGCCGCAGGACGCGGTGGTGGCGACCCTCGAGCGGCGGCTGGCGGGGGGTGACCTGGCGGGACAGGCGGAGCCGCTGGCGCGGTGGCTGGCGTGGCTGGACGCGGAGTCGTTCGGCGTGTTCGGGTACGACTTCCTCTCGTTGCACGCCGGGACGCGGGACGAGCTGCTGGATCGGCTGGAGGCGGAGAACATCCGCACGCATTGGACGGTCGAGCCGGTCGAGTTCTACGGGCAGCTGCTGGAGTGGGTCGCGGCGGCGTACGCGGAAGCGACGGGCGGCGGGGACGACGGGGGCGCGGGCGCCGCGAAGGACTAGAATGACGACGACGCAATGACCTCGGCCGGCTTTCGCCTGAGGCATCTGCCGATGGCGCTGCTGACGCTGGCGATCCCGCTGATGTTCGCCGGGGGCGGGGCGTGGCTGCTGGCTGCCGCGGGGCCGCGGGTGGTCGAGGGGGTGCGGGCGCGGTCCTGGCCGCCGGCGGCCGGGCGGATCGTGGAGGCGCGGATCGAGCCGATGCCGGGGGCGGCGGAACACGGGAGCAACCGGAAGGCGTGGTTCGGCGTGCCGGTCGTGTACGAGTACAGCGTCAACGGGCGGACGTTCCGCAACGACCGCTACGCGCTGGCGACCGCGTATCACCAAAGCTACGACGCCCGGCGGATCGCCGAGGGGTGGCGGCCGGGGCTGGCGGTCACGGTGTACCACGACCCGGGCGACCCGGCGCGGAGCCTGATCGACCGGCGGATCGGCGGCGGGACGTGGGCGATGGTCGGGCTGGGTCTGCCGCTGGCGGCGCTGGGCGGGCTCATGCTCGTCGGCTTCGCGCGGGGCGTGCGGCGCGGCGGGTGGGGGGACGAGCGGCCGGCGGCGTGACCCTGCCCCCACCGGGGCCGCCTTGCTTCAATTGCCGTTTCGCGTAAGACGCTCCTCATGAAGGTGAAGATGCTCGACCTCCGGGCCCAGTACCTCCCGCTCCGCGGGGAGGTCCGCCGCGTCCTCGACGAGGTCTGCGACGCCCAGGACTTCGTCCTCGGCCCGCGCGTCGAGAAGTTCGAGCAGAACCTGGCCGCGTACTGCGGCACGCGGCACGCGATCGGCGTCTCGTCCGGCACCGACGCGCTCCTCTGCTCGCTGATGGCCTTGGACGTCGGCCCGGGGGACGAGGTGATCTGCCCGGCGTTCACGTTCTTCGCGACCGCCGGCTCGATCGCCCGCGTCGGCGCGACGCCGGTCTTCGTCGACGTCGACCCGGCCACGTTCAACATCGACGTTGCCGACGTGCGGCGCAAGCTGACGGCGAGGACCAGGGCGATCATGCCCGTGCACCTGTTCGGCCAGCTCGCGGACATGGACGCGATCAACGCGGTCGCCGCCGAGCGGAACATCCCGGTCATCGAGGACGCCGCCCAGGCGATCGGCGCGAAGCGGAACGGCAAGCCGGCGTGCGCGCACGGCCTGCTGGGCTGTCTGTCGTTCTACCCGACGAAGAACCTCGGCGGGTTCGGCGACGGCGGCGCGATCTGCACCGACGACGACGCGCTGGCCGACAAGATCCGCCTGCTCCGCGTCCACGGCTCGGGCACCCGCACCTACTACCACAAGTTCATCGGCGGCATGTTCCGCCTGGGCGCGATCCAGGCGGCGGTGCTCGACATCAAGCTGCGGCACCTGGACGGCTGGCACGAGGGGCGCCGCCGCAACGCCGCGGTGTACGACCGCCTGCTGGCCGGGTCGAACGTGGTCACGCCCCGGATCGACAAAGGCAACTGGAGCATTTACAACCAGTACGTGGTGCGGGTGAAGGATCGCGACGCGGTGAAGTCGAGGATGGCCGACGCCGGCGTCGGCTCGGCGGTCTACTACCCGGTCCCGCTGCACTTGCAGGAGTGCTTCGCCTACCTCGGCCACAAGGCCGGGGATTTCCCGGAGAGCGAGCGGGCGTGCGCGGAGGTGCTCGCGCTGCCGATCTACCCGGAGCTCAAGGAAGAGGAAGTGCGGCACGTGGCGAACGCCCTGCTCGAAGCGACGGCGTGACCCGCGTCATTGTGGTGCGGGCGTCCCGCCGGCCTCCGCCTCCGTAGCTTGCACTTCAGCACACAGGACTTCAGACGCAACGAAGGCCGTGTGCTGAAGCATACGCTACGAAAGAAAACTGAAGACCCAGCCGCTGAAGCGGCCTCGCCGAGGGGCGATGCGATTACCGATCCGGATCCCCCTTCGCCTTAACCTCCTCCCACGTCGCCCCGAGATCGGCGACGCGGTCCGCCAACTCCGACACGATCTTGTCCAGCTTGCGCACCGGGTCGTCCGGCCGCTGCGCGGTCGGCGCGTCCGGGTTCTCGCCGCCGCCGCCGACGCCGCCGTCGGCGCAGTCCGGCGGTCGCGACGGCACGATGGCCGCCGGCGTGTGTTCGCGCACCTCCGCCTCCGGCGCGGGCAGGCCGCCGACGGCCAGGTCCAGCTCGATCACGTTCGCCAGCGGGATCGCCGTGAACCCGCCGCCCGCCAGTTGCTCGGCCTCCGGCGACGGCGCGTCCGCGGCGGCCCGCACGGCGGCGTCGATCACCCCGACCGGACGGTCGCCCGTCCGAAGCGGGACGAGCTGTTCCGGGTCGGCGTCGGCGGCGGGGTTGGCGACGGCGTCCGCGACGACCACGGCATCGGCGGAGGCGGGTGCGATCTCCGCGATCTGGGCCGCCGGCGCTTCGGGCGCTTCGGCCGCTGGCACCTCGGCCACTTGGGCGGCCGGCGCAGCCAACTGCTCCGCCGCGGACGTCCCGTACAAGGTCGGCGGCTCCGCCGGATCGTCGGCTGGCGTGGGGTCGATCGCGATCGGCTGGTCGTCGTCGTCGTCGGGGCGGTGGGTCGGGACGGCGATGATCTCCGCCAGGTTCACGACCGGCTCTTCGTCGTCGCCGTTCGGCGGCGCGCGCAGGGTGCGCACGGGCTCGTGCGGGTCGTCGTCGTCCGCGGGCAGGATGTCGTCGAACGGCGACGGCGCCGCCACGTCCGCCTCGACCAGGTCGGCGTCCGGCATCTGAATTGGCGCCGGGGAGTCGGTGTTCATCGCGTCCAGCGACAACTCGTCGACGCGATCCGCCTCCGCCTCGTCGGGCGCCCGGACCGCGCCCGCGGCGCCTTCGACGCTGTAGCGGATCCGCGTGCGGCCGACGCGCAGCTCGTCGCCCGGCCGCAATTCCTCCTGGTGAATCTTTCGGCCGTTCACGAGCGTCCCGGCGGCCGACGTCAGGTCGCGGACGAACCGCTTGCCGTCGATCTCGAACACGACCGCGTGCACGGGCGACGCGCCGTCGTCGTCCGCCGGGAGCGCCAGTTCGCACTCCTCGCGGCGGCCGATCAGCACCGCCCGCCCGTCGAGCGGCACCGGCGGCGCGCCGGCGCGGTCAGGCTCCAGGTACGCCGCGGGCCCGCGCGCGCCGGGGGCCCCAGTGCCGTCGCGGCTGGTGAACCCGGACGCACACTTCAGTGCGTACGGCCCGACCTTAACCACATCGCCCGGCCCGAGTTCGGATTCGCGAACCGGTTCGCCGTTGACGAACAGGCGGTTGCGGCTGGCGAGGTCACGGATGTACACGCCGTCGCGTTCACGGACGATCAGCGCGTGCAGTTTGCTGACCTGTTTGGACGCGAGCGGGAGGTGCACGCCCCACCGCCGGCCGATCACGCAGACGGCCTTGGTGAGGGCGACCGGTGCGCGGACGGCGGTGTCGCCGGCGATTTTCAGGACGGGGAAGAACTGGGTCACCGCATGTTTCGACGAGAACTGCACCGGCATCGGTCCTCCTTCTCAAGACGTGTCGGTGCGCGGCAAGATAGGTTGACGTGTGAACCGGGGTCAACGGCTAATGCCCGTTAAGAACGGCCCAGCCCGCCCCAATTAACTGCTACTCAGGCTTGGGTGAGATAGCAATCGCGGTTGCTCGCCGCCGATAACGCCGTCTGTTTCACTTCTACAGCCGCCCCCCCGGCCGGGCCGATACTTCCGGTAATGTGAGTGAAGCCAACTCCCCCGCCCCCATCGCGACTCCCGCCGACGCCCTCGACCAGCAACTGCAACTGATGCAGCGGCAGCTCGACTCCCTGCGCGACCAGCTGACCGAGTCCCAGCGCCTCGCAACGATCGGCACGATCGCCGCGGTCATCGCGCACGAGTTCAACAACCTGCTGACCCCGATCGTCAGCTACAGCCAGTTCGCGCTCTCGTCCGTCGAGAGCGGCAAGCCGGACATGGAGCTGGTCAAGAAGGCGCTGTCGAAGTCCTACGGGGCGAGCACGAAGGCTGGCAAGATCTGCCAGAGCATGCTCGGGCTGGCGCGCGGGCAGACGGCGGCGACGCAGGTGTCGGTGCAGGAACTCGTCGAAGAGGTGCTGCTGGTCATGGCCCGGGACCCGCAGAAGGACGGCCTGGCGCTCCGCGTGCAGGTCCAGCCGGGCCTGCAGGTCAGCGGCGACCCGGTCCAGCTCGAACAGGTGCTGCTGAACCTCCTGATCAACGCGCGGCAGGCGATGCTGGGGAGCCGCAGCGGGAGTGGGTCGATCACGATCAAGGCGGCCGAGGTCGAGGGGGAGCCGAGCGTCCGGATCCAGGTGATCGATACCGGCCCGGGCATCCCGGAGAAGCTGCTTCCCAAAATTTTCCAACCGTTCTTCACCACTAAGGGCACCGCGAAGAAGGGCGAGAGCAAGGGCACCGGCCTGGGCCTGGCGATCTGCAAGGAGATCGTCGAGGCCCACAGGGGTCGGATCGACGTGACCAGCGTCGTCGGCAAGGGCACGACGTTCTGCGTCGTGCTGCCGAAGGCGGAATGACCGGTCAGCCCGGCCGCGCGTTCTTGCGAGGGCGGTCCAGCTCCCGCGCGACGTTCGACAGGCGCTGGTGGGCGAACTCGCAGGCGTAGTCGACACGGATCGTGCGCCGGTAGGCGTCGATCTTCGCCACCGGGTCGGCCGTCGAATCGGCCGCGGCCAGGAACGGGGCGGCCAACTGCTCCCACAGGGCCATGACCTCGGCGTAGGTCTGCGTGGTTCCCTTCCGGCTCCCCTGCGGCAGCTCGGCTTCCGACACGACGATGCAGTGGGCGGGCAGCTTGGCAACCAGCTCGTCGATCGACCAGGCGCGGTCGGCGGCTGGGAGGGCGACGTCCTCGGTCGGCACGATCACGACGGCCTTGCCCGCCCCGATGGGGTACGCGGCGGCGAGGAACGTTTCGACGTAAAGCCCGTTCTGCGCCGCCAGCCGCCGGACGCCCAGCGCCGGTTCGACCGACCCCCATCCGGCGACGAGCAACTGCCCGTGCGGGTAATTCTGCACCACGTGAACCGGGTCGATCCGGTCGGCGGCTCCCTCGGCGACGAGGTCGAGGGCGATCACGCCCTCCCCGCACCGCTGGCGGCGCTGGCGGCGGGCCTCCTGGAGCGGCATGTAGGCGCGGGCGAGGGTGTCCCAGTCTTGCGCATCCCACGCGGCCCGCTCGGCGTCGGCCAGCGCCCGCTCGGCCTCCCAGTAGCGGGTCTCCATCAGCAGCGCCTGCCCGCGCTCGCACAACTCCTGGAGGTCGGTCTGATCCATGCGGCCGATTGTTAGGCCCCCGGGCCGGAGGGTCAACGTCGGCGGACGGGCGCGGGCGTAACGTCCGGCGGGGCCGACGCTATAATTGGGTGACCCGGGACGTCCGCCCGGCATCCAAACCCACGGAGCCACCGCTCATGAACCGACTCGCCTCGTCCGCCGTCGCCGCCGCGTTCTGCCTCGCCGCGTTCGCGTGCGAGCGTTCGACCGTCACCGCCGCCGAGAAGGACAAGCCGGTGGAGAAGCCCGCCGCCGCCGCGCCGGGCGCGCCGGCCCCGACCCCGCCCGTCGCCGCGGCCGCCGCCAAGGACGAGGTCGGGAAGGTGGTGAAGTCGGACGAAGAGTGGAAGAAGCAGTTGACCCCGCAGCAGTACCACGTGCTCCGCGAGAAGGGGACCGAGCGGGCACGCTCGGGCGAGTACGACAAGCTGTACGACCCCGGCGTCTACGCCTGCGCCGGGTGCGGGCTGGAGCTGTTCTCGTCGGAGACGAAGTTCGACTCGAAGACCGGCTGGCCGAGCTTCTGGGCCCCGATCAAGCCGTCGGCGGTGAAGGACGTCGAGGACAAGTCGCACGGGATGGTACGGACCGAGACGGTCTGCGCCCGGTGCGACGGTCATCTCGGCCACGTATTCAACGACGGCCCCAAGCCCACCGGCCTGCGGTACTGCATGAACTCCGCCGCCCTGAAGTTCACGCCGGCGAAGGAGAAGAAGTAGGCGGCCAGTACGGATCCAGATCACTGCCGGGCGTCCCATTCGCGTGGGACGCTCGCCGTCGTTTCGGCGCGCCCGCGCCCGAACGCAAGTCGCCCCTGCCGCCGGCCGATGAGACCAGCGGCGAGGGGAACACCGCCACAACAGCCCGAGCCCGCGGCGTGGGTGCCGCGGGCTCGCGGTCTTTCTGCGGCCGCGCGGGTTAACACCCGCCGCCGGCTCGCCGATGGGACCGCACATGGAACACGCCACCCGGCTCGCCAACCTGTACCGCCTCGTGATCGAGCGGGAGGATCAGACGTTCGCGATCGCCGTCGCCGAGCTGCCGGACGTCCGGACGCGGGCGGCGCGGGTGGACGCGGCGGTCGAAGCCGTCCGCGCGTCGACCGTCGTCGCGCTGCGGCCGCTGATCGACGACGGCATCGCCCCGACCCCCGTCCGAGAGATGGAGGGGGCGATCGGCGCGTGGGTCAGCGAGATCGAGTTGCTGCCGGGCGGTGAGCCCGCCGCGGCCGACGTCGAGAAGCCGTCGCCCGCCGCGCTGCGCGCGATCTCGCAGTGGACGGCCGAGCGGTACCGGATCGTGCTGGAGCAGGCGGCGGACGGGGCGTTCGTCGCGGCCGGGGTGGAACTGCCCGAGATCATCGCGCAAGGCGCGACGCCGGGCGCCGCGGTGGACGAGGCGACCCGGAGGCTGGCGGAGGCGGCGTACGCGCTGCTGGACGCCGGCCGGGTGCCGCCCGAGCCGCTGCGCGACGTCGAGGCCCGGCGGGTGGTGGCCCCAAAGCCCCGGGCGTGGGCGCGCGTGGCGTAAGCCAGACCCCACCACGCCGCAACCGCGATGGCGGTTCCTTCACCGCACCGTCACGAACCCCGCATAGCAGGCCACGTCCTGCGCCGGCCCGCTGAACCCGCCGGCGGCGCGTCCGGGCTCGGCGAACCCCCGCCCGAACAGAAACCCGCTGGAGTTGCCGGCGACGCCCGCCCCCGACGCGCCGGTCAGGTCGCCGCCCGGCGCGAGCTCCCACAGCCCCTCCGTCGCGTCGATCGCCGAACCGAGCTGGTAAACGTGCGCCCCCACGGCCGGGTCGTCGTCGGCCACGATCAGGTACGCCCCCGGCGCCGCGGCGGCGGTCGCGTCACCCGCCGCGCCGCCCGCCAGCCGTACGCGGTCGGGTCCTCCACCAACCCCCTTCTCCAACCGCACGCCGACGGGCCGCGGCGACAAGTTCGACCCGAGGCCGGTCGCGTCGTCGGGGTCGGCGGCGAGGTCGGCTCCCGTGAACGCGTCCGTCGCCCGGGCGCGTACGGCGACGACGTACACCTGCGCCACGGCCCCGCCGCCCCGGCGGTAGAGCGCGACCCACGCGTACCGCGGGTCGGCGGCGGAGATGCGGTCGCCGAGCTCCCCGTCGGGGTCGAAGACCGATAGCGCGCCGTTGTTCTCCGGCATCGTCTCGTCGCTCGCGTCCGCCTGGAGCGCCGCCAGCGCCGACCGGGCGACGTTGGCCCCGACCGACTCCTCGGCCGTCCACTGCGTCTGGCGGATTGTGACCGGGAGCATCGCCGCGAACATCACGAAGCCGACGCCGAGCAACGTAACGGCGAACATCACCTCGACGAACGAGAAGCCGCGGCGGCGAGAGCCGAACGTTCGGCGGATCATCATGACGCGTTCTCCCCAGTGCCCCCTCCGGCGAATCGACGCGCGGCGCCGCGCCCGGGGCGGGGCGCGACGCTCGCGCGCGTCTTGCAGGCCGGTTCCGTGCGGGCGGGGGGCGTCGCCGCGCCCGCACGGGTCACGCGTCAGACGACGACGAACGGCGACACCGTCGCCAGCACCTTGTCCGGCGCGAGCGGGGTGTCGCGGCCGTCGTTCTGGTTCGGCAGCGGCGCGACCGTGTTCGACGCGCGGAACAGGGTGTTCAGCACCGACGCGAACACCGCCGTGTGCCGCGCCTCGGTGCCCAAGATCGCCGCGGCGACCGGGATGTACGGCGAGTCGTCGGAGTCGAAGAACGGGATCGCACCAAGGTATGCCTGCACGCCCAGGCTCTCGGCCGTCAGCAGCAGGTCGCCGACCTGCTTGCGGTTCAGCCCCTGCATGCCGAAGTCGTAGCGGAACTGCGGGATGACCGGGCCGCCCGCGGCCGTGATCGCCGACCGCAGGAAGTCGCGGTGCTCGGCCTCGACGCGGCCGAACTCGATCGTGAACTTCACGTCCGGCTGGTCCGCGCCGAGGTTCAGGCCGTTGATCTTCGTCCCCAGCCGGTTCGTGCCGCCGCCGGTCAGGCGGGCGAGCGCCTGCGCGTACAGGTCGGCCTCGAGGTCCTCGAGCGCCAGCGCGTAGTTGAGCACCTTGATGTCGCCGGCGCCGGGGATGTCGGCGAAAGTCAGCGCCGGGCTGACGCGCTTCACGCCGCGGCGGCGCTTGGCGAGGGCGGTGTCGGGCGTAAACAGCGCCGCGGCGCCGGCGAGGGCGGCGGCGGCCATCACCGCGCGGCGGCCGCTCGGTGCGTCGAGGGCGGCGGTCGTGATCTCTCGGGTCGGGGTCATGGAAGAATCTCCTTCACCGGGCCGGGCGGGTCCCGCGCGGCCGCGGGGGGCGGGGCGTGTTAGTTGAAGTAGGTCGACGACGCGGCTTGAATCACGGTGGCGGGCTCCAGGAACTTCTCGAACGTCTGCTCGCTCGGCGGGCCGGCGACGACCTCCTTGTCGCCCGCGAGCCGCGTCGGGCCGATCGGCTCGTTCAACACGAGGTGAATCGCCGCGCTGTGGCGGGCCTCGGTCGAGTAGATCGTGCCGGCAACCTGGATCGTGGGGAGGTCGGTCAGGAACCCGGCCGCCCCGAGGTACGCGCGGACGCCGACCTCCTCGAGCGGGATGATCTGCTGGAGGATGCCTTTCAAGGTGTTCGGCAGGGCGGCGGGGAACTTATACCCGCCCGGGTTCGCGCCGACCGGCGTCCCGCCGCCCGCCCGGATCGCGGCGATCAGGAAGTCGCGGTGGGCCGCCTCGACGTACGCGAACTGCCGCAGGTACGCGAACCCCGCGTCGACCTCGGCCTGGCAGCGCAGACCGTCCGGCACCGCGAGCCGGTAGTTGCGCTGGTTGGCCTCCAGCGGCGCCGAGAGCGGGCGGCCGGTCGCCTTGTTGAGCGCCTGGCGGTACAAGTCGGCCTCGAGCCGCTCGAGGACGAGCGCGAAGTTCAGGACGATCTCGTTGTTGCTGCCGCCCGGAATGCCGGGGAACGCCGCCTGCGCGCTCCCCTCGACCCCACGCTTCACGCCGCCTTTCCGCTTGGCCTTGGTCTTGCCGGACACGGCGTGTGCCGCGCCCGGGGCGGCGAGCAGCGCGACGGCGGCGGCGCCGAGGCCGGCCGCGGACATGCGACACAGGAACGCGCGCCGACTCTGGGCGTCGCGCGTGATGCGCTCGAACTCGGTCATGGGCTTCCTTCCTTGGCGCGGGCCCGCCCGGAGAAGCGCGCGGGGCGCCTGCGAGAAGTGACGGATCGGGGCCGCGGTTCACCGGCGGCCGCGTGTGACGACCGATACGCAGCCGCCGCCGAGTCGGATGCCGGAAATCCGGCGAACGTCGGAATCGCAGGAAAGCACGCGTCTGAACGTTCGAGGGCGGGCGGACGGCGCGCGGGGGTGTCGCGAAGGCGGTGCCGCCGTACCGGCCCCGGCGGCGCGGCGGCATCTCGCGGCACGCGGCGCAAATCCGGGCGACCGCGATGCATCCGGTTGCCGCCGCCGGACGTATCGGTCGGCGACGCGCCTCGACGACCGGCGGCGGCCCGCCCTATAGTGGCGGGCGGCATTTCGGCGGTCCCGGATTCGATTCGACGTGACGACCATACGAGGCGCGAGAGGCTGATGCCGGACGACCCGGACATGGACGACGTCCGCCTGATGGAGGGCGTGGCCGCGCGCGACCCGTCCGCGCTCCGGGCGCTGCACGCGCGGCACGCCGGCGGCATGTTCGCCGTCTGCCTCCGCGTCCTCCGCGACCGCGCGGACGCCGAGGACGTGCTCGCCGACGTGTTCGCCGAACTGTGGCAGCGCGGCGAGCGGTTCGACCCGTCCCGCGGGGCGGTCACCGCGTACCTGCTCGGCGTCACGCGCAGCCGCTGCCTCGACCGCCTCCGCCGCCGCCGCCGCGACCGCGCGGCGTCCGACGGCGCCGCGGCGACGCTCGCCGCGCCGGCCGGCCCGCGCGGCGAGGGCCCGCACGCCCGGTGGGCGATGGGCGGCGGCGCGGCGGCGGTCGCCGGTGACCCCGCGCGGGTCGCCGAGGTCGGCGAGGCACGCGGCCGCGTCCGCGACGCGCTCCGGTCGCTCAACGCCGACCAGCGCGCCGCGATCGACCTAGCGTACTACGACGGGATGAGTCACACCGAGATCGCCCGCCACCTCGGCGAGCCGCTCGGGACGATCAAGGCGCGCATCCGCCAGGGCCTGATCCGCCTGCGCGACGTGCTCCGGAACGCTCACAAGGGGGAGGACGCGCTATGACCTGCGACGAGCGCAAAGACCTCTTCCTCGACTACGCGCTGGGCGCGCTCGACGCCGACGACCCCGCACGCGCGGAGCTCGAGCGGCACCTGCGCACCGGCTGCCCGGCCTGCGCGGGCCACCTGGCCGAGGCGCGGGCGCTCGTCGGGCAGATCCCGGCGGGGCTGGAACGCGTCGCGCCGCCGGCGGACCACTTCGACCGCGTGCTCGACCGGATCGGGCGCGGTGGCGCGGCGGGCGTCGTTCCGATCGCGCCGCCCGTTCGTCCCCCTGCCCCGACAGGCCCGACCCGCGACGGCCGGAACGCCGGTGGCTGGTGGCGCACCCTGGGGACGGCGGCTGTCGCGGCGGGCCTCGCGGTCGCGGTCACCGTGCCGGTCGTGCGGTCGCGGCACGGGGCCGACGTCGAGCGGCGGCTGATCGACAGCGAGGCCGAGATCCGCGAGCTCCGGTTCGCCGTCGAGAACGCCAACCAGCAGATCCGGCAGGTGCGCGGCGGCGCGGTGCGGCTGATCACGCTCAAGGGGGCGGGCCCACAGCCGAACGCGAAAGGCTTGGCGATCTGGGAGCCCAGGCGGTCCCTCTGGGTCGTCCACACGCTCGACCTGAAACGGCTGCCGGAGGGGCGGGCCTACCAGCTCTGGTACTCGCTGGCGGACGGCCGGAAGGTGCCCCCGCAAACGATCGACAAGGCGACCGCGGTGTTCAACACCGATGCCGCCAAGGGCGAGGCGTGGCTGATCACGATCGTGCCGCCCGAACTCGCGCCGCAGCTGATCGGCTTCGCCATCTCCGACGAACCGCCCGGCGGGTCGCCCGCGCCGACCGGCACCGTTCACGCGGTCGGCGTGCCGGAGAACTTCTGATCCCGCGCGCGGGGCCGAGCCCCCCTTGCGCAGGCGGTCAGCCTGAGGGGGTTTCAACGACCGAACGATCCGGCCCCGAGCGACGGAGCCTGTCGCTCGGGGCCGAACTATTCGCAAGCCGAGATGACGAAAGCGGGCCTTCCCGGACCCGGAGCGCGCGACGCTACTGCAAATTCGAGATCCGCCCCCGCAGCGCGACGACCGCCGCGCGCCACCGCGCCGTCGTCTCGGTCGCCTCGTACGTGAGGATGTCGTTCAGCAGCACGAAGTCGCGGTTCTCAAGCGCCCCCCGGATCTGGCGGAGCTGCCCGGCGAACTGCCCGACCATCTCGGTCAGCGGTCGCCCGTCGATGCGGACGGACTCCAGGTCCACCTTCATCAGTTGGGCCGTCTTCAGCACCGACTCCTGCGCGTTCTGCCAGGTCGAGAAGCACCCGCTCAGCCGCCCCATTGCCGTCTGGTTCTGCCCACGGGCGATCAGGTCGGACGCCTCGCACCGCAGGCGGTCGGCCTCAGCGAGTTGGGCGTCGACCTCCCCCAGCGCGTCGAGCGCGAGCTCGCGCGGGTCCGCCGTCTCGATGAACAGCGTGTGCCGGTCGAGCGGCAGCTTCCGCACCGACCCCATCTGTGTCAGGTCCGGCTCCTGCCCGTCGATCAGCACGTGCACGACCAGCCGGTTGTCCCGCTGCAGGTGGACGAGCAGCTGCCCGATCGTCTGAAGCCCGATTTGTTCCGCGGCGAGCGGCTGGCGATCGACCGTGACCGACATACGACAACTCCGGTTCGTCCTAAGCCCCTCTCGAAGGCATATCGGTCGGGCGGCGGCGGGAACGTGAATTCAGTCCGATAAACGCCCCCGAACCGTGAACGCGCGAATCGCGAGGAGGCCATGCCGGGACCGCCTCGCGTCTACACGTTTCGCGGCCTCACTCCTCCGACTCCCAACTCGCCTGCGGCGCCGGCTTCGGCCGGGACGCCAGGTGCCGCGCCACGTGGTCGAGGAACGCGCGGGCGTCGGCGGGGGGGCCGTCACCGTGGTTGCGGTGGGCGGACTCGTCCCACTCGCAGAAGACCGTGCGGAGCGAGCCGTCGGACGAGACGCCCAGCTCCAACGTGAAGTAGTAGGCCTCCGGCTCGGGCGGCGGCTTGGCGGGCTCGGCCAGCTCGTGGTTCAGGACGACCGCGACGAAGTGCGCCTCGGTCGCCGCCTGCGGCTCGGGCATCCGGATCAGCGCCGCGGGCCGCCCGGCGACGCGGGCGGGGACCGCCTCCAGCCCGGTCGGCGGCACGTACTCGGCGGACGCGGCGGTGTCGGCGACCCCGCCCTGCTGCGGCCGCGGTCGTTGCTGCCGCCCTTGGACGCCCACGTCCTTCCCGACCGCGTCCCACATGTCGGCCAGGAACGTCTCGGCCTCCGGGGCCGCCATCGCGATCACGAGCCGCTCCGGGTCCTCGAACGCGACCCCCTTGATCGCGACGTGGGCGAAGTAGTAGTGCTGGGCCCGGGGGGAGAGCGTGCCGTCGGTCAGGCGGGCGCGGATCGCGCGGGTCTGGGCGGCGCGCCGGCGCGACCAGCCGCGGGCTCCGGCCCAGGCCGCCAGCAACAGCCCCAGCGCCACAAACGTCCAGATCCACCGCCAGGTCCAGGGGTCGTTCGCAAGGGCGGGCATAGCGGAGCCTCCGGCTGCAGGCACGCGCGTGAACGGCGAGCGGGCCGGCGTATTGTACCCGCCCGCAACCCGAAATGTCTGCGGGGATTGGGAACCGAAGCGGGCGGGTTCCCCATCAGGGAACCCGCCCGCCGCGTCGTCCGCACACCCCGACCGCGATCGCGCCGCTGGTCACACGTCGAGGTTCTTCACCTCGAGCGCGTGGTCCTCGATGAACTGCCGCCGCCGCTCGACGTCCTCGCCCATCAGCACGGTGAACAGCCGCTCGGCCTCGCCGGCCTCCTCGAGCGTGACCCGCAGCAGCGTCCGCTTGCTCTGGTCCAGCGTCGTCTCCCAGAGCTGCTCGGCATTCATCTCGCCCAGCCCCTTGAACCGCTTGACCTCGATCCCGTGCTTCCCCATGCCGATGACCTCGTCGAGCAGCCGGCCGACGCCCGCGACCTCGACGGTCTTGTCGTCGTTCACCAGTGCGTACTTCGTCGCCATCTTCTCGCCGCTGACCGACTCCTCCTGCGTGAGGAAGTAATCGTCGATCGACAAGTCGTACTGCCCGATCTGCACGAACAGCTTCTCGAGCTCCTTGACCTCGTGCAGCTCGACGATCTTCACCCGCTGGTGCCAGTGGCCGTTGGCGCCGCTGCCGTTCCCGTTCGTCACCCCGGCCGCGGCCGGTGCGGCGGACGCGTCGGGCTCCTCGACGCCCAGCCCGCGCTCCTTAAGCACCTGGTCCCGCTCGGCGGCGTCGTGGGCGTAGACCTCTTCGCCGTCAATGATCAAGCGGAACTGCGGGAGCTTGCCGTCGGACTCCCGCCGTTGCGTTAGGAAGTCGGCGAAGTCGATGCCCCGACGCTGGATGACCCGCACCTGCTCTTGCAGCTTGCCCAGCACGTCCACCACCGCCCGCAGCTCGTCCCCGGTGATGCTCCGCACGTCCTTGCCCGTCTCCGGGTCGCGGACGACCAGCGTCGTGCCCTCCATCCCAAGGTTGGCCGAGATCTCCCGCATCGCCCGGTCGTTCAGCACGTAATCGACCTTCTTCCGCCGCGTGACCTGGTACAGCGGCGGCTGCGCCACGTAAACCCGCCCCGCCCGGATCAACTCCTGCATGTGCCGAAAGAAGAACGTCAGCAAAAGCGTGCGAATGTGACTGCCGTCGACGTCGGCGTCCGTCATGATGATGATCTTGCCGTACCGCCGCTTTTCGAGGTTGAAGTCGTCGCGGATGCCGCACCCGAGCGCCTGAATGATCGTGCGGATTTCCTCGTGCCCGAGCATCTTGACCAAGTTGGCCTTCTCGACGTTCAGGATCTTACCCTTGAGGCCGAGGATCGCCTGGATGTTCGAGTCGCGCCCCTGCTTGGCCGAGCCGCCTGCGGAGTCGCCCTCGACCAGGAACAGCTCGGTGTCCTCGTTGCTCTTGCTGCGGCAGTCGGAGAGCTTGCCGGGCAGGCCGCCCCCCTCGAGGCTGCTCTTGCGGCGGGTCAGTTCGCGGGCCTTGCGGGCGGCCTCGCGGGCCTCGGCGGCGAGCATCCCCTTCTCGAAGATAGCTTTGGCCTCCTTCGGGTTCTCCTCGAGGAACCGGCCGAGCTTCTCGCTGACCGACGACGACACGAACCCCTCGATCTCCGGGTTCAGCAGCTTGTCCTTCGTCTGACTTTCGAAGCTCGGCTCGGGCAGCTTCACGCTGATCACCGCGATCAGCCCTTCCCGGAGGTCGTCGCCGCTCGGGCGGGTCTCCTTGATCCAGCCGGCGTTCTCGGCGTGGCGGTTGATCGTGCCGGTCAGCGCGGTCTTGAACCCGCTGAGGTGCGTGCCGCCGATGTGGTTGTTGATGTTGTTCGCGAACGTCAACATCGTCTCGTTGTATCCGTCGTTGTACTGGAGCGCGACCTCCATCTCGAACCGGTTCTCCGGGTCTTCCTTCTTGAACGAGATCACGTCGTGCAGGACGTTCTTGCCCTCGTTAAGGTGCTTGACGTACTCGACCAGCCCGTCGTCGAACTTGTACACCTCGCTCTTGCCCGCCCGCTCGTCGACGAACTCGATCCGCACGCCGCTGTTCAGGTAAGCCAGCTCGCGCAGCCGCTGGGCGAGCGTGGTCTGGAGGAAGTTCGTGTCCGGGAACAGCGTGGGGTCGGGCTTGAACGTGACCTTCGTGCCCGACTTGGTGCTCTTGCCGATCACCTTGAGGTCGCTGCTCTTGCGGCCGCGGTCGAATTCCATGTGGTGGACCTTGCCGTCGCGGCTGACCTCGACCTCGAGCCACTCCGAGACGAAGTTGACGACCGACGCGCCCACGCCGTGCAGCCCGCCCGACGTCTTGTACGCGCTGTCGGCGTCGTGCTCGAACTTGCCGCCGGTCGCGAGGCTCGCGAAGACCATCTCGACCGCGGGCAGGCCGGTGTCGGGGTGGGTGTCGACCGGGATGCCGCGGCCGTCGTCGGTGACCGTGCACGAGCCGTCGGGGTTGATGCGAACCTCGACGTGCTTGGCGTAGCCGGCGAGGGCCTCGTCGATCGAGTTGTCGACGATCTCGTAGACCAGGTGGTGCAAACCCCGCGGGTTGTACCCGCCGATGTACATGCCCGGGCGGGTACGGACGTGCTCGACGTCGTCGAGCGACTTGATCATGCGGGCGTCGTACCCGCCCCGCTCGGCGGGCGCCGCGGCGGCGTCGTCAGCGGCCGCGGCAGGCGGGGCGGGGGTCTTCGGTGTCTCGTCGGCCATCAAACAGCTCCGTGTAGTGTTACCCAGATCGTCCAAACCGCCGCCCGTGCGCCACCCGTTTCCGAGGGCGTCAGGCGGGTCTGGAATCAGGGCGGTAGCGAGCCCGGGATTATCGCAAAAATCGGGACGAAATGCCACGACGCGACGCGCCGAAAACGGGCGTGAAATCCGCGGGAATTATAGGCGCGCCGGTGGCGTTCGGGTTGCGGATTTACGGGCCGCAGGCGTACGATCGCGGCGTGAAGTACATGGCCGTCCATCGCGCGGTGCTGGGGGTGTGGCTCGCGTTCGCGGGGCTCGCCCGCGCGGCCGACGCCCACGCCCCGAACGACAAGCAGATCCAGGCCGCGATCAACGGGCTCGCCGCCGGCGACCCGCAGCGCCGCGAGGCCGCCGCGCAAACGCTGATCAACTTCGGCGCCGAGGCCCGCCGCGCCCTCTCCGACGCCGCCCAGGACGACCCCGACCCCGAACTCCGCGCCCGGGCGTCAGCGCTGCTCCTGAAGCTGCCGTGGTTCCTGCCGGACGACTCGCCGGCCGTGCGGTCGCTGCTGGAGAAGTACGGGGGGGCATCCGTTGAGCAGCGGCTGGGGATCGTCCGGCAGTTGGCGGATCTCACCCAGCACGGGTACGGCGCCTTGGCCCGGCTGGCGGCCGAGGAGCCGAGCGACGACGTCAAGTGGGCGATCGCTTCGGTCGTCCGGGCGACCCACCGCGACGCGTCGCTGGCACCATTCCGCAAGCTGGACACCGCGACGAGCGAGAGCGCCCCGGTACTGGCGGCGGCGGGGCACGCGTGGCTGCCGAAGGACGTGGCGAAAGGCACCAAGTTGCTGGAACGGGCGCTGGCGCTCGATTTGGAACGCCCGGCGAACGATTTCGGCGAGGTCGAGGCCGCTTATGAGCGGGTCGAGATGCTGGCGCTGCTGAACGGACACTACGACCGCGCCGCCGACCTGCTGCGGGCCCGGGCGCGGCGCGTGGGGGCGGAGGCAGCGCCGACGGAGTCGGACGACGAACCGAGCCGGGCCGTGGTCGATTTGTTCGCGGCGCACGCCAAGTTCGGGCCGCTGAAGGGGTTCGAGGCCGACGTCGCGGCGCACGCGGAGAGCCTTTCGGACCCGCGGGTGCAGTTTGCGCTGGCGAAGATACTGGAGCGGACGGGGCAGCGGGTCCTGGCGGGAGCCGTGGCGCGGGCGGCGTTCCTCGGCGAGTTGGTCTGGATCGAGGGGCGGCTCGCGCAGGGCGACTGGTTGCTCCGCCACGGGTGGCTGGACGAGGCCGAGGGGCAGTTTCGAACCGTGTTCGATCTAGCCGCGGTCCACAGCCTCGACCCCGGCCGGCGGCGGGAGGGGACGCCGGACTTGGACGCGGCCAACGCGAACCTGCGTCTGGCGCAAGTCGCGATCGCGCGGGACGACGACGCCGCCGCCGCCTGGCACCTGCGCGAGGGCTTGGGCCTGCACAAGCAGGGCCGGGGCGTGTTCCGCGGGCCGGCGACGATCGACTCGATCCAACAGGAGATCGAGTGGCACGAGTTGCGGGCCGCGCGGGCGAAGGGCGACCGGGCGACGGTGATGAAGCTGGTCGAACGGTTCGTCGCGTCGCCTCCGACCGAGAGCCCGGACGTCGCGAACGACGTCGTGCCGCTGCTGCGCGACGCCGGACGCGCCGACGAGGCCAAGGCCATGTTCGACCAGGTCTACGCCGCCCTGAAGAACCCGCCTCAGAAGCCCAACCGGGTGGCGGTCGACCCCGACCACCCGATGGCAAAGAACAACCTCGCCTGGCTCTGCGCGCGATGCGGTGAGCGGAAAGACGAGGCGCTGCGCCTGGCGACCGAAGCGAGCGCGGCGATCCCGGACAACTTCGCCTACCTCGACACGCTCGCCGAGGCGAACTACCAGGTCGGCAACTTCGACGAGGCGGTCCGGATCGAGACGCGCGTCGTCGCGGCCCGCCCGAACGACCGGTTCCTGCAAGGGCAGCTCAAGCGGTTCCGCGACGCCGCGGCAGCCGCGAAGTCGAAGTCGAAACAGTGACCAGAGGGGGACGCGCCGTGAGCCGCCATCACCGATCCGCGACCGCCAGCGTGCCCCGACGAAAATGGCCGGTCAGTGCGGTGACGGCGGCCGTCCTACTCGTGACCCTGATCGCGGCCTCGCCGGCACGGGCAGCCGACGACGACCTGGGCCCCCTGCTCACGGCGCTGAGCTCGCCGGAACAGGCGGAGCGCACGAGGGCGGCGGAGCAACTGGCCGCGCTCGGCCCGCGGGCGCGCCCCGCGCTGCTGTCGGCCGTGAACGGCACGGACTCCGCCGCCCGGATGGCGGCGATCCCGCTGCTGCTCCGCCTGCCGTTCGACCGCCCGCAGGACCCTGAGCCGGTCCGCGCGGTGCTGGCGGCGTACGGCCAAGGGGAAACCGCCGCCCGCAAGGCCGCCGTCGCCAAGCTGCTCGTCGACGCGCCACAACAGGCCCCGGCAGTCCTGCTCCGGCTAATGCGCGAGGACCCGTCGGACGACGTGCGGTGGTCAATCCTCAGGCAGTTGCGGCGGTTCACCGGGCGGCCGGACTTCCCGGTCGCGTCCGTGCCGCTCGACCTGCCGCGGCCGCCCAACCTCGCGCTGGCCGGCGTCGCCCTTGAGCGCCGCGACCCGGACCGCGCGATGGCGCTGTTCGAGCGGGCGATCGAAGCGGAGCTGAAGCAGCCGACGCGCGAGCCCGAGATCGTGCTGACGTTCTACGACCTGGCGGCCCAGTACGTCGCCCGCCGGCGGTACGACGACGCCGCCGAGATGCACCGCCGCGGGCACGTGCGCAACCCGGCCGCCCGCATGACGCGCGGCACCGAGACGACCGACCACTTGCAGCAGCTCTTCGTCCTGCACGCGCGGCACGGCCCGCTGAAGGGGTTCGCCGACGACTTGGCCGCGCACGCGGGGCAACTCGCCCGGCCGCACCTGCAGTACGCGGTCGGCCGGGCGTACGAGCGCGCCGGGCAGCGGCCGCACGCCGACGCGATGTACCGGCTGGCGTACCTGGTCACGTGGCACACGCCGCGGGACCGGGCGGACGTCGGCGGGTTCTGCGAGCGGCTCGGGCTGGACGACCAGGCCGAGCAGCAGTACGACGCCGCCGTCGCCGCGGCAAACAACGACCGGAGCATCGAGGCGGTCGACGCGCGGCTCCAGCTCGCGCTGATCGCCGCCCGCCGCGGGCAGGACCTCGTCGCCGCCGAGCGCCTCCGCCGGCTGCTCGAGGGCGACCTCCCGGCGGGGATGAACGTCGAGTGGGACGCGCGCGGCCGGCGCCAGCGGGGCGAAGACGCCCGCCGCCGCCTCGAGGCGGAGATGCACTGGCGGTACCTCCGCCACGCGAAGGCGAAAGACAGCTTCAACTCGATCCGGGCGCATTTAAAAGAGCTGTTGCGACTCCTACCGGACGACGCGGAGATCGCGCTCGACGCCGTCCCGCTGCTGGTCGACCTCGGCCGCGCCGACGACGCCGCCAAACTGTTCGCCCCCGCGTACCAGTCCGCGAAAGCTGAATTGGACGCCCGCCCCACCGACCCGCAACGGATGAACGCGCTCGCGTGGCTGTGCGCCCGGTGCGGGCAGCGGCTGGACGAGGCCCTCAAGCTCGCGACGGCCGCGCTCGCGATCGACCCGGACAACGCCGCCTACCTCGACACCGCCGCCGAGGCCAACTTCCGCCGCGGGAACGTCGACGAGGCGATCGAGCTGGAAACGCGGGCGCTCGAGCTGCGTCCGACGGACCCGTTCATGCGCGACCAGCTCAAGCGGTTCAAGGCCGCGAAGAGGTAGCAGCGCCCGGTCGGGCACGCGGCCCCGCGCGCCGGACTCGGTGTGCCGGCGACGGCCCAGACGCCCGGCGCCCGACCGCGACCGGCGCCGCCCGTGGTCGGGCTCGCGACCATCGCCGATCCTGCGCGTTCGCCGTGGTGACTCGTCGGCCTATAATGCCCCGCATGTTCCGCCTGACCCGCGAGGTGCGCTTCGCGATCAATCCGACCGACGACGCCTCGTCGGTCGGCCGCGCCCCGACGAACTCCTACGCCGGCCACCCGTCCGCCGACGGCCTCGCCCACTACTTCGAACTCGCCGTCACCGTCGCCGGCGACCTGAGTCCGGCGAGCAACTACCTGCTGAACATCAAGGACGTCGACCGGGAGGTGCGCGCCCGCGCGGTCCCGCACGTCGCCGACGTCGTCCGCCGCCGCCCCGAGACGTTTGGCCACGCGACGCTGCTCGAGCTGTTCGACCGCCTCGATCCCGCCTGGCCCGCCGCCCGCCTCGTGGCCCTCCGCCTCGCCGTAACCCCGTTCCTGTCGATCGCCGTCCACGCAACGGAGCGCCCGATGACCCGCCTGTCGCAGAAGTTCGAGTTCTCGGCCAGCCACCGCCTGCACAGCCCGGCCCTGTCCGACGCCGAGAACCGCGCGACTTACGGCAAGTGCAACAACCCGCACGGCCACGGCCACAACTACGAGCTGCAGGTCACGCTGATCGGCACCCCCGACGCCCGCACCGGCCTGCTGGTGGACGTCCCCGCGTTCGAACGCACGGTCGCCGAGACGGTCGTCAACCGGTTCGACCATAAGAACCTGAACGCCGAGCTCCCGGAGTTCGCCGACCTGATCCCGAGCGTCGAGAACATCGCGCGCGTGATCCACGGGCTGCTCAAGCCCGCGCTAACGTCGGGGAGCACGCGGCTCGCGAGCGTGACGGTCTGGGAGACGCCCAAGACGTGGTGCGAGTACGGGGAAGGCTGAAAACGTCAACGCATGAAGCCCGTGGGTGCTCGCCCTTCGCGCGGGCACGCCTTCACGCCGGCTTCCCCGCCGTCTGCTCCGCCCCCCGCGGCACCCACTTGAAGCGGTAGCGGTCGCCGAGGCGAAGGCGGGTCATGTACACGACCTGGTGCGTGTGGCCCTCGAAGTGGGTGACGGCGTGGAAGATCGCGCCGAGCACGTGCGTGTCGTACCCCTGGATCTGCCGCGGCGCCAGGACCGACGGCTCGGTGACGGCGGCCATCACGGCGTCGGCGGCGCGGACGGTCGCGTCCAGTTTGGTGACCAGCTCGGCCCGCGTCGCCCGCAGGTTCTGGGCGAATTCGCCGGGGCGGTCGCGGTTCAGCGGTGCTCCGCCGACGGCGCTGACGATCCACTGACCGACGTTCCCGCACAGGTGGGTGACGACGTTCGCGATGCTGTTTGACCCGTCGAACGCCCGCCAGTTGACGTCGTCGTCGGTCAACTGGTTCAGGCAGTGCACGATCTTCTCGTGCATCGTCTCCAGGGTCTTCCGCGCCTCGACCAGGAAGGCCTCTGTAACTTGTGCAGCGTCCGCCATTCCGCGACCTCGGTCAGATGACCTCTTTAACCCACTCCGGCGCGATCGGGTTGCCGACCCGCCCTTTCGGCTTCTCGCCGCTGACGAGTTGGAGGATCGCCTCCATGAACGCGGGCAGATCGTCGGGCGTGCGGGCGGTGACGATCGGGCCGTCGACCACGCACTCCTCGTCGACCCACTTGCCGCCGGCGTTGATCACGTCGTGGACGATCGACATGTAGGACGTGCACCGCCGGCCGCGGAGCGCATCGGTCGAGCAGAGCATCCACGGCCCGTGGCAGATCGCGGCCATTGGGATCTGCTTCGCCGCGGCGTCGCGGACGAACTTGATCATGTCACCGCTCCGCCGCATGTGGTCGGGCGACGTGCCGCCGGGGATCACGATCAGGTCGTAGTCGGACGCCTTCACGTCCTTCGCCGCCTTCTCGCTCTTCTGCGGGTAGCCGTGCTTGCCGACGTACTCCTTTCCAGCCTCCGGCCCAATCACGTCTACCGTGTGCCCCGCTTCTTTCAGCCGTAGGCGCGGATATTGAAGTTCAAGGTCTTCGTAAATCTTCTCAACGAGGATTGCTACTTTTGCCATGTTCGTCACTCTTCCTGTTCGAGCCACGCCCGAAGCGCTTCGACCCCTACGCGGTACTCCTGCAACTGCCTGGCGTGCCGCCGTTCGGTCTCGTCTAAGGTCTCTGTTCCGCCGCAGTTGCTTTCCGTGATCATCATTCGCCCCCACCCTACTTCCGTCGTCGGGGCTTCCGATATGGCGTCCCTAACGGCCTCCCGCAACTCTTGAGGTAGGGCCGCGAACGCTTCCGCAGCATTCGCGGAATCGATGCAACCCACATAGCGGCCCGCGAATTCGCTATTCGTAAGTGCCCCGGCCTTCCAACTGCCGATCAGGCTCGCGGCCAGCTTTCGGTTCGCCATGGCTTGATCCCAAGGGGGGTTAACTGCCATCTACTTGCCGACGTACGTTTCCCCGGCCTTCGGGCCGATCACGTCGACCGTGTGCCCGGCCTCCTTCAGACGGAGGCGGGGGTACTGGAGCTCGAGGTCTTCGTAAATCTTTTCGACCAGGATCGCTACTTTCGACATTTGACGCATCCTCTCTACATTCGCTTGTCCGGGAACTCTTGCGGCCAGATTCGGTCGGCGGGCGGGCTGTAGAATCCGGTGCCGTCCAAATCCTTGGATTGTATTACGGCGCGCAGCTTCGCTTCGACGGCGGCGCGGGCCGCGAGTTCCGTATCGCGCGTCTCACCCGCAATGCTCTCTTGAACCGTCACCCCTGCGGGAACGAAGCCGGCTGGGTAGATATTCATCTCGCGGTCATACGCGAAGAAGCTCCAGGCGTGCCATTGGCCGGATAAGCGGTCGCTCGCTTCCTCGTACAGCTCCTCGGTGCAAATCGTGAACTGGCGGCCCTCGATGATCGCCAGATACCCCCCGCCGCCGCCTGCCGGTTGCTCGTCCACGGGTTGCCTTTCATCTCACGCCGGCCGCACGCCGACGGTGTTTCATTCCACTCGCACGCCGGCCCAGTACGCGTTGCTGGCGGTCTTGCCGTCGATCAGGACGCGCTGGAACAGGCGGATCTGCACGGGCCGGCCGGCGTAGCGGGACAGGTCGACTCGGACGTCTTCCCAGTGCCGCTCCGTCGCGCCGGCGGGGGCCTGCACCATCTTCCGGACCACGCGGTCGTTGTCCACGAACACGTCGAGGTTCCAGGCGCGCTTCGGGTCGACGCCGGCCCGAAACGTCAGGGCGGCGTTCGCGGCCGGCGTGAGCGTGCGGCGGAGGACGAGGCCGCGGACCTCGTCGCGCGGGTAGGTGGCGAGCGTGTCGCCGTCCAAGTGGGTCAGGCCGCGGATGCCGCCCAGACCGCCGTCGCCGCCGCCGAAGCCGGCGCGTTCGAGCGTCCATTCTGGGTTCCAGAACTTGGTCAAATCGGCGAGCCGGAATCGTTGCGCGGGCTGGGTGACGACGGGCCGCTGGGGGATCGTGAGATGTCCGTCCGCCGCGATCTGCGCCGCTCCGTTCGCCTCCAGCACCTTCGCGCCGACGCCGGCCGTGCGGCGGGCGAGGTCGGAGATGCGCTCGTCGACCGGGGGCGTCAGTTTCGTTCGCCCGGCCATGTCCGCGCCGGCGACGCGGTCGTTCAACTGCTTGACGAGGTCGGCGGGCACCGCCTTCGTGCCCCTCATCGCGCCGACGACCGCGCAGGCGACGGCGGCGATGTTGTCGGCGTCGACGTAGTCGCCGGCCGACCCGGCGAGCGTCATCGACTTGGTGAAGTCGCCGCCGGCGTACCAGACGCACGCGGCCAGGATCCCGCCGTTGGCGACGGCGTTGTTCGTCGCGGGGTACTCGATGTGCCAGCGGTCCTCGACCGCGTCGCACACGTCTTCGAACGTCGCCCCGCCCTCGGCCATTTGCACGACCTGGTCGATCGCCTGCCGCATCGGCGAGTCGGGGTGCACGAGCTTCGCCGCCTGCCGCACGACCTCCCGGCCGTCGGTCTCGCGGAACGCGAGGCTGACGACGGCGGCGGCGAACACGCCCGCGTCCAGTCCCTCGGCGTGGCCGTTGATCCGGCCGAGCTCGCGGGCCAGCCGGCCGGCGAGATTCGGGTCGCCCGGCGCGATCAGGCCGTACAGCTCGCAACTGAACATCGGGCCGATCGTGAACCAGAGGCGGTTGTGTTGTGGCAGGCCGGCGTCGGCGGGTTTGACGCCGCGCTTCATCGCCTCCAGGGCGTACTTGCTCGACCCCCAGGTGCCGCAGTTGTGCTTGAGCCACAGCTGGCCGAGTTGATCGACCGTCATGCCGGGGCCGTGCGCCTCGAACCCGCGGACGGCGACCATTTCGTAGTACCAGTCGTCGTCGACGATCGCCGAGGTGTAAGGCTTGGGGAACGCGGTCAACGGCAGCACGGACGACACGTTGTGCTCGTACGGGAGCGTGACCAGCACGCCGATGATCTGGCCCAGCCACGCGGCGTGGACGCGGTCTTCGTAGTCGACGCGGGGGAGGGTGAGCGGGGCGGGGGCGGCGCGGGCGAGGTCTGAGAGGAGGAGGAAGATCGCGCCCGCCAGCGTAGCGACCTTGGCCATGACCGAACCGTAACCGGTGCGGGCGCGGTGTCAACCGGCATCCGAGGGCGGCGTCCGGCGGGTACACTGGTGGGCGCCGTGTCCGCCCCCGCCGCCGCACAACTCGACTACGCCCCGACCCCGCGGTTCGCCGCCGCGCGGCGGTGGGCGCGGCGGCTGGCGCCGTTGCTGGTGCTCGCGTTCCTCCTCCCGGGCGTGTACTACCGCCGGCCGATCGCGGACCGCGCTCGGCTGTTGCAGGCGCAGCGCCGCGCGGCGGCGCACGCGCTCCCGCCGGACGCGGTGGTACTCGTCAACGACCCTGCCGTCGCGGCGCGGCTCGTCGCCGACCGCCCCGACCGCTACGGGTACGTCTGGCCGAACCAGCCCCCTGCCGCGCGCTCCGAGCCGGTGTGGGCAGAGCTGCGGGCGCTGCTTCCCGCCCCGGCCGCCGCCCTGCCGCTCGTCAAGCGCGTGACGAACGCGCCCGCGACGGCGTTCGTCGGCGAGCTGCGGTCGCCGTCCGGCAACCGCCGGCTCGTGGCGCTCGACCTCTATTACGCGGGCCCGTGGTCGTCGGTCTCGATCGACTTCCGTGCGACGGTGGTCACCCCCGCCTCGCTCTTTGCCCCCGCGGTGGTCCGGGCGACGCGGTGCGAGCCCATCACCACAACCACGGGCACGTTCGCGTTCGCCGTCCGCCGCTCGACGATCCTCGCCGGCCGGCCCAATCCGGCCGACCCCACCCACGTCACGATTCCGTACCACCTCGACGGTGCCACCGGCCTGATCGACGCCCACTTGGAGGACGACGACACGCTTACCGTCCGCGTCCGTTCCGGCCCCGCGACGCGGTGGCTCGGCGAACACCAGATTCCCGACTCGCGGTAGCGTAGCGGATCACGGTGCCGCCGTGCCTATTTCGCGCGCGGGCGACCCCCGAGCTGTCAACAAAGCGCGCGCGGATGCACCGGGCCTACGGATGACCATCCACCGTGCCGCTTCCTATTTCCCTCGAAAAACGGGGACTCCCGACCCAGGCCGAGGAAAATCCAGCAGGTGGCACCGACTTCGCTCTTAACCCCGCGTGCTCGTCAACGATGACGGACACGGGTGACCGGAAACGCCAAACGGTCGTCCTCATTAAATGGAGCGCGGTTGGTTCCCACGGGCCGTGTCGTCCGGCGGCGGTCGCCGGACGACACGTTAGCCCGGGGTCTTCAACAAAGCCGAAGCGTCTCGCCCCCATCCGAACTTCGAGGCCGTGAATCGATGGTGGATTCACGGCCTCTTCACTTTACGCATCACCCCTTCCGTAGAGGTGCGTTCCAGCAGATTGCTGCGCACGCGGATCGAACCGGTTCCTCCCTCACAAGGGGCCTCGGTGTCCTAAAGCACGCCCTGCGAACCGCCCCCTACGCCGCCCGCCGCCCCGCCTCTCGACCGCTGCGAACGAAGCGTAGGCTGACGACGTTGCGGACGTTCGTGCAGAGGTTGGCGCCCATGAACCGCAGCGCCTCGCGGGCGGGTTTGGCGGCGGGCTCGATGATGTGCGGCAGGAACACCGCCACTGCCGCCAGCCGCAGCAGGCCGCTGGCGACGAACATCGCGTCGAACGACGTGAACGTCTTCCACCCCGCGAGCGGCGTCCACTGCCAGTCCTTGAGCACCTGGGCAATCCCACCCCACGCGAGGCCGCCGGCGAAGGCGGCGACGTTCAGGATCACGCTGTTCACCGCGTGGTAAGCCGTCCCGCCCCCGCGCGTGCCGTTCCCGTCGCGGCTGCCGGACATCTCCATCACGAAGTTGAAGTTGACGAGGTCCACGCCCGTCCAGAGCGCGGTGCCGAGCACCATCAGGACGTACGCGACCCAGAGCTGCCCGGGCCCCACGAAGCACCAGCCGAGGCCGACCGGCACGAGGCCGAGCGTCGCCACCACGAGCAGCGGCCGCTTCCCCATCCGGTCGCACGCCCGGCCCCAGACCGGCAGCACCAAGAGCTGCGCGAGCGACGGCAGCACGAGCACCATCACCTGCACGCTGCGGCTGGACAAACCGACCCGCTCGATCAGGAACCACTGGTACAACTGCTGCTGGAGCGGGAGGACGGCGAACCAAAGGGTGGCGGCGTAGGCGGCGAACCAGAGGTAGCGCTTGTCGCGGAGCGGCCCGGCCATCGCGCGGAGCAAGCCCTCGCCTCGCTTCGGGGCCTTGGGAACGTCGGGGACGGCGTGGAACAGCACGATGTCGGCCAGCCCGAAGACGGCCGCGCACAGGAAGAGGATCGCGCACCAGCGCATCGTGGTCATCGCGTCCGACCCCGCCGGCAGGTTGCGGTCGAGGAACCATCCGACGAACCACGCTGCCGGCACGGCCAGCAGCAGCGCCCACATGCGCCGCCGGGCGAAGTACTTGCCGCGCGTCCGCCCCGGCACCACGTCGGCCATCCAACTGACCCACGCCGGCCCGCCGACCGCGTTCCCGGCGTGCATCAGGAAGAACAGCGGGATGAACGCCGTCAGCGCCGCACCGGGGCCGTACCGCCCCATCAGCCAGAGCGGCAGGAGCGCCAGCACGACCCAGAGCCCGCGCTGGAGGTAGAGGCCCCAGAAGAAGATCTGCCTGCGGGCGCCGGTGCGCTCGATCAGCAGGCTGGCCGGGAGCGAGATCAGCGCCGCGAGGTAGGGGATGGCCGAGAGCAGGCCGACCTCGAACGGCGAGGCGTTCATCGCGCGGTAGAAGAGCGTGAACGGCGCGCCGGTGATCGTGACGTACCACACGTTGCCGAACACCCAGGCGAGGGTCGTCAGCCCCAGCGCCTGGCGCAGGGCATCCCCCTCGACGGGCCGCGAGCCTCCCGCCGCTGCGGCGTGTGAAACCGCCGCCTCGTGCGCTCGAGATTCAGCCCCCTCACCCACGACCGTCGCTTCAGCAGGTTTCATCGGGAACGCGAATCATTCTAGCGGCTGGCAAAACGAGCGATACGCCGTCCGGTTCATCGGCATGTTAGGACGCCGCCTGCGAGAAGTGCCCGCTGCGGGTTTCCCTGAGCGGGGGGACATGCCCCACTGAAGTGGGCAAGCCGCTGGCGGGCAGGTAGCATTCGACGCACCCTCTTCGGCGGGCTCGGTTCGACTTGCGGCCCCACTGGGTGGCATGGGCAAGCGTACTCGCTTGCCCGTGGCGATTGGGCGACGGCGAAGACCACGGGCAACGGTGTACCGTTGCCCATGCCACCCTTGCCACCCCGGTCGGACGCGCGCCGCCACAACCTCCTTCAGGAGACCGATGTCGATGCTGCGACTCGTCACCCGTCGGCCGTTCGTCGTCACCATCCTGCTCACGCTCGCCTCCGTGACCCGCGGGCAGGAGATCGTCGCCACGCCGCCGAAGGCCGGCGGCGTGTACGGCGTGGGTGAGCCGATCCAGTGGAAGGTGTCGCTGAAGGGCGAAGGCACTGGGGACGTGAAGCAGGTCGGCTACGTCATCAAGCGCGGCGGCCTGACCGTGACCAAGGAGGGGACGATCGACCTCGCCGACGGCGCCGGCACGCTCGAGACCTCCCTCGACGAGCCGAACACCCTCCTCGTCGAGCTCAAGGCGAAAATCAACGGGAAGGACGTCAGGACGCTGGTCGGCGCGGCGGCCGCGCCGGAGAAGATCCAGCCGTCTGCCCCGCCGCCGGACGATTTCGACGCGTTCTGGAAGGCCAAGCTCGACGAGCTCGCGGCCGTGCCGGTCAACGCGGTCGTCGAACCGGCCGACGCCGGCAAGCCCACGATCGAGTACGCGAAGGTGCGGATGGACAACGTCCGCGGCACGAAGATCCACGCCCAGCTCGCCAAGCCGAAGAAGCCAGGCGAGAAGTTCCCCGCGCTGCTGCTCGTGCAGTACGCCGGCGTCTACCCGCTGCAGAAGCAGTGGGTGACGAGCCGGGCCGAGAAGGGGTGGCTGACGCTGAACCTGATGGCCCACGACCTGCCGATCGACGAGCCGGCCGACTTTTACAAGAAGTCATCCGAGACGACGCTGAAGGACTACATGGCGATCGGCGGCGGCGACCGCGACACCAGCTACTTCCTGCGGATGTACCTCTCCTGCTACCGCGGCGCCGACTTCCTCGCCAACCACCCGGACTGGGACGGCCAGACCCTGGTCGTCATGGGCACCAGCCAGGGCGGGCAGCAGGCGTTCGTGACCGCCGGCCTGCACCCGCGGGTCACGCAGATGATCGCCAACGTCCCCGCCGGCTGCGACGTGACGGCGGCCCAAGTGGGCCGGGCGTACGGCTTCCCCTACTGGGCGAACTACGCGAAGTGGCGGAAGGACGACAAGATCCTCGAGACCGGCCGGTACTACGACGCGGTGCACTTCGCCGCCCGCGTGAAGTGCCCGGCGATCGTCTCGCTGGGGATGATCGACGAAAGCTGCCCGCCGGCCGGCGTGTTCGCCGCGTGCAACGTGCTGCGGGGGCCGAAGGACGTGATCGTCCTGCCCTTGTCGGACCACAAGGGGCGGGGGAACTCGCAGGCGGAGTTTTACAAGCGGGCGGAGGCGAAGCTGCGAGAGCTGGCGGGGAAGGGGAAGGCGGAGGCGGCGAAACCCGAATGACGAAACCAGAAGAACGATTCAAATCCGAATGACGAAGGTCGAATGACCGAAACGGGGGTCACGGCGGGCGTCTCTGGTCAACGGCGGGAGGTCGCCGCACCGCTCGCGTGTGGGGAACCGCCGGTCGCGGTAAGCTGACTGGGGCGGGAGCCAACAGGAGGAACGACAGGATCTGATCGACGCGGCGCGGACGGGGGACCTCGGCCGGGCCGAGCGTCTTCTCCGCGACGGCGCGAACCCGAACGGGGGGCACGTGCTGCACCGGAACACCGCGCTGACGGTCGCGGCGACCAAAGGCGACCTCGCGATGGCCCGACTCCTCGTCGCCCACGGCGCGGACGTGAACCGGGTCGCAGGCGACGCGCCGACCACGGCGCTGGAGTCCGCGGCGATCGCGGGCCGGGCGGAGATGGTCGCGTGGCTCCTCGCGGCGGGGGCGGACGTGCCCGCCGGGGCCGACGGCGAGCAACTCCTGTCCGAGGTCGAAGCGGCCGGCGACCGCGAGGTCGCGGCCGCGCTGCGGGGTGCCATGCGGAAGCGGGAACAAGGCTGAGCAAAACGGGAATCCGCCCCGGACCGTCCCGCCCCCGCCGCACAGAAGAACGCCGGCCAGCTTATGCTTCGCGGTCTTCCGGAGGGGAGAGCCCTCCGCCGCCGATACTCCGTCCTCGCCTTCTCCGCCCCCAACAGCGCAGCGGCGGCGTCCGGAAACTCCACACGCCGGTAGCGATAGACTTCGGGCCGCTTCGTTCTCGCGTCGTTAGAATGGCGGCATGCCGCTCGACTACGAGACGCCGCGCCAGCCCGACCCGCCTCCCCGCCGGCGCGGGCGCCACCCCGTGCAGACGGCGGTCGGGATCCTCCTGTGGGTCATCATCCTCGGGTGGTTCGCGTTCAGGCTCATGTTGTCGCCGACCTGGAGTCGCTGATCCGTCCGCCTGGCATTCCGGCCCGCGGACGAGGCCCGTCGCCGACCGCGATCCGCCGTTTCGGTCATTCGGACTTCGCCCTTTGGATTTGATTCGCTCTTCGAATTTCGACCTTCGAACTTCCGCCGCCAGCCCCCGCTCCCCCCGCGCCGCCCGCCTCACCGAATCACATTCCCCTCGACCCCCAGCACCTGGGCGGCGGCCAGGCTGTTCCCGAACGTCTTGAAGTCCTTGAACTGCCAGACGACCTGCTTGTCGCGGGTGACCTCGATCAGTTGCGGGTTGTCCGGGCCGGCGTGGCAGTTGCCGATGATCACGTTGCCATTGGGGAGCAGGTGGAGCGTCGTGACCCACGCGAGGGTGACGCCGGGGAGGTCCTTCTGCTCGACGGCCCAGACGGTCTTCCCCTCGGGGGTCACCTCGATCACGCGGTTGCCGTTGCCGCAGGCGATCAGCGTGTTGCCGCTGGGCGTGCGGATCGCGCCGTAGACGCTGGTGCCGTGGCCTTCGACGCCGTGGCCGGGGGAGGCGGGGCGGCCGGCGAGGTCGAGCGTGTACGTCCAGACGACCTTGCCCGCCGGGTCGTACTCGCGCACCTTGCCGTCCGCCTCGTGGCAGACGAGGTAGTGGCCGTTGTCGAGCTTGCGCACCATCCGCGTGTCGCTGTGGGCGTTGGGCTTGTCGAGCGTCAGGGGGATCTCCTTAACGATCTTTCCGGACGGGTCGACCTCGACGAGGCGCCCGTTGCCCGACTCGGCGACCATCGTGTTGCCGTCCGCCAACCGCTGGAAGGCGTGCACCTCGACCTTCCCCTTGTACCCTTCCTTCGGCCTGGCCTGGTACGACCAGACCTCCTTCTTGTCGGGCGTCACCTCGATGACCTTGGCGACGTCGGCGTGGAGGAGGTAGTTGCCGCTGGGGAGGAGGTGGATGTCGTGGCTCGTGCCGCGGACCTTGTGCTCCCACTCGATCTCCCCCTTGGCGTTGACCAGGGCGACGCGGCCCTTGTCCTGGGCGAGGACCTTGTAGGGGCGGGCCGCGGCCTGCTGCGCGCGGGCAAGGGGGGCGGCGGAGGCGAGGGTGAGGCAGAGGAACGCAGAGAGGAGGACGAGGCGGCGGGAAGCGGACATGCGGGGCTCCGGGTTGGTTGACTGAACGAGTCGGCCCGCGGCCGGATCGGCCGCGGCGGCCGGGTAGCATACGCGACGTGGGCGGGTGGAGGCGCTGAGAAAGGCGCGAGGCGTGGTTGAGAACCTTTGCGCGGGGGGAGGCGTGGGGCGCCACTTCAGTGCAGGAGGGTCGGCCGTGATCCGCCCCCTCTCCCGGCCGCGACGGTGGACGTCGTTCGCCGGCGACGCAACCCGCGGCGGGGAGAGGGTTGGGGTGAGGGGGCATCTCGTGGGCGAGGTGCGCCGTCTGTCGCTCGCGAAGACCCCTCACCCCCGCCCTCTCCCACGGCCGATCATGTCGCGTGGCGAACGAGTGCTGTCAGCGGCCTTGGGAGAGGGAGGCGCACCGGCGCTCGGGGACGCGGGTCGCCTGTCGGGGGCCGGGCATTCAGTTCGGCCCGGCCGCCGCCCGCCGGCCGCGCGGCGTGTTGCTCGCCTGCGCGTCCGAGCCGTCGGCGGTGGCGGTGGTTTCGACCCGCAGGGTCATCCGGGCGCGGTGGCCGGCGGCGGTCGCGTCGAACCAGGCGGCGGCGGCGTCGTCCCCTCGGTCGCGGGCGCGCTCCGCGGCCTCCTCCAGCGTGCGCACGAGCACCGGGTCGACCGCCAGGTCCACTTGCCGTGGGGGGCGCCGACCCGCCCCGCCGCTCACGCCGATCGAGTACCCCAGCGCCATCCCGAGCACGACGACTGCCGTCGTCGCCGTCAGCCGTCCGCAAGCCCCGCCGGCGCGCTCGCCACCGCCCCGTACCGTCATGTCCCTACTCCTTTCGACCACCGCGGCCGGCCCCGGGAGGCCGGGGCTTTGGGATGTGCATGATCCGCGGACGAAGTGAAGCCGGCGCGCGTCGCCCGGTCGTGAACCAGACTTCGGGCGCGCCTCGGCTTGGTATTAAGCGCATGTGAGCCCCCGGTTGTCACGCGAAATCTTGTCGGCGGCCCCAGGTCGCGGCGGGGTGCGGGATTCCCCGGGAGACGCGCCGGCCCGCGCCGGTGACCCCCGCGCCAGCGGCGGGGCGGGACGTGGGGGGCACCGCTCAACGTCGCACCGCCCCCGGGCGTAAATGCTTTGCCTTCGAACGCCTCCCCCAGTTTCACCAGGTACACGCCATGAACTCGCCCGCCCGCATTCGCCGCCGCCGCCCCGTGTTCGCCCTGACGCTCGCCGCCGCCACGGCCGCCGGCGCCGTCCTGCTGCCGCAGGTCTTGCCAAGCGCCGCCGCCCAGTCGAAGGAGCCGCCCAAGCTCGACGAGGCGGCGATCCTGAAGGGGGTCAAGGGGCCAAAGGGGTACGACGTTACGGTGTTCGCGATGCCGCCCGAGGTGATGTACCCGACGGCCGTCGCGGCCGCGCCGGGCGGGGAGGTGTACGTCGCGATCGACGAACAGGGGTCGCTGGGCAAGGACCCCAGACGCGGGCGGGTAGTCAAGGCGGTCGACACCGACGGCGATGGTAAGGCCGACCGGTTCACGACGTTCGCGAAGATGGACCACCCGCGGGGCGTCCACTTCGACCCGACGACGGACACGCTGTACGTGCTGCACCCGCCGACCCTGAGTGCGTACCGGGACACGGACGGCGACGGCGTCTCGGACTCGTCGGAGGTGCTGGTCAGCGGGATCGCGAACGCGACGATCCAGAAGCAGCGCGGAGCGGACCACACGACCAACGGGTTCCGGGTCGGAATCGACGGCTGGATTTATGTCGCGATGGGGGACTTCGGCGCGACCAAAGCGGTCGGCAAGGACGGGACGACGTTGCAAGTGCACGGCGGGTGCGTCGCGCGGGTGCGGCTGGACGGGAGCGGGCTCGAGGCGTACTCGGCCGGGCAGCGGAACATTTACGACGTGGCCGTCAGTCCCCTGCTCGACTGCTTCACGCGTGACAACACGAACGACGGGGGCGGGTGGGACGTGCGGCTTTCGCACGTCGCGCCGACGGCGAACTTCGGCTACCCGCGGCTTTTCAAGAACTTCGGCGACGAGGTCGTCCAGCCGCTGGCGGTGTACGGCGGCGGGTCGCCGTGCGGGGCGCTGTTCCTGGACGAGCCGGGGGCCCGGAACGGGCTGTACACGGTCGAGTGGGGGCGGAGCCAGATTCTGTACCACCCGCTGGAGGCGAGCGGGGCGACGTTCAAGCCGATGCAGGAGGAGTTCATGACCGTCCCGCGGGCGACGGACATGGACGTGGACGCGGCCGGCAACCTGTACGTCTCGTCGTGGATCAACGGCGGCTTCAGCTACTCGGGACCGAACGTCGGGTACGTGGTGAAGGCGACGCCCAAGGAGAAGAAGGCCGAGGCGTTTCCGGCGGACGTTAGGAAGGTCTCGGACGAGCGGCTGCTGGCGATGCTCGGCTCGGCCAGCGCGGTGACGCGGCAGGCGGCGCAGCGGGAGATTTTGCGGCGCGGGAAGGCGGACGGGGCGAAGTTCGCGCCAGCGCTGGAGAAGCTGGCCGGCTCGCGCGAGCCGCTGGCGGTGCGGGTGGCGGCGATCTTCACGCTCAAGCAACTCGCGGGCAACAAGTCGCACGACGTGCTGGCGAATCTGACGAAGGACGCGGAGGTTCGCGAGTTCGCGCTGCGGGCGCTGGCGGACGTGAAGGGGGATGCGTCGGCGCCGGTCGGCCCGTTCGTCGAGGCGCTAACGGACGCGAACCCGCGCGTGCGACTGGCGGCGGCGTGGGGGCTGGAGCGGCTGGGGAACGCGGAGCCGGCGGCGCGGTTGTTACCGCTGGTGGCGGACGCCGACCCGGTCGTGTCGCACGTGGCGATCAACGCGCTGGTCGCGCTGCGGGCAGCGGGGCCGGCGCTAAGGGCGGTGGACGCGTCGAGCGACCCGAAGCTGACGGCGGGGGCGCTCCGCGTGCTCCAGGGGCTGCACGACACGCAGGTGGTCGACGCGCTGGCGGAGAAGTTGAAGGCCGCGCAGGAGCCGGGGCTCCGCGGGCAGATCCTCAAGACGCTCTGCCGGCTGCACTGGCGGGAGGCGGACTGGTCCGGCGACTGGTGGGGCACGCGGCCGGACACGTCCGGGCCCTACTACAAGACGGCCGCGTGGGAGGGGACGGCGAAGGTGGGCGAAGTGCTGCGGGCGGCGCTGACGTCGGAAAAGCCGGAAGTCGTCAGGCAACTGGTCGTGCACATGCAGCGGAACAAGGTCGAGGGCCCGGAGATGGTGCGGACGCTGCAGGACCTGGCGAAGCAGGACCCGTCGTTCAAGGCGGTGCTGGTCGAGCTGGCAGCGAACAAGCGTGACCTGTCCGAGGAGAACGTCGCGCTGCTGCGCGACGTCGCGGCGGACGCCAACGAGCCGGCCGCCGTGCGGGCGCAGGCGCTGCGCGTGTTCCAGAAGCACGTGAACAAGAACAACGCGATCGACGCGGCGGTAACGGCGCTGGCGGCGACCGCGCCGGCCGTCGGCGCCGGGGCGCCGAAGCCGGACAAGGAGCTGGCCGACGCGTTCAACGAGTTCCTCCGCGACGCCAAGCCCACCCAGCAGGTCGCGACGTTGACGAAGATCGCCGAGACCGACGCGGCGCCGGCCAAGCGCGAGGTGGCGTACGCGATTCTGCTGAACATGGCCAACAGCAAGCTGGTGGAGCGGGACAAGAACGTCGCGAACGTGCCGAAGACGATCGAGGCGGCGTGGGCGAAGCCGGACCGGACGGCCCCCCTGCTCCGGGCGATCGCGCGGACGAAGAGCGAGTCGTACGCCGATCGCGTTCGCGCGGCGGCGGCGGACCCCAACCCTCAGGTCGCGTCGGCGGCGAAGGCGGCGGCGGAGCAGTTGAAGCTGTCGACGTCGGCGTCGCCCGGCGGTGCCGCGGCGCGGATCGAGAAGCTGTCGTACGACGACGTCGTCGCGGCGGCGCAAAAGAGTAAGGGTGACGCGAAGGTTGGGGCGGAGCTGTACGCGAAGGTCGGGTGCGCGCAGTGTCATACGGTCTCGCCGACTGAGGCGCCCAAGGGGCCGTTCCTCGGCGGGATCAGCGTCCGGTACAACCGCGCCGAACTGTGCGAGTCGATCCTCAAGCCCAGCGCGAAAATCATGCAGGGGTTCGAGACGCAGTGGTTCAAGACGACCGACGACGAGGACCTGGAGGGGTTCGTCACGCGGGAGGCGGGGGACGAGCTCGATCTGCGGGACATCACCGGGGCGGTGACGACGATCAAGAAGGCGGACGTCAAGGAACGCGGCAAGCGCGAGAAGAGCGCGATGCCGGAGGGGCTGGTGGCGAAGCTGACGCCGGCCGAGCTGGCGTCGCTGCTGGCTTATTTGGAGTCGCTGAAGGGGCAGTGAGTCTCGCGCGCGGCGGGCCGCCTTCCAACGCGGCCCGCAAGCGGCCCGGCTAAACGGCGCGAGTCAGGCGTTGAGGCCGGGCAGCTTCTGGCGCAGTTTGAGCACCGGCGCGAACAGATCGCCGTGGCGTTGTACGCGGCCGACGGCGTCGGCGGCCTCGAACGTCAGCGACGACGCGTCCCCCTTGCGCACGGCGCGTTCGACCTCGTCCCACTCGACCGGCGTCGAGACCGTCGGCCGCGGGCGGGCGCGGAGCGAGTAGGCACACGCGGTCGTCTTGTGGCGGTCGTTCTGGCTCCAATCGACGAACACCTTCCCGGCACGCAGGTCCTTGCGCATCACGGTGGTGATCCGCTTCGGGTCTTCCTTCTCCAGGATCTGCGCGATCGTGCGCGAGAACAGCTTGGTGTCATCGAACCTGACCGCGGAGTTCAGCGGGACGTACAGGTGCAGGCCCTTGCCGCCCGACGTCTTGGCGAACGACCGGAGGCCGAGCTGGGCGAGCAGGTCGCGGAACCGCAGGGCGACGCGGGCGCAGTCGAGCAGGCCGGCGCCGTCGCCGGGGTCGTGGTCGAACACCATGAACGTCGGCCGCTCGAGGCCCTTGCCGCGCGAGAGCAGCGTGTGCAGCTCGAGCGAGGCGAGGTTGGCGACCCACGCGAGCGTCGCGGCGGAGTCGACGACGCAGAAGTCGATCGGGCGGCTGGTGGTGTCCATCCGCGTCGTCGCGACCCAGTCCGGGCGGTGGGCCGGGCACATCTTCTCGTAGAAGAACGGCTGGGCGACGCCGTTCGGGTAGCGCTTGAGCGTCAGCGGGCGGTCCTTCAGGTGGGGCAGGAGGGCCGGGGCGATGTCGAGATAGTAGCGCACCACGTCGGTCTTCGTGAAGCCCGCGTCGGGGTAGAGCACCTTCTGAGGGTTGGAGACGGGGACGGTGCGCCGGCCGACACGGAGGGCGGGGGGTGATTTTGTCGCTACTCTCGTCACGCGAGCCTCCGTTCCTATTGTGTGGCCCATCCCTTCTGGGCGGGGCCACGATGCATCTACGCGCTTCGCCGCCGCCGCGCGGTTCGCGCGGGCGCCGCGTGGGCGTGGCCGTTCGCGCGGGACGACCGACCGCCACCACCGCCGCCGGCCTCGCCCTTCGCCTTCGACAGGCTCGCCTCCAGCGCCGCCATCAGGTTGGTGACGCGCCCCTTCTTCTCTTCCACCGCCGGCTGAGTCACGACCTCGTCCCCCTCGGCCTTCTTGTCCAGGATCTCCTGGACGGCCTCGCGGTAGGTGTCGTGGTACTTCTCGGGCTTGAACTTCGTCGACAGCGAGTCGATTAACTGCGACGCCATCCTCAGCTCGCGCTCGTCGCTCTTGGTCTTCGCCGGCACCCCGTCCACCTGGTCGACCGGGATCACCTCGTCGTTGAAGTGCATCGTCTCCAGGACCAGCGCGCCCTCCTGCGGGCGCAGGGCGCACAGGTACTCCTTGGCCCGCATGACGAACCGGGCGACGCCGACCTTCTTGCTCTTCTCCATCGCCTCGACGAGCAGCCGGTACGCCTTCGTCCCCGCCTCCTGCGGCACGACGTAGTACGGGCGGTCGAAGTAGACCGGGTCGATCTGCTCGAGCGCGACGAAGTCCTCGATCTCGATCGTCTTGCTCTTCTTCGGGGCGGCGGCCTCGAGCTCTTCCTCGCGGACGACCACGTACTGCCCGGGGGCCACCTCGTACCCCTTCACGACGTGCTCGCTGTGCACTTCCTTGCCGTCGGCCGGGCACACCATCTTCCGCTGCAGGCGGACGTGGTCCTGGTCGTGCAGCATGTGGAACTGGATGTTCTTCTCCCGCACCGCGGTGAACAGCTTCACCGGGATGTTGACCAGCCCGAACGTGATCGAGCCGGTCCAGATGCTTCGCGCCGCTGCCATGTTCGACCTCTTTTCGCTGCCAACATGGCCTCCCTGCCACTCTGCCCACTCATCCCTGCCCGGCAACTTCCGACGCCTTCTTGTCCGTCCGGATTCCCATGAACGCGGCCTGCTGCAGGATGCCGCCCGCGCCCCTGCGGCGGTACTCGACCTGCACGACCAACTCGGGCCTGACGTAGCGGGCGCCGCGCTTCGCGGGGGGGTCGGCGAACGGGCTAGTTGGTACACCCAACCTGCGCATCAGCCCTGTCAGCGTCCGATGATCCTCATCGTCGAAGCCCGTGCCGACCCCGCCCGCGAAACGCAGACGTCCCTTTGTGTCGTACTCCCCCAACAGCAGTGAACCGATCCGGTCGGCCCGCGTGCCCCCCTCGGGCACCCACCCGCCGACGACGAACTCGTCGCCGCTGACGATCTTGATCTTCAGCCAGTCCGGCGACCGCGCGCCAGGGCGGTAGGCGCCGTCCAGCCTCTTCGCGACCACGCCCTCGAGCTTGAGCCGCCGCGCCGCCTCCAGCACCTCGGCCCCCTCGCCGACGTGGGCCGGCGACCGCAGCCATGCCGGGCCGTTCAGCTCCAGTTCCTCTAAGTGGTCCCGCCGTCGGATCCACGGCAGGTCCATCAACGGCCGCCCGTCCAGCCAGAGCACGTCGAACGCGACGAACCAGACCGGGATCTGCTTCATCAGCCGCCGCACCGCGGCCGCGTCGCGCACGTGCATACGATGTTGCAACCGCCCGAAACTCGGCCGCTCTTGCTCGTCGAGCGCGATCACCTCGCCGTCGAGCATCACAGGGCGCGAGCCGAACACGTCGGCCAGCGGCCAAATCTCAGGGTAGCGGGCGGTGATGTCGAGTTGGTTGCGGCTTTGGAGGGTGAGGTCGGTCCCGTCCCAGCGGAGGATCGCCCGCACGCCGTCCCACTTGTACTCATAGCCGTACTCGCCCGGCCGGTGCGGTAGCCGGTGGGCGAGCGTCGCCAGCATCGGCGCGACGAGCTGTGGCATGTGCGCGGCGTGGGGAACGGCCGGCCGCTTGCGCGCGGCCGGCGGACGACGGGATGGGGACGGCAGTAGTTTCATCAACTCGGGTGTCCATCGCTGCGTCCTCCGTGACTCGCACAAACTCCGTGTGCCAAGAGTCATCGCAACGGGCGCGCCTACGAGGCCGCGCAAAGTTGGTCACGGCGCGCGCCAAAGTGCGGGTATGACGCCACCCGCCGCAACCCTCACCACTTACAACGGTTGGGATCGCTCGCGCAGGTTTTGCCGGTGACGCGCCCGGACATACCGGCGCATACTGTGAGCGCCACACCATTTTTGAGAGCCGCGGTGAACCCACGCCTGTCGCACAACCTGTCCGACTTGACGTCCCGTCCGCCCGGGCCGGAGACCGCGGCCGCGTTCTCGCAGCTTCGAACGTCGCTGATCAAGGTGCTGCGGAACTCGCCGGAATCCCGCGAGCCGATCTGCGACGCGCTGGAACTGATCGAAACGCTCCAGCAACAGGTGGAGGCCAAGCGGAACCCGGACGCGGAGCAGCCCGCAGCGACGCCGCGCGGGTCGCGGGAGAGCGGGGGCTCGCAAGAGTACGTAGTCCAGTCGACGCTGGAGGGGCCGTTCCTGACCGAGCGGCGGCCGTCCGGGTCGCAGCCGTTCCGCTGCCCCAAGCCGGTGTACGACGCGGCGGCGCGGATCCTCGCCGACGCGGCGCAGCCCATGCACTTCGAGGAAGTCATGGAGCGGCTGAACGCGGCGACCGGGGAGCGGCAGGCGGATTACCGGCTGCGCGTCTGCCTGCGGTTCTGGCTCGCCCACCGCGCGGTCCAGCGCTTCCGCACGCGCTACCGGGTGGCGGATTCAGAGAAGTTCACAGAACGTGCGGAACAGCTCTGGACGGATGCGGCCGGAGCGGATTGAGAAGCGTCACACCCGCGCCCCGCCCCACGGGATCGGATTGGCCTCGTCCCCCTCACGCCAGCAGTGGCCGCGGAGCGTCGGGCCGTCGACGGTGGCGGCGTAGCGCATCACCGCGCCGCCGCGGCCCCATTCGACCAGGCGAAAGGAGAGTCGCGGCCCGTCGATCCGGCCGTTGCCGATCATGCCGGGGTGCCCGGCAATCAGAGCCCGCCCCGTGACGATCTGGAACCGCCGCTCGAGGTGCAGGCGGATGTGCCGGCGGCCGGCCGGGTCGTTGATCGTGCCGTGCCACTCCCCCTCGACCCACGCGGGGACGACCCACTTCCGCAGCGTGCGGTGGTGCGCCTCGACGATCTCGTCCGGCTCCCAGTTGCCGATCTCGAAGTGGTTCGACACGACCCGCGACCCGGGCCGCAGGTCCGACAGCAGTCGCGGCCGCAGGCGGATGTTGAGGCTCGGCAGCAGGTAGAGCGCCACGACGCTCGCCGGGCGGAAGTCGATGTCGAACATGCTCTTCTGCAGGAACTGCACGCGATCGGTCACCCCGGCACGCCTCGCGTTCTCGTGGCACTCCTGGATCCGCAGCGGGTCGATGTCGACGCCGACGCCCCGCGCCCCGAGCTTCCTCGCCGCCGCGATCACGATCCGCCCGTCGCCGCACCCGAGGTCGTAGACGACGTCGTCCGCCGTCACCTTCGCCAGTCGGAGGATCGCCGGCACGACCGCGTCGTCGGTCGGGACGTACGGGACGTCCCGCGGCGCGGGCGGGCGGTGCAGGCGGAGGCGACGGGGGTCGATCGCGCCCGCCGGCGATGCGTCTGCGTGTCCGTGCGTGTGTACGTCCATTGCTGCGACCTCGGAGACGTGCTCGGGTGTATCGTCGTCGAATCGCGAGCTTGTGGGAAGCGCGAAAACGTGCCGCGCTCCCCGCCCGCCCCTCGCGCGGCTACTTGATCCACACCGTCTTGACGTTCACGAATTCGCGAATGCCGGGTACGGACAGTTCCCGCCCGATCCCGCTGTCCTTGACCCCGCCGAACGGCAGCCGCGCGTCCGACTTCACCGCCCCGTTGACGAACACGCACCCGGCGTCGATCTCCGCGGCCATCGCGTCGGCCCGTTGCAGGTCGCGCGTCCAGATCGACGCGCCAAGGCCGTACCGCGAATGGTTGGCGAGCCGCACCGCGTCCTCAGGCCCGTCGCACTCGATGACCGCCGCGACCGGGCCGAACGTCTCCTCGTCGAACGCCGCCATCCCCGGCGCGACGTCCGATAGCACGGTCGGCTCGTAGAAGAACCCGACCCGCGGCAGCCGCCGCCCGCCGCACACCAGCCGCGCCCCCGCCGCCACCGACCGCCGCACCTGGTCGTCGAGCGTCTCCAGCAGATCCAGCCGCGCGATCGGGCCGAGCTGGGTCTGGCGGTCGAGCGGGTCGCCGGTGCGCATCCCCCGCATCGCCTCGGTCAGGTGGTACTCGAAGTCCTCGACGATCCGCCGGTCCACCACGAACCGCTTGGCCGCGATGCACGACTGGCCGGTGTTGATGCACCGCGCCGCCGCCGCCGCCCGCGCGACCGCCGGCACGTCCACGTCGTCGAGCACGATGAACGGGTCCGACCCGCCCAGCTCCAGCACCACCTTCTTCAGCGCCCGCCCCGCCGCCGCCGCGACGGCCATCCCGGCCCGGCCGCTGCCCGTCAGCGTGACCGCCCGCACCACCGGGTGCGCGATCACCTCCGCCGCCTGGTCGTTCGACAAAAACACGCTCGCGAACGCACCGGCCGGGAACCCCGCGTCCGAGAACACGCGCGCGATCGCCGCCGCGCACCCCGGCACGTTCGGCGCATGCTTGAGCAGCCCGACATTACCGGCCATCAGCGCCGGCGCCGCGAACCGGAACACCTGCCAGAGCGGGAAGTTCCACGGCATGATCGCGAAGACGCACCCGACCGGGTCGTACCGCACGTAGCTGTGCGCCGCGTCGGTCGGCACCGTTTCGGGCCGCAGCATCGCCCCGGCGTGCTCGGCGAAGTAGTCGCACGTCCACGCGCACTTCTCGACCTCCTGCTCGCCCGCCGTCACCGGCTTGCCGACCTCCCCGGCCATCAGCTTCGCGAGCGCGTCGCGGTCGCGGCGCAGGATCACCGCCGCCCGCCGCATCAACCCCGCCCGCTCGTCGAACGTCGTCCCCCGCCACGCCGCGTAAGCGTCCGCCGCTCGCGCGAGCGCCGCCGCCACCCGCTCCGGCGAATCGTCGGGCGGGCATTCGATGGGCAATTCCGTGGCCGGGTTCAGACACCGCATGACGTGCGTTCCTGACGAGTCAGATCATACGCGGAAGCGGGGCGCTCCGCATTGCGCGAACCGGCGGGTCGGCTATGTGCACGTTCTCACAAATCACGACGAATTTCTTCGACCCGACTTTTCCCGCCGCGTCGATCTGTCGATCACCCTCCCAGACCATGCAGCTTCTCAACGAACTTACCGAGCGTCTCGCGGCCAAGGCCCTCGCCACCGCCGCCGACGACCTGAACGCGCTGGCCGACCTTCACAGCGACCTCCAGGCCCTCGCCGCCCTGCCCGAGGCCGCCGCGATGCCGCCGCTGCGGCAGTCCGCCGGCCGGCTCGAGCGCGTGATCGAGCAGATCATCCTCCGCGAGACCCGGGACGTCGAGGCCGCCGTCCGCACGCTGACCGCCGGCATCACCGAGCTCCAGTCGCTGACCGCCGGCGGGGCGGGGGCGGCGCCGGTCGAGCACGCGCCGGCCGCCGCCGATGTCGCCCCGGCCGCCGCGGACGCGCACCCCGCCCACCCGACGGACGAGCAGTCGCTGAACGCGGACGATCTGCCGCTCGTGCAGGAGTTCGTCGGCGAGGCCCGCGGGCACATCGAGTCGGCCGAGGGGTCGATCCTCCGCCTCGAGGAAAACCCGCAGGACACCGAGGCGATCAACGCGATCTTCCGCGCGTTCCACACGATCAAGGGCGTCGCCGGCTTCCTGAACCTCAAGCAGATCGGCGCGCTCGCCCACACCGCCGAGAACCTGCTCGACCTCGCCCGCCAGCAGAAGCTGCAACTGACCGGCGCGACCGTCGACACCGTCCTCGCCGCGACCGACTCGATGAAGGGCCTGGTGAACAACGTCGCCACCGCCGCCCAGACCGGCCGCCCGATCGCCGCCGACCCGGCGCTGGGCGCGCTGCTCGACCGCCTCGCCGCGTGCGTCACCGGCAAGGAGCCGCCGGCGGGCGACGCCACGCCCGCGCGCCCCGCGGCCGCGCAACCGGCCACCGACACCGCGCCGGCCGCCGAAGCCAAGCCCACCTCCGGCGCCCCCGCCGCCGAGGCGACCGTCAAGGTCGCCACCGACCGCCTCGACAGCCTGATCAACATGGTCGGCGAGCTCGTGATCGCACAGGCCATGGTCGCCCAGGACTCCAAGACCCTCCTCCAGGGCAACCACCGCCTCGGCCGCAACCTCGGCCACCTCGGCAAGATCACCCGCGAGCTGCAGGAGCTCTCGATGTCGATGCGGATGGTGCCGATCCACGGCGTCTTCCAGAAGATGTCCCGCCTCGTCCGCGACCTCGCGAAAAAGACGGGCAAGGAGATCAACCTCTCGCTGGTCGGAGGCGAGACCGAACTCGACCGCAACCTCGTCGAGGCGATCACCGACCCGCTCGTCCACATGGTCCGCAACGCCGCCGACCACGGCGTCGAAACCCCCGCCGTCCGCGAGCAGAGCGGCAAGCCCCGCGCCGGCACGATCGAGCTCAAGGCCTACCACCACAGTGGCAACATCGTCATCGAGATCACCGACGACGGCAAAGGCCTTAACAAGGCCCGCATCCTGAAGAAGGCGATCGCCGCCGGGATCGTCCCCGAAGGGCAGGAGTTGTCCGAGGCCGAGATCTTCAAGCTGATCTTCCACGCCGGCCTGTCCACCGCCGAGAAGGTGACCGACGTCTCCGGCCGCGGCGTCGGCATGGACGTCGTGAAGAAGAACGTCGAGGCCCTGCGCGGCCGGATCGACATCACCAGCGTCGAGGGCAAGGGCGCGACGTTCGCGATCCGCCTCCCGCTGACGCTCGCCGTCATCGACGGCCTGGTCGTCAAGGTCGGCGCCGAGCGGTTCATCCTGCCGATCCTCAGCGTCGAGCAGAGCCTCCGCCCCAAGGCCGAGCAGCTGTCCAGCGTCCAGGGCCGCGGCGAGATGTGCATGGTCCGCCACGACCTGCTCCCGCTCTACCGCCTGCACAAGCTGCTCGACCTCAAGCCCGCCACCGAGGACCCGACCGAGTCGCTCGTCGTCATCGTCCAGGACGACGACCGCCGCTGCTGCCTGCTCGTCGACGAACTGCTCGGCCAGCAGCAGGTCGTGATCAAGTCGCTCGGCGACGGCATCGGCAAGGTCCGCGGCCTGAGCGGCGGCGCGATCCTCGGCGACGGCAACGTCAGCCTGATCCTGGACGTCCCCGGCCTGATCGACGTGGCCTCCGGCAACTGACTTCCAGCAACCAGCCAGCCACTCTCCCAAGGAACCCCATGAGCACCACGACCACCATCGACCCGAAGACCGCCGCCAAGGGCGGCAAGTACCTCACCTTCGCCCTCGGCAAGGAGGAGTACGGCCTCGAGATCCTCAAGGTCCGCGAGATCATCGGGTACATGGACATCACGGCCGTCCCGCGGACGCCGCCCTACGTCCGCGGCGTGATCAACCTGCGCGGGCAGGTGATCAGCGTCGTCGACCTCCGCGCGAAGTTCGGGATGCCCGCCGCCGACCGGACCGACCAGACGTGCGTGATCGTCGTCGAGATCCGCGGCCCGGGCGGCCGCAAGCTGTCGACCGGGATCATCGTCGACCGGGTCAGCGAGGTGCTGAACGTCGCGGCCGACCAGATCGAGGAGCCGCCCAGCTTCGGCGCGGCGGTCGACACCGACTTCATCCTCGGCATGGGCAAGGTCGGCCAGACCGTCAAGATCCTGCTCGACATCGACAAGGTCTTGACCGCAGAAGAGGTCGCCGCGCTCGCCGCCGCGGAACCGGCGTCCGCCGACGAGGCATGACCGAGCTCGAGTTCCGTCCAGTCCGCGCCCGCGGGTGTCACCCCCGGCGCACGCCCCGTTTCGCGTCCGCCTGCCCCCACCACCATGAAGCTCACGATCGGCAAGAGAATCGTCCTCGGGTTCGTCGTCACGCTCGCCGTCACCGCCGCCCTCGGCGGGTTCGCATACTCCCGGTTCGCCCGGATTGGCGCGTCGGAGACCGTGATCAACCGCGAGTGCCTGCCCGGCCTCTACATCGCCAGCCGCCTCGAGAACTGCATCCGCGAGAACTACGATAACACGCTGCGGTTCCTGTCGAGCGACACGGCCGAGGAGCGTAAGCGGCTCGAGGCGGCGATGGCCGCCGTCTCCGCCACCCAGACCGGGCTGGTCAAGCAGTACGAGACCGAGGTCGCCGACGAGCACGACCGGCACATGATCGCCGCGATCGCCGCCGCCCGCCTCCCGTACCTCGACGCGCGAAAGAAGGCGCTCGCCCTGTTCGCCGACGGCAAGCGGGCCGACGCCTTCGCCCTGGTCGACTCGGCGGTCGAGCCCGCGCTCGCCAAGTACCTCGCCGAGGTCCGCGCGCTCACCGACTACAACAAGCGGTACAGTGACGAGACCGGCGCCGAACTCGCCGCCGCGGTCTCCGCCGGCCGCACGGGCGTCGTCGCCGGCGTCGCCACCGCCGTCGCCGTCGGGGCGCTGCTCGCGCTGGTCATCACCCGCGGCGTCAGCCGCGCCCTGGCCCGGATGGCCGACGCGCTCGGCGAGGGCTCCCACCAGGTCGCCAGCGCCGCCGGCCAAGTCAGCGCGGCCAGCCAGTCGCTCGCCCAGGGCGCCAGCGAGCAGGCGGCGAGCCTGGAGGAGACGACCTCGGCCATGGAGGAGATGTCGGCGATGACCCGGAAGAACGCCGAGACGGCCGCCCAGGCGACCGCGCTGTCGGCCCAGGCCAAGGCCGCGGCCGACAAGGGAAACCAGGCGATGCACAAGATGGGGGCGGCGATCGACGAGATCCAGCGGTCGGCGACCGAGACGGCCAAGATCCTCAAGACGATCGACGAGATCGCGTTCCAGACGAACCTGCTGGCGCTGAACGCCGCGGTCGAGGCCGCCCGGGCCGGCGAGGCGGGGAAGGGGTTCGCCGTCGTCGCCGAGGAGGTCCGCAACCTCGCGATGCGCAGCGCCGAGGCCGCCAAGAGCACCGCCGCCCTGATCGAGGGCAGCGTCCAGTCGGCCCGGAACGGGGTCGCGATCGGCGGGGACGTCGCGGCCACGCTCGGCGAGATCACGGCCGGCGTCGCGAAGGTCAACGAGCTGATCGCCGAGATCGCGACCGCCAGCCAGGAGCAGAGCCAGGGGATCGGGCAGGTGAACACGGCCATGGGCCAGATGGACAAGGTCACGCAGGCGACCGCCGCCAACGCCGAGGAGTCCGCGTCGGCCAGCGAGGAGCTGTCCAGCCAGGCCGAGCAGCTCAACAGCGTCGTCGGCGACCTCGTCGCGCTCGTCCGCGGCGCCCGCGCCACCGCCCCGAAGGCGCCGGCCGCGCCCACGTCCCGGCGCAAGACCAGCGGTCCCGCCGTCGCGGCCCCTGCTGCCCTCTCCCGCGCCCACGCCTCCGCCACCCGCAAGCCCCCCAGGAAGCCGACCGCGTCCGACCTGTTCCCCCTCGACGACGACGAGCAACAGACCGCCGCCGCCGCCGCGCCCACGCCCGCGGGCGCCTCCCCCGCCCCGACCCGCAGCAATCAGGACTTCAGCGACTTCACCGGCGGAGGCGCCGCCTAACCCCGCACCGGCACCCGGCCGGCACGCCCGCGACGGACCGCTCCGTCCGGGTGTGCCGGCCACACGGCCCCCAACCCCGCACGAACCACCATGACCGCCGCCACCACCAGCCCCAACCTGACCGACGCCGACTTCGCCCGGCTGTCCGACATCGTCTACAAGCACTGCGGCATCAACCTGCACGACGGAAAGGTCGAGCTCGTCCGCGCCCGCCTCGCCAAGCAGATGCGCGTCGGCGGCTTCGACTCCCCCACCGCCTACCTGAACCACGTCCTCGCCGACCCCTCGCGCCCCGAGTTCACGCAACTGATCGACGCCCTCTCCACCAACCTGACCAGCTTCTTCCGCGAGCGCAACCACTTCGACCACCTCGAGAACGAGTTCCTCCCCAAGCTGCTCGCCGACAAGAAGCGCCGCGGCCAGCAGCGCGTCCGCGCCTGGAGCGCCGGGTGCAGCTCGGGCGAGGAGCCGTACTCGCTCGCGATCACCCTGCTCGAGGCGACCGGCGGCGGCGCCGCCAACGGGTGGGACGTCAAGCTGCTCGCCACCGACCTCTCCACCCGCGTGCTCGCGATGGCCCAGCGCGGCGCCTACGACAAGCAGAAGGCCGACGGCATCCCCCAGCCGCTCCGCAGCAAGTACTTCGCCGCCAACAAGTTCGACGGCCGCGCGTTCTACGACGCGTCCGTCGCCCTCCGCCAGGTGATCGCGTTCCGCCACCTGAACCTGATGAACCCCTGGCCGTTCAGCGGCCCGTTCGACTTCATCTTCTGCCGCAACGTGATGATCTACTTCGACAAGCCGACCCAGCAGCGGCTGGTCGGCCGGTTCCACGACTGCCTCGCGCCCGGCGGCCTGCTGTTCACCGGGCACTCCGAGTCGCTGACCGGCGTCGAGCACCGCTTCCGCTACGTCCAGCCCACGATCTACGGGAAGGCTTAACGGCCGCGCTCACCATGACGATCACGATCAACGTCTCCGACGCCCGCAGCTCCGCCGACCCCGCCGACGTGCTCGTCACGTACTCGCTCGGGTCGTGCATCGGCGTCTGCCTGTACGACTCGGTCGCCCGCGTCGCCGGCCTGCTCCACTACCAGCTCCCGACCTCGACGATGGACCCGGCCAAGGCCCACGCCAACCCGTACATGTTCGCCGACACCGGCACCGCCGCCCTGCTCGCGCAGATGGAGGCCCTCGGCGCCCAACGCAAGCGCCTGAAGGTCAAGCTGGCCGGCGGCGCCGCCATGCTGAACGACGCCAACACGTTCCAGATCGGCAAGCGCAACCACGCCGCGATCCGCAAGATCCTCTGGCAGCTCGGCACGTTCATCGAATCCGAGGACGTCGGCGGCAACGCCCCCCGCACCGTCTACCTCCGCGTCGCCGACGGCGCCCTGACCATCAAATCCGGCGGCGCGACCAAAGTCGCCTAGCCATCCGATCGACAAACAGAGATAGCTATGTCCCACAACATCCTCATCGTCGACGACTCCGCCACCACCCGCGCCATGGTCAAGCGCATCGTCTCCCTCTGCGGCGTCACGACCGGCGCCGTCCTCGAGGCCGCCGACGGCAAGGAGGCCCTCGAGGTCCTCGACTCCTGCGCCGTCGACCTCGTCCTGGCCGACCTGCACATGCCCAACATGGGCGGCGTCGAGCTCTGCCAGCGGATCGCCGCCGACCCGACGCTCCGCCACATCCCGGTGGTGATCGTCTCCGCAGACCCCAACGCCGGCCGGATCGAGGAGCTCAAGCGCCAGGGCGCCCGCGGCTACCTCGCCAAGCCGTTCACGCCCGAGTCGTTCCGCGAAGTCCTCACCACCGTCCTCGGAGCCCCCGCCAATGCTTGACACGACCAACCAGACCGTCGAACTCGCCCTGTCCGAAGCCCTCGAGACGATGGCGTTCATCACCCCCCTGCCGCCCGAGGACGCGTCGGCCCCGACCGGCCAAGCCGTCCGCACCCGCATCGAGTTCCGCGGCGCCCGCGCCGGCGCGCTCGAGCTGGTCTCCCCCGACGCGTTCGGCGCGATGCTCGCGGCCAACCTGCTCGGCGTCGAGCCGACCGACCCGGACGCCACCGCCAAGACCGCCGACGCCCTCCGCGAGCTGCTGAACGTCGTCTGCGGCACCCTGCTCCGCAAGAGCGGCGCGACCGCCGCCGGGCTGATCGAGATGACCGTCCCGACCCAGGCCCCGTTCGACCTCGCCGCCGGTTGGGACGACCTCGCGAACTCCCCCGACGCCGTCGTTGTCGACGCCGACGGGCACAAGATCGCCGTCCGCCTGTGCCAGGCCGCCTGATCCCCGCCGCAAACCCGCAAGCCACACAGCAGCCCCCCATGGTCGCACCGACGTCAAAACCTCCGCTCCCCCCGCCCGGCGGCCGGCCGATCCGCGTGCTGATCGTCGACGACTCCGCCGTCGTCCGCCAGCTCCTGACCCGCGAGCTCGCCAAGGACCCCCAGATCCAGGTCGTCGGGGCCGCGCCCGACCCGTACGTCGCCCGCGACAAGATCGTCGAGCTCCGCCCCGACGTCCTGACGCTCGACGTCGAGATGCCCCGGATGGACGGCATCAGCTTCCTCAAGAAGTTGATGCAGTTCTTCCCCATCCCGGTGATCGTCGTCAGCTCGCTGACCCAGACGGGCACGCAGACCGCGATCGACGCGATGGCCGCCGGCGCGGTCGACGTCGTCGCCAAGCCGGGGTCGGCGTACAGCGTCGAGGCCCTGTCCCCGCTGCTCGTCCAGAAGATCAAGCACGCGTCCCGCGCCCGGGTGCAGATCCGCAAGGCCCCGTCCGGCCCGCAGCCCGGCGCGGTCGGCCACGACGACGCCCCCCGCGCGCTGTCCCAGACCACGCACAAGGTGCTCGCGATCGGCGCCTCGACCGGCGGCGTCCAGGCGCTGACGACGGTTCTGACGGCCTTCCCCGCCGACGCCCCGGGCACGCTGATCGTCCAGCACATGCCGCCCAAGTTCACCGCGTCGTTCGCCCAGCGGCTCGACGGCCTGTGCCGCGTCCGCGTCAAGGAGGCGGTCGACGGCGACCTCGTCGCCCCCGGGCAAGTCCTGATCGCCCCGGGCGGGATGCACATGGTGCTCCGCCGGTCCGGCGCCCAGTACTACGCCCAGGTCAAGGACGGCCCGGAGGTCTTCCACCAGAAGCCGAGCGTCGAGGTGCTGTTCAACTCCGTCGCCCAGGTCGCCGGCGCGAACGCGGTCGGCGCGATCCTGACCGGCATGGGCGCCGACGGCGCGACCGGCCTGCTCGCGATGCGCAAGGCCGGCGCCCCGACGGTCGCCCAGGACGAGGCGTCGTGCGTCGTGTTCGGCATGCCGATGGAGGCGATCAAGTGCGGCGGGGCCGAGCACGTCCTGCCGCTCGACGACGTCGCCCGCACCCTGATCACCCTGTCCCGCCGACAACCCGTCGCCAGCAACAGCTAGCGCCCAGTAAACCGTCCCGCCCCCGCAGTACCGCATCAGAGGAGCTATGAGCGTTGTAACGGAAAAACCCCCGGTCACGATCAACCCGAAGCTGATCGTCCCGTTCGTCAACTCTGTCCGCAGCGTGTTCGCGACCATGGTCAAGGTCGCGACCACCGTCGAGCGGCCCCACCTGAAGAACATGCCCGAGCCGAACTACGACGTGTCCGGCATCATCGGGTTCTCCGGCGACATCGTCGGCTCGGTCGTCGTCAGCTTCCAGGCGAGCTGCGCGATGAAGCTGGTCGAGGCGTTCGCCCAGATGCCGCTCGAGATGGGCACGCCCGACTTCTGCGACGCCGTCGGCGAGCTCGCCAACATGGTCGCCGGCGCCGCCAAGAAGGACCTCGGCGCCGCCGCCAGCATCACCGTCCCGAACGTGATCATCGGCGCCGGGCACATCATCGCCCGCCTGAGCGACGTCCCGTGCGTCGTCATCCCGGTGACCACCCCCGTCGGCAACTTCGCCGTCGAGGTCAACATCAAGGTGGCCGCGCCCGCGGCCTGAGCCCGCGCCAGTAACCAGGCAAGACAGTTGAACGGAGTACGACCCCAATGAAGATCCTGCTCGTCGACGACTCCCGCACGATGCGGAACATCCAGAAGAAGATCCTCGAGGCCATGGGCGGCGTCGAGTTCCTCGAGGCCGGCGACGGCATCGAGGCGCTCGCCGCGCTCGCGACCGCCGGCGGCCACGCCGACATCGCGCTGGTCGACTGGAACATGCCCAACATGGACGGACTGACGTTCGTCAAGAAGGTCCGCGAGACGAACAAGGGCATGCCCATGGTCATGGTCACGACCGAGGCCGAGAAGACCCGCGTGGTCGACGCGATCAAGGCCGGCGTGAACAACTACGTGATCAAGCCGTTCACCCCCGAAGGACTCACCGAGAAGGTCCAGCAGACGCTCGCCAAGGTGAAGGCCGCCGCCTGACCGGCGCCCGGCCGTCCCGCGAAGGTGAACGCCCCGACCGGAGCACGACTATGACCGTCGCCACGCCCACGCCCGTCCCGCCGCCGGCCGCCGCCACCGCGCGGCCGACGTTCGACTTCCTCACGCCCGTCACCAACGCGGCGGCCGCCGACTCCGCCGCCGCCGCCAAATCCGTCAACCACTACGACCGCACGCAGATCCGCATCGCCAGCTCCGGCGAACCGGTCGCGGTCGTCACCGGCGGGGACGCCAAGCTCCTGGTCGGCGCGAACACCGCCCTCGCGCCCGACGGCAAGACGATCCGCGCGACCGCGACCGGACGGGTGCGGGTGGCGGACGGCGGCCGACTGTGCGTCGAGACCGCGCTCGAGATCGCCGGCGACGTCGACTTCTCGGTCGGCAACGTCGACTTCCCCGGCGACGTCGTCGTCCGCGGCAACGTGCTCGACTTGTTCAAGCTGTACGGCGGCGGGTCAATCGAGGTCGGCGGCGCGATCGAGGCCGCCGAGGTACGCGCAGCCAAGGACCTCCGCGTCGCCGGCAGCATCGTCGCCAAGGACCGCGGGTCAATCTGCGCGGGCGGTAACGTCCACGCGAAGTTCGTCACCAACGCCCGCGTCGAGGCGGCCGGCGACGTCGAAGTCCAGGCGACGATCGCGAACAGCACCGTCGTCGCCGCCGGCCGCGTCGCCGTCCCCCAGGGGTCGATCGTCGCCGGCAAGACGGCCGCGGCCGCCGGCGTCGTCTGCAAGACGCTCGGCAGCGCGGCCGGCGTGATGACCGTCGTCGAGGTCGGTGTCGACGACCTGTTCCGCCGCGAGCTCCCGCGGGTGCTGGCGGCCATCGAGGCGCAGCGGCAGAAGGCGCGGAAGATCGAGCAGACCGTCCAGCCGCTGCTCGCCAACCAGAAGAAGCTGACGCCCGCCCAGAAGGAGAAGGCCACCGAACTGCTGTTCGAGGCCCAGGAAATGACCCAGGCCGCCGAGCGGCAGGTCAAGGCGCTTAAGGAGCGGTACGCGACGATCACCTCCAAGTCCAGACCCGAGGTCGAGGTCGCCGACACGCTCCACCAGGGCGTCGTGCTCCGCTTCCCCGGCCTCCAGACCCGCATCATGACCGCGTTCAAAGGCCCGCTCCGCGTCGTGCTGAAGCACGTCCGCGGCGAACGCACCATCCAGCTGATCGAGGACGGCAGCCGCGCCTCCCAAACCCTCGGCGGCGAGAGCATCCCCGATCCGGTCGCCCACGCCCTTCACAGGCTCCTGAACCCGACGGTGTAAGCGAAGGGCCCCACCGCCCGCTCCGCCGAACCGCCCCTCCATAATCCCATACGCGACGAATAGGGGGATGGCGGCAGGCCACCCCCTGCGCATTCCCAGTCTGTGGGCGGGCTGGCGCCGTGGTCGCGAGACCCACGACCAAGGCCCAAAACTTTCCGCTTGATATATTCCACATTGGGAATACAATTTCGCCATGGCTCGAGCGGCGGCGGCGACGGACGTGTTTTTCGCGATCGCGGAGCCGCGGCGGCGGGAGATCATCGGGCTGCTCGGGCGCGGCGGGCCGCGGGGGCGGGCCGTGAACGAGCTGGTCGAGACGATGCGGATCGCGCAGCCGGCGGTGTCGAAGCACCTCGGGGTGCTGCGGAAGGCCGGGCTGGTGTCGGTGACCAAGGCGGGGCAACAGCGGCTTTACCGGCTGAACGCCGAGGAGCTGAAACCGGTGCACGACTGGGCCCAGCAGTTCGAGCAGTTTTGGACGTCGCAACTCGACCGGGTCAAGGAGCGTGCGGAGCGGAAGGCGAAGGAGCTGGCCGCCCGAAGGCAGCAGCAACACCCCCCTACTCACGAACAGGAGCCCAAGTGACGCAGACGGCGACAACCCCACGGCAGCAGAAACCGTCCCGGCAGGCGCAGCAGGCGCAGGCGCTGGAGATTTGTAAGGAGATCGTGATCGACGCCCCGCCCGACGTCGTCTGGGAGTCGGTGCTCGAGGAGGCCGGCCCCGCCGGCACCCACGGCGACGGCTCACCGATGCCGATGGTGCTTGAGCTGTTCCCCGGCGGGCGGTGGTTCCGCGATTTGGGCCACGGGGTCGGCCACCTGTGGGGGCACGTGCAGGTCGTGAAGCCGCCGGGGCTGCTCGAGCTGTGCGGGCCGATGTTCATGTCGTACCCGGCGGTGAACCACGTGCAGTACCGGCTGACGGCCGAGGGGGAGCGGACGCGGCTGAAGCTGGCGCACCGCGGGTTCGGGCTGATCGACCCGGAGCACGCGAAGGGGGCCGACCAGGGGTGGGGCGAGGTCGTCGGCCAGATCAGGGAGATCGCCGCGCGGCGGGTGCGGGAGCGGGCGGCACGCGGCTGAAGGCGGTTGACCGCGACGATCCCGCAAGACTTCGGCGAGTTCGACCGAGCCGCGGGCCGGTTGAACATCGGCGGACGCTACACCCGTGGTTGATGTGCCGCCGCGCCCTTCGGGCCCGGCACACGGTTGAGGTCTGATTCTGTTTCGCGCCGCGCGCGTACGCGGCAACGATTGTCGTTCGACGACTTCGGGGCGTTTTCAGGAGCAACAGGTATGAGCACGACGGAACAAACGTTGGAAGTCCAGACGATCGAGCTTCACCGGGAGGTCGCGATCGCGGCGCCGGTGGACGTGACGTTCGAGGCCGTGCTGGCCGAGTTGGGGCCGGAGTCGCAGATGCCCGACGGCAAGCCGTTCCCGTTCAAGCTCGAGGCGTGGCCTGGCGGGCGGTGGTACCGCGACCTGGGTAACGACGCGGGGCATTTGTGGGGGCACGTGCAGGTGATCAAGCCGCCGACGCTGATCGAGATCTGCGGGCCGATGATGGCGTCGTTCCCGGTCACGAACCACGTCCGTTACAAACTGGTGGCGGACGGTAACGAGCGGACGCGGATCACGTTTGCTCATCGCGCGTTCGGCCTGATGCCGAAAGGGTTCATGGAGGGCGTCGACCAGGGGTGGGACTACGGCGTGAAGCGCATCGGCGAGATCGCGGCGCGGCTGCTCGCGCGGCGGGGGAAGGAGGCCGGGCGATGAAGGCGATCGAACTGATCCGGTGGGCGATGCAACTGACCGACCAGGGCACGCGGCGGATGCTGGAGGACATGGGCGGCGACGCCGCGCTGACCCAGCCGACGTCCAAGGGCGGCAACCACCCGCTCTGGGTGGTCGGGCATCTGGCGTACATCGAGGGGAACGTCCGCCGGGCAATCCTCGGCGGCGAGCACCCGGTGAAGCGTTGGGAGACGCTGTTCGCCTCGGGGACGCAGCCGAAGGCGGACGCGGCCGCGTACCCGCCGTTCGACGAGGTGCTGGCGACGTACCGGGATCTGCGGGCGCGCAACCTGAAGCTGCTGGACGAGATCGGCGACGAAGGGCTCGGTCGCACGCCGCCCCACGTCCCGCCGGGGTTCGAGGAGGCCATGAAGACGGTGGGGCAGAGTTTGCTCTTGCTCGCGCTGCACCAGATGGTCCACTACGGGCAGATCGCGGACGCGCGGCGGGTGGCGGGACACAAACCGCTGTTGTGAGCGCACACCCCGGGGATCGGAAGCCCCGGGGGCTTCAGACGGGGGTTCGGGCAAACGGATTTTGGAAGGAGCTTCTCATGGACATGGCCAAACCGGGCAAAGAGCACGAGTGGTTGAACCGGCTAATCGGCGACTGGGCGTACGAGGTCGAGGCCGCGTGCAACCCGGGCGAGCCGCCGGCGAAGTTCGGCGGCACCGAGCGCGTACGTCCCGTCGGCGGACTGTGGATCATCGCCGAGGGCCAGGGCGAGATGCCCGGCGGCGGCACGGCACAGATGATCCTGACGCTCGGGTTCGACCCGGACAAGCGGCGGTTCGTCGGCACCTGGGTCGGGTCGATGATGACGACGTTGTGGGTGTACCAGGGGTCGCTGGACGAGTCGGGAAAGCGGTTGACGCTGGAGACCACCGGCCCCTCCCACGGGGAGCCGGGGAAGACCGCGAACTACCGCGAGATGATCGAACTGACCGGCGACACGAGCCGCACGTTCACCTCGACGGTGCAGGCGTCGGACGGGACGTGGTCGACGATGATGACAGCGCGGTATCAGCGGACGAGCTAGCAAAGTGCGGCGCGTCGCGGCAGGGGGTGCCGCGACGCGCTCGCCTTCGGCTCGCGGCTAAACGGGTTTCTGCAAAGTGCCTTTGACAACTGACATCGTGCCTATTATTTAACCCAACGGTTAATTAACCAGATGGTTTAATACGTATGGCAGCGGATACGTTGAGTGCTACGTTCGCGGCGCTGGCCGACCCGACCCGCCGGGCGATTCTCGGGCGACTGGCGTCGGGGGAGCGCTCCGTGAAGGAACTCGCCGAGCCGTTCGACATGACTTTGCCGGCTGTGTCGAAGCACTTGAAGGTGTTGGAGCGGGCCGGGCTGGTGGAGCGCGGCCGCGAGGCGCAGTGGCGGCCGTGCCGGCTCAAGGCCGCGCCGCTGCGGGACGTGGCGGACTGGGTCGAGCATTACCGCCGGTTCTGGGAAGAAAGCTTCGACCGCCTGGAGGCGTACCTGCGGGCGTTGCAGGCGGAGGAGAAGAAGCCGAGGCGGCGGGGCGCGCCGCCGGGCGGTGGGGCGATGTAGAGGCGCGGGGCATCTAAAGGGGGCCGAACGACGAACAACCGGGAGCGATTTATGGACAACCGCAGCGCCACCGACACGGCCGACCGGGAGATCTCTGCCACGCGGCTGTTCGACGCGCCGCCGGAGTTGGTGTGGAAGGTGTGGACCGACCCGCGGCACATCGGGCGGTGGTGGGGCCCGCGCGGGTTCACGACCACGACGTACCGGATGGACGTGCGGCCCGGCGGCGCGTGGCGGTTCGTCATGCACGGCCCCGACGGCGTGGACTACGAGAACAACATCACGTTCCTCGAGGTCGTCGAGCCGCAGCGGCTGGTGTACGAGCACGGCGGCGGCGGCGAGGTCGAGCCGGTCAGTTTCCGCGTGACGGTCACGCTCGAGCCGGAGGGAACCCGGACGCGCCTGAACATGCGGATGGTGTTCCCGACGAAGGAAGCCCGCGATTTCACCGCCGACAAGTACGGCGCGGTCGAGGGGCTGCATCAGACGCTCGGGCGGCTCGAGGAAAAGCTGGGGGCGATCGCGGCGGGGTCGGACGACGTCGAGGGGCCGGCGTCCGACCGGGAACTGGTCGTCTCGAGGGAGATCGACGCGCCGCGGGCCGCCGTGTGGCGGGCGTGGACGGACCCGGCGCAGGTCAAGCGGTGGTGGGGGCCGCACGGGATGACCACGCCGGTGTGCGAGATCGATCTGCGCCCGGGCGGGGCGTTCCGAACCGTGATGCGGGACGCGGCGGGCACCGATCACCCGTGCAAGGGCCGCTACCGCGGCGTGGTCGAGCCGGAGCGGCTGGTGTTCGACAACGCCGCGCTCGACGAGCGGGGCGACGTGGCGTTCGAGATCCTCGCGACCGTCACGCTCGACGACCAGGGCGGCGGGCGGACGAAGGTGACCGCGCGGGTGCACCACAAGTCGGTGGCCGAACGTGAGAACCACGAGCGGATGGGGTTCTTCGACGGGTGGGGGCAGACGCTCGAGCGGCTGGCGGCGCACACGGCCGGGCTGGATCCGGCGCGGCAGCAGTTCGAGATCGTGCGGACGTTCGACGCGCCCCGGGACCTCGTCTGGCGCGCCTGGACCGAGCGCGAGCACCTGATGCAATGGTTCGGGCCCACGGGGGTTACGATGCCGACCGCGACGCTCGACCTGCGGCCGGGCGGGCGGTTCCACTTCTCCATGCGGTCGCCGGACGGGTCGGAGTTGTGGGGGCGATTCGTGTTCCGGGAAATCGTCCCGCCGGAACGGTTGGCGTGGGCGCACGCGTTTTCCGATAAAGAGGGTGGGCTCGGGCGGACCCCGTTCGGCGGCGAGTGGCCTCTGGAGTTGTTGACCACGGTGACGTTCACCGAGGAGGCCGGCCGCACGACGGTGACGATGCGGTGGTCGCCGCTGGGCCCGACCGACGCCGAGCGCCGCGCGTTCGACGCCGCCCACGACGACATGCGCACGGGCTGGGGTGGGACGTTCGATCGGCTCGAGGCGCATCTGGCGTCGGCGAAGGATTGAAGACCGGTTCATCACCGTCGGGACGTTTTTCGGGAGCTGTCATGGAAGCTGGGCGCAAGGACACGATGACCTCGATCGGGCTGCTGATCCTCCGCGCGGGGATCGGCGGGTACATGGCCACGCACGGGTGGGGCAAGGTGCAGATGCTGATGGCCGGGGCGAACTTCCCCAGCCTGATCGGCCTTAGCGGCAAGACGGGCCTCTGGCTAGTGACGGGCGCCGAGTTCGGCTGCGCGCTGCTGGTGGTGCTGGGGCTGTTGACGCGGGCGGCGGCGCTGCCGGTGGCGTTCGCGATGGGGGTGGCGGCGTTCGTCGCGCACGGCAACGACCCGTGGACGGCCAGTGGCGGTGCGAGCAAGGAGCCGGCGCTGATCTTCCTCGTCGCCTTCCTCGCGCTGGCCTTCACCGGGGCGGGGCGGTTCTCGCTCGACGCATTGATCTGGCGCCGGCGCGGGTAAGCCGGACAGTCTGAGCAACACGGGTGCGGCCCGGCGCCCGCCGTCCGCGTGCGGCGGCGGGACGGGCCGCGTCACGAAAGGAGACGCTCATGGATCGCAGGACGCCGTCGGCAGGGGCGGTCGCGGTGGTCGCGCTGGGGTTGGGGTCGCTCGTCGCGTCGGTGGGTTGGGCCGCCGAGCCCGCGAAGGACGCGAAGCCGCCGGCGGCCGGCGCGGCCGGCCAGCCGCCCGAGATGAAGTTGCCCCCCGGTTGGACGATGGAGGACATGCAGGCGTACGCCGCCGCCGCCACCCCGGGCAAGATGCACGAGCGGCTGATGAAAGAGGTCGGCGAGTGGCACGGTAAGTCCACGTTCTGGATGGCGCCCGGCGGCGGCGAGCCGATCAGGAGCGAGTGCACCTACACCGTCAAGTCGATGCTGGACGGCCGGTACACGCAGGCGGTGATGGCCGGCGACATGCCGGGGATGGGGCCGTACAACGGCTTCGCCCTCACCGGGTTCGACAACGTCTCTCAGAAGTTCGTCTGCACGTGGATCGACAGCCAGAGCACCGGCATGATGAACGGCACGGGCGAACTGTCCGCCGACGGCAAGACCACGACGTGGACCTACAACTTCCACTGCCCGATCACGAAGAAGCCGGCCTTGATGCGGCAGGTCGAGACGATCACCGGCGCCGACAGGAAGACCCTCGAGATGTGGGGCCCCGACCCGAAGTCGGGTAAGGAGTTCAAGATGATGCGGGTCGAGTTCACGAAGAAGAAGTAGCGGCGGCCTTCCACCCGTCAACCTTCGGGCGACGCGCCTCTCCCGCGAAACGGCGGGGGGACGCGTCGCCCGCTTCGATTGCGGACAATTCCCCCGGCTTCGGGTGCGGGCCGGGGGACAGCCCTTTCAAGGGCAATTGGCCGGCGTGGCACGCGCGAATAAAGTCTCGCTCCTTCGCAGGAGCAATCGGACATGGCACACCAAAACGAGCGGGCGGCGGCGGCAGCAGCGGCGAATGACGAGGTCTCCGCGGACGAGCTGATGAAGCTCGGGCTCGCGTTCTGGGGCTCCAAGGCCCTGCTGTCGGCCGTGGAGCTCGGCGTGTTCACCGCCGTGTCGAAGGGCGAGAAGGACTGGCGGCAACTCGCCGCCGAACTCGGCCTCGCCGACCGCGGCGCCCGCGACTTCCTCGACACCCTCGTCGCCCTCAAGGTGCTCGACCGCCGCGACGGCCGCTACCTCAACACCCCCGCCGGCGACAAGTTCCTCGTCCGCGGAAAGCCGACCTACGCCGGCGGCTTCCTCGAGATGGCCAACGCCCGCCTCTACCCGTTCTGGGGCTCGCTGACCGAGGCCCTCAAGACCGGCCGCCTCCAGAACGAGGCCAAGGGCAAGGGCGACGACTTCTTCCGCGAGCTCTACGCCGACGAGGACCGGCTCAAACAGTTCCTGTCCTCCATGACCGGCATCAGCGTGCCGTCGGCGCGGGCGCTCGCCGAGCGGTTCGACTGGTCACGGTACAAGACGGTCGTCGACGTCGGCGCCGCCCAGGGTTGCGTGCCCGTCACGCTCGCCAAGGCCCACCCCCACCTCCGGGCGATCGGCTTCGACCTGCCCGAGGTCCGCCCGATCTTCGAGGCCTACGCGAAGGAGCACGGCGTCGCCGCCCGCGTCACGTTCGAGGCCGGCAGCTTCTTCGAAAGGCCGATCCCGTCCGCCGACGTCGTCGTCTTCGGGCACATCCTGCACGACTGGGACCTGGCCGAGAAACGCACGCTGCTCGCCAAGGCGCACGACGCCCTGCCCAAGGGCGGCGCCGTGGTCGTCTACGACACGATGATCGACGACGACCGCCGCGAGAACGCCTTGGGCCTCCTGATGAGCCTGAACATGCTGATCGAGACGCGAGGCGGCTTCGACTACACCGGCGCCGACTGCGCCGCCTGGATGAAGGAAGCCGGCTTCCGCGACGTCCGCGTCCGGCACCTCTGCGACGTCCACTCGATGGCCGTCGGCATCAAGTAGGCCGCGGCCCGTCGCGGTGCGGGCGGCCCGCCCGCTCCTTTAACCAGGTACGGTGTGCTTCAGCGCACCGTGACCCTTCGAACGCGAAGCGGTCGGGCTCGCCGGCGCGACCGGAGTGCCGAATCACACCCCTACAGCGAACACGAACACGGAGCACAGCATGAGCAACGTAAACATTCGTCCTGTCGAAGAGCGGGACATCCCCGCCTGCTCGAAGATCGTGTTCGACGCCTTCGGCTCGATCGCCCGGAAGCACAACTTCCCCCTCGACTTCCCCGACCCGTCCATGGCCGACGCCCTGTTCCACGCGTTCGCCGGCAACCCCCGCGTCTGGGGCGTCGTCGCCGAAGTCGACGGGCGGGTCGTCGGCTCCAACTTCCTCGACGAGCGCAACGCCGTCCGCGGCGTCGGCCCGATCACCGTCGACCCCGCCGTCCACGGCCGCGGCGTCGGCCGGCGACTCATGCAAGCCGTCATCGACCGCGGCCAGGGCGCGCAGGCGGTCCGCCTCGTCCAGGACGCCTTCAACACCACCTCGATGTCCCTTTACGCGTCCCTCGGGTTCGAGGCCAAGGAGCCGCTCGCCCTGATGCGCGGCACCCCGCGCACCAAGCCAGCGGCCGGCGGCACGATCCGCCCGATGGCCGAGCAGGACCTCGGCCCCTGCGCCGCCCTCTGCGAACGCACCCACGGCTTCGCCCGCACCGGGGAGCTCCGCGACGCCATGCAGCACTTCGGCCCCGTCGTCCTCGAGCGCGGCGGCCGCGTCGTCGCCTACGCCTCCTCCCCGCGCTTCTGGGCGCTCAACCACGGCGTCGCCGAGACCGACGCCGACCTCCGCGAGCTCCTCCTCGGCATCGGCCAGGTCGCCGGCGGCGTCGACCTCCTCGTCCCGATCCGCTCGGCCGCCCTGTTCCGCTGGCTGCTGTCCGAGGGCGTCCGCGTCGTCAAACCCATGACCCTGATGACCACCGGCGCCTACCGCGACCCCGCGCCCAACGTGTGGTACCCGTCGGTCGAGTACTGACCGGCATCACCAAGTCTTCGATTGAAGGGGTGTGCTCCACCACAAGGCCGCCAAAACGCACCCCGAAGCCCCAGTGCCGGAACCCAGCCGACAGGAACACGCGGGGACGCCCGCACCCCGTCGAGCGCTTACGTCGTGACCGCCGCCGCCCCGGTGTCGGCCACCCGCCCCCTGTCACCCCTGGGCCGCACCCCCAACACCTTCTTCACCCGCAGCCGAACCGCATCCAGCTCCGCGTACGCCCAGAGCTTCACCCCCCGCGCGTACATCCGGAACGGCGCCAACCCGAGGTTGAAAAACGCCTTCACCCGCCGCCCGTCGTTCCGCCGCCCCTCCTCCCCCATCTCCCGCCGAAGCCGCGCGATCGCCACGAACCGCCGCGAGTAGAACCGCATGAACAGGTAGCTCAGCAGCCCCGCCTTCGGCCCCAGCACCGGCTCCGGCCGGAACTGCCCCGCGAACCGATAGCTCGGGATCACGACGAAGATGTAGTACTGCGCCGTGTCCAGCAGGAACGCCGCCGACAGCAGGTCCGCCTCCCCCATGTACGCGTACTTGTCCAGGTACGCCGCCCGGAAGAACCGCCGGTACGACCGCACGAACAGGTCGTTGTGCTCCGCGATCGCCGCCGCGACGTCCGCCTTCCCCGCGTCCGCCACGACGACCTTCACCGTCGCGTCGATCGTGAACGCCGCGTGGTCCAGCCCCGGCGAGTAGTAAGGGTCGATGAACGACGCCGCGTCCCCCAGCAGCGCCCACCCGTTCCCCGCGTACTGCCGGCTCGCGTACGCCATCCGCGAGAGCGCCCGCAAATCGTCGCTCCGGACGACCGCCCCCTCCAGCAACTCGCGCAGCGCCGGGTGCGACTTCAGGAACGCGACATAATCCCCCTCGCGATCCGTGCCCTGGTGCAGGCCGTGCACCCGCTTGTCGAACACGACGCCGACGCTCGTCTGCCCGTTCCCCAGCGGGATCACCCACACCCAGAACCCGCGCCCCGTGTAATGGTTCGTCGCCAGCCGCCGCGACCCGACGTTCCCGCGCCGCAACCGCGCCGGCCCCCGCGCGGCCAGGTCGTCGATGTGCCGCACCCCCGTCCACCGCGCCCAGACCGCCGCCACCGGGTGCTCGTCGTTCCACTCGACCAGGTCCAGCCGCCGCGCCAGGAACGTCGACCGCCCCGACGCGTCCAGCACCCACCGGCACGTCAGCGTGTGTGACCGCCCGTCCTTATCAACCGTCACCGTGTTCCGAAAACCGTTCGTAACCACGACGTCCCGCACCCGCGCCGGCCGCCACAGTTCCGCCCCCTCCGCCACCGCCAAGTCGAGCACGTGCTGGTCCAGCACGTCCCGCCGGAGTTGAAACGCCGGCACCGTCGACCGCAAAAAGCCGCCCGTCTCGCTCGCGTCCGCGTGCCCCGTCACCTTCTCGTTCGCGAACCAGTACCGCAGCCCCTCCTTCGGCAAATGCTCCGCCTCCAAATGCTGCCAGAGTGCCAGCCGGCGGGTGAGGAACATCGCCGACATCTCGGTCGTCGCCTCCCCCACCTTCTCGTCGAACCGCTCGAGCTTCTCGACCACCAGCACGCGCAGCGACGGACAATCCCGCCGCAGCAGCAACGCCGCCGCCGCGCCCGAAAACGCGCCGCCGAGGATGATCACGTCGTAGTGGGAAGGAGATACAACGTCCACGCCGCGAAAGGTACCCGAAAGGCCGAATCGTTTCCCGCGGGAGGAGCGTTACCCGGCAAAGAACCCGGGGACACGCGTCCCCGGGCATCGGGTGGGAAGGAGGATCGGGTGGTCGTTACGTCAGCTTCAGCACGAACAGGTTCGCCAGCCCGTCCACCACCGGGTCCAGCGTCAGCACCGAGTCGCGCGGGTCCACGTCCCCCGGTTGCAGCAGGACCCCGGTCGCGACCAGCCCGCCCGTCGCCGGCGCCGCGAGGTGCGTCGTCCGCGGCGCGATCTGGCTCGCCCCCTGGAACACGCCAGCCGCGTCATACGTCGCGAAGAAGCTGTCGGCGGCGTCGGCGCTGGTCAGCTTGAACTTGCTCACGCCCGGGTTGAACCGCGCCGTCCCCTCGAACCGGCCCGTCGCGTAGACCAGCCCGTCCGCCGCCACCACGACGCCCGACGCCCCGTCCGTCCCGCCGCCGCCGAGGGCCTTCGCCCACGCCACTCCGCCGACCGGCGAGTACTTCGCGACGAACCCGTCCTGCCCGCCCTGCGACGTCAGCGCGAACGTCTTCTTCGACGAGAAGTTGAAGTCCGCCGTACCCGAGTAAGTGCCCGCCGCGTACAGATTCCCCGCCGCGTCCGTCGCCAGTCCGTGTGCCGCCGCGCCGTCGGCGAACGCCGCCGCGTACCCGAGTTCGCCGGACCCGCTCAGCTTCAGCAGGTACTTCGCGTTGCTCGGCAACGTCCGCGTCCCCGCGCCCGGGTCGAAGTCGACACCCCCTTGCTGGTGGCCGGCCAGGTACGCGTTCCCCGCGCCGTCCACCGTCATCGCGCTCGCCGTCACCTGCCCGCCGCCGTTGCCGAACTCGCGCGACCAGAGCGTCCGGCCCTTGGCGGTCAGCTTCGAGACGGCGACGTCACTGACGTCGAGCCCGCCGTCGGGCACGTCGTGGATCGCCCGGGCGACGTAAACGTGCCCGTCTGCATCCAGCGCCACGTGCGTGGCCGAACCGTAGAACACGTCCTCCGCCGGCCGCGTGCCCGGGGTCGGGAACGCCTTCGCGTACCGGAACGCCCCGTCGGCGTCGAGCGCGAGCAGGAACCCGTCCCCGCCCGCGTTCCCGCCGGACGTCAGGTTCGAGACCGCGTCGGACGGGTCGAAGTCCATCGCCCCCTCGAACTGCCCGACCACGAACGCGTTCCCGCCCGCGTCCACCGCCAGGCCGCCGACGAACGTGTCGCGGTCCCCCGGCGAGCCCGGGCGGTTGCCGAACCGCACGGCCCAGAACAGCCCGCCGCTCGGCGAGTACTTCGCGACGAACGGGTCGCCGCCGGTCGCGGCCGACGTCAGGTTGAACGTCCTGCGCCGCGACGGGTTGAAGTCCACGGTGCCCTCGAAGTCGCCGGCGACGTAGACGTTCCCCGCCGCGTCCGTCGCGACCGCGGCGGCGGTGGCGGCGCCGACCAGGAACGCGAACGCCGGCACGTTGGCAGCCAGCAACTGGCGGGGCTCGAGCGACTCCACGATCGAAGCTGTAGCACGGGCACCCATGGCGGAAGCCTTTCAGAGCAAGGAAGGAAGAAGCGGGTCACAGATTCGCCAACTGACGCGGAATGCTGCGACCCCAACCCTCACGCCAGTCCGCGCACTCGCCCGCAACATGACCACCGCGGCAGAGCGCGTCCCCCGCCCGCGGCGCCGACGCTCCCGCCCCGGGTCATCCTGAGAGAGCCTCAGCGACCGAAGGATCCAGCCGCGAACGACAGAGCCTCGTCCCCCGCACTTCCGGTAACCCGCGACGCGAGTCCGCCAACGCTCGGGGAGCCCGCCCGGGCTTGCGTCCGCCCACGCCGGCCTCCACCCGGTAACGACGCCCGAAGACCACACCCAAGTTCAGTCGCCAGCGTTCCTTGTCGATGGGAATGGCAAGGCCGCGAACCGCGACGCGCCCGAAGGAAACCGATGAGCACGACAACCGCCACCCCCGCCCGCTGCAACCCGTCGAAGTCCGACGTCACCGCCGCCCTGAACGACGGCGAGCGCCTCCGCGACATCATCGAGCTCGGCCTGCTGTCCCCGGACGTCGACGACGTCCTCCACGACCTCGCCGCCGAGGCCGCCCGCCACTTCGGCCTGCCGATCGGCCTGGTCAGCGTCGTCCTCAACGAGGCCCAGTTCTTCGCCGCCATGCACGGCCTGACCGGCTGGGCCGGCGGCCAGCGCGGCACCCCGATCGAGTGGAGCTTCTGCCAGTTCGCCGTCGCCTCGCGCGAACCGCTCGTCGTCGAAAACGCGATCACCGACCCCCTCGTCAAGGACAACCCCCTCGTCCGCGAGAACGGCGTCCGCTGCTACGCCGGCGTCCCCCTGATCTCCTCCCGCGGCCACGCCCTCGGCAGCTTCTGCGTGATCGGCCTCGAGGAACGCGCCTTCTCCGACCGCGAGCTCGCCGACCTCCACCAGTTCGCCGCCGCCGCCGTCGCCCGAATCGAAACCCGCCGCCGCCGCCCGGCCGCGGCCTGAAGCGGGCGACCGCCTTACACGCGCGCCCGCCGGTCACGCGCCCGCGGCATGTCCACTTCAGTGGGGCATGTCCATGGCACACCCGACCGCGCGCCCCGCTAAACCAGCTTCTCCGCGATCTGCACCGCGTTCGTCGCCGCCCCCTTGCGGATCTGGTCCCCGCTGACGAACAGCTCGATCCCCTTCCCGTCGTCCCGGCTGATGTCCTGGCGGATCCGCCCGACCAGCACGTTGTCCTGCCCGCTCGCCTCCAGCGGCATCGGGAAGTGGTTCGCCTCCGGGTCGTCCACGATCCGCACGCCCGGCGACTTGGCCAAAATCTCCCGCACCTGCCCCGGCGTGATCGGCCGCTCGAACTCGAGGTTGATCGACTCGCTGTGCGCCCGCGGGATCGGCACGCGGATGCAGGTCGCCGTGACCATGATCTTCGGGTCCGCGAAGATCTTTCGCGTCTCGTTGACCATCTTGTTCTCTTCCTCGTTGTACCCGTTCTCCGCCACCTTCGTGTTGTGGCTGAAGATGTTGTTCGCGATCTGGTGCGGGAACTTCTCCTTCACGATCGGCTGCCCCTGCGCGTACGCCTTCAACTGCGCCTCGAGCTCGTACAACCCCCACGCCCCCGCCCCGCTGACCGCTTGGTACGTGCTGACGATCACCCGCTTGACCCGGTTGACCTTGTGCAGCGGCCAGACCGGCACGTTCATGATGATCGTCGAGCAGTTCGGGTTCGCGATCAAACCGTTGTGCTTGTGGATCTGGTCCGGGTTCACCTCCGGCACGACCAGCGGGATCCCCTCCTTCATGCGGAACGCGCTGGTGTTGTCGACCACGATCGCGCCGGCCGCGACCGCCGCCGGCGCGAACTCCTTGCTGATCGACCCCCCCGCCGAGAAGAACGCGATCCGCACGTCCTTGAAGGAGTCCTTCGTCAGCTCCTCGACCGCGTACGTCTTGCCGCGAAACTCGACCGCCTTCCCCGCGCTCTTCGCGCTGGCGAGCAGCTTGAGCGTCTTGATCGGGAAGTTCCGCTCCGCCAGCACGGTGAGGAACTCCTGACCGACGGCGCCGGTGGCGCCCACGATGGCGACGTTCACGGACATGGCAAAGCTCCCAAGAGGGGACAGCGGTTCAGCGTTCGTTCGCGGCACGCCAGCCGACGCGTTCGTCAAAAGACGAAGGCCGCCGGGCCAGACGAAACGGGCTTGGCGTACCGGGCGTGTCGCCCGCAGCCGCCGATCGGCGGGCACGGGTCACTCCGGGACGTCTAGCACGTTTTCGTCATCATCGGCGGCCTGCTGGCGTTCTTTATCGTATCTCTATCGAGACCGTTATTTTCGCAGATGCCTCAAACAGATTCAAGAAGCCCGATTTCGGGCCGCCGTACTGCGTCGCAGGCGTAACAATCCCCGGTCGGTTTCCGTCCGGGCTGTGGAGAACGTTTCACCAGCTTGCCTGCCACGAAACAAGTCATTCTAATGCCGAGAGTTACGGGAGAGGGACTGGATGATCACTAGGGTCAACAACCGACGGATCGGTTGGAAAGGGAAGCGGTTGCATGCGAGCCCTCCAGTCTGGGAAAAAGAGGAAACGGGTACTACTTGTCCACCAATACTATGATTACAGACACCATAGCGGCGTAGCGCGGTACGCGGCCCAGGCGGGGTGGGCGCTCGAGGACGCGTACACGCAGATCCGGATGCTCCCCGAGGAATGGGAGGGGGACGGGATCATCTCGTTCCACGGGCCCAGCGAACAGTTCGTCGAGTGGCTGGCGCGCGCCAACGTGCCCGTCGTCGACATGGGCGAGGAACAGGGGATCAGCGACTTCCCCCGCGTGATGACCGACAACCAGCGGATCGCCGAACTCGCCGTCGAGCACTACGCCGCCCGCGGGTACAAGAACGTCGGCCTCGTCTGGCTGTTCGACACGGTGGTCAAGCGCCGCCGCGCCGAGGCCATGTCCGCCGCCGCCGCCGCCCGCGGGCTGAGGTTCTGGGACGTCCCGCTCGACCGCCTCCCGCTGCTCGGGCGGCAGGAGGCGTTCCCGATCGGCCTCCTCGCCCCCCACGACGCGATCGCCGTCCGCGCCCTCCGCGCCTGCGAGGACGTCGGCGTCCTGGTCCCCGAGCAGGCCGCCCTGATGGGCGTCGACAACTTCACCTACCGCTGCGAGCCCGCCGGCGTACCCCTGACCAGCATCGACCCCGACCAGGAGCGCGTCGGCTACGAGGCCGCCGCCCTCCTCGACCGCCTGATGAAGGGCGAGGAACTCCCCCAGCGGTCGATCCGCGTCCCCCCGGTCGGGATCGTCGAACGCCAGTCGACCGACATGGTCGCCGTCGAGGACGTCGAGGTCGCCAAGGCCCTCCGCTACATCGTCGAGAACTACCACAAGCGGGTCGGCCTCCGGGACGTCGCCCGGGTCACGCAGATCTCGCTCCGCCGCCTCCAGACCCGCTTCAAGGAACAGGTCGGTCACACGATCCTCCAGGAGATCAACACCCGCCGCGTCGGCCGCGCCCGCGCGCTGCTCGCCGAGACGTCCAAGAAGATCCAGGTCGTCGCCGGCGAGTGCGGCTTCGGCAACTCCGTCAAGCTGATCCGCGTCTTCAAGCAGTACGTCGGCACCAGCCCCAAGCGGTACCGGAAGACCGCCCGGCTCGGTAAGCAGTAGGCGCGGAACGCGGGAACGGCCGCCCGCCGCCCGCCGCGCCCGTTGGGGTTGGTGGGCGTGCGGAAAGTTACCGCGCGCCCGCGCTTTTGGTTTTGCGAATCGTGCCCGGGTTGTACAATCGTCCGCTCTTCTGGGCTTTCAAGGACGGTAACGAATGACTGACGAGCGAAACGTGGACGTCCAGGTCCCCGTGCGCGATTCGACCGCCGCACGGCGGATGCCGCGCGGCGTGCGCAAGCGCGTCCTGCTGGTGCTCCAGTACTACGACTACCGCCACCACAGCGGCGTCGCCAAGTACGCCGCCCAGGCCGGATGGGCCCTCGAGGACGCCTACACGATGGTCCGCGGCCTCCCCGACTCCTGGGACGGCGACGGCATCGTCTCGTTCCACGGCCCCAGCCAGCAGTTCATCGACTGGCTCCGCAAGTCCAACCTCCCCGTCGTCGACATCGGCGAGTACGAGGAGTTCAGCGACTTCCCGCGCGTCACGACCGACACCAACCGCATCGCCCAGATGGCCGTCGACCACTTCGTCGAACACGGGTACAAGACCGTCGGCTTCACCTGGCCGTTCGAGAACGTGTTCAAGGCCAAACGCCTCGCCGCCACCCGCCGCGCCGCCGAGGCGCGCGGCCTCCGCTTCCTCGACCTCCACCTCGACCAGATCCCCAACCTCGCCGACCAGGACGCCCTCCCGATCGCCCTCCTCGCCGCCAACGACGGCACCGCCGTCCGCGCGCTCCGCGCCTGCGAGGACGCCGGCCTCCTGGTCCCCGAGCAGGTCGCCATCCTCGGCGTCGACAACTTCGAGTACCGCTGCGTCCCCGCCAGCGTCCCCCTCAGCAGCATCGACCCCGACCAGGAACGCCTCGGCTACGAGGCCGCCGCCCTCCTCGACCGCCTGATGGCCGGCGCCCCGAAACCCGACCGCATGATCGAGATCCCCCCCGTCGGCATCGTCCAACGCGACTCGACCGACATGCTCGCCGTCGAGGACGTCGAGGTCGCCAAGGCCCTCCGCTACATCATCGCCAACTTCCGCCGCCGCGTCGGCCTCCGCGACGTCGCCAAGGCCACCTCCATCTCCCTCCGCCGCCTCCAGACCCGCTTCAAGGAGCAACTCGGGCGCACCATCCTCCAGGAGATCAACGGCCGCCGCATCCGCTACGCCCAGGACCTGCTCAAACGCACCAACAAGAAGATCCGCGTCGTCGCCGGCGAGTGCGGCTTCGGCGGCAGCGTCAAGCTGATCCGCGTCTTCAAGCAGTACTGCGGCACCAGCCCCAAGCGCTACCGCAAGGAAATCCAGCGCGCCCAGTTCGAACAGGACATCGCCGGTGCCGCCGGCGACTAACGCGCCCGCCCGCCCGCAGCCCCCAGGAACGCCGCCTTTTGACACCGGCCCCGCCCCGGGGAGGATGGCGGGCATGAACCCGACCCCAAGCCCCGTCGCGCGCCCAAACCCCTGGCTGCTGGTCGCCTCGATCCTGCTCGCGGCGATCGCCCCCCTGCCCGCCGCCGCCGCCGGCAAGGCCAAGCACGTCGTCATCGTCGTCATGGACGGCCTCCGCCGCGACTCCGTCGTCGACGCCGACATGCCCAACCTGTCGAAGCTCGCCAAGGCCGGCACGTTCTTCGCCGCCCACCACCCCGTCTACGTCTCGTCCACCGAGGTGAACGGCACCGCCCTGGCGACCGGCATGCGGCCCGGCAGGTCCGGCGTCCTCGGCAACTACGAATACCGCCCCGACGTCGAGCTCCTCCAGCCCGTCGCGACGCAGCAGGAGTGGGCCGCCTGGAAGGGCGACCAGCTGTCCGGCGGCAAGTGGATCAAGGTCGAGACCCTGCCGGAGATCGTCCGCGCGAACAACATGAAGAGCGTCGTCGCCGGCACCAAGGGCATCGCGATGCTCTGGGACCGGCGGTGGGAGGGGCGGACGCCCGACCAACCCACCCTCTACGCCGGCGACACGATCCCCGCGGCCGTCAAAGACTCGCTGGTGCAGAGCTTCGGCCCGATCCCGCCGTCGCGCGACGGCCGGTACTTCGCCAACACGGGGCAGGACCACTGGACGACCCGCGCGCTGATCGACAAGTTCTGGGCCAACGGCGTCCCGGCCCTGTCGGTGCTCTGGCTGTCCGAGCCCGACTTCTCCCAGCACGGCGTGGGCATGGGCGACAAGGTCGCCAGGCAGGGCCTCAAGAGCAGTGACGACTGCCTCGGCAAGGTGCTCGCGTTCCTCGACTCGGCCAAGCTCCGCGACGTGACCGACGTGATCGTCACGTCCGACCACGGCTTCTCGACCGTCGCCACCGGCATCGAGGTGATGGAGGAGCTGCGGCGCAAGGGGTTCGACGCCGGCGGGGCGTTCCTGGAGAAGCCCGAGCGCGGGAGCGTGATGATGGTCGGCCTCGGCGGGAGCATCGCGTTCTACGTCGGCGAGCGCGACAAGGTGGTCACGCAGAACCTGGTCCGCCACCTGCAGGGCACGCCGTACGCCGGCGTCATCTTCACCCGCGAGAAGCTCGAGGGGACGTTCCTGATGGCCGACGCCGGCGTCGACGCCCCCGAGGGGGCCGACGTCCTCCTGTCGATGCGCTGGAGCGCCGAAACCCCGCCCCGCGACGGCGGGATGCCCGGCGCACTGTTGATCGAAGGGAAGGGGTACAAGCCGGGACAGGGAATGCACGGCAGCCTGTCCCGGTTCGACATGATGAACACGCTGATCGCCGCGGGGCCGGACTTCAAGGCCGGACATCGCAGCGACGTCCCCAGCGGCAACGGCGACGTCGCGCCGACGGTGCTCGCCATCTTGGGCATCACCCCGAAGGAGGCGATGGAGGGGCGGGTGCTCGCCGAGGCGATGGCGGACGCGAAGGAGGCCGCGCCGAAGGTCGAGACCGCCGTGATGACGGCCAAGACCAAGCTGCCCACCGGCCGCGAGTGGGCGCAGTACCTGAAGGTGTCCACCGTGAACGGCCGCCGCTACTACGACGAGGGCAACGCCGGGGCAGCTCCCGAGGGGAAGTGACGCCAGCCGAGCCGCGGCCGCCCGCGCACGCGCACGCGGGGCAACGACCACGCCTGACCCGACGCTGAGCCTGCTGGGGGTTGGCGTGCCGGGAAACGAGGCGGCCCGCGGAAACCGATCCTGAGCGGGCCGCGTTCCTCAACCTGATCACGCCGCTCACCGCCGCGGCCAGCGTCGCGCACGGAAGTCCGCGACGACCGACCAAATCTGCGGCGGCGCACTCGTGCCGCGGCTCGAGTGCGCCGCGGTGAGCGCCTTCTTCGCGGCGCGGCGCCGCAACCGCCCGACTTGACGCGCGCGTCCGGCGTGCCTCCTCGCGCGCGACCCTTGGCGTCAGTTTTCGCGCGCGATCCGCGCCCGTTTCGCGCCCGGCGGCGGGCGTCAATTTGAGGCGTTGGCGGCGCGCTTACCCGGCTTCGCGCGACGGGAATTGCAAGGGCTAAATCCCGCTTATTTTCCGCGGTAAATGGCCGGGTTTGAGAAGCTGGGGACACTGAATTCTTTTTTCAGATTCGGTTCATCGGACGGACGATGCAAGGGGCGTCCGAACGACCTCCAACAAGGGGAAAGGAACCATGAATCTGAAGCCGGTGCGAGTCCTGTTTGTGGAAGACCATGTGGACACGTTGTGGGCGCTTTCGAGATTGTTCCGCCGGCTCGGGTGCGAGACGCTGACGGCCGACTCGTGCGCCGCCGCGCGGGCGGTGCTCGCCGAGCGCGGGCCCGTCGACGTCGTCGTCGGCGACGTCGGCCTCCCCGACGGCGACGGCATCGCCCTGCTCGAGGAACTCAAGCGCCTCTACGGCACCCCCGCCGTCGCGCTGACCGGCCGCGTGATGCCCGACGACGCCCGCCGCTACGAACGCTCCGACGTCGACTGGTGGCTGGCCAAGCCCACCGGGATCCAGGACCTCCGCGACGTCGTCGAGGCCCTCGCCGGCGCCTGCGGCCCGATCGGCTTCACCGCCGCCGGCACCGACGAGGAACCCCCCGCCGCCGGCGCGATCCGCCGCGCGGGATGAGGCGCCCGCCCGTGGTGCGGGCGCCCCGCCTGCCCCCGCAGCGTGTGCTTCCGCACACCCGGTCGGGTCGGGTCGCGAAACGGTTGGGTCCGTCGTCGGCGAGGCTTTCGGTGTGCTGAGGCACACCCTACCGGGCGCGGGCCTCGGACGCGAAGTGCTTCGCCGCGAACTCGAACGGCGTGACCCCCGCCTTCTCCGCCAGCTTCGGCAAATCGTGCCCGACGCCGTCGTACTCGCGGTAGGCGCAATCCACCTTCAACTCCGCCATCACGTCCCGCAGCGACCGGCTGAACGGCAGCAGCGGGTCGTCCGTGCCGATGTGAACCGCGACCCCCACCCGGCCCCTGACGCGCCCCGCGTTCCCCCTGACGAGCGTCTCCGGGTGCTGCGCGACGTAAAGCTCCGCCCGCCCGTCGAACATCCGCCGGAACACGTCGCCCCGGTTCGCCGCGAAGTCCTCCGCCGTCCGCAGCGCCGGCGCGAACGCCGACACCGACGAGAACAGCTCCGGGTGCTTGAACGCGAACTTCAGCGCCCCGCCCCCGCCCATCGACATCCCGGCCACCGCCCGCCCGCCGCGATCCGCCCGCGTGCGGTACGTCGCATCCACGTGCGGGATCAGCTCCTTGATGACCGCCGTCTCGGCCAGGATCTTGCCGTCCACCGAGTCGGCGTAATGCGTCCGCTGGCCGCCCGACGCGTACACCACCACCATCGGCGGCACCCGCTTCCCCCGGATCGCGTCGTCGAGCAATCGGATCGGGTACTGGTCCCGCGACTCGTCCTGCCCCCGGCCGTGAAGCCAGTACAGAACCGGATACCGGGCATCCCGATTCTCCGCGTCGTCGTACCCCGGCGGCACGTACAGGTTGTACCCCACCTCCACGTTCATCGCGGCCGAGCGGAACGTCCGGTGCGCCAGCAGCGGGTTCGCCTTCGCCGGCGGCGTCGACCACCGATCCGGGGCGTCCCCCGCCGGCGGCTTCGCGCCCGCCGGCGCCGCCGCCCGGAAATGCTTTGCCGCGAACGCCAGGTTCGAATGCTTGATCTGCGCCGCCAGCGGCGGCATCGCGTGGTTCGCCCCCTCCACCTCCTCGTACACGTGCTCGATCCTCAACTCCGTCAGCAGCGCGTGCAGGTCCCGGCTCCCCTGCAACAGGTGATCCTTCGTCCCGCAGTAAAACGCGATCGGCAGCCGCCCCCGAAGCCGCTCCGCCCGCTCCCGCGCCAGCGCCAGCGGGTGCTGCGCCCAGAACCGCTTCGGGTCCCCGCCGAACATGCGGTCGAGGACGTCGGGATAGGTGGCGGCGAGGTCCTCGGGCTGGCGGAGGCTGGGGGCGTAGGCGGCGACCGACGAGAACACGTCGGGGTAAGTCATCGCGATCCGCAGCGCCCCGAACCCGCCCATCGACATCCCCTGGATCGCCCGCCCCTCCCGCGCCGCGACCGTCCGGTACGTCGCGTCCACGTGCGGGATCAATTCCTTGACGATCGTCGTCTCCGACAAGTGCTTCCCGTCCGCCGAATCCACGTAAAACGTCCGCCCACCGCCCGAGACGAACACGACGATCACCGGCGGCACCTTCCCGGTCCGAACCGCGTCGTCCAATATCGTCGGCGGATACCAGTTCCCCGACTCCGACTGGTTCAACCCGTGCAGCCAATACACGACCGGATACCGCCGGCCCGTGTTCGCGACGTCCTCATACCCCGGCGGCAGGTACACGTGATACCCCACCTCCGTGTCCATCGCCGCCGACCGGTACGTCTTGTGCGCAAGAAAAGCGTGCGCCACCTTCGGCGGCGTCACCCACCGCTCCTGGTACTTCGAATAATCGACCGGCGCCGTCGCGGCGGCGCGGGGGGCGGGCGCGCGTTGCCCGGAGGCAACCAGTGACGAGAGCACCAGGACAACGGCGACACTCAGGCGCGAGACGTGCATGCGCCGAATAATCGTCTCACGGCGGGTCGCGACGCAAGAGCACGGGGGCGCCGGCCCGTGACCCCCTACGCGATGATCCCGTCCACCACGTGCCCGTGCACGTCCGTCAGCCGGAAGTCCCGCCCCGCGTACCGGTACGTGAACTGCTCGTGGTCGAACCCCATCAGCTTCATGATCGTCGCGTGCAAGTCGTGGACGTGCACCGGCTTCTCGACCGCCCGGAACCCGAACTCGTCCGTCGCCCCGTGCACGTGCCCGCCCTTCACGCCGCCCCCGGCCAGCCACATCGTGAACCCGTAGTGGTTGTGGTCCCGCCCGTTCACCTTCCCCGCGTTCGCCCCCGCCTGCGGCAACTCCACCACCGGCGTCCGCCCGAACTCCCCGCCCCACATCACCAGCGTGTCCTCCAGCATCCCGCGCTGCTTCAGGTCCTTGATCAGCGCCCCGATCGCCTGGTCGCACTGCTGCGCCAGCCGCCGGTGGTTCACCTCGATGTCGTCGTGGTTGTCCCACGGCTGCCCCTCCCCGTGCCACACCTGGATGTACCGCACCCCCCGCTCGGCCAGCCGCCGCGCGATCAGGATCTGCCTGGCCTGCGTGCTCTTCTCCGCCCCGTACATGTCGCGGACGTGCTGCGGCTCCCGGCTGATGTCGAACGCGTCCGCCGCCTCCATCTGCATCCGGTACGCCAGCTCGTACGACTGGATCCGCGCCTCGAGCTGCGCGTCCCGCTGCCGCTCTTCTAGATGCTTCGCGTTGAGTTGCATCAACAAGTCGAGCTGCCGCCGCTGCTGCGATTTGTCCGTGTACCGGTTCCGGATGTGCTCGACCAGCTTCTCGAGGTCCGTGTGCTTCGTGTCGACGTACGTCCCCTGGTAGATCCCCGGCAAAAACCCGCTCTGCCAGTTCTGCGACTCCTGGATCGGGTACCCGCCCGGGCACATCACCACGAACCCCGGCAGATTCTGGTTGTCCGTCCCCAGCCCGTACGTCAGCCACGACCCCATGCTCGGCCGCACCAGCCTGGCCTCGCCGCAGTTCATCAGCAGCAGCGACGGCTCATGATTGGGCACGTCCGCCCGCATCGACCGGATCACGCACAAATCGTCCGCGTTCTGCGCCGTGTGCGCGAAGATCTCCGACACCTCCAGCCCCGACTGCCCGTACTTCTTGAACTCGTACGGCGACCGCAGCGCCGCCCCCGTCTTCCGCTCGGTCTTCAAGTACTCGCCCGGCAGCGTCTGCCCGTGGTACTTCGTCAGCGCCGGCTTCGGGTCGAACGTGTCGACCTGGCTCGGCCCGCCGTTCATGAACAAATGAATGATCCGCTTCGCCTTCGGCGCGAAGTGCGGCCCCTTCGGCAGCAGCGGGTTGACCGCCCCGAGCCCCGCCGCCCCCCCTGCCGGCGCCGGCGCCGCCAGCGCCCCGGTGCGCCCCATCAGATCCCCCAGCGCCAGCGCCCCAAACCCCATCCCCAGCCGCGACAACAACTGGCGGCGCGTCAGGAACCGATCGGCAATCCGGGGACGATGATCGTAAAGCGACATGATGAATCCCAATCAGCGAAATCGCTAGCCGCAACTCTTCACTGGCAACTGGCAACTAACAACTGGCAACTCGCTCTCAATCCACGAACACGAACTCGTTCGTCTGCAGCAGCACCTGGGCGTACTTCTCCCACGCCGTCAGCGGCGCCGCCCGCGGCTTCGTCTCCGGCCCCGCGAAGTCCCCCTGGCTGTTCCACTCCTGCGTGTCCTCCCCGCCCGCCACCGCGTCCGGGATGTTCTTCATCCGCACGACCACCGGCCACGTGAACGAGTCCGACGTCACCGACGCCCGGCAGTCCACCACGAAGTCGATCGTCTCCCCCGCCTTCACGTCCACCGCGTCCAACTGCGTCTGCGCCGACTTGTTGTGCACCGTCAAGCTCGCCAGCTCCCCGTGCCGCGACGACACGATCCGCCCGCGCACGCCGTCCCCGCTCGCCGAACCGTGCGCCAGCGTCCCCGCGACCGACACCGCCCCGTCCCGCGGCGCCGTCCACCGGCGGACGACCGCGTGGTTCGCATCGTTCCCCGCGTGCCCGCCGGCCGCGTTCAGGATCGCCCACCCGAGCTTCGCGTCGGGCACGGCCTTCCCGCCCTGGTACGCGGCGCCGGCGAAATGCGGCAACGCCGCGAACGACTTCACCCGCTGCGCCTTCTCGTCATACGCGCCGTACCCGTACTGCCACGCCGGCCCGCGCGCCGCCGCCGCCGCCGCCAAGGGCGCCACCGTGGCCTCCGACTCCACGAACGCCACCCCCAGCTTCAGCTCGTCCGCCGACGGCTCCCGCGCCAGCACCGTTCGATACATCGCCCGCACCTTCTGCTCGGTCGACAGCGCCCCCGCCGCCACGCGGCCGCTCAGCGCCCGCGCCTGCTCCACGACGAACGGGCTGTTCATCATGAACAGCGCCTGCTGCGGCACCGTGTTCGCAAACCGCATCGGCGCGTGCTGGTCGGGGCTGGCGAAGTCGAACGCCCGGAACATGTTCGGCAGGTTCTGTCGATCCACGAACCCGTAGATCGTCCGCCGCCGCGTCGACGCCGACAGGAGATCCACCGGCCGCCCCCCGACCGTCCGGTCCAACTGCCCCGACGCCGCCAAAATCGAGTCCCGCAGCGCCTCGAACTCCAGCCGCTTCCGGTTCTGGTGCGACAGCAGCCGGTTCTCCGCGTCCACCTCCATCGCCTTGGCCGACGCCGTCGCCCCCTGCCGGTACGTCGCCGACAGCATGATCGCCTTCGTCAGCCGCTTGATGCTCCACCCGTTCTTCACGAACTCCACCGCCAGGTGATCCAGCAGTTCCGGGTGCGTCGGCCGCTCCCCGCGCACGCCGAAGTCGCTCGGCGTCCGCACGATCCCTTTCCCGAACAGCTGCGCCCACACCCGGTTCGCCATCACCCGCGCGGTGAACGGGTTCTCCGCGCTCGCGATCGTCTGCGCCAGCTCCAGCCGCCCCGACCCGTCCTTGAACGGCTGCCGCTTATCCCCCGCCACCGCCAGCAAGAACTGCCGCGGCACCTGCGCCCCCGGCATGCCTGGGTTGCCGCGCTTGAACACGACCGGCGTCACCGGGTTCGGCGCGTCCGTCATCACCATCGCCCGCGCCGGCGCCCCCGGGTGTGTCGCCATCAGCGCGTCCCGCTTGCGCTTCAGCTCGTCGTGCCGATTCCGGTCGTCCCGGTTGAAGAACTGCTCGACGTCCGGCACCGCGATCGTCACCGGCGACCCCGCCCCCCGCAGCACCTCCCACACCCCTTTCGCCTCCGCGTCCGCCGGCGCCTCCGCCGTGTCGTGCTTCGCCAGCAGCCCGGCGTACACCCGCGCCACGTCCGCCTTCGACTTCACCTTCTCCGCCTGCAGCGCCTTCACCACGACGCCGTTGAACGGCTGTTTCGCGTCCGCCGCCGCCGCCGCCACCGACCCCACCGCCGCCCCCAGCTCCTTCTCCGGCAGCTTCATCAGCGCGTGGAACGGCCCGAACACGCCGTCCTTCGCCTCGGCCGTCTTGTTCAGCAGCGTCACCCACCGCTGCACCACGCCCCGCCGCAGGTCTTGCTGCGACGCCAGCCCGCGCAGGTCCGCCCCCTTCCGCACCTCGTCCGCCGCCAGCAGGTACTTCTCCAGCACCGCCGCGGTCCGCAGCGGCCCGACGATCTGCCCGTGCCGCTCCGCCTTGAACTTCGCGAGCTCCGCCTCGCGCGCCGCCAGCTCCTTCTCGTACTCCTGCGTCTGCGGCGTCTTCTCTGCCGACGTCAGCAGCGGCAGGTCCGCCCCGCCCGGCTCCACGCTCGACGCGAACACCCCGTACAGCGAGTAGTAGTCCGCCGTCGGGATCGGGTCGAACTTGTGGTCGTGGCACCGCGCGCACGCGACCGTCAGCCCCATCGTCCCGCGCGTGATCACGTCCAGCCGGTCGTCGATGATGTCGGCCTGGTTGTTCAAAAACCGCCGCCCGAGCGTCAGGAACCCCATCGCCGCGAGGTTCCGCGTGTCCGCCTTCGGATCCTTCGCCACCACCCGGTCGGCCGCGATCTGGTGGATCAGGAACTGGTCGTACGGCATGTCGCCGTTCAGCGCCGCCACCACCCAGTCCCGGTACGTGTACGCGTACGGGTACCGCCGCTCCTCCTGGAACACGTACCCCTTCGTGTCCGCGTACCGCGCGACGTCCAGCCAGTGCCGCGCCCACCGCTCCCCGTACGCCGGCGACGCCAGAAGCCGATCCACCACCTTCTCGAACGCCTCCGCCGACCGATCCGCCTCGAACGCCGCCACTTCCTCCGCCGTCGGCGGCAGCCCCGTCAAATCCAGCGTCGCCCGCCGCAGCAGCGTCCGCCGGTCCGCCTCCGGCGCCGGCGCGAGCCCCTTCTCCGCCAATCTCGCCAGCACGAACGCGTCCACCGGCGTCTTCGCCCAGTCACTCTTGACCGACGGCACCGCCGGCGCGACCGGCTTCTTGAACGACCAGAAGTCCTTCGCGTCAGCCATCGACAGGACGGTCAACTCCCCCTTCGGCCCCTCCTGCCCGCGCGGGTCGGGCGCCCCCATCTTCACCCACGCCTCCAGCGCCGCGATCTGCTCCTTCGCCAACTGCTTCTTCGGCGGCATCGCCAGCTCTTCGTCCTCGTGACGAATTGCCTTGATCAGCAGCGACTTCTCCAGATCCCCCGGCACCACCGCCGGCCCCGTCTTCCCCCCCTTCAGAAGCCCCTGCCGCGAATCGACGTACAGCCCGCCCTTGAGCTTGTCCGACTGGGCCGAGTGACACTTATAGCAGTGGTCGATCAGCACCGGCCGGACGTGCTTCTCGAAAAACTCCACCCCCTCCGCCGACGGCGCGCCAGCCGGCTCCGCCGCCCAAACCCCAGGCGTCAGCAACCCGACCACGAAACTCAGGATCAGTGTTTGGCGCATAACGGTCAAATCGGTTCTCCGTCGATCCTACCCAGACCGCATCCGCGGCGTTGACGCGAAAAGGGCTTACCGGACGGCATTCAAGGCGGCTCAGCTGCCGGTGGATCCGTCCGTCAACGTTTAGCCGGCCCGCTTGCGGGCCGCGGCCGGTGCCACCAGACGCGACAGCGCAAGTTGTGGGGCTCTAGTAATCTGTCACCCCTGCTTCGTCGGGTGCGCAAAGCGGTCAGCGGCATGCCCACTTCAGTGGGGCATGTCCCGTCGCCCGACAAACGACGCCGGACAGACCACTAGATACGTGCCAGTAGCGATCACCCGATCGGTTCCCAACGCACTTGGCCACTGGTGACCAGCCGCTCGACCTCCCCCCGCCACTCCCCGTCCACCCACGCGTACTCCGGGTCGGAATGCGGCGTGACCAGCATTGTCTCCCACCCGCCGTCACGCAGCTTCTGCATCATGAACGGCACCAGCCCGTAGTTCGAACTGTGCACGATCACCGGACAAACCGCCGGCAGCGCGGCCAGAAACTCGCTCGCGTCCCGCCCGTCTCCGCGCTCGACGCCCGGGTAATCCGGGCAAGGCCGTGTGAGGTCACAATCCAAGCTGACCAGCACCAACCCGTGCCCGTGCTCACGAACGAACGCCCGGAACGGCGGAACCGCGTCGAACACCGCCACCGCCACCGACGGCATCAGCGCGCCGAGAACCCGCCGCATCGCCACCACGCGCAGCGGGTCGTCCTCGAGAATCAGCGCGTGCCACGCCATACCTCGCCCAGCCCGACCGCCCGTCCCCTCATTCCTCTTCTCCGCGTCCTCTGCGGCTCTGCGGTGAATCGGACTGGAAACCGACAAGTCTACACCTCCCGCCCGAACCCCCGCCCCACCGCGTGCGTGTACGCCATCACCCCCGACGGCGTCCCGCCCGCCAGCTTGATCATGCTGTTCAACTGCCCCCGGTGGTACGTCGCGTGGTCCGCCACGTGGTGCATCACCACCCACGCCGGCAGTTCGAACACCTTCCCCGCCCGGTTCCGCGACCGGATCACCCTCCCCAGCGTCTCCGCCGTCTGTTCGCCCGCGAACGCCAGCATGTCGGCGTGGATCGCGCCCCACCGCCCCGCCAGCGCCGCCCGCGGTACCGCCGGCAGCTCGGCGTACGCCACATCCTCCCCCCGCAGCCGCCGCAGCCACACCGACTGCGCCGTCATCGCGTGCGACAGCAGCTTCTCGATCGACCCGAACGAGATCCCCTGGTCCCGCGCGAACCCTTCGTCCGACACCGACGCCGACGCCGCCAGCACCTGCGCGTCCGCGTCCGCCATGTACCCCCACATGAACCTCAATGAAGCCGCATCCATCATGCCCGCATTGTACCCCACCTCACCCCGCCTGCCGGGGCCGGCAACCAAATGCTATACTCCGCCCAACATGCCCCCGGCCCCCCCCGCCACCCCCACCGGCCCCTACCGCGTCGAACGCGTCGACACCCCCGACGGCCCCCGCTGGCGCCTCGCCGGCCCCGGCCTCGAAGGCACCAAGGCCTACCCCTGGGAAGAGTTCCGCGACAAGCTCCAGGAAATGGCCCAACTGATGAACTTCGCCTGGTCCCAAGCCAGAGCCGAATCCGCCGCGCGATGACCCTCCGCGCGCAACACCCAAAACCCGAAAATCCACGCCCCCGCGCGCAAAAACCCCAGCAAAACCCCCACTCCCCACCCCCGCGCTGCGCTGCGCACGTCTCCGGCGCGCAACCCCGCCCCCTTAGGTAGACGCACGCGCTCTTTCTCAACCGAATACCGCCCCCCGCCTTCCTTTGCTTCTCTGCTCTCCGCTTCTCTGCGACCCGTTTCTCCCACCGCCTCCCCTTGCCGCACCGCACGCACGGGGGTTGCTTGCGGTTTCGCGGATCAACCAGTTCGGGACCCGCCGGGACCTCTTCGGGACCCCTTTGGGACCTCCTAGGGACCTCTTTGGGACCCGGTTGGGACCTCCTCGGGACCCGAAAAGGACCTCGAAAGGACCTCTTTTGACACCCCTCAGAATCCCCAAACCCATTTCAATTCGAAACTTACGCCCTAGCCCCACCCCCTTTCGCCCACTTTTTCCGCACAAAGCCGCCCGAAAAAATGCGTCAGGCCCCGTGACGGCGAGTCACGGGGCCTGACGCGATCTGCTTACTGCTTCTGCCTACCGCCTACTGATTACCGGTAGAACTCGATGATCAGGTTCATGTTCACTTCGAACGGCACGTCCTCCGGCGTCGGCAAGGCCGTGACCTTGGCCGTCAGCTGAGCCGGGTTCCAGTCCAGCCAGTTCGGAACCGTGTGGCTCCCCACCTGCTCCATGTTGTCGCGGAGGAACTTGTGGGTCTTCTCCTTGAACGTGATCGTCTGGCCGGGCTCGACCCGGTACGAGGCAATGTCGGTCTTGCGGCCGTCCACGATCACGTGGCCGTGCGCGACGATCTGCCGCGCCGCCCAGATCGTCTTGGCGACGCCGAGGCGGCGCAAAACGTTGTCCAGCCGCGTCTCGAGGATCTGCATCATCGAGTTGGCCGTGTTGCCCTTGGACGTCTTGGCGATGTCCAGGAACTTGCGGAACTGCTTCTCCAGCATCCCGTAGTGGAACCGGAGCTTCTGCTTCTCGGTCAGACGGACGCCGTACTCCGTGTTGCGCCGGCCGCGGTAGCCGTGCATGCCCGGGAGCGTCAGTTCCTTGGCGGTGTGCTTGGGGATGTCGGCGATCGGAACGCCGCAACGACGAGACAACTTGACCTTGGGGCCCAGGTAGCGACCCATGGAGGGAACCTTCCTAACGCGCCTTCTTTTGCTCGGCAGCGTCTCAAAACGTGCGCGGCCCGTTGAGCGAATCTCAGGGTCTTACGCGCCTTAACGCCGGACATGGTTCTGAGGCATGTCGGGCGATCTTGCCGCACGGGTCGAAAACGCGACCCGCTCCCACGGCGAGGGGACGGGATTATAGCGGTGACGAAGGGCGTGGCAAGCAAAGATCTGCCCGTTGTGCGGTTCCGTCCCGGCAGGATAAACGTGCGGGGATGTCAGCGCCCGCCACCACCCCCACCGCCCAGAAGCTCATGTTCGCCCCGCCCTCGCGCGTGCGGTCGTTCCTCAGCTTGTCCGGCACGTTCGAGCACCTGCTGACCGGCCAGACCCAGCGGCCGCGGCTGCCCGACGACTACCTGACCGGCCCGTCCGCCGCCGCGAAGAACCTCGTCCTGATCCTGGTCGACGGCTGGGGCTGGAAGCGGGCCTTCGACCCCACCCTGCCGTTCGTCAACCGGATCACGAAGGACCGCGCCAACGTCGTCCGCGAGCTGGACAGCGGCTTCCCGACCACGACCGCCGCGATGCTCCCGTCCCTCTACCTCGGCCAGCCCCCGACCAGTCACGGGTTCGTCGAGTGGCGCCACTGGGAGGACTCGGTGCAGGCGATGATCAACGTGCTCCCCTGGCGGTTCGACGCCGACCACGGCCAGCGCGAGACCCTGAGCAAGGCCGTCCCCGACCCGCTGACGATCCTCCAGCGCGGCACGTTCTTCCAGGAGCTCAAGGCCAAGGGCGTCAGCGGCTACCTGGTGCAGCCGGAGGAACTGAAGGACAGCACGTTCAACACGTTCATCGTCCCGCCGGAGGACGCGACGACGATCTACTACAACAACGTCCGCCGCGGGCTCGACCAGGTCACGCAGGCGCTCGCCGGCCCCGGCGAGCACAAGCTGATCGTCCTGTACGCGATGAAGTACGACCACATCAGCCACCTGCTCGGCCCCGAGTCGGCCGGCGCGCGCGAGGCGCTCCAGCAGATCCTCGACGACGTCGACGACTGGTACCTCGGCGCATCCGGCCAGCACCCGGGGACGCTGCTGGCGATGACCGCCGACCACGGCCAGATCCACCTCCCGCTGACCCAGTGGACCAGCCTCCCCGAGAAGGCCCCCCTGCTCGGCAAGTACCTGCGGAAGGACCGCGCCGGCAACGTGATCCCGACCGCCGGCTCGGCCCGCGACCGCTTCTGCTACCTCCGCCCGGGGTGCGAGGACGAGGCGCGCGAGGTCGTCGCCCGTGAGCTCGACGGGCTGGCCGACGTCGTACTCGTGAAGGACCTGCTCGCCCGCGGCTTCTACGGCGCGGGCCAGCCGTCCGAGCGGTTCCTGCGGCGGATGGGCGACCTCTGCATCCTCCCCCACACGAGCTGCTTCACCGGCTGGGACGGCGCCAGCGGCAAAGACGTCGGCCACCACGGCGGCCTGAGCGAAGACGAAGGCAAGGTCCCCTGGATCCTGACCCGGTTGGACTGAGGCGTGGCCGGTGATCCGGCCCCCTCTCCCAGCCGCGACAGTTAGCGCGGTTCGCCGACATGCGGGAACGCGGCGGGGAGAGGGTTGGGGTGCGGGGGCATTTCGTGCGCAAGTTGCGCGGCCGGTCGTTCGAGAAGACCCCTCATCCCGGCCCTCTCCCACGGCCGGCATCGTCGGTCGGCGGGGGAGCAGCGCGGGCGGCCTTGGCAGAGGGAGGGTGCTTTGCGGGCGCGGGAACGAATCGGCAGGTGACGCGTCGAAAGCCGTGTGCTGAAGCACACCCTACGAAATCGCGCGCGGCTGTTACCGGAGGCGTTCGCGCGTCCGTAACAATTCGGGGACTCGTCCGTACAACCAAGCGCATGTCTTCCACCACCATCCCGCTCAGCCGCGTCCACCAATCCGAGGCGATCGACCGCCGGATCCTCGACGTCGTCAAGTCGGGGAACTACATCCTCGGCCCCGAGTGCCGCGCGTTCGAGACGGAGCTGGCGGCGTACTTCGACGTGCCGCACTGCGTGCTGTCGTCGTCGTGGACCGCGGCCGTCCACCTGCTCCACCTCGCGCAGCTGCAGCTGGGACACTTGACCGAGGGGGACGAGATCCTCGTCCCGTCGCTGACCGCCTTCCCGTCGATCGAGCCGATGATCCACTGCGGGCTCAGGCCGGTCTTCTGCGACCTCGACGAGACGTACACGATCGACTTAACCGACGCGCGGCGGCGGGTGACGGCGCGGACGAAGGCCATCCTCCCCGTCCACCTCTACGGCCGCCCCGCCGACATCGACGGCGTGCAGCGACTCGCGGACGAGCACGGGCTGATCGTGATCGAGGACTGCGCCCAGTCCCACGGCGCGAAGTGGCGCGGGCGGCGAGCCGGGTCGTACGGCCGGCACGCCGCGCTGTCGTTCTACCCGTCGAAGAACCTGACCGTGTACGGCGACGGCGGCGCGATCCTGACGCGCGACGCCGAGGTGGCCGAGCGCGTCGGCATGCTGCGGAACCACGGGCGGAAGGACAAGTACCTCCACGAGCGGGTCGGGTTCAATCTGCGCTTCAACGAGATCCAGGCGGCGGTCGGGCGCGAGCAGCTCAAGGTGCTCGACGAGCTGAACGCCGGGCGGCGGCGGGCGGCGGCGCAGTACCGGGCGGCGCTGGCGGGCGTCCGCGGGATCGAGCTGCCGCCCGAGGATTCAAGCGAGACCGAGTCGGTCTACCACGTGTTCTGCGTCCGCCTCGGGGACGGGGACCGCCGAGACGCGCTGGCGCGACACCTGAAGGGGCGCGGGGTCGAGACCGGCGTGCACTACCCCGTGCCGAACCACCGCCAGCCGGCCATCGAGACCGCGCTGGGCGCCCAGCCCCCCCTGCCGCGGACGGACGACGTGACCCGGCGGATCCTGAGCCTGCCGATGTGGGGGGGGATCACGGAGGCGGAGGTGCGGGCGGTCGCCGCCGCCATCAAGGAGCACTTGCAATGACCGAGCTTCTCCTGGTGTACGCGGCGGCCGACTTCTGGCAGCAGTTCCGGGACCCGCGGGAGGCGGGGTGGCTGGTCTTTGGGTTCTGCGGACAACTCGCCTTCGCCACGCGGTTCCTCGTGCAGTGGGTGTACAGCGAGCGCGCGGGGGAGTCGAAGATCCCGGAGATCTTCTGGTGGCAGTCGATCGTGGGGACGCTGATCCTGCTGGTCTACTTCGTGCACCGGAAGGACCCGGTGGGGATGACGGGGTACGTGCTGAACGTCGTGCCGTACGTGCGGAACCTGGTGCTCGTCCACCGGAAGAAGCGGGCGGCGGCGGCGGCGGCGGCACCCGCGACCGCGCCGGCGGCGACGGAGTAGTCGCAGCCGCGGGTGAGCTTGGGGGCGCCCGGCCGACACATGGACGGGGCGGGCGGTGATCGATTCGTTGCGTTTACGTGATCGCCATCAAGGGGTGTGGTGGTTCCGCCGACAGATGCGGTACAGCGGCCGACGACACGGTTTAGCCGCTGGTGCAACGTTTTGAGCGGGTCGCGCTGTGCGGCCCGGTCCACCGATTTGGCCCGCGGGGGGAGATAGAGACCACGACTGATGTCGATGACGATCGGAAAGCGCGTGACCACCGGCTTCGCCACCATCCTGCTGATCGCCGCCGGGCTGGGCGCGTTCGCGTACACCCGCCTGCTCGCGGTCGAGCGGCACGCGGCGCACGTGGCGCACGACTGCCTGCCCGGCGCGTACGTGTCGGGGCAGATCGAGTCGCTGGTGCAGGAGAACCGAGGGCTGCTGCTCGAGCACGTCGTCAGCGACAACGAGCGGGAGATGGCGGACGTCGAGCGGCGGATGGCGGAGGCGAACGAGGAGACGGCGCGGCTGGCGCGGGAGTACGAGCGGACGATCACGTCGGACGAGGACCGGCGGCGGTTCGACGCGCTGGGGGCGGCCCGGCGGGAGTGGCTGGCGGCGAAGGAGGCGGTGCTGGCGGCGAGCCGGAAGCTGCAGACGAAGGAGGCGATGGCCGCGTACCACGCGACCGGACAGCCGGCGTTCGCGAAGGCCCGGGACGCGGCGCACGCGCTGACGACGTACAACAAGGAGAGCGGGGCGCGGAGCGGGGCGGACGTGACGGCGGCGGTCGCGGCAGGGGAGACCGGGATCGCGGTCGGCGTCGGGGCGGCGGTCGCCGTGGGGGCGGCGCTGGCTTGGCTGATCGTCCGCGGGGTCAACCGTGCGCTGTCGCGGATGGCGGCGACGCTGGGCGAGGGGAGCGAGCAGGTCGCGAGCGCGGCCGGGCAGGTGTCGTCGGCGAGCCAGTCGCTGGCCCAGGGGGCGAGCGAGCAGGCGGCGAGCCTGGAGG